>SCPP01000071.1_pt1 | contig 757570 bp, 729 predicted proteins | sample 6106811 | NCBI WGS metagenome assembly SCPP01 (sample SAMN10720449, study PRJNA508395) | human gut metagenome | isolation source: Participant 2 stool, 15 month | host: Homo sapiens | collected 2018
AATTTGTTGCTGGCACTGTTGGTACTGGTGCTTGCAGGTGGTGGTGTGTCCCTTTATATCCGTAACCGGCGCAACCGGCTGATTGAAGCGGAAGAACGGGCGGAAACACTGACCCGGTTGCTGGAAGATGCGACCAGGAACCAGTCGAAAGGGGAAGACGGGCAGTTTTTTCGGAAAATACTGTTGCAGCAATTAGGCATGATACGGCTGGTGGCTAAACAACCTACCTCACAGAATCAGGAGCTGCTTCGCCGCATTTCAAATTACCACAGCCATGAACTGCCGGTAGAGAGTTTGCTGGTATGGGAGGACTTGTATCCTATCATAGACCGGATTTATGATAACTTCTACACAAAGATGGACAGCTGTTTTGGCGATGTGCTCATTGACAAAGAAAGCAGCTTTGCTGCCTGCTCTGTGCGGACTCTCGACGAAGGAGATTAGTGTGAAGTGACACAACAGAGCATTCCTACCATTTACCAGCGAAAGACGAATATCCGCAAGAAACTGGGGATGGGGGAGAAGGAAGGCATCGTAGAGTTTATAGGCAGCATATAGACCGGAAAAGGCATAATATAGACTTTTGTAAAATTAAAGTGTTGATATGTAGTGATTTGTAGTTTTGGGATATAGACTTTTTATTCCTCGATATAGACCGTTTGAGGCATGTTTTACCCTACCTTTGTATCAGCGAAATACAAGGTGTGAAATATTGAAATCAAACGCATGATGAAAGAAAACTACTGAACAACGTTAGAAAAGAGTGGGATGGTATGGGTGGCCTTGCGAGTAGCAACTCTGCTTCCTGCTCAGACTTTACCGGCTTTCCGGTTGTGTGCAGGACGAGAACCGCCAACCGGTAGAGGTGGCGAATGTGCTGCTGAAGCAGGCAAAAGACAGTACCTATATTACCGGTATGCTGACCGACACACAAGGTTGTTTTTCCTTTGACCAGCCACTGGGAGAATACTTGTTGCATATTACCCTTATCGGCAGCGAAGACCTCTACGTTCCCGTTGTGCTGCAAGGAAACAAAAACGTTGGCGAATTGACATTGAAATCTTCTTCCGCCTTGCTGGACGAAGTGACCGTTACGGCCGCGCGTCCGTTATCAAGCGTCTGGTGGATAGGGTAGTGTTCGATGCACATAATACCATAGCCTCTGCCGGAGGCAGTGCACTCGACCTTCTGCGTGAAGTGCCCGGTCTGCAGGTTGGACAAAACAGTATTGGTATTATAGGTAAAGGGGGTATCAAGGTTTATATCAACGACCGTGAGACGAAGCTGTCGGGAGATGAACTGATAGATTACCTCCGTTCCTATGACGCCTCCCAGATACTGAAGGTGGAGGTGATTACCACGCCTCCGTCCAAATATGATGCCGCCGGAAATGCAGGCATCATCAATATTCGCTTGAAGTCACGTCCCAAAGATTACGTGGGTGGTACGGCTTCCGCTTCCTACAGCGCTGGTGAAAAGGACAATTACGGATATGGCGGGGTAAGCCTGAACCTCAGCAAGGGGCGCGTGTCATCCTTCCTCAACGGGGGTACTACGCAGGGCAACTATGAGACGCGTGAGAAGAATTACCGCTATTTTCCGCAGAACACCTGGAACAGCCGTGCCGACTACACCAATTACATGAATAGCTTCTACCTTCAGGGAGGTGTGGACGTATCGTTGGAACGGGACTGGACTGTAGGTATGCAGGCCATCTATAATCACAGTGCTCCCAAACCGGGCAACGCCCTTTCATGGACGGAAGTTTACGATGCCTCTACCGCCGTATTGGATTCTTTGCTGTACTCCAACAGTGACAAGGATACCAGTTCCGACCGCCTCAATCTGAATTTTCATACCGATAAGGTCTGGGATGACAAAGGCAAGAAAATGACTTGGGATGTGGATTACCTGCGTGACAACCGGGACGAAAATATGGGCTTTCTCTCGAAAACCCTCCTGCCTGACGGTACGGAGATTCCGGGCACAAACTTCGATTACAACTATCTGCAACATCGCAAGGTAGATGTAGTCTCCTCCGCTCTTGATTTCATCCTTCCTTTTGAAAAGTACAAGATAACGGCAGGTGCCAAGGTCTCCTTTACCAACACTCGCAACGGTATCAATTACGATACATCGGACCCTACGCTGGTGCAGGATGATTATTTCCGTTACAAGGAGCAAATCTATGCCTTATATGCTGATTATAGCCGTGAATTTTCCGAACGTTTTTCCATGCAGTTGGGCTTGCGTATGGAGCACACCCGCACTACCGGTATTTCCGAAGCGAAGGATACGGAGGACAAGCACGACTATACGCGCTTGTTCCCTACTGTCTATCTGCTTTATTCGCCTACAGACGGGCATGCGCTGAACTTCAGTTTCTCCAACCGCATCTCCCGTCCGTCACAGAATATGGTCAATCCTTTTCCGTTCTATCAGAACAAATATACGTATGCCTGCGGACGTGAGGACTTGAAACCCAGCTACACTTACAATGCAGAACTGGGATATACGTTGAAGAACAACTTCAATGTTTCCGCTTATTATTCTTATTCGGACGATGTATTCTTCCAGGTTGTGGACTTGGATGCCGAAACGAATGTGACTTCTTTCCTTTGGGAGAATTTCATGCAGACGCATGCTTTCGGGCTTAACAATTCGTACACTTTCCGTACCAAATGGCTGCAAGCTTACGCCCAGCATGGAGTGAGCTATCGCCGGACTACCTACAGCGCTGCCACCACCTCCCGAGGAGAAAGGATGGGCTTATGACGCCAGTCTGCGCAACACTTTCTTCTTCAATGAAAAGAAGACTCTTCTGGCCACGTTGTCCGGTTCCTATTCTTCCCGTCAGTATCAGGGCATCTATCTGATGAGTCCCACTTACAGCGTCAGTGCAGGTATGCTTTACCGGTTGTTGGACAATAAGCTCAACCTCAGCCTGAATGTCAACAATTTGTTTGTCAGCCATTCCAAATTGGAAACCATGTCCAACGGGCTGAAGATAATTGCCGACAATCAGTTTGCCTTTGCCAGTTTCCGTATCGGTGTATCCTATACTTTCGGTGGTGATATACGTAGTAAGGGTCAGCGGAACAGTAACGGGGATATTCAGAGGAGGCTATAATAAGAAGTTTATTGCGTGTTGGCAATTGGAAGAAAATATTTATCTTTGTGATACAAGCGATTGTAACAACGATTAATATAAAACTATGATGAAACAGAAACTTCTTTACCTTTTGCCACTCTTCCTATTGTCGGGATGTGGACAGGCTACTTACAAGAATGCATCTCTGCCGGCAGAAGAGCGTGCCGGACTTTTGCTGAAGGAACTGACGCTCGAAGAGAAGGTGTCCTTGATGATGGACAGCTCCAAACCGGTGGAACGCCTGGGCATCAAGCCCTATAACTGGTGGAATGAAGCGTTGCATGGAGTGGCGCGTGCCGGGCTGGCCACAGTGTTTCCCCAACCGATTGGTATGGCGGCATCTTTCTCGCCGGAGACTGTATACGAGGTATTTACTGCCGTATCCGATGAGGCCCGTGCCAAGAATGCCTACTATGCATCTCAGGGAAGTCGTGAACGCTATCAAGGATTGACGATGTGGACGCCTACGGTGAACATCTACCGCGACCCCCGTTGGGGAAGGGGTATAGAGACTTATGGGGAAGACCCTTATCTGACCAGCCGTATGGGAGTGATGGTTGTAAAGGGGTTGCAGGGTACGAACGATGGAAAATATGACAAGCTGCATGCTTGTGCCAAGCACTTTGCCGTACACTCAGGTCCGGAATGGAACCGCCATGAGTTTAATGCGGAAAATATCAAGCCCCGTGATTTGTATGACCTCAAATCCGCAACTAAGCTCTTCAGCGTCCTTCTTGCGTCTAAACGTCCTCTCATCACTGAATTAGCAGATAAATTGAGGCTGAAATACCCACTTCTGCCCACAATATCCCCTTGCCCCACTATGCGACTTGAGGCAATACGCAGTATCATACCCATAAGTTGTAGGCGTTATCCAAAATCAGTCTGAAAAATATCTGCGTAAGCATTATTACAGGTATAGATATTCAGCACATACCGCCTTGATGTTCTGATCCACTTGGCTGGTACAGAGACAAACCTGAAGACAAACGCTTTTATGCGACTTGTTGCATTGAGTCCGAACCTCTTTACGTCAAGTCTGTGGATAATGGCCTTGTAGAAATTACGGATAAGTGCCGTAAGAAGAAGGAACACAGTGTTCTCTGCCATGAAGGATTTGGGCAATCTGTCCCACCCGAAACCATTGTTCATATCATCGAAGATACGTTCCTCCACGAAGGTTATAGAACTCGACAATTTCTCTTGTGGAAGATTCATAGTCGTTAGTCAGGATACAACGGTATGTGTATTCTCCTTCCCAAAGATCCAGCACACCGTCCATCCGTTTCTGTCTTTGAATCACAAGTCGGTATGCTTTACCCTTCCACTTCTCAACAAGAATAGAGTTCAATTCGAACTCAATGCCATTGATTTCCTCAGTCTTCCAGCCTCTAAGAGCAAAGATGTCATTGTAGAGCGAACTGCAGCGGTTTGCGCGGATATAGAAGGATTTGCTGTGTTTCTATTTCCTCCACGATTTCCTCGGAACATGATCCACAATCAGCTCTGAAACGATTGATTGTAAGTCCGTTCTGCTCAAATCTCTCAAAGAATCTCTTCAGCGTGTCCTTCTGATGAAAACGAACGTTGGTGTTACCATCGCTATTCTCAATGCCAACAATCAAGTCGTCAATAACCGCCACGCCAGGGCGATAACCAAGGAACTTCTTGTATGTAGGCTTTGCATCATACTTCAGTCTCTATGAACTGATGGTCGAAATCAACATCATACATCTCGCCCTCTTTCAGTTGGCCGGATGCAAACATACAATTGAGCAGTAAGGTATTGAGTGTGTCAGCCGTGTTGAAATCGTAGTTCTTACCCGTATCTGATGTGTATGAGATGTTTCCTTGCGTCAGTTCCTTTATCGCTCTGAGGATAGTATCAGAACTACAAGTACGAATTGTCGGATGGAGCGAGAGATGGTTCATCAAATGAGTAGTGACATCCTCAATGCATGAGCCACCACAGAAGTAGATACTCATGAGGGAACGGACGATTTCACTGTACTGATAACCGAACGAGCTACACCTTAGACCGAGTGTCGAGTCGATTACAGATGACAATGTGGAGTCAAATTGCTCCATGATTGAAAATATTCCTCCAAAAGGAGTGAGCTTCTCGGATTTTATTTGTATTTTTGCCATGCCTGATGAGGTTTTGTTTGATTATTTTTTTTTAACACTAAGTTAAGTGAATCCTCTGACATGGCAAAATCCTGAGCAACTTTTTGTTGCTCAGGTACTTAAAAAAAATATTTTATAATAGTGTTGCGGAATTAAGGTATGAAACTTATCTTCCTCCTTTCGAAGCTTTGGTGAAAGAAGGAAAAGTGAAGGAGGTGATGTGTGCCTACAACCGTTTTGAGGGCGATCCTTGTTGCGGTAGCGACCGCCTGCTGATGCAGATTTTGCGCGATGAGTGGGGATTTGACGGTATTGTCCTTTCGGACTGTGGAGCTATTGCCGATTTTTACAGAGATTATGGTCATAAGACGCATCCTGATGCAGAGTCCGCTTCGGCGGCTGCGGTGCTGAGTGGGACTGACTTGGAATGCGGTTCGAGTTACGAGGCCCTGGTAGAAGCGGTGAAGCAGGGAAAGATTGATGAAAAAGCAGTGGATGTAGCAGTCAAGCGCCTTTTGACGGCCCGCTTTGCCTTGGGTGAAATGGACGAGCCGGAGAAGGTGTCCTGGACCGGCATTCCTTTTTCTGTGGTGGCTTCTGCCGGACACGATTCTCTGGCGCTCGACATGGCGCGCAAGTCAATGACACTGCTTATGAACAAGGATAATACCTTGCCGTTGAAGCGTGGAGGGCTGACTGTAGCCGTGATGGGTCCGAACGCCAATGATTCTGTGATGCAGTGGGGAAATTATAACGGTATGCCTCCGCACACAGTCACCATTCTGGACGGAATTAGAAAAGCCTTGGGGACTGATGACCGGCTTATTTATGAACAAGGCTGCGGATGGGTGGAGAGAGCGCAGATACAGAGCGTCTTCAACCGTTGCAAGACTGCCGACGGGAAACCCGGATTTACTGCACGCTACTGGAATAACGTGACTCGTGACGGTGAGCCAGTAACTACTGCCAAGTGACCACTCCTTTCCATTTCTGTACATCCGGTGCCACGGTTTTTGCTCCGGTGTGAACCTTACCGACTTCTCGGCTACCTACAACAGCGTATTCACTCCCGACCAGTCGGGAGAGGTGGTCTTTGACATCTATGCTTATGGCTCAGGGAGATTGCGGATAAATGGGGAGGAAGTGAGAGGATTCTCCAATCAGCACGGTGGGCAGAAGAGTGCTTATACTTTGCAGGTACAAGCAGGAAAAACGTATGACGTTGAATTGGATTTTGAATATTTCCGTAGCGATGCACAGTTGAACTTTGACCTTGGATTTAAGAATGAAGTGGATGTGAGGAAATCTGTGGAGCGTGTAAAGGATGCTGATGTCGTGGTCTTTGTGGGAGGAGTCTCTCCGAACCTCGAAGGCGAGGAGATGGGTGTTGAGCTTCCCGGATTCAGAGGAGGCGACCGTACTGATATTGAGTTGCCTGCTGTCCAGCGGGAACTGATTGCCGCTTTGCACCATGCCGGTAAAAAGGTGGTGTTGGTGAACTGTTCAGGTTCTCCTATCGGCTTGGAGCCGGAAACCGGGAGGTGTGGAGCTATCCTGCAGGCATGGTATCCCGGTCAGGCAGGCGGTACGGCTGTAGCTGAAGTCTTGTTCGGTGATTACAATCCGGCAGGACGCTTGCCGGTAACCTTCTACCGTAATGTGTCACAGCTTCCTGATTTTGAGGATTATAATATGACCGGTCGGACTTACCGTTACATGACCCAGGAACCGCTTTTCCCCTTCGGTCATGGATTGAGCTATACCTCTTTCTGTTATGGCGCTGTGGTGCTTGGTTCGGATAATATAAAGTCCGGTGAGAAATTGAGATTGAATGTCCCCGTAACCAATACCGGCAAATGTGACGGTGAAGAGGTTGTGCAGGTCTATTTGAAGAAAAACGATGATGTCGAAGGACCGAGCAAGGCATTGCGTGCTTTCAAACGGGTACATATCCCAGCAGGAAAGACGGTCGATGTAGAGTTTGATTTGGGTGATAAAGAGTTGGTGTGGTGGAATCCGCAAAGCAATACCATGTGCGTTTCCGAAGGCAGTTATGAACTTATGGTGGGCGGTAGCTCGCAGACTGCTGGTTTGCTGCGCCGGTCTTTTGTCATTCAGCCTTGATACATCACTGACAGAGTCAAAAAAAGTTTTCCGCTTGAGGGTGAGTTATGGCCCTCAAGCGGAATTTTTATATACTGGGAATACATGTTCTTAATAATCCTTAATACTATATGTTAACTCCCTTGTTTCTTTGTACTTCTCTAATTTTAATTGATATATTTGTGATATCGTTATGATATCAATTAAATTTATAGAATATGGAAAAAAGAGTGTAGTTTCAGTGGTTTCAAGATGAATGGCTTTCTGGCCTTGTTCCTTCATTTGGTAGTGCTTACGGCGGTGATAATCTTTGGGTTTCTCATTTCTGTGCCTACCTTGATCCTTTCGGTGTGTCTGTGTCTGGTATGGTTCATTATGTTTGCCGGCTATATGGAGCTGGAACCGAACGAGGCGCGTGCCATGGTGTTCTTTGGCAAGTACAAGGGAACATTCAAAGAGACCGGCTTTTTCTGGGTAAACCCTTTCCTTAATAAGAAGAAGCTTTCGCTTCGTGCACGCAACCTGGATGTGGAGCCGATAAAGGTGAACGATAAGATTGGTAATCCTATTCTTATAGGACTGGTATTGGTGTGGAAGCTGAAGGACACCTATAAAGCCATGTTTGAGATTGATTCACAAACAATGGCTGCATCCGCTCCGACAGCGGGTAATGCGAACCAGGTCAGTCTTGGCAATGCGGTGGCCAACCGTATGAATGCGTTCGAGAATTTCGTCATGATACAGAGTGATGCCGCTCTTCGCCAGGTTGCTGGTCAGTATGCCTATGATGATAATGAGGCTGATACGGAAGAGTTGACACTTCGTTCGGGCGGTGAGGAAATCAATGAACAGCTGGAGCAGAAATTGAATGAACGCCTGGCCATGGCAGGTATGGAAGTGGTGGAAGCGCGTATCAACTATCTGGCATATGCGCCCGAAATTGCCGCTGTGATGCTGCGTCGCCAGCAAGCATCTGCCATTATTACGGCACGCGAGAAGATTGTGGAAGGGGCAGTCTCTATGGTAAAAATGGCGCTCCATAAACTTTCTGAAGAAGAAATTGTTGAACTGGACGAAGACAAGAAAGCAGCAATGGTCAGCAATCTGTTGGTAGTGCTTTGTGCGGACGAGGCTGCCCAACCGGTAGTCAATACGGGAACGTTGAACCATTGATAAAGGATACGGATGAAAGAGATGGGAGGCATAGGACGGTGGGCTCTTATACTGCTCTTGCTGGGCAATGTATATGGGGGCTTTGCACAAGATGCGAATACTGCGCGCGCGCAGCACATTTATGAATTGTTTGTGGCAGGGCAAGGTGACAGCATCCATGCGGCATTGAACCGGGAGTTGCAGGAGAAACTGGCTCCGGCACTCTTCAATGATTCTTTCCGGCAAGCAGAGAAAATGTTTGGTAAATCCATATCAAAAGGAGAATGGAAGACCGATTCTGCCCAGGGAATTACTATCTATTATTCCGATGTGGAATTTGAACGTTATAATCTCCGCTTTCTAGTGGCTTTTGATGCTGACGGGGCACTGAATACAATCCGGCTAGTCCCTGCACCTGCTGTTAGCACTGCCCAACCGGTAGCCTATGATAAGACAAAAATGGATGAAAGGGATATTACGCTGGGAGCCGACGGCTACAAGCTTCCCGGAACGTTGACTTTGCCCAAGAGGGCAGTCGGTTCGGATGTATGCAGGGTTCCTTGTGTTATTCTGGTACATGGTTCCGGTCCTCACGACCGTGACGAGACGATAGGTCCCAACAAGCCTTTCCGTGACCTGGCCTGGGGATTGGCGGAACGCGGCATTGCCGTCGTCCGCTATGAAAAACGGACAAAGGCATATGGTGCGGCTTGCGTTCCTGCCGGTCGCGAACTCGATTATGATACTGAGGCCGTGGACGATGCCGTTGCCATAGTGGAGCAGGTAAGAGCTTTGCCCGAGCTGGCTCCTGACAGTGTGTATGTGTTGGGGCACAGCCTGGGAGGTACATTGGCTCCCCGTATTGCCGGGCGTTCGAAAGGTTTGGCAGGTATCATTATCCTTGCCGGACTGGCAAGACCGCTTGAAGATGCTCTTGAGGAACAGTTTTATTATACCTCTTCTTTGACGGATTCTTCAGTCAATGTAAAGGCTCAACTTGATGAACTGAAACAACAGTTGGTGAATGTCAAAAAGCTTGGTACCGAAGAGTTCGATGAGGCAATTCCCTTACCGTTGGGGCAGCCCCGCTCCTATTGGCTGTTTGCCAACGCTTACAAACCAGTGGAGGTTGCCGCTAAACTAAAGCTGCCCATATTTGTTCTTCAAGGGGAGAGAGATTATCAAGTGACTATGGAAGACTTCGGTTTATGGCGTTCCGGTCTGTTGCATTGTAAGAATGCGTACTTCAAATCTTATCCGAAATTGAATCACTTGTTGCAGGAAGGCAGCGGCAAGGCGACTCCGTTTGAGTATAGCCATGCTTCGCCCGTCCCGGCATATGTTATGGATGACATTGCCTCCTTCGTGCGGGGCAAGCAGAATACTCTTTGATTGGTACTTGGTTATATCAAAGTAACTTCAATCATAAATCGTAAATTGTTAAATAGTAAATAAATAGTGGCTAAAAAAGAAACTTCAACCAAAAGCTTTGTCCTCCGTGTGGATGCTGCAACGATGGATGCCATTGAAAAATGGGCAGCCGACGAGTTCCGTAGTACCAATGGACAGCTTCAGTGGATTATCGCTGAAGCATTGCGGAAGAGTGGGCGGATGAAGAAGTCCAAGAATCCTCCTCCGTCTGAAGAGAAAGCAAAGGAGGATTAGTAATAACAGATTCTAAATCGTAGATAATATGATTAATCTTGGTCCTTATTCCGGCAAGAATTGCCCTAATGTCCGTTTCCAACCCACTGTGCTTGACCGTATTCTGGAAGGTACGGCCCTGCTTATCGTGCTCGTTACGTGAATTAGCATTTTAATAGTTCTTTTACCATTTATCCTCCTTTTTCATCTTTATTTGTTGTTATAAATCTGCCATTACCTACTAATGGTTACTCTTTCTCTTCTTTTCGCAATTTTTAGGTATTGTTCTCCTTTTTAACTACCTCTACCTTTGCTCCCAACAAAAATTAAGATAAAAGATGAGAAAATTAACTGGCTTATTCGTTTTATGTTTTTTGCTTTCTGCCAATGCTTTGCAGGCTGCTGAACCTGAAAAAGTTACTTCTGCAGCAGAGAGTACGGAGATTTCAACAGACAAAGAGAAAAAGGAAAAAGTAGCGAATGATGGCGACAACTACAAGAAATTCCGTTTCGGTGGATACGGAGAAATGGTTGCAAGTTTTAAGGATTATGGTATTAACCGTTTCTATGGTGCGCCTGAAGGCAATCCAGACAAACATAGGAATACAATTTCTATACCCCGTTTCGTGTTGGCTCTGGATTACAAGTTCAATTCCAAATGGATACTCGGTGCTGAAATCGAGTTTGAATCCGGTGGTACGGGTACTGCTTATGAACTTGAGAATACGGAAAACGGTGAGTATGAAACGGAGGTGGAAAAGGGTGGCGAAGTGGCTATCGAGCAATTCCACATTACCCGTTTAATTGTTCCACAATTCAACATACGTGCCGGTCACATCATTGTCCCGGTAGGATTGACCAACGCCCATCATGAACCAATCAATTTCTTTGGAACTTATCGGCCGGAAGGAGAGACAACCATCCTTCCTTCTACGTGGCATGAAAACGGACTCGAGTTTTTTGGTTCTTTTGGAAAAGGATATGCCAGCTTTGATTATCAGGCCATGATAGTGGCCGGTCTGAATGCCAATGGCTTTGACCGTAACACCTGGATAGCAAGTGGCAAACAAGGCATCTTTGAAGAAGACAACTTTACTTCACCGGGCTATGTGGCTCGTCTGGACTATAAGGGGGTTCCGGGGTTGCGTATAGGTGCTTCGTTCTATTACTGCGCTGATGCCGGTTCCAATTCTGACAAAGCGGATACTTATTCGTCTACCGGTAAGATTCCGGTAAGAATTTATACGGCAGATGCCCAATACCGTAATAAATATGTGGTTGCCCGTGCCAATATGGTATACGGAAATTTGGGTAATTCAGCGAAGCTTAGTGAGGCAAATACCAAATTGTCGAATAAATCTCCTTACAGCCGTATAACCCCCATTGCAAAGAATGTAGTCAGTTATGCAGCCGAGGCCGGTTTGAATATCAGCGCTTTCTTCAAAGGAAACAGGAAAGTTCCGGTTATCTACCCCTTTGCACGTTATGAATATTATAATCCGCAAGAAAAGGGAGAGGCCAGCCAGATAATGGAGAAACGTTGTCAGGTAAGCATGTGGACTGCTGGATTGAATTGGTATGCCTTGCCTAATCTGGTGGTAAAGGCTGACTACACTACCCGCCAAATCGGAACAAACAAGGTTTTTGGAACTGGCAAGTATAATAGTGAAAATGAGTTTTCGATTGGTATTGCCTATATCGGTTGGTTTGTCAAGAAGTAGATGAATAGTAATCAATTAATTTTATACAGATGAGGAAAAATTTCTTTTATGCGGCAGCTTTGGTATTAGGGCTGGCATTTACGGCTACTGCTTGTAGCGATGATGATGACAACAGTACAGTTAATCCTGCTGACATTGAGTATAACTCGGAGAATGCGGCAAGTTGGCACAACTACATGAGAAATGTGGCGGCTTTGTTGAAGGCAGATGCCACCAATCTTTATGATTCTTGGAATACGAGTTATAAGGGTGGGGCAAGTTTTGCAACTTCCTTCAAAGCTCATAATGGTGCCTATAACTTTTCAAGTGCCTGGAACTGTATAGAGCAGGTTATCGACGGTTGTGTTGAAATCTCCAATGAGGTAGGTGAGACGAAGATTGGTGATCCATATAATAAATATATGGCAAACAATGTTACAGAGGCCCTCTATGCTGTTGAGTCATGGTATAGCTGGCATTCCCGTGATGATTATACCAATAATATTTACTCAATCCGCAATGCCTATTACGGCTCTTTGGACGGTAAGGTGAGCGACAAGTCAATTTCAAAATTGGTGGCTGGAGTCAATGCGGAGTTGGATATGAAAGTGTCGGCAGCTATCACTACGGCAGCATCGGCTATTCAGGCTATTCCCCAACCTTTCCGTAATAATATCAACAGTCAGGAAACGGTAGCGGCTATCAAGGCTTGTGAAGAACTGGAAAGTGTATTGGATAAGGAGTTGAAACCTTATATCAGGGACAATAGCACCATTAACAGCAATGAAGCACTTGACCCGATTGTTGAAAATTATGTCAATGTTGTGGTTTTGCCTACCTATAAGGATTTGAAGGAGAAGAATAGTACGCTGTATGACGCTGTGGTGGCTCTTGCCAACAATCCCTCTAACAGTGCTTTTGAGACGGCATGCAATGCTTGGATAACAGCCCGTGAACCTTGGGAGGAAAGTGAGGCGTTCCTATTTGGGCCGGTGGATGAGCTGGGACTTGACCCGAATATGGATAGTTGGCCTTTGGACCAGAACGCCATTGTCCAGATTCTGAATTCCCAGAAATGGGGCGATTTGGAATGGAGCGAGGGTGATGATGATGCAAAAGTTGAATCTGCCCAAAATGTACGCGGATTCCATACTTTGGAATTCCTGCTTTTCAAGGATGGCAAGCCTCGTACAGTTAAATAAGAATTATTTATAAACAATACTCAAGAAGTAAAGGGGAGGATTTGGAGAATCCTGCCTTTACTTCTTTGGCATGTTTGGATATGCCATTATTAAAAAGTAGATAAAGATGATGAATCGTTTAATGAGATATTCATGTCTTCTCCTTTGTTTGTCGGCAGGTTTGACTGCTTGTGATGATGATGGGATTGACGTGTTGGATATAGAGATTCCTGAAGGATACGCTCTGTCTGCCGGAACGTCCACAATCTTCATGAATTCATCTAAGGCCTATGATTCACCGGCAGACTGGGTGTCGGGTGTTTACAACAGTCGCTTTAATGATGGTGACGGGCTTTACGATGATGTGCGTACGAGTAGCAATGGCATGGGAGGTGGTCTTGGCCCGGTCTATGCGGGGTATTCTTGTGGCAGTTGTCATCGTAATGCCGGCCGTACCAAACCGACGCTGTGGAGTGAAGGTGGATCGGGTAGTTACGGGTTTTCCTCGATGCTGGTTTATATAAGCCGCAAGAATGGTGCGTTTTTTCAGGATTATGGTCGTGTCCTCCATGACCAGGCAATTTATGGAGTGAAACCGGAGGGGAAGCTTTCTGTGGAGTATACTTATGAGACTTTTACCTTTCCCGACGGAGAGAAGTATGAACTTTGCAGACCGGCTTATTCCATATCCGAATGGTATGCTGACAGTATAAAGCCTGAAGATATGTTCTGTACGGTGCGTATCCCGTTGAGACATGTCGGTATGGGGCAAATGATGGCTTTGGAACCTACGGAGATTGAAGCGCTTGCTGCAAAAAGTAATTATCCGGAGTATGGTATAAGTGGCCGTTGCAATTACATTACCGAACGTGGTGTGAGAAGCTTGGGGCTGTCGGGAAATAAGGCTCAACATGCGGATTTGACTGTTGAACTTGGTTTTTCAAGTGATATGGGTGTTACCAATAGCCGCTATCCGGAAGAGATATGCGAGGGGCAGTCCCAGGTGAATCAAGGCAGCATGATGGGGCTTTCTTATGCCCAGTTGGATGTTTCTACAGAAGATATGGAAGATGTTGACTTGTATATGCAGAGTCTTGGTGTTCCTGCACGGCGTAATGTGAATGACCCGCAGGTGATAAGGGGAGAACAGAATTTCTATAAAGCCAAGTGCCATCTTTGCCATGTCACCACGTTGCATACCAAGCCTCGGGGCTCCGTGCTGTTGAACGGTACCCGTTTGCCATGGTTGGGAAGTCAGACAATTCACCCCTATTCGGATTTTTTGCTGCATGATATGGGCTCCGAAATTATGGGAGTCGGTCTGAATGACAACTATGTAAGTGGGTTGGCGCGTGGCAATGAATGGCGCACTACTCCGCTTTGGGGTATCGGGCTTCAGGAAAAGGTAAACGGACATACCTACTTCTTGCACGATGGTCGTGCTCGCAATCTTGTTGAAGCCATAATGTGGCATGGGGGAGAGGGAGAAGCATCGAAAAATCTCTTTAAGAACATGAGTAAGGATGACCGTGATGCCCTGATTGTATTTTTAAATTCACTTTAGAACTAATAAGCTTTATATAAAAAGTAATTATGAAGAAATTTTTATATGTCGCCATGCTGGCTGTTTTGCCTTTGACCGCTATGGCGCAACATGAGGAAGATACGGAGAATGGTGTAGTGTCATTGGCCGGAAGAGAAGGTTTTACCATTGAAACAAAGAAAGGTGATTTTGTTTTCAAGCCTTATCTGTTGGTACAAACGAGTGCTAATTTCAATTGGTATGATGATGAAGGCTTGGATAAGGCTTATAACCAAGATAATATTGCCAATTCGGGTTTTTCCATTCCTTATGCCGTACTTGGCTTTACTGGCAAGGCTTTTGGAAAAGTAGCTTTCAATCTGTCCATCAATGCTGCTGCAAGTGGAGGAGCGCTGTTACAGCAGGCGTGGTTTGATGTACAGCTGAAAAAACAATTTGCGATTCGTGTCGGAAAGTTCAAGACTCCATTTTCGCATGCCTATCTGACAACTCTTGGCGAAACACTGCTTCCCCAGTTGCCGGTTTCTCTGACGTCTTCTGTAATTTTGCCTTATTCGTTGAATGCCGTGACGCCTAATATCGGTACGGGATTTGACCTGGGTGTTGAAATTCACGGTCTGGTGGCAGATAAGTTCGGTTATGAAGTCGGCTTGTTCAATGGAACCGGAGCTTCCGTGAATACAGCTTCAAAGACGATGAGTGATGACTGGCATATCCCTTCATTGCTGTATGCCGGACGTCTGACTTATATGCCCAAGGGGGTGATGCCTTCCACACAAGGTAATCCTAACCGTTTGAACGAGGATAAGATATTATTCGGTCTTTCGGGTTCTATCAATGTGGAGAGTGAAAATGAGAGTACCAATGATACCCGTGTGGGGTTGGAATTTGCCATGTTGAAGAACAAGCTCTATCTGGCGGCTGAAGCTTATTATATGAATGTAGGTTTCACCAAACGGCAAAAGATAAATGAATCGTATAGCTTTTTAGGCGGTTATGTGCAAGGTGGTTACTTTGTCGCTCCCCGCCTACAGCTTGCCGCACGCTACGATATCTTCAATCGTAACGGTACGGATGACGACGGTTTCCTGAATATGCCTGCTGTAGGTATGAATTACTTTTTCAGAGGATGCAACCTGAAATTGCAGGCAATGTATCAGTATGTAGCCCGTTGGGGACACGACACGCAGCTCGACCGTGATAATGATAATTTAGGTCTGGCCACTCACTCTGCCACGGTGATGCTTCAATATACATTCTAAATGAAGTCAGGAAAGGATTCGTCTATGAAAAAATACATTCTTTTCTTTTTTCTGCCCGTGCTTCTTATAGGTCTGCATGCATGCGATGAGGGGAGAATTTATGAGAATGCCGTAGTGGCCACGGGTGAAGGACGCACAGTGAAGATGACAGGCCGGATTAGTGGTGTGGATAAGTGGTCGGGCGACTATAGTGTGGTAGTGGCAGGATTTGATGATGAAAGCGATTATGCCATTGTTTCAAAGGTTGTTCCGGCATCCGAATCGGATAATGATGAAATCCAGTTGACAATGTCCGGCATAACGGATGAGGTGACAACTGTCGAGCTATGTGTAATCAATAAGTTGAGGAAGCGCATTGTCAGTTTGGTGGCAATGGAATGTACTGAAATCGCTGATACTATACTTATGGATGCAGGAACAGTTGATGCAAGTATGTACAATGCCATTCAACAAAAAATATTCAATGCCACTTGTACGGCTTGCCATGGTCTTAGCACCACTCCGGGTGGTGGCTTGAATCTGCTGGAAGGACATAGCCATGCTGATCTGGTCAACCGGGCTTCAACGACGGTGGACGGTAAAATGAGGGTTATGCCCGGCAATGCGTCAGAAAGTGTCTTGCATCTCATATTGGGTACGGACATCAGCTCGGATTGGCGTATAGACCATTCTCAGATGATAACCTCATCTGATATGCAGTCTTTGATTGGCAACTGGATTGACGATGGTGCACAGCCGTAATAATGATGGGCCTTACTGGTAATACCGGTACTTTTTTGAACAACAACGACTAATTGATATTTAATATGAAAAATAAACAACAACAAACTAATCAATTGGAGAATACCTTAACCGAAATCTTTAAATATGAGGTAGAAGCGGGTGTTTCGGAATATCATGTAATGATTCATGCCACCAGACCGGAAGCGACTTATGAAGAACAGCTGAATGCGGTGGTCGACACTTACTGCCAACTACGTGAAAGTGAGCTACAAGGTGCTGTTGCCATCTTTAAACGCTACTTTCTAAGTGACGCCGCCAATCAGGCAGATATGCTACTGGCGCTTTCGGCAGAATGTTCGGATTGTGCACTCTCCGTGGTAGAGCAGCCGCCGTTGAACGGTACAAAGATTGCACTGTGGGTCTATCTGCAGAAAGGTGTGGAAACACAGGTACTTCATAACGGATTGTTCGAAGTGAGACATGGCGCCTACCGTCACCTTTGGGGAGGCGGCTCTTTCAATCGTGCCGCCAATTCGGAATACCAGACCCGTCTGCTGTTGAATGACTATGTGATGCAGCTGATGGAACAGGGCTGCAAGCTGGCTGATAATTGCATACGTACCTGGTTCTTTGTACAGAACGTGGATGTGAATTATACCGGAGTGGTGAAGGCGCGTAATGAGGTGTTTGTTACCCAGGACTTGACGGAGAAGACTCATTATATTTCCAGTACCGGTATCGGTGGCCGTCATGCCGACCCAAAAGTGACGGTTCAGATGGATACTTATGCTGTAGATGGTTTGAAATCTGAACAAATTCACTACCTTTACGCACCGACACATCTGAATCCCACATACGAATACGGTGTGAGTTTCGAGCGAGGTACGTATGTGGATTATGGCGACCGTCGCCAGGTGTTTATTTCGGGTACTGCGAGCATCAATAATAAAGGTGAGGTGGTATATCCCGGGGACATTCGCAAGCAGACGGAACGTATGTGGGAGAATGTGGAGGCTTTGTTGAAAGAGGCTGGCTGTACGTTTGATGATTTAGGACAGATGATTGTTTATCTGCGGGATGTTGCTGACTATACCGTGGTCAAAGGAATGTATGACGAGCGTTTTCCGGATACTCCGAGAGTGTTTGTATATGCTCCCGTATGTCGTCCGGGTTGGCTGATAGAGATGGAATGTATGGGAGTCAAGTCTTTAGAAAACAAGGAGTTTGCTCCATATTGATTTTTTACTTTTAATTGATAGCTCTTAATTGAAAAAGTTTCTCATAGCTGTTTATGGTTGTTTGCTGCTCTTACTTGCTGCAACTACGTTTGTAGAGCAGACATACAGTACGGATTTTGTAGAAAAGCATGTTTATCATACGATTTGGTTCTGTTGTTTGTGGGGAGCCCTTGCTGCGATGACTGTTGTTGTGCTTGTAAGACAGCGGTTGTGGCGGCGTCTCCCGACGTTGTTGTTGCATGGCTCCTTCCTCGTGATTTTGGCGGGAGCCATGACTACGTTTCTTTGTGGCCGAAAAGGATATGTGCATCTTACTGTCGGCAGTGAGGTGAACTGCTTTTTGGAACAAGACGGCAGGCAGGTTGTAGAGTTACCGTTCACCTTACGTCTGGACAGTTTCCGGATTGAGTACTATCCGGGTACGGATGCTCCTGCAGATTATATCAGCTATATTCACGGTGAGACGCCCGTCTCCATGAACCGTATTCTTTCACGGCAGGGGTTTCGCTTTTATCAGTCTTCCTTTGATGAGGATATGCAGGGGAGCTGGCTGACAGTGAATTATGACCCGTGGGGGATAGGGATTACCTATAGTGGATACCTCTTGTTAGGTGTCTCCATGCTCTGGATGCTGGTCAGCCGGGGCGGAGAGTTCCGCAGGCTGCTGAGGCATCCGTTGTTGAAGAAGGGAGGAATGTTTGTTCTATTGTTGCTGTGTCTGGGAAGTGGGGTACATGCGCAGAAGAGAAGCCTTCCGGCACTGGCACGCAAGCAGGCGGATAGTCTTGCCCGTAAGCAGGTGATTTATAATGACCGTGTGGTTCCTTTCAATACCCTTGCGCGCGATTTTGTACTGAAACTGACGGGAAAATCGTCTTATGGAGGCATGACGCCGGAGCAGGTGATTGGCGGATGGCTTCTGCGTCCGGAGGTTTGGCAGAATGAGCCGATGATTTATATCAAAAACGAGGCACTCCGTCGTCTGCTTCATTTGGAGACACCCTATGCATGTCTGGCTGATTTGTTCGACGGTGAGAAGTATCGCTTGCAGAAGTTCTGGAAGGGGAAGCAAGACCATCATCAGAAAATGACTTCTCTGGAAAAGGCCATTGTAGAGGCGGATGAAAAGGTGGGACTGATTTTGATGCTCCAAAATGGTACATTGATTCGTCCTTTGCCGGAAGACGGGAGTGTGGAGCCTGTTTCCGATACTAAAATACAAGCCGAATTGCTGTATAACCGTATTCCTTTCAGCAAATTGCTGTTCATGTTCAACCTTACGGTGGGGATGCTGGCTTTCTTCCGTCTGCTGTATCGCGGCCTGCGCCGTTCGTCGGCATTGTCAGACTCTTCCGGTAGGATTGTAGCGCTCTCTTTCTCTTCGCGTTTGGCAGATACTTTTTTCCCGTTTTCTCTTTATGCGGCGTTTCTCTTTCAGCTCTTCGGGTATGGTCTGAGGTGGTACATCGGCGGGCGTATCCCGTTGGGTAATGGATACGAAACGATGCAGTTCATGGCATTGTGTGCGCTGTTCCTGGCTTGTCTGTTTCGGCGGCGCTTCCCGTTTATGGTGCCTTTCGGTTTTTTGCTGTCCGGTTTTGCCTTACTGGTGTCCTATTTGGGACAGATGAATCCCCAAATCACTCCCTTGATGCCCGTGCTCGTTTCTCCGTGGCTCAGTACGCATGTGTCGTTGATAATGATGTCTTATGCTTTGTTTGCCTTTATGATGCTGAACGGCATACTGGCATTGTGTCTTCGCCGTTCAGCCCGGATGTTGATGCTGCTCAGCCGATTGCTGCTTTATCCCGCCGTTTTCTTTTTGGGAGCCGGCATTTTTCTGGGTGCGGTTTGGGCCAATGCTTCTTGGGGGCGTTATTGGGCTTGGGACCCGAAGGAAGTATGGGCGCTGATTACCTTTATGGTTTATGGAGCGGCGTTCCATGCGCGCAGCCTGCGCATTTTCCGCAGTCCGTTATTCTTCCATATCTATATGATTGTTGCCTTTCTGACAGTCCTGATGACCTATTTCGGGGTGAACTACATCCTTGGAGGAATGCACAGCTATGCCAATGCCTGATTTGTGGGTGGTTCTACCTATTTATGATGACAGACTTGTTTTATTATACCTAATTTAAGTGATTGCGTACTGTCTGCCGATGCCTTATCTTTGCAACATCAGATTTGAATGAATTAGTTAGTCATAATTACGTAACCACTTTTATGAAGATAAAAGGATCCCCGCTTCCCGATGTGATATCGTGAAGCGGGGATTTGTGTATGGCGTGACGGATACTGTGGGTAAGGTTGGATAAGGATACTTGTGGGGCATAAAGAGTCATAGGATGGGGAGGGATGACATAGGGGATGAGCTTTGTCTTCAAGCACAAGATAAACCTTAATCAATAGGCAGAGGGCTTTTCCCGTATGGAGGAGCATACTTTTGCAAGGGATTCATCCGGTTTTTCCCTATAGGCCGCAGCGGGTAGGGAAACGGTTGCCGGAAGAATCTTATAGAGAGTCCTTGATGTCGCTCAATTCTACCAGCTTGTTGACAATAGCGTAGATGGTGAGCCCTGCCGGAGAATGTATCTGCAGTTTGCGTGCAATGTTACGGCGATGGGTAATGACGGTATGGATGGAGAGGTAGAGTTTGTCGGCGATGGCTTTGTTGGTCATGCCCTTCACAACGCAGGTGATGATTTCCTTTTCGCGCTGGCTCAGGGTTTCTTGTTCGCTGTCTTTTTCCTCTTCCTCCTCGGTGTGTAGCAAGTGGTTGATTTTGGAGGCGATGACATCTACGTCATCGCACATGGCGAAGTTCTCGTCATATTCCTTCAATATGTTGTTGTCGATGACGGAGCATACCATAGCAATGTACTTGATACCGGATTTTCCGTGTTCTGCCTTGAAGGCGGGCAGGTCGAACCAGCCACCGAAAGTGGGGTTGATGATGATAATGTCTGCCGGATGCATGTGAATGTAGTTCTGCAGCGATTCCGGAGAAGAAACCTCAATAGGGTGTGCATTCAAGTTGGGAATACGCTTCAAAACAGCCGTCAGGCCACTCCGGATGATGACCGAAGTTTCTGCAATGACAATCTTCAAAGAAGTATTATTGTTCATTTTTCAGTTTCCTTTCTATTTGCGCTACGGCGGGAACAAACATATAATCTTCTACCTGGCAGTGGGTGGCAAGGTCTTGTTCGCAGTTGAATATATCGAACAAGACCGCATTCAGGAGATTGTTGTTCTCCTTTTCCGGGTAGTATTTGATGATGATGTTCTTCAGCTCTTTCAGTTTGGTATCTATCTGATTATGTTTGCTGGCAAAAGTGGCAATGTTGTATTCATCCGATAGGTTGCCTTGGAGTAATTGCTCTACATAGGTGAATACGGCCTGGTTTTCATATTCCATGTGGCGGCGTACCTCCTTGGCATATTCATCGAAGAACTTCAGGATGAGGTAGGCTACATCGTTTGTACTGGAACAATCGATGGCTTCGATGAGTTTGCGGCGGATGGCCGGCAGGTTGAAGTCGAGGAAATATGTGTGGGCACGCTTCAGATAATCCATAAGGGCGGGAATGGAAAAATCACTTTCATTGCCGCTGTAAGAGTATTGTTCTTCGCTGATAAAGTTGGCTACGGCGAGGAATGTAGGGCAATCGACGCCTTGTGCTTCGCAGACGTCCTTCACGCTCTTGTCTCCGAATCCTAATGACAGTCCGAAGCGGCTCATCACCATTAATAAGGAGTAATTGTCACAGATGAGGTCGCTCATCTTGTCCGTGGAGCGGTACTTATGTTGCTCATTCATTGTATGTTATTGTTTTTAATTCTCTGATTCGTGCGCAAAGTAACGGCTTTTATCCGAGAACTGCAATCACTATTAGTAGGTATTTTGCTTGTCGGGAGACGGTTGGAGACTGGTGTTTGCCGAATAAACTAAAAGCTTTAGTTTTATTTAACGAGAGAAATTAGTTTTTGAACTAAATAATTTAGTTATTTGCGGAAAACAAAGAATGTTATGAAAGGATTGACTGCAAAAGAAGAAGAAATCATGGGCTTTTTCTGGGAAAAGGGACCCTTGTTTGTGAAGGAAATGCTGGCATTCTATGAAGAGCCGAAACCACATTTCAATACTTTGTCCACCATTGTGAGAGGATTGGAGGATAAGGGATTCCTGAGCCATCATACGTACGGCAACACGTATCAGTATTATGCGGTGGTCAGCGAGGAGGATTTCCGCAAGCGGACACTGAAGAACGTTATCAGCAAATATTTCAATAATTCCTATCTCAGCGCAGTGTCGTCTCTGGTGAAGGAAGAGGATATATCCCTGGAAGAACTGAAGCAGTTGATACAAGACGTGGAAAAGGGAAGGGACTGAGATTGTTGAGGCTCTAATAACTCTGGCTTATGAAAAACATCGGATTGGTTTGTTTGCTGCTGGTAAGTATTTGCTGCGGATTGCAGGCAAAGAAAATCGTAAAGGTACCCTATTTCATGGCATGCAATACGCGTAGCATTGAAGTGGAGCAAGTGACGCTTGGAAAAGATACGACCTGGCTGGCGGTGAGGCTTTATGGCATGCAGGGCGATAGGGTCAGGATTGATTCGACAGCTGTGTTGCGGGCATCCGGAAAGGATTACGGATATTTGGGAAATACCGGTTTTGCCAGGGATGAATGGACGCATATTCCCGCTTCCGGTGAAATGACTGCTGTTTTGAAGTTTAGTCCGCTTCCGATGGATACTGAGAGCTTTGATTTTGTAGAGACACCGGACAGTGATGAAGGATGGGTAATTTATGGTATACAGCTCAACGGAGAGAAACCTCGGGTGGATATTCCCGAACGTTTGCGGAATAAGAAACCGGATGAGGTTTTGCCATTGCCCGGACCGGAATTGAATATGGGAAAGACTGTCATAAAGGGGCAGATATTGGGGTATAAACCGGAGTATGGAGTGACGTTACGCTACTATGACTCGCCTTGGTTCTTCATGTATTTCACCGGTAAGGACTTGAAGATAGCGGAGGATGGCACGTTCCGTTATGAGACAGAGGTGCTGTTGCCGAGCGGTGCTACGCTGTGGATATCCCGTTCGAAAATAGAATTGTTTCTCGTTCCGGGTGGAGAACTGGATGTCACAATCAATCTGCCTGAAATATTCTATTCGCAAAGCCGTCTTTTAAGCCGGAAAAGGGATGGTGTAACGGACAACTGTGTTTGGTTTGAAGGAGACTATGCCGGTCTGAATACCGAGTTGCTGCGGTTCGGTGAAATGAAAAGCTTATCGGGAGCTGATGATTTTTATGCAGATATTTGTGGGATGACTCCGCAGGCATATAAAAAGTATCTGTTCAGGCATTATGAAGATATGCAAAAGAAACTTGTAAAAAACAAGGATATGAGCCAGGCTTGCCGTACTTATATCCGGGCAAATCTGGATATGAATCTGTTCAGCCTTATCTATAATTACAAGAGTAACCTTAGTTATGCCCCGATGCTTTCGGGCAGGAAGGGGGTGAAAAGGGCGGACATGACGGTGGACAGTACCTCATACTTCAAGGAAATACTGCAACTGGATATTCTGCATACCCCCGAACAGAAATATTACAATTATTATACGGACTTTGTGAAGACCGCTACCGGAAATTTCCGGGATAAGTTTGTGCAAGACCCTCTTTGGCCGGACATGCTTCTTGCCGGGCGTGCTTCCCGTAATCTGAGCAAGTACATGCCTTTGACTGAGGAAGAGCGTCGGACGGTGGACAGCATCGCTTCTCCCGACCTCAGGCAATTGTTCCTGATGAGAAACGGGAGGATTGAAGCCGAACTGAAATCAGAGTTGGAAGCTACTAAGGGAAAGACCGGATATAAGATTGTTGAGGTGGAAAAGGAGGTAGCGGCAGACAGTTTGTTGCAGGTCATTACTCGTCCTTATCGTGGCAAGATGGTACTGGTGGATATGTGGAACACCTGGTGTGGTCCTTGTATGCGGGCCATGAAAAGCCTGAAACCGTTGAAAGAGGAGCTGAAAGAGGTGGTTTATCTATATATTGTCGACGAAACATCTCCTGAAGGAAAATGGAAAGTAATGATACCGGATATACCCGGTATTCACTGTCGCATTAGCAATGAGCAAAGTACGGCATTGGCAAAGCTGTACGAATATCCGGGTATCCCGACCTATTTCGTCGTGAACCGTGAAGGAGATATTTCCTACAAAGCAACCGGATTTCCCGGAGTGGAGATGCTACGGAATGAACTGACCAAGTAACTGTAAATAGTAAATAGTAAATCGTAAATCCCTAAATAGTAAATAATTCCATGGGTCTGTTTTTTGTTTATATACTCAAATCTTCTGTTTGCCTGGCGATATTCTATTTGTTTTATCGCTTGTTGCTGGCACGCGAGACGTTTCATCGTTTCAACCGTTTTTCATTGTTGGGCATTTTGCTGTTGTCCTGCCTATTGCCTTTGGTAGAGGTAAGTGTGAAGCAGGAGACGGAAGTGCACCAGACGATGCTGACATTGGAGCAGTTGCTGATGATGGCAGATGCAGTGAATGCCACTGAGGCCGGAGCAAGGGCTGAAACGGCAACAGTCACCTGGATACAAGTGGCGCTGCTTGTCTATCTGGCAGGAATCGTTTTTGCCTTCCGCAACGTATATTCGTTGGTACGGTTACTGATGTTGCTGAAATCGGGTAAAAGAGGATATTGGCAGCTACTTACCGGGCAGGAAAGAGCGCGTTACTTTGATTGTACACAACTGTGACATCGCTCCGTTCAGTTGGATGGGATATATTGTCATTTCACGGAAAGACTTGGAGGAGAACGGACGGGAAATCCTTATCCACGAGCTTGCCCATATCCATAACCGCCATTCCTGGACTTGCTGGTGGCTGATGTCTGCATTTCTTTCAGTGGTTCAATCCGGCATCATGGCTCCTGAAGCAGGAATTGCAGAATATCCATGAGTTTGAAGCGGATGAAACGGTGATAAAGGAGGGTGTGGATGCAAAACAGTATCAACTATTATTAATAAAAGCTGTCGGCACAAGGCTCTACTCTATGGCCAACAGCTTTAATCACAGTAAACTTAAAACGTATCACTATGATGTTAAAAGAAAATCAAGCCCGTGGGCACGTTTGAAGTATCTTTATGTACTTCCGGTAGCTGCCATTGCAGTGACAGCTTTTGCCCGTCCCGAAGTCTCCGATAAAGTGGAGAAGATTTCAAGCGTCAAAGTTAACGATTTGGCTGCAATTGTAGAAACAAAAGTGGCGGAAAGTGCAGGTGACACTACGAAGCCTGCCGATGTGAAGTATGTACCGGCGGAAGTCCGCAAGCGGTTGAAGGGAACTCTGGTCTTCGAGGTGGCAGAGGAGATGCCGGAATTTCCCGGCGGCGGAATGAGTGCTTTCATGGATTATATCAAGACGAATATGCGTTATCCGGCATCTGCCAAAGAGAACGGTACGCAGGGACGGGTCACTGTCCAGTTTGTGGTGGATGAAGATGGAAGCATCAAGGACTCCAAGGTGCTCCGTTCTGTGGATAAGGATATGGATGCCGAGGCGCTGCGATTGATAAACACTATGCCGAAGTGGAAGCCGGGGAGACAGAAGGCAGCCGGTGGCTGTGAAATTTACGGTGCCGGTGATGTTCAGGCTGGACGACGACAAACTTGAAAAACTTCTTCTGCCAATGGTATTACAGTTGAAGGATATGCAGGTAATGGAAAGAGCCATTGTATATTGTGGATGGAAAAGAGGTGACGCCATCTGTCATGAGTGCATTGAATCCTGATAAGATAGAACGTGTAACGGTTTTGAAAGATAAATCTGCCACGGATTTATATGGAGAAGAGGGACAGAATGGCGTTGTTCTGATAACCCTGAAACAAGGAACTCCGGGTATGGTTATCCGCCGGGGTAATGAGGTGGCAGAGAATGCTAAAGTACAGCATAAGAGTAGTCTTGATTTAATAAAGACTGTCTATATTGATGGAGAAAAGGTTGACTTGGGTACTAAAACTATCGATGATTTAATACCTGCCGAGAATATTGAGGGTATTGAGGTGAAGAAAGAGGCAGGTGGAAAAGGTGAGATTTACATCACTACTAAAAACTAAAGCTGTAGAAAGACCATTGCCAAAGGCAATATGAAAGTGGAAGGCAAAGTGGTGGATGAGCAGGGTGAGCCTGTTATCGGTGCGGCTGTTCTGATAGAAGGTACCACTACGGGAAGCGTTACCGATGTCAATGGCAATTTTGTCCTTTCTGTACCTTCTAAGGATGCTGTATTGGTTGTTTCGTATATAGGTATGGCTACCGGCAAAGTGAAGGTGCAGCCCAAGCTTACGATTACGCTGAAAAGTGAATAGTCTCTAACAATTATGATAAGGAAAATTCTCTTTGTTTCTGATTCTGGTAGCTGTGGGGCAGGGCTTTGCTCTGCCCAGACAGCCGGTAAGAAATATTATTTGGTGGGCGGGCTTTTCTTCGAAGGCATGCCGCCTGGTGGGTTCGGACAACGTGGCGGCTTTCATAATACATGAGGACGGCGCGAGACACGAGGTTACGGAACTCCGCTTGCGCAAGGGCATTGTGCTGTCTGAGGAGGTGAGAGAATATGCTACCCTGCCGACGAGGTGCCTGGTGCGGAAGCTTTCTTGATGAGTTACCGTGGAGGAACGGGGAAGAAGTTGCCGATAGGCGGTGCCGTACAGACTTTGAAGAAGGAAGAATGGATAGGAAAGGCTTTTCCGGAATTCAAAGTGAAAGACATAGAAGGACAGGAGTGGAGCAAGGCCGATGTGACGGGACGTCCTATGGTCTTGAACTTCTGGTATACCGGCTGTGGTCCTTGTATCCGTGAAATGCCGGAGCTGAACAAATGGATAGAAGTCTATCCTGATGTAACCTATCTTGCTACGACTTTGACAGTGCTGCACAAATAAAGAAAATTGTAGAGAGCCGTCCTTTCCTCTTTACCCAGATAGCCGATGACTTGTTTTTCTTCGAGACCTTTCATGTGAGTGGTATGCCGGTCACTATACTGGTGGATAAGAAAGGCATTATCCGTCATATAGAACAAGGTACTGGAACTGCGAAACTTCGGTATATGCAGGATAAGTTGCAGAAACTTGTCAGCGAATAATTCTTTCCTGATGAATAGGGATAAGGATTTCAGAGGATTTCTTTGCCCTTTCACAGATTATCATACCTTTGCGAATATAAATCTAAGGAAGGCAAGGTTATGATAAAACATCTTTTTAATATGGGGACTGCTTGCGGCACTCACTGCTGAGCCGGTTCTGGCTTGTACATCTGCCGTCGTTTCTGGAAAGGTTACTCCTGACGGCCGTCCGTTGCTATGGAAAACCGTGATACGGACTATCTGCGAAATCATGTTGCTTATATAAAAGGGAGAAGTATAACTTCATTGCCGATGTGAATAGTGCTAACTTTCCTGCCTTGAAAGAGGCATGGATGGGTACAAACTCCGTTGGTTTTGCCTTGATGAACACCCAATCCTACAATCTGGTGGAAGTGAAAGATGGGGAAGAACGGGGGCAGCCAACGGGAGGATTATCTACCGTGCCTTGGAGGTTTGTGCCACGGTGGAGGATTTCTGCCATTTCCTCGATACCATTTCCAAGCCCAGCTTGATAGAGGCCAATTTTGGCGTAATCGACGCTCAAGGCGCTGCCGCCATGTTTGAGGTGGATTATTATAAATATACGATGTATGATGCCAATAATCCCAAAGATGCTCCTTACGGCTACATTGCCCGTACCAACTCTCTTTGCCGGTGAAGCAAATCGGGGCAGGTTATGTACGCTATATGGAGGCAGACAGGGTACTGATGAGGGCTTCTGCAACGGGAGGGATCACACCGCAGGGTATATTCAATGATCTTTCACGTTCGTTTCGCAATGGCATGCTTGATATTGATTTGAAGAACGGAAATTTAATCGCCCGCAAGGTTCCGGTTGGTTTGTCGACCAGGATTTTATTCCCCGTAACAGTACTTCTTGTTCCATTGTGGTGCAGGGCGTAAAACCGGGTGAGAAGGTGGAACTTACTACGATGTGGACAATGCTGGGATATCCTCCTACGGGTATTGCCGTGCCGCTTTGGGTGAAGGATGCGGATAGACTTCTGCCTCCGATGGTATGTTGGGACAAGGTGTGCCGCCGCCCGCTCAGTGATTGGTCACTCCGGCTTTCCAACAATGTCTTTGTTATAATCAGGGGATGGGAACCAATCGTTATCTGAATTGGGAAAACTGTACAATATGGAGAATAATGGCTATATGCAGCAGCTTGTTACGGTAGAGGCAGAGGTGTTTCGCCGTACATGCCTATTGTTGGACAGCTGGAGACAGCAAGGAAGCATTGATTCTCAAGAAATGCAGAAGCTTTATCAAGATGTGGAAGCACTTGTCCGAAAGGCTTATACGCCTTTGATGGAACAATGACAGTATTCCAGTATTTCCCCTTCCTGCTCCGGGTGGAACCAGTGGATTTCCTCGTCTCGTTTGAACCAGGTCATTTGCTTACGGGAATAGATGCGTGAGTTCTGCTTTATCTTTTCGATGGCAAAGGGTAATGTCCATTCACCATCCAGGTACTTGAATATTTCTTTGTAGCCTACTGTATTTAGGAATTTAGACTTTTATGCGGGTAGACCATGCGCGCTTCTTCCACTAAACCCTCTTCCACCATTTGGTCCACCCGGCAGTTGATGCGTTCATAAAGCTCTTCCCGGTTACGTGTTAATCCTATTTTGATGATACGGAAGGGGCGTTCTTTCTTTGTTGAGTGCGGAAGGAAGTGTAGGCCTTTCCCGTCATGTAGCAGATTTCAAAGCATGGACTACGCGTTTGGGATTCTTCAAATCTACTATTTTGTAATATTCCGGATCAACAGCTTAAGTTCCGCACAAAGTCTTTCCAGACCTTCTGTTTCGTATTTGTGCAGCATGAGCTGGCGTGTATCGGCATCTACGGTCGGAATGTCGTCAATTCCTTTACAGACTGCATCTACATACATCATTGAGCCTCCGGTCAGCAGTACGGTGTTATGCTTTGTAAACAGGTCTTCCAGCAGCTTCATCACTTCCGCTTCGTATTGGGCGGCACTGTAATAGTCTGTCAGCTTCAGGGTACCGACGAAGTGATGCTGTACCCGTTGCAGTTGCTCCGGTGTAGGGGCAGCCGTGCCTATCTTTAAATCTGCATAGAGTTGTCTCGAATCGGCCGAGACGATACAAGTATGGAAATGTTCTGCCAATCGGAGGCTGAGCTCTGTTTTGCCTACTCCGGTGGGACCGATAAGTACGATTAGGGTGTGCATGCGGGTAAAAAATAGGCACGGATTACGCGGATTACACGGAATATTCAATAACAACCGTGTGTTTCCGTGTAATCCGTGCCTAAAAGAAATCTGTATGGTATGTCTGTTTAATATTTCTCTTCTTCAAAGAGTTTCCGGCTTCGTCCAAACCGCCGAAACCCTCTTTGTCGAAATCTTCCATATCGAAGTCCTGGTCGCCGTAAAGTTTTCGTCCAAATCAAGGAACCGCCAGCAGCTGCCATCTCTTCAAAATCAATGGTCTGCTTGGGAGCTTCACCTGCTTTCTTGGTGCATTTGGCTCCTTTCATTTCCTTTCCGGTAATGATTTCAGAAAGCTCGATGAAGAAGCAGCGCTCAGTCATATAATCGAATACATAGAGAAGTTTCTGCTTCTCGTCTTCAACCAGTTCGCTCAGCTGGGTCTCTTTCATCACCCAACTGTCCATTTCCGGATTGTCATCCATTTCTTCCAGCGTAATTTCTTTCTCTTTCTCCCAGTCATCATCGCAAATGAAGAAAGACGTCATTTGGTCGTTAGTGTAGCCTGCCGACTTTAGAATCGCTTCATGGAAGTCATAAAGGTAGCTTCCGGGTCTATCTGTATTTCTCTGACAAAATCGTCCACCTCATCAGAGATGATTGTAAATCTGTAGATCATGATGATTTATAATTTATGATTTCTGACTTTGTGTAAATCATACGTTTTTCATTTTCCTGGGGATAATGCCGCGGGCTGATTCACGTATAAAGTTTACGATATAGCTTATTTCCGGTGTCATTTCCATTTCATCCTCGATTTTCTTCAAGGCATCCGTATTGTTCAGACCGCCTTGATAGATAATACGATAGGCATCATGGATTTTCTCAATGGTCTCGTTGGAGAAGCCACGGCGGCGTAACCCTACCACATTGATTCCCGCATAGCAGATAGGCTCGCGTCCGGCAATGATGTACGGTGGGATGTCCTTGCTGAAACGGCAGCCGCCTTGTATCATTCCATAACCGCCCACATGGCAGAATTGGTGCATCAGTACATTGGCGCTGATGATGGAATAATCGTCGATGACAATTTCACCCGCCATTTTTGTAGAGTTGCCAATGATACAGCTGTTGCCTATCAGAGCATCGTGGGCCACGTGTACACTTTCCATCAGGAGATTGTTGTTACCGACGATGGTTCTGCCTTTGGCAGCTGTACCGCGGTTGACAGTTACGTTTTCACGTATGATATTGTTGTCTCCGATTTCAGCAGTGCTTTCCTCCCTCTGAACTTTAAATCCTGGGGAATAGCACCGATAACGGCTCCGGAAAATGGTGTTTCCATTGCCGATGCGTGCACCGTACAGAATGTTGACATTTGCCATAATCTTGTTGTTATCACCGATTACCACATTCTTGTCAATGAAAACAAAGGAGCAATCTCTACGTTTTCCCCGATTTTGGCTTCGGGATGAATATACGCTAAGGGACTTATCATATTATTTACGATTTAGCTATTTACGATTTACGATTGAGAATACTTGCGATTTACTGTATATACGATTTTATCCGAATGTGATAATTCTCACGAATAATTTGAATCGTAAATCGTAAATAGTCTAATCGTAAATTTTATTATTTGTTCTTAACTATTTGCGCCATAAACTCTGCTTCGCAGACAACTTTTCGCCTACAAACACATAGCCTTTCATGGTAGAGATGCCGCGGCGTATGGGGCCATCAGCTCTACACGGAAGATGAGGGTATCTCCAGGTACCACTTTCTGGCGGAATTTCACACCGTCAATCTTCATGAAGTAGGTGGAGTAACGTTCCGGTTCATCCACTGAATTCAGAACAAGCAAACCTCCCGTCTGTGCCATTGCCTCTATCTGCAACACACCGGGCATTACGGGTTCCTGCGGAAGTGTCCCTGAAAGAAAGGTTCGTTGGAAGTTACGTTCTTGACACCTACAATGTAGTTGGCACCTATTTCTATGACTTTGTCCACCAATTGCATCGGGTAACGGTGAGGCAGAAGTTCGCGGATGCGGTTTACATCCATAATCGGTTCGCGGTTGCAGTCGTAGGTAGGGGCTTGTATTTCGTGCAAACGGATTTCCTTGCGCATCTGGCGGGCGAACTTATTGTTGATAGTGTGTCCCGGGCGGGTAGCGATGATACGGCCCTTGATGGGCTTGCCTATCAAGGCCAGGTCACCGATGACATCAAGTAACTTGTGGCGGGCGCATTCATTGGGCCACACCAAAGGTTTGTGGTTGATATATCCCAATTGTTTGGCGTCCATATGAGGAACACCCATCACGTCGGCCAGCTTGTCATAGTTCTCCTGGGACATTTCGCGTTCGTAAATAACAATCGCATTGTCAAGGTCGCCGCCCTTGATAAGACCGGCTTGCAGCAACGGCTCAATTTCGCGTACAAACACGAAAGTACGGCTTGCGGCGATTTCATCCTTGAACTTCGTCATGTCCTCCAGCGTTGCAAACTGGTTGGGGAGGATGTTGGAATCGTATGATACCAATACATTCAAGCTGAAGTTCTCGTCCGGCAACACGATGATGGAAGAGCCGGTTGTTTCGTCACGGAATTCAATTTTGGACTTGATGATATAGAAATCTTTACGGCATTTTGTTCTACAGTGCCTACGCGCTCTATTTCGTTGACATAATATTGGGCGCTTCCGTCCAGAATGGGAAATTCCGGTCCGTTTACCTGTATCAAGCAGTTATCGATACCCAATGCATAGAGGGCTGCCATACCATGCTCCACTGTGCTCACCTTTACTCCGTTTTGGAGATTACAGTTCCACGGGTAGTTTCGGATACGTTGTCTGCAACGGCATCGAAGGTAGGCTGTCCTTCCAAGTCGATACGTTGGATTTTGTATCCATGGTTATCCGGAGCAGGATTGAAAGTAACGGTTAGGTCAAGTCCCGTATGAAGACCTTTTCCACTAAGCGAAAAGCTATCTTTAGAGTCTTTTGTTTTAACATTGGTTACTTATTTAATAGTTGTTTAAGTTCATTCAATTCTTTGCGGAGCTGGCGCAGTTCCACTTGCATTTCCGGCAAACTTCTTTGTGCGATGGATGCCTTGAAATATTGTTTCAGCTCCATAGGAGGGTACCGATAAGTTGGCTACCGTCCTTTATGCTACTGGGAACACCAGACTGTGCGCCAAGGTTCACTTTGTTGCCAATATGAATATGACCTGCAATGCCTACCTGCCCGCCGAACATGCACCATTCTCCTATCTTGGTAGAACCTGCTACACCTACTTGCGCCGCCATTACGGTGTGGGAGCCTATTTCATCATTGTGTGCCACCTGAATCAAATTATCCAGTTTCACACCGCTATGTACGATGGTGGCTCCCATAGTAGCACGGTCCACACACGTGTTGGCACCGATTTCCACATGGTCTTCCAGGATAGTGATACCTATTTGCGGTATTTTTCATAGCCCTCGGAAGTAAGCCGAAACCGTCTGCACCGATAACGCAACCGGAGTGCAGGATGCAGTGGTTTCCACCCGGCAATCGTGGTAGATGGTGGAGTTAGCGTAAATAATACAGTCATTGCCCACTTTGGCACCGCTGCCAATCGTGACGTGCGGATGAATGACCGTATTGTCTCCCACCTCTGCGTATTCGCCAATGCAGGCAAAAGGCGCAATGTAAACATCCTTGCCAATTTTAGCTGTCTCGGCAACAAAGGCCAGAGAGTCAATTCCACCCGCTTTGGCTTGCTTTGCTCATAAAGATTTAGCAATTTAGCAAGACTTTCATACGCATTGTCCACTTTAATCAGGGTGGCTTTCACTTCTTGTTCCGGAACAAAGTCCTTGTTTACCAGAACAATGCTTGATTGGGTTTCGTATATGTAGGGGTATATTTGGGGTTGATAGAAGGAGATGGCTCCCGGTATTCCCTCTTCGATTTTCGCAAAGGTGTGAACGGTAGCATTCTCGTCTCCAACAATTTCTCCTTGGATAAATGTTGCAATTTGTTTAGCAGAGAACTCCATGTCTTATTCTTGTTAGATGGTTTCAAAACGCAAATAACGGACTTTTTATATTTCCTTGTCCTGAGGTGAATATTTTATACTTATCTATGCAAACGTTGGTAGCATAAGTAGTACTTTTTACTTTCTTGGACAGAAGAGAGATATTGAGCATATCCGATGCTTCGGCAATATTCTTGATGCTGCCGTCGTTGTAGAGGATGTCAATACTGTCATCTGCCTCGTCGTACATATTCTTCTCGATGCTGGGGTAGAGATGAAATATCTCGCTTCGGAGAGGGATGTTCAGTTGTTCACTGATTTGCAAAGTTAGTTCTTTTTCCGTTCCTCACTAATAGGTTCGGTAGAAATCTCGACTTTGAAGATGTTTCGGTTAATCATGCCGGCGCTCAGGGTGGACAAAACCTTGTCCGAATGGCGGCTCCATACCTTGAGGGCAGTCCAGATGTCATTATCGTCCAACTGAATGAAATTCTCCAAACATTCGGGATTGTTGTAGAATGCCTCCCGGCTGATGTCGTTGTATAGAAAGAATTTCAAGGCGGGTGAGGCAAAGAGGTCTATGCCGCGGCTTGCCAGTTCCTTGGCGCGGAGCAGGGTGCTAATCAGCATTTTCTCGTAGGCAACGGAGGTTTTGTGCAGATAGACTTGCCAGTACATCAGGCGGCGGGCGGTGAGGAAGTTCTCAATAGAATAGATGCCTTTGGACTCTACTACCAGGTGGTCATCCTTTACATCCAGCATCTTGATAATGCGGGCGGAGCCAATGTTGCCTTCGGTCACTCCGGTATAGAAGCTGTCGCGGCGCAGGTAGTCCAGGCGGTCCATATCCAGTTGCCCGCTTACCAGTTGGTGCAGGAAGCGCTTGGGGTATTCATCCTTGAAAATTTGAATGGCGAGTGTCAACTGTCCGTTCATTTCCTTGTTGATACGTTCCATCAGCATCAAGGAGATGTCTTCGTGGGAGACGCCCTGCACGATGGTATTTTCCAGTACGTGAGAAGGGGCCGTGGCCGATGTCGTGCATCAGGATAGCGGCTTCCACAGCTTCGGCTTCGCTGTCGAAGATAAAGTTTCCTTTGGTGGCAAGTTGCTGGATGGCCTCACTCATCAGGTAGAAGGCTCCCAAAGAGTGTTGGAACCGTGTATGCTGCGCACCGGGATATACGACAGAGGACAACCCCAGTTGCTTGATACGGTTTAGACGTTGCAAAGAGGATGTCGTACAACATCGTACAACAACCCTTTGGTATGTTGATGAACCCGAAGACAGGGTCGTTGATAATCTTTCTTTCGAACATTAAGCGTTAGTCGTTAATCACTTTTTCAACTCTTCCGCCATCTGTGCCTGCACTTTTGGGCTGCTTTTCGGCTGGCGGCGGCGAAGTTCTCTGTCTTGTCCACGTAGATGATGCCACGGCTGGAGTTGACAATCAGGCCGCAAGTCTTGTTCATGCCATACTTGCAGACTTCTTCCAGGGAGCCGCCTTGTGCGCCTACGCCGGGAACCAATAGGAAGTGTTCGGGAACAATCTTGCGGATATCTTCGAAGGCGCGGCCTTGTGTGGCGCCTACTACGTACATCATCTGTTCGTCACTGGCCCACCTGGATTTGCGGAGCACTTTTCGAAGAGGCGTTCGCCGTTGGTGTCTTCCGTCAGCTGGAAGTCGTGCGAGCCTTTGTTGCTGGTCAACGCAAGCAGGATTACCCATTTGCCTTCGTACGTAAGGAACGGGTCACACTGTCTTCGCCCATGTAGGGAGCTACGGTTACGGAATCTATATCCAGCTCTTCGAAGAAGGTACGGGCATACATGGCAGAGGTGTTCCCGATGTCACCGCGTTTGGCGTCGGCGATGATGAATTGGTCGGGATAGTTCTGCTTGATGTAGTTTACGGTTTTCTCGAAAGCTATCCAGCCTTTCACGCCCATGCTCTCATAAAATGCCAGATTGGGCTTGTAGGCGATGCAGAGGTCGGCAGTAGCGTCGATGATGGCTTTGTTGAAAGCGAATATAGGGTCTTCCTCTTTCAGAAGATGTTCGGGTATTTTCTTGATGTCGGTGTCAAGACCTACGCAAAGGAATGACTTCTTGCGCTTGATGTTCTCGAATAATTGCTGTTTGTTCATATTATTTTTTAGTTACGGGTTACTTATCACTGCCTTACAGTTCGCTCTCTTTCAGTCTTTCTGCATTTTCCGCCACAATCAGGTGGTCGATGCAGTCTTGGATGTCTCCGTCCATGAAGGCGGCGGATTGTAGATGGTGTAGTTGATGCGGTGGTCCGTGATGCGTCCTTGCGGATAGTTGTAGGTGCGTATCTTGGCGGAGCGGTCGCCAGTGCTGACCATCGTCTTACGCTTGGAGGCGATGTCGTCGATGTACTTCTGGTGTTCCTTGTCGTAGATGAAGGTACGCAAGCGCGAGGGCGCGTTCCTTGTTCTTGGGCTGGTCGCGCGTCTCGGTACATTCGATGAGGATTTCTTCGACTATGCCTGTGTTGGGATTCTTCCAGTTGTAGCGCAGGCGCACGCCGGATTCCACCTTGTTCACGTTCTGACCGCCGGCACCACCGCTTCGGAAGGTGTCCCACTTGATTTCACCTTCGTTGATAACTACGTCGAACTCTTCGGCTTCGGGAAGCACGGCTACGCTGGCAGCTGAGGTGTGTACCCGTCCTTGCGTTTCTGTGGCCGGTACGCGCTGCACGCGGTGCACGCCCGATTCATATTTCAGTGTGCCGTATACATTGTCGCCCGTCACGGAGCAGACAATTTCCTTGAAACCGCCGGCTGCACCTTCGTTGGCGCTGGATATCTCCATTCTCCATCCCTTGGATTCGCAGTACTTGGTGTACATGCGGAAGAGGTCGCCGGCAAAGATTGCCGCTTCGTCACCACCCGTGCCGCCACGAATTTCGAGGATGGCATTACGGCCATCCTGCGGGTCGGCGGGGACGAGCAGCAGCTTTATCTGCTCTTCCAGTTCCGGTTGGCGGGTTTGGCAGGCATCCAGCTCTTCGCGTGCCATTTCCCGCATTTCCTGGTCTGTTTCGTTGGCGATAATTTCTTTGGCTTCTTCTATGCCGCCCAGTACTTGCATGTACTCTTTGCGGGCATTCATCAGGTCGCCCAGTTCTTTATATTCTTTGGTGAGCTTGACGTAACGCTTCTGGTCCGCAATCACTGCCGGGTCTGTAATCAAGGTCGACACTTCTTCGAAGCGGGCGACAAGCCCTTCCAGCTTTTCGAGTATGGTATTGTTGTCTGCCATATATTTAATACTTGAACTCTCCGAATTCGCTCTTGATAATCAGTTCTTTCTTGTCGCTTTCTTCCACGCGGCCTACAATCTGTGCATCGATGTTGAAACTCTTCGAAATAGCAATCACCTCTTCTGCATGTTCGGGAGAGGTACACTTCCAGGCGATGCCCCATATTGAACACCTTGTACATTTCGCTCCAGTCCGTATCGCTCTGCTCCTTGATGGTCTTGAACAACGGTGGAACGGGGAAGAGATTGTCTTTGATGACACGGCAGTTGTCTCCCACAAAGTGCAGTACCTTGGTTTGTGCGCCGCCGAGCAGTGTACCATACCGTGGATTTGGGGACGGAGCGCATCGAGCAGTTTCTTAACTACCGGTGCGTAGGTGCGGGTGGGGAAAGTACCAGCTTTCCTGCATCCAGCGGACTGTCTTCGACACTGTCTGTCAGTTTTAGCTTGCCACTGTATACCAGTTCTTCGGGTACAGCCTTGTCATAGCTTTCAGGGTATTTCTCTGCCAGGTATTTGGAGAATACATCGTGGCGTGCGCTGGTCAGTCCGTTACTGCCCATACCGCCATTGTATTCTTTCTCATAAGTAGCCTTTCCGTAAGATGCCAGACCTACAATCACATCGCCCGGACGGATATTGGCATTGTCTATAACATCTGAGCGCTTCATGCGGCAGGTCACTGTCGAGTCTACGATAATGGTACGTACAAGGTCGCCCACATCGGCTGTTTCGCCACCGGTGGCATAAACGCCTACTCCCATTTCGCGGAGTTCGGCAAGCAGTTCATCCGTACCGTTGATGATGGCTGAGATTACTTCGCCGGGGATGAGCAGTTTATTACGTCCGATGGTAGAGGATACCAGAATGTTGTCTACCGCACCCACACAAAGCAGGTCGTCGATGTTCATAATCAGTGCATCTTGTGCAATGCCTTTCCACACACCCAGGTCGCCGGTTTCCTTCCAGTACATATAGGCAAGACTGGACTTGGTGCCTGCTCCATCGGCATGCATAATGTTGCAATACTCCGGGTCACCGCCCAAAATGTCGGGGATAATTTTGCAGAAAGCCTGCGGGAAAATACCTTTGTCGATATTCTTGATGGCGTTGTGCACATCTTCCTTTGATGCGCTGACGCCTCGCATCATGTATCGTTGATTACTCATGAGATAATAGGTTTGTTCAATTGAATGTGCAAAGATACATCTAATCTTCTACAACACAAAGCGAGGCACAAAGTTTCTCGCCTTTGTGCCTCGCTATAGAGTTGTGTATTTATCAGAATTGTACCTGGGGAGCTTGTTCCGCTCCTTCTGCCGCTTCGAAATAAGCTCGTTTCTCAAAACCGAAGAGACCGGCAAGGATATTCTTGGGGAAACGGCGAATGGCTGTATTGAAGTTCTTGGCTGCATTGTTGAAGTTGGTACGTGCTACGTTGATACGGTTTTCCGTACCTTCCAGCTGTGCCTGCAGTTCCAGGAAATTCTGATTTGCTTTCAAGTCCGGATAGTTTTCTGTGATGGCAAGCAATTTACCGAGGGCGGAAGTCACCGCACCTTGTGCTTTCTGATATTCAGCCAGCTTTTCCGGAGTAAGGTCTGCCGCATCCACTTTGATTTGAGTGGCTTTGCTGCGGGCTTCTACTACACCTTCCAGTGTTTCCTTCTCGTGCGTGGCATATCCTTTCACGGTATTCACCAAGTTCGGAATCAGGTCGGCACGGCGTTGGTATTGGGTTTCTACGTTCGACCATTGTCCGCTGACATTTTCGTCCATGGTTACGAGTCCGTTATAGCCGGTTACACCCCAAATGGCGAGAAGAGCTATAACAACGATAATGATAATGGTTGATTTCTTCATACTTTTCATTTTTAGGCCTCACCTCCGATTCCTCTCCGATAGAGAGAGGGGAGGAGGGGAAGGCAGTTATTAATCATTTAATTATATTCTATGTAAACGTTTTATTTTCTTCCAGTATCCTCGAAGGTGTGTCAAAACGGTTGATGGCACACAGATGACACATCCTCGGCGTTAGAACCGGGAACCGGCTCCACCGCCACCTCCCATACCGCCTCCGAAGCTACCACCGCTGAAGCCTCCTCCGCCACTTCCGCCGAAGAGACCTCCACCACCGAAGATGACCGGACCACCTCCGCCTCCTCCCCGGTAATTTTCATCGTATGACTGCTGGCGGCGCACTACTTTATGTCCGCAATTGCGGCAGGTGTAGGTCACATCTTCCGTTTTCACTCCATTGCGGCGTGAGATGAGTATGCTGCTGCTACGTTGCAATTTATGTTGTCCGCAGTTGGGGCATTTGTTGGCAGCGCGTTGGGCAAGGATGCCTATAATAGATGCCACTGCGAGGAAACCGATAAGCCCCAGTAGGATACCTCCTACGGAGAGGTCATCCTCCTCTTCCGTGTCATTCACCATAGTGCCGTCAAGACGTGAACAGACTGCCTTTACACCCGCTACCATTCCAGCATCCCAATTACCGTCTTTCAGATAGGGAATCATGTATTTGGTCTGTATACGTTTGCAGATGGCATCAGGAAGGTCCCCTTCTAAACCGTATCCCGTATAAAACTGGATGCAGCGTTGGTCGGTTACCAGCAGAATGACCAAACCGTTGTTTTTTTCTTTTTTCCCTACTCCCCATTCATTGAGCAGCTGGTGTGAGAAATCAAAACAGTCTTCTTGTCCGATGGACGGGACAACGGCAACTACCGTTTCAATGCCAGTTTGCTGCTCCAATGCATAGAGCATACGGTCTATATTGTCACATGCCTCCGTGGATAGGATTCCGGCTGGGTTGCACACATAGCGTGTCTTGTCCTGAAGGTGTACTTTAGGAATATTCTTAGTGGTGTAGACTTCTTGTGCCTGCAAGGATAAGAGCAGGCATAAGAAGAATGTTATGGAAATAAATCGTCTCATACTACCAATATTTGTTGCGGCGAAGATAGGTAAAATCACATCAATGTATGTATTTTCCTACGAATTTCTTTACATGTTCGGTGTATTCCTGCGGATAATCCTTGTAAGACATAGCATGCGTGGCACCGGGCACAATCCATAATTCTTTGGGTTCGGGCTTGGCTTCGTAGAGGGGATAGACCATCCACGTCGGCACAAAGGTGTCGGCATCGCCGTGGATGAAGAGCATCGGCAAAGTACATTTCTTTACTTGCTCCAAAGCAGAGGCTTCCAGGAAGTCCCATCCGTACTCTTGCCGGCAGAGCCAGTTTGCTGTATGCAGAAGAGGGAAGGCGGGCAGGTTGAACTGTGCTTTCAGTTCTCCGCGAAACTCGTCCCATACGCTTGTGTAGCCGCAGTCTTCTACGAAACACTTGATGAAAGGCTGTTGGTATTGACCATGCTCCACTTCGCCGGATACCATCATGGTGGTGGCGGCTCCCATGGAGATACCGTGCACTACCATCTCTGTGCTGCGGGATGCTACGCTGTCTGTATGGCGGCGCCCGAAGAGTTCGTCGGCGGTTTCGGTCCATTGCAGTACGTCAAGCCGGTCTTTCCAGCCCATCTGTGCATGGTTTCCCTCGCTCATCCCGTGCCCGTAGAGGTCGGGCAGCAAGATGTTGAAGTCCATCTCCTTGTTGTACAGATAGCCTATCATCAGCATGCGCACGGCATTATCTGTATATCCGTGTACGATGACTGCTGTTTTTGGGGTGGGGTGGGTGGCGGCAACGTAGAGTGCGTGTAGCGTCTCTCCATGGTCGTTCTCAATGTAGAAGTCCTTCAATGCTCCTACGGTCACCAAACTGTCTACCCACGGTTGCAGTTCGGGATATTGCTCGAACATGCAAGTTGCAGCGTAAATTTGAGTTCTTAATCGGCTCAGGTGCCTTCTTTTCTTCATGAAAAGGGTTTCGTTTGGATTATATAACAAATCATAGAGCAAATGGTTGGGAGTCAGTAGTTCGTAAGGAATATTGGGACAGAAATCCACTTTGGGATACATGCCTACTGGGGTACAGTTGACAATCACTGTGTACTCTTGCATGATTTCCGGTGTCAGTTCTTCGTATGTGAGGTATTTATCCTCTTTCTTGGCGCGTGATACGAAGGAACTTTTTATACCCAGGTTCTCCAGCCCGCGATATACGGCTTTCGATGCACCGCCGGTACCCAAAATCAGGGCTTTCTTGTGTTGTGGTTGCAAAAGTGGTTCTATGGATTGTGTAAATCCTATGATGTCGGAGTTGTAGCCAACCAGTTTCACTTTGCCTTTGGAAAGGCGGATAATCTTAATGACATTGACGGCGCCTATCTTGGCTGTGTCTTTGTCCAGTTCGTCCAGGTAGGGGATGACTTGCTCCTTGTAAGGGATAGTCACATTCAGTCCACAGAGGTTGGGATTTTCCTCGATAACTTCCATGAAATCCTCGATACGTGGAATTTCGAAATTTACATATTCTGCATCAATATTTTCTGCCTTGAATTTCTCATTGAAATATCCGATAGAAAAGGAATGTTTCAACGGGTAACCTATTAAACCGTATTTCTGCATAATATTTTAGTTATTGATTGAACTATATTCGTTTGTTTATGGAGTACATTATTGGTCGGAAGTAGTTGAGGAGGTGATTACCGGTTCTTTGATGATAACAAAACCTCCGAATTGCAATCCGTTATCTTTTCCGTTCAAACAGAACTTTCTGTCGAATACGGGTTTATTTTTTGATTTCCAGATCAGTTTGCTAGAGAAGGTGATGACGTCTTGAGTACCATCGTTCCAGTCTATTATCACTTTTTCGTTATCGAATGTATCGTCGCCATTGAATTCTCCAAAAGTGAGAAAGTATTTGCCAGTTTCAAATTTCATTGTTTGCAGACCGTTGAAGTGTGCAAGGTAAGCTTTGGTTTGGCTTATTGGAACGTCCTTTTCATATATTTTTCCATTATAGATTGCCTTGATTCCTTGCTTGGCAATGTTGCCGGGAGTTTCAGGATTCAACAAATCATTACCTTGAGCATCTTGTACTGCGATATGCAGTTCGATAGGAGCAAAATCCCATATCATATCATCACTTCCCGAATCATCGCAAGCTGTGAAACCGGCAACGCAAAGGAGGGTAATAAATAATAAATAGAGGGTGTGTGTAGCTTTCATAAGGTCTCTTTTTTATATAAGTTTCTTCTTTTTATTTAGTTGCCACATAAAGTGTACATATCCCGAAAGTCAGCCGCTTGAAGTGCACTTCGCTGAAGCCTGCCTTGCGGATTACCTCCTGCATCACTTCTCCCTGCGGGAAGGCGCGAATACTTTCCGGTAGATAGGTGTAGGCGCTGTTGTCTTTCGAAATACATTTACCGAGCAGGGGGATGACAACTTTGGAGTAGATGGTGAACAACTGTTTCATCGGGAAGCGGTCTGGTGTGGAGAGCTCCAGTATGACGAGATGTCCGCCGGTCTTTAGTACGCGGCACATCTCGGACAGTCCCTTGTCCAGCCCTTCGAAGTTGCGGATGCCGAACGCTACGGTCACGGCGTCGAAGCTTTCGTCGGCAAACGAGAGGGAGGTGCAGTCCTCCCGGACAAATGAAATCTTGTTCGAGAGGTGCGCCTGCTTTACTTTTTCACGTCCCACGTTCATCATGCCTTCCGAGATGTCGGTGCCAATCAGGCTATCGGGTTGCAGTTCGCGGCATGCAAGGATGGCGAAATCGCCGGTGCCGGTAGCTACGTCCATAATACGCCGGGGGCGGAAAGGACGTAGGTACTTGATTGCTTTCCTACGCCAGCTGCGGTCGATGCCCATGGATAGGGTGTGATTCAGCTTGTCGTAGGCAGGAGCGATGTTGTCGAACATTTCTTCCACTTGTTCGCTCTTCTTGCCGTCATTACCGTAGGGCTTGATGTGTTCTTGGGGATAGTCCATTTACTTTAAATATTCGGTTACATTCTTTTCAATGCGTTCGGCAATGTTGCTGGTATCTTCCTTTACAAACTTCTCGCCGGTGATGTGTTCGTACAGTTCGATGTAACGTTCGCTGATTGAAGTAACGATTTCGTCGGTCATTTCCGGTACTTGCTGTCCTTCCTTGCCTTGGAAGCCGTTGTCCATCAGCCATTCTCGTACAAACTCCTTGGAGAGTTGCTTTTGCGGTTCGCCGTTGGCAAAACGTTCTTCGTAGCCTTCGGAGTAGAAGTAGCGGCTGGAGTCGGGCGTATGGATTTCGTCCATCAGGTAAATCTTGCCGTCGTGCTTGCCGAATTCGTATTTGGTGTCTACCAGAATCAATCCGCGTTCCGCTGCAATCTCGGTACCGCGTTTGAAGAGGGCCATGGTGTATTGCTCCAATACGGCATATTCTTCGGGTGTGGCAAGACCTTGTGCCAGGATTTCTTCTTTGGAGATGTCGGCATCGTGTTCGCCAATCTCGGCTTTAGTGGTCGGGGTGATGATGGGTTCAGGGAATTTCTGGTTTTCCTTCATCCCTTCGGGCAACTTCACGCCGCAGATTTCACGTACACCGCTCTTGTAGGCACGCCATGCGCTGCCACAGAGGTAACCGCGTACAATCATTTCTACGGGGAATCCTTCACACATCACACCTACCGTCACCATCGGATCGGGTGTAGCCATTTTCCAGTTGGGGCAGATGTCGGTTGTGGCATCCAGGAATTTTGCTGCAATCTGGTTCAACATTTGTCCTTTGAAGGGAATACCTTTCGGCAATACTACGTCAAAGGCTGAGATGCGGTCGGTAGCTACCATGACCAACTTTTCACCATTGATGTTGTACACATCACGAACTTTTCCGTGGTACACGCTTTTCTGTCCGGGAAAGTTAAATTCAGTTGCTGTTAATGCTTTCATCTTTGTAATATTTACGATTTTGAGAATTTACTGTTTCTGTTCAATCTTACTATCGGCTTGTTCGGCTTTGCGTCGTTCACGTTCCGCTTTCGCTTCCTTGTCGAACTTCTCGTAGGCCTCCACAATCTGAGTTACCAACTTATGGCGTACGATGTCTTTCTTGTTCAGCTCCACGAAACTGATGCCTTTTACGCCTTTCAGAATCTTCAGTGCCTGCACCAGACCGGAAGTCTGGGAAGAAGGCAAGTCAATCTGCGTCATGTCTCCCGTGACAATCATCTTGGTGTTCATTCCCATGCGGGTGAGGAACATCTTGATTTGCTGGGTGGTCGTGTTCTGCGCTTCATCCAGAATGACGACGGCATCGTTCAGTGTGCGTCCGCGCATAAAGGCGAGGGGGGCAATCTGGATGATGTTCAGCTCCATATACTCTTTCAGCTTGGCGGCAGGTATCATGTCCTGCAGGGCGTCATAGAGTGGTTGCAGATACGGGTCTATCTTGTCCTTCATGTCGCCGGGCAGGAAACCGAGCTTTTCTCCGGCTTCTACGGCAGGGCGGCTGAGGATGATTTTCTTTATCTCCTTATTCTTTAGTGCCCGCACGGCAAGCGCGATGGCTGTATAGGTCTTTCCTGAACCGGCGGGACCGATGGCAAACAGCATGTCATTCTTGGCAAATGCCTCTACCAGCTTCAGCTGGTTCTCGCTGCGCGGGATAATCGGCTTTCCGGTTACGCTGAATACAATGACATTGCCCGATTTTTCCGCTTGCGGGGCATTGCCTTTGATGATGTCTATAATGACCTCTTCTTTCAAAGAGTTGTATTCGGCACAGTATTTCTCCAGCTTGGTAATGTTCTCCTCGAATGCACACATTTCCTCCTCATCACCCAATACTTTGATGACATTGCCGCGGGCAACGATGCGAAGCTTGGGATACAAGGCCTTTATCAGCTGCATGTTGGCGTTGTTTACGCCATAAAATATTACCGGGTCAATATCTTCAAGAACAATCAGTTTTTCTATCATTGATATGTTTTAAAGTTCAATTCGTTCTTTTAGTGAAACGTTCTGCAAATGTAGTGAAACGTTTGGATACTTAAACAGTTCCATTGGGTATTTTTTTTGCAGTGGCTTCGGGTAGATTGTCGGTAATTGTTGCACGACGATGCCGTTTCCTTTTTTTGAGCATCCGATACGTTGTCGGTTCAGCGTCTGTTCCTTCATGTTGAAGATAATATTGGGGTCGAAGTGCTGCCCGTTGACGCGTGTCTCGAAGTGCAGATGCTCAGTAGAGGCGCGTCCGGTGCGTCCGGTCAGTGCGATGGGCTGTCCGGCTTTGACTGTGTCGCCACAATGTACAAGGTTTTTGAAGTTGTGGCTGTATATCGTTTCCAGTCCGAAGTCATGGCGTACGACGACGACATTGCCGTAGGCGCTATAAGGCTTGGACATCCGTACTACGCCGTTGAAGGCACTCCGTATGGTGTCTTTGGCGTAGGTCTTGATGTCTATGCCACTGTGGCGTCCCCGCCCCCGTCCGTAAGGGGAGATGACTTTTCCTCCAGGCAGGGGAAAGGAGTATTCCGTGTCCGGAATGTCCTCCAAAGGTAGCTCTATCAGTTCTCTTTGCGAAAACAGTCCCGGAGTGGCAACGCGGATATGGTTGGTTTCCATGGTGGAAAAGACCGTTTTCTTCCCTTGTGCCGTGGCACCAAGGGCTATGAGCAGGAGAGGGACAAGAATACGGATTCTCATTTATTCAAAATATTGTATAGTCCCACTGGTAGAGGAAGCATATTTCTCCAACAGTTCCAATATCATTTCGGCTGCTTCTTTCAGACCTTCCTGCCCGTTGTAGCCGTTGACAATGGCAAGGATATGGCGGGTTTCAAGTTTCATCTTGGTGCGTTCGTGGTCGCTGGTCGGGGTACCGATACCGCCTATACGGTCGCGGTAGACGGGCAGCCCTTCTATGTTCAGCATGCCGCGGCCTATACCCTCGAACAATTCCTCGGCACGTCCTATGCCCAGCTCAAGGTCGGTCCCTTGTATCTCGTCGGCATCAAATCCGCCGATAGAGTGGCCCGTACGTAGGGAGACAAGGTTGATAAGGTCTACCAACGTATCTATCTGATAGAGTTCCAATCCGCGCAGCAGTCGCCGTCTCAGTGCTTCGGCCGAGGGACGGTAGCGGCTGGGGTCCTTGCCGCAACGTTTATAGGCTTCGCGGGTGGCGGCAATGACGGGTTGGTACTTGATGCTGTCCGTGGTTTCACGGGCTCTTAGCTCTTGGGTGAAAGTTGCGATTTCTTGCCACAACCCTTCGCAATATGGGGTATTTGTCACTTCGGCAAATACGGCTGCACCGCGGAATTCGGGGCAATTCTGCTTGATTTCTTTAGAAAGTGTGATATGATACATTAATGCAATCCGTTTGAATGGGTTAACATGATTCCCGACAATATCCTTCCGGATTTGATACCCATCCGGCGTGCCGAGAAAAACTCTTCATATTGGGTAAAAGTACATATATTGGCTGTCTCCACTTGTGCGGAAGGTACTCCGAAGTCCAGTAGTTGCAGTCGGTTGGCAGCCCATAGGTCGATATGGTATTTGTGGGTGGCGGGTTTCCATTCGGAGATGTAATCCATCTGGAAACCGTTCTTGCGGAATGCTTCATAGACTTCGTCGCCTACCTCGAAGGCGGAAAGGGAGATGCCGGGGCCGATGCAGGCTATCACTTCTTTGCCCTCTGTGCCATAGCGGGCACGCATCTTGTCGAGTGTGTGGCCGAGGATGTAATTCACAGTGCCGCGCCATCCGGCATGAACAGCGGCTATCACGGCATTCTTCCGGTCGTAGAGCAGGATGGGAATGCAGTCTGCCGTAGAGATGCAGATGCAGCAGCCCGGTTCACGGGTTATCAGTGCATCAATGCCCTGCAACATGGAGTGGCGTTCTTCTGCTGTTGCATGCAGATAAGTTCCGTTAATGACAAGTGCCTTTGTCCCGTGGGTCTGAAACGGGATGACCAGTTCTTGGGGGCGTTGGGGCAGGGAAGAACATACTATTTCCTGGTTGCGGCGTACAGCTTCGGCTTCGTCTCCCGTGTAAGGTGTACAGTTGAGGGAGGCATAGTTACCTTGGCTGCATCCACCGTGGCGGGTGGTTACAAAACAAGAAATGCCGGGATATGAGGCAAGCAGCTCATATCCCAACATTTTCCTATCTTCTGTAAGAGGAATCATTTTTTATCTTCCTCCCAATCTTCTTCGTATTCAAAGTCCTCGAGGTCCTCTATGTCCTCGTCGTCATTGACGTATTCATAGCTGAGGTCCTCGTCCTCACCCTCTTCTTTCAATTCTTCCTGCAGGTGGCTGAGGTCTTTGGCGCGATGGGCAATGCTGTCCACTTTGCCTTCTATCTTATTACTTTCCTTGTTCAGCTCTTCCCAAAGGATGTCTTTCAGCGTAGAGATGCCCATGCCGGAGACAGCAGAGATGAATATATGCGGAATCCCTTCGGGCAGTGTCGGCTCTATCTCGTCCATCAGTTCCTGGTCGAGCATGTCGCATTTGGTGACGGCAAGCACTCTCTGTTTGTCCAGCATTTCGGGGTTGAAAGTGCGAAGCTCGTTCAACAGGATTTCGTATTCCTTACGGATGTCGTCACTGTCGGCAGGCACCATGAACAGCAACAATGAGTTGCGCTCGATGTGGCGCAGGAAACGCAATCCTAAGCCTTTGCCGGCACTGGCTCCTTCGATGATGCCGGGAATGTCCGCCATCACAAACGATTTGCTGTCGCGATAGGACACGATGCCCAGATTGGGTTCCAGCGTTGTAAACGGATAATTGGCGATTTTGGGCTTCGCCGCAGAAACGGATGCCAGTAAAGTGGATTTTCCTGCATTGGGGAAACCTACCAGACCGACGTCTGCCAGCAGCTTCAGTTCCATGATTACCGTCAACTCCTGCATCGGTTCGCCCGGTTGTGCAAAGCGGGGAGCCTGGCGTGTGGCGGTTTTGAAGTGCCAGTTACCCAGACCTCCGCGTCCGCCTTTCAGCAAGATGACTTCTTGTTCGTGCTCGGTGACGTCGCAGATATATTCACCCGTTTCGGCGTTGTACACCACCGTGCCGCAGGGCACTTCAATCACCTTGTCCGCTCCGTCTTTTCCGAAACTGCGGTTTTTGGAACCGGATTCTCCGTGACCTGCCAGGATGTGGCGATCGTACTTCAGATGGAGTAGCGTCCAGTAGTTGCGGTTACCCCGCAGGATGACATGGCCTCCTCGTCCTCCGTCACCTCCGTCGGGGCCTCCGTTGGGTATGTATTTCTCACGCCGCATATGCGTAGAACCTCGTCCGCCCTTTCCGGAGCGGCAATATATTTTTACGTAGTCAACAAAATTCGATTCAGCCATATTCTGTTTTATTGTTATTTCACTGCGTCAATAGCCTTGCAAACATCGGCAAAGATTTCTTCCAATACGCCGAAGCCCTGGATGTGTTGGTATTTGCCGTCCTGCTTGTACCAGTCAATCAGCGGAGCTGTCTGTGAGTGGTAAACCACCAGACGCTTCTTGATTGTCTCTTCATTGTCGTCTGCACGTCCTGATTCTTGTCCGCGCTTGATGAGGCGCTTCATCAGTTCTTCTTCGGGCACGTCGAGGTCGAGCATCACGCTGACTTCCTGTCCGCGTTCGGCGAGCATCTTCTTTAATGCTTCAGCCTGGGCGATTGTTCTGGGGAAGCCGTCGAAAATCACGCCTTTGCTATCCTTGAAGCTGTCGAATACGCTTGCCAGAATATCAATCATCAACTCATCGGGGATCAACTGGCCCTGGTCGATATAACCTTTAGCAGTCTTGCCCAGTTCTGTACCGTTTTTCATTTCAGCACGGAGCACGTCTCCGGTAGAGATGTGGTTGATGCCATACTTTTCTACAATCTTTTCACTTTGTGTTCCCTTACCTGAACCGGGAGCACCAAAAATTACAATGTTCAACATTTGCTTAGTTATTATTTAATGATTTACTATATTATGTCTGTATCAGTCTACTACAGTATAAATGTCGGGATAGTTGCGCCCGAAGCCGTCATAATCCAACCCGTAGCCCACGATGAAGTCGTTCGGAATATTCATGGCCACATATTCTATGTTTAAATCAACTTTCAGCTTATCAGGTTTCACCAGTAGGGAGGCAATATGAATCTCCCTGGGACCGCGAGTGCCGAGGGTGTCCAGTAAGCGTTGCATGGTGAGTCCCGTATCTACTATGTCCTCTACAATGACCACTGTACGGTCTGTGAGGTCTTCATTGATGCCTATTACTTCCTTAATTACCCCGGTAGAGGATACTCCTTGATAAGATGCCAATTTGACAAACGAAATTTCGCAGGGAATCGTGATTCGTTTCAGCAAATCGGCGGTAAACATGAACGAACCGTTCAGTACGCTGAGGAATAGAGGATTCTTTCCTGCCAGGTCGCGGTTGATTTCGTTCGCTACACGGGTTACTTCTTTCAGTATGTCCTGCTCCTTGATGGAGACTGTGAACATCTTGTCTTTTATTTGTATGGTATCCATAGATGGGATGTTTTTAGAAAGTTGCCGCAAAAATACGATTTTTATTCCACTCCATGCATCATCTTCTGTAATTTCTTTGAAAGCAGGAAGAGGATAAGCGATGCCGTGGCAGACATGACGACGAACACCATGAAGAAATCGTACATCGTCTCAATGCGATAGCCCAGTAGCGTCTTTACCTTTCCGGCTTCGGGGTAGAGCCCGCTCAGCGTGCCTGCAAACTTATTGGCAGTGGCGGTGGAGAGGTACCATATCCCCATCATCAGCGAGGCGAAGCGGATGGGCGTGAGCTTGTTCACCATGGAGAGTCCGATGGGCGAGAGGCAGATTTCGCCCATGGTATGGATGAAGTAGAGCCCCGTCAGCCAAATGAGACTCACCTTGATGCCCGGCTGAACATCTTTCACCCCAAAGCAGATGACGAGATAGCCCAGTGAAAGCAGTAGCAGGCCGATGGCTTGCTTGGTGGGCGAGGCGGGCTCCATGCCCCGCTTGCCCAGGGCGCCCCATACGCCCGGCATGATGGCGGCAAGTATCACCACAAAGAAGGGGTTGAAGGACTGAATCCAGGAGGCGGGCATTTCCCACCCCAGGATGACGCGGTCGGTCTGCTCGGAGGCGAAAAGCGTGAGCGAGGCGCCTGCCTGCTCGTAGGCCGCCCAGAAGAAAATGACGAAGAAGGCGATGATGTAGATGACGAAGATGCGGTCGCGCTCCGTCTTGGTGAGTGAGCCTTCCAGCAGGATGCTGACGGGAAACACGATGCAGGCGGTGAAGATGCCGATGCTTATCCAATCGTCCCCGAAGCACCAGTAGAAGAAACCGGCAAGCGCGATGGCGAGCAGGGCGAGCAGCAGGTAGTTGCGCATGGTCCGTCCGTTGGCATGGGCACTCTTCCGGGCGGTGTTGTCTGCCTGGGGCCGTTCCTTGCGGGCGTCGGGGATGATGCCGAGGGGCTTGCCGTCGGGGCCGATGAGGTACTTGTTCTTCTGGGTTTCGAAGAGGACGACCGTCAGCACGGTGACGATGGCGGCAATGAGGAAGCCCCATCGGAAGTCGTGAGGGTTGCCCGTCTCGCCAAAATAGCCGCAGACCAGCGGGGCGAGGAAGGAACCCACGTTGACACCCATATAGAAGATGGTGTAGGCGGAATCCAGCCGTTTGTCACCCGGCTCGTAGAGCTGCCCCACCAGGGAGGAGACGGTGGGCTTGAAGCAGCCGTTGCCCAATATAAGGAAAGTCAGTCCGCCGTACATCAGCCAATGCGAAAGCTCACGCGCCTCCAGCATCGAGGCACTGGCAAACATCAGGAACTGGCCGACTGCCATCATCATGGCCCCCCAGAAGACGGAACGGCGGATGCCCCAGTATTTGTCGGCGATGTAGCCGCCGATTAAGGGTGTCAGGTACACCAGTCCGGTGTAGCTGCCGTAGATGGAGGCGGCGTGCTCCTTGTCGAAAAGGAGTGCCTGGGTGAGGAACAGAATGAAGATGGCACGCATGCCGTAGTAGCTGAAACGCTCTGCCGTGCTGGTGGCGAAGATAAGGTAAAGACCTTTCGGGTGTCGGGATGTACTCATTGAATATGCTTTTATTGTTTTGGCTTTTATTATATGTTGAGGGTACAAAATTAGTCATTATTTTGCGTAAGTTAATGGGTATAATTAGAAACTTGCCGACAAGCCTGCGGGAACTTGCCGACAAGCTTGTGCAAACTTATCCGTAAGCCTACGCAAACTTAAAACAGAATTTCTGTTTCTGTAAATAAAGCTTTTGTTTATAGAAATAGAGCTTTTGTTTCTAAGAATAAAGGCTTTGTTCTAAGAATCCTTTGCATTGAAGACAACTTTTCCTTACGGAGCAGATATTTTTTCCCGGGGGGCAAAGCAACTTGATAAAAAACGTCTTCTCTTTGTACAGTTGAAATCAAAGCCCTATCTTTGCTCTACGATTTTAAGATAATCCTATTATGAAGATATTTCCTACTACAAGCATCAAGCAACTGGATGCAGATACCATAGAGAATGAACCGATTGCCTCCATCGACTTGATGGAACGTGCCTCACGCGCATTGGCCCGTGCCATTGCCGAGCGTTGGGAGCCGGACACGCCGCTCACCGTTTTTGCCGGACCGGGGAACAACGGTGGCGATGCGCTTGCCCTGGCGCGACTGCTGGCCGGGAAGGGCTACCGGCTCGAGGTGTATCTCTTCAATACGAAAGGGACGCTTTCGCCGGACTGCGAGACGAACAAGGAGCGGCTGGCCGACGTGCCGGGTGTGGACTTCCACGAAGTGACCACCCAGTTTGTACCTCCCGTGCTGACGGCAGACCATGTGGTGATAGACGGTCTCTTCGGCAGCGGTTTGAACAAGGCTCTGAGCGGCGGTTTTGCAGCCGTAGTGAAGTACATCAACGCTTCGCCCGCCACGGTGGTGTCCATCGATATCCCATCGGGACTGATGGGTGAGGACAATACCTACAACGTACATACGAATATCGTCCGTGCCCATCTGACGCTGAGCCTGCAATTGCCGAAACTGGCATTTCTCTTTGCCGAGAACGAGCCGTATGTGGGCGAATGGCAGTTACTGGACATCGGACTCAGCGAGGATGTCATCCATGACATGGAAACGGACTTCTGCCTGCTGGAGCATGAAGATGTGTCTGCCCTGCTGAAGCCGCGCAGCCGGTTTGCCCATAAGGGGAACTTCGGCCGTGCACTGCTGATAGCCGGTTCGCAGGGAATGGCGGGAGCTTCGGTGCTGGCTGCGCGTGCTTGTCTGCGTTCGGGGGTGGGGCTGCTGACGGTGCATGTGCCGTTCTGCAACAACTTCATTGTGCAGACTTCCGTGCCCGAAGCCATGACGGAGCTGGACATCAGCGACACCTGCTTTGCCGCCGCTACTGATACGGACGATTACCAGGCCGTGGCGATAGGTCCGGGACTGGGAAAGGCGGCAGAGACCGAGGCGGCTCTGCTGGAGCAGATAGAGATATGCCAGACTCCGATGGTGGTGGATGCTGATGCCCTGAACTTGCTGGGCGAGAAGCGTAACTATATAGGGCGTCTGCCCAAAGGGAGTATTCTGACTCCGCACCCCAAGGAACTGGAGCGTCTTGTAGGCAAATGCCAGAATTCGTACGAACGCCTGATGAAGGCTCGCGAGCTGGCGAAGAGCGCCGGAGTGCATATCATCTTGAAAGGCGCTTATTCTGCCATTGTCACTCCTGCCGGGAAATGTTTTTTCAACCCTACCGGCAATCCGGGTATGGCAACGGGAGGCAGCGGTGATGTGCTGACGGGAGTGGTGCTTGCCTTGCTTGCCCAAGGCTATGAGCCGGAGAAGGCTGCCTGCCTGGCCACGTATGTGCACGGACTGGCGGGAGATGTTGCCTGCAAGAAGCAGGGGGCAGTGGGGATGACGGTGGGGGATATAGTTGCCTGCCTGCCGCTAGCGTGGAAGATGCTGGAAGAATAAGGAGAGAAGTGTAATTTGGATGGCTTGTCATGTCAACAGAAATAAGATATTTTGAAAACAGAAAAGATTGGCGGAAGTGGCTGGCTGACAATTTTGATACTGCCGATGGAGTCTGGTTTGTGTTTCCTACTAAATCTTCAAGCGAGAAAAGTATTGTATATAATGACGCTGTTGAAGAGGCCCTTTGTTTCGGGTGGATTGACAGCACGATAAAGTCACTTGACAAAGAACATAAAATTCAGCGTTTCACGCCCAGGAATCCTAAAAGTACCTATTCGCAAGCCAACAAAGAAAGGTTGAAATGGTTGCTGGAGCATAAAATGATACATCTTGAATTTGAGGATAAAATACGAACTGTCTTGTCGGTTCCTTTTGTTTTTCCAAATGATATAATCGACAGATTGAAAGAGGATGAAAGAATATGGAAGAATTATCAGAGTTTCTCTGACCCCTATAAACGTATCCGAATCGCATACATTGAAGCGGCGAGGAAACGACCGGAAGAATTTGAAAGGCGATTAAATAACTTTATCTGTAAAACGAAAGAGAACAAAATAATAATAGGGTTTGGCGGGATTGAAAAATACTATTAACGCTAATTCTTTTCCGCTTATTTCTCTCTTGTCGTAATGTGGAAGCATCCTTGCTTCAACTCGTACTTGATGTAGCATTTATCGGCTTTCCGCAGGTCACGGAGCACTTCCGAAAGAACCAGTTTTAAGGTATCTGCGCTGACATCCTGCAAAGGACGTCCATCCTCGTCTTCTATTTTCTGAAAGCGCTTCCAACTGACATCGAATGTCGTTCCGTAAAAATGTGCCGAGTTTGGAGAAGCATTGCCGTTACGGCGGCGCAGGCGTTTTACGTCGTCTTGGGTGCGGAGTACGGAAGTCACAATTATCTTGTTTGGATTCAGCCCCTTGGCGGTCAGTGAATCAAGGAAGTTGTGTCCGATGGTGTCCAGCAGGCTGGCGGCGCCCGGAATGAGATAAGGGATGGAATGCGTCAGTGAATCCACGGCATAGAGCTCGTTTGTCGTGATAGGTTGCAGTTGCTCTCTCATCTTTTCTGCTTCCTCGCGGGATGAAAGTACACGTATGCCGATGGCTTGGGCTACATTGAGATGTTTCTCATTCAAGTCTCCGAACGAGCGCTTGTAGCTGACAACACCCCGAATGTTGCGCGGTTCGTTCAACTTGAGCGACATGTCCTTCTTCTTACAGCCGGCAAAGGTGAATGTTGCGGCAGCTGCGACAATTATCAGTATAGGTAGGATTCTGGAAGAATATCTCATCTTATAAATGTACTATGTCTGTGAAAAATCTGCGTTAATCTGTGTAATCTGTGGTGAAAACCTTGCAAAGATAATTCAAACCTTCTTAAGTTTGCACTATCTTTGCACACAAAAAAGACCGTGCAACGATATTTTATATACCTGGCTTATGATGGCACCGCTTATCACGGCTGGCAAATCCAGCCGAATGGAGCGAGTGTGCAGGAGTGTTTGATGAAGGCGCTGAGTACCTTGCTGCGTCGCGAGGTGGAAGTCGTGGGAGCGGGGCGTACCGATGCCGGGGTGCATGCCTCACTGATGGTAGCTCACTTTGACAGTGATTCTCCTCTGGACACTGTTTTTATGACGGATAAGCTGAATCGTCTGCTTCCTCCCGATATTTCCGTATACCGCTTGCGGGCCGTGAAGCCCGATGCACATGCCCGCTTTGATGCTACGGCGCGGATGTATAAGTATTACGTCACTACTGCCAAGATGCCTTTCAATCGTCAATACCGTTGCCGTCTGTTCCAAACACCGGACTTTGAACGGATGAATGAGGCTGCCCAAACCTTGTTTGACTATACGGACTTTACCAGCTTCAGCAAACTTCATACGGATGTCAAAACCAATAATTGCAAGATTATGCATGCCGCCTGGACCCGGGTAGACGATGTGACCTGGGTGTTCACCATCCAGGCCGACCGGTTCCTGCGGAACATGGTACGCGCCATTGTCGGTACTTTGCTCGAAGTGGGTCGCGGAAAACTTTCTGTTGAGAGTTTCCGACGCGTCATCGAACAGAAGGACCGTTGTCAGGCAGGAACCTCCGTTCCCGGAAATGCATTGTTTCTAGTGGATGTAGCCTATCCGGAAACTACTTTTTTAGAATAAAAGAGGGATGCACTACAAAAACGTACCCCCCTCCTTTTAATTTTTAATTCTTAATTTTTAATTAACTCTATGTGGTTATTGCTTGCTTTCCTCTCTGCTGCCTTATTGGGATTTTACGATGTCTTCAAGAAGAAGTCGCTTCGTGACAATGCCGTACTGCCGGTACTTTTCCTGAACACGCTGTTCTCGAGCCTGATATTTCTTCCTTTCATTCTGGTATCTGCCTTTGCGCCGTCGGTGTTGGGAGGTACGATGTTTGATGTTCCCGTGGTGGGGTGGGAGGTGCATAAGTTTATTGTTGTCAAGTCGTTTATCGTGCTCTCTTCCTGGATATTCGGTTATTTCGGGATGAAGCATCTGCCGCTGACCATCGTGGGACCGATTAATGCGACGCGCCCCGTGATGGTGCTTGTAGGTGCCATGCTTGTGTTTGGCGAACGCTTGAACCTTTATCAATGGATTGGCGTGATGCTTGCCATAGTATCCTTTTTCATGCTGAGCCGTTCGGGCAAGAAGGAGGGAATCGACTTCAAGCATAACAAATGGATTCTTTTCATCGTGCTGGCTGCCGTTGCTGGAGCTGTCAGTGGGCTGTATGACAAATATCTGATGAAGCAGCTCAATCCGATGCTGGTGCAGTCGTGGTATAATGTCTACCAAGTCTTTATCATGTGCCCCATTATCTTGCTGTTGTGGTACCCCAAGCGAAAAGAAAGTACCCCGTTTCGTTGGGACTGGACCATTATCTGTATCTCCATTTTCCTTTGTGCGGCAGACTTTGTCTATTTTTATGCCCTGAGCTATGAGGACTCCATGATTTCCATCGTTTCGATGGTGCGTCGTGGAAGCGTTGTTGTTTCCTTCCTTTTCGGTGCGCTTTTCTTCCGTGAAAAGAATTTAAAAAGCAAGGCTGTCGACCTCATTTTGGTGTTGATTGGAATGTTCTTCCTATATTTGGGGAGTAAATAAACAAGAGATATATGGCAGAAGACCTATATATAAATGCTGGTAGCAAGACAGAGAAATATCGCGCTTTGCTTCCTCAACTGAAAAATCTGCTGGCAGGTGAAGATGACTTGATAGCCAATCTGGCGAATGTTTCGGCGGCGCTGAAAGAGACTTTCCATTTCTTTTGGGTAGGCTTCTATTTGGTGAAGGGTGAAGAATTGGTGTTAGGACCTTTCCAGGGACCGATAGCTTGTACGCGCATCAGGAAAGGCCGTGGTGTTTGCGGCACGGCATGGGATAGAGCCGAGACGTTGGTTGTGCCCGATGTGGATGCATTTCCCGGACATATAGCCTGCAGCTCGCTGTCGCGTTCGGAGATCGTGGTTCCGCTGAAGCGTGAGGACGGTGAAGTGTGGGGAGTATTGGATATTGACAGTGACGATTTGGGCGGTTTTGATGAAACAGATGCCCGTTTCCTTGAAGAAATGATTAAAATGTTATGATAAGAAAACTGAGTGCTTTTTTGATTTTGGCTTTCATCGGATGGGGGTATTTGCAGGCCCAGGAAGCCAAGACGTGTTTTAAGAATATGCCGGATTCTATATGTCCGTTGCTTAGCGCCGTGAACCGTGCGGATTTTATAGACTTTCTGGAAAGTAAGATGAAAGCTGAGGTGACCAACAGCTTTGGTGGTAAATCGGAAATGACGGAACTTTCTCCAGACTATATACATGTGAAGATGACGCCCCAGAGTTCATGGCAGATGAAGCTCTTGTCTATTAACGACAGTACGAAGGTGATTTGTGTGGTTGCTACGGTTTGTGCTCCGGCTTGCGACAGCCATGTCAAGTTCTATACGACAGACTGGAAGGAGCTGGTTGCTTCGTCCTACCTGCCGGCATTGCCCGTTCTGGATGATTTTATCGCTGAGGCCGCGGATACGGTGGATGTCTATGAGTATCAGGATGCCCGTCGCCAGGCCGACATGCTGCTGATGAAAGCGGACCTTTCTGCGAAGGATGCCACGTTGGCATTCACTTTTACCACGACCGATTACATGGGTAAAGAAGCGGCGGAGAAACTGAAACCGTTTGTCCGCCGTCCTATTGTTTATACTTGGAATCAAGGGAAGTTCGAGAAATCCTCTACTTCACTTTGATTCTGTCGAATCCCTCTCCATAGACTCCGATGACTGCACTTTGTGATACAAAGGCATTGGGGTCTATGTCTTTTATGAGCCGGAAAATGATGGTGGACTCCCGCTTCTTGGCCAGCACGAACAGCATTTTTATCTCTTTTCCCGTATAGAAGCCCGAGGCGTTGATGACCGTTGCACCTCTGTGAGGATATACCTGGATGTGCTTGGCTATCTCCTCATATTTATCGCTGATAATAAAGAATTGTACGGACTGGCGGGCACTGTTCACCACTTGGTCGAGCACGAAGCTGCATATGTATAGAGTAACGTAGCCATACACCACCTTTTCCCAATCTTTTAGAACAAAGTAACTGGACGAGATGATGATAAGGTCACATATCAACATGACTCTGCCCAGCGTGATGTCGCGGTACTTGTTGATTACGGCGGCAATGATGTCCGTGCCGCCAGTACTGCCGTTGTTGGAAAAGGCGATGCCGATGCCGCTACCGCAGAAGGAGGCACCGATGACACAAGCCATGAAAGGCTGGTCGTGCAGGAGGACAACACCCTCGGTCAGTTTCTGGATAATGGAAAGGAAAAAGGTCAGGGTGAATACGGCAAAGATTGTCTTTACGCTGAACTTCCATCCCAACACACGTAGGGCAAGCAATAGAAGCAGAAAATTGATGGCGAAGTACGTATATTGGACGGGAAATCCAGTGGCAAAATATACGATGGATGCAATGCCCGGTACGCCACCGGTAGTAATATCGTTGGGAAGCAGGAAGACTGTCCAGCCGATACCATATAAGACCATACCCAGGGCAATCATCAGATAATCCCGCAGTTCGCGCATGGTGTTCTGTCGGGAGGGAACATTTACTATTGTTTTCATTATAATTTTATGTGGTTGTGAAAATGCGGGGACAAAGATACAAAAGATATCATTTGTTTGTTTGAGTATAAGATTGATATTTATATTTTGATGTTACTATGAGTTTTAACATACAATAGCTTGCTTTGATAAAATAATTATCTATATTCGCTTTTATAATTAACGGTGATTATTGACTTAGATGACTATGAAACCACTTTACCAAGATCTGCCATTCCCAATAGACAGTCATATACATTATTATATAGAAGACTTGCCGCACTTCATTGTACCTTGGCATTATCATCCGGCCATAGAGATAATGTATATAACTAGAGGTATAGGAACCCGTTTTGTTGGGGATTGCATAGAACAGTATGAGGAGGGGGATGTATGTATGATTGGCCCTAATCTCCCTCATGAATGGCGTAATGATGATGCTTATTTTGATAAGGAGTCTGGTTTGCGTGCTACGTGTATCTGTCTGTTCTTTAAACGTGAGATATTTGATCCGAATTTTATCAGATTACCAGAAATGAATAATATTCGTGATTTGATAGAGAGATCACGGCGTGGACTGAAGTTTACCGGAAAATCGAAATTAGAGATAACCCGGTTTATAAGGAGTTCGGTGAATGATGTAGGGGTTCGGAAGGTAACGAATCTTTTAACACTTCTTGAGCTGATGGCCACATCGACTGAGTATGAGTTACTGGCCTCAGTGGGATTTACGAATTCTGTAAATTCAGAAGATTTTGAGAGATTTAATAAGGTATACAAGTTTCTCGTCAAGAACTTTGCGACTTCCATTAGGTTGGAAGAAGTTTCGACTTTGGTTGGATTGACCCCGACAGCTTTTTGCCGTTATTTCAAGGAGAGGACCAAGAAAACCTTTGTAGAATATCTGAACGAAATGCGTATCGGTTATTCGAAAAAACTATTACTGGAAAACAAAATGAAGATTTCTACTATCAGTGGGGAAGTCGGATTCCCTAACTTATCTAATTTTATATCCCAATTTAAAAAAGTGACAGGAATGTCCCCGTCGCAGTTCCAAAAGCAGTTTGGAGTAAAGGCTAAACAAGCCATTTGATTCTACTATTTTATCATTGAATATTTGGTGGTTAGAGCCTTGGTTTTCTACTTTTTTTGCAAGGTTTTATCCATTTGCTGCGAATAATGGTAAAATACCATAATTATCGGAAAATATAGAGGAAAGAGCGAGTTCCATATCAGCGTACTTTTGCAATATAAGATTTTAAAAGTATGATGCTGATGAATGATAAGAGAACAAATGAGTCGCCTTTGCTCTTTATAAAGGATTCTTTGATCGGTGAAAATGTGAAGAGGAGTTTGAAGACTTTGGCTGATTTACGAGGTGTTTTTCATAATTGTGAGGCTTATGAACAGATGTCTCCTGATACTTTATTGTATGAGGTGACTTGTCATCTGCCGGTTGAAGAAGGAACGCCAGGGGGACTCTATTTCGGAATCACGAGAATTTATCCAGGTAAGGTTGGTGATGAGTATTTCATGACCAAAGGACATTTTCATGCCAATATGAATCGTGGGGAGTACTATTGGGGAGTGGAAGGTGAAGGCAGATTGATTATGATGGATCAGAACCGAAGGGTTTGGAGTGAGCGGATGTTTCCGGGTAGTCTTCATTATATACCTGGAGGGGTGGCCCATCGTGTGGCAAATATAGGATATTCTGTTCTGTCATTCGCTGCTTGTTGGCCTTCGGACGCAGGACATGATTATCAGGTGATTTTGGAGAACGGGTTTTCTGCATCTTTACAGTGTGTGAATGGCAATCCCCAATTGATAGAAATATGAATATGAAGTATATCATAGCTGTAGATTTGGGAGGAACCATTACAAAAGTCGGTCTCTTACGCAATGGAGAACTGGTAGACTATGTAAAAATGCCTTCTCGTCAAGATTTGGATATGACAGCAAGTTTGCCGGAGATTGAAAATGCAATTGATTTCCTGCTAAATTCAAATGGTGTGAAGCGCCTCTTTGGAGTGGGTATAGCTTTTCCAGGGCTAGTAAATAATAAAAAAAGCATTATTATATCTACGAATGAAAAATATGATGATGGAGTGGAGCTTGATTTGGATAGATGGGCGGATGAACATTGGGGAGCCCCCTTTTACATTGATAATGACGCACGGCTTGCAGCAATTGGAGAATGGCAATATGGGAGCGGCAGAGGATATGATAGCGTTGTTATGATGACTATTGGTACGGGCATAGGATCGGGAGTCATTATGAATGGTGAGGTAATGTATGGAAAGCACTTTCAAGCAGGTTCGTTGGGTGGCCATTTTGTAGTAGACTACAAAGGAAGGTTATGCTCTTGTGGAAACAAGGGGTGTGTGGAGGCTTTGTCCTCTTCATTCTTCCTTCATAAAATTATAAAGGATCATGCTTGCCTGTCTCCTTCGTTTAAAATGTCATCTCAGAATTATGATTTTAAAGAAATCTTCCAATTGGCGGAACAAGGAAATAGAGACGCGTTATTGGTACGAAATGAATGCATTGAAATATGGGGAGCTGCTGTTATAAATTTTATTCATGCTTATGATCCTGAAGTGGTGATACTTGGAGGGGGAATCATGAATAGCCATAAAGTGATAGTGCCTTATATCGAGGAACGGGTGTCAAAGTTTGCCTGGACTCCGAGTGCAAAAGTATCTGTGGTAGTTTCTAGCTTGGGAGATTATGCAGCTTTGTATGGTTTGGAATATTGTTTAAGAAAAAAGATAAAAGATGAAGTATTCTGCTAATTACGATAAATATCCTTTTGTGCAGGTGTCCTATAATTCGGATGACTGTATTTCCGGTTGGTTTGCCATTACCGATAGTATCAGTGAACGTTTGAAGGTACTGGAGAAGCCGTTGAAAGTGGTTGTGATTGAGTGCTATCAAGGAGTGTTTGAGAATGATATACGTAATGCTTTTGCCGGTAGGTTCAATAATGCTTTATTTGTTCATACAGATAGTGCGATGTTGCCGGAAGAGAAAATCAATGATTTTTTCTATCCTGATATTACCGATGATGAATTATTCGGCTATCTGACCCGGTATACAATGGAATGTTTTTTTGATTTCGATAAAGTTACTGGTATCCGGCAACAGATAGAAGATTTGCAGTCTGGTATTGTAATAGTCTATGGGGTTGGTGCGGCCTATCTTTGTGAACATCCTGATTTGTTGATTTATGCCGATATGGCAAGATGGGAGATACAGTCCAGATTCCGTAAAAATGAAATATCAAATATAGGTGTCAACAATAAAGAAGAACGAACCTCCTTGCAGTATAAAAGAGCTTTTTTCGTAGATTGGAGAATATGCGATAGGCACAAAAAGATGCTGATGGCAAAGGTGGATTATGTTTTGGATACGAACCGGCGCAATCATCCTAAGATGATTACAGGCAAAGCGATGTTTGAGGGATTGGAGAAAGCGGTAAATGGTCCGTTTCGTGTAGTTCCCTTTTTTGATCCGGGGCCTTGGGGAGGACAGTGGATGAAAGATGTTTGCGATTTAGAACGGACGATGCCTAATTATGCTTGGTGTTTTGACTGTGTACCTGAAGAAAACAGTCTGTTGTTGGCCTTTGGGGATGAGAAAGTGGAAATACCGTCAATTGATTTGATTTTTGCTTATCCCCGACAGTTATTGGGTGATGCTGTGTATGGCAGGTTTGGTGATGAGTTTCCAATACGGTTTGACTTTCTTGATACGATAGAAGGCGGCAATCTAAGCTTACAAGTTCATCCTTTGACTGAATATATACAACAGAAATTTGGGATGCATTATACGCAGGATGAGAGCTACTATATTTTGGATGCTAAGGAGGGGGCAACTGTATATTTGGGTTTGAAGGATAATATTAAACCGGAGGAGATGCTTGATGAATTGGAAAAATCGCAAAGGACTGGTGAATTTGAAGTGGAGAAGTATGTAGGTATTTATCCGGCAAAGAAGCATGATCATTTTTTAATTCCGGCTGGTACGGTACATTGTTCGGGAAGGAATAGCATGGTACTTGAGATTAGTGCAACCCCATACATCTTTACATTTAAGTTGTGGGATTGGGGACGGATGGGACTGGATGGCAGACCGCGTCCGATTAATATAGCTCATGGGGCTAATGTGATACAATGGAATAGAACGGAGTCTTGGGTGAAAGAAGAACTGATAAACAAGGTCTCTGTTATTGGTGAAGGAGATTCTTGGCGTGAAGAAAAGACGGGACTTCATGAATGGGAATTTATAGAAACAAGAAGACATTGGTTCACGGACAAAGTTTTGCATAAGAATGAGTCGGGTGTTAATGTTCTGAATCTGATTGAGGGACGTTCGGTGATAGTGGAAAGTCCTATAGGACAATTTTCTCCGTTTGTTGTCCATTATGCGGAAACTTTTATTATTCCTGCTGCCATAAAGGAATATACAATAAAACCTTATGGGGAGTCTGAAGGAATGGAATGTGGAACAATTAAAGCTTTTGTAAGACATCATGCATAAAGATAATTTTGATAAGGGGATTGATATAGGGATAACAGAAAATCCGTTAGGTTTTATTTATGGTAAGGACGTTTTTGGCCCGACAGTAGAAAACCGGTGGTTGGATGATATCCGGTCTAGTTTGTTGGATCCGAAATGTGAAGGACCGGATATTGTCTATTCTATAGCTATGGATGTGGGTAAGACTGTTCATAAAGCGCTTTTGCAAAAACAGCATTTGCTTTTTGGAGTAGTGGCTTATGCCAAAGGAAGTTTGGGAATGGAACCCATTCGCAGTCAGGGACATATTCATAAGGTCTCACCTTTTAGTCAATGGTCCACTCCAGAGGTTTATGAGATATGGAATGGAGAGGCGGTCATTTACATGCAAGAGTCGGCTACAGATGAACCGGGGAGGTGTTATGCTGTTTATGCACAGCCTGGCGATGTGGTGGTGGTCCCTCCATATTGGGTACATGCTACCATTAGTACGAATGCAGATGAATCTCTTGTGTTTGGTGCATGGTGTGACCGTGAATATGGTTTTGAATATGCTGAGATTCGTCGTCATAAAGGTATTGCATGGTATCCTGTTTTTGAGGGTGATGGATTGAAGTGGATCAGAAATACAAACTATCATTTTTCGGAACTGGTAAGAAAGGCTCCAAGAGAGTATCATGATTTAGGTATTGGGAAAGGTAAATCCATTTATAAAATTTTTGAAGATGCTCCGGATACTTTCTTATATGTTCCGAATCCGTCAGTGAAAAAGGAAGTTTGGATAAGTTTTGAACCCTAAAATATAAGTTTAATATGAAAAACAGACATATAATATTTTTAATAGCTACAGTTGTAGCAACAGGAGGATTGCTTTTCGGCTTTGATACTGGGGTAATTTCAGGAGCGATTCCATTTCTTCAGTCAGATTGGGGAATAGATAATAATGATGTTGAATGGATTACGGCGGCTGGTTTGTTGGGAGCTATGTTGGGGGCTGTATGTTGTGGGCGTTTATCTGATATATTTGGAAGAAGAAAAATCATATTGGTTTCTGCTGTGATATTTGCAGTGGGAGCGTTATGGTCAGGACTGGCAACGGATTTGAAGAGCTTGGTTTTTTCTCGTCTGTTTCTTGGTATAGCTATAGGTGTGGCATCATTTACTGTTCCATTGTATATAGCAGAAATTGCTCCAGCTAAATCCAGGGGACGTCTGGTTTCAATGTTTCAGTTAATGGTTACAATAGGTATTTTACTTTCATACATGTCAGATACCTTTTGGGCTGATGAAAACAAGTTGGATTGTTGGAGATGGATGTTTTGGGCAGGTGTCGTACCGGCTTTGGTATTACTGGTAGGTATGTGTTTTGTGCCTGAAACACCTCGGTGGCTGTTGAGTAAAGGACGGTTGAAAGAATGTAGGAAAGTGTTGCAGAAAATAGAACCGGAAAATACAGTAAATGATTTAATTGGACAAATGGAGGTGGAAATAGAGAAAGATAGGAATAGTGCGGTAGGATGGCGATATTTGATGCAGCCTTGGTTGAGAACTCCTCTAATGATTGCTGTTTGTATTATGTTTTTTCAACAGTTTGTAGGTATTAACACAGTTATTTATTATAGTCCGAAGATTTTCCTGATGGCAGGATTTGAAAGTACACTCTCTGCTATTTGGGCTTCTGTAGGTATTGGAATTGTAAATGTTGTATTTACAGTGATTTCTCTTTATTTAGTGGATAGAATCGGACGACGAAAGTTGTATTTTATTGGTCTGTCAGGAATTGCCTTTTCTGTTTTGTGCCTTAGTGCTTGTTTTATTTATGCTAATCAGTTGGGCGAAATCGGAAGGTGGTTAATGGTCATTTTTATGTTTGGATATGTTGCATTTTTTGCAATTAGTATTGGACCTTTGGGATGGTTGGTCATTTCCGAGATATTTCCGCAGAAAGTACGGGGATTGGGGACTTCGATAGGTTCATTGGCTGTATGGATATTTAATTGCATTGTCTCCTTTACTTTCTTTAAGATTATAGATTTTTTTTCTATACCAGGTACCGAAATTGTTGTTGGACAAACGACTTCTGAGAATCCGGCAGGTGCATTTTTTCTTTATGGATTTATTGCCGTGTTGGGTTTGGTATGGGGGTATTTATTCTTGCCGGAGACAAAAGGGTTATCATTGGAGGAGATTGAACAGAAATGGAGAAAAAATAGAGAATGTTGAAGGAATAAATCATTAAAAAAATGATATATGAAAAATGGATTTTATTTTTTAGGTCTATGTATCTGCTTGTGTTTATGGGCTTCTTGCTCCAGTATGGAAGAAGTACGTGATTATAATGAAAAATATACGGGAGAGTATACGAGCAGGATTGCTTTCCCTATTGGGGGATTGGGGACGGGAATGTTTTGTGTAGAAGGTAGTGGTGCAATTTCTAATATGAATATTAGGCATAAAACTGAGATGTTGAATGAACCGACAATGTTTGCCGGATTATATTTGAAAGGGGTAGATAATGGTAGTATTGTTGTGGAAGGACAAGTACCGGATTGGAAAAAAATTGGCCAACCACAGTCAACAAAAGGATACGGCGGCACGTGGGGATTACCTCGATTTAAAGATTGTGATTTTGAAGTAAAATTCCCTTTTGCCAAATTGAGAATGAGTGACGATGAACTGAAGATGGACGTGACAATGAAGGTTTGGAATCCATTTATTCCTACAGATGAAAATAACTCAGGGCTTCCAGTTGCTGGTTTTGAATATACGTTTAAAAATAAATATGCTAAAGAAGTAGAAGCCATATTTTCTTATAATTCAAAGAACTTTGTAGATATTCGTAATGGAGGAGCATCTATTAGGCCAATTGAAAATGGTTTTATAATATCACAGAAAGGAACAGAAACGCAGCCGTTTCATCAGGCTGATTTTGCAATCTTTACAGATGAACCGGAAACTAAGGTTAATTATTGTTGGTTTAGAGGATGGTCTTTTGACTCATTCACGATGTGCTGGAATGAGATGAGCAGTGGGGTAATTAAAGAAAATCCTGCTAATATGGCGGATGCTCCCGGAGCTTCCTTGTATGTACCGTTTAGATTGCAACCGGGAGAGTCAAAGACAATCCGTTTATATATGGCATGGTACGTTCCTTTCTCATTAGTTCGTGAGGGATTGGAACCGATTGATGATGTAGATGTACCTATCGTACCTGTAGTTAATGAAAGAGGAGAGCCCGCAGGCTATATTGATACTTCCATTCAGTTGTCCGATAAATACCGTCCCTGGTATAGCAGTAGATTTGCAAATATAGAGGAAGTCGCAGATTATTGGATGAAAAATTATAATACGTTGAAAGAAAAAACAGAGCTGTTTACTGATGCATTTTATGCTACAACTTTGCCTGCTGAAGTTGTTGAAGCTGTTGCTGCTAATCTTACTATATTAAAATCACCTACGATTTTTCGGCAATACGATGGTCGGATGTGGAATTGGGAAGGTTGCGGTAATGAATATGGCTCTTGCTATGGTTCTTGTACACATGTTTGGAATTATGCTCAAGCTATACCTCATTTGTTTCCTAAAATGGAAAGAACACTGAGGGAAACGGAATTTTTTGTTAGTCAAGCTAAGAATGGGCACCAAGCATTTCGCTCTGCACTTCCTATCCGACCCATCAGACATAATTTTCATGCAGCAGCTGATGGGCAGTTAGGTGGTATTATGAAAGTATACCGTGATTGGCATATATATGGTAATGACGAATGGTTGAAGTTGATTTATTCATACGTACAGAATAGTCTTGATTATTGCATTAATACGTGGGATCCTAAAAGGAAAGGTGTTATAGAGGAACCTCATCATAATACTTATGACATTGAATTTTGGGGGCCTAGTGGTATGATTAATAGTTACTATACTGGCGCATTACAAGCATTTGTTGCTATGGGTGAACATTTGGAGAAAGATATGACAGAATATAGAGAGTTGCTAGATAAGAGTATTGACTACATGGAAAATCAATTGTACGACGGTGAATATTTTATTCAAAATATTCGTTGGAAGGAGTTGCAGGCTTCTGATCCGACGAAAGTACAGTCTGTCAATTCTAATTATTCGAAAGAGGGTTTGGATTTATTGGAAAAGGAAGGGCCGAAATATCAATACGGAAAAGGCTGTTTATCTGATGGAGTAGTAGGAGCATGGCTTTCTTTGGTCTGTGGACTGGACGAGGCTATAGATAGAAAGAAAATATTAAGTCATTTATTGTCTGTTCATAAATATAATTTAAAGAGGAATCTCAGAAAACATGTAAATCCTCAGCGCTCGACTTTTGCTTTAGGTGATGAAGGAGGCTTATTATTATGTTCATGGCCCAAAGGAGGAAAGTTACAACTTCCTTTTGTTTACTCCAATGAGGTATGGACAGGTATTGAATATCAAGTGGCTTCTCATTTGATGTTTGAAGGTGAGGTTGAGAAAGGACTTGATATTGTCCGTACTTGTCGTGATCGGTATGATGGAAGAGTACGTAACCCATTTAATGAATATGAATGTGGGGCATGGTATGCCCGTGCAATGTCTAGTTATGCTATGCTCCAAGCTTTGACTGGAATACAGTATGATGCAGTGGATTCTACTTTATATATTGATTCAAGGATAGGTGATGATTTTACGTCTTTTTTGTCGACGGAAACAGGTTTTGGTAATGTTGGTCTAAAAGATGGTAAACCTTTCATTGAGGTGAAATATGGGAAGATTGATGTGAAAAAGTGCTTTGTTTCTGACATAGAAACAGATTTTGTTAATTGATAGAGAAAGGAGGAATAATGGAAATAAGAAGAAAGTAATTATACAGTGGTGAATCTAATAATAGTTTGAAACACAAATAATCAAAAAAAATGAAAACAATAGACATTAAATCTAATAGCAGGATATTACATTGGGCATTTTATATTTTCCTTTTTACTGTTTTGAGTGTGGGAAGTGTATATGCATCGGAAGATACTCCGTCTGTATTATCCACTAATCAATCAGAAAAGAAAACAGTAAAAGGAAATGTGATGGATGAATATGGACAACCATTGGTGGGGGTAGCTGTACAAGTTAAAGGAACTTCATTAGGTGTTGTTACTGATTTGGATGGAAATTTTAGTTTTAGTATTCCAGTTGATAGTCGTGCCTTGTTATTTTCTTATTTGGGAATGAAAACTCAAGAGGTATCTGCCAATAAGAGTAACTATAAAATAGTGATGGTAGAGGATGCCACCCAAATGGAGGAAGTTGTAGTCATTGGGTATGGTTCTCAGTCTCGTGAGAAGATTACGACATCTGTGACCAAGCTTGATAAAGAGGCTTTGAAGAATGTACCCTATGCAAATGCAGCTTCAGCCTTACAAGGTACAGTGTCTGGTGTACGTGTGCAAAGTATTTCAGGGCAACCAGGTGCAGAACCTCGTATTATAGTCCGTGGTGGTACTTCCATTAATAATCCTAATGGTGCTACTCCACTATATATTATTGATGGTGTTATGAGGGCGAATATGGTTCATATAGCTTCGGAAGATATTGAATCTATCCAAATTCTGAAAGATGCTGCTGCTACTTCTATTTATGGAGCCCAAGGTTCAAATGGTGTTGTAATTGTTACTACTAAAAAGGGGAAGGCCGGTAAAACCAGAGTTGAATATAGATATAATCTGACAATTTCTGATATTGGTAAAAAATATGAATTTGCCAATGCTGAAGAATTTTTGACCCTTATGAGGAAAGGTATGATTTCACCAGCGAAATTTGGAAAAGCTACCGAACAAAGATTGATAGGACATTTAGGTTATGGAACAGGAAATGATCTGACTAATAATACTGCCTTCTCTACTCAATACTTGACTGATGAGAATCGCTATAAATTAGATCAAGGGTGGAAATCAATGCCAGATCCAGTAGATCCGAGTAAGACATTGTTATACTCAGATACTGATTTTCAGGATAAAATTTATCGTACTGGTTTTTCTCATAATCACCATATTGAAGTTTCAGGTGGAACGGAAAAGGCTACCTTTAATATGGGATTAGGGTATATGACTAATGAAGGAACTGTTATTACAACTTCATATAAACGGTATAATTTTAGTTTGAATGGTTCTTTGCAAGCACGGGATAATTTGAAAATTTCAGCTAGAACTACTTATTCAAACTCGTTTACGTATGGTTCTCCATTAGCTGCAGATGCAACATTCTATCGTTCACCGGCTGCCTCACCTACCACTAAATTCAGATTTGAAGATGGTAGTCTGGCTCCAGGAGCTGCCCAGTATCTGGGAAATGCTGTATATCATATGAACAAGGCACAAAGAGAGTATGACTATCAGAATTTATCAATAGGAGTAGATGCAGATTGGACTATATTGCCAGGATTGTCTTTCAAACCAGCTCTTTCTTTATTTGAAGTGAACAGTAATAACTATACTTTTTGGGATGCTTTTTGGAATGGACCGAGAGATTATATAACTACAAGAAATGCAAATGCTGATACTTACAAATGGCGGCAATATCAGGCAGATGCTGTATTCAACTATGTTAAATCTTTCAATGAAAAACACAATTTGAATGTAACAGCTGGTTATGCTTATTATTTTAGGAAAGAGGCCCGTTTAGCAGCTGCTGGTAGAGGTGCTTCTACTGATTTGATTCCTACTTTGAATGCCTCAAGTGTTCCTGTAAGTGTGAGTAGTTCTATTACAGAGCGATCTATGCAAGGTATTTTTGCTCGTATAGGGTATGATTATAAGGATAAATATTTGATTTCTGTATCTGCAAGATATGACGGTGCTTCCAATTTGGGTACGAACAACAAATGGGGATTTTTTCCTGGCGTGTCATTAGGGTGGCATGTGGATAAAGAAAAGTTCTGGTCATTTATGCCTGAGAATCTAATGCGTCTGAAATTGCGTGCCAGCTATGGAGTAAATGGTAATATTTCAGGCTTGGGGGATTATACGGCTCAAGGTAGTTATAGTGTAGGATCTAAATATTTAGGTAATGCAGGTATCACTATGGGAACTATGGCAAATCAAGACTTGAGTTGGGAGGAGTCTAAGACATTTGATATCGGTACTGATATTTCCTTTTTTAATAATCGGTTAAACTTTATCTTTGATTATTTCAATCGTACCACAGATAATTTGCTGACAAATCGCACTTTACCTCATTCTACAGGCTTTGGCTCTATTTTCACTAATTTAGGGCGTTTACAAAATAGAGGTATTGAGTTGGAAATGAATGCAAGAATATTACCGGTATCCAGTTCTATTCAATGGTCATTAGGTTTTAATGCCTCGAAGGTGACCAATAAAATATTGAAGCTGCCAGATAATGGGGTTGAAAATAATCGGATTGGTGGTGAGTACATTTGGGATGCTAAACTGGGTAAACATACTTGGCAAGGTGGTTTACAGGAAGGAGGACGAATTGGAGATTTGTTTGCCTATAAGATGATAGGTGTATATTCTACTGATGAGGAAGCACAGAATGCTAATGAGCCGATAGATAATCCTTAATTCCGCAACACTATTATAAAATATTTTTTTTAAGTACCTGAGCAACAAAAAGTTGCTCAGGATTTTGCCATGTCAGAGGATTCACTTAACTTAGTGTTGCAAAAAAATAATCAAACAAAACCTCATCAGGCATGGCAAAAATACAAATAAAATCCGAGAAGCTCACTCCTTTTGGAGGAATATTTTCAATCATGGAGCAATTTGACTCCACATTGTCATCTGTAATCGACTCGACACTCGGTCTAAGGTGTAGCTCGTTCGGTTATCAGTACAGTGAAATCGTCCGTTCCCTCATGAGTATCTACTTCTGTGGTGGCTCATGCATTGAGGATGTCACTACTCATTTGATGAACCATCTCTCGCTCCATCCGACACTTCGTACTTGTAGTTCTGATACTATCCTCAGAGCGATAAAGGAACTGACGCAAGGAAACATCTCATACACATCAGATACGGGTAAGAACTACGATTTCAACACGGCTGACACACTCAATACCTTACTGCTCAATTGTATGTTTGCATCCGGCCAACTGAAAGAGGGCGAGATGTATGATGTTGATTTCGACCATCAGTTCATAGAGACTGAGAAGTATGATGCAAAGCCTACATACAAGAAGTTCCTTGGTTATCGCCCTGGCGTGGCGGTTATTGACGACTTGATTGTTGGCATTGAGAATAGCGATGGTAACACCAACGTTCGTTTTCATCAGAAGGACACGCTGAAGAGATTCTTTGAGAGATTTGAGCAGAACGGACTTACAATCAATCGTTTCAGAGCTGATTGTGGATCATGTTCCGAGGAAATCGTGGAGGAAATAGAGAAACACAGCAAATCCTTCTATATCCGCGCAAACCGCTGCAGTTCGCTCTACAATGACATCTTTGCTCTTAGAGGCTGGAAGACTGAGGAAATCAATGGCATTGAGTTCGAATTGAACTCTATTCTTGTTGAGAAGTGGAAGGGTAAAGCATACCGACTTGTGATTCAAAGACAGAAACGGATGGACGGTGTGCTGGATCTTTGGGAAGGAGAATACACATACCGTTGTATCCTGACTAACGACTATGAATCTTCCACAAGAGAAATTGTCGAGTTCTATAACCTTCGTGGAGGAAAGGAACGTATCTTCGATGATATGAACAATGGTTTCGGGTGGGACAGATTGCCCAAATCCTTCATGGCAGAGAACACTGTGTTCCTTCTTCTTACGGCACTTATCCGTAATTTCTACAAGGCCATTATCCACAGACTTGACGTAAAGAGGTTCGGACTCAATGCAACAAGTCGCATAAAAGCGTTTGTCTTCAGGTTTGTCTCTGTACCAGCCAAGTGGATCAGAACATCAAGGCGGTATGTGCTGAATATCTATACCTGTAATAATGCTTACGCAGATATTTTTCAGACTGATTTTGGATAACGCCTACAACTTATGGGTATGATACTGCGTATTGCCTCAAGTCGCATAGTGGGGCAAGGGGATATTGTGGGCAGAAGTGGGTATTTCAGCCTCAATTTATCTGCTAATTCAGTGATGAGAGGACGTTTAGACGCAAGAAGGACGCTGAAGAGCTTAGTTGCGGATTTGAGGTCTAACTTAATATTATCATATTCTTTTTTCTTTTTCTGGTATTTGTTCCATTGAGGGGTAATTTTAAGCAAATCTTTTCCTAATTCTTCCAGTTCATTATTAATTAGATTTATTTCATTTTTTAGTTGGGGATAAATACTCATATTACATTGCATGATTCGTTCTATGTATAATTCAATATCAGCATATAAAGGTTTAAGCTCTTTCAATTTATCCATAAAATATAATGCACCTGCAATTTTCTCTCCTTTAAAACGCACTAAGTTACGCCCCATTAATGTAAAGTGGGTATCTTTATGAAAATAGCTGTTTATAATTTCATATTTATCATTTCTATTTAATAACCTTTCTAATCCCTTGACCATTTCATCAACTTCATTTATAATCCAATTTTCTATAAACACATCAGGCTCCATGATGGATGAATTGTACATTTCAGCAGTAAAATCCATCGTTTTTATCCATTCCTCATTCTTTAATAAATGCCTTCGTGTATAGCGTATTATTTCAGCCTTATTTGCATGATAATATCTAATCCAATCGGAATAAGGCAATATATCAATGCCTTTATATTTGATGTTAGTAAAGAAATAGCTAGAAGCACCATATCCAAAGTTGGTCTTATAAATAACTGACAATTCATTGCTTAAACGAAATTCTGGTTTTGACCAGCCTATACGTCTGTGAGAAAAGGCTAGTACAGATTTATTGCCTTCTAACTTATTATATGTACATTCCAAAAGATAAGGTAATACATGTTTCTCTATTTTAGCGTAAAAGTTTGTTCTTTTTGAATTAATAAAATTCTGTTTCCTATTGTTTTCTATTTCTCTTTCATTTTCATCTTTGGCTTCTTTTATTTTTTGATTATATTCGCTTATACATTTTCTATAGTCTTCACTCTTTATCTCAGATATGTTAGGACAATATTGCCAAGGGCTGGATAAAGATTCACAAAAATCGAAAGACTTCATTAAAACACTAAGATTTGAATTTTTAACAAAATCAACTAATTCTAGGACACTCCTATTGGGATTTTCAGATAAAATCTTCAATTCCTCTAGTTGGGTTTGATATGGGAACTTGAGTTCAAAAAAATCGACATATAATTCATCCTGATTTTCTTTTTTCCTTAAAACACAAATATGTGTTTCATTTATTCTGATTTTTTCTGAATTCATATTATGTAAATTTGTCATTATGTGAGCAAAAATAGAAATTCTTTTGAAAAAGAAGATAAAACTAGCTTTTTATTTATAATTAATATGTTTGTAAGCATTTATTGGAAGCTGTTGTTATCTATTTAAGTAGCACGGTGTGATGTGATATTTTCTATTTACTTATCTCTGTTCCAGATTATCACTTGCTTTTATTTGAAGCAACTTCTCCAACTTTAAAAAGTATAATAGATAGATTAACTTTTACTTTGCAAGTAATGGTTGCTATTGTTTTACGCAATCTCTTGTATCATCAACGGTTTGATTGTCATCGTTCAAAAGTTTTATAATAAGTTTGGTATCTGATACAGATTTAACTCTTATATACCACGGCTCATTATCGTAGGTATCACTTTCTTCATCATATCCATAGCACATCAGCGTATTGTTTTTAGAATCAAAAGTGTATTTGTACTTCTCAACATAGTAAACTGTTGAGGGTTGGTTGGCAAAGTAGCAATAGCCTTTCTCGACAATAAAGTAGGGACAATCGTCTGTATAGGCATCATACCATACGCCTTGTAACAGTTCTTGTGTTGATTTACCACCGTTACTTTCTTCATCATTATCACTACTGCAAGAAGCAAAGTTCACACACATTACTATGGCTAATAAAGCCATTCCAATAAATCTAAATGTTTTCATTTCGTTTGATTTTGAAATAGTTATTCTGATTGTACTAATTCAAATTTTCTGTCTTTTAGTTGGTAGATATGCCTAATAGCGTTGTTCCATCCATTAGAGCCAAAAACAGTAATAGTTTTGTTCTCTGAATCAAACTTACATTGTCCGTTTTCCAACTCTGTAAATGGTACTGTATTGATAAAATTCACTCTGTTATATTGCCTAAATGAGGTTAGGCTATTATGCGTTAATGAATCTAATTGTTGCATCATACAGTGGTAGCCATTTTCTTTATAATAAAAGAGCCAAAATTCTTTATTGTTATTAGTTGAGAACTTGTTATACATACAGCTTTCCTGAAAGAGTTTGTTAAAATATGTATGGTCTGTTTCTCCTAAAGAATGCCCAAAAATTGCAACTGATTTTATTCTGTCATATAATTCAGAAAAATTAAGTGCCTTATATTTTATGTTATATGCTTTACGCAAAAAAACATGCTCTTTTTTTATTCCAGCATTATCTTCAACTCCAAATATTATATCGTTATTAGATGCTTCTCCATGAACTTTTATTAATCTATTATCTATATCCTCGTCAGATAGCCCACATTGCTTTAATATCAGCCTTGTTGATGCAGTATAATTAAAATCTAAAATAATATTGTTTTTTGTTGAAGACAAATTTGTAAGTACTTCATAAGCTTTAGAATTCTTATTTATACTTGAATAATCAATATTATTAATATAAACAACTAATTGTTTACATAAAGCCTCATACTCAGTTTTGAATTTTGCATTATCTTCATTTTTCGAATAAAGCTTTAACTCATTTTCTATATCAATCCAGTTTTGTAATTCAGCATTTACTTTTAAATAGATAGCTAATTGATTTTGCATATTCAGCAAGATTTGAAATTCATCACTATTCACAAAGTCCATATAGCTTGTGGATAAACCTAAACTTAAATCAAATCCATTTCCTATGATTAGAGCTGATTGGTATTTATTAAAATCAATATTTCTCATTTTGTCCTTTTTTTGCAAAAATATAAAGAAAATCCCACCTGCATTGCTGCAAATGGGATTTATTTATAGATTAAAGGAGATTCCTCATGGCTTCATCCACTTGCTCATTATCGAAACTATCCAAGTATATTTGAGTGGTGGCTAAGTCTGAATGTCCCAATGCTTCACTTATCAATGCGATGTTTACTCCCGATTTCTTTAGGACGCTTGCGAATGAGTGCCGGGCGACATAGGTTGTCAAGTTGGCTTCAACTCCAAGCTGTGCGGCAAGTAGTTTTAGATTCTTATTGACCTTTCCTAATATCTTATGTATTCTGTTCTGCTTTTGTAGGGCGGTCTTGTGTATCTTGCTATCTAAAATCGGAAATAGATAGCCTTTGCTCTCCTTTGAATATTTTTCGATTATCTGCATGGCTTCTTGCGGTATTCCTATCTTGATTGGCTTTTTTGTCTTTTGACGAATATAGTGTAGCCTGCCATTTTGGATATTCTCGTTTGTCAGATTAGCTATGTCTGTGAAATTGATTCCACCGCATAGATAGCTGAACACGAATATGTCTTTGCTTAACTCCATGTATTGCTGCTTTCCAATGGGCTGTACTTCGGTTGTGAATTTCAGTACGTCTGTTTTGGTAATAGCTCTCTTTTGAGTTGTAGTATCGAATTTATTAATCTTGTAATCATCAAACGGATAATCGGATTTTCGGGCACATTTCGCTTTGATGGCTTTATTATATGTACTGCGTAATGTACGAAACATAAGGCTTATGGTGGTTTCTTTATTGTCTTTGGAGCGTAGCCATTTCTCATATTTGTTAAGCCAAGAAGTATCTATATCGCTGAAAGGTATATCTAACTTGCCTTTCGTAAACGCTTTAAGCGAGTTGAAAGAACTTTTGTAGATAAGACGGTTTCCACATTTGTCTTCACGTGTGTATTGCTCTATCAATTCGTGACAGAACTCACTAACAGTTTTTAATTCAAACTTGGTATTCTCATTATTGAGTAGGGTAGTGGTGGTATATTCTTTTTGCTCCACATTCAACTCTAACATTCGCTGTTGTAGCTCTCGCTGTTTATCCAAGATAATCTTTTGGATATATTCTTTGTTAGGACAGTTGGGTTTAGGTTTGTTTCGTGTGAAGTCCCAATATTTAGGATTAATGGATATGCCTAAACTTTGCATAGTCCGTTTGCCACCTTTGGCTACTCTTACCATTAAGGGGGATTCTCCATTTGCTAAAGTCTTCCACTTGTAGCATACTACGTTGATTGCTGCACTCATAAAATTTTCGGTTGACTTCTTGGTTGACTTCAACCGCATAGTTTCGTGCAGAATCAGCATTCTCTAAAAACAAAAATCAGATAGAAATCTTGCGATAACTATCTGATTTTCAAGAGAGCGGAAGACGGGGCTCAAACCCGCGACCCTCAGCTTGGAAGGCTAATGCTCTATCAACTGAGCTACTTCCGCAATTTTTTGTGGGCAAAGATGGATTCGAACCACCGAAGGCGTAAGCCAGCAGATTTACAGTCTGCCCCATTTGGCCACTCTGGTATTTGCCCTTTTGCACTTAAGATTCTATCTCAATTCTCTCATTGAGTAGCTTTGTTTCTCAATTGCGGTGCAAAGATACGACTATTTTTGTAAACTCCAAGCAAAATCTATCATTTTTATTGCAGTAATTGCACATTCGTCTCCTTTATTACCCAGCTTGCCACCGGCGCGGTCTTCTGCTTGCTCCATAGTATTGGTAGTAATTAATCCGTAAATTACTGGTACATCGCCACTTGCGTTTAATTGGGTAATTCCTTGGGTAGCACCCATGCAAACATAGTCAAAATGTGGAGTATCTCCTCTGACTACACAACCAATTGCAATAACTGCATCGACTTCGCTGTATTCGATAAGTTGGTTGGCGCCGAAAGTCAGTTCAAAACTGCCGGGTACTGTTTTTACCAGAATATTTTCATCTTTGGCTCCATGTTTTTTTAAGGTGTCTATGGCACCTTTTAGGAGAGCACCGGTAATATTATAATTCCACTCAGATACAACGATGCCGAATTTCATTTTTTCCGCGCTGGGTACAGAACTGAAATCGTAGTCTGAAAGATTGTGATAAGCTGTTGCCATAAATAAGGAATTAAGAATTAAAAATTAATAATTGAAAATTAAAGGGAGAGGGGAGATAAAAGAGGCACGGACTACATGGATTCACGGCTATTGTGTCTTTCCGTGTTTTCCGTGTAATCCGTGCCTGAGATGTCTTTATAATAAGGTATATTACTTCTTCAACAGTTTGGCTTGTTCGATATACTTGTCGATATCCATTGCCTGGTATGAACGGAAGTATTTATCCTTGATAGTGGTATACGCCTGAATTGCATCGTCATACTTACCTTGCTTTACCAGGATTTCTCCGGCTTGCAGCAGGTAGATGGGGCTGAGGGAGTTGTTGTCGGCTGCGTTGGCGGCTTTCAGCAGCATGGAAGCGGCTTTGTCCAGTTGGCCGAGCTGCGCATAGCAGTTACCCATAGCACCTTTCATGGCAGGAGCTACCATTTGGTCGTCTCCGTCAAAGCTGTCCAATGCTTTCACTGCTTCGTCATATTTGCCGAGGTGTGCATAGCAGAGACCCATATAAGCTTTTGCAAGATTGGCTGCTTTTGTGCCGCTGTATTCGTCTGCCACTTTTACAAATCCGGCAAAACCGATGCTATCACCGTTCAGTGCTTGTGCATAAGCGTCTGCTTCGAAGTATTCTTGTCCTTTGAATAAGGCAGCTTGTGCTTTTTCTTCACGGGGGTCTGCATAAAGGTTCTTGTACATCACTACACCGGCAATGATGATGATTACTGCTACTACAGCGCCGATGATTGCTTTTTTGTTCTTAATGAAAAAGGCCTCCGATTGTGTCAGTGCATCCTCCACGTTTAAGGCTTCATTCGTCTTTTTTTGTTCTGCCATTTTTATATAATCTTTTTGTTATTATTCTTATTTATCTATTTCGACCCGCAAAAGTAAGTTTTTTATAGCTATCAACGAAATTTAGCGGCATCTTTTTTTGTTTTGTATCAGAAAACACCGAAATTATTTCTACTTTTCAATAAGCCGGGCTTCACCTCTATATTAAAAATAAGCAGGCTTATTTTGTACTGCTTTCGGTTTTGCATTATCTTTGTAACCGAACTCATCGTTACTATAATGATACTGAAACGTATATCTATACTCAATTATAAGAACTTGGAGCAGGTGGAGCTTTCATTCTCGCCCAAGTTGAACTGCTTTTTCGGACAGAACGGCATGGGGAAAACGAACCTGCTGGATGCGGTGTATTTCTTGTCTTTCTGTAAAAGTGCCGGTAATCCCATTGATTCCCAGAATATCCGCCATGATGCCGACTTCTTTGTTATTCAAGGGTTTTATGAGGCTGCCGATGGGACTCCTGAGGAAATCTACTGTGGTATGAAGAGGCGCCAGAAGAAACAGTTTAAGCGAAACAAGAAGGAGTATACGCGTTTGTCGGATCATATCGGCTTCCTGCCTTTGGTCATGGTCTCGCCTGCCGATTCGGAGTTGATAGCAGGAGGCAGTGATGAACGCCGACGTTTTATGGATGTGGTTATCTCGCAGTACGACAAAGAGTATCTGGATGCTTTGATACGGTACAATAAAGCTTTGGTGCAGCGGAATACCTTACTGAAGAGTGAACAGCCGGTGGAGGAAGAGCTCTTTCTGGTTTGGGAGGAGATGATGGCGCAAGCCGGCGAAGTGGTGTTCCGCAAACGTGAGGCCTTTATCCGTGAGTTTATTCCTATTTTCCAGTCTTTCTATTCATTCATTTCGCAAGATAGGGAGAAGGTGGGATTAAGCTATGATTCCCATGCCCGCGATGCCTCTTTGCTGGAAGTGCTGAAGGAAAGCCGTGTACGCGACCAGATTATGGGCTATTCATTGCGCGGTGTGCACAAGGACGAGCTGAATATGCTTTTGGGAGATTTCCCCATCAAGCGTGAAGGGTCGCAGGGACAGAACAAGACTTATCTGGTAGCGTTGAAGCTGGCACAGTTTGATTTCCTGAAACGTACCGGGACCACTGTTCCCTTGTTGTTGCTGGACGATATCTTTGACAAGCTGGATGCTTCGCGTGTGGAGCAAATCATCAAGTTGGTGGCAGGCGACAGTTTTGGACAGATTTTTATAACCGATACCAACCGCGAACACCTGGACCGTATTCTGCATAAAGTGGGCAGTGATTATAAGATGTTCCGTGTGGAGCAGGGAACGGTTGCCGAAATGAAGGAGGAAGAGGCATGAAGCGCAATAATGCCGAACAGATAGGTGAACTTATCCGTCATTACCTCAGGCAGGAAAGTCTGGAGTCTCCGCTGAATGAACGGCGGCTTATCAGTGCGTGGCCCGAAGTGCTGGGGCCTACCATTGCCTCCTACACCCGTGAACTTTATATAAAGAACCAGGTGCTTTATGTGCATCTCACTTCTGCTGCTTTGCGCCAGGAACTGATGATGGGGCGTGAGTTGCTGGTGCGCAACTTGAACCGTCATGTGGGGGCTCAGGTCATCACGAATATCATATTCAGATGAGCATCCTCAGCTCATCTATTCTTTCAATCTTCAGTTCCTTCAATTCCCGGACTGCCCGGTCATAATACATCGGAGTTTCCAAATCCTTGTTGTCATGCGCATCCAGTCCGATGATAGCTGTACAGCCTTCATTGGCAGCGATTCGCCAGAACTCCGGGCACGGGTAGGTGGATAAGCCGTGCGCTTCATTGTAGGCTACATAGCCTATATTGTATTCCAACGGGACATTCAGGCGTGCAGCAGTACGGCAGATGTGCCGGCTGATGGTAGTGCAATGGTGGTCGAACTTCGGATAGGAGCGCATGAACAAGTCCGGATGGGCAAGGCAGGAGAATAATCCGCTTTCCATACCTTCGATGGCGCTCTCTTCGTAAAGTTCGAGCATGTCGCGGCTGTCTGTATGATGGCCGAAGTAGGGGAACTTTTCATCGGTGTGGTAGTGATGGTTTCCGAAGATGATATAGTCCAGTTGGTACTTCTTGGTTTGCTCTTTCAGCCAATGGATATATTGGGGGAAGTATTCACATTCAAGTCCTATTCTGATGTCTATCCGGTCGTGGTATTTCTCACGGAGCGTCTTGAGACTCTCCACGTAGCCGGGGAGCTCCTCGGGGAGCATCCGCATGTCGGCTACGTAGTCGGTACGGTATTTCCAGGGAGTATGGTCTGAAAACCCGAGTATCCGGTAACCGCCTTTGATGGCACTGAGCACATAGTCTTCGTCATCTCCGGTGGCATGCATGCAGCGTGTGGTGTGTGTATGATAATTAGTTTTCATTGCGTAATGATTTCATCCATGCGTATATCAAACGGTTCCGCAGGAACTTTTTCTACGAGTTGAAACGGGAAGCAGATGCCGGCTTTGTAGGCTGATGGGATGCGGGGCAGAAGCCGGTCATAGTAACCTTTACCGCGCCCCAGGCGGTTGCCGTTACGGTCGAATGCCACGCCGGGAACCACTATGAAGTCTATGTCTGCATAGTCGGTAAATAGCTCGCCGGTTGGTTCTTCGATGCCGTATGCGCCAGGTTTCAAGTCTTCGGGTCTGGTGTACAGCCGCAGTTCCAGGTCGTCACCTACAACTACCGGAAGCAGTATCCGCTTTTCGCGGCTCCACTTCCGGATAAATTCGTGTGTGTCCACTTCGTCTTTGAGAGAGTGGTAAAGCAGTACGGTGGTTGCCGCCCTGAAAGCAGGATGTGCCTCGAGGGCGGCAAGTATTTCAGCAGACTGACGCGTAGTGGAAGAGCTGTGTCGGGTCTTCAACAAAGCTACCTGCCTGCGCAGTTCTTTTTTCCTTTCCATCATCTTTTGTATCCTCTATGATTGGTGTCGCTTCCGGGGCTTTTGGGAATGCCTCGCCACGTTCCAGAATATCCAATGCCTTCTTGACGGTAGCATCGCTCTGGTTGATGTAGCGGATGTATTGCTCCCTTCCCAGTATGTTATAGATAATGTTGCCGTAAAGACTTCTTTCCAGTAGCTTGTAGGACTTGTGGATAAGCAGGTTGCGCCGCTTTACTCCCTTGGAGTCTGCAAAACGTACAAACTGCTCCACGATACCTTGGTGGCGAAGGTACTTCAACAAATCTTCTTCATTGTCGTATTCACTCAATTTCGCACGGTTGCGGTCGGTATACTGGAAGCTGAATTGCAGAATCAGTCCCTTGTTGCTTACTTCTATCAGGTAAGAAGATACTCCGGTTGTGTCTTGCGGAACGAATACGTCCGGCATAATGCCACCGCCGCCGTATACGGGTCTGCCCAAACCGGTAGAGTAACGCAGGTTTTCGTCCAGTTTGATGCTGTCTTTGGAGAAGAACTCGCCGTGTTCGTAACGGGTAATCCAGTCCATTTCGTATTTGCTGTCCTTGCCGTTCTCGTAGGGGCGCTGGATGCAACGGCCCGATGGGGTGTAATAACGGGCAATGGTCAGGCGGATGGCGGAACCGTCACTGAAGTCGATGGGTTGCTGTACGAGTCCCTTGCCGAAGGAACGGCGTCCTACAATGGTTCCGCGGTCATTGTCCTGAATGGCGCCCGCAAAGATTTCGCTGGCCGAAGCGGAACTCTCGTTTACCAATACCACTAGCGGCAGCTTCTGGCAACTGCCGGTACCGTTGGCATATTCCTCCATGCGGGGATATTTGCGGCCGTGGGTATATACAATCAACTTCCCTTCCGGCAGGAATTCGTTCACCATGCGTGTGGCGGCTTCCATGTATCCTCCGGTATTGTCGCGCAGGTCGATAATCAGGCCTTTGCACTTCTCGTGGCTCAGTTGGGCAATCGCATTCAGCAGCTCCACGTGTGTGGTACGTCCGAATTTGCTGATTTGTATATATCCGTAGTCATCGTCGAGCATATAGGCTGCATCAATGGTGTTTTGTGGGATGTCACCGCGTGTGATGGTGAAGTCGAGCAACTCCTTTTCCGTGGCACGCTTGACGCCTAACTTCACTTGGCTTCCTTTCGGACCTTTCAGGTTGCGCATGGCCTTTTCGTTTGTCAGGCCTTTGCCTGCAAAAAGACTGTCGTTGACCATCACAATGCGGTCGCCTGCCATCAGGCCCACTTTCTCGGACGGTCCACCGGGAATCACGCTGTTTACGTGTATCGTATCTTCTTGAATGGTGAACTGGATGCCTATACCGCTGAAGCTGCCTTCAAGTTCGGAATTAACCTCCTCCAGTTTCTGTGCGGGGATGTAGGTGGAGTGGGGGTCGAGTTCTGCCAATATCTGCGGCATGGCTTTCTCTACCAAATCGGTCATGTTGACGGTATCCACATACTGGTCGTCAATAACACGCAGCAAGGCATTCAGCTTGTTGGACGAGCTATTGATGATTCCCAGTTTATTACCGGCAAAATGCCTGGCATAAAACGTTCCGATAAGGATTCCCGCGACTACGCTGATTGCGATGATGAGCGGCATAAAGCGGGAAGTATTTTTTGTACTCATGATGTTTATTTACTATTAGACTATTTACAATTTACTATTTGGCTGCGCATGCAACTTTCAACTTTCCATTTTCAACTTTTCATTATCCATTGAAATAAACACTACCTCGATGCCTGCCCGTTTCAAAAGTTCGATACCATCTTCCAGGCGGTATTTCTCGGAGTAGACTACCCGTTTGATGCCTGCCTGGATAATCAGTTTGGAGCATTCTATGCAGGGGGAGGCAGTGACGTACATGGTGGCACCGTTACTGCTGTTGTTTGAACGGGCTATTTTGGTAATGGCGTTTGCTTCGGCATGGAGCACGTATGGTTTGGTGACGTTATTCTCATCTTCGCATACATTCTCAAAACCGGAAGGGGTACCGTTGTAGCCGTCAGAGATAATCATCTTGTCTTTTACAATCAGTGCACCGACCTGGCGGCGTTGGCAATACGAATTTTCGGCCCAAATGCTTGCCATACGTATATAACGCCTATCCAATGCTTCTTGTTTGTCTTTTGTAGAATCGTCCATCATATTTATGCTTTATCGTTGCGGGGTGAATCCCATGACTCTGGTTGTCGGTCCGTCTTTAAAATAGAGGGTCAGTGAATTGGCATCCCCTTCATACTTGTACACGTTTTGCAATCCGGAGATGAATGCCTTGGCCAGTGCATCGCTTTCTGCAGCCCCCGTAACCTTCACACTGATGCTGAGCGAGCCTGAAGCTCCGTTGGCTTTCCAAGTGCCGTTGACGCTTGAGTTGATGCCTTGTCCGTTGACGGTGGTGCCCATCAGTTCTCCATCCAGTTCAGTACCTTCAAAATTGAGGGTGAAGGTGTTTTTCTGATTATATAGCTTGTCCAGACTCTTCTTCATCTCTTCCTCATTGTTGTTCCAAAGGTTTGGATAGAATTGGGCATTGCTGCCTTTATTGGTGAGTCGGCTGAGCTTCCATGTCTTCCCGGTGAATATTCCGATAACATCGTCCTCGTTGTCGCAACCGCTTAGCAGGGGGAGCAGCGAAAACATGAGCAACATGCAAAAGATGTTCCTTATAAGTCTCTTCATTTCTTTATTCCATTTCTGATTAATAATGCGTCGATTGTAGGCTCTTGTCCGCGGAAACGTTTATAGAGCGTCATCGGATGCTCCGTTCCACCTTTGGAAAGAATGTTCTCGCGGAAGGAGGCGGCTGTCTCCGGATTGAAGATGCCCGTCTGTTTGAATAGCGAGAAAGCGTCCGCATCCAGTACCTCTGCCCACTTATAACTGTAATATCCGGCAGAATATCCTCCGGCAAAGATATGGGAGAACTGTGTACTCATACAGGCTTCTGCCACAGAAGGCAGAATCTGTGCTTTTTCCCAAGCCTTCTTTTCATAGGCTTTCACGTCACCTTCAAACGGGGTGTTACGTGTGTACCAAGCCATATCGAGCAGGCCGAAGCTAACCTGGCGGAGGCAGGCGTATGCCGCGTTGAAGTTGGAGGAATCCACAATGCGCTGCACCAGTTCGCCCGGTATCAGCTCTCCGGTCTGGTAATGGCGGGCAAACGTATGCAGGAATTCCTTTTCGATGGCGAAGTTCTCCATGAATTGGGAGGGGAGTTCCACAAAGTCCCAATACACGTTGGTCCCGCTCAGGCTCCCGTAGGTGGTATTGGCAAACATACCATGCAGGCTGTGGCCGAATTCGTGCAGGAAGGTTTCTACCTCGCCGAAGGTCAACAAAGCAGGTTTGTCCTGTGTCGGTTTGGTGAAGTTCATCACAATGGATATGTGGGGACGGCTGTTCTCACCGGTCTTTTCGTCAATCCACTGTTCCTTGTAGCTGGTCATCCAGGCTCCCGAGCGCTTGCCTGCTCTGGGGTGGAAGTCGGTATAGAACACGGCAAGGAATTTCCCGTCTTTGTCGAAGACTTCGTAGGCATCCACATCCTTATGATAAACGGGAATATCCGGATTCTTCTTGAAGGTGATGCCATACAGCCTGGTTGCCAGGCCGAATACGCCTTGCTTCACGTTGTTCAGCTCAAAGTAAGGGCGGAGCAGCTCATCGTCGATATTGAACTTCCGGTCTTTCAGTTTATGGGAATAGTACGCCCAGTCCCACGGCATCAGGACGAAGTCTTCTCCTTCCGCTTGGCGTGCCAGGGCTTGCACTTCTGCATATTCTTGTTTGGCGGTAGGCGTGTAAGCCTCCAGCAGTTGGTCCAGCAGCTTATACACGGACTCACTGTTTTGTGCCATGCGCTCCTGGAGGTTGTATTCGGCGAAGTTGTCATAGCCTAGGAGTTGGGCAATCTCCATACGGACATTGGCCAGTTTCTTTACAATTTCCAGGTTATTGCTGGCGTTGTCATGCGTACACTTCGTATTGTAGGCCATATATAGCTCACGGCGCAGGTCACGGCTGTCTGCGTAGGTCAGAAAAGGGCCATAGCTGGGAGCCTGCAGGGTGAATACCCAGCCTTCGACGCCTTTTTCCCCGGCTGTCTCTGCAGCGGCTTCTACCGCGCTCTCGGGCAGCCCGGCCAGTTGTGACTTGTCGGTGATGACAAGCTTGTAGTCGTTCGTTTCTTTCAGGTTGTTTTCGCTGAACTGCAGCGTCAGCAGGCTGAGCTCTTTGCATAAAGCCCGGTATTTCTCCTTATCTTCTCCCAGGAGGTTGGCACCGTTGCGTACAAAGCCGTTATAAATGTCTTCCAGCAGTTTGTGCTGTTCCGGGCTCAATGTTTCTTTGTCTTGCTGTTCGTAAACAGCTTTGATACGTGCAAACAGCTCTTCGTTCAGGCTGATGTTGTTTTCATGCTCGCTCATCATCGGCATGATTTCTTTGGCCAGTTCCTGTAGGTCATCGTCCGTTTCGGCACTGAGCAGATTGCCGAATACAGTGCTGACACGGTGGAGCATCTCACCGGACTTCTCGTAGGCCAACACTGTGTTGGCAAATGTCGGGACTTCCGGATTGCGGATGATGGCCTCTATTTCCGCATTTTGGCGGCGGATGCCTTCGCGGATGGCGGGTACGTAATCTCCGGTCTTAATCTTGTCGAACGGGACAGTGCTGTGCAGCGTGGAGTATGTTTCAAAAAAAGGATTTTGAGACGATATAGTGTTCATAAAGCAAAGCAATATTAGAGTTAGTATAATCTTCATCATGTTTAAAGGGTCTGATAAAAAACGAACTAGCTGCAAAATTGCAAAAAAAATAGGCGACTTCTGCAGAAGTCACCTATTTTTTATTATTTTCTAACTGTATATTAGCAGTTAACTGATGCCATGTGAGCAATCAAGTCAAGAACCTTGTTAGAATAACCGATTTCGTTATCATACCAAGATACAACCTTAACGAAAGTATCAGTCAAAGCGATACCAGCCTTAGCGTCGAAGATAGAAGTGCGAGTGTCACCCAAGAAGTCAGAAGAAACAACTGCATCTTCAGTGTAACCCAGAACACCCTTCAATTCGCCTTCAGAAGCTTCCTTCATGGCAGCGCAGATTTCAGCGTAAGTAGCGGGCTTAGCCAAGTTAACTGTCAAGTCAACTACAGATACGTCCAAAGTCGGAACACGCATAGACATACCAGTCAGTTTGCCGTTCAATGCCGGGATAACTTTACCTACAGCCTTAGCAGCACCGGTAGAAGACGGGATAATGTTGCCGGAAGCAGCACGACCACCTCTCCAGTCTTTCATAGAAGGACCGTCAACTGTCTTCTGAGTAGCAGTTGTAGAGTGAACAGTAGTCATCAAACCGTCAGTGATACCCCATTTGTCGTTCAATACCTTAGCGATAGGAGCCAAGCAGTTGGTAGTACAAGAAGCGTTAGATACGAATTGAGTACCCTTAACGTAAGTCTTTTCGTTAACACCGCAAACGAACATCGGAGTGTCGTCCTTAGAAGGAGCAGACATTACAACATATTTTGCGCCGGCTTCGATGTGAGCTTGAGCTTTGTCTTTGCTCAAGAACAAGCCAGTAGATTCAACAACGTATTCTGCCTCTACTTCGTTCCATTTCAAGTCAGCCGGGTTTCTTTCTGCAGTGATGCGGATAGCCTGACCGTTAACGATCAGCTTGCTGTTTTCAACATCAGCTTCGATAGTACCGTCGAACTGGCCGTGCATAGTGTCATACTTCAGCATGTAAGCCAAGTAATCTACCGGGCAAAGGTCGTTGATACCTACGATCTGAATATCGTTTCTCTTCATTGCAGCGCGGAATACGAAACGTCCGATACGTCCGAATCCATTAATACCTACTTTAATCATTTTGTTTAAACTTTTAAGGGTTTTATAATGTTTAAAAATAAACTTTCGCTTACTAATTGCAATTCTTTCTGATTTGCGGTGCAAAAGTAAGAAAATGTTTTTATATTCGTAACCAAAATCATAATTAAATAATTGAAAAGATGGGAAAAAGTTCATTTTTACAGGAATTTAAGGCTTTTGCCATGAAGGGCAATGTGATAGACATGGCCGTCGGTGTGATTATCGGTGGGGCATTCGGAAAAATCGTCTCCTCCATTGTGGCAGATGTGATTATGCCTCCTATCGGGCTGCTGGTGGGCGGTGTCAACTTTACAGACTTGAAGTGGGTGCTGAAACCTGCCGAAATGGTGGACGGAAAAGAAATTGCTGCCGTGACCCTGAATTACGGTAATTTCTTGCAGGTCACCTTCGACTTCCTGATTATAGCATTCTCTATCTTCATGTTCATAAAGTTGTTGACCAAGCTGACTGAAAAGAAGAAAGAAGAGGCACCTGCCGCTCCTCCGGCTCCCCCTGCCCCGAGCAAGGAAGAGGTGCTGCTGACCGAAATCCGTGATTTGCTGAAAGAAAAGTAATATCGAAGCGGAACTTCATAGGGATGTCAAAACCCTCTTGACGCTTTTTTTAGGCGCGGAATTCTAAGACCTACACAAGTTTTTGCACAGGAAACTTGCGTAGGTCTTAGAATTCCGCGCCTAATATTATAACATGATGAAAGCGTTCATGGCTTTTGATACATTCCCTAATGCATTTAACTCTCCCCGGTACCGCCGGAAACTGTCCCTTTTTATACTAAGCAGTAATCTTACCACAGCCGTGGTAAGAAAATAACATTGCTGTGGTAAGCAAGTTGCATAGCTGTGGTAAGAAAACAGCACGGTTGTAGTAAGAATAGCTTTTAGTATCCTTGTGGATAGTTCTAGCCTGAAATTAAAGCTGTTTTTAGTAAAAAAACGTTTTTCTGTCACATTATCCCTGATAATTCCTTTACTTTTTCTACTTTTGCAAATCATTTATTAAAGTCTATACGGATTTATATGCAAGAGAAGATTATTATTCTTGATTTCGGTTCGCAAACCACGCAGCTCATCGGCCGCCGGCTGCGCGAATTGAATGTCTATTGCGAGATTGTACCTTACAACAAATTTCCATACGGAGATGAGAGTGTAAAAGGAGTTATCCTTTCGGGTAGCCCCTTTTCTGTTTATGATAAGAGTGCATTCAAGGTAGATTTGAGCGGGATTCGTGGGAAATACCCCATTCTGGGTATCTGCTACGGTGCGCAGTTTATCTCCTACAGCAACGGTGGACGGGTGGAGCCGGCAGGAACCCGCGAGTACGGACGTGCCCATCTCGGTTCTTTCGATTCGGAGAATGTCCTTTTCAAAGGGGTAAGGAAGAATACCCAAGTATGGATGAGCCATGGAGACACGATTACAGCCATTCCCGACAACTTCAAGATTATAGCTTCTACGGACAAGGTAGCGATTGCTGCTTACCAGGTGTCCGGCGAGGAGATGTGGGGAGTGCAGTTCCATCCGGAAGTATTTCATAGCGAGGACGGTACGCAGATGCTGCGCAACTTCGTGGTGGACGTATGCGGTTGCAGCCAGAGCTGGAGCGCCGCATCGTTTGTAGATACTACTGTGGCCGAACTGAAGGAGCAGCTTGGCAACGACCGAGTTATCCTGGGACTGAGTGGCGGTGTGGATTCTTCGGTAGCCGCCGTGTTGCTGCATCGTGCCATTGGCAAGAACTTGACCTGTATCTTTGTGGACCACGGACTGCTTCGCAAGAATGAGTTCAAGAATGTGATGCACGACTACGAATGCCTGGGACTGAACGTGATTGGCGTGGATGCCAGCGAGAAGTTCTTCAAGGATTTGGAGGGAGTGACCGAGCCTGAGCAAAAGCGTAAAATCATCGGCCGCGATTTTATCGAGGTCTTCGATGCCGAAGCGCACAAGATAACCGATGCCCGTTGGTTGGCACAAGGCACCATTTATCCCGACCGCATCGAGAGCCTAAACATTACGGGCAAGACCATCAAGAGCCATCACAACGTGGGCGGTCTGCCCGAGGAGATGAACCTCCGTCTGTGCGAACCGTTGCAGTGGCTGTTCAAGGACGAAGTACGCCGCGTGGGACGCGAATTGGGAATGCCCGAACATTTGATTACCCGTCATCCTTTCCCCGGTCCGGGACTGGCTGTCCGCATCCTGGGGGATATAACACCGGAGAAGGTGCATACTTTGCAGGAAGCCGACGATATTTTCATTCAGGGCTTGCGTGACTGGAAAGTGCAGGATGCCGACGGCAACGAGACATCGCTCTACCATCAGGTCTGGCAGGCGGGCGTCATTCTTCTGCCCGTACAGAGTGTGGGCGTGATGGGCGACGAACGCACCTATGAACGTGCAGTGGCCTTGCGTGCCGTCACTTCCACCGATGCCATGACAGCCGACTGGGCGCATCTGCCCTACGAATTCCTGGGTAAGGTGTCCAACGACATTATAAATAAGGTGAAAGGTGTGAACCGCGTGACCTATGACATCTCTTCAAAACCACCCAGCACAATAGAATGGGAATAAGACCTACTGAAATTATTAACTTAAAAACAATATAGAAGAATGAAGCAGGATATGATTGTGATTCTGGATTTGGGAAGCCATGAGAACACAGTGCTTGCCCGGGCGATTCGTGCGTTGGGAGTATATAGCGAAATCTACCCGCACGACATTACTGCCGCCGAACTGAAGGCCTTGCCGAATGTGAAAGGCATCATCATCAACGGCGGCCCCAACAATGTGGTTGACGGGGTGTCCATCGACGTGTTGCCCGAGATTTACGAAGCGGGATTCCCCGTAATGGCTGCCGGACACGACAAGGCGCTGTGCGAAGTGAAGCTGCCGCAGTTTACGGATGATGTGGAAGCCATCAAGGAGGCTGTGAAATCTTTCGTATTCGATACTTGCAAGGCTGAGGCGAACTGGAACATGACGAATTTCGTCAACGACCAGGTGGAGTTGATACGTCGTCAGGTGGGCGACCGTAAGGTGCTGCTGGCACTGTCCGGTGGTGTGGATAGCTCCGTGGTGGCCGCTTTGCTGCTGAAAGCCATCGGAGACAAGCTGGTTTGCGTACACGTGAACCACGGACTGATGCGTAAGGGCGAATCGGAAGCCGTGGTGGAAATCTTTGGCAAGGAGCTGAAAGCTAACTTGATATACGTGGATGCTACAGACCGTTTCCTCTCCAAGCTGGAAAACGTGGCTGACCCGGAAGAAAAGCGCAAGATTATCGGCGGAGAGTTTATCCGTGTCTTTGAGGAAGAAGCCCGCAAGCTGGACGGTATCGACTTCCTGGGACAAGGTACCATCTATCCCGATATTGTAGAGAGTGGCACAAAAACAGCCAAGATGGTGAAGTCTCATCACAACGTAGGCGGTCTGCCCGAGGATTTGCAGTTTGAATTGGTGGAGCCGTTGCGCCAGCTGTTCAAGGACGAAGTACGTGCATGCGGTGTAGAGCTTGGATTGCCGTACGAGATGGTTTACCGTCAGCCGTTCCCCGGTCCCGGATTGGGAGTACGTTGTCTGGGAGCCATTACCCGTGACCGCTTGGAGGCTGTACGCGAGTCGGATGCCATTCTGCGTGAGGAATTCCAACTGGCAGGCCTGGATAAGAAGGTATGGCAGTATTTCACTGTGGTGCCCGATTTCAAATCTGTGGGTGTACGCGACAATGCACGTTCGTTCGACTGGCCCGTCATTATCCGTGCCGTCAACACAGTGGATGCCATGACCGCTACCATTGAGCCGGTGGACTGGCCCATCCTAATGAAGATTACCGACCGTATTCTCAAGGAAGTGAAAACCGTCAATCGCGTTTGTTATGATATGTCTCCGAAACCCAATGCGACTATCGAGTGGGAGTGAGATTGACCAATGATAATGATAGCCTCACCTTAAAAACGGTGGGGCTGTTTTTTTTATAACAAAACAACAAAGAATAGAACAATGAAACTTTTATGTATGATTGCTGTCTTTTTGTGCATCCCCTGGGTAGCCTCTGACGCACAGAAGCAGGACTGGGGAAATTTGAAACGCTATGCAGAGGCAAACAAGGAACTGGTACGGAAGGGAAAACAGAAGGACCGGGTGGTTTTTATGGGCAACTCCATCACGGAAGGATGGGTGGCAAACGATGCCGCTTTCTTTGAAGACAACGGTTATGTGGGCCGTGGTATAGGCGGGCAGACTTCTTCCCATTTCCTGCTCCGTTTTCGCGAAGATGTCATCAAGCTTGCTCCGGCGCTGGTCGTGATAAATGCAGGTACCAATGACATTGCGGAAAATGCAGGCGCTTATAATGAAGAATACACTTTTGGAAATATAGTGTCTATGGTAGAGCTGGCACGGGCCAATAAGATAAAGGTGATTTTGACGTCTGTGTTGCCTGCCGCTGCCTTTGGCTGGAATCCTTCGGTGAAGGATGCTCCGCAAAAGATAATGCAGCTGAATGCCAGAATCCGGAAGTATGCCCAGGAAAACAAGATTCCTTATGTCGACTATTACAGTGAGATGGTGGAAGGCGACAATAAGGCTCTGAACTCCTCGTATACCCGGGATGGGGTACACCCCACTCTAGAAGGGTATAAAGTGATGGAAGCCTTGATAAAGAAAGCGATAGACAAGGTGTTGTAGGAAATCTCGGTTCAGGTGGCCTATAAGAGCTTTTCTGCGTCGGGAATCATCATCTCGCCTCTGTGCAGTTCGAGCAGGCCTTTCTCCTGCATGCTGTTCAACGCTCTTGATACTCCCATACGGGTATCATTGACCACCTGAGCCAATTCTTCCATTTTTATTTTCAGTATTTTCCTGCCTGACGGACGTTCGATATGTGTCAGGATAAAGTTGCCGATACGTTTCTCAAGGTTGTCGGTGCTTTCTGCCCAAAGACGGCTGTTTAGGCTTTGGGCGCGGTTGCTGATGATATTCATGTAATTCAGGCGGAATATGTCATATTTGAACAATTCGCTCATGACGAAAGCCTTGCTGATGCTCACTGTGTGGGTCTCGGTTTGGGCGGTATAGGCCGAGACGTAGGAGGTGCTCATCCCGAACAGAGATTGTGGCTCGATGACATAAGGTGCCTGAAAATATTCCGTGGAGCTGTATGATGTATTCGCAGATGAAGTACATGAGGAGATTTCACCTTTCAATACGAATATCAGTTGACTGCATGTGTCACCGGCTTTCACGATAACTTCGCCGGCTTTATGCTTTGTAAAGCTCAGCTTGACTTTCCCCAGGATATTGGTAAAGTCTTCTTGTGCGAGTCCTTGAAAGAGTGGCAGTTGCAGTAATGTATCAAACATTGTATTCATAATGCTTTTTCTTCTTGTTTTGAAACAAAAGTAGATATTATCAAGGTGTACTGTAAACTCTTTGCCCCTCTTTTTGTTTTTTTTATTGTTTCTTAAACGTGCTATTCAATCCTTGTAGACGAATCCTCATCCTTCTCCTCTTCCTTCTTATCGTCCTCATCCTCATTGTTTTCCTCATCTTCGTCTTCCTCTTCGTCTTCCTCTCCGGCAAACGGATCGGGCCGTTGGGGACCGTATTCCATAAAGCCTATGGCGCATAGCGTGCCTGCTATGGCTCCGCTAAGGTGTCCTTCCCAGGAAGTGGTGGCTTTGGCAAATTGTGGGAACATATTCCATACCAGGCCGCCATATAGGAACGTTATCAACAGTGAAATGGCGATAAGCGGTACATGTTTGCGCAGAATGCCGCTGAAGAACAGAAAAAAAGCCAGTCCGTATATGATGCCGCTGGCTCCGATATGCCATCCCGGTTTCCCTATAAGAAAGGTAAGCGCACCGCATCCTATCCAAATGGCAAAGAAGATGTAGGGGGCTATATGCCGGTAGAAATAGAACAGACACCACATCAGGAAAAAGAGTGGAATCGTATTGGCGAACAGATGCTTGAAACTGCTGTGTACCAGTGGATGTGCGAAAATTCCGAACACGCCCCGCTGTTCCATCGGATATACTCCCAGTCGTGTGAAGTTCCAATCCATGCCTGTCTCCAAAAACTTTAAAATGTATAAAATGAATAGCAGGAATAGGGGTATAACCGCCGCCAATGCCATTCTGCGTATATCATGCTTCATATTTCGTACAGTGATTGCTATTTTTGTACAATACTACGGAATATTTGACGAAAACCGAAAAAAAACTGACTTTTTATTTTGCCTATAAGCTTTAATTCGTATTTTTGGGCATCGCTACATGGCTTGTAGCGCATATACCGAAATAATTAACCTTTAAATAATGCACAACTATGAGTTATTTACGATTTGACAAGACCCTGATGATTAATCTGCAAGAATCTTTGCCAAGGGAGATATTGCGGACGAATAGGTCGGGAGCCTATCATTGTACAACAATTGTAGATTGTAACACACGCAAATATCACGGTCTGTTGGTGATACCGGTCCCCAACCTCGATGATGAAAACCATGTGCTGCTGTCTTCTTTGGATGAAACTGTAATTCAGCACGGTGCGGAGTTCAACCTGGGGTTGCATAAGTATCAAGGAAACCACTTCAGTCCTAACGGGCACAAGTATATCCGAGAGTTTGACTGTGAAAATATCCCCACAACTACCTATCGTGTAGGAGGCGTCATCCTTCGTAAGGAAAAGATTTTCGTACACCATGAAAATCGGATTCTGATTCGTTATACCTTGGTCGATGCCCATTCGGCAACCACACTTCGTTTCCGCCCTTTCCTGGCATTCCGCAGTGTGCGCGAGTACACGCACGAAAATGCGCAGGCAAGCCGCGACTACCAGTTGGTAGAGAATGGCATTAAAACCTGCATGTATCCCGGTTATCCGGAGTTGTTCATGCAGCTCAACAAAAAGAATGAGTTCCACTTCCAGCCTGACTGGTATCGTGGTATCGAGTATCCCAAAGAACAGGAACGCGGATATGACTTCAACGAAGACCTTTATGTGCCGGGATATTTTGAAGTGGATATAAAGAAAGGGGAAAGCGTTGTCTTCTCCGCCGGTATCTCCGAGATTTCTCCCCGCAAGCTGAAGCAGACTTTTGAGTCCGAGGTGGCCGACCGCACTCCGCGTGACAGTTTTTACCACTGTCTGAAAAACTCGGCGCACCAGTTTCACAACAAGCAGGGGGAGGAGCATTATGTGCTTGCAGGCTATCCTTGGTTCAAGTGTCGCGCCCGTGACTTGTTCATCTCCCTGCCGGGTCTTACTTTGGCCTTAGGCGAGCAAGATGAATTTGAAGACGTGATGAAAACAGCCGAAAAGGCTATCCGTGAGTTTATCAATGGAGAACCTTCCTCCTATAAGATATACGAGATGGAGCATCCGGATGTGCTGCTGTGGGCTGTCTGGGCTTTACAGCAGTATGCCAAGGAGACTTCGCGTGAAAATTGCCGGCAGATGTACGGTAATCTTCTCGAGGAGATTGTTGACTATATCCATGAACGCAGGCATGACAATCTCTTCCTGCACGAAAACGGACTGTTGTATACCAATGGCACCGAGAAAGCGGTTACCTGGATGAACTCTACCGCCAATGGCCGCCCGGTTATTCCACGTACGGGCTACATTGTAGAAGTGAATGCACTGTGGTACAATGCCCTGCGTTTTGTAGCCGATATGGTTCGGGAGGGGGGCAATGAAATTCTTGCCGATACACTGGACGCTCAGGCAGAAATCACCGGAAAGTCTTTCGTAGACGTCTTCCGCAATGAGTATGGCTATCTGTTCGACTATGTGGATGGTTATATGATGGACTGGAGCGTACGTCCCAACATGATATTTACCGTTGCCTTTGACTATTCTCCGTTGGATAGGGCCCAGAAGAAACAGGTGCTTGATATTGTGACGAAAGAACTGTTGACTCCGAAGGGCTTGCGTACACTGAGCCCCAAGAGTGGCGGATACAATCCGAATTATGTAGGTCCTCAGATTCAAAGAGATTATGCTTATCATCAAGGTACCGCATGGCCTTGGCTGATGGGTTTCTACATGGAAGCATATCTGCGTATCTATAAAGTGAGTGGCGTGTCGTTTGTAGAGAGATACCTCATCGGTATGGAAGATGAAATGACTTCCCACTGTATTGGCGCATTGCCCGAACTCTTCGATGGTAATCCTCCGTTTGTTGGAAGAGGGGCGGTGTCATTTGCCATGAATACGGCGGAAATCCTGCGTATCTTGAAGTTATTGTCTAAGTATAATTTATAATAGGAGGAACGAAGATGAAAGTATTAATGTTTGGATGGGAATTTCCTCCCAAAATATATGGTGGTCTTGCGGTTGCTTCTTATGGAATAACTAAGGGATTAAGTTTGCAGGGTGATGTGGAAACTACTTTCTGCATGCCCAAGCCGACGGGCGAAGAAGAGGACTTCTTGAAGATAGTGGGCATGAACCAAGTGCCCATTGTGTGGCGTGATGTGGATTACAATTATTTGAAGTCGAGGCTGACGCGCAACATGACGCCGGAAGATTATTATTCTTTCCGCGACCATATTTATTCGGATTTCTCATATATGCACGTCAATGACATAGGCTGCATGGACTTTGCCGGCGGTTATCCCGGCAACCTGCACGAAGAGATAAACAACTTCTCGGTGATTGCCGGAGTAGTGGCTCGCCAGCAAGAATTTGATATTATCCATGCGCACGACTGGCTGACTTATCCGGCTGGTGTGCATGCCAAGATGGTGAGCGGAAAGCCGCTCTGTATCCATGTGCATGCTACTGATTTTGACCGTTCGCGCGGTAAAGTGAATCCTACCGTCTATTCTATGGAGAAGAACGGTATGGATTATGCCGACTGCATCATGTGCGTGTCCGAACTGACCCGCCGCACGGTTATTGAGCAGTACCATCAGAACCCCAAGAAGGTGTTTGCCATGCACAATGCCGTTTATCCTCTCTCGCAGGAATACCAGGACATTCCACGTCCCGACCATTCCAAAGAGAAGATTGTGACATTCCTGGGCCGTATCACCATGCAGAAGGGACCGGAATACTTTGTGGAAGCAGCTTCGCTGGTATTGCAGCGTACCCGTAACATCCGTTTTGTAATGGCAGGATCGGGAGACATGCTGGACGCCATGATCAATCTGGCAGCCGAGCGGGGCATCGCCGACCGGTTCCACTTCCCGGGCTTCATGAAGGGGAAGCAGGTATATGAGGTTTACAAGAACAGTGATGTATTCGTAATGCCTTCCGTTTCCGAGCCTTTCGGTATCGCTCCGCTGGAAGCCATGCAGTGTGGAACTCCTTCCATCATTTCCAAAGCAATCGGGTTGCGGTGAAATTTTGGATAAAGTAATCAAGACAGATTATTGGGACATTCATGCAATGGCCGATGCCATTTATTCCCTCTGCACCAATCCCGCTCTCTTCCAATATCTGCAGGAGGAAGGCAAGAAGGAAGTGGATGGAATCACGTGGGAAAAAGTAGGTTTGAGAATCCGCGCCCTCTATGAGCAGGTGTTAAAAAACTATGGTAAATAATAAAACAATAACTAGGATATGAAAACAATATGTCTTTATTTTGAAATACATCAAATTATCCATCTGAAACGTTACCGTTTCTTTGATATAGGTACCGATCATTATTACTACGATGATTATGCCAATGAAACCAGTATCAATGATGTAGCCGAACGCTCTTATATCCCGGCATTGAACACCTTGATTGAAATGGTGAAGAATTCCGGAGGTGCGTTTAAAGTGGCTTTCTCCATCTCGGGGGTTGCGCTGGAGCAGTTGGAAATATATGCACCGGCTGTCATCGACTTGTTGCACCAGCTAAATGATACCGGTTGCTGTGAGTTCCTTGCCGAGCCTTATTCCCATGGCCTTTCTTCTCTGGCCAACGAGGATTGCTTCAAGGAAGAGGTGATGCGTCAGAGCGCTAAGATGAAGCAAATGTTCGGTAAGGCGCCGAAGGTATTCCGTAACTCCAGCTTGATTTATAATGATGAGATTGGTGCGATGGTGGCAGCTTTGGGATTCAAGGGTATACTGACGGAAGGAGCCAAGCATGTTCTGGGTTGGAAGAGTCCGCACTATGTATACCATTGCTCTATGAATCCTAACTTGAAGTTACTGTTGCGTGATTTTAAGCTGTCTGATGACATCAGCCTGCGTTTCTCTAATTCCGAATGGAATGAATATCCGTTGTTTGCCGACAAGTACATCAACTGGATTGATGCTTTACCGCAGGAAGAGCAGGTCATCAACATCTTTATGGAGCTCTCTGCTCTGGGCATGGCACAGCCGTTGTCTTCCAATATTCTGGAATTCCTGAAGGCACTTCCATACTGTGCCAAAGAAAAGAGGGGTTACTTTCTCTACTCCGACCGATATCATTACCAAACTGAAATCTGTTTCCCAGTTGGACGTTCCATATCCGATGTCTTGGGTGGACGAAGAAAGGGATACCAGCTGCTGGCTGGGTAACGTGATGCAGCGTGAAGCATTCAACAAGTTGTATAGTGTTGCCGAGCGTGTCCATCTTTGCGATGACCGCCGTATTAAGCAGGATTGGGATTATTTGCAGGCAAGTAATAATTTCCGCTTCATGACTACCAAGCAAAGCGGTGTCGGCTTGAACCGTGGCATTTATGAATCTCCTTTTGATGCTTTTACCAATTATATGAATATTCTTGGTGACTTTATCAAACGTGTCGATTCTCTCTATCCGGTGGATATAGATAACGAAGAACTGAATGCATTGCTGACCACTATCCAGAACCAAGGTGCCGAGATAGAGGAACTGCATAAGGAATTGGAGAAAGCACAGGCCAAGTTGGAGAAGATAAAGGCTGCAGAAAAGAAAGAGAGCAAGGCTACAGCTAAATCTGCCGCAGAAAAACCGGCAAAGGCCAAGGCTCCTGCCAAAAAGCCTGCCGCAAAGAAAACAACTAAAAAGGCTGCTGAATAATATCGGCAGCTTGTCCCATCAATCAAAAAAGCCTTCCGCTCTACAATGAGCGGAAGGCTTTTTTATGGAATATCTGTCAGTTACTTGTTGAAACTGGTGTATGTAACTTCTATTTTCAGCGGAGATTCCACTTCGCCTTTTGCATTCTCTTTCGGGCCGCCTTTTAGTTTGGCATATCCCGGCTTGAGGTCGTTTTGGATACCGGTTATGGTTTTGTTGCCGCTGCTGCTTGTACTGCTGTCATAGGTAATGGAAACCGGAATCAGCAATACCTTATCCCAGTCTTCATTTTCTTTGTTCCAAGTTTTTTCCCACTCTGTCTCATTCCAAGAACTGCCGGCCTTTTCTTTGGCGGCTTTCTTGGCAGCTTGTTTTTCGTTGATGCAAGTGGTAACCAACCGGGCTATGTTGCTGAATACATATTGATTGGTAGCAAATGCATTGTGGGTGGTTGTAAATGAGGTAATATTATCCCTGACTTTGTTCTCTTCAAAGAAGCTCTTCAACTCCTGCTTACGTATCAACAGCACGTCATTAGGAGCACTCATGCTATATTCGTAGTCACTGTTTATATTGTAATTCGTGAAAGTCAGTTTCACGGCATTCAGGGTGTCATTGGTCAGTTTGTTGTATATTGAATCGTATGGCATGATAGCTTCGGTGAAGATACCGGCAGGAGATTTAATGTAAGTGTGCTGAGGTTCGGCAGCCTTTTCCTTTATCAAATCTGAATTCAGGAACTGGTTTGCCTGGATAACCTCTTTGGTAGAAGCAAATATAGTATTTGTTATATATCTCAAGGAGTCAGTTCCGTCTTTCTTTTTTAGTGCTACACCGGTTGTGTCGTTTGTGTAGTGTGTACAAAGCTCCATTTCCAAAGCTACGTAGTCCACGTAAAGGATAGTTCCATCTCCCAAATCGCTCTTTACGTATACTCCTTTAAAGACCTTGTCTATGAAGGTGTCTGAATTCTTGAAGTATTCAGGATGTTCCCGATATACCTTTAATATTCTGTCTTCACCAAAAGTCTTCCTATCCAGCGGGAATGTTACATTGGGATAGAAAGTGTAATAACCGTTATTGTCCTTTTCAAATCTCACAGAGTCTGGAACAGACGTGTCGAAAGCTGAATAGGCCTTACGCCCGAGTAGGGATTTAGGGTCGTATTTATTGTAGTATTCTTCTGGATTGATGTTGGTATAGCGATTTTTATCCAGCTTTTTGTCCAATTCATAAATACTCATCCGGCATGCGTTCAAGGAGTCACCGAACCAACTGGAATAATAGACAGCCAGTTGTACTGAGACTACCGAGTCACCTGCCATTATACCAGTAGCTTTTGTCGGATTTCCTTCGCTGTCCCATTCGGTTTCTTTATACACTTCCGGAAGGGAGAAGTTCTCTGTACAGTTCAGCTCCGTAAGGAAACTTGTTTCGTAATAACCGAATTCCGGGTCGGAAAACTTGCCTATATAGCCGGTACTCGTTTTGGCAAATACGGAATCAACGGCAAATGAACGTGTTGTTACATTAAAAGTAGTAGTATGCGCTGACATGCCGTCAGAATCGGGCAACATACCCAGACCTAATGTACCGGTGTTGTCATCGCATCCAAAGAAAGTCAGGACTGCCAAAAGCAATGTTCCCAGGTATCTTACTTTCATAGTTTTAACTGTCTAAATCGATTTTATTTTTGTTCTGTTTCCCATACCTTGTCGTAGAAGTCATTGCAGGCTTCAGCAAAGTTCTCGGGAGATTGATATTCCAATACCGGTTTTCCGGATTCGCGGGCATAGTTCAGTACTTCCTCATTGACGTGTTCGCTTTGCTGGATAATGCCGTCGGAGAAGTCAGCAGCCAGTTTGCAAAGTGCTGTGTAGTCAATGGGTTCCTTCAATCCTGCAATATCTTTCTTGGCGATGCCTTTCAACAATAGCTTGTTAGAGAAGTCTGCGTGGAAAGGTTGTTTGAAGTCATCTTCATAAAGGGAAAATATGACTTTGGCATCTCTGAAGGAAGGTTCGTCTTTATAGGCTTTCTTGATGTACAGAGGCGCTAAAGCGGTCATCCAGCCGTGGCAGTGGATGATGTCGGGACACCAACGCAGTTTCTTCACCGTTTCCAGTACGCCACGGGCATAGAAGATGGCACGGGCATCATTGTCTTCATACTCTTCACCATTTTCGTCTGTTACCTGCAAGCGGTTCTGGAAGTAGTCATCGTTGTCGATGAAGTATACTTGCATACGTGCAGACTGGATAGAGGCAACCTTGATGATGAGCGGGTGATCGGTATCGTCAATGATGAGGTTCATGCCGGAGAGTCGTATCACCTCATGCAGCTGGTTTCTGCGTTCGTTGATATTTCCCCATTTGGGCATAAACGTTCTGATTTCTCTGCCTTTTTCTTGAATAGCCTGAGGTAGGTTTCTGCCTACGAGGGACATTTCGGATTCTGAAACGTAAGGGGTAATTTCTTGGGTTATAAATAAAACCTTGTTCGCCTTTGTCATAATAACAATGTTCTCAATTATTCTGCAAAGATATAAAAAAAATCGGGCAATAAAGCAAACGGAGCCCGTCTATAATTCCTTATGAATTGTTAACTGCTTGTTATTCAGCGAAACAGCTGCTTCTGGAATTGCCGGAAAGTGTACTGAGTTTTGCATTAATTTGCGATATTTCTTCTTTATATGCTAAATAATGGTTTATTTTGCACCGCTTTTGCGAACAACCAAGTTATTATATAACCAATTAAAATGGAAATAGTACATACTATCAAGGACTTGCAGGCCGGACTTTCGGCTTTGAGAGCCCAAGGAAAGAAGGTAGGTCTGGTACCTACGATGGGTGCCTTGCATGCCGGTCATGCCTCATTGGTGAAACGTTGTGTGGCAGAAAATGACGCTGCCGTAGTAAGCGTTTTTGTAAATCCGACCCAGTTTAATGACAAGAATGATTTAGTGAAATATCCCCGTACACCGGAGGCTGATTGCCGTTTGCTGGAGGAGTGTGGAGCGGCATTTGTCTTTGCTCCTTCGGTGGAGGAGATGTATCCGGAACCGGATACCCGCCGTTTCAGCTATGCGCCGCTGGACACAGTGATGGAAGGGGCATTCCGTCCGGGACATTTTAATGGTGTTTGCCAGATTGTGAGCAAACTGTTTGATGCTGTGCAGCCGGATCGTGCCTACTTCGGCGAGAAAGATTTCCAGCAGCTGGCAATTATTCGCGAGATGGTCCGCCAGATGAAGTATCCTTTGGAAATTGTAGGCTGTCCCATTGTCCGTGAGGAAGACGGGTTGGCTCTGAGCAGCCGCAATGCCCGTTTATCTGCCGAAGAACGCAAAAATGCACTGAGAATTTCGCAGACTTTATTTGAAAGTCGTACCTTTGGAGCCTCACATACGGTAGCTGAGACACAGAAGTTTGTGGAAGACACCATCGCAGCCGCCCCCGGATTGCGTTTGGAATACTTTGAGCTGGTGGATGGCAATACCTTACAGAAGATTACCGATTGGGAGGAAACTTCTTATGCTGTGGGTTGCATCACAGTATTCTGTGGGGAAGTCCGTCTGATTGACAATATCAAGTACAAAGAGCCTGCTGCCTTGTAATTTATAATTAGTAATTCGTAATTTATAAAGATATGATGATTGAAGTGTTGAAGTCGAAAATCCATTGTGCCCGCGTCACGGAAGCGAACCTGAACTATATGGGAAGCATTACGATTGATGAAGATTTGATGGATGCCGCCAACATGATTGCCGGCGAGAAGGTGTATATAGCCGACAATAATAACGGTGAACGTTTTGAAACCTACATTATTAAGGGCGAGCGTGGCTCTGGCAAAATTTGCCTGAACGGTGCGGCAGCCCGTAAGGTGCAACCTGATGACATCGTTATTATCATGTCCTACGCGCTGATGGACTTTGAAGAAGCCAAGTCGTTCAAGCCGACGGTGATTTTCCCCGACCCGGCAACGAACAAGGTGGTGAAGTAGTCTCTTTATTGAAATATGGAAATAAAGCCCCGCTTGCAATTTATCTGTAAACGGGGCTTTGTTTTTACTTCTGATTCTTCTCCGCAGGGTTCGTATGAGAATGAGGAGCCGATTTAATCTTGTCGAGTAAATACAGAATCTCAGTTTGGACATCAAAATTATATCTTTGGTAATCTTGATAGGTGGGTATCAAGTCTGGATAAAGTGTGTGGGCACACCGGTCTTTGCCCGGAAAGCATATTTGTATGGAGTTGGAGATAGAGCCTTGCATACCGGTATAGGGTAGCCGGAATAAGGTTTGTTCCATGTAGGTATTGGGGGCTTGTCCGCTGGGTATTCCTACAAGGGTAGCACCCATTTTCCACAGATAGAAAGTGTAGTGGAAAGCTGCACTGAAGGTACGTTCGTTGGTAATGACGTAAATGTGTTCCGGAGTATAGAGCGCCTTTCCTTGTTGCTTTCTCAGTTCTTCCGGCACACTGGACATGCAGTTCTCGATGAAGTCGGTCCGTCGCTGTTCTATGTTTGTGGTGTCTGCTTCGTCCGTACTAAAAGTGTAGTCACCGTAGGCATAGTCTGTTCCGTATGCTTGGTTGAAATCCTGTAAGTTTGTCTGTAGTTTTTGCATGTAGAGGGGAGAGATGATACGATAGAATTCTATATCCATATCCGTTTGCAGGAAGTGGTCGCCGAACAGTTGGTAAAGTGTGGGTAGGACAATTGGAGTCCAGCCGCCGCTATTGTTGCGCAAATCTATGATGAGGGTGGAGGAGGCTTCCTTCTTCATCTCTTTCAGCATATGGGCGAAAACTTCGGAAAGGGACGGGAGTTGCCGAATGGCTTGCAGGGTATCGGCGGGCATATCTTGTTTCAGGATATCCCGATAATAGAATCCTATTTGCCGGTATAAATCTTTCAGCCCTTGTTTTTGCATATACTCAAAATTATCCCGTGCCATGATACTGTTGATATTGATGAGCATTATTTGCTTGTCGTTGTCTATGAACTGATAGGCCAGTTGTTTGTCTGTATAAGCTTTCCAACTGTTATTGTGTTGCATGGGTGTGTTTTGCACTTCCTGCCTTGACAATAAGGGAAGGGTTAATCCTCTTGATTTGCCGTCGGGAGTAAGAAGTGAGAGGTGAAGGTTGTCTTTCATTTCAGGGAAAAGCTGTCTCAAGAAATGTTCCGTAGGCATGGACCTGCATAGATTGGCATAACGGTCATATAGGTTTTCACTGGCTTGGATAGCGGCAGTGCGGGCCAGTACCTCTTCTAAAGAATCTCCGTTGATGGTTGTGATACGGCTACCTAACAAGTCTTTGTACGTTTCAGGGATTCCTTGAAGTATAATGCCGTCGGGGATGGTGCGTACTTCCAGTGCCAGGTAACGCTGATTTGCTTGTTGATTGGCTGTGGGAGGTAAAAGGTAGGTATGTCCGTCTTGCAGATTGGATAGGAAAATGCTTACCTTGTCAAAAAAGGTCTGTTTCGTACCGGGAGTCCGGCGTAACTCGTTCTCCAGATGGAAAGCTTGTTCGTAGAAGAATACTTTTCCTCCGAAGCCGCTGTAAGGGTCGGGATGGGTTGCTGCCAGTTCTTTTACCAGATACCGAAAGTCTGAGGCAAGGGAATCCCCGTTTAGGGGCTCTTGGGCGCTTGCCAATAGGTAAGCCAAACAGAGAAGGAGGGATAGATAAATACGTTTCATATTCTTGAAATATTTAAATTGTATGCTAGAAGGGGCAAGTAGAGGGAGAGGTTGTAGTAGAATAAAAAAGGTGGAGTTCGTATGTCTCCACCTTTCATGACAGATTCTTATTTTTTTAGCTGCTCGTTCATCGCTGCTGCTGCCTTTCGTCCGTCTCCCATGGCAAGGATTACGGTGGCACCTCCGCGGACAATGTCGCCTCCGGCAAAGATGGTCGGGATGGACGACTGCATGTTATCATTGACGGCAATCGTTCCCTTCCGGCCTAATTCCAATCCCTTGATGGAGCTTGGGACAATCGGGTTGGGAGATACACCTACGCTGACGATGGCAAGGTCGATGTCGATGGTTTCTGTGGCTCCGGGGATGGGTACGGGACTGCGGCGTCCGCTGGCATCCGGTTCACCCAATTCCATTTTCTGAAGCACCACTTGTTTTACTTTTCCTTGTTCGTCGGCAATGTATTCGATTGGGTTGTGGAGGGTCAGGAATTCTACACCTTCTTCCTTGGCATGTTTCACCTCCTCGATACGTGCCGGCATTTCTTCTTCCGAACGACGGTAGATAATCATGGCACGCTCTGCACCGAGACGGCGTGCGGTACGTACGGAGTCCATAGCTGTATTTCCACCACCTATCACGGCTACGCATTTGCCGAAAGGAACCGGAGTATCGGAGTCTTCACTGGCGGCATCCATCAGATTGACACGGGTCAGGTATTCATTGGACGAGAGGATATTGATGGAGTTCTCGCCGGGGATATTCATAAAGTTGGGCAGTCCTGCTCCGGAAGCTACGAATATGCCCTTGAATCCTTCCTCTTCCAGTTGTTCCACGCTGAGCGTCTTACCGATAATGCAGTCCTTGACGAATTCCACTCCCATTTTGGCAAGGTTGTCAATCTCCACATCCACCACTTTGTTGGGCAGGCGGAACTCCGGAATGCCGTATTTCAATACACCGCCAATCTCATGCAGTGCTTCGAAAACGGTAACGTCATAGCCATACTTTGCCATATCTCCGGCAAACGACAGACCGGCGGGACCCGAACCGATGACGGCAACTTTGATGCCGTTCTTTTCCTTGATTTCCGGTACGGAGATTTGCCCGCTCTCCCGTTCGTAATCGGCGGCAAAGCGTTCCAGATAACCGATAGCTACCGGCTTCTCGTTCATCTTCAGGTGTATACATTTGGATTCACACTGCTTTTCCTGCGGACAGACGCGACCGCAGACGGCAGGCAGTGCACTGGTTTCTTTCAGTGTCTTGGCCGCTTCGAGGAATTCTCCGCGCTCAATGTTCTTGATGAAGCGGGGGATGTCGATACCTACGGGACAGCCTTCCGTGCAGCCCGGATTAGCACAGTCCAGGCAACGCTTGGCTTCGGTCAGTGCCTGCTCTTCCGTCAAGCCTTGATTGACTTCCTCCTTGCGGCTGTGCGAACGATATTCCGCATCGAGTTCGTTCATCTCTACACGTGGAATGGCGGTACGCTCTTTGGCTTTCATGGACTTGCGTAGTTCTTGGCGCCAGGCGGCATTGCGGCTTTTCTCGTCCGCTTCCTGCACGTTCTCATGGGTGGCTTGGCAGGTCTGAGGTTCTTCCAGTTTGTGCATCTCTTCGCGTTCGATGCTCTTGAAGGCACCCATGCGTTTCAGCATTTCGTCGAAGTCCACTTGGTGCCCATCAAACTCAGGACCATCCACGCATACGAATTTGGTCTTTCCTCCGATGGTGATTCGGCAAGCTCCACACATGCCGGTACCATCTACCATAATCGTATTCAGGGATACATCCGTGGGGATTTCGTATTTCTTTGTCAGCAAACAAACAAATTTCATCATGATGGCGGGGCCGATACAGAAACATTTGTCTACCTTCTCGCGCTTGATGACTTCCTCCACGCCTTCCGTCACCAGTCCTTTGCGTCCGTAAGAGCCGTCATCGGTCATGATGATGACTTCGTCGGAGCTTTCGCGCATCTCCTTTTCAAGGATAATGAGTTCCTTGGTGCGTCCAGCCAGCACGGTGATGACGCGGTTACCGGCAGCTTTTAGCGCTTGCACGATAGGGAGCATGGGAGCTACGCCTACACCACCTCCCGCACAGACCACAGTACCGAAGTTGTCAATGTGCGTGGCTTGTCCCAACGGGCCGACAACATCCGTAATGTAATCGCCTTCGTTCAGTTCGCAAAGACGGGTAGAGGAGAGCCCGACTTCCTGAACCACCAGTGTGATGGTTCCCTTTACCGGGTCGGCTTCCGCAATGGTAAGCGGCATACGTTCGCCTTTTTCGCCCACACGTACAATGACAAAGTGCCCTGCCTTACGTGATTTGGCAATCAATGGTGCTTCAATGACTAACTTAAAGACCTTTTCAGAAAAGTGTTCTTTGCTAATGATTTTATTCATTATCTAATAATTTTGTTGGTGTAATTACGCAATTACTGTCAGATTGATAGATTTTGCAAAGATAGGGGTTATTTGGTAATATCAAAAGAAGAATAGGGTAAAACTGCATGTTGTCACTGGATAACATTCCTTTGTCACTATAATTTGTTCACTTTCTACAGCCTGCCTACTTTTGAAATAAAAAATGAGGAAGAGTATGTATCGAAATGTTTTTTTAGGGGCAATTTTATTGAGTATGCCTTTGGTGGTTTGGTCGCAGCAGGATACGATTGCCGACCAGCGTTTGGAAGAAATTATGGTAACTGCTAAACTCCCGTTGGTAGAAATATCTGCCGGTAAAACAAGTTACCGGATGGATGCGTCAGTCACTCAAAGTACGGGAAGTCTTTATGATGTTCTTGCTTCCCTGCCGGGAGTCGTGATAGATTCCAATGGTAATATCTTGCTGAACGGACAAAGCGGTGCGACGATTCTGATGGATGGCAAGCCTACTTATCTTTCGGGAGATGAATTGATGAGTCTGTTGAAATCTACTCCTGCAACTAATGCTGATAAGATAGACTTGATAACCCAGCCTTCCGCACGCCACGATGCGGCGGGAAGCTCCGGGTTGATTGATATCCGTACAAGAAAAATCAGACTGCGCGGTGTGAATCTGGCCTTGAACGGCAATGGCAGTCTTGGACGGACGGGTAGCGGTTATGGAGGTGCCTCCATGAATATCCGGGAGAATAAGTTCAATCTTTATTTGAACTATTCGTATTATCAGGGGAAGGATGTCATAGACTTGTTTATCGACCGTGCGTTCGAACGGGATGGAGGAAGGATGATGCAGGACTCTTACCGGAAGCGTAGGAATTATTCGCACTATTTTCGTACCGGATGTGATTATTATCTCAATGAGCGGACAGTTTGGGGAGTCTCATTGGGTGGAAACTTTTCCCGGCAAAGGGAAAATGCAGGCATGTTTACGGAAATCCGAGAAACCGGAGTTGCGGGAAATACTTACAGCCATGCGGAGCAAAACCGGAATAATGTTTCTGCCGGAACCAGTATGGTGCACAAGCTGAAAAGAGAAGGGGGAGAACTCAGCGCTTCTTTTGATTATTTCCATTACTACCGTGTTGGAAACCAGTTGATGGATAGTTTTAAGCCCGATACATTGAAAGGGGATATGAAGGGAAATACCGACTTATATGTCGGACAGATAGATGCGGTTTATCCATTGAGTGAGGTTTGGAAGTTACAGGCCGGAGTCAAAACCTCATTTGTTACGATAGACAATACGGCAGGTTATATGCGTCCGTCGGTTTCCGGCTGGCTGCCGGATGGGGCACTTGGTTCCCGATTCGTATATGATGAGAATATCAATGCCTCTTATCTACAAGTCGGCTATGAGAAAGACCGCTTGAAAATCTCAGCGGGTCTAAGGTTGGAACATACCCATGTACACGGGGATTTTGGAGGAAATACACAACAGAAAGACTCTTCGTTTACAACGAATTACTTCCAATTGTTTCCTACTATTGCTTTGCAATACGGTTTGACTTCGGAACATCTGTTTCAGCTTTCGTATGGCAGGCGTATTACCCGCCCCAATTATGGTGATTTGAATCCTTTTACCTATATATTTGATGACTATACCCATGAAGGGGGAAATACGAAGCTGCATCCTTCTTTCTCTGATAATATAGAGTTGGGGTATGTGTATCGTGACTGGTTTCAGACAGTGCTCTTTTTCTCGCATACAGATGATGCTATCATGAAGAGCTATCGCGAACAGGAGGGGCGGCGTATCTATGTAATGCCCCAGAATCTGTCTTCCTATGTACAGACGGGTATGCGTGTACATGCCGCCAACCTCTCACCTGTTTCTTTTTGGAAGGTGAATCTGACCGCTATCGGTATTTATAATAATTATGGTTGGACGGAGCAAGGGCAGAAAATGAAAAACCGTATGTTTACCCCGATATTCGGCTGCATGAACCAGTTTGCTTTCACTTCCGTATGGTCGGCCGAACTTTCGGCAAATTATAATGGACGAATGGCCTACGGACAAGCCACAGTACATCCGGCGCTGGAAGTGAATGTCGGCATCCAAAAGAAGATGTTCCGTAACAGATGCACCGTTACCTTGTTTGCCAAGGATGTATTCAACACCAATTATCAAAAAGTAGATATTCAATCTCCCGGTGTGCAGGCGTTTGTTGACGAACGGCACAACAAACGTGTGCTGGGTATTGCTTTCGCCTGGCGTTTTCAAAAAGGCAGCGAGACAAAAGAAAGCAGAAGGAAAAAAGAAATAGATGAAACAAAAAGAGTAAATTTGTAACTGTTATGGGCAGACTGTGGAACAAGTGGCTGGTGCCGGCATTATTTGCCGTGATTCTTTTTCTGTGTATTCGTGTGGCGAATGATATTCCGAAACATGAATACTATTGGGAAAGTAATGAGTGGAATTTCATGCTGAAGGATATGCTTGTGGTACTCTTCATGTCTTATCCTATCTTTTTTCTATTGAAGTATTGGCTTCGTTTGTGCCGGAAGCGGAAGTTGGTATGGTGGCAGGAATACGGGGTAGTTGTCCTGACGGTTCCCGTCTGGTGTCTTCTGACGATGTGGGTCATCCGCTTTTTGATGGGGGTAAGTCTTGATTTATACGATGTGCCTGTTCCGGCCATAGTCAGTATGTTGCTTGGCGGCTTCTTTTATATATTCTTGCGTAATCAGATGATACAGAAGGAAAATGAAGCTCAACGCCTGCAGTTGGAGAAGATAAAAAATGACCAGCTCCAGACAGAACTGAAATTCCTTAAAGCGCAATATCATCCACACTTTCTTTTTAATGTACTCAATACGGTTTATTTTCAGATAGATGAGAATAATGAGGCTCCGCGGCATACTCTTGAGCAATTGTCCGATTTGCTTCGTTACCAATTATACAATGATGGGGAGAAAGTGCAAGTCCGTGTGGAAGTGGAATATCTGAAACAATACATCAGCCTATGTAAACTTCGTGCTACGAAGCGGCTGCAGTTGCAGGTGCATTTCGATGAAATGGAGGCGCAGGTTGAGATTTATCCATTGTTGTTTGTACCGTTGGTGGAGAATGCTTTCAAATATGTGGGAGGGAACTATTTTATAGCTATGGATATGTGTCTGAAAGAAGGCAAGTTGTGTTTTAGTATTGAAAATTCTATACCGGAACCATTAGTGCACCAGAAAGGAAAACATGGAATCGGCATAGAAAATCTGAGGCGCAGGCTGGAGCTGCTATATCCGGAGCGTCATACGCTGGACATAAATAGAGGAGATACTTTGTTTAGAGTAAAACTTGTGATAGAATTATAGGATGAAACAGGTAAAATGTGTAATAACCGATGACGAGCCTACTGCATGTGAAGGATTGCAACGCTATGTGGAAAAGGTGGATTTCCTTTCTTTAATGGGTGTATGTGAAGATACTATGCAGTTGAACACTCTTTTGCAGACTGAGCAGCCGGACTTGTTGTTTCTGGATATTGAAATGCCTTATCTTTCGGGGCTTGAACTCTTGGCATCTCTTGCCCATCCGCCTCATGTGATTATCACTTCCGCTTATGAGCAGTATGCATTGAAAGGTTATGAACTTGATGTTACGGACTATCTGTTGAAACCGATTTCGTTTGACCGGTTCCTGAAAGCGGTGAATAAAGTACATGGTCTTTTGCAGCAGGAGAAATGGCCGGATGAAGCTAATAATTTTATATTTGTCCGTTCAGACCGTCAGATGCATAAGGTGTTGTTTAAGGATATTCTGGTGGTGGAGGGGCTGGAAAATTACGTCTGTATTTATACGGAAAGCACAAAGCTGCTTGTACGTTCTACCATGAAGCGTATGATAGAGGCTCTTCCTGGTGGAGTATTTCAGCAAGTCCATAAATCATATCTGATAAATTTGGAAAAGATTGAGATGATAGATGGCAATCGGATTATAGTTGGGAGGCATACTGTTCCGGTGGCACGTAATTTCCGCGAGGAGGTGTTTGCACGTATTTTGAAGAATACTTTGTAGTTGCGCAGGAGAAGCTTGTCATGATAAAACTCCGGGCACGAATTACATGGATTTCACGTTTTTTGCTAACCGCAACTGTGAAATTCATGTAATTCGTGCCCGAAAGAAAGTGTCAAAGGCGTATTGCTGCACGTGACTATTATGGCCTTAGTCTATTATTTCAAATCCCGTATACGGAACCAATGCCTTTGGTATGCGGATTCCTTCTGGAGTCTGGTTGTTTTCCAGCAAGGCGGCAACAATGCGTGGCAGAGCGAGTGCGGAACCGTTCAGCGTATGGCAAAGCTCTGTTTTCTTTTCTGCCGTACGGTAGCGGCATTTCAGACGGTTGGCTTGATAAGTGTCAAAATTAGAGACGGAACTTACTTCCAGCCAGCGTTTCTGTGCTTCGGAATACACCTCAAAGTCAAAACAGAGGGCAGCCGTGAAGCTCATATCGCCACCGCAAAGGCGCAGGATGCGGTAGGGGAGTTCCAGCTTTTGAAGCAAACCTTCCACGTGGTCCAACATCTCCTGGTGGGATTGTTTGCTGTGTTCCGGTTTGTCGATGCGTACCAGTTCCACTTTGGAGAATTCGTGCAGGCGGTTCAAGCCACGTACGTCTTTCCCGTATGAACCGGCTTCACGGCGGAAACATTGTGTGTATGCACAGTTCTTGATGGGCAACTGCTTTTCGTCCAGAATCACATCACGGTAGATGTTGGTTACGGGGACTTCGGCGGTAGGAATCAAGTAGAGGTCGTCCACTTCGCAATGATACATTTGCCCTTCCTTGTCAGGCAGCTGTCCCGTGCCGTAGCCGGAAGCGGCGTTCACCACTGTGGGCGGCATTATTTCCGTATAGCCGGATTTGCGTGCTTCGTCCAGGAAGAAGTTGATGAGTGCGCGTTGCAGTTGTGCGCCTTTGCCTTTGTATACGGGGAAGCCGGCACCGGTAATCTTGACACCCAGGTCAAAGTCTATCAAGTCATATTTCTTGGCCAGTTCCCAGTGGGGCAGGGCGTCTTTGGGCAGCTCGGTTTCCATACCACCTATTTTCTCTACTACATTGTCGTCGGCACCTACGCCTTCAGGCACGCTGTCGTAGGGAACGTTGGGGATGGTATAAAGCAAAGTCTGCAAATCGTTGGCAGCCTGGTCCATATTGGCTTGCAAGTCCTTGTTGACTTCTTTCAGCTCGGCCACGCGGCTTTTGGCGGCTTCTGCTTCTTCTTTCTTGCCCTCCTTCATCAGTTGTCCGATGGATTTGGAGAGTGAGTTGGCTTCTGCCAGGTTTTTATCTAGGATGGTTTGATTGGCTTTTCTTTTGTCATTGAAGTCCAGCACTTGTGCAATGGTTTCTTTTGCATTCTTGAAGTGCTTCTTTTCCAGTCCGCGGAGAACCGCGTCGGTGTTTTCTGTAATTTGTTTGATGGTAAGCATATCTTATACTTGTTTTTATGTTATTCGGTTTTGTGAGTGCAAAGATATGGAAAAAACAAATAAAGTGTTGCTTTTGACATAAAAGAAAGGGATGCAACCTATTCGGATTGCATCCCTTTTCCTTATTTCTTGTTCGGAAACTTATGCTTCTGCATTTTCTGCAGGGATAACAGAAACTGAACGTCTGTCTTCCTTGCCCACTTTGAATTGTACAGTTCCGTCTACTAAAGCGAAAAGAGTGTGGTCTTTTCCCATACCGATGTTATTACCCGGGTGGAATTCAGTACCTCTTTGACGAACGATGATGTTACCTGCTTTGCAAGCTTCGCCACCAAATATCTTAACGCCTAATCTCTTGCTCTGTGATTCGCGGCCGTTCTTAGAACTACCGACACCTTTTTTATGTGCCATTTCTTCTTACTGTTTTAATTGATTAAGCTACTACTTCTGTAATTGTTAACTCTGTGAATTGTTGACGGTGACCGTTCAACTTACGATAACCTTTTCTTCTTTTCTTGTGGAAAACAAGAACTTTATCGCCTTTTACCATGTTTGATACGACCTGGCAAACAACCTTTGCACCCTCTACTGTGGGAGCACCTACGGTGATGTTGCCGTCTTTGTCTACCAAAAGAACCTTGTCAAACTCTACTGTTGCACCGTTTTCTGCATTCTGGATGTGGTGTACAAACAGCTTTTTGCCAGCTTCTGCTTTGAATTGCTGACCGTTGATTTCTACAATTGCGTACATTTCTTATATATAATGTATAAGTTAGCTCCGTCGGGTGGTCTCTAATCACTTAGAAAGCACTTGGTCGAACCCGGTGCGGAATAATCGGGCACAAAAGTACTCTTTTTATTCTAAATAGACAAATGTTCTTTTGCTTTTTTGTTCTTTTAATGCAGATTGTACTTTTAGATTATTGGAGAAAAACTGTTTCATCAAGGAGAAACAGTCCGTGTAGGGATGGTTTCTGTTACAAAATGAATTTCAGAACATAGATACCGGCCAGCATCAGCGCCATTACAAGACACGCGAATATGACGAGTAGCACAAGACTGTAAGTCAGCATGAGGATAGTGCGCCAAAAGCTTCTCCACCAGGTGCAGCGGTACAATTGTTTGTAATCCCAACAGAATAGGACGAAAATAAGCCATAAAGGCAGCTCATACAAATCGTCTACCTTTGCGTACCCGTTGAAAGGCAGCACGATGATGCTCAGCAGGAGTATCTGGCAAGCTATGTAGGCTTGTATGAACACATGCTCCGTGGTATTGTAGTTTAACTTATATTTCCGGCGTCGGAAGGCAAGTTGGGTGGCAAGTGCAAACAAAGGCAGTGTGGCAATGATGCGGAATGCCTTGTTTCCGTGTCCCCAGCTCTTCATCAGATTCCATACTTTCATTAGGAAAGGAGAGTTCTGGAAGACTTTTTCCAGTCTGTCTCCCACTTCCGAGGTGTCGTTTACAAATTCATCGATGAGGTCGCCATCATCGCTGTTCTGTTCGGATACCTGTGTGGCAGAAGTGGAGTCGTTCTTCTCTTCCAGTTTGTTCAAGCTTTTCTCCAGGCTTTTTATAGTGATGGCGAGGGCTCGCTTTTCCTCTTTGCTATAGGTTTTCTCCATCTTTTTGGTAAGCTTCTCTTTAGCGGCAATGATTTCTTCTTTGTCTGTCTGCTCTGTCTTTTCCGTCTTTTCTTTTTTGCTCAGAGCTTCCGGGTCTACCAGTTGTACAGCCATGATATAAAGGGCTGCAAGAATGAAGAGTGTCTGGAACGGGCGAAAATACTCTACACGCTTACCGCCGATGAAGTCTCTAATCATGTATCCCGGACGGTAGAGGAGTTCCAGAAGGGTACGTCCAAAGCCATTATCTATATTGAAGAAGCCTCCGGCAATGTTTTTAAGCGCGTTGCTCAACCGATAGCGTGGAGTGTTACGGCTTTGTCCGCAACGGTTACAGTAGTTGCCGGTATAGGTGGTGCCACAATTCAGGCAGGTGCAGGTTTCGTTGCCAGCGGGAGGAGTTTTTCTCCCTTGTATCAGCTTGATGTGAAATGCGCGTAAGCGTACTGCGCAGGGGTGCCACCATGAGTCGATGAAAGTTTTTGCTTTGTTGGGTAGTATCCTTCTTTTTTGGAGGATACCCCACAATGTCAGTATGAAAACAACCGGGAAGAAGTTGCTGTCGTCGGTCATGTCCAGCTCTTCAATAGCCAGCCAGAAGAGTGTCACTAGAAGGAGGATTTGCCAGACGCTTATCCTTTTCTGTTTCCGGGGAGAAGTGGCATGCGCGTTTTCCGGCCGGATGGGATTTTCAATCTTGAATATGGAAGGATACTCCTCCTGAACTGCCAGCAGTTCTTCCAAGGTGTTCATTATTTTCCGGTGTGGGTACTTCTCCAATTCTTTGGCAGTGGTTACTCCGTGGGTGACTCCAGCAAAGTCTACTCCGGCCGCTTGGGCTGTTTCCGCATCTACCGTGCTGTCGCCTATATAGAGGGTCTCGGCTTTGCTGACATGTAGCCGCTTAATGGCAAGGAGTAGCCCTTCGGGAGATGGCTTGGCGGCTTTCACGTCTTCACCACCCACGATGATGTCCATAAAATCTTCAGGAAAATGCTGGTCGAGGAGTTCCTTGATGCGGAATCGGTATTTGGTCGAGATGATTCCGATGCGGGCGCCGGAGTCCTTCAGTGCAGTCAGTACGGACTTGGTTTCCAGGAAAAGCACCGTGTTGACAGTCATATGCGTATCGGCCTCTTTTCGGTATTCTGCCTTGAATCCTGCCAGTTGTCCGGCATCTGTCACGCCGGTGAGGATGGAAAAAGAGTCTTCCAGAGTCTTGCCGATAGTACGTTTGATGTCGTCATCCGTCACCTCTGTATATCCGTGACGGGTCAGTACGTTGCGGAAACAAGTGACGATTCCGCGGGAAGAATCAGCAAGCGTATAATCAAAGTCGAAAAGATAGGTCGTGTAATTCATTGTGACTTTTTGTGACAAAGATAGTGTAAAGTATATTTTTACAAAATAAAAAAGAGGATTAATCGGAATTTTGTATTACTTTTGTTTGCATGAATTCTGTAGAAAAGTGACAAGATGTGTAAGTGTTTTATCCGGTTAGGTTGTTATACTATACACGTTAACCCTATAATGTTATGAATTTGATAAAATCTTGTTGTTTGTTTGTGGTCTTTTCATCCTTTCTGGCATGCACCTCGCAGGTGTCGGATGTGAAGAGTGTGTCTTATACAGAGTTTGTGAATCCCTTTATCGGTACAGATTTTACTGGAAACACCTATCCGGGTGCCCAGGCGCCGTTTGGCATGGTGCAGCTCAGTCCTGACAACGGACTGCCGGGCTGGGACCGTATTTCCGGATATTTTTATCCGGACAGTACCATTGCAGGCTTCAGCCATACCCATCTCTCCGGAACCGGCGCTGGTGACTTGTATGACATCTCTTTTATGCCGGTGACATTGCCTTATAAGGAGGCGGAAGCTCCGCTCGGCATTCACTCTTTGTTCTCTCATTCGGAAGAGTCGGCAAGCGCTGGATATTATCAGGTGCGTCTGAAAGATTATAATATAAATGTAGAGTTGACGGCCACCGAGCGTTGTGGCATTCAGCGGTATACTTTCCCAAAAGCCGATGCTGCCGTTTTCCTGAATTTGCGGAAAGCCATGAATTGGGATTTTACCAATGATTCTCACATAGAAGCCGTCGATTCGGTAACGGTGCAAGGTTACCGTTACTCTGACGGTTGGGCACGCGACCAGCGCCTCTACTTCCGTACACGTTTCTCCAAACCGTTTGCTGCGATGCAGCTCGATACAGCTGCCATAGAGAAAGAAGGCAAGCGGATAGGAACATCTGTCATTGCACGATTCGACTTTCAGACTAAGGAAGGAGAACAGATTCTTGTCAGTACTGCCATCTCCGGTGTAAGTATGGAAGGGGCGGCACGTAATCTAGCAGCAGAAGTACCTGATGATGATTTCGACAAATACCTGGCTGCTGTGCAGGATGATTGGAACGAACAATTGTCCCGGATAGAAATAAAATGCGATGACCGCGATGAGAAAGTCAAGTTCTATACAGCTTTATATCATTCGATGATTGCTCCTACCATTTACAGTGATGTGGACGGCGCCTATTACGGTCCCGACAAGCAAGTGCACCGGGTAGAGGGCTGGACAAATTACAGTACTTTCTCCTTGTGGGACACTTACCGTGCGGCTCATCCTCTCTATACTTTTATTGAGCCGGAACGGGTGAATGATATGGTGAAGTCCTTCCTCGCCTTCTTCGAACAGAACGGCCGCCTTCCCGTATGGAATTTTCAGGGGGGCGAGACAGATATGATGATAGGTTACCACTCTGTGCCGGTTATTGTAGATGCCTATCTGAAAGGTATTGGGGACTTCGATGCGAAAAAGGCCTTGGAGGCTTGTGTAGCTACTGCCAATATCGATTCCTATCGTGGCATTGGGTTATATAAGAAATATGGCTATGTTCCTTATAATGTGACAGATCAGTATAATTCGGAAAACTGGTCACTTTCTAAAACACTGGAATATGCATATGATGACTATTGTATAGCCCGTATGGCAGAGAAGCTGGGCGATAAGGAGGTTGCGGACGAGTTTTATAAGCGTTCCCGTAATTACCGGAATGTCTACAATCCGGTAAGTTCTTTCATGCAGCCCCGTGATGACAAGGGAGAGTTTATCCGGAACTTCTCGCCGGACGACTATACTCCGCACATCTGCGAGAGCAACGGCTGGCAATACTTCTGGTCTGTGCAGCAGGATATTGACGGTTTGATAGTTTTGACCGGAGGTAAGGAACGGTTTGCCCAGAAGCTGGACAGTATGTTTACTTACAATCCTTCTGCAGATGATGAGTTGCCTATTTTCAGCACCGGGATGATTGGCCAGTATGCGCATGGAAATGAGCCTAGCCATCACGTCATCTATCTGTTCAATGCTGTGGATCAACCTTGGAAAACCCAGAAATATGCAGCCCGGGTGATGCGTGAACTCTACCTGAACACTCCTGCCGGTTTGTGCGGCAACGAGGATTGCGGACAGATGTCCGCCTGGTATGTGTTCAGTGCGATGGGCTTTTATCCGGTAGACCCGGTTGGTGGAAAATATGAAATCGGTACCCCCCTATATCCGGAAATGAAGATGCACCTGCCCGGTGGAAAGACCTTTACGGTACTGGCGCCGGCGGTGAGCAAGGAAAATTGCTACATTCAATCTGTCAAACTCAACGGTAAGAACTATGACAAAAGTTATATTACGCATGAACAGATAATGGATGGAAGTGTTTTCGAATTTGAAATGGGGGATAAGCCAGGTCAGGCATGGTACAGTCCCCGATAACCGGCTAACATATGAATGAACATTTCGACTTGACATATAAATCCCTTTTCCGCAGGTATTATACCAACCTGCTGTTCTATGCCACACGCATTGTGGGGGAAGAAGATGCGGAAGATGTGGTACAGGATGTTTTCGTGGAGCTGTGGAAGCGGAAAGATACCATGAAGGTGGGAGAGCAGATTCAGGCTTTTCTGTATAGGGCGGTGTATACCCGTGCCTTGAACGTTCTGAAGCATCGGGACATTGTGAGTGGCTATGAGGCTGTCATGCTCGAAATCCATAAAAAGAGGGTTGAGTTCTATCAACCTGACAGCAATGATGTGGTGAAACGGATAGAGGATGCCGAACTCAGGAGGAAGCTGTCCGATGCCATCAATGAATTGCCGGACAAGTGCCGGATGGTATTCAAACTCAGCTATCTGCATGATATGAAGAATAAGGAGATAGCTGATACAATGGGAGTGTCATTGCGTACGGTGGAGGCCCACATGTACAAAGCTTTGAAGTTGCTGCGTGATAAACTGGGGTATCTGAACCTGATGTTGGCTCTGTTTTTCATCGGGAAAGTAAGTGTTTTTGCGAGCAGCGTTGTTTTATTATCATAATGAAGGAAAGAATGAATAAGTTGAATGAGGAGATATTGGCCAAGTTCCTTATGGGTGAATGTACGGAAGATGAACTTCGTGAGGTGAACGCCTGGCTGGAAGAGTCGGGTGAGAATGCACGCGAATTGTTCAGGCTGGAGGAGATTTACCACTTGGGGAGACTGGGGGATACTTCGAATACACAAGACATAGAAAAGGCCGAAAAGCGATTGTTTAAAAGGCTGGAACAAGAGAAGACGAAACAATACAAGGTACGGAGGATGGTTGGGTGGATACGGTATGCGGCCGTATTTGTGGGCTTCTTCCTTTTGGGTACTTTCGGCTATCTTTTTTATCAGACTTATAGCCAGCCGGAAACATTACTGGCTGTCACCACTCATGATAAGATTAAGGAACTGAAACTGCCGGATGGAACCAAAGTCTGGCTGAATAAAAACACTACCCTGAAATATCCACATGAGTTTGCAGGGAAGGGAAGAAAGGTTTATCTGGAAGGAGAAGGATATTTTGAGGTGATGAGGAATCCGGAAAAACCGTTTGTCGTACAGAGTGAGGTCATGCAGGTCAGAGTATTGGGAACTGTTTTCAACCTCAAGTCTGACAAGGCTAAGATGTCTGCAGTAGCTACCCTTTTGAAAGGCGAAGTAGAGGTGAAAGGTAATCATGGCGAGGGTATGATTATCCTTGCCCCCGGACAGAAAGCCGAGCTGAACGGAATGACTAGGCGTCTGGTGGTGAAGCAGGTGGATACGGGAATCGAAAACTGGCACAATAATGAGTTTGTCTTTGAGAAGGCTGACCTATACACCATTGCGCGTACATTGGAGAATTCGTATGGGGTGAGGGTAATTCTGGCACCGAACATAGATGTAAGCAAGACTTACTCGGGTACACTGAAGAAAAAAGAGAGTGTAGGGGCTGTGCTGAATCTGATAAAGAATGCCATTCCATTGGAGTATAAAATTGTGGGGAACAGTGTTTTCCTCTCCTCAATGAAGTAGGAAGGCCGCACAAATTCGAGATATGACGAGAAGAATTTATTTAATACTAACAACTTTCTAATATTATGCGAAAATTAATCCTATTGTTTTTTTTTGTGAGCAGTGCTTTATGGCTGCATGCCAAAGACTTTACCCGGTATGTCAGTCCTCTTGTCGGCACGCAGTCTACTTTCGAGCTTTCCACCGGTAATACCTATCCTGCGATCGCACGTCCCTGGGGTATGAACTTCTGGACTCCTCAGACGGGTAAGATGGGTGACGGCTGGCAATACGTCTATACAGCGAACAAGATCCGTGGTTTCAAGCAGACACACCAGCCCAGTCCCTGGATTAACGACTACGGGCAGTTCTCCATCATGCCGGTGGTTGGCAAACCCGAGTTTGATGAAGAGAAGCGTGCAAGCTGGTTCTCCCACAAGGGTGAAGTAGCACTTCCTCATTATTATAAGGTATATCTTGCCGAACACGATGTGGTTACCGAGTTCACCCCTACCGACCGTGCCGTATTGTTCCGTTTCACTTTCCCTGAAAATGATCATTCATACATTGTTGTCGATGCCTTTGACAAGGGCTCTTATGTGAAGATACTTCCGGAACAGAATCGTATTATCGGTTATACTACCCGTAACAGCGGCGGTGTTCCCGAGAACTTCAAGAACTATTTCGTGATAGAGTTCGACAAGCCTTTTACTTATAAGGCGTCTGTAGCCGATGGCGTCTTGACCGAGAATAAGGTTGAGCAGGAAGCCGGACATGCCGGTGCTGTTATCGGTTTCAAAACCCGTAAGGGTGAAGTGGTACATGCCCGTGTAGCCTCTTCTTTCATCGGTTTTGAGCAGGCTGACCGTAACTTGAAGGAGCTTGGCAATGACAATTTGGAAACACTGGTTCAGAAAGGTCAGGATGCCTGGAACAAGGTGCTGGGCCGTATTGATGTGGAAGGCGGAACCCTTGACCAGTACCGTACTTTCTACTCATGTTTGTATCGTTCCTTGTTGTTCCCGCGTGCATTCTATGAACTGGATGAGGCGGGAAATCCGATTCATTACAGTCCCTACAATGGGCAAGTGTTGCCCGGCTATATGTATACGGATACCGGTTTCTGGGACACTTTCCGCTGTCTTTTCCCATTCCTCAACCTGATGTATCCGTCGGTGAACAGGCAGATTCAGGAAGGTCTTGTCAACACCTATAAGGAAAGCGGTTTCTTCCCCGAATGGGCAAGTCCGGGTCACCGTGGCTGTATGATTGGCAACAACTCTGCTTCCGTACTGGCAGATGCCTATCTGAAAGGTGTGAAGGTGGAGGATGTGCAGACGTTGTACGAAGGTCTCATCAACGGTACAAAGAATGTCCATCCCGAGGTCTCTTCTACGGGTCGCCTCGGCTATGAGTATTACAACAAGCTTGGTTATGTTCCCTACGATGTGAAAATCAACGAGAACACTGCCCGTACTTTGGAGTATGCTTATAATGACTGGTGCATCTACCGCATGGCAAAAGAACTGAACCGTCCGAAGAAGGAGCAGAAACTCTTTGCGGAACGTGCCATGAACTATAGGAATGTATTTGATAAGGAAAGCAAGCTGATGCGTGGTCGTAATCAAGACGGCCAGTTCCAGTCTCCTTTCTCTCCTTTGAAGTGGGGTGACGCCTTTACTGAAGGTAACAGCTGGCACTATTCCTGGTCTGTATTCCACGACCCTCAAGGTCTGATAGACCTGATGGGTGGAAAAGAGTCTTTCGTAGAGATGCTTGACTCTGTATTTATTGTCCCGCCCTTGTTCGATGACAGCTACTACGGCCAGGTAATCCATGAAATCCGTGAGATGACAGTGATGAATATGGGTAACTATGCCCATGGCAACCAGCCCATCCAGCACATGATTTACCTTTATAACTACGCCAGGGAACCTTGGAAGGCCCAATATTGGCTTCGTCAGGTAATGAACCGCATGTATACTGCCGGTCCCGACGGTTATTGCGGTGACGAGGACAACGGTCAGACTTCCGCGTGGTATGTCTTCTCTGCACTTGGTTTCTATCCGGTTTGCCCTGGTACGGACGAGTATGTATTGGGCGCCCCTCTGTTCCGTAAGGCTACCCTCCATTTCGAGAACGGTAAGTCCCTGACAATTGACGCTCCGGATAACTCACCGGAGAACATGTATATCGAGTCTCTCAAGGTGAACGGCGTGGATTATTCCAGGAATTATCTGACGCATGGCGATTTGCTGAATGGCGGTACCTTGAGGTTTGATATGGGCAGCCAGCCTAATATGAAGAGAGGTACGCAGCCGGAAGATTATCCTTATTCTTTCTCGAATGAACTGAAGAAGTAAAGAATAGTAATAATATAGTAAGAAAAGGGTTGCCTCGAAAATAAGTTGATATATCATTTTGTTATTTACTATCTGTATTATAGGTGTTTTCTTGAATCAGGTGGAAATAATTATTTACTTCGTTAGTAATATTGAGCAAAATGATATATCAACTTGTTTTCGGGTAACTCTTTTAGGATTAATGATAAAAGATACTTTTCAGTAAGTGTATTTTCATTGTCTGTTGTTTTATATAGGAATGCGAGAGAATGAATCTCTCGAAGTAATTTATTGTATAACCTATAAATTGTGTTTATGAAAGACAATTATGCTTTTCGGAGTTCGACGTTCATGCGGGCTTTATTAGTTTTGTTGTTCATGGCAGTTTCTATCCAGTGGGGCTTTGCCCAGTTAAACCTGAATGTGTCTCGCGGTACATTGGGGACAGTCATTGAACAAATCAAGTCTCAATCCAAGTATCAATTTTTTATGACGACAAGCTGGCTGCGCTGTCAGTAGAAAACGTTAAAGTGAACAATGTATCCATTGAAGATGCTTTGAATGTTATTCTCAAGGGAAGAACATTTCGTATAAAGTGGAGGACAACATCGTTTATCTTTCAGAAAAGACCGCTACTTCACAAGAAGGTAAGCAACAGGGGAAAGAGCGGACTATTACCGGAGTCGTATCAGATGATATGGGGCCTCTGATTGGTGTGAACGTATTGGTAAAGGTACCAGCAATGGTTGTATTACAGACCTGGACGGTAACTTTACGTTGACCACTACAGAAGCGAATCCGGTACTTGTATTCTCTTATATCGGTTATAAGTCGCAGGAAATTTCGGCGACCGGTTCAGCTTCCATTAATGTACTGATGCAGAATGACACGCAGATGATTGAAGAAGTGGTGGTCACTGCCCTCGGTATCAAGCGATCGGAAAAGGCATTGTCCTACAATGTACAGCAGGTGAATACGGATGCCATTACTTCCAATAAAGACGCCAACTTTGTAAATTCATTGAGTGGCAAGGTAGCGGGTGTGAATATCAATGCTTCTTCATCCGGTGTGGGTGGCGTATCAAAGGTAGTGATGCGTGGTACGAAATCCATCATGCAGTCTTCCAATGCACTTTATGTTATTGACGGTGTGCCTATTTTCTCCGGACGTGGTACTGCCGGAGGTAAGGAGTTCGACTCTCAGGGTTCTTCAGAACCGATTGCCGACATCAACCCGGAAGACATCGAGTCTATGTCAGTCTTGACCGGTGCTGCCGCTGCCGCCTTGTATGGTTCGGAAGCTGCCAACGGTGCCATTGTCATTACTACAAAGAAAGGTAAAGAAGGTAAGGTGAGCCTTACTGTCAGCAGCAATACCGAATTCACCAATCCGTTTGTGATGCCGAGCTTCCAAAACCGTTACGGTACGGGAACCGGTGGTGTGATGAGTACTTCAGGAGCCATGAGCTGGGGAGCACCTTTGTCTGCTGCCAATAATTACAATTACAGCCCGAAAGATGATTATTTCCAGACGGGTATTATAGGTACGGAAAGTATTTCTTTGTCAACCGGTACAGAGAAAAATCAGACGTATGCATCGGCTGCTGCAGTAAACTCAGGGGATTGTTCCCAACAACAAATACAACCGTTACAACTTCACGGTACGTAACACCACTACTTTCCTGGACGACAAGATGACTCTGGACTTCGGTGCAAGCTATATTCTGCAGAATGACCAGAACATGACGAACCAGGGTACTTACAACAACCCGTTGGTGGGTGCTTATTTGTTCCCGCGCAGCAACGACTGGTCTGATATCAGCATGTATGAGCGCTATGACGCTGCCCGTAAGATTTATACGCAATACTGGCCGGTAGGTGACGAAGGTATGGTAATGCAGAATCCTTATTGGATTAACTACCGCAATCTGCGCCAGAACAAGAAGGACCGCTATATGCTGAATGCCGGTTTGAGCTATAAGATTCTGGACTGGCTGACTGTTTCAGGACGTGTACGTTTGATAACTCCAACAATGATTATACAGAAAAGTTCTATGCTTCTACCAATACACAGCTCACCGAGAGCTCTTCACGAGGTCTTTATGGTATTACCAAGATGCAGGACAAACAGTTGTATGCAGACTTCCTGGTGAGTATCAACAAATATTTCGGTGAAGATTGGTCACTCCAGGCCAACGTTGGTGGTTCATTCTCCGATATACGTTCGGATGCAATGAAAACACGTGGTCCGATTGCTGATGGTGGCGATGCCTTCAGCGGCGAACCGGTAGGTTTGACCAACTACTTTGCCATCCAGAACCTGAGTGCCAGCAAGACACAGCGTTTGCAGGAAGGATGGCGTGAACAGACCCAGTCTCTCTTCGCTTCGGCTGAGCTTGGTTACAAGAACACTTACTTCTTGACGCTGACCGGACGTAACGACTGGCCTTCACAGCTGGCAGGTCCCAACTCCAACAGCAAATCATTCTTCTATCCTTCAGTCGGTGGTTCTGTTGTACTGTCTGAGCTAATGCCTAACTTGAACAAAGATTATCTTTCTTTTATAAAGGTTCGTGGTTCATGGGCATCTGTTGGTAGTGCTTTCTCCAGATATTTGGCTAATCCTCACTATGAATGGAATTCAAGTTCCGGCCAGTGGAGTATCACGACCCAATATCCGTTGTACAATTTGAAACCTGAACGTACCAATTCTTGGGAAATCGGTTTGAACATGCGTTTCCTCAAGAACTTTGAATTGGACGTGACATATTACAATGCCAAGACTATGAACCAGACATTCAACCCGCAGTTGCCTGTCAGCGGTTGGTCGGCTATGTATATCCAGACTGGTGCCGTACGTAACTCCGGTATTGAGTTGTCGCTGAATTACAAGAATACCTGGAAAGATTTTACATGGGATACCGGTATAACCTTCTCCAGTAACAAGAATAAAATCCTGACTTTGGCAGACAATGCCATCAATCCCGTTACCGGTGAGCTGTTCTCTTTGAGCACGTTGAATATGGGTGGCTTAGGTGATGCCCGCTTCTTGCTGAAAGAAGGTGGGAGCATGGGTGACCTTTACTCACTGCGAGATATGAAACGTGATGCCAATGGACAGATTTTTGTGGACCAAAATGGAACGGTTGCTACGGAAGCCATAACGGACCCGGATAAATACATCAAGTTGGGAAGCGTACTTCCTAAAGGTAATTTGGCTTGGCGTAATAACTTCATTTGGAAGAATTTCACAGCAGGTTTCTTGATTTCAGCCCGTTTGGGTGGTGTGGTTTACTCACGTACACAAGCTATGTTGGACTATTACGGTGTGTCCGAGGCTTCTGCCGATGCACGTGATTTAGGTTACGTGTTGGTGAATGGTAGAGATAAGGTAAACCCCGAAACATGGTACGGTGTAGTAGGTAGCGGCACGTCTGTTCCCCAATACTACACTTATTCTGCTACCAATGTTCGTCTGCAGGAAGTATCTTTGGGTTACACCATCCCCAGAAAGTTGTTGAATGATGTGTGCGATATCAAGGTTTCGTTGGTAGGCCGCAACTTGTGGATGATTTACAGCAAGGCTCCTTTCGATCCCGAAAGTGTAGCTTCTACCGATAACTTTTATCAGGGAATAGACTATTTCATGATGCCGGCTTTGCGTAACATCGGCTTTAGCTTGAGCTTTAAATTTTAATACCAAACGATATGAAAAAGAAAAATATTATAAATAAATTGATTGTTGCTCCGTTGGTTATGGGCTTTATGTCCTGTACCGGCAATTATATGGATATCAACTCCAATCCTTATCAACCGGGTGATTTGACTCCGGATGATTATGCACTGGGTTCTGCCATGAGTAACTTGGCAAGTACGGTTATCTCATCAGATGTCAATACGGCACAGTTTACTGATTGTTTGTTGGGTGGACCGTTGGGAGGTTATTTTGCCGATTCAAATGCCGGCTGGTCCAATACAATATCCAATTTTAATGCTACAAATGACTGGACGCGTGTGTTCTTGATAAGTGACCGTATCATTTCAACACTTTACGGTAACTTGAGCACAGTGAAACAAGTATCGGAGAATACCAATAATCCGGTTCCTTATGCCATTGCTCAAATCATAAAGGTTGCTGCCATGAGTCGCGTGACTGATGCGTATGGTCCTATTCCTTATTCTAAAATCGGTCAGGATGGCAAGATTACCATTCCTTATGATACGCAGGAAGAAGTATATAACGCATTCTTCAAGGAACTGGACGAATCCATCGAGGTGCTGACTGAAAACAGAAATGCGGCGTTGGTTGCTTCTGCAGATTTCGTGTACAGTGGTAATGTACAGAAGTGGGTGAAGTTTGCCAATTCATTGAAACTGCGTTTGGCTATCCGTATTGCCAATGTAAGCCCTGCTAAGGCTAAAGAAATGGCTGAAAGTGCAGTGAATCACGAGTTGGGTCTGATTGAAACAAATGCAGACAATGCTACATGGAAGTATTTCGGTACAATTAGCAATCCGTTGTTTGTGGCAGTACGTTACAATGAAGAAGCTTCAGGTGGTGATACCCATCCTGCTGCCGACATCATCTGCTACATGAACGGTTACAACGACAATCGTCGTGCCAGCTATTTTGAGGAATCAAAATGGCCTGGAGAGACTTATGTAGGATTACGTCGCGGTATCAACCTCAGTAAGATGAAAGAGTATTTCATCAATTATTCGCGTGTGAAGATTTCCTCTTCTGATCCCGTGCTTTGGATGAATGCGGCAGAAGTTGCCTTCTTGCGTGCTGAAGCCACTGCAATCTATGGTTTCAACATGAAAGGAACCGCTGCTGATTTTTATGAACAAGGTGTCCGTCTCTCTTTCGAACAGTGGGGAGCTACCGGTGTAGACAGCTATCTGGCTGATGAAAGCAGTGTACCTGCTCTTTACAAAGATCCCGCCGGTCTTAATACTTATGAAAAGAACCTTTCAGCCATTACTGTCAAGTGGAATGAAGGGGCATCCAAGGAAGAAAAACAGGAACGTATCATTACCCAGAAGTGGATTGCGAATTGGCCGTTAGGTAACGAAGCTTGGGCTGACTATCGCCGTACAGGCTATCCCAAACTGTTGCCTGCAACCAGTGAAGGTAACTTGAGTGGTGGAATTGTTGATAGCGAGAAAGGTGCACGCCGTATGCCTTATCCTTCTGAAGAATATACAAGTAATACTGAAAACGTGCAAGAGGCAGTAAACAGCTATCTGGGTGGACCGGACAACATGGCTACTGACGTATGGTGGGCACGCAAATAATAACAATAAATGCTGAATAATTATGAAATTATATAAGAAATCATTCAAAGGAATCGCGCTGGCAGCTTTTTCCGTATTGGCATTGTCTGCCTGCTCCGACTGGACGGATTCAGAGAGTATTAAACTGAAAGAACCCGGAATCGACGAACAGTCTCCCGAACTGTATGCCAAGTATCTGAAGAACTTGCAGGAATACAAGAATTCTGACCATAAGATTGTATACGGCTGGTTTGATAATAGTGAGAAAGTTCCTTTCAGCCGCGGGCAGCACATGTCGGATGTTCCCGACAGCCTGGACGTAATTATCGCAACTACTCCCGATTTGGCGGAATTCGAATTGGAAGATATTGCAAATGTACATGAGAAGGGAACGAAAGTATTCTATTCCATCAGCTATGACAATATCTTGAAGGAACATACCGACAAGGTGAAAGAAGGAACAGAAACATCTGCATTCTCGGCTTATCTGTCGGCTGAGCTGAACAGACTGATAGCTCTTGAAGCACCTTTCGACGGTATTGTAGCCGAGTATCGTGGTAGCAATCCTATCTACATGTCCGAAGCCGACAAGGCTGAAGCAAAGGCAAATCAGGATACTTTCTTCGGTGTGATATCCAACTGGAAGAGTGCCAATTCAGGTAAGCAACTGGTGTTCCAGGGGTATCCTGCCAACCTGATAGGCCAGTCTGTGCTCTCTTCTTGTGACCATATCATCTTGATTACAAATGATGCCACGGATGTTGCCCAACTGGGGATAGAAGCGCTTCAGGCCTTGATGGCAGACGGTGTTCCGGCTGACCGCTTCATTGTATCGGCATCTACCGTCTCTCTGGATACAACAGATAAGACTACCGGATATTACAATGCTTTGAGAGCTCTGTCGGAAGCTGCTTATTGGGTGACAGAACCGTCTGCAGAGTTTACAAAAGCTGGTCTGGCTATTGAGAACATGCAGAATGATTATTACAATGCTACCAATACCTATCAATACGTGAGAGAAGCTATCAATATTATGAATCCTGCTCCTAAAAAATAAAAGAATATCATGAAACTGAAAAGTATATATTTAGTATCGATGGCATTATTGGCAGGTGTATTTGCTGCTTGTAATGATAATGACGTTGAGAATTTCGATAATCAGGTGTATATCAACGGCTCGGCGATGACCAGTACTGTGTTGTTGAAAAACACTGTTTCCGATACGGAAGGTTCATTCCGGATTTCAATGGCCCGTCCTGAATCGCAGGATATAACTATTGCCTTGAAGGCGGACCCTTCACTGGTAGCTACTTATAACGCTACCTATTATGACACAGCCGAGGCTCTGCCGGAAAACTATTATACGGTAGAAACTCCGCAGGCTACCATTTTGGCCGGTGCTGTCATTTCAGACGACATCACTGTCAGCTTCAAGAACTTGACGGAGCTGGACCGTGAGAAGGTATATGTATTGCCGGTTACGGTAGACCAGGCAAGCATCGGAGTCTTGAAGAGCTCCGGTACCATGTACTACGTGCTGAAGGGTGCCGCATTGATTAATACGGTTCCTGATATTACCAAGAATCTGGTTTACGTAACTTGGACCAATCCAGATGTAGCCAATAATATGAATAAGCTGACGGCAGAAGCGTTGATTCGTGTAAGCAAGTTTGACAAGATGCTGACTTCCATTATGGGTATCGAAGGTAAGTTCCTGCTCCGCATCGGTGATGCCGGAATTCCTCAAAACCAGTTGCAGGTGGCTACAAGTAGCGGCAATGTGACCGATGAGAGTCTGGTTATTCCGACAAACGAATGGACACATATCGCTGTGACCTACGATGCGGATGCAAAAACAGTTATAATCTACATCAATGGTAAGAATATGCTGGAGACTACTTTGGACTGCGGAGTCGTGAACTGGGGCCAGACCATGACCGATGAAGGTAACGGATTCTGGATTGGCCATTCATACAATCGTGACCGTTGGTTGGAAGGTAATATCTCAGAGGTGCGTATCTGGAACAAGGTGTTGACATCAGCAGAAATCAATGCAAAGGACCACTTCTACCAGGTAGAGCCGGATGCTGACGGACTGGTTTCTTACTGGAAGTTCGATGAGGGTGCCGGTACTGCCATTCACGATTATAGCGGAAATGAGAACAATGCTACTGCAGTGGAGTCACTGACTTGGACTGCTGTGGAACTGCCCGCCAAATAATTTAGTTATACCTTAATTCAAATAAAAAGATATTGATTATGAAATATATGAATCATGTAAAATCAGGCTTGCTGGCAATGGCCTTTGCATGTGCAGGAATATGCTTTACCGGTTGTGAAGATGATGTTGTCATCAACACCGGCAACAGTGACAAGCTGGATACTGTGGATGGCGTGTATGGCTATGTAAAGTCTGCCGCCGGTGCACGTGAACTTACTCCGATTTCTGTTTTTGGCGACAAGGTTGCTACCGGACATCTCTATTTTGAACTGAGCAAAGCTGCAGAGCAGGATGTTACTGTGACCTTCAAAGTGGACGAAGACGTTTTGGAGGCTTACAATAAGAAGAATGGAACAAGCTATAAAATGTATCCCGCCGATAAGCTGAGTTTGGCGAACGGTGGAACTGCCACTATCAAGGCGGGCGAACAGAAGTCGGCTTCTGTGGAACTGAATATCAATGCCGGAGGCACAATCGGACAGACTTATGCTGTTGCCGTTTCTGCATCTGCCAATAACGGTGTGGAAGTTTCTACAAACAATCAGGAATATATTTACTTGGTAAAGCCTTTGGCTGCTATTCCTGAGAGTATCAGTAAGGGTGATATACTTACACATTGCTTTGTGGAAGTAAATGACGAGAACATCTTGAATATGGGTGAATATACTATGAAGAGCGACGGAAAGCCTTTCTTTGATGTTGTCAGCATTTTTGCAGCTAACATCAATGTGGATAGCAAGACTGGTCGCGTTCATGTTTTCTGCAATGACCAGGTTTCTTTCTTGCTGAGAAATGCGGATAAGTTCATCCGTCCTTTGCAGGCTAAAGGCATTAAGGTGGTGATGACTATTCTTGGTAACCATGACGAGGCAGGTATGGGCAACCTTTCGGAAGCTGCTGCCAAAGACTTTGCTAAGGAACTGAAAGCCTACTTGGATATTTATGGTTTGGATGGCATTGACTTTGATGATGAGTACACCAGTTATAATAACTCCAATCCCAGTCCCGGCTTCGAAAAACGTTCACGTGCCAACTTCGCGCGCTTGGTTTACGAATGCCGCCAAGTGTTTGGCAAAAAGTTGATTGGTGTGTATGAATATGGTTCTCTCGACTCTCCCGACGGCGAGGTAGAAGGTGTGAAAGTAGGTGATATTGTGGATTATATGACCTACGGTTATTACCAGAATCAGAATCCTAATGGAGCCTTTGGCCGTGAAGAGTCTCATTTTGAGAACCTGCCCAAATCCAAGTATGCTCCGTTACCCTGGAAGATTAATGATGAGCTGAACGGAGGCTGGAGCGGATTTGACAAAAGCAAATTCCAAAAAGTGAAGGATGAAGGTTATGGTATTCAGATGTTCTACAACCCCAAACCACTGATGTATCAGTATTACGTGTTGCTTTCGGAAATAAGTGAGGTGCTCTTTGATGATGGAGTGGAATGGAGTGGCAAGTACTGGAGCCGTACCGGTGAAGCTTATCAGGGCAAAATGTTGGGTTATGAAGATTTGGTCGGCGAGTGGAAGGTAACTTCCAGCAATTCCCTCTTTACCTATGTGGATGAAGAAGGTAATCCTCGCTGGTGGGATTGGAAAGGCAGTCAGGAGTTTGAGAAGAATGTAATTATAGAGAAGGATGAAGAAGGTACCGGATATGTGGTTTACAACTGGGGTACTTTCCCCGAAATCACCGGTAAGTATCCGATGCATTGCGATTACTATAACGGTGCACTGCTCATCTATCCGCAAACCATTCATGAGGGCGATGCTGAAGACCCTGCTACCTACAAGATGCATTTCGGTACTTACAGCAAGAATTTCCAGTGGAAAGCATATCCTAACTATGATGATTACTATATGGATGGTGCTATTGCTCCTAACGGTGATATGCATATCTATGGCTTAGGCAACAGATGGGCTATCAATCCCTATAAGTATGTAGGCGGTGAGATTGAGACCGACATCTTCCCCGATGTTCCTTACTTCGTGAGTGAGAACTATACGATGAAGAAGGTACGCTGATGCCGTGTTTTCCGTAAACTGAGGTTTCGGAAAACGGATGCTTGAACCTTTTCATACATGAAACAAAGGAGGGCTTTGCTCAAAGTAATAGGGCGGCCCTCCTCAAGCATTCTCATATAACAAGATTCTATTATGAAGCTATACACCTACTTATACAATAAACAATATGAAGAAAAACATGAAATCTAGTTCCATACTGTTGGGCGGACTTTTTCTGCTGGGGGCGGTTTGCAGCTGTACCCAGACGGCACCGGACTATGCGTCTTACGTCAATCCGTTCATCGGTACGGGTGGACATGGGCATACCTATCCCGGAGCGGTAGTTCCCAACGGGATGATTCAGCCCAGCCCCGACACGCGTATCTACGAGTGGGATGCCTGCTCCGGATATTACTATGCAGATACTACTATCAACGGATTTTCACATACCCACGTCAGCGGTACGGGTTGTGCCGATTACGGGGATGTGCTGCTGATGCCCACTGTAGGTCGGCAGGATTACCACTCCATGGGCTCGAAGAGCCAGCAGATGGCGTACGCCTCTGCCTTTTCCCACGAGAATGAAACAGCCGAACCGGGATATTATTCCGTATTTTTGGACCGCTACGGGGTGAAAGCCGAACTGACCTCTACCAAACGTGCGGCGATTCATCGCTATACCTTCCCGAAAGCGGAAGATGCAGGTTTTATCCTCGACCTGGATTACAGTATCCAGCGCCAGAAGAATGAACAGATGGAGCTGGAAGTAATCAGCGATACTGAAATCCGTGGACGCAAGAAGACTGTATATTGGGCTTTCGACCAGTATATCAACTTCTATGCCAAGTTCTCCAAACCATTCACCTATACGCTGGTCACGGACTCCATGGCATTGGACGAAGGCGGTCCGCTTCTGCCTACAGCTAAAGCTTTACTGCAATTCCAGACGGAGCCCAATGAGGAGGTATTGGTAAAGGTAGGTGTGTCTGCCGTGGATATGGACGGTGCCCGCAAGAATGTGGAAGCCGAAATCTCCGGATGGGATTTTGACGGTGTGCGCCGTGCTGCCCGCCAGCAGTGGAACACTTATCTTTCCAAGATTGACATCGATACGAAGGACAACGACCAGCGTACCATGTTCTACACGGCACTTTACCACACGGGTATGCAGCCCAACTTGTTTACCGATGCTGACGGACGTTACTTTGGTATGGACTTGAAGCCCCATCAAGGCAGGGTGGACGAGCCTATCTACACCATTTTCTCTTTATGGGACACTTTCCGTGCCTATCATCCGCTGATGACGATTATTGATCCTGAACTGAACGAGGCTTTCATCCGTTCGCTCATCCAGAAGTCCCGCGAGGGCGGCGTCCTGCCTATGTGGGAACTGGCCGGAAACTATACGGGTACCATGATTGGTTATCATGCAGCCTCCCTCATAGCGGATTCTTATGTAAAGGGATACCGTAACTTCGACGTGCAGGAGGCTTACAAGGCTTGCCTCCGTACGGCAGAATACGATACGACGGGTATTATCACCCATCCTTTGGTTGTGCCGCATCTGATGCCGCAGGCCAAGTACTGGAAGAACAAGATTGGCTACGTGCCTTGCGATAAAGACAATGAATCTGTGGCTAAAGCTTTGGAATATGCTTACGATGACTGGTGTATCTCCGTACTGGCAGGTGCTTTGGACGACGAAGCCAACCGCGATAAGTATGCGGCTTTTGCCGAGGGATATAAAGTTTATTTCGATCCGAGTACCCGCTTCATGCGCGGACTGGACAGTGAGGGCAACTGGCGTACGCCTTTCAACCCCCGCGCTTCCAATCACCGTAACGATGACTATTGCGAAGGTACGGCATGGCAGTGGACTTGGTTCGTTCCCCACGATGTGGACGGACTGGTGGAACTGATGGGAGGACGCGACGCCTTCATCGGCAAGTTGGATTCTCTGTTCACGGCCGATTCCAAGCTGGAAGGTGAATCGACCTCGGTGGATATTTCCGGTCTGATAGGCCAGTATGCCCACGGCAATGAGCCAAGCCATCACATTGCCCATCTCTACAACTACGTAGGCCAGCCCTGGCGTACGCAGGAGATTGTGGATGAGGTGCTGCATACGCTTTACTTCAACAACCCCGACGGACTTTCGGGCAATGAAGACTGCGGACAGATGTCTGCATGGTACATTCTGAATGCGATGGGCTTCTATCAGGTATGCCCCGGCAAGCCGGTATATTCCATCGGACGCCCGCTGTTCAACGAGGCGACCGTTCATCTGAAAGACGGCAAGTCGTTCAAGGTGATAGCCCACAACAACAGCCGCGACAACAAGTATGTGCGGAGCATTGTGCTGAACGGCAATAAGTTGGAGACTCCATTCTTCACGCATCAGGATATAGTGGACGGCGGTACGCTGGAGCTGACTATGGGCAGTGAACCGTTGAAGTGACACAGATAATATACAGAAGGGATGAGCCGAAAAAATCATAATCCTATATCGTGGGTCCCCACCGTATATTTCGCCATGGGATTGCCGTTTGTGGTGCTGAACATGGTTTCTGTGTTGATGTTCAAGGGGCTGGGTATCGGTGACGCGCAGATTGCTCTGTGGACGTCGCTCATCATGATGCCCTGGACGCTGAAGTTCCTTTGGAGTCCGTTCCTTGAAATGTTCAAGACGAAGAAGTTTTTCGTGGTACTGACGCAGATGGTTACCGGAGCAGGTTTTGCTCTGGTGGCTTTGGCGTTGCAGTTACCGTTCTTTTTTGCGATATGCATTGCGCTGCTGGCAGTGATTGCTTTCAGCGGAGCCACGCACGATGTGGCTACGGATGGTGTCTACATGTCGGAACTGAACAAGCAGGACCAGGCCAAGTATATCGGTTGGCAGGGAGCCTTCTACAATATAGCGAAGATTGTGGCGTCCGGCGGGTTGGTCTGGCTGGCAGGTGCCTTGCTGGTAGGTTTCGGTGGGGTGGAGGGTGCCACAGAGGCAGTCCGCCACGAGGCTACCCGGCATGCATGGATGACGGTGATGCTGATATTGGCGGCGGTGATGCTGCTGCTTGGCTTCTACCACATGCGCATGCTGCCATCGGGCGGTGCTGCCGCATCCGGCGCCAAGTCGGCAAGAGAGACGTGGGAGCAGTTGGTGGCGGTAATCAAGGATTTCTTCTTGAAGAAGCACATCTGGTACTATATAGCGTTCATTATCCTTTATCGCCTTGCCGAGGGTTTTGTCATGAAGATTGTCCCTCTTTTCTTGAAGGCGGAGCGTTCGGCAGGTGGCTTGGGACTGAATGAGCAGCAGATAGGTTTGTACTACGGCACTTATGGGGCGGCCGCCTTTGTGCTGGGGTCACTGTTGGCAGGCTATTACATTTCGCACCGGGGATTGCGGCGGACGCTGTTCTCTCTGTGCTGCATCTTCAATCTGCCTTTTGTGGCGTATACCCTGCTTGCCATGTACCAGCCGGAAAGCGGGTTGCTGATAGGTAGTGCCATCGTGCTCGAGTACTTCGGTTATGGTTTTGGTTTTGTGGGACTGACTTTGTTCATGATGCAGCAGGTGGCGCCGGGAAAGCACCAGATGGCACATTATGCCTTTGCTTCGGGCATCATGAATCTGGGTGTGATGTTGCCGGGCACAATCAGCGGTTTTGTCAGCGACTGGTTGGGGTACGAGGCGTTCTTTACCTTCACGCTGTTTGCCACCATTCCGGCGTTCCTCATTACGTACTTCATACCATTTACGTATGCCGATGAGAAGAAACAACAATAACCAATTAATAATATAGAGCAATTATGAGCAACAAAATCACAATGCCTTGGGAAGAACGGCCGGCAGGCTGTAAGGATGTAATGTGGCGTTATTCGGAGAATCCCGTAATAGACCGCTACCATATTCCGTCGTCGAACAGCATTTTCAACAGTGCGGTGGTTCCGTTTAAGGATGGTTATGCCGGTGTGTTCCGTTGTGACAACCGGGCGGTGCAGATGAATATCTTTGCCGGTTTCAGCAAGGACGGCATCCACTGGGAAATAGAGCATGAGCCAATCAAGTTCAAGGCCGGGAATACGGACATGATAGAGTCCGAATATAAATACGATCCGCGCGTGACATGGATTGAGGACCGCTACTGGATTACGTGGTGCAACGGCTACTACGGCCCCACCATCGGCATCGGCTATACTTTCGATTTCAAGGAGTTCTTCCAGTGCGAGAATGCTTTCTTGCCTTTCAACCGCAACGGTGTGTTGTTGCCTCAGAAGTTCGATGGCAAATATGCGCTCTTGAGCCGTCCCAGCGATAGCGGACATACTCCTTTTGGCGACATCTACATTAGCTTCAGCCCTGACATGAAATTCTGGGGCGAACACCGCCATGTGATGGCTCCTACGCCTTTCCCCGAAAGTGCCTGGCAGTGTACCAAGATAGGGGCAGGTTCGGTACCGTTCCTCACGGACGAGGGTTGGCTGATGTTCTATCATGGCGTGATAACCACTTGTAACGGTTTCCGTTACTCCATGGGAGCAGCTATTCTGGATAAGGACAATCCTGCCAAGTTGCTCTACCGCACCCGTGAGTATCTGCTTGCGCCTGCTGCTCCTTATGAGTTGCAAGGTGATGTTCCCAACGTGGTGTTCCCTTGCGCAGCGTTGCAAGATGGAGAACGTGTAGCTGTATACTACGGTGCAGCCGATACGGTAGTGGGGCTTGCCTTTGGGTATATCCGCGAGATTCTGGAGTTCACGAAGCGCACAAGTATTTTGTAAGTACCAAGCAGTTGGCAGGCGCTCGGTATTGCTGAAAAGCGCCTGCCGTAACTGCTTTATACTTAGTGTAATATCACTGCAAAGATACTGCATGCTTTTTGCAGTGCTACTGCAAAGCCGTTGCAGCGCCACTGCAAAGCTGATGCAGCGTCACTGCAAAACTGTTGCAGTGCTACTGCAAAGTAGTTTGCAGTGTCACTGCAGACCGTTTGCAATAACTTTGCAGAGTGCATGCAATGACACCGGCATGGGTAGCGTGCTCACTAACTAATAAAGAACAAATCCTTACTATATTATGAAACGACTGATTACTTTCTGTATCATCTCCTTTGGAATGCTCACGGCATCTATGGCTGCGGAGAAACAGCCGACGGACTATGTGAATCCTTTTATTGGTACCACCAACTTCGGCACTACGAATCCGGGAGCCGTCTGTCCCAACGGAATGATGTCCGTAGTGCCCTTCAACGTGATGGGCTCGGAGGACAACAAATACGATAAAGATGCCCGCTGGTGGTCCACTCCCTATGAGTATCACAATTGTTTCTTCACCGGATATTCGCATGTCAATTTGAGCGGTGTGGGCTGTCCGGAATTGGGCTCTTTGCTGCTGATGCCCACTACGGGAGAGCTGTCCGTGGATTACAAGGAGTATGGAAGCCGCTATAAGGACGAGCAGGCATCTCCTGGATATTACAGCAACTTCCTGACTCGCTACAATGTGAAGACGGAAGTGACGGCAACTCCCCGCACGGGTGTGGCGCGTTTCACTTTTCCTGCAGGACAAAGCCATGTGCTGCTGAACCTGGGCGAAGGCCTGACTAATGAATCGGGAGCTTTTCTGCGCCGGACGGGTGAGTGCGAGTTTGAAGGTATGAAGCTGCTGGGTACTTTCTGCTACAACCCGCAGGCCGTTTTCCCCATCTACTTTGTGATGCGTGTCAACAAGCAGCCTGCCGCTTCGGGCTACTGGAAGAAGCAACGCCCCATGACCGGTGTGGAGGCTGAATGGGATCCCGATAACGGACGCTACAAACTTTACACCGGCTACGGGAAAGAGCTGGCAGGAGATGACATCGGCGCTTACCTTACATTCCATACCGAAGAGGGCGAGCAAGTGGAAGTACAGATGGGAGTCTCTTTTGTGAGTATAGAGAATGCCAGGCTCAATCTGGATACCGAGCAGCAGGGAAAGAATTTCAGCCAAGTGCTGGAGGAAGCCCGTCGCCGCTGGAACGATGACCTCTCGCGCATCCTTGTGGAAGGAGGTACGGAAGAGCAGAAAACCGTCTTTTATACGGCACTCTATCATACGCTGATACATCCCAATATCCTGCAAGATGTGAACGGGGAATATCCTGCTATGGAGAGTGACAAAATTCTGACCACCAAAGGAGACCGTTATACCGTCTTTTCCTTGTGGGACACTTACCGCAATGTGCACCAGCTTCTTACGCTGGTATATCCCGAACGGCAATTGCAGATGGTGCGCTCCATGCTCGACATGTACCGCGAACACGGCTGGCTTCCCAAATGGGAACTCTACGGACGTGAGACGCTGACCATGGAAGGCGACCCTTCCATTCCCGTCATCGTCGACACCTGGCTGAAAGGTCTGCGCGACTTTGATATAGAACTGGCCTACGAGGCCATGCGCAAGGGAGCCACCCTGCCGGGAGCGGAGAACCTGCTCCGTCCGGACAATGACGACTACGTGTCATTGGGATATGTGCCCCTGCGGGAGCAGTATGACAATTCCGTTTCACATGCCCTGGAATACTATATAGCCGACAATGCCTTGTCGCGCATAGCTGCTGCGCTTGGCAAGAAGGAGGATGCCCGTCTGTTCCACGAACGTTCGCTGGGCTACAAGCATTATTACTGTAAGGAGTACGGTACTTTCCGTCCTATCCTGCCTAACGGTGAATTCTATGCTCCTTTCGACCCGAGGCAGGGAGAGAACTTTGAGCCGAACCCCGGATTTCACGAAGGTTGTGCCTGGAACTATACTTTCTATGTTCCCCACGATGTGAAAGGGCTTGCCCGGCTCATGGGTGGAAAGAAGCCGTTCGTAGACAAGCTTCAGCGTGTGTTCGACGAAGGACTGTACGACCCTGCCAACGAACCGGACATTGCATACGCCCATCTTTTTTCTTATTTCAAGGGTGAGGAGTGGCGCACGCAGAAAGAGCTGCACCGCCTTTTGCAGAAGTATTTCAAGAATGCCCCCGACGGAATTCCCGGCAATGATGATACCGGAACGATGTCCGCTTGGGCTATCTTCAATATGATGGGCTTTTATCCGGATTGTCCCGGAGAACCGGCTTATACGCTGTCTACTCCGGTATTTGATAAGGTGACCATAAAGCTCGACCCTAAGTATTGGGGACGCGACCAACTGGTGATAGAGACGGAACGCCCGTCGGCAGAGTCGCTTTATATCCGTGAAATGGAACTGGGAGGAAAAAAACTGTCCCGATATCGTATCACTCATGAAGAACTGGTGCAGAGTGGAAAACTGCGATTTAGGCTTCGATAGGTATTGTGAGTCAGGATAGCATCGGTGATGGTTTAGGTTGCCCGTCGTTGACAGAGTTCATGTCAGTGGCGGGCTTTTCTATGCAGGTTGGCTTCCGGCAGGCTGATAGGGTATTTCGAACCAGAATTCGGAACCTTTCCCCGGAATAGAGCTGACGCCCACTTTTCCGTTCATTTTCTCGGCAATCATGGTGCAGATGGAGAGTCCGAGGCCCGTGCCTTGTTTAAAGCTGTTTAGCTTGACAAAGCGTTCGAATACATCCTTTTGCTTTTCAGGAGGAATGCCGCAACCGGTATCACGGACAAAGAAGCGAATCCTGTCTTCTTGCGGCAGGTGATAACCAATGTCGATGAAACCTTCTTCCGTATGCTTGAGGGCGTTTGACAGATAGTTGTTCAGTACTTGTCTTACCCGTTTGGGGACTGTGTGAATAATACAGTAATCCGCACCGGGCAGGAGACGTATACTGACTTCGGACGGAAGTTTCAGTTTTGCCATCGTCTGCATTTCATCAAGCGTCTTGTTTACATCCATATCTCCTTCTGTGAATTCGAGAATGCCAGCTTCGATGCGTGACAGGTCGAGAATATCATTAATCAGTTGCAGCAGCAGTTGGGTGTTTTCTTCGATGATATGTATGTATTCCTTTGTATCTTCGTCTTGTATATAATCGGAAAGTATGGAGGAGAATCCGACGATGGCGTTTAGCGGAGTACGTATCTCGTGGCTCATGTTGGCGAGAAAAGCCGATTTCAGGCGGTTGGCTTCTTCTGCTTTCTCTTTGGCTGCCAGCAGTTCGGTGATGTCCAGTGCAGAACTGACAATCCACCTCTCTTTCCCTTTGTTGTAGGACACCAGCGTTTTGTGAAACGACAGAATATACTCTCTGCCTTTGGGATTGACAAAGTGTTTGATGTAGGACTGGGGAATTTCCGACTCTTCAACTTCTTTGTCTGTCTCCTGAATGAAATTATCTTGCATTAGGGGGTTGAACTCCTCTTCATAGTGTCCCACAATATCCTCAGCGGGGACTTCCATCATCTCTGCCGCTTTTTTGTTCCATATCAGGTAACGTCCTTCATCGTTTTTATCTTTTACTGTAGTGGCGATGGGGAGGTTCTCCAGAATACTTTCAAGGAAGAAACGGTATTTTTCGTTTTCCCGGCGTTGGACTTCATCTTCCGTAATGTCGCGTATGAAGGCTATGACATAATTTCTGTTGAGGTAGACCATGCGCACTGCGATATATAGTTTCTCACCACTTTCTATTCTTATCTTTAGGGTCAGGCTGTCCGAAGTGCGGGTATTCAGTACGCGTAACAGCGACGTCATGTATTTCCGGCATTCATCGGCGTCTGTCACTAAATTATTGATATTTAGAACTCCCGGATTCAGGAACGGAAGTCTGTTTGCCTTTTCGGTAGGTGTATTAAGTAGTTTTACGACAATACCTTGTCTGTTCAGCAGATATACTGGAATGTCTATTGCCCGGATAATCTGTCTGTTCAGACTTTTGTATTTATGATTTATCCAGTATAGAAAGCTTGCAGATGTAACGGCAATTAACAGAAATAACTGTACTTCTCCAAATAATGTAAGATGCATACGCGGTGTCTTTCATTTCGTCTGTCCCCATTGACGAAGGTTATTATATAAAAAGCGCGAGGACTGTTATTGCCTATCTGCATTCGAGGCTCTGGAAAATGCCCACGTCATAAATAGACAACAGTCCCCACGCCTAAGTATATAATAACATAGACGTGAAGAAACTGTTGCTATCATCCCATGACGTTTATTGAATTTTCCAGATTCCGAATAGGCAGGGATAATAACTTTCGCTTCTTGCGTTCTTATCGAATCAAGTCAAAAATGGCCGTTATCACTATAACTGCCAAGACTTTGGTGCAAAAGTAGTATATTTTTTTGGATGTACGGTATGATGAGGAGAATAAAGTGTATATGCAAACAAAGCGTGATGGTATTTGACCGTCACGCTTTGTATAGCTTGCCATTAAAAATTGTTAGAGAGAATTGTTAGAGGATTTATTTCATGGCTTCTATAGTGTATCCTTGTTGCTTCAGAAGGTTCAACACTCCATTGTCTCCGGGCAGGTGTCCGGCGCCGACTACGAAAAGGGTAGGGGCTTCTGTCATGATAGCAGGCATCTTTTCAACCCATGCCTTGTTGCGGTTGTCCAGCATGGCTTCCATCTCTCCGGGCAGCGGGTCGCATGAATTGCCGTCGCGCTCTTCCATCAGTTGCAGCATGGCATCCAGGTCCTGCTTTTCATAAGCGGCAATCAGGCGCTTGCTTTGCTCGATACCTTTCTCGATGTCACTGATAGCGCAGTAGAGGAGGTTTGCCTGGCGTTGCAGCGTCTGGCTGTTGAACAGAATGTCTATTTGTGACTGGGCTGTTTCCAGACCGCCAACTTTCTTGCCTTGCTGTCCGGCCTGCTGCTGGAAGTAAGTGTCGAGCTGTTCTTGCGGGTTGAAGCCCGGAGTGTGTTTCATGTAGAGCAGGACGACAAGCTGCTGGTTGATGGCAGCCGGTTTCAGTTGTGCCAGCATGGCAATGTCCACCATCATGTTTTCCTTGATGGCTTTGCCTACTTCTTCGTATTGTTCGGGAGTAAAGAGGCTTTGCAGCGTGGTGTCTTTGGGCATCATCATCTGCTGTTGCATGCTTTGCATGAAGGCGGGAGTCGCCATTTCGCTCATCACAACTTCCCCGTAGACTTGGGCGGTTTCGCTCATGGCCTGCGGCATGGCGGCAATGCTGTCCTTTATACTGAGTGGAGAGAGGTGATAAGTACCGAAAATATAGGATGGTTTCTCTAATCCTTTACCGGATACTTTCCATAAAAGTTGTGCATTGGCGCTCAGCGCAATGCTGATGAATAAGAGGATGCCTAAAAGTTTCTTCATTGTTTTCTTCTTTTAATAGTTTCTGGACTATCAGTCGGGACAGAGTAAAGAAAATCACAAGAAGGGAAAAATTAGTATTATTTTATTCTTCCTCCGCAGAGCCAGTGTTGGGTGTAATATTTTTCCCGGAGGTTGCTGACTATGACTCCCTGGCTGGTGCTGGCATGTATAAACTTGCCGTCCTTGAGGTAGATGCCTACGTGTGCCACTTTTTTGCGGGAAGCACGGCTGGTGAAGAACACCAAATCTCCCTCACGCAAGTTGCGGCGGGAGATTTTACTGCTCTCTTTCAGTTGCCCGTCTGTGCTTCTCGACAGACGGGTGTGGTAAACTTTCTTATACAGTTGCGATACCAGTCCGGAGCAGTCCGTTCCACGTTTGCTGTCGCCACCTGCGCGATAGGGGGTGCCTATCCATTCGGAGGCATGGATGTACAGCTTGTGGTTGTCCTGCAGTTCAATATCCACCCCCAAACGGACGGATGCTTGCGCCAGGGCTTTGTAGTCCAGGCGTGGCGCGGAAGTATGGCAGGAACTTAAGCCTATCAATATGATGGTAAGAGCTACTATATAAGAAAGATATTTTTTCATGCTTCCGAATTTTTTTCTTCTACCGTTTTATCTTCTTTTTCCGTTATTTCTTCTACGGCTGCTTCTACTACTGTTTCTTCTACCACGGCTTCTTCCTCCACACCGACGTTGAAGTAAGCTTCCAATTCCTGCTCGGCAGAGTTGTTCTCATTTCGTATATCGCGGATAATAACACCGTTTTCTAACAATGCAATACGTGGACAAACGTCCACTGTGTGATTCAGGTTATGGCTGGAAATGATGACGGTGGCTCCGTGCTCTTCATTGTATCTTTTCAGCAAGTGTTTGATTACAGACTGTGAACTGGGGTCAAGGAAGTTGAACGGTTCATCCAGAATCAACAGTTGCGGGTGATGTAGCATAGCGGAGATGATGCCGATTTTCTGCTTGTTTCCGGCAGAATAGTTGCGGATGAATTTTTTCTGCCCCATCACTTCGCCGTTCATGAAGCGTTCGAAGGGAAGCAGGCGTTCGTCTACCTCCTCTTTCTTCAGACCGTACATCTTGCCGATGAAATAGAAGTATTCTTCGGGAGTGAGGTAGTCTATCAGGAAACCGTCGTCTATAAAGGCTCCCGTGAAGTTCTTCCAGTCCTCACTTTTGCTGACGTCAATGTCATTGATGGTTACATTGCCCCGGTCTGCCTGTAGCAAGTCAAGAATAAGGCGGAAGAGGGTGGTCTTGCCTGCACCGTTGTTGCCTACCAGTCCCAGCATATCGCCTTGCCCGATGGTGTAGTTCTCTATATCTACGGCTTTTTTTGTGCCGAAATTCTTCTGTAAATTATTGATGCGTATCATGTTAGTGATTGATGTTTAATGATTTCTATTTCTGTCTACTGTCCCTGAAGCCTTCCATATTCTTGTAGCGGCGTTTCATGAGCCGGTGATATACATTCATCAGCCAGAATTTGGAAGTGGCGATGAATGTCACGCCGATGCCGATAAGTATCCAGGGGGTGACCTCTTTGCCAAAGATGGCATTCAGTGCAAAAAGCAGCAGTAAAGGTATGCCGAAAGCACCTCCTGAAATCAGATTCTGCAGACCGGTGCCTATATTCTGCCGGCTGGTCATCTTTGAATTCAGGTCGGTAGTCTTGTTGTTGTAGACTGCCAGTTGGAACAGACAGCAGTATACGGCTCCCGGAATGAATATCAGCCATGCGATGCAACCGAGTACGGATACCTTCCCGGTAACCATACCGGGAATCATCAGAATCGTAGGAATGAGCAATGCAATGCTGTACAGTATGTATTTGGCACGCAGCAGCGAGTAGATAGATTCCTTGCGGCTCATCAGTCCGTCAATGTAATTGCCTTCGTAACCCATCAGTGTGCTGAGGAACATGATGCCGAAGATAATGTAATTATAAAGGACGAAGAAATCTCTCAGACCTCCGTCATACACATCGGAAAAGCTAATGATACTACTGAACATTATCACTACACCGGTGATGGAATAGAGCGAACGCTTACAAATCTTGTTGCGTAGCAATAACTTGAGTTCCAGTCTCATGTATTCGCCTATTTCGCCGTAGCGGTCGAGGAATTTGTATTCGGATACATGTTTTATCCGTGTATCTTCCACTTTGTTCAGTTCATTGTAGATGAGTTTCTGCATCAGGGTGCGGTTGATGAACCACATGAGGGCGATGGCAGCCAGTACACCGATGAATGACAGTATATTGCCGGTGATGAACCCTTCTCCCAGATTGACAAAACAGTCGAAAAGCGGACTGTTGTCCGGAATGAATAGTGCGGCGGCAATGCCACCATATACTACTACCGGTAGTGCCAGCCACCAGATGCGCTCACCCATCAGTGTGCGGCACAACAAGAACCAGTAGTTATTGAATACCATCAGCAGCCAGATGCCAATGCAATAGGTCAGCACACCACTGATTCCATAGAATTTGGTGACGGTGATGATGGAAAACGGAACAAACAGAAACAGCCAGAACAGATTGAAGCCATCCAGTCCGGAACGGATCAGCAGGAAGTCGATAAGACGGTTCCGCTTGATGGGAAGCAGCAGGTAGGGCTTCACTTCCTGGGTGGGTGTTTTTTGGAAAGGCAGGCGTATCAGGAAATCCAGCACAAGGACAAATATCAATCCGGAATTCATTACGTGATAGGCTTCTGTGGCACCGCCGTCAAAGGCGAATGCAAAGGTCGTACCGAAGAATATCAGGTAACCGGCCCAGAAGACAAACATGAAGTACATCCAGAATTTTCCGAATTTACTTTTTTCGTACATCGGATTTCGTTTTTCTGCCAGTTTTCCGTGCTTGCGCAAATCTAAGAAAAGACTCATAGTATTTGTATATATAGAGTTTGTATAAAAAAAGCTGCGCTGCCTTTCATCGAACAACGCAGCCTTCTGTGTGTATGGCTCTCTTATTCTTTGTCAGGAGTTTCAGGACTGATCATTGATACCTCAATCTCGTTCTTCTGCTTGAACAAGTCGTCGGTGAACTTCTGGATGTCCTTCACGGTGATGCTGTTGACAATCTGTTCGTAATCCTTTATCGGATTCATACCGGTGAACAGGTATTCGTCAATGCTTCCCAGCCAGTAGCTGTTCTCCTTCAAGTCTTCGGCATGTTTCTTCAGCATGAACTCCTTCACTTTATTCAAGTCTCCTTCCGACGGACCTGCTTTGGCGATGTTGTCGAGTTCTGCAAAGATAATCTGCATCAGCTTTTCTCTTTTTGCCGGAGCGGTTTCGAATACAATCTGCAAGAGAGCCTTTTCTTTCGGATATTTGCTTAATTGGCCGCCTACATATACACCGTAAGTGCCCCCTTCGTCTTCACGTACCTTGGCTGTATAAACCAAGTCGAGAATCTGGCTGGTCATACTCAGCAGGATGTCATTTTTCAGGTCGTACTTGCAGTCACCGTTCAGCAGGACAAAGTTCGACGCTTTGGCAGTTTCCTGCTTCCGTACGAATTCGTTCTTATAAACTCCCTGGCGCATGTCCACTTTATTGTCCTTGAATGTTTCCTTGCGGTTGATGGCAGGCAGTGAACCCAGGTACTCGGCGATGAGTGGTTTCATTTCCTCCACATTCACATTTCCTACAAAGATAAAGGTAAAATCGCTGGCATCTTTGTAGCGGTCTTGATACATGGACAGAATCTTGTCATAATCCATCTTGTCAATCATGTCCGCCTTTATTCTGGCTCTTCTGGGATGGTGCATGTAAATACCGGCCGAGACAGAGTCACTGAACGCTACCTGGGGATTCATTTCCATATTCTGCAAAGCAGCTTTGTTGCGGTTCTTGTAGGATGCGAAGGCATCGTCGTCACGGCGTGGAGCGGTGAACGTCAAGTAAGTGAGCTGCATCATTGTTTCGAAGTCTTTCGGTGAACAGCTGCCATTGACGGTTTCTGTCTTGTCACCGATACCATAGCTGACGGAAGCTTTCTTGCCGGCCAGAACTTTTTCCAGGTCTACGGCACTGAAATTACCCAGACCACCGACACTCACTGCATCCAGTCCGTTGATGTTGATGATTTCCGAGTCGGGGAACAGGGAACTACCGCCTAGGCTGACTCCCTTCATGCGGATTTCGTCTGCCTTGAAATCTGTCTTCTTGATAATGACCTTGACTCCGTTGGAGAGTGTCAGCGTTGTAGTGCCGAATGTATCATCTGTCTGCTCGGATACAATCTTTCCGCCTTTCAGGGCTTCGGCCATCAAAGGTTCATCCGACACCTTGTCTACGTAGGCAGTCAGTTTTTCAGCTTTAATATCTTTCAGAATCTTCTTGATTGCATCTTCTGTCGGCATTTTCAATCCTTCCTTATCCGGACCGAGAATTGCGACTACCTGGTTACTGTCTGTCACGAGGGCTTGCATCATCTGGTTCAGTGCGGCAACCGGAATGGCGGGAGCTATCTGATTGATGATGGCGTATTCGTTTTCGATGCCCGGAATCGGTTCGTTATCGAGGAAATGACGGACATATTCATCCACGTACTCTTCATTCTTGCGTTTGTCACGCTCGTTATAAGCAGATTCCAGTTGGCGCAGATATTCGGCACGGGCACGGTTGTATTCCGTTTCCGTAAAGCCGAATTGGCGGGCGCGTTCTGTTTCGCGCAGGAGAGTGGCTATTCCATTTTCTATGGCATCTTCCTTGCAGACAACGACACCGGTGAAGGCATCTTTGGTTTTGGCAACAAAGAAATCATCGTCATAAGTGGCGGCATATATATAAGGAGGATTGGCGGTCTGTACCAATTCGTTCAGACGCGCATTCAGCATATTGTTGATGAGCGTGGTTGCATAATTCTGTACCAGATAGCCCATGTCGCCTTTCTGCTCGTCAGGAGTGGCTTCGTGCTTGTTGAAGATGAGGGCTTGTACATTGGACTGTTCCTTGTCCTGATAAACCAATACAATAGGCTCCTTGTTGTCGTTTACCGGATAGTACTCGCGTTTGGCAGCATTGGGCTGGGCGGGAATATCAGAAAACATTTTCTTGATTTGGGCTTCGATGGCGTCCACATCTATATCGCCAACTACCACAATACCCTGAAGGTCCGGACGGTACCACTTTTCATAGTAGTCTCTCAAAGTTTGCGGTTTGAAGTTCATAACGACCTCCATCGTTCCGATAGGGAAACAAGTGGCATACTTCGTTCCTTCGAACATGACTGGAAGCATCTTCTCCTGGAAGCGTTGTATGGCGCTCATACGGGTGCGCCATTCTTCGTTGATGACTCCGCGTTCTTTGTCTATTTCCTTCGGGTCCAGGGTCAAATCGTTACTCCAGTCGTGCAGAATCAGCAGGCAGGAGTCGATGGCTCCCGGAGTAGTGACCGGCACATTGGAAATGTTGTATACGGTTTCGTCTACGGAAGTATAGGCGTTCAAGTTCTCACCGAATTTCACCCCGATACGCTCCAGGTATTGCTTCAGTGCATCACCGGGGAAGTGGGTCGTTCCATTGAAACACATGTGTTCCAGGAAGTGGGCAAGGCCGCGCTGGTCGGCTTCTTCCTGAATGGAGCCTACCTTTTGGGCAATGTAAAAGTCGGCCCGGTTTGCAGGCTGGCTGTTCTTGCGGATATAATAGGTCAATCCGTTGTCCAACTTTCCGATACGGATATTTTTGTCGACCGGGATAGGCGGCATTTGCTGTGCAAATACCTGCTGAAAATTGCAGCAAAGAATTAACGCTACAATCCATAAACCACGTAATAGATGTTTCATATTATTATGAATTTAAATTGTTCTTGAACTATCTGTCGGACAGCCCTTGGATAAATCACAACTTCTGTTGTTTTTTTCGGATTCCATTCCGGATAAATGGAATTTATCTGACTGCTTCCCGGATGCGGACCAATTTGGTCAGCAGGTCTTCCAGCAGGTCGAGTTTCAGCATGTTGGCGCCGTCACTCTTGGCTACGGCGGGATTTTCGTGGGTTTCGATGAACAGTCCGTCTACACCTACGGCAACACCGGCTTTGGCTACGGTCTCGATAAGTTGCGGCATACCTCCCGTGACGCCACTGGTCTGGTTGGGCTGTTGCAAGGAGTGGGTTACATCCAGGATGACGGGGAAACCGAAGGTCTGCATTTCGGGGATGCCGCGATAGTCGATGACTAAATCCTGATAACCGAAAGTAGTTCCGCGTTCCGTCAGCATGACGTTCCTATTGCCTGCTTCCACTACTTTATCAGCCGCAAAGCGCATGGCAAGCGGAGAGAGGAACTGCCCTTTCTTGATGTTGATGGTTTTTCCGGTTTTGGCGGCGGCTACAAGCAGGTCTGTCTGCCGGCAGAGGAAGGCGGGAATTTGCAGAATATCCACATATTCGGCAGCCATGGTGGCTTCTTCGGCTGCATGAATGTCGGTCACGGTAGGTACTCCGAAGGTGGTGTGCACTTTTTGCAGTATCTTCAGCGCCTTTTCGTCGCCGATGCCCATAAAGGAATCCAGGCGGGAGCGGTTGGCTTTGCGGTACGACCCTTTGAATACATAGGGGATTTGCAGTTTTTCGGTGATAGTCACGATACGTTCGGCAATGCGCATTGCCATTTCTTCTCCTTCGATGACACATGGACCTGCCAGTAGGAAGAAGTTTCCGGCGGGATTATTCTTTAATTCAATCATAGGTTGTTACTGATTAAGTATTTTCAATTGGGTATAATCAATGTTATTGCTTCATGCAGTACGCTGATGTCCAGTGGAAAATGACGGTCGAGAATACGTCCGTCCAAATCGACAGAGGCATTTTGCGCACGCAGCACTTTTACTTTTTGCGTACGGTAGGGCATCACTACCTTATGGTTCAGAATCCGCCCTTGGATAAGCATCCACAATCCCGACCATAGTTGCAGCAATTCGGGACGGTAAATGACGGAAACATCCAGCCAGCCATTATAGGGCACTGCACTAGGCGCTTGTCCGTATCCCCACGCACTGCCTATGCAGACAGTCATGATGCGTCCGCGTATATGCTCGCCGTTTATCTTGAGATGCATGCGGTACAGCTTCCGTTCGAAGATAATGGATAGCAGTGCCATGAAGTAAGAGAGGAACTTCACTCCCCAGAAACGCTTGCACTGGTCGGTGATTTTCACGATACGGGCTCCCAGGCCTATGTTGATGGCATTGAGAAAGTAGCGTGTCAGATGCTTTTCACCGTCGTAATAATAGCAGGTACCCACGTCTATTTTCCGGCGGCGGTTGTTGATGATGCAATCCACCGCTTTCTTGTAGTCCGAACTCATTTCCCAATAGTCGGCAAAGTCATTTCCTATACCATTGGGGATGATGCCGATGGCTATATTCTCCTTGTCCGGTGCATTGGAAAGCATGATGCCGTTAATGACGTCATTCAGTGCGCCGTCACCGCCTACTACAACAATGGTGCGGTAGCCGTTGTTGGCAAGGATACCTGCCAGACGCTCTACCGAACCGAACCCTTCGGACTGCACATAGTCGTAAGGCACACCTTTGCTGTCCATGTATTCTTTGATTTCTTTCCACCGTTTCTGCACTTTCCGTGTTCCGGCTTTGGGGTTGTATATTACTCCCAACTTTTCGGGTTCTGCACTCATGATTCTATTTACAATTTGACTATTTACTATTTACGATTTAAATCACCCGGTCACTTTATCGTTTCATCATCCTTCCAACTTCTTCTTTACAAAAGCTATCTTTTCTTCCATCGGCCACCGGGCATTCATCCAATGGATGGTAAATCCACGCCGTTCCATACCGCGGAACCAGGTCATCTGGCGTTTGGCAAACTGGTGGATGGCTGTTTCCAGTTGCGTGAACATCTCTTCATAGGTCAACTTGCCGATGAGATAAAGTGTCAGATACTTGTATTCCAGTCCGTAATAGATGAGGTCATCCGGTTGGATGCCTTGCTCTATCAGAAGGCGCACTTCGTCTATCATTCCTTCTTCCAGGCGCTGGTGCAGGCGGCGGGTGATTTTCTCCCGACGCAATTCCCGGTCGATGTCCACACCTATGATGAGACTGTTCATCTGGGGGAAGGAACGTTCGTCTACTGGGGTATGGGCATAATACTCTTCGATTTCGATGGCTCGTATGGCACGTTTGGCTGTGTCCACGTCCGTGGTATTGTGCAGGCTTTGTAACCTTTCAGTATGTCGGTCAGTTCTTCCAGCGATTTGTCTGCCAGACGGGTGCGCAACTCGGGATTCTCGGGTACGGGCAGCAGACGGTAGCCTTTCAGTACTGATTCGAGATACATTCCGGTTCCTCCACATACAACGGGCAGGCAACCTTTTGTTTAATAGTCTCGTAAGCATTCAAGAAATCACGCTGATACTCGAAAACATTGTACTTATAGCCCGGGGCGGCTATGTCGATGAGGTGATGGGGAATCTGTTTCCCGTCGACGGTATAGTCAGCAAGGTCTTTGCCGGTGCCTAGGTCCATCCCCGGTAGATTTGCCGTGAATCGGCACTGATGATTTCCGTATGGAGTTCGGCGGCCAAGGCGGCTGCAAATGGAGTCTTTCCTGAAGCGGTAGGCCCTAATATGGCGATTAAATCATAGTCTGGCATATATAAGTTCTTGTTAATCTCACTACAAAGATAGTGCAAACCGAATGCAGAATAAAATGAACTCGTTCATTTTTATGCTGAGTGCAGCTTATCTTCGTGTTAGTGCAAAGATAATGCAAACTGGGAGTATAATGGAAAGAACTTGCTCATTTTTTACGTGATGCTATACCTTCTTTCTACTTTGAAGCAGAAAAAGTGAAAAAGGACGTGAAAACGAGCATTAATCTTATTAAAATGTGTTATGAAACATGCTTTTTCTTGGAAAGTTTGTCAATGTCCCAAAAGTCCGTACATTTGCAATGTGTTTTCATAGTATTAGATTTAAGGTTAACAAAGGTTGAGTACAGCGGTACTCTTTTTATGCCCTAAACTGAACTTTGGCACTTTTTTCTATATTTTTACACTATATATTGAATGAACAAACATATTCACCTCTTATGAAGCTCTGTATATAGCTACGCTCAACGAATAGCCCTGCTTGATAAAGCTATTCAGCTATCTGGCAAACGATGACCCGTTTGCCACAGAGATTGTGTATCCTTTTATTCATGAATTTGCAGGATGGCATGCTGTACTTGTACAGTGTGTTGTTTTGTGCTATTTTATTGTTGAGCAATGCATTATACATATAAACAGATATGGCTTATCAACTTTCCGGTAATGATGAGCATTTTGATGGAGCAGCTGATAAATATAACCGATGCTGTTTTCTTAGGTCACGTTGGCGAGGTGGAATTGGGAGCATCTGCCATTGCGGGGATTTATTATTTGGCGGTCTACATGCTTGGGTTTGGGTTTAGTATCGGATTGCAGGTGATGATTGCCCGAAGGAATGGAGAATGTGACTATGGTAAGGCTGGGAAGATATTCTTTCAAGGTTTCTTCTTTTATCGGGATTGGCCATTTTGCTTTGTCTGCTGATGCAGGCAAGTTCTCCTTTCATATTGGGAAGGTTGATTTCCTCGCCGGAGATTTATCGGGCTGTAATTCAATATCTGGACTGGCGCAGTTTCGGTTTGCTGTTTTCGTTTCCGTTTTGGTTATCCGTTCTTTTCTTGTGGGAATAACATGCACTCGGGCATTATCGTGGGCTGCTGCCGTTGCAGTAGTGATTAATATTCCTTTGAATTATATTCTGATAATTGTTGGAGGACTGGGAATATCGGGAGCTGCCATTGCTTCTTCTCTGGCAGAGATGGGTTCTTTGGTGATGCTTCTTTTCTATGTATGGCTGAAAATAGATAAAGGGAAATATGGATTGAAACCGGTATATGACGGAAAGCTGTTGGTGGATGTGCTGAGCTTGTCGGTATGGAGCATGCTTCATGCCTTTATCAGCGTGGCTCCGTGGTTCTTGTTTTTGTGGCGGTGGAACATTTGGGTAAAACGGAATTAGCCATTTCAATATTACGCGAAGTGTATCTGCTGTCTTTTGTAATAGTCAATTCTTTTGCGGTCACTACGGGTTCGCTGGTCAGTAATGCGATTGGGGCTGGAGAAAGGAGGGCTGTTTTCATTATCTGCCGTAAGATACTGAGGTTGGGCTATTCTGCTGGATTTCCACTGATAGGGGTAGCTGTATGTTATAATCGCTTGATAATAGGAATCTATACAGATAACGAACTGTTAACAGAGCAGGCTTTCATCCCTTTTGTTGTGACGTTGCTGAATTATACCTTTGCCTTGCCAGGCTATGTATATCTCAACGCAGTTGGAGGGACCGGTAAAACCCGGATTACTTTTCTTTTCAAGTGACTACCACTGTCGTGTATCTGGGGTATCTTTATTGGTTAAGCGCTTGCACTCATGCATCCTTGGCTATTTACTTAACGGCAGAATACCTTTTGTGATTTTGCTGGCACTGCAATCGGTTTTCTATTTAAGAAGTAAACAATATTAGAAACATATCGAATTATGATGACTAAAATATATCCGCGTACGGGAGATAAGCAAACCGTATATCTTAATGCTGTTGTAAAGGATCCTCGAATAGAGGTTGGTGACTATACTATTTATAATGATTTTGTAGCTGACCCTTTGTTGTTCGAGAAAAACAATGTGCTGTATCATTACCCCATCCATCAGGAGAGGCTGGTTATTGGTAAATTCTGTTCCATTGCTTGCGGTACGAAATTTCTGTTCAACTGTGCCAATCATACGTTGAAATCTCTGTCTACTTATACATTTCCTTTATTTTACGAAGAGTGGGGATTGAAGAAATCGGACATAACGGATGCATGGGATGACAAAGGAGATATTATAATAGGTAATGATGTTTGGATTGGTTATGAAGCGGTGATAATGGCTGGTGTTCATATAGGAGATGGGGCGATTATTGGTGCACGTGCTGTTGTGACTAAAGATGTTCCCCTTATACAATTGTAGGGGAACTCCTGCCAAAGAAATCAGGAAACGTTTTGATGAGGATGTGGTGAAGAAATTATTGCGGCTGCAATGGTGGGATTGGTCGATTGATGAGATACGCTGTTACTTGCCGCATCTTGTACAAGGCTGTTGGGATAGATTTCCTTAATAATCCATCATCAGTGAGTTGCCGGTCTTGCCTCGTGAAATGTCAAGGTTAGGCGGTGCATAGCTCTGGTTACAGCTACATAAAGCATACTCTTGTCAATCTCCGAACGGTAATTTCTCTCATCCGTCTGTGGAATAATGACTTCGTCAAACTCGAGCCCTTTGCCATGTGGGCAGAGGTGATGACGATGCCTTGCACAAATGCGGAGCTTTGACTTGATAGGAAGCTGATATCATTGGCATATGATTTCAGCATGTCTGCCATCTTCCTGGCTTGCTGCTCCGTCTTGCATATGATGCCAAGAGACTTATATCCGGATTTCCGGTAAGTGGAGATTAGCCCCATAATGCCGGACAGTTCTTCTACGGCACTGCCGAACTGCAGGATTTGTGGCTTTTCTCCATGCCGGGCAACCGGTTCCAGCTCTGCGTTAGGATGAATCTTTGCGCAAAATCCGTAATCTCGAAGGTGGAACGATAACTCTTACACAATTTCATGATTTCACTTGCAGTAAGTGACTTTTGGATAGTTTCTGCTGTGGATGAACCATAAGGATTCACGGACTGTCCTGCATCGCCCAACACGGTTTTCCGGCATGGAAAGAGTTTCTGTATTACCTTGTACTGTATGGGCGAATAGTCCTGCATCTCATCTATCAACAGATGTTTGACTCTGAATGGCTGGTTCCCGTTTCCCTCCAATGCCAAGTGTAGGTATGCCAGCGGTGCCAAGTCTGAGTATTCGAGTGTATGTCCCTTTCGCATTTTGAACATTCCGGGATTATTTGTCCATTTAAAGAAATCTTTGTAGACTTGAATGTCGTTATTGCCTGCAAACATTAGTCTGATTTCTTTTTCAAAAGGTTTCTGCCGGTGGTGGTTACCGTAAAGGTGTATTGTATTTTCAACATATCCAGCATATAATCAGCCATAGCATCAAATCGTCGGCGTATGGGATAACGGTTGAAACGTAGGTACTGTTCTTCAATAAACGGGGCAGGTATGGTGATGTATTTGGTCAGCTTCACGTCTGCTGCCTTGAAGTAGGTGTTCTCTATGTGGAGGATAAACTTGTCAAGCTCTGAAATGAAGCCGAAAGAGGCTTTATAGGCTATTCTGTCGATGAGGCTTGAGGATGGCTTTTCTAACAGTTCATTCACTAGCCCGAAGTATGTTTGGTACTTATATTTGTGTTCCAACACTCCGGAGAGTATTTGTTCCATACTGGTTTCGGGCACGGTTTCTTCCCAAGTTCGGGGAGGACGTTGGAGATATAATCGGAAAACACTTTGTTGGGGAGATAATCAGAATATCTTTTGATGAGATGCTGTCTCTGAAGGTATAGAGCAGGTAGGCTATGCGGTGCAGGGCTATGGATGTTTTCCAGAGCCGGCCACTCCTTGAATAATAAGCGTGCGGATATCTTCGTTGCGGATAATCTGGTTCTGTTCCCGTTGGATGGTGGCAACGATATTTTTCATCTTGTCATCTGCATTGGAACTTAACTCTTTTGCAGAATGTCGTCATGGACGGTCAGGGCACTTTCAATCATAAATTCCATTTTGCCGCCCCGAATTCTGTATTGGCGTTTTAGGAAATTACTCCTTTAATCTCTCCCGATGGAGACCGATAGCCTGCTTCTCCTAATTCATGGTCATAGAACATGCTCGAAACGGGTGCTCGCCAGTCATGGATAAGGGTAGCTCGACTTTCCGGGTCATAGAAGGTATGGATACCTATATAGATAGGCATCACTTTGCTGTTTCTTTCTTTTCAAAAATCAATTCGTCCGAAGTAAGGAATGGCAAGTATCTTGGTGAGCCGCTTATGCTTGTTGATTACACTTTCCCCAAGGCAAAATGGTTCAGGATGCTTTCGCGCATGGAGCGTATCTCGTGTGGGTCGATGTCTTTGTTGGACCAGATATAGTCTTTGTATTCTGCCAAGGTGTCGACGTGGTCTTTCACGGATGCGTCGGTATTACCGATAACCTTTTCAGAAAACTGATTATTTGCTTTAAATATTCTTTCTCTTGTTTCTCTGTTTGATTGAATGCCATAATTAGTTGTTGCTAAAAGATAAGACAGTGTGCAAAATTAGTGTATTGTATCGGGAAGGAAATGGCTATTTATAGCTATATACTGGGAAGTTTTATATCTTTGCACATTCAAAAAGTGGAGGTAAATGGACATTCATGAGCTTGCAAGGCAGAATCAGCAATCTGCATGGAAAGTATTGGAAGATACCTGTATTATTGAAGCATGGGAGCGCATTGGAGCAACCGTTCGTTTGGTGGGCTCACTCCGTACTGGGCTGTTGGTGAAAAGTAGGGATATAGATATCCATATTTATACCGATAGGTTGGATGTAGGAGAGAGCTTTTCGGTCATCCGGGAACTTGCGGAACGGTTGCCTTTGCAGGAAATACAATATAGGAACCTTATCCATACGGAGGAAGAGTGCATGGAGTGGCATGCTTTATATAAGGATAGAGAACAGAATACTTGGAAGTTTGATATGATTCACATCCGGAAAGGTTCCAGGTATGATGGTGTTGTAGAAAAGGTGACTGCCGCTATTGCGGAGCGCCTTACTCTGAAATTAGGAAAACGATATTGCAAATCAAATTCGATGTGCCGGATGGTGTAACGATTCCAGGTATAGAGATTTATCATGCTGTCTTTACGGGAGGTGTCGGCACTTATAAGGAGCTTGAAGAGTGGCGCAAAACAAATCAGTTGGCGGATGGTCTCGGTTGGCTTCCGTAATCTTAGAGGTAGATACCAAGATTTTCTACTATATGGATGGCTTCCATTATATTGTTGGCATTTAACTTGCTTAGGATGTTTTTCCGGTGATTGTTCACAGTATAGATGCTCACTCCCAGCTGGTAAGCGATTTCCTTGCTTAGAAAACCTTGTCGGATGAGTCGTAATATTTCTTTCTCCCGGTTGATAATTGTTTGTCGGGAGAAACAGTGCATGTTGGAAGCATCTCTCCCGTTTTTCTGTTCACCACCGTCCGTTTGATTCTTTCGATAGGGGTCTGGTCGGGAAGTATATCCATTACTCCCATAATTATCCAGGCTTTACCATTCCGGTCTGTTTCTATGACTTGTTGCCGGCTGCTTACATTGATATACTGTTGCCGTGCATTCAACATACGGAATTGAAATATTTGCCGGTAATCATTTCTTTCTTCCGGTGGGAGTGAGTAGATGAACTGTCCATGCTCGATTTGGCATTCCGTGAGTTGCATTCTGTCATCAGGATGTATTCTCTCTTCCAGTAAATCGCCTTGTTGCCTGATTGTCTTTATCCAAGTGGGATTGTATCCGAAAAGATGGGCAAAACTGTCGGATGCAAAATCGTATCTCTCTTTAAATACGTCAACTGTAAAAATACAGCTCTGGCTCATTTGTGAGAACGCTTGCACGGATATTCTTTTCTTGTTCCACAAATCATAGTCCACATCGGGACCGCTAATCTGCTGTCTTGCCCATAATTCTTTGGGAGTTGTCTTGTTGGTAGTCATGGAACAAAGATAACTGATAATTTTCTTTTGAGCTTTATCTTTTACGGGATAATATTATTTCTAAGAATATGTTGTAGGGTTGGATTAAGTGGCTACCTTTGTAGGCCGTGTCATTGGGGACGTCGTGAATGAAAAGCAAACGAGTAATAAATTCAATATGTGATAAGATGAAAGATATACCGGCAGACAGCTTAATAAAGAATTATTTTCCTGTAGATTATATAGATTCTTTTTCTAAAGTGATGGTCACTGGGCAGGCTTTGACACCGGAAGATTTTCGCAATCTTGCCTTCAGCCGATTTCCTAAGTGGATTGGTTGGCTCATGAATTTTAGGAATGCGATTGTAAAGCCATTAGGACTGGATACAGCAACTAGATTTACAGATATGGTCTTGGATAAAAATCTGCATGAAGAAATTCTCGGAATGCCGGATAAGCATCTTGATTTCCATGTGTCCATGTGGTGCGGGGAATATCACGAAGGAAAACAAGAACTTCGGATTACTACTGTTGTGAAGTACAATAATTGGCTGGGAAGGGCATATTTCTTTATTATCAGACCTTTTCATGGGATAATAGTAAAGTCTATCTTAAAGCATGTTGCTGGGGATAGGGGGAGTGGGTGTAAATAAATACTCCCATTGAAATATTATCATTTCAATGGGAGTATTTATTTGAGTGGTGCCACCAGGAATCGAACCGGGGACACAAGGATTTTCAGTCCTTTGCTCTACCAACTGAGCTATGGCACCATGTTTATCTCTTTTGCGGTTGCAAAGGTAGTGAAACTTTTGGACTATGCAATAGCTTTCATAATAAAAAACGCTGATAATTGGCTATATGGCTAATTATCAGCGTTTATGATTTGAGAAAAAATACTGAAAAAGTTTTATAGTTATGCTTTTTCCGCTTCTTCTTCCTTCAAAGGATTCCATCCTTGTGCTTTGAGTTCAAACTCTTGACCGTCACGGGTAATTAGGGCGCAGCCTAATTCCGGTTTGGTGATATGGCCAATCAGCTTGACGCCTTCCATTTCGGCAACCTTTTCATGGTCGGCAATGGGGACGGTGAACAATAACTCATAATCCTCGCCTCCGTTCAGTGCACAAGTGCTCAGGTTCATATTGAATTCTTCTGCCATTACAGCCGTCTGATAGTCGATAGGAATATGTTCTTCGTAAACTCGGCAACCCACTTTGCTTTGGGTACAAATATGCAGTAATTCCGAAGAAAGTCCGTCCGATATATCCATCATGGAGGTGGGTTGTATACCTTCTTCTGCCAGTTTCTGAATGATGTCACGGCGTGCTTCGGGCTTCAGTTGACGTTCCAGAAGATACTCCTTCCCCGAGAAGTCCGGTTGCAAGTCTTTGTCACCTCCTTTGAGCACCGCCTTTTCGCGTTCCAAAAGCTGTAGTCCCATGTAGGCGGCACCCAAGTCGCCGCTGACGCAAATCAGGTCGGTTTCGCGGGCACCATTGCGGTAGACCACTTTTCCTTTCTCACCCTCGCCTATGCAGGTGATGCTGATGGTAAGCCCAGTATAGGAAGCGGAGGTGTCTCCTCCCACGATGTCAACATCATATTCTTCGCAAGCCAAACGGATGCCGGCATAGAGTTCCTCCATGTCTTCTATACTGAAACGCTTGGATATACCCAAGGAAACGGTAATCTGCTTCGGTGTGCCGTTCATGGCATAGATATCGGAGAAATTGACTACGGCCGATTTATACCCCAAATGCTTGAGCGGTACATACACAAGGTCGAAGTGGACGCCTTCCATTAGCAAGTCGGTGGTAACGAGCACTTCCTTTTCGGCCGGGTAGGAGAGGACGGCGGCATCATCTCCGACACCATATCGGCTCGACTCATTCTTTAGTTCAATGCCTTCGGTGAGGTGACGGATGAGGCCGAATTCACCGAGGGTAGCTATTTCTGTTCTCATGCTTTCTTATGCTCTATTAATCAATTCACGCATAATCTCTGTCATTCTCGGTTGTGCCTCGTCTGCAGCTTTCTGCACTTCTTCGTGAGAAACTTCTACGATTTTACCTTCTACCCCCAAGTCTGTAATGACAGATACGCCGAACACTTTGATTCCGCAATGATTTGCCACGATGACTTCCGGCACGGTGGACATGCCCACTGCATCGGCACCCAGAATATGGAACATCTTGTATTCCGCAGGTGTTTCGAATGTGGGACCTTGCGTACCGATATAGACACCGTGCTGAACCTTGATGCCCTTTTCTGCTGCAATGGCGTCGGCCTTACGAATCAGCTCTTTGTCATAGGCCTCGCTCATATCCGGGAAACGAGGGCCGTAAGGTATGTTTTTGCCACGCAATGGATGTTCGGGGAAGTAGTTTATATGGTCGGTGATAATCATCAGGTCGCCGATCGCAAAATCCGGATTTGTGCCGCCACTGGCATTGGAAACGAACAAGGTCTTGATACCCAGTTCGCGCATTACACGTACCGGGAAGGTTACTTCCTTCATGGAATAGCCCTCGTAAAAATGGAAACGTCCCTGCATCGCCATGATGTCTTTATGGCCCAGTTTGCCGAAGATAAGTTTTCCGCTGTGTCCCTCTACGGTAGAGACGGGGAAGTTGGGGATTTCTTCGTACCTTATCTCATACTTTTCAGTGATTTCACCGGCAAGACTGCCGAGGCCGGTACCGAGGATGATTGCTGTCTCAGGCTGGGTGTGCATCTTTCCCTTCAGAAAGGCTGCTGTTTCTTGAATGCGCTCTAACATAGCCAATAATGTTTTGGTTAAATATATATTGTTGATTTTGTAAAATTTCTATTTCTATCGGCAGCACGTAGATGTACGGCTTTAGTGTTTCGTCCAGTGCGGGATGGAGTTTCAGCCTTGCCGCATCTTTCTCCGTGGTGATTATCAGTCTTTTCCACTCTTCCAGGTGCAGGAATTGTTCCTTTATTTGCAATAAATCCTTGGGAGTAAAGTCATGATGGTCATCAAATGACAGCAATTTGACGTGTGGCGTGTAAGATTCCACTTCTTTCTGTAAGGGGGCGGGGGAGGCGATGCCTGTCACCAGCAGTACTTGCTCGTCTCTGGTGAGGGAGGAGAGCACTTTCCGGCTGTTCGTTTTCTCGGGAAATAGCGGTGTCAACATTCCATAGCGGAATCTGGAGAAATACAGTTGTTGGTATGGATAGAGGTGGAGCCGTTTAGCTATGATGTTGAAGTCTATCGGCTTGATATCATCCGGACATTTGGTGACGATGACCATCTGTGCCCGGTTTTTACCGCTTGAAGGTTCGCGGAGTCTTCCGGCAGGGAGCAAGGCATCATCGCACAGTAACCGGTGAAAATCAGTTAGTAGAATGTTCAGCCCAGCTTTTACATGGCGATGTTGGAAGGCATCGTCCAGGATGATGGCTTCTACAGTGGGATTTTCCAGTTTCAGCAGTTGCTCAATGCCGTGGCAACGGTTTTCGTCTACCGCTACCCGTGCATTGGGGAATTTATTTTTAATTTGATACGGCTCGTCACCTATTTGGCGTACATTGCTCTTGTCATCGGCCAATACATAGCCTCGGCTTTTACGCTTGTAACCCCGACTGAGGGTGGCTACATTTACTCCGTTTTTTTGTAATAGCTTTATCAGATATTCGGTATGTGGCGTCTTGCCAGTTCCGCCCACAGCAAGATTGCCCACGCATATTACTGGAACGTCAAAACTCTTTGACCGGAGCCAGCCCCAGTCAAAGAGTTTATTTCGCAAGCATACCCCTATCCCATAAAGCCATGATAGGGGATATAGCCAATGATATATCTTGATAAAGTTTTCCTCCATTTATTGAATATTCAGTTCAAAGGGTACACGTGCTTGTATACGGTCACATTTGTCAAAATTCTCCAGGACGCTGAACTGCTGGTATATCTCGCCCATTGTGCCTTTCAGCATACGTGCTTTGATGTAGTTACCCGGATTGGTGTTCATCAGACTTTCAAAGAAACTTTCCTTTTTCGGATAGCTCATCACGGTATAGGCATCTACTCCGGCCTTTGCAATGGCAATGTCCAAAGCTTTGTCCAAACCACCCAATTCGTCGACTAGTCCTAGTTCCTTGGCCTTGCTTCCGGTCCATACACGGCCTTGGGCAATTTTATCCAGGTCTTCCTTGCTGATGCCTCGGCCATCGGAGCAGCGGGTGAGGAAGAGGTCATATCCGTTGTTCACATACATTTGCATCAGCCCTTTTTCTCCGTCATTCATCGGGCGTGTCAGCATGCCGAAGTCTGCGTATTTATTGGTTTTCACTACATCAAAATTTACCCCGATTTTATCAGTCAGCCCCTTTGCGTTGGGGAACATGCCGAAGATGCCGATAGAACCCGTCAGTGTGGTAGGCTCGGCCACGATGGTGTCTGCATTACAAGAAATGTAGTAACCTCCTGAAGCTGCATAGTCACCCATGGAAACAATGACTGGTTTCTCTTTCTTCAATTCGCTGACGGCATACCATATCTGTTCTGAACCATAGGCGCTTCCGCCCGGTGAGTTTACGCGTAATACTACAGCTTTTACATCTTCGTCATCTTTCAGCTTGCGCAGGTCTTTAATCACCTTTTTAGAGTCGATGCCTTCTTCGCTGGAGGCAGAAGATGAACCACCGTCAATTTCTCCATAGGCATAGTATACGGCAATCACATTTCCACTTTTGTCTTTGGGAACATTCTTCTTTACGTTAATCATGTCCTGCAAACCAAGTACGGGCATGCGGTCGTCTTTGTCGATGCCTACCATCGCTTTCAGGTAGTTGCGTACATCATTCTTATATATTAATGTATCGACCAGTCCGCATTGCACACTTTCTTCTGCGGGATAGAACATCAACATGCGGTCGGCAATGGCGTTCAGTGAGTCTACAGATATTTTGCGTGATTCTGCAACATCATTGGTCACTTGTCCCCAGATGGAGGTCAGGTAAGCGTCGATTTGTTCACGGTTGGCAGGGCTCATTTCGGTAGAGATGAAAGGCTCTACAGCCGATTTGTAGGTACCTACTTTGAATATCTGCATTTCTACTCCGATTTTGGCCAGCAAATCCTTGAAGAACATGGGGGTAGCGGCCAAGCCCCTCCACTCGACCATACCTTGCGGGTTCAGCAACACCTTGTCGGCTATACTTGACAGATAATAAAGACCTTGGGAATAGCTGTCACCATAAGCCACGATGAATTTTCCCGATTCCTTGAAATCCTTCAATGCATTGCGTATTTCTTCGCGTGAAGCAAATCCTGCACCCAGCGAAGTCGCTTCTATATAGATACCTTTAATGTCGTCATTCTCTTTTGCTTTTTTGATAGAAGAGAGGATATCATCCAGGCCATAAGTCTTATAATTGTCTCCCATAAGGGCATCGAACGGATTGTCTTGGCTGCGTTCAGCCAGTGCACCATTCAAATCCAGCATCATAATGGAGTTTTTGCGTACTTGCGTTTCTGACTCCGAAGATGATACCATGCTGAAAACCACCAAAATACTGATGAAAACTAAAACAACGACTGATACGATGATGCCGGTAATGGTGGCAAACGTAAATTTCAGAAAATCTTTCATTGCACTTTATTGTTTTTAGTATGCTAACTTTTAAAAGCTAACAAAGATAAATAATTAGGTTGATATTTACCCTATCTGTCGCTGAGTTTTTCGGTTTGTCACAGTATTGTGGGAGATTTCATTCTCTTTTCTTTTATCTTTGGAGTATTTCATTTCGTTCTTTATGGATAGTTAGTTTCTAAAATGCCAGATATAATTGCTATCTCTTTACTTTCTGAGTCTGTTTCTCTAAAAACTAGTCTTTCCACAGCAATGTTCTTTTCTTACCACAGCTGTGGAAAGAAAGAAACGCGGGTGTGGTAAGAAAGAAACATATCTGTGGTGAGAAAAGTTGTTCAGTAGTTCTCGTTTAGTATCCGGGCTTTCCGGATGTAGCCTTTCGCAGGTTTATTGTCAGTTCTCTTTGGGCTCCTCAAGCGTGGTGCCGGCCGTTCAGTGGTCTATGTCAAGGGGTGAACTTAGTATATTCCGATGCGCGCGCGTATATATATAATGTGTCCCCTTCCTTCCTGCCTTTCTTTCCCTTTAAAAAACATGCTTTAAAACATATCTATCAATCAGCTAGTTATGAAAAAGTTCACGTAAACCCTCAAAAAAAGCTTGTATATATTTTGCAGATGTCCGTAAAAGCCCTACTTTTGCATCCGCTTTCGGGAACGAAGGCGGCGATGTTTTGACATTCTGACAGTAAAACGGAGCGGTAAGCTTCCATTTTTCTCTTCTTTGCCATAGGTTTCTTTCGGAACTTCGGCCTTGGAAAAGAAAAATGAAAAAAAAACTTCCGAAACATTTGGAAGTTATGCTTTAAAGTCCTTACCTTTGCACCCGCTTTTGAAAACGAAAGCAGCGCGAGTTGACATTCTTTTTAAAGAAACGGTGCCTGGTCCTTCTTCCTTTTTCTTTTTGCCTCCCTTTCGACAAGAGAGACGACGAGGAAAGAAAAATGAAAAAAAACTTCCGAAAATATTTGGAAGATATGCTTTAAAGTTCTTACCTTTGCATCCGCTTTCTGAAAAGAACAGCAATCGTGAAACAAGCGATCTTTGAACAGATTTACATAAACAATACAAGTAGTACAAGAGCAGGTGCTTCGCAAATTAATAATTGGAAACTAATGATTAAGGCGCGTCGTACCTGGGTAAAACAAAAGAACCGTCAATACTTATTCTATATAGATAGGTAAAGATAAACTTTTTGAATTCGAGCGTCCTGAACAGATAATTAAGCTGCCGCACTTTAATTTTTAATTTGCGCAGTCAAGATACTTTTACAATGAAGAGTTTGATCCTGGCTCAGGATGAACGCTAGCTACAGGCTTAACACATGCAAGTCGAGGGGCAGCATGAACTTAGCTAAGTTTGATGGCGACCGGCGCACGGGTGAGTAACACGTATCCAACCTGCCGATGACTCGGGGATAGCCTTTCGAAAGAAAGATTAATACCCGATGGCATAGTTCTTCCGCATGGTGGAACTATTAAAGAATTTCGGTCATCGATGGGGATGCGTTCCATTAGGCAGTTGGCGGGGTAACGGCCCACCAAACCGACGATGGATAGGGGTTCTGAGAGGAAGGTCCCCCACATTGGAACTGAGACACGGTCCAAACTCCTACGGGAGGCAGCAGTGAGGAATATTGGTCAATGGACGCGAGTCTGAACCAGCCAAGTAGCGTGAAGGATGACTGCCCTATGGGTTGTAAACTTCTTTTATAAGGGAATAAAGTGCGGGACGTGTCCCTTTTTGTATGTACCTTATGAATAAGGATCGGCTAACTCCGTGCCAGCAGCCGCGGTAATACGGAGGATCCGAGCGTTATCCGGATTTATTGGGTTTAAAGGGTGCGTAGGCGGCCTTTTAAGTCAGTTGTGAAAGTTTGCGGCTCAACCGTAAAATTGCAGTTGATACTGGGTGTCTTGAGTACAGTAGAGGCAGGCGGAATTCGTGGTGTAGCGGTGAAATGCTTAGATATCACGAAGAACTCCGATTGCGAAGGCAGCTCACTGGACTGCAACTGACACTGATGCTCGAAAGTGTGGGTATCAAACAGGATTAGATACCCTGGTAGTCCACACAGTAAACGATGAATACTCGCTGTTTGCGATATACAGTAAGCGGCCAAGCGAAAGCGTTAAGTATTCCACCTGGGGAGTACGCCGGCAACGGTGAAACTCAAAGGAATTGACGGGGGCCCGCACAAGCGGAGAACATGTGGTTTAATTCGATGATACGCGAGGAACCTTACCCGGGCTTGAATTGCAACTGAATGATGTGGAGACATGTCAGCCGCAAGGCAGTTGTGAAGGTGCTGGTTGTCGTCAGCTCGTGCCGTGAGGTGTCGGCTTAAGTGCCATAACGAGCGCAACCCTTATCGATAGTTACCATCAGGTTATGCTGGGGACTCTGTCGAGACTGCCGTCGTAAGATGTGAGGAAGGTGGGGATGACGTCAAATCAGCACGGCCCTTACGTCCGGGGCTACACGTGTTACAATGGGGGTACAGAAGGCAGCTACACGGCGACGTGATGCTAATCCCTAAAGCCTCTCAGTTCGGATTGAGTCTGCAACCCGACTCCGTGAAGCTGGATTCGCTAGTAATCGCGCATCAGCCACGGCGCGGTGAATACGTTCCCGGGCCTTGTACACCGCCCGTCAAGCCATGAAAGCCGGGGGTACCTGAAGTGCGTAACCGCAAGGAGCGCCCTAGGGTAAAACTGGTGATTGGGGCTAAGTCGTAACAAGGTAGCCGTACCGGAAGGTGCGGCTGGAACTCCTTCTGGAGTGACGTCTCGACTCGATCGTTGGTTCTTGAAGTTATGCTTCCATAAGAACCTCTTGTACTGCGCGTACTTGTTTATTAAAATATACGAAAAGTAGAAGCCGAGCCGTAAGGCGAGGTTTGACTGACAGTCCTATAGCTCAGTTGGTTAGAGCGCTACACTGATAATGTAGAGGTCGGCAGTTCAACTCTGCCTGGGACTACTTCAAAGTTGAAAACTGAAAATTGAGAAATGAAAATCGGGAACTCTCCGGATTTTCCACTTTCCACTTTCCGTTTTCCACTTATAAGAAGGGGGATTAGCTCAGCTGGCTAGAGCACCTGCTTTGCACGCAGGGGGTCAACGGTTCGAATCCGTTATTCTCCACTCCGTTTTGATTATTGTTTTATAATTGAAACACCGTTCTTTGACATGATGTGACCAAAAAAAAGTAAAGTTAAAAGCTGAAAGTATATATCGACCATACGTGATCGGTAAGACAAAAGTAAGCAAGGGCACATGGCGGATGCCTTGGCTCTCGGAGGCGATGAAGGACGTGATAAGCTGCGATAAGCTGCGGGTAGGTGCAAATGACCTTTGATCCGCGGATTTCCGAATGGGACAACCCGGTACTTTGAAGAGGTACCATTCCACAATGTGGAAGGCTAACGCAGGGAACTGAAACATCTTAGTACCTGCAGGAAAAGAAAATAAACAATGATTCCCCCAGTAGTGGCGAGCGAACGGGGAACAGCCCAAACCACCCATGTTACGGCATGTGTGGGGTTGTAGGACCACGTCGTGGCAAGAAAGTTGGTGAGCAGAATGTTCTGGAAAGTACAGCCATAGAGCATGACAGCTGCGTATGCGAAGCCAAGCGAAGCCTAGTGGTATCCTGAGTAGCGCGGAGCACGAGGAATTCTGCGTGAATCTGCCGGGACCATCCGGTAAGGCTAAATACTCCCGAGAGACCGATAGTGAACCAGTACTGTGAAGGAAAGGTGAAAAGCACTTCGAACAGAAGAGTGAAATAGTTCCTGAAACCATGTGCCTACAAGCGGTCGGAGCACCTTCTGGTGTGACGGCGTGCCTTTTGCATAATGAACCTACGAGTTACTTTTTCCGGCGAGGTTAAGGATTTCAGATCTGCAGCCGAAGCGAAAGCGAGTCTGAACAGGGCGTATAGTCGGAAGGAGTAGACGCGAAACCAAGTGATCTACCCTTGGGCAGGTTGAAGGATGGGTAACACCATCTGGAGGACCGAACCAATAAGCGTTGAAAAGCTTCTGGATGACCTGAGGGTGGGGGTGAAAGGCTAATCAAACTTGGAGATAGCTCGTACTCCCCGAAATGCATTTAGGTGCAGCCTTGACTTATACTGGCATGAGGTAGAGCGACTGATTGGATGCGAGGGCTTCACCGCCTATCAAGTCTTGACAAACGAATGCGTGTCAGTTCTATGTCAGGAGTGAGGGCATGGGTGCTAAGGTCCATGTCCTAAAGGAGAACAATCCGGACCAACAGCTAAGGTCCCGAAATGAATACTAAGTTGAACTAACGAAGTCAGATTGCTAAGACAGCTAGGATGTTGGCTTGGAAGCAGCCATTCATTTAAAGAGTGCGTAACAGCTCACTAGTCGAGGAGTTTGGCGTGGATAAGTAATCGGGCATAAGTATTCTACCGAAGCTTTGGGATGAGAAATCATCGGTAGGGGAGCATTCCACTCGGCGTCGAAGGTGAAGCGCGAGCTTTGCTGGAGCGTGTGGAAAAGCAAATGTAGGTATAAGTAACGATAAAGGGGGTGAGGAAACCCCCTCGCCGAAAGACTAAGGTTTCCTGATCAACGCTAATCGGATCAGGGTTAGTCGGGTCCTAAGGCTCAGCCGAACGGCGGACCGATGGCAGAACCGGTTAATATTCCGGTACTACCTGTGGGAGTGACGTGGAGACGGAGTCGTGACAGCCGCGGACTGACGGAATAGCCGGTTGAAGGGTGTAGATGCTGATTATCCCAGGCAAATCCGGAGATAAGAGTCGAACCTGATAGTATGGAGCGTTCTTCGGAACAATCCAATAGTGCGTGTAATCATACTTCCAAGAAAATCCGCTAAACTTAATCCTCCAGGTACCCGTACCGCAAACGGACACACGTAGTCGGGTTGAATATACTAAGGCGCTTGAGTGATTCACGGTTAAGGAACTAGGCAAACTGACCCTGTAACTTCGGGATAAAGGGTCCTCGTCTTAACGGCGAGGCGCAGAGAATAGGTCCAGGCAACTGTTTAACAAAAACACAGGGCTGTGCAAAATTGAAAGATTACGTATACAGCCTGACACCTGCCCGGTGCTGGAAGGTTAAGAGGAGATGTCATCGCAAGAGAAGCATTGAATTGAAGCCCCAGTAAACGGCGGCCGTAACTATAACGGTCCTAAGGTAGAAATTCCTTGTCGGGTAAGTTCCGACCTGCACGAATGGTGTAATGATCTGGACGCTGTCTCAACCGTGAGCTCAGTGAAATTGTAGTATCGGTGAAGATGCCGATTACCCGCGATGGGACGAAAAGACCCCGTGAACCTTTACTATAGCTTAACATTGAATTTGGGTAATTGATGTGTAGGATAGGCCGGAGGCTTCGAAGCGGGTACGCCAGTATTTGTGGAGCCGCTGTTGAAATACGGCCCTTTGATTATTTGAGTTCTAACCCGTTGTTGCGGGGACACTGTTTGGTGGGTAGTTTGACTGGGGTGGTCGCCTCCAAAAGTGTAACGGAGGCTTCTAAAGGTGCCCTCACGATTGGTAATCGTCTGCAGAGTGTAATGGCATAAGGGCGCTTGACTGGGAGACTTACAAGTCGATCAGGTAGGAAACTAGAGCATAGTGATCCGGTGTTTCTGTATGGAAAGGACATCGCTCAAAGGATAAAAGGTACTCCGGGGATAACAGGCTGATCCCTCCCAAGAGCTCATATCGACGGAGGGGTTTGGCACCTCGATGTCGGCTCGTCACATCCTGGGGCTGGAGAATAAGGGTTGGGCTGTTCGCCCATTAAAGTGGCACGCGGCTGGGTTCAGAACGTCGTGAGACAGTTCGGTCTCTATCTATCGTGGGCGCATGAAATTTGCGTCTGACACTAGTACGAGAGGACCGTGTTGGACTGACCTCTGGTTTACCGGTTGTGCCGCCAGGTGCATTGCCGGGTATCTAAGTCGGGATTGGATAAGTGCTGAAAGCATCTAAGTACGAAGCCAGCCACAAGATTAGATTTCTCAGGGTCGTTGTAGACTACAACGTTGATAGGATGCAGGTGTACAGGCAGCGATGTCATAGCCGAGCATTACTAATTGCCCGTCCACTTTTTGCCTTCCGTGTATGGAGGTATATACGTTCAGCAATATATGGACACTTTACTTTTTTCTCATCATGTCTGCCTTATTCAGGTGACTACAGCACCGGGGTTCCACCTCTTCCCATTCCGAACAGAGAAGTTAAGCCCGGTCACGCCGATGGTACTGCGTAACAGTGGGAGTAGGTAGTCGCCGTTTTTCAGAAGAAGCCTCCGTGTCTGATAAGGATACGGAGGCTTTGTTCGTTTTTGGCGGTCTCATAAACTTTCACTATATTTGCGCCGAACTAATTTTATATCAACGTTTAAAGCAAATTGAAAGTATGAAGACTAAAGTTTTATTGGCTGCCGTTGCGGTAGCGTTTTCTTTCGCAGTGACATCTTGTGGCAACAAAAAGGCTGCAGATTCTAATGCAACTGAGGCAGATTCTTGCTGTGCTGCAAAAACAGAACAAGTATGTGACTCTGCAAAGGCATGTTGCCAGGCTGCTGATTCAGCAGCGTGTCCTAAGGCTGCATGTGATGGTGCCAAGTGTGACAAACCTTGTGAGAAGAAGTAATTCAGAACTTGTATTGAACTGAAGAATAAGGAAAGGCGTACCTTGAGGTACGCCTTTTTTTGTGATATATTTCAGCGATAAATGAATACAAACTTATAAAATGATATTTTTTATCGGAAAAAAGTAACGAATTTGTTTGTGTGGTACGAAATAATATCTACCTTTGCAACGTCAAAACAAAAAAGAAGATGATTCAGAACTTTACATATATTCTACTGTGTGGTATTATTATTCTACTGGCAAAGTTTAGTGGAAGTGAGTGCTGTGCGTGAATATATATGTAAGATGCAATGATATATGAAGCCTTTCTCACTTCCAAGTGTGAAAGGCTTTTTTTATGGAACATAAATTAAATACAATAAAGCAATGAGTGACAAATTATTTATTTTCGACACAACGCTCCGCGATGGCGAGCAGGTTCCGGGATGCCAATTGAATACAGTGGAAAAGATTCAGGTAGCCAGACAACTGGAAGCCCTGGGGGTGGACGTGATTGAAGCCGGATTTCCGATTTCAAGTCCGGGAGATTTCAATTCGGTCATTGAGATATCAAAAGCTGTGACATGGCCCACCATCTGTGCCTTGACACGTGCCGTACAGAAAGATATTGATGTGGCGGCAGAGGCTTTGCAGTTTGCCAAGCATAAACGTATCCATACTGGTATCGGTACATCTGACTCGCACATTAAATATAAATTTAATTCCAATCGCGAGGAAATAATAGAGCGTGCAGTGGCTGCCGTAAAGTATGCACGTAAGTATGTGGATGATGTAGAGTTCTATGCCGAAGATGCAGGCCGAACGGATAATGAATATTTGGCACGGGTGGTAGAAGCTGTTATCAAGGCAGGTGCGACTGTGGTGAATATTCCCGATACAACGGGGTATTGCTTGCCTGATGAGTATGGCGCGAAGATAAGATATCTGATGGAACATGTCAACGGTATTCATAATGCCATTATTTCTACTCATTGCCACAATGACTTGGGCATGGCTACTGCCAATACAATGGCTGGCGTACTGAATGGTGCCCGCCAGGTGGAGGTAACCATCAATGGTATTGGTGAACGTGCCGGCAATACTTCTCTTGAGGAAGTGGCGATGATTATCAAATGTCACAAGGACATAGAAATCGAGACCAACATCAATACACAGAAGATTTATCCAACCAGCCGTATGGTGTCCAGTCTGATGAACATGCCGGTGCAGCCCAACAAGGCTATTGTAGGTCGCAATGCTTTTGCCCATTCGTCGGGTATCCACCAGGATGGTGTGTTGAAGAATGTACAGACTTACGAAATCATTGACCCGCATGATGTGGGTATTGATGATAATTCCATCGTATTGACAGCCCGTAGCGGACGTGCAGCCTTGAAGAATCGTTTGTCGATATTGGGAGTACAACTGGATCAGGAGAAGTTGGACAAAGTGTATGAAGAGTTCTTGAAACTTGCCGATAAGAAGAAGGATATCAACGATGATGATATGCTGGTATTGGCAGGGGCAAACCGTACGCAGAACCACCGTATCAAACTGGAATATCTTCAGGTGACCAGTGGGGTGGGGGTTCGTTCGGTTGCCAGCTTGGGATTGAACATCTCTGGCGAGAAGTTTGAAGCCGCCGCCAGTGGAAACGGTCCGGTAGACGCTGCTATCAAGGCTTTGAAGAAGATTATTGACCGCCATATGACATTGAAGGAATTCACTATCCAGGCTATCAGCAAGGGTAGCGACGATATGGGTAAGGTACATATGCAGGTGGAATACGATAATCATATTTATTATGGGTTCGGTGCCAATACGGATATTATCGCGGCATCAGTGGAAGCGTACATCGACTGTATCAATAAGTTCAAGATGTGATTTTAATCGTAAATTGTAAATAGCTAAATTGTACATAAAGAGATGAATACATTATTTGATAAAATCTGGGATGCCCATGTGGTACAGAAAGTGGAAGACGGTCCCACACAGCTTTATATTGACCGGCTTTATTGTCATGAAGTAACCAGCCCGCAAGCCTTTTCAGGATTGCGCGAACGTGGAATCAAGTGTTTCCGTCCGGAAAAGATTTTCTGTATGCCCGACCATAACACGCCGACGCATGACCAGGACAAGCCGATTGAAGACCCGGTTTCAAAGACTCAGGTAGATACATTGGCCAAGAATGCGGAAGAGTTTGGATTGGCCCATTTCGGCATGATGGACAAGAAGAACGGAATTATCCATGTAGTAGGTCCGGAACGCGGGCTGACCCTGCCTGGCATGACCATTGTCTGCGGTGACTCGCATACTTCCACCCACGGGGCGATGGGAGCAGTGGCTTTCGGTATCGGTACGAGTGAGGTGGAAATGGTAATGGCCTCGCAATGTATCCTTCAGACCCGTCCTAAGACAATGCGCATCACTGTCGACGGCAAACTTGGCAAGGGAGTGACGGCAAAAGATGTAGCATTGTATATGATGTCGAAGATGACGACCAGCGGCGCTACGGGATATTTCGTGGAATATGCCGGAGAAGCTGTGCGCAGTCTGACTATGGAAGGGCGTCTGACCTTGTGCAATCTGAGTATAGAGATGGGTGCCCGCGGCGGTATGGTTGCTCCGGATGAGACCACTTTCGAGTATATTAAAGGACGCGAATATGCTCCGAAGGGTGAGGCATGGGACAAGGCATTGGCCTATTGGAAAACATTGAAGAGTGATGAGGATGCAGTGTTCGACAAGGAAGTTCGTTTTGCTGCCGAAGATATTGAACCGATGATTACATACGGTACCAATCCGGGCATGGGTATGGGTATCACACAACATATTCCTACTACCGAAGGCATGGGAGAAGCTGCCCGGACCTCTTTCATGAAGTCTATGAGCTATATGGGTTTCCAACCGGGAGAACCTTTGCTGGGTAAGAAGGTTGACTATGTGTTTTTGGGTGCCTGCACCAATGGACGCATTGAGGATTTCCGTGCATTTGCCTCCATTGTGAAAGGCCGTCGGAAAGCCGAGAATGTAGTGGCATGGCTGGTTCCGGGCTCCTGGATGGTAGATGCACAGATTCGCGAAGAGGGACTGGACAAGATTTTGGAAGAGGCCGGTTTTGCCATTCGCCAACCGGGTTGTTCTGCTTGCCTGGCAATGAACGACGATAAGGTGCCTGCCGGAAAGTATGCAGTGTCTACCAGTAACCGTAATTTTGAAGGACGCCAAGGACCGGGTTCCCGAACACTGCTTGCCAGCCCGCTTGTAGCTGCAGCAGCGGCAGTGACTGGAGTAATTACTGACCCGAGAACGCTGATTTGATGTACGATTGGACGATTTACGATTAAAATTACTTCGTAAATCAAACATCGTTCAACAAAGGTAAATCAAGAGTATTTTCAATCGTAAATTGTAAATCGTAAATACAAAGATGAAGACAAAATTTGATATAATAACCAGTACTTGTGTGCCTCTTCCATTAGAGAATGTGGATACAGACCAGATAATCCCTGCACGTTTTCTGAAAGCTACTACCCGTGAGGAAAAGTTCTTCGGAGATAATTTATTCCGCGATTGGCGCTATCATCCGGACGGTTCTCTGAACAAGGACTTTGTTTTGAACAATCCCACTTACGGTGGACAGATTCTGGTGGCGGGAAAGAACTTCGGTTCCGGTTCCAGCCGTGAGCATGCTGCATGGGCCATTGCCGGTTACGGTTTCCGCGTGGTGGTATCGAGTTTCTTTGCCGATATACACAAGAACAATGAACTGAACAACTTTGTGCTTCCGGTGGTGGTAAGTGAGCCGTTCCTGAAAGAGTTGTTCGACTCTATCTCTGCCAATCCGAAGATGGAAGTGGAAGTGAATCTGCCCGAACAGACCATCACCAACAAAGCTACGGGCAAGATCGAACATTTTGAAATCAATGCCTACAAGAAACATTGCCTGATGAATGGCTTGGATGACATCGATTTTCTGGTTGAGAATAAAGATAAGATAGAAGCTTGGGAGAATAAAAATGAAGCATAATCATCCGAAGATAGAAATCATGGACACTACGCTCCGCGACGGTGAACAGACCAGCGGAGTCTCCTTTGTGCCCCATGAGAAGCTGATGATTGCCCGTTTGTTACTGGAGGAATTGAAGGTAGACCGGGTGGAGGTGGCTTCTGCGCGGGTATCCGAAGGAGAGTTTGATGCCGTAAAAATGATTTGTGACTGGGCGGCACGCCGTAATCTGTTGCCAAGAGTAGAAGTGCTTGGCTTTGTAGATGGCCACACGTCGGTGGACTGGATACATGCGACCGGTTGCCGTGTCATCAATCTGCTGTGCAAAGGCTCGCTGAAGCATTGCACCTACCAGTTGAAGAAGACTCCCGAAGAGCATATCGAGGATATTCTGTCCGTAGTGGATTACGCCAACGAGCAGGATATGGTAGTGAATGTCTATCTGGAAGACTGGAGCAACGGCATGAAAGATTCTCCGGAATATGTGTTCCGTCTGATGGACGCCTTGGAGCAGACCAATATCCGCCGCTATATGTTGCCTGACACGTTGGGCGTATTGAACCCGCTGCAGGTCATCGAGTTCATGCGCAAGATGGTGAAACGCTATCCGCATGCCCATTTTGACTTCCATGCCCACAATGACTATGACCTTGCCGTGAGCAATGTGCTTGCCGCCGTACTTAGCGGTTGCAAGGGACTGCATACTACCATTAACGGCCTGGGCGAACGCGCCGGCAATGCTCCGCTTGCCAGTGTGCAGGCTATCCTGAAAGACCACTTCAATGCCATTACCAACATTGACGAAAGCCGCCTGAACGACGTAAGCCGTGTGGTGGAGTCCTACTCGGGCATCGTCATTCCCGCCAATAAACCGATTGTTGGCGAGAATGTATTTACCCAAGTGGCAGGCGTCCATGCCGACGGTGACAATAAAAGTAACCTCTACTGCAACGACCTCCTGCCCGAACGCTTTGGTCGCAAGCGAGAGTATGCCCTGGGCAAGAACAGCGGTAAAGCCAATATCCGGAAGAATCTGGAGGACTTGGGGTTACAACTGGATGAAGATGCCATGCGCAAAGTGACCGAACGCATCATTGAGTTGGGCGACAAGAAAGAGCTGGTGACGCAAGAAGACCTGCCCTATATCGTTTCGGACGTACTGAAGCACGGAATGGCAGAAGAACGCGTCAGCCTTAAGAGCTATATTGTGAATCTGGCGTATGGATTGAAGCCGATGGCTACGTTGAAGATAGAAATTAACGGAAAGGAATATGAGGAAAGTTCCAGTGGAGATGGCCAGTATGATGCTTTTGTGCGCGCCTTGCGCAAGATATATAAAGTGACACTGGGTCGTAAGTTCCCGATGCTGACGAACTATGCCGTGACTATTCCTCCCGGTGGGCGTACCGATGCCTTTGTGCAGACGGTTATTACCTGGAGTTTTGAAGATACGATATTCCGTACACGCGGATTGGACGCAGACCAGACGGAAGCAGCCATCAAGGCGACGGTGAAGATGCTGAATATCATAGAAGACGAATACGAATCATAAAAAATGGATCTCATGGAGAAAAAGAAATCGTTTTTTGAGAGGCGTCCTTATGTATGCTATGCGTTGTATGCAGGCTTGCTTTTTGCTTTCAACCTCTTTCTGCGTTGGTGGAGCGGCGAGTTGGATGCGGACGAGTATCTTATGTCAGCCATCAATACCCTTATATTGACAGCTGGTTTTGTGTGGGGTGACCGGTATCGCCGCAAGAATCTTGCAAACAAAAAGAAGATAGATGAACTTTTAAATAATAAAGAAAACAATGGATTTTAAAATTGCAGTGTTGGCCGGTGACGGTATCGGCCCCGAAATCTCTACCGTAGGCGTGGATGTGATGACTGCCGTGTGTGAGAAGTTCGGACATAAAGTGAACTATGAATATGCCATCTGCGGTGCAGACGCGATAGACAAGGTGGGTGACCCGTTTCCTGAAGCCACTTATGAGGCTTGTAAAAATGCGGATGCTGTATTGTTCTCTGCCGTAGGTGACCCGAAATTCGACAATGACCCTACTGCCAAAGTGCGTCCCGAGCAGGGCTTGCTGGCTATGCGCAAGAAACTGGGACTGTTTGCCAACATCCGTCCCGTGCAGACCTTCAAATGTCTGCTCCATAAGTCTCCCCTTCGTGCGGAACTGGTGGATGGTGCCGATTTCCTTTGTATCCGCGAACTGACCGGTGGCATGTACTTCGGTGAGAAATACCAGGACAATGACAAGGCGTATGATACGAACATGTATACCCGTCCTGAGATTGAGCGTATCCTGAAAGTCGGATTTGAATATGCCATGAAACGCAGCAAACATCTTACGGTGGTGGATAAAGCCAATGTGCTTGCCTCTTCCCGTCTTTGGAGACAGATTGCCCAGGAGATGGCACCGCAGTACCCCGAGGTGACAACCGACTATATGTTTGTGGACAACGCCGCCATGAAGATGATTCAAGAGCCGAAATTCTTTGACGTAATGGTTACGGAAAATACGTTTGGTGATATTTTGACGGACGAGGGTTCCTGCATCAGTGGCTCTATGGGATTGCTGCCTTCTGCTTCTACGGGAGAGAGCACGCCGGTATTCGAACCTATCCATGGTTCCTGGCCGCAGGCGAAAGGCTTGAATATAGCCAATCCGCTGGCGCAAATTTTGTCTGTAGCCATGCTTTTCGAATACTTCGACCTGAAAGAGGAGGGGGGGGTGATTCGTAAGGCAGTTGATGCTTCACTCGATGCGAATGTACGTACACCGGAGATTCAAGTAGAAGGTGGCGACAAATACGGTACCAAGGAAGTGGGCGCGTGGATTGTAGACTATCTTAAGAAGTCTTGATAACAGTGTCTCATTACCGTTCTGTTCATCAGTAACTTCTCACTGCAAAGTTCTGCAAACCTTTTGCAGTGTCACTGCAAAGCTGTTACAGTTGCACTGCAAAGCAGTTGCAGTACCACTGCAAACCTATTTGCAGTAACGCTGCAGCTCGTTTGCAGTACTACTGCAAAAAGCATGCACCATCTTTGCAGTGGGAAGTCGCTGATTGTCAGATATGGTTCTTCCTCCTCATCCTGCCTTCTTCAATCGTTTCATATCCTTTCATCCTCTTTATTCGTGTTAAGCTTTGATAGATGGCAGTATAATCTTTCCTTTCCCGCACGGTTTATTTCTTGGAATTTCCATATCTTTGTCAGCATATCCATGTTACATAAGTGTGTACGGGAAGAATGTATTAGACAGTGAGATTATGGCGAAAATTGCAAAGAACCTGACGGAGTTGATTGGGCATACTCCTTTGATGGAATTGGCTGAATACAGCCGTAAATACGGATTGAAAAGAAATATTGTGGCTAAGCTGGAATCTTTTAATCCGGTGGGAAGCGTGAAGGACCGTGTGGCATTTGCCATGATTGAGGATGCCGAGGCACGTGGGGCTTTGAAACCCGGAGCCACGATTATTGAACCTACCAGTGGCAATACCGGCGTGGGACTGGCGATGGTGGCAACCATCAAGGGATATCATTTGATATTGACCATGCCGGAGACCATGAGTGTGGAACGCCGTAATCTGTTGAAAGCCTTGGGTGCGGAGATTGTACTGACCGACGGACTGGCAGGTATGGCCGGCTCCATTGCCAAAGCGAAAGAATTGCGGGATGCGATACCTGGTGCGGTTATTCTGCAGCAGTTTGAGAATCCCTCCAATGCCAAGGCTCATGAACATACTACGGGGGAAGAAATCTGGACGGACACGGATGGTAAAGTGACTGTTTTTGTTGCCGGTGTGGGCACGGGCGGTACGGTCTGTGGAGTGGCGCGTGCCTTGAAGAAACATAATCCGGATGTCTATGTTGTGGCTGTAGAACCGGCCTCCTCTCCGGTTCTGGAAGGAGGGGAAGATGCACCGCACCGCATCCAGGGGATTGGGGCCAATTTTATTCCTTCCATTTATGATGCTTCTGTAGTAGACGAGATTATTCCGGTGCCCGATGACGAGGCCATTCGTGGAGGACGAGAGCTGGCTTCTACGGAAGGCTTGCTGGCTGGCATCTCATCCGGTGCGGCGGTATATGCGGCACGGTTGCTGGCCGAACGCCCTGAATTTGCGGATAAAATGATTGTTGCCCTACTGCCCGATACGGGGGAACGCTATTTGTCAACAGAACTGTTCGCTTTCGATACCTATCCTTTGGAATAAATACTGAACTATTATATGAAGAAACTTATTTTTTCTTTCTTCTTGTGTGGAGCCACGATGTTCCCTGCCTTTTCACAAACCTATCAGGAACTGAGCGAACGTGCGGTTGCAGCCACGGAGCAAGACAGCTTGTCATTGGCCGAAAAATACATTGAACAAGCTTTGAAAATGGAGCCCGCCAATCCTCATAACGCTTTGCTGTTCTCCAACTTGGGTACGATACAACGTCGGCAGCACCGGTATGAGCAGGCCCTTGACTCGTATACTCTGGCATTGAACATTGCTCCGCGTGCCATACCTGCCCTGATGAATCGTGCCGCTCTTTACCTTGAGTTGGGGAAGGATGATTTGGCCCGGATAGACTATTCTTTGGTGCTGGATATAGAAAGCGATAATCAGGAAGCCTTGCTGATGCGTGCCTATATCTATATGCGGCAGCGCAACTATAATTTTGCAAAGTCTGATTATGAACGTCTGCTGAAACTTGCCCCCCAGAGTTACAATGGCCGTCTGGGGTTGGCTACACTGGAGCAGAAGGAGGGCAAATATGAAGCGGCGCTTTCGATATTGAATGCCATGATTGCAGAAAAAGGAGGAGAAGCTACCCGGCTGACTACCCAGCAATATGCCGTACTTTACGTAGCACGTGCGGGTGTAGAGCAGGATATGAAACATGTGGACCTGGCCATGATGGACTTGGAAGAAGCCATCAAGCTGGATGCTTCGCAGACAGAAGCCTACTTGATACGGGGGCAAATTTACCTTTCTCAAAAGAAAAAGGAGTTGGCAAAACGTGACTTCGAAAAGGCCATTTCACTTGGCGTGCCGCAAGGTGACCTCAGGGATTTACTGTTACAGTGTAAATAATATTCAACTGTATTTCCGTATCAGTTCCACAAACTCTTTTCCGTATTTCTTCTTTTTATATTCACCGATACCGCTGATATTACCAAATTCTTCTATGGTAGTGGGGCGGGAGGCGCTGAGTAGGTGGAGCACTTTGTCGGACAGTACGATATAGGCAGGAAGTGCTTCCTGGTCGGCAAGGCGTTTGCGGAGAGTGCGGAGAGCCTCGAAAAGTTCCCCACTTTCTGTATTGGGCAATCCCAATGGCAATTCTTTGGTTGGAACTGTAGCCTTGCGTTTACGGCCTCTTGTAGCTTGTACAGCTTCCTCGCGGCGGATGGTGACAAGCAGGGCGCGTGCTCTGCCAAACAAGACATCTGTTCCGCTTTGAGTGATTTTCAGGTGGTTGTTTTCATTGTAGGCTATTTCGAAATAACCGAGCTGTAACATTTGCAGCAGGTAGTCATGCCAATCTCTGGGGGGGACTTCGCGCCCGGCTCCAAAGGTCTTGAGTCGATGGTATCCTCTTTCTGTAACTTCAGAACTCATGTTTCCTCGGAGGATGTCCACTAAAATACCGGTTCCTATCTGTTGCTCGGAACGCGCGATTGCACTAAGTGCCTTTTGTACGATTATTGTACCATCGAAACGTTCGGGGGGATTTTTGCATACATCACAGTTTCCACAGTCGCAGGTCGTATTTTCACCGAAATAACTTAACAGAATGCGACGGCGGCAGATATCTGCTTCCGCATATTGCTGCATACGTTGCAGCTTTTCCAGGTTGATGCTTTGTTGCCCGCTGTCTGTTGCGAATTTAGTGAGCAGAATGAGGTCGGCCAGTGAATAGAACAAAAGGGTGTCACTGGGCATTCCGTCTCGTCCGGCACGTCCTATTTCCTGATAGAAACTTTCAATGCTTTTGGGCAAATTGTAATGAATTACCCAGCGCACATTGCTTTTGTCAATTCCCATTCCAAAGGCAATGGTGGCGCATACCACTTGCACGCGGTCATTGATGAAGTCGTCTTGTGCTTCATCTCTTCGTGCCGGCGACAGTCCTGCATGATAGACCGCCGACTTTATCCCTTGTTTTTGAAGCATTTGTGCCACTGTTTCAGCCTTGCTGCGGCTCATGCAATAAATGATGCCGCTCTCCCGGATGGCGGGCGATGAAGTCGAGGATGGCTTTGCTTTTTCCTTCTGCTGGTAACCTCTTTTACGGTGAGACTCAGGTTGGGACGGTCGAAAGATGAAATGAAAATTCTCGGTTGGTTGAGGTGTAGCTGTTTAATAATATCTTCACGGGTTATTTTATCGGCTGTGGCAGTAAGTGCAATGATGGGAACCTGGGGAAACAGTTGGTGAAGGATGCCCATCTGTGTATATTCCGGACGGAAATCGTGTCCCCATTGTGAGATGCAGTGAGCTTCATCAATGGCGAAAAGGGAAATATGCATATCCCTTAACAGATAGTTGGCTTCCGCCAATAATTTTTCAGGAGAAATATATAGCAGTTTCAGCTTGCCTTCCATGCATGCACGTCGTAGGGAAGCATTCTCTGTTTCATCATTATTGCTGTTCAGTGCACCGGCCGCGATACCGTTTGCACAGAGCGTTTCCACTTGGTCCTTCATCAAGGAAATGAGCGGAGAAACCACTACCGCCGTGCCTTCACCAATAGGGCGGGAAGTTGGTAGCAGATGGACTTTCCACCTCCCGTAGGCATCAGTACCAATGCGTCTTTACGGTCCATCAGATGGCGTATGATGTCTTCTTGTAAGGGGCGGAAACTGTCGTAACCGAAATATGTCTTGAGCGTTTGTAGCATAATCTGGCAGTATGGATTTCTTCCGGCAAAGGTACACTAATTATTGCATATACTACAAATGGAAAGTCATCAAGATTTTGTATCATATGAGTTTCTGCAAAAGGTTAAAGTTTCTTATTAATGGCTGAATTGACCTACTTTTCAACCTTTTCGTTGTTTATTTATCAAAAATATATACGGGAAAAGTTGTGTATTAAAAAATGTCTGACTTTTGTAAAGTCTAAGGGCTAACCCTTTGGCTTTTCCGATTTTAAACAACCCTAACCAGTTAATTCAATGAGTGATTTAGAAAACAATGCCCAGGAAAAAGGAACGAAGAAACGTCCTTACAACCTGCGCGAAAAGAAAGAAAGGATGCTGCCTACCGTTCTTTGATAAGGCCGGAATTGGCAGATGAGTTGTATGACAAGATATTGAATATCGTTGTTGTACAAAAGAAGTACAGAGATGCTGATTATTCCGCTAAGGATTTGGCGAAAGAATTGCAGACCAATACTCGCTATTTGTCTGCAGTGGTGAATTCACGCTTCGGCATGAACTATTCTTGCCTGCTGAATGAATATAGAGTAAAGAAGCGCAGCATTTGTTGACAGACAAAAGATATGCTGACAAGAATGTAGAGGAGATCAGTACGATGGTCGGCTTTGCAAACCGTCAGTCTTTTATGCTGCTTTCTATAAAAATGTAGGTGAGACTCCTAATGGATATCGTAAAAGACACGCAGAAAAAGAAGCTAAGAAGAAATAATTCTGTATGACTGAATGAATAAAAGGAAATATTCCGGAACAGTTGTTTCGGGATACTTCCTTTTCTTCTTTAATACCAATCTATATACTCCCGACACATGAAGAAACAACTAATTTCTATGGTGACTGCCCTCTCTATTGACGGCTTGTGGCGGAAATCCGAAAACAACTGCTGAGGCAGAAAAAATTGACTATACAGTGGAACAATTTGCAGATTTACAGATTTTACGTTACCGCGTACCAGGTTTTGAGGATTTGTCCCTCAAACAAAAAGAATTGGTTTATTATTTGACGGAAGCGGCTTTGCAGGGCAGAGACATTCTTTCGACCAGAATGGCAAGTATAACCTGACGATTCGCCGGATGCTGGAAGCTGTCTATACCGGCTATAAGGGAGATAAGAATACTCCTGATTTCAAGGCTATGGAAGTGTACCTCAAGCGGGTATGGTTCTCTAACGGCATTCATCATCACTATGGCAGCGAAAGTTCGTTCCGGGATTTACTCCCGAATTCTTCAGGCAGGCTGTACAGAGTGTGGATGCAGCTACGTTGCCGCTTGCCGAAGGACAGACTGTGGAACAACTGTGCGAGGAAGTGTTCCCCGTTATTTTCGACCCCACGGTGATGCCCAAACGGGTGAACCAAGCTGCCGGTGAAGATTTGGTTTTGACTTCCGCATGCAATTATTACGATGGCGTGACGCAGCAGGAGGCCGAAGATTTCTATAATGCCTTGAAGAATCCGCAGGATGAAACTCCCGTTTCCTATGGTTTGAATAGCCGTTTGGTGAAAGAGGATGGCAAGATTCAGGAGAAAGTATGGAAAGTGGGGGCTTGTATGGACAGGCACTTGAAAAGATTGTCTACTGGCTGAAGAAGGCAGAAGGAGTTGCCGAGACTCCCGAGCAGAAGGCGGTGATAGCCAAACTGATGGAATTCTATGAAACCGGCGATTTGAAGACATTCGATGAATATGCCATTTTGTGGGTGAAGGATTTGAACTCACGCATTGACTTTGTGAACGGTTTTACCGAAAGTTATGGTGACCCGCTCGGCATGAAGGCAAGCTGGGAATCTCTGGTGAATTTTAAAGATTTGGAAGCTACCCAGCGTACAGAGTTGATAAGCGGCAATGCACAGTGGTTTGAGGACCATTCGCCGGTAGACGGACAATTCAAGAAGGAGAAAGTGAAAGGGGTGTCTGCCAAGGTAATCACGGCGGCTATTCTGGCCGGTGACTTGTATCCTGCAACTGCTATCGGCATCAACCTGCCCAATGCCAACTGGATACGTAGCCATCATGGTTCGAAATCCGTTACAATCGGTAACATTACAGATGCTTATAATAAGGCAGCTCATGGCAACGGGTTCAATGAGGAGTTTGTGTACAGTGATGCAGAGCTTCAACTGATTGATAAGTACGCAGATGTGACAGATGAACTGCATACTGACCTGCATGAATGTTTGGGACATGGTTCCGGTAAATTGCTCCCGGTGTGGACCCGGATGCGTTGAAGGCATATGGTTCTACTATCGAAGAAGCGCGCGCCGACTTGTTCGGACTCTACTACGTGGCCGACCCGAAGCTGGTGGAACTGGGGCTTACTCCAAGTGCGGATGCTTATAAGGCTCAATACTACACCTATCTGATGAATGGTTTGATGACACAGCTTGTACGTATCGAGCCGGGTAACAATGTAGAAGAAGCCCATATGCGCAACCGTCAGCTCATAGCCCGCTGGGTGTACGAGAAAGGTGCGGCGGAGAAGGTTGTGGAATTGGTAAAGAAGGATGGGAAGACGTACGTCGTGATAAACGATTATGAGAAAGTGCGTGACTTGTTTGGCCGGTTGCTTGCCGAGATACAGCGTATCAAGTCCACCGGTGACTATGCCGGCGCCCATGATTTGGTGGAAGCCTATGCCGTGAAAGTCGATCCCGCTTTGCATGCCGAAGTGCTGGAACGCTACAAGAAGCTGAATCTTGCGCCGTATAAGGGTTCGTCAATCCCAAGTATGAAGTGGTGACGGATGCCGACGGTACTATAACAGATGTGACAGTGACTTATGATGAAGGTTATGCGGAACAGATGTTGCGTTATAGCAAAGACTATTCTACATTGCCTTCTGTCAATAAATGATGAACTATGATAGATACTAAAGAGCAGCTGCATCAGCGGCTGAAAGATATAAAGACACAGCTCCGTCTCTCAATGAACGGGCTGTGTCCCAAAGTATGCGTGAAAGGGCTGGTATATAAGCTGAACTTTGGCGGAGTTGCCCCGTATCAAGGGTATTGCTGCCGGTTACGAGAAGGACCACTCTCTGGCTCAGTCTTTGTGGAAAGAAGATATCAGAGAGTGCAAAATATTGGCGGGACTTTACAGCCGGTAGAGAGTTTCCTGCCCGAGATAGCCGATATCTGGGTGGAAGATATCCGTAATATCGAGATTGCAGAACTTACCTGCATGAATTTATTCCAACATCTTCCTTATGCGCCTGCCAAGTCCTTCCATTGGATTGCAAGCGAGGACGAATACACGCAGGTTTGCGGCTTCCTCACCATAGCCCGTCTATTGATGAAGAAAGGGGATATGAACGAACGGGTTGAAAATGAGTTCCTCGACCAGGCAATAACGGCTTTTGTCGGGCTCCTATCATGTACGCAATGCAGCCATGACTGCTATCCGCCGCTTTATGCAGCAAAATGAGGAAAATTCTTTTCAAGTTTGCCGCAGAGTGGAGGGTATGGACAATTCTTCTTCTGATGTAGAACAATTACTATACAATCTTGTAAAAGGAGGTTTGTTAGATTAGTTCTATGGTTATAGAGACTGATGCGGTAAGGGAATATTTCCCTTATCGCAATTTTATCTCTTTCTCGTTTGCTTTCCACAAAAAGGATTAACTTTGTTGGCTGTAAAACTGCGCCGTCAAATGGAAAGTCAGAATGTGAAAGATACAGTTAGGCAGATATTCACTGAATATCTGAATGCGAACGGGCATCGGAAGACTCCCGAACGTTATGCTATACTTGACACCATTTACTCCATAGACGGTCATTTTGATATCGACACGCTCTATTCACTGATGGCCGACCAGGAGAACTTCCGCGTCAGCCGTGCAACGCTTTACAATACCATCATTTTGCTTATAAATGCTCGTCTGGTCATCAAGCATCAGTTCGGCAACTCTTCCCAATACGAAAAATGTTATAATCGCGATACGCACCATCACCAGATATGCACCCAGTGCGGAAAGGTGACCGAGTTTCAGAACGAGGAGTTGCAACATGCCATTGAGAATACCAAACTGAGCCGTTTTAATCTTACGCACTATTCCTTATATATGTATGGGTTGTGCAGCAAGTGTGACCGGGCCAATAAACGGAAGAAAAGAATAATAACCATAAAAAGAAAAATGAAAGTAGACGTATTATTAGGATTACAATGGGGCGACGAAGGCAAAGGCAAAGTCGTTGATGTGTTAACTCCGAGATACGATGTCGTAGCTCGTTTCCAGGGCGGACCGAATGCCGGACATACACTCGAGTTTGAAGGGCAGAAGTGTGCTCCGTTCCATTCCGTCTGGAATATTCCAGGGAGACAAGGTGAATATCATCGGTAACGGAGTGGTGCTTGACCCGGCTCTTCAAAGCGGAAGCCGAATCATTGGAAGCGTCCGGCCATAACTTGAAGGAACGCTTGCACATTTCCAGAAAGCACACCTCATTCTGCCGACTCACCGCATACTGGATGCTGCATACAGCCAAAGGCGATGCAAAGGTAGAACGACCGGAAAAGGCATCGGACCGACTTACACGGATAAAATCAGCCGTAACGGTGTGCGTGTAGGCGACATTCTGCATGACTTTGACAAGAAGTATGCAGCGGCCAAGCCCGTCATGAGCAAATCTTGAAAGGCTTGAACTATGAGTATGACATTACCGAAATGGAAGGCATGGTTCGAAGGTATCGAATACTTGAAACAATTCCAGTTGGTGGATAGCGAACACGAGATGAACAATCTGCTGGCTGCCGGCAAGTCTGTATTGTGCGAAGGTGCGCAGGGGACAATGCTGGACATTGATTTCGGTTCTTATCCGTTTGTCACTTCTTCTAATACGGTCTGTGCAGGTGCTTGTACCGGTCTGGGTATTGCTCCCAACAAGATTGGTGAGGTATATGGTATTTTCAAGGCCTATTGTACGCGTGTAGGTGCCGGTCCGTTCCCGACGGAATTATTCGACAAGACCGGTGACCAGATTTGCACGCTGGGTCATGAGTTCGGTTCTGTGACAGGACGTAAGCGCCGTTGTGGCTGGATTGACCTGGTGGCATTGAAATATGCCATTATGGTAGACGGGGTTACCAAACTGATTATGATGAAGAGCGATGTGCTCGATTCTTTTGAAACCATTAAGGCTTGTGTAGCTTACAAGATGGATGAGGAAGAGATTGATTACTTCCCGTTCGATATCAATGAGACTGTTGAACCGGTTTATGTAGAGCTACCCGGTTGGCAGACGGATATGACCAAGATGCAGAGTGAAGATGAGTTCCCGGAAGAATTCAATGCATATTTGTCATTCCTGGAAGAACAGCTGGTGTGCCCATCAAGATTGTTTCTCTGGGACCGGACCGTGAGCAGACCATCGAACGGTATACAGAGGAATAATAAAACAAACAGATAACCTTAGACACGGATTACACGGATTTCGCGGCTTCATCTGAAGAACCGTGGGTGTCCGGATAATCCGTGCCTTTTATTTATTGCCATGAAAACACGTCTTTGTCTTTTACTGTTGTTTCTTCTTGTGTGCTCCGCACAGTCGCAGACTTACCAGCCGACGGAGGAGAACCTGAAATCCCGTCAGGAGTTTCGGGACAATCGCTTCGGTATCTTCCTGCATTGGGGATATACAGTATGCTGGCTACCGGAGAATGGACCATGACGAACAAGAACCTTAATTATAAGGAGTATGCCAAACTGGCGGGAGGTTTCTATCCTGCCAAATTCGATGCTGCCAGATGGGTGTCAGCCATTAAGGCGTCCGGGGCAAAGTATATCTGCTTTACATCCCGGCATCACGATGGCTTTCTATGTTCCACACGCTTTTCCGATTACAATATTGTGGATGCTACCCTTTAAGCGGGATATTCTGAAAGAATTGGCAGACGAGTGCCACAAGCAAGGTATTCGTCTGCATCTCTACTATTCGCACATCGACTGGTATCGCGAAGATGCTCCGTGGGGACGCACCGGACGTGGAACGGGACGACCGAATCCGAAGGGCGACTGGAACAGCTACTATAAATTCATGAACAACCAGCTGACCGAGTTGCTCACCAATTATGGAAAAATAGGTGCCATTTGGTTTGATGGCTGGTGGGACCAGGACCAGAATCCGGATTTTGACTGGCAACTGCCCGGGCAATATGCCATGATACACCGCCTGCAACCGGCTTGCTTGGTTGGGAACAACCATCATCAAGCACCGTTTGCCGGCGAGGACATCCAGATATTCGAGCGCGACCTGCCGGGAGAGAACCGTGCCGGCCTTTCCGGGCAGGATATCAGCGCCTTGCCCCTTGAAACCTGTGAGACGATGAATGGAATGTGGGGATATAAGATTACGGACCAGGATTATAAATCTACCAAAACGCTGATACATTACCTGGTGAAGGCTGCGGGTAAAGATGCCAATCTGCTGATGAATATCGGTCCTCAGCCGGACGGTGAGCTGCCTGCTGTTGCATTGGAGCGTCTGGCAGAAGTAGGGAATGGATGAAGGTATACGGTGAAACCATCTACGGAACCCGTGGCGGCTGCATTGCTCCGCATCCTTGGAGTCACTACAGAAAATAAATTATACGTGCATATTCTCGAATTGCAGGATAAGGCTCTCTTCCTGCCGTTGGAAGGCAAGAAAGTGAGGAAGGCAGTGGGGTATGCCGACCGTCTTCCAGTGAAGTTCCGTAAGTGTGAAGGAGGGTGATGCTCTACTTGCCGGAGGTTCCGACGGATATTGATAAAGTGATAGAGGTGGAGATTGAAAATAAATTATAAATCAGAAATCTTTAATTCTTCCTAAAGATAAAGGAAACGCTGGCATTGCTCACCGTTTCCTTTTATTTTGGCAGACTATTTGTTATACAATAAGAAACGACTGATTTATTCACAATTTAAAGAAAGAAAATTATGGGAACAGGAATGATAGGAATGCAATGGATTATTTTTATCGGTATTGCCGTCGTCAGTTGGCTGGTACAGATGAATCTTCAGAACAAGTTCAAGAAGTACTCTAAAATCCCTACCGGCAACGGAATGACGGGAGCGGACGTTGCTTTGAAGATGCTGCACGACAATGGCATCTACGATGTGACCGTGACGCATACTCCCGGACATCTGACCGACCATTATAATCCTGCCAATAAGACAGTAAACCTGAGTGAGAGTGTTTATAGCAGTAACAGCATCATGGCTGCTGCCGTTGCAGCCACGAATGTGGTCACGCCGTGCAGCATGCACGCGCATACGCTCCGTTGACAATGCGCAGCAAACTGGTGCCGGTAGTCTCTTTTGCCTCACAGTGGATGACGTGGTTGCTGCTGGCAGGTATCTTGATGCTGAACTCCTTTCCGCAACTGTTGCTGGCGGGCATTATACTGTTTGCATTGACAACTTTATTCAGCTTCATCACCTTGCCGGTGGAAATCAATGCAAGTAAGCGTGCGCTGGTATGGCTTAGCAATTCCGGCATTACGAATTCATATAATCATGCGCAAGCGGAAGATGCACTCCGCTCGGCTGCCTATACGTATGTAGTGGCTGCTCTCGGTTCGCTTGCTACCCTGATTTATTATATCATGATATTCATGGGACGCAGAGATTAAACACATGATGCAGACATAAAACAGACCATCTGTTCACCCGAAACAGATGGTCTGTTTATTAAATAGATGATGTGTCTCTGCCGGATGCATCATCTGTTTTATTCTTGATAGGGCGACTGCCAGAACCAGGCATCGTCATTGACCACGTACTTGGCTTGGAAGAAGTTTTCTGCATTAGGGTCTGAGGGGCAAAGCAGTACATCGTCTGCTTTTATGCTATAGAGATTCTTGGCCATATAGCTGTCTAAATAATATTCTTTGGTAATCTTCTGCTGGTTATTCCAGTTGGCTTCTTCATTTAGGATTACCGGACGACCGTCTCGCAGACGTTCGCGCACTTCTTGCACGCTTAGCATGATGCCGTTTTCATCCATCACCCAGGCATTGTTGGTGGGGTCTACCCATATCCATTTATCCAAGGTATTGGAATAAACTACGTTAATGGAATGGCATTCACCAATGTATTTTTGGGTAATCCGCTGATGTGGCGTGCCTTAAATCCCATGGACAGATAACAATCCTTCAGTACATGGGCAAGACCTCCGCAACGCAGACCTCGCGCACCGCCTTTGCAAGCTTCTGCCCATTTTATGATGTTGCTGCCTGCCGGACTTTCATGGTTTCCGTCATGTTTTATGGTATTGTGTATATAAGTAAGTATGTTCTTTATTTTCGATAATTCGTCGCCTGCGCCTGCCACACTGTCTAACTTGAAGTATTGGCGTACCTCTACTAAATACTTGTTGTTGGGATTGATGTGTTCGAAGCGGGGAGTGTATCAGGGCGCTCATTGTGGGTGTATCCCGGTGTTTTGAAGTATGTCGAGGTAGTCACCCACTTTCTTCACTTTGGCAAGCACTGCCTTGAACCGTTTATCGCTGCGCAGGTTGTCTAAGTCGGTATCATTCATCATGTGGTTGTAATCTTGAAATCCATTGTCGTAGGCCAGTTCTAAATTTTTGATGGCTTCACCTTTTTCTTTAACAAGGATTGGAAGCAGGCTAAATTGTAGTAATAGGACTGTATGAGCCAGCTGTACTTTTCTGAGTGTTCTCGTCTTGTTCTTTGAACAGAGTTATCAAAGCCTTACCGTTCTTTTCGGCTTCTTTATAGTTTTCTCATTGACGGCTTGTTGCAGCTTTTGTACGATGGCTTCTTCTTTGGTCGAAGTCTTTGGCGTTGCCGGATTGTGCCCGGCTAACACCGATGCCGCATAGCAACAACATGCAGAATAAAATCAGTCTCTTTCATAAATGTGTAAGTTTGAAGTTTGTTTTGGTCGTTTTTATGCGACGGTAATGATACAAAGGTAAACATTCTCTTTTCTTAATCAATAAAATACTGTAACTTTGTCGTCCGATTTTTAAAATAATTGAACTGATTATGGCAGCAAAACCAAGTATTCCGAAAGGAACCCGTGACTTCTCGCCCGTAGAAATGGCGAAGCGTAACTATATATTCAATACGATTCGTGAGGTGTATCATCTCTATGGTTTTCAGCAGATAGAAACGCCCTCGATGGAAATGCTTTCTACCTTGATGGGGAAGTATGGTGAGGAAGGCGACAAGCTTTTGTTCAAGATACAGAACTCCGGTGATTACTTTTCCGGACTGACAGATGAAGAACTGTTGAGCCGTAATGCTCCGAGACTTGCCTGCAAGTTTTGCGAGAAAGGTTTGCGCTATGACCTCACAGTACCTTTTGCCCGCTACGTGGTGATGCACCGCGATGAAATAACTTTTCCTTTCAAACGTTATCAGATACAGCCCGTGTGGCGCGCCGACCGTCCGCAAAAAGGACGCTATCGTGAGTTCTATCAGTGCGATGCCGATGTGGTAGGCAGTGATTCCTTGCTGAATGAGGTGGAGCTGATGCAAATTGTCGATACGGTATTTACCCGCTTCGGCATCCGTGTTTGTATCAAGATTAACAACCGTAAGGTATTGAGTGGCATTGCCGAAATCATCGGTGAGTCTGACAAGATTGTTGATATTACTGTGGCCATTGATAAGTTGGATAAGATAGGTCTGGACAATGTCAATGCCGAGTTGAAAGAGAAAGGCATCAGTGACGAGGCTATCGCCAAACTGCAACCTATCATTTTGTTGAGCGGAAGTAATGAAGAGAAACTTGCGACTCTGAAGGAAGTTCTTGCTGTCAGCGAGACCGGACTGAAGGGCGTGGAGGAAAGTGAATTTATCCTTTCCACCTTAAAGAACCTTGGCTTGAAGAACGAAATCGAGCTGGATTTGACATTGGCCCGTGGCTTGAATTACTATACCGGTGCCATCTTCGAAGTAAAGGCGCTGGATGTGCAAATCGGCAGTATTACTGGTGGAGGACGCTATGACAACTTGACGGGTGTATTCGGTATGTCCGGTGTCAGTGGTGTCGGTATCTCGTTCGGTGCAGACCGTATCTTTGATGTGCTGAACCAGCTTGACCTTTATCCGAAAGAAGCGGTGAACGGTACTCAGTTACTGTTTATCAACTTTGGTGAGAAAGAGGCCGCATTCTCAATGAATGTATTGACTGAAGTGCGTGCGGCAGGCATCCGTGCCGAGATTTTCCCCGATGCAAGCAAGATGAAGAAACAGATGGGGTATGCGAACTCCAAAGCCATCCCGTTTGTGGCCCTGGTGGGTGAGAATGAAATGAATGAAGGTAAGGTGACATTGAAAAACATGGAGACCGGAGAGCAGAAAATGGTCACTCCCCAAGAGCTGGTTAGCGAACTGAAATAATAAAAACTGAAATACATTTAAAAAGGAGCACAAAATTGCTCCTTTTTTTGTATATTTATGGCACAAATATAGGTATTTGTAATAGTGGCGTAGGAAAAATGAAACATCCTGCATTTATCTTTGTACTGACAAAAAAGGAGGTTCTTATGGTTTCTGTTGAGCTTAAGCAAGAAAAACACAATGCCCTCGTCAGTTTCCTGATGATTGTCATAGCGGCATTGTTCCTGCTCTATATGGGCAGTTCATTGGTACATTCTACAAAAGCGTTCTGGGAAAATTATTCCATAGAAGAGCTGCTGGAATAGAAGGAATTCAAGTCAAATCACTACCTTTGTCGGCAAAACATATTGCCGATGATACTTTATTTTACCGCAACCGGAAACTCACGCTGGATTGCAGAATTGCTTGCAGAGGCTATGCATGATACTGCCGTCAGCATTGTTGATTGCCTTAAGCAAGGCTCGATACCCGCAGGGCTGTCGACAGCTGACAGACTGGGTATTGTTTTTCCGGTACACTCATGGTATGCACCCCGTGTCTTGATTGATTTTTTGTCGCAGCTCCGGTTGCCGGACTGCTGTTACCGTTATGCCGTGTGTACATGCGGGGACGATATGGGAAAGGGAATGAACCGCCTGGCGGAACATTTTCCGTTGGATGCTGCCTGGTCTGTTGCAATGCCCAATACCTACGTACCGATGTTCAATTTGGACGATGGGGCGCTTTGCCGTAAGAGGATAGAGAACGCACGGCATGCTGTCGCTTCGATTGCCGAAGATGTCATTGCACGGAAGAGGGTCTGGAATGTGCATGAGGGCAGTGCTGCCTGGCTGAAAACGTATGTCGTGAATCCTTTGTTTGTCCGTTTTGTCATTGGTACAAGGAGTTTCCATGTAGATGAAGGCTGTATCTCTTGCGGAATATGCGGCAAATCTTGTCCGGTAGGTAATATCCGGTTGGTGGATGGGCATCCGGTGTGGGGAAAGCAGTGCATTCATTGTATGGCTTGTTTGCATTTTTGCCCCCGGAAAGTGATACAGTATGGAAAAGCGACACAGAAGAAGGGGAGATACCGGTTGGAAGATTATCTTTGCCGCTTCACCACTCCCACATAAATCAGCAGAATAACATTCATTACCAGTGCGTAGATAATGGCAGGTATTGCAATAATGTCATTGTTGAATACAAACGGACTACTGGCAACAGCAATTGCTTGTGCGGCATTCTGCATACCGATTTCTATAATGAGTGTACGTTGTTCTTTCCGGTTGAGGCGCATGGACTTCGATAGCACTACGCCGCCTCCCATAGCCAGCAGGATAAGAATGGAGATGCAGAGGCCCAGTTTGCCGAATTGGCCGGTGATGGTAGCATGGTGCTGTATGAAGAAGATGGTTGCCAGCAGGATAAGTGCGGGAAAGGCTGTCTTGGACAATATCTTATGAATCCTTTCTGCCATTTGCGGACGGTAGCGCTTCGTGAATATGCCGGCTACAATGGGAAGAAACATCAGAACCAGGTTCTGCATGATAAGGCTGCCTACGGGGAGATGGATATCTATGTCCAGATTGCTGTCTACAAAGTGTGTGGCGAATTCCATAATCACGGGGATAGTGAACAGCGTAATAATGCTGCTACATGCCGTCAGTGACACGGACAATGCTACGTCTCCTTTGGCTATCATGGAGAAGATGTTGGATGAGCTGCCGCCTGGCGAGCAGGCTATGAGTATGATGCCGATAAAGAACAGAGGTTCGAGCTGGAAGACATGTCCTAAAGCAAATGCCAGCATCGGCAGTAGGATGATTTGGCCTGCCAGCCCGGCAATAATGGGGCGGGGGCGTTTGCGGAACAGTTTAAAGTCTTCGGTTTGTAATGTCAGTCCCAGTTCAAACATCAATAAGGTAAGAATGGGGAGGACTATCCATATTGCGTTCATAAGTCAAATCATTTTTGAGGCTGCAAAGATAGCAAATATTGTTGTATACTTTGCCATTTTGTCAGCCTTTGTCTGCCAAACAATCAGCTTGTTCGTTTGGCACGGTTTTCGTAAGTTGTTTATCGCTTGTTTAAAGCAAAATTACCATTATAACAAATGTATAACATATAAAACAAAAAGATTATGAACATTAAACCATTAGCAGACAGAGTGCTGATACTCCCTGCACCTGCAGAAGAAAAGACAATTGGCGGTATCATTATTCCTGATACAGCGAAAGAGAAACCTTTGAAAGGTGAAGTTATTGCAGTAGGCAACGGAACAAAAGACGAAGAAATGGTGTTGAAGGTTGGTGACACAGTGCTGTATGGCAAGTATGCCGGTACTGAACTGGAAGTTGAAGGAACCAAGTACCTCATCATGCGTCAAAGCGATGTGCTCGCTGTTTTAGGTTAATTTGTAAATTGTAAATCGTTAAAATGTAAATATAGTTATGGCAAAAGAAATATTATTCAATATCGATGCCCGCGACCAATTGAAGAAAGGTATCGACACACTGGCAAATGCAGTAAAAGTAACCCTCGGCCCTAAAGGTCGTAACGTTATCATCGAAAAGAAATTCGGTGCTCCCCACATCACGAAAGATGGTGTAACGGTAGCTAAAGAAGTAGAGTTGGCAGACGCATATCAGAATACTGGCGCACAGCTGGTAAAGGAAGTTGCTTCCAAGACCGGCGACGATGCAGGTGACGGTACTACAACTGCTACTGTTTTGGCTCAGGCTATCGTAGCCGAAGGTCTGAAGAACGTGACTGCCGGTGCTAGCCCGATGGATATCAAACGCGGTATCGACAAGGCTGTTGCCAAAGTGGTTGATTCTATCAAAGGCCAGGCGGAAACAGTGGGTGACAATTATGACAAGATTGAGCAAGTTGCTTCCGTTTCTGCCAATAACGACCCCGTTATCGGCAAGCTGATTGCAGACGCTATGCGCAAAGTTTCCAAAGACGGTGTTATCACTATCGAAGAGGCAAAGGGTACTGATACTACTATCGGTGTGGTTGAAGGTATGCAGTTCGACCGTGGTTACCTCTCTGCTTACTTCGTTACCAATACGGAGAAGATGGAGTGCGAAATGGAAAAACCGTACATCCTGATTTATGATAAGAAGATTTCCAACCTGAAAGATTTCCTGCCTATCCTCGAACCGGCAGTACAGACCGGTCGTCCTTTGCTGGTTATTGCAGAAGATGTGGATAGCGAAGCGCTGACAACTTTGGTTGTAAACCGTCTGCGTTCTCAGTTGAAGATTTGTGCAGTGAAGGCTCCGGGCTTCGGTGACCGTCGCAAGGAAATGTTGGAAGATATTGCAGTGCTGACCGGTGGTGTTGTCATCAGCGAGGAAAAAGGTCTGAAGCTGGAACAAGCTACTATCGAAATGTTGGGTACTGCCGACAAGGTAACTGTTTCCAAGGATAATACAACTATTGTAAACGGTGCCGGTGATAAAGAAAACATCAAGGAACGTTGCGAGCAAATCAAGGCTCAGATTGTATCTACGAAATCTGATTATGACAAGGAAAAACTGCAGGAACGTTTGGCCAAGTTGTCTGGCGGTGTAGCTGTTCTTTATGTAGGTGCTGCTTCTGAGGTTGAAATGAAGGAAAAGAAAGACCGTGTAGACGATGCGCTTCGTGCTACCCGTGCCGCTATCGAAGAAGGTATTGTTCCAGGTGGTGGTGTAGCCTATATCCGTGCATTGGATGCTCTGGAAGGCTTTAAGGGTGACAATGTAGATGAAACAACCGGTATTGACATCATCAAACGTGCTATTGAAGAACCGTTGCGCCAGATTGTTGCCAACGCTGGTAAAGAAGGTGCTGTTGTTGTACAGAAAGTACGCGAAGGCAAGGCAGACTTCGGTTACAATGCCCGTACCGATGTTTATGAGAACCTGCATGCAGCCGGTGTGGTAGATCCTGCCAAGGTTACTCGTGTGGCTCTTGAAAATGCCGCTTCTATTGCCGGTATGTTCCTGACTACAGAATGTGTAATCGTAGAGAAGAAAGAAGATAAGCCTGAGATGCCGATGGGTGCTCCCGGAATGGGAGGCATGGGCGGAATGATGTAAGATCGTTTTCCCTGATTGCTTAATCAAATAGGAGAACCGCAGTGTCTTTTTGATAGATACTGCGGTTTTTTTGTTCTATTTACCTTCTTGATTATTAATAAAAAGCGTGTAATATTACAAAAGTGTTACAAAAATGATTAGTTTTCATATCTTTTGTTCGTTTTTGTTGTTAGCAAAATAAAAAATCATATCTTTACCCTTCGTAAAGATAACCTAATCAACAAGAACTATTAACCTTTTTAATTGAAGAGAAAATGAACAAAAGCGAAATTGGACTAAATGCTGGGAAAGTTTGGCAGTTGCTTAGCGATTATACCAGATGGAGCTACGGTTCTTTAAAGAGGAAGTCCGGACTGAAGGACAAGGAGTTGGGAGCCGCATTGGGGTGGCTTGCCCGTGAGGACAAGATTGAAATTCATCAGGAAGAAGATGAACTTTATGTTTCACTAGGGGTAAATGTTTATATCGGATAAAGGAAACCGATTGAATGGATTGATTGAGGAGCACAGATTTCTCAGTGCGGAAGCATTTTCCACCGGGGGATGAAATCTGTGCTCCTTGGTTTCTTCATGTTGCAGAATATTCTTTTCTTTGCACATTCTTTTCAATGAACAAAAACAGAAAGACTATGAGAAGTTTTGCTTCAGACAATAATTCAGGCGTACATCCGTTGGTAATGGAGGCGCTGAACCGGGCCAACCGTGACCATGCTATTGGTTATGGGGATGATCCTTGGACAGAGGAGGCTGTCCGTAAAATAAGGGAAGCGTTTACGCCGGATTGCGAACCGTTGTTCGTATTCAACGGTACGGGCAGTAATGCGGTGGTTTTGCAGCTGTGTACCCGCCCTTATAATTCCATTATTTGTGCAGAGACTGCACATATCTATGTCGATGAGTGCGGTGCGCCTGCCCGTATGACAGGTTGTCAGATTCGTCCTATAGCTACCCCTGACGGCAAGCTGACGCCCGATTTAGTCCGTCCTTATTTGTGCCATTTCGGCGAACAGCATCATTCGCAGCCCGGAGCCATCTATATTTCGCAATGTTCGGAGCTGGGCACTGTCTATAAGCCGGACGAGTTGCGGGCTTTGACGGATTTGGCCCATCGGCATGGCATGTATGTCCATATGGACGGAGCCCGTCTGGCAAATGCTTGTGCAGCCTTGAATCTTGGCTTTAGGGAACTGACAGTGGATTGCGGGATAGATATCCTCAGCTTCGGTGGTACGAAAAATGGACTGATGTTGGGAGAAAGCGTGGTTGTCTTTAACCCAGCTTTGAAGAAGGAAGCTTATTTTGTGCGCAAGCAGTCGGCACAGCTCGCATCCAAGCTCCGCTATCTGTCCTGCCAGTTCACTGCCTACCTGACGGACAGCCTTTGGTTGAAAAATGCCGCGCATGCCAATCGTATGGCAAAGATTCTTTACGACGGATTGAAGGAATTGCCAGGTGTGCATTTTACGCAGAAGGTGGAAAGTAACCAACTTTTCCTTACGATGCCCCGTCCGGTGATTGACGAGCTGTTGAAGGACTATTTCTTCTACTTCTGGGATGAGGCCATCCACGAAATCCGTTTTGTAACCTCTTTTGATACTACGGAAGAAGATATCGAGCAATTGCTGCAATCGGTAAAAAGGCTTCTCTGAAATATATAAAAGCTCCTAACCTTCACAGGCTGGGAGCTTACTTCGAAACTTTCCCCTCTTGGGGGTAGGGGAAGGTTTACTGAAAACAAACCGATTGAATATTTACCTTAAATACCTTTGCACGATAACCTTTTTAACTAACCTTTTCAATAAATCTTTGTTAGAGTATGCTTATATACCGACAGCCTCGCGGACCGGTACAAAAGTGTAGCCTTTTCGTTTCAGTGTCTTAATCATCTTGTCCAGATAGCCATTATAGAACTTGTCTGTGCGGCGGTCGTCCGTTCCGAAGTGCATCAGCATTAGGTGTCCGTTCAGACCTTCTTTCTTTTCCACCTCCATAATCTTGTCGTAGATGAATTTGCTGCTCCGGTACTTCTGTCCCATGTCCGGAGTGGTGTAGTCGGCATTGCTCATGGTACCAGGGGTATAGTTGATGACTTGAATACCCATATTCTTTGCCCAGGCGGATATTTCCTTGTTATAGTATTCGTAAGGGGGAATATAGACGGGAGCGTCTTTGTATTCGATACTTGCCTTGTGGAGGGTCTCGTAGCTTTTCATCATATCGTTCTCAAACTCTTCGCGGGTGACCAGCAGAGAATCACGGTCTTCCCAAGGCATGTACAACAGATGTCCGTAACTGTGGCTGCCTACAAAATGCCCTTCGTCGAGCAGGCGTTTCACTACATCGGGATAGAGTTCATAGAACTCTCCGGTAAAGAAGAAGCCACCTTTGATGCCATGCTTCTTCAAGGTGCTGATGATGGCATCGGCACCGTCTGCTTTGTCGGCGGCAGTGAATACGAGGGTGATTTGCTTTTTTGAGGGATCGGTGCGGATAATGCCTCCGTCCACATATACATTCTTGTCATTTGGGATACCGGCTTGCTTCATTCCATCCTTCTGCATGGCAGAGAGGTAGTACGTGAGGCAGGCGGTTCCGTCCATGGTAGGCTCATTGGTGGAATAGTCGTGGATGGCGTCGTGATATACCATCAGGTCTGGCTGGAAGCGTTCGTAGTCTTGTCCGGGAGTTCCGGGAATTCCCGTCATATTGACACCGCGCAGGCTTTCGAAGATGGTACGATAGACAGGACCGTCCACCAGTCCGCCGGTAGTATTGCCCACGCCTGCATTCAGCAGTGAGGAGTGGGGTTGCGAGGGATAGTCTCCGTAAAGGGGAAGTTCCACAATCATGCTGGTTCCCCAAGGGTTACAGCCGAACAGCCAGTCGCGCAGGGAGGCTTCCATTTCGGCGTATGTGTCATCGCCGGTGGTTTCACGGTACAGCCGGCATTGGGTCAGCATGGCGGTAGTCAGATTGTTGGAACACCAGATGTAGGGTATACCGTGCAGGAAGGGGCTTTCTACCGCTTTCTCGTACGTGCGTTCAATGCCCGTACGCATGTTGCGGATGAATTCCTTGCTGATGCGGCTGTTGTCCACTTTGGCAAGATGGTAGTGCCCCATGTTCATGAACGGATACCATTGGTAGTGGCGTGCACTGTCGGCGCCCATCCAAGGAGTCACCGGTTCGCGACGTCCGTATTCAAGGGCTTGGGCCAGGTATTTGTTGTCGCCGGTGGCTTTGTACAGTTCCATGGCTCCCAGTTCCATATCGTCCACCCAGTTGTCCTCTTCGTAAATGTAGGGAGACAAGACAGAGGCTGTCTGGCATGCTCCCGGTTTCTTTACGCCTTCCTGATAGGCGGCATCGGCCTTGGCTTCGATTTCTGCTGCAAATTCAGGATAGTAGTCTTTCAGTATCTTGGCGCCTAAAGCGAAGCAGGAGGCAAACTTGCCGGCAGTGCTTGCCACTCCGGTCGTTGCATTCTTGAACTCTCCACGTACTTGCGGTTCGCCACTGCAAAAGTAAACGGGGCGTCCTTTACCCGGTCCGTAGCCGTAATCCACCAGGTCTTTGTTAGGTAGGCGCATTCCGGCATGGTCACGGTCGTCGGCTATCTGGTTGTACAGCTCGCCTGGAGCAGGATTCATCCGGTTCAGCCAGTCCAGTCCCCACTTGATTTCGTCCACGATGTCGGGAATGCCGTTGGCTCCCGGATGTCCGGCTGCATCATAGGCGTCACCGAATGATTCCGGATTTTCCTGATAGGCAAACATCATCTGGTAGATGGCATTGGCGGAGGTGGTGGTGTATTGCAGATAGTCCGTAGCATCGTGCCAGCCTCCGCGGACGTCTATATGTTGTCCGGTTTTGGTGGGATGATAGACGATGTAGCCGTCGTGCACGTGGCAGCTGTCTTTCAGGAACGGATTATAGCCGCAGCGTTGCTGCCGCATGTAGTGCAGCAGGTAGTCTGCGGTACCGTTGTAGACTTGTGCATTGATGGGGAAACGGGGGGAGACCGCTTTGCCTGCTTTCAGATAATACGTGCCCGGTTCTGTGAAATCACTGAAGTTCAACCGGTAGGTACTCTTTATGCCTCCCATCTTGCCGGTGGCCTTGGTTGTGTTGAAGGTACGCACCACCTTTCCGGTGAAAGCGTCAATCAATGAATAATTTTCTACGTTTGTTCCTTCCTCGCTCATGAATACAGCGACTTTGACGGATTGCGGCAAATAGCCGAGTTGGTTGATTCTGATCCATTCGCCTGCTTTGCCCGGCAGGGCTACGAGAGCGAATATTACCGTTAGGAGCCAATAATTACTTTTCATAATGGGGGTTTTTAATCTAAGGTTGGGGATTATATATAAAACAAATTTTCCTTATTACAAATAAAGCATTTTCTGTCAATTTTAGGAAGATTTAGGATGAATAATTAGACGATATTAGGTGTCGTTTACACTATTTTGGTATTTTATAGACGTGAAATAAGTGTTTGGTTGAAACTAAATGTTTGTTTATCACGTAATTATTATGCTTGATGATGCTTTTTAATTTTCGTTTACCTATTTTAATAATGCGTAAAACAAATTGGCGTGTTATTTGTTTTATGGTATTTAGACAATAAAACTAATAGACTATGGCTTATATTGATTACTATCAGGTCCTTGGAGTGGACAAAAAGGCATCTCAGGATGACATCAAGAGAGCGTTCCGCAAGCTGGCGCGCAAGTACCATCCTGACTTGAATCCGAACGATGCTACGGCCAAGGATAAGTTTCAGGCTATCAACGAGGCGAATGAGGTGCTGAGTGATCCTGAAAAAAGAAAGAAATATGATGAATATGGTGAACACTGGAAACATGCCGACGAGTTTGAAGCGCAGAAGCGGGCACAGCAGCAAGCCGGGGGCTTCGGAGGATTTGGCGGTGCCGGTTTTGGAGGTTCCGGTGCGGGATTTGGTACGGACGGAGGCGGTACGTATTGGTATTCTTCCGACGGCCAGGAATTTTCGGGCAGTAATGCCGGTGGTTTCTCAGACTTCTTCGAACAGATGTTCGGTCATCGTACGCGCGGAGGAGGCGGTGCCAATGCCGGTTTCCGCGGGCAGGATTATCATGCGGATTTGAACCTCTCGCTTCGTGAGGCTGCGAAGACCCATAAACAGATATTGACGGTGAATGGCAAGCAAGTGCGTATTACCATTCCGGCCGGTGTGGCCAACGGACAGGTCATCAAACTGAAAGGCTATGGTGGCGAGGGCATCAACGGAGGTCCTGCAGGTGACTTATACATCACGTTTGTGATTCCGGACGACTCGGTATTCAAGCGTTTGGGAGATGATTTGTATGTGGATGTGACCGTCGACCTTTATACAGCCCTGCTGGGTGGCGACCAGTTGGTGGATACTTTGGATGGTCAGGTGAAGCTGAAGGTGAAACCCGAAACTCAGAACGGGACTAAGGTACGTCTGAAGGGTAAGGGCTTCCCCGTATATAAGAAGGAGGGACAGTTTGGCGATCTCATCGTGACTTATTCCGTGAAGTTGCCGACAAACCTGACGGAACAGCAGAAAGAGATGTTCCGTAAAATTCAGAGTATGAACTAATGAAAGGAGAACGGATTATGCAGAACGAATGGATTGTCATCAGCGAATATTGTGACAAGTGTCATATAGAGCCCACTTTTATTGATATGCTGTGCGAAAGTGGACTGATAGATGTGGAGCAGGAAGGTGGAGAGCGTTATCTGCCTTTCTCCGAGTTGCCGGATGTGGAACGGTACAGCCGTATGTACTACGACCTTTCCATCAATATGGAAGGGATTGATGCCATCCACCATCTGCTGGCAAGGATGGAAGAGATGCAGCGGGAGATACACTCGCTGCGCGGCAGGCTGAGGCTGCACGGAGAGTATTAATTTTCCTTTCGTCTCTTTGAGAACTTTTGTCCTTTTAAGAAGGGGCAAGCAGGAGGAAGTATTTCAGAAAAAACAAGCGGGCACCGGAGTAGCTAAACTCCGGTGCCCGCTATATTTGCCTTGTCCAAGCAATGCATTTATTTGCGGTAGCTTTCCAGCTCTTCTGCCTTGAACTTACGGATGAAGTTAAAGTGTTTTTCCACTTCAGCTTCTGCGTAGTTCACATACACCAGAGCCGACTTGCCGAACAGTTCGGGAGCCTTTGTCGCGTCCTGAATGATGAGGTGCGACATGATACATACCGCAGCCATCTCATAGAGGCGACGTGCCACGAAGTCCAGCAATTCCTGATTCTGTGCCTCTTTCACCGCATTGGTGCAGGCTTCGAACTTGTTGGTCATCTCTTTGATGCGGTCCATCAACGGTTGCATTTCTTCGCTGCACGGCACTTGCTCGTAGTCGCGCAAGGTGGCAGAGTATGAGCCGTTTGTTACATAGCGGATAGCAGCTACGGTCTGCAACTGAGTAGTACCTTCGTAGATAGAAGTGATACGTGCATCACGATAGATACGTTGGCAAGCATACTCCAGCATGAAGCCCGAACCGCCGTGAATCTGGATGCTGTCGTAAGCATTCTGATTGGCATATTCAGAGTTCATACCTTTTGCCAGCGGAGTGAAGGCGTCGGCAAGTTTGGCATACTTCTTTTGTTCCTGGCGTTCTTCCGGAGTCAGTTTGCGTTCGCGAGCAATGTCGTCCAGCGCTTTGTAGATGTCAACGTAGCGGGAAGTCTGGTACAGCAAGGAGCGTCCTGCATCCAACTTGGCTTTCATAATAGCCAGCATGTCATATACAGCCGGGAATTCGATGATAGCCTTGCCGAACTGCTTGCGGTCTTTGGCATAAGCCAGACCTTCGTTGTAGGCAGCTTGTGAAAGGCCTACCGACTGTGCGGCAATACCCAGACGGGCACCGTTCATCAAAGCCATAACGTATTTAATCAAACCAAGCTTGCGGTCGCCGCAAAGTTCTGCCTTTGCATTCTTGTAAACCAGCTCGCAGGTGGGAGAGCCGTGGATACCCAGCTTGTTCTCGATGCGGCGCACGTCTACACCGCCTTCATTCTTATCGTAGATGAACATGGACAAGCCACGTCCGTCTTTGGTACCCTCTTCTGAACGTGCCAGTACGAGGTGGAGATTGGCGTCACCGTTAGTAATAAAACGCTTCACGCCGTTCAGGCGCCAGCAGTTGTTGGCCTCGTCATAGGTCGCTTTCAGCATTACGCTCTGCAAGTCGGAACCGGCATCCGGTTCTGTCAGGTCCATAGACATGGTCTCTCCGGCGCAGACACGCGGTATAAAACGGCTGTGCTGGTCTTCGTTACCGAATTCGTAGAGCGTTTCGATACAGTCTTGCAGTGACCAGATGTTACCGAAACCGGCATCGGCGGCGGCAACGATTTCCGCACACATGGTGTACGGAGTAATCGGGAAGTTCAAGCCACCGAAACGGCGCGGCATGGTCATACCGTTCAATCCGGCTTTTACCATGGCGTCGAGGTTCTGCTTGGTGCCGCTGGCATATTCCACACGGCCGTTGGCACAGTGGGGACCTTCTTCGTCCACGCCCTCGGCATTGGGAGCGATAATCTCTCCGGTAATCTCTCCGGTGATTTCAAGTACCTTGTCAAAAGAGTCCATAGCATCCGCATAGTCCTGCGGGGCATAGTCATACTTGTCTTTGTCTTGGTAACCGCGTTCTTTCAGTTCGCAGATACGTTCCATCATCGAGTTGTTCAGATGATACTTCAATTCGGGAACTTCGGTATAAAAATTTGCCATAATTTCTTGGTTATTTAGGTATTCTGAAGTATAGGGGTATGGTGAATTTCACTCGCTTGGCCTCTCCGTCCTGATAGCCGGGCGACCAGCGGTAGACGTCGGCAATGGCCTCGAAAGCGCGTATGGCTTCTTTGTCGATGTCATAGCGCACGGACTGGAGAATTTTGGGATGGGTCATCTTGCCTTCTTCGTCTACAACGAATCGCAGGATTACCCTTCCTTCCGCCTTTTGTTTCCAGGCGTCTTCCGGATATTTGGTAACATTGGCCACCAGTTTCATAAGGTTCTCTATTCCGCCGGGGAAGGATGGAAACACGAAATACGGCTGATGTTCCATTTCAGTTCCGTACTCGTCGAACATCTTTCCACCGGTACACTGATTCTCTGAATAGTGTTCCTCTCTACGGAGTTTCCCGTCGGGATAGTACTGCAGGAGTGTTCCGTCAAGTTTACCATCGCTGTAGCTCCGGGCCAGATGTATGGCACCGTCGGGATAATACACCATGGTCTGCCCCTCCAGGCGGTTGTCTCTATATACTTCTGTCAGGCTGTCCTTGCCATTTGCATAGAATGATGTATGCAGGCCTTCCCTTATCCTTTTGCGGGGATTGCTTTTGTATTCGGAGAAATGCCAGACATCCTTCTTTTGTCCTTCCAAAGCATACTCTTCCACCTTGATGCATTTCTTGTTTATCTTGGAAACAAGAGCATACTTGACTGCCTGGATGGAGTCGTCCGTCCATTGGTAATTCTTGTCCAACCAGAGCTTTTCTTGAGCGATAGCGGAAGATATACCTGAAAGAAGAACAAATATAAGAATCAGCCCTTTCATGATTACCTTTATTGTTATTTACTGTGTGATTTATAATATTTTATCATCTTCGGGATAACCTCTTCCACCGTACCGTTGATGACATAGTCGGCAATCGTATTGATGGGAGCGTTCTCGTCATTGTTGATGGAGATGATAATACCACTTTCCTGCATACCGGCAATGTGCTGGATTTGTCCGCTGATGCCGCAAGCAATATACAGTTTGGGGCGGACAGTGACACCGGTCTGGCCAATCTGGCGGTCATGGTCGGCATAACCGGCATCGACGGCAGCACGGCTGGCGCCTACCTCTGCATGGAGTTCTTTGGCAAGCTCGAACAACATGTCAAAACCTTCCTTGCTTCCCATGCCGTAGCCGCCGGCAATCACGATGGGAGCGCCTTTCAGGTTGTGTTTTGCCTTTTCTACGTGGCGGTCGATGACTTTTACCACATAATCCGTCTCGGGCACGTACTTGGCAACGTCGTGGTTGATGACTTCGCCCTTATAGTCAGCGTCCAGTATCTCTTTCTTCATCACGCCTTCGCGAACGGTTGCCATCTGCGGACGGTGCTCGGGATTCACAATCGTGGCAACGATGTTACCGCCGAATGCGGGACGGATTTGATACAGCAGGTTCTCGTAAACCTTGCCTTCCTTCTTGTCTTCGTGGTTGCCGATTTCCAGTGAGGTACAGTCGGCAGTCAGTCCGCTGGTCAAAGCGGAAGAAACGCGCGGGCCGAGGTCGCGACCGATAACGGTGGCGCCCATCAGGCAGATTTGCGGCTTTTCTTCTTTGAACAAATTGATGAGGACAGAGGAGTGGGGAAGGGAAGTATAGGGGAACAAGCCCGGAGCGTCGAATACGTGGAGTTTGTCTACTCCGAAGGGCAATACTTGTTTTTCAATGCCTGCCAGATTGTTGCCGGCAGCAACTGCCTCCAGTTGACAGCCCAACTGATTGGCTAATTTACGACCTTTGGTCAAGAGTTCGAGACTGACGTCGGCAACTGTTGTGCCTTCTATCTCTAAATATACAAATACATTATTCATAATCTTATCCTATCGTATGGTTAGCTAACAGTTCAACAATCAAATCTTCCACATCCTTGTCGCTGCCCGTCAGCGTTTTGCTTTCTTTGGCCTGGAATGAGATGTTCTGAATGGTCTTCACCTTGGTAGGCGAACCGCTCAGACCGCATTGTGCAAGGTCGCCGTTCACGTCGGCAACACTCCATTCCGTGATGTTCAGATAGGGATATTTCTCGTAGAGGCCGGCGTAGGCAAGCTCAGCGCCTTCCTTGGTGATGGCAGCTTTTTCCTGGGCACCGAGGGCGCGTTTGTACTTCTGCACCAGTTTGGCATTGCGCGGGCGGCAGGGAGCGGCACTTCCGTTTACGGTGATGACTATGGGCAGGGGAGCCTCAACGGTTTCCACACCACCGTCAATATGACGTTTCACGGTAATCTTCTTGGCGGCTTTATCCACGTTCAGAATCTCTTCTGCGTAGGTCACTTGCGTCAGCCCCAGCTTTTCGGCAACCTGCGGGCCTACTTGGGCGGTATCACCGTCGATGGCCTGGCGTCCGCCAATGATGACGTCATAGTCGCCTATCTTCTTGATGGCTGTGGCAAGGGCATACGAAGTGGCAAGCGTATCGGCACCTGCAAAGGCGCGGTCGGTCAGCAGATAGCCGTTGTCGGCACCACGGTAAAGTCCTTCACGAATAACTTCGGCTGCACGTCCCGGTCCCATGGTCAGGATGGTAACGGTGGAGCCCGGATGTTCATCTTTCAGTCGGAGAGCCTGTTCAAGAGCGTTCAGGTCCTCGGGGTTGAAGATGGCAGGGAGTGCCGCGCGGTTGATGGTTCCGTCGGCTTTCATGGCATCTTTCCCAACGTTGCGCGTGTCGGGAACTTGTTTTGCCAATACAACAATTTTCAAACTCATGCTATTAATTATTAGTATTAGTATTTCTTTGTATGTCAGTACCGGGAATAGGAGTAGTAGAATCCTGCTACTGAAATTGGCCGGTTAACTCATTATTAGCCTGCAAATTTACGGAAAGAGTTGGGTTTGACAAGAAAATGGGGTGAAAAATGCACAAGTTGAGGGATTTTGCGCAAATATCAGTTGGCTCTATATCTGTAAAAAAGGTAATAAAACCGGTAATTTATCTACCTTTCCGTTCCCGTTTCCTCTGTACTTTTGCAGCGTCTGGATGAGGTCTGCATAACGGGCAGCATCGGATAAACAAGCATTGCTACTTAAATGTTATTATAGAATATGTATATTGAAAAAGTAAATTCCCCTGCTGACGTGAAAAAGTTATCAGTCAGCGAAATGAACGGATTGGGTGGAGAAATCCGCCAGGTGTTGTTAAACAAGTTAAGCTCCCACGGAGGACACGTAGGTCCCAACCTGGGAATGGTAGAAGCCACCATAGCCCTGCATTACGTGTTCGATTCACCAACGGACAAGATAGTCTATGACGTGTCTCACCAAAGTTATACCCATAAGATATTGACAGGCCGCCGGGCAGCGTTTATGAATGCGGACGAGTATGACGAAGTCTCCGGATATTCCGAACCGTCGGAAAGCGAGCACGACTTCTTCGTCATTGGGCATACCTCTACCTCCGTCAGTCTGGCAAGCGGACTTGCCAAGGCGCGTGACCTGAAGGGGGAGGCGGGTAATGTGATTGCCGTCATCGGCGATGGCTCGTTGAGTGGAGGTGAAGCCTTCGAAGGATTGAATGTAGGTGCCGAACTGGGCACGAACTTCATCGTCATTGTCAACGATAACCAGATGTCCATTGCCGAGAATCATGGCGGGCTATACCGCAATCTGCAACAGTTACGCGAAACGGAGGGGCAGGCTCCCTGCAACTATTTTAAGGCAATGGGATATGATTATCTCTATGTGAAGGATGGCAATGACGTGGAGCAATTGATAGAGGCTTTCCGTGAAGTGAAGGACAAGAAGCATCCGGTTGTGGTACATATCAATACCTTGAAAGGTAAGGGATACAAATTGGCAGAAGAGCAAAAAGAACGTTTCCATTACAGTGTTCCGTTCGACCTTGAAACCGGCAATCTGACCGGTGAGTCTGGAGAGGGTGAAGACTATGCCGACCTTACCGCCGGTTATTTGTTGCAGGAGATGAAGAAAGACCCGACTGTGGTGGGCATCACCGCAGGTACACCTACGGTATTTGGCTTTACACCGGAGCGCCGCAAGGAGGCAGGGCGGCAGTTCATCGATATGGGCATTGCCGAAGAGCAGGCTGTTGCCATGGCTTCTGCCATTGCTGCCGGAGGTGGAAAACCGGTATTCGGGGTCTACAGCACCTTTATCCAGCGCGCCTACGACCAGTTGTCCCAGGATCTTTGCATCAACAATAATCCTGCACTGATTCTTGTCTTCTGGGGAAGCTTATCGAGTATGAATGATGTTACCCATCTTTGTCTTTTTGATATTCCGGTCATCGGTAATATTCCGAATATGGTTTATCTGGCACCTACTTGTCGTGAGGAGTATATGGCAATGCTGGAGTGGGGCATCCGTCAAACGGAACATCCGGTTGCCATTCGCGTGCCGGCCAATGGGGTTGTCCGCAGGAATGTAGAACCGGAGAAGGATTACGGCAAGACGCTGAACCGTTATGAGGTGTCCCATCGTGGAGAGAAGGTCGCCATATTGGGACTGGGCTCTTTCTATCAGTTGGGCGAAGCCGTGGCTGCCCGGTTGAAGGAAGAGAAAGGAGTGGATGCCACGCTTGTCAATCCTCGCTACATCACGGGTGTGGACGAGGCTTTGCTCGATGACCTGAAGCGCGACCATACACTGGTCATTACTCTTGAGGACGGAGTGCTGGACGGTGGCTTTGGCGAGAAGATTGCCCGTTATTACGGTCCGTCGGATATGAAGGTACTGAACTATGGTGTGAAGAAAGAGTTTATCGACCGTTACGATGTGGAGGAGCAGTTGAAGAAGAACCGGTTGACGGTTCCGCAGATTGTGGAAGATATCTGTAGGATTTGGTAAGAATTGAAAAAGGAGATGCATCAAACTGCATCTCCTTCTTTTATTTATTTAATACCCAGTTTCTTGGCAATATCCTTAGGCAGTGCATCCTTGTGCACAATGATGTTCATTGTTTTATAGCGCACGAAAGCTTTGGAAGCATACCACAGTCCTTTGTACTTTCCGGCTTCACCCCAAGAGTTCTTTACCATATAGTATTCGTTGCCTTCCTGGTCTTTGGCTATACCGTAAATCAGCATACCGTGGTCGTCAGTAGTTTCCCAGTTGTCGTATGCCAGCTGGCGCTCTTCTTGTGTGCACCACTTCTGCGGTTGAGGCTTGCTGTTCAGTTTCTTTTCTTCGGGTTTCATTTTCAGCCAGTGTGCCATGTCCGAACCGCTCAGTTCTTGCACCTTTTCTGCATCGGGCATTACGGCTATACCGTCGCGTGTGAAGCCTTGTTCGCTTACGTCACTACCCCATGCAATGGTGTAACCCTTATTGATAGCGTTGTCAAACACTTCCATCAACTCGTCGATAGGCAAGTTGTAGGAAGAAGCCCAACGCCAGTTGTCTTGTATTTCCAGGACGAACGGCTGGTAGAAGGGATGGTGGGTATAGGAAGTCAGTGAGATATAGTCATCTGCATTCAGTCCGGTAGATTCATAGAAAGACTTCGGAGTATATTCCTTGCCTTTGTAGGTGAACTTCTCGGGACGTTCGCCCAGATAGATGTCGTGGATGGCAGTGATGGCCTTCTTCCAAAGCGGGTTATTTTCCTTGTCTGCTTGCAGGCTACGGTGTCTTCCCTTGGCAATGGCTGCCACTACGGCATCAGATACGGCTGTCAATTCGGTGTGGTTGCTCAGCGTGTCGCCATACATAACGCCCGGACGCATTTCCTCTTCGGGCACCAGACCGAAAGTTTTCATACCATAAATTACATCGTAGAACGAACCGCCTTGTGAGAACGAAACGTCACCATGTGTACGCACTGCCTTGTCGGCACGGTCCAGATAGGTGTTGTGTACGATAAACATTTCAGAAAAGTCGTATTCGCCTTTGCCCATGCGGAGCAGTTCGGATTCGATGAATGCCAGTCCGGAATAGCACCAGCATGTACCGGCACGGTTTTGGTTCTTAACAGAAGTGATAGGATTTTCTTTTACGGTTGTAAAAATGAAACCTTCCTCTTTCGGAGTGTCTTGTGCTATTGTGTTTAAACTTAATAAACCCAATGCAGCCATCAGTATTGATTTCTTCATCATAATTAAAATGTTATAGATTTATAGTTGCAACTGCAAATATAGATAGAATATCGTAAACAAAAGCTATCTTTGGAGCGTTAATTCTGACACTTATGGAGAAAATAATACGTATCGACGACCATAGCGGTCTTGTTTTGGAGGGCGGCGGTATGCGCGGCGTCTTCACTTGCGGTGTGCTCGACAGCTTTATGGATCGTGGCATTCGCTTTCCCTATACCATCGGCGTCAGTGCCGGAGCCTGCAACGGACTTTCTTATATGTCCGGTCAGCGCGGGCGTGCCAAGTACAGCAATATCGACTTGCTGGAAAAATACAATTACATCGGATTGAAGTATCTGTTGAAGAAGCGGAATATCATGGATTTCGACTTGTTGTTCCAGGAGTTTCCGGAACACATACTTCCCTACGACTACGAGGCATACTTTCATTGTCCCGAACGCTATGTGATGGTAACTACCAACTGCGAGACGGGCGAAGCGAACTATTTTGAGGAGAAGCGGAGTAAAGAGCGCGTCATTGATATTGTGCGTGCTTCGAGCAGTCTGCCGTTTGTCTGTCCCATTACCTACGTGGACAACATCCCGATGCTGGATGGAGGTATTGTGGACAGTATCCCTTTGATGCGTGCCCGTCAGGATGGATTTACCAATAATGTGGTGGTGTTGACGCGCAATCATGGGTACCGTAAGGAAATTCAGGGAACGAAGGTTCCACCTTTTATATATAAGAAATATCCGCTATTGCGTGAAGCCATCAACCGCCGCAGCATTGTCTATAATCAACAGTTGGAGCAGGTGGAACGGATGGAAGCCGCCGGGGAAATCGTTGTGATCCGTCCACAAAAGCCGGTAGTGGTAGACCGCATCGAGCGTGACATCAAGAAGCTGACGGAGCTTTATGAAGAAGGATACCGGTGTGCGGAACAGTTTGCTTTTCGTTTTTGATTCTGATAGAGTATACTATGAGAGCTGGTGCAATTAGCATCTGCTCCCATATTGTTTTCATTCTTTTCTATTAATTTGCTGCTAAAGCTAAAGTTTATTTAACCTCAAATCCGCAACTAAGCTCTTCAGCGTCCTTCTTGCGTCTAAACGTCCTCTCATCACTGAATTAGCAGATAAATTGAGGCTGAAATACCCACTTCTGCCCACAATATCCCCTTGCCCCACTATGCGACTTGAGGCAATACGCAGTATCATACCCATAAGTTGTAGGCGTTATCCAAAATCAGTCTGAAAAATATCTGCGTAAGCATTATTACAGGTATAGATATTCAGCACATACCGCCTTGATGTTCTGATCCACTTGGCTGGTACAGAGACAAACCTGAAGACAAACGCTTTTATGCGACTTGTTGCATTGAGTCCGAACCTCTTTACGTCAAGTCTGTGGATAATGGCCTTGTAGAAATTACGGATAAGTGCCGTAAGAAGAAGGAACACAGTGTTCTCTGCCATGAAGGATTTGGGCAATCTGTCCCACCCGAAACCATTGTTCATATCATCGAAGATACGTTCCTTTCCTCCACGAAGGTTATAGAACTCGACAATTTCTCTTGTGGAAGATTCATAGTCGTTAGTCAGGATACAACGGTATGTGTATTCTCCTTCCCAAAGATCCAGCACACCGTCCATCCGTTTCTGTCTTTGAATCACAAGTCGGTATGCTTTACCCTTCCACTTCTCAACAAGAATAGAGTTCAATTCGAACTCAATGCCATTGATTTCCTCAGTCTTCCAGCCTCTAAGAGCAAAGATGTCATTGTAGAGCGAACTGCAGCGGTTTGCGCGGATATAGAAGGATTTGCTGTGTTTCTCTATTTCCTCCACGATTTCCTCGGAACATGATCCACAATCAGCTCTGAAACGATTGATTGTAAGTCCGTTCTGCTCAAATCTCTCAAAGAATCTCTTCAGCGTGTCCTTCTGATGAAAACGAACGTTGGTGTTACCATCGCTATTCTCAATGCCAACAATCAAGTCGTCAATAACCGCCACGCCAGGGCGATAACCAAGGAACTTCTTGTATGTAGGCTTTGCATCATACTTCTCAGTCTCTATGAACTGATGGTCGAAATCAACATCATACATCTCGCCCTCTTTCAGTTGGCCGGATGCAAACATACAATTGAGCAGTAAGGTATTGAGTGTGTCAGCCGTGTTGAAATCGTAGTTCTTACCCGTATCTGATGTGTATGAGATGTTTCCTTGCGTCAGTTCCTTTATCGCTCTGAGGATAGTATCAGAACTACAAGTACGAAGTGTCGGATGGAGCGAGAGATGGTTCATCAAATGAGTAGTGACATCCTCAATGCATGAGCCACCACAGAAGTAGATACTCATGAGGGAACGGACGATTTCACTGTACTGATAACCGAACGAGCTACACCTTAGACCGAGTGTCGAGTCGATTACAGATGACAATGTGGAGTCAAATTGCTCCATGATTGAAAATATTCCTCCAAAAGGAGTGAGCTTCTCGGATTTTATTTGTATTTTTGCCATGCCTGATGAGGTTTTGTTTGATTATTTTTTTGCAACACTAAGTTAAGTGAATCCTCTGACATGGCAAAATCCTGAGCAACTTTTTGTTGCTCAGGTACTTAAAAAAAATATTTTATAATAGTGTTGCGGAATTAAGGTTTAGCAAAAAACACGCGTAGAATACCTTTAGAAAGGGGATGTATCAAAAATACCACCTTTCGTAACATTTGTTATAGGTGCAAATCCTGGTTTCGCTTAATTTTGCTGACACAAAACTCAATTGCAGAATTGGTTTATTATTAACTTTAAATTAATAGATATGTTGAAAAGCATTAGTCTCAGGCTTTGCACACTAATTGTGCTTCTTTTTGTGGGCATTCTTTCCTTTGCCCAGCAAGTTCAGGTAAAAGGTACTGTCGTTGAAAAATCGAGTGGTGAATCCATTATCGGTGCTTCTGTCATGGAAGTAGGTTCCAACAGCAATGGAACAATTACGGATATTGATGGAAATTTCACGCTGTCTGTAACTTCCGGTGCCACATTGTCCGTATCCTATATAGGATATAAAACCGTTACAGTAAAGGCACAGCCCACTTTACGCATTGAGTTGACGGAAGATTCCCAGTTGATTGATGAAGTAGTGGTGACCGGCTATATGTCCGAGAAGAAGGCCAGTTTGACCGGTTCGGTGGCTGTGGTCAAGATGAAGGATGTAGCAGATATTCCTACGGGAAATGTGTTGTCGAGCTTGCAGGGACGTGTTGCCGGTATGAACATTACGACTGACGGCACACCGGGCGGTGGAAATACTTCTACATTGGTCCGTGGTAAGTCATCTTTCCGAAATGATGCCAATTCCCCGCTTTATGTCATTGACGGTGTGATGACCCGTGAGAACATCTCGTCTATCCTTTCTTCCAATGATGTAGAATCCATTCAGGTATTGAAGGATGCCGCTTCCGCTTCTATTTATGGTGCACAGGCTGCCAATGGTGTGATTATCATTACTACCAAACGTGCCAAGAAAGGGGAGACCCGTGTGGATTTTGATATGTCGTTGACTTTGCAGACCTATCAATGTGGCTTTGATATGTTGAATGCAGATGAGTGGGGCCAGGTTTATTGGTCGGCTTATAAGTATGCCAATAATGGAGCTACGCCAAGCAGCGAAATATATGGTAATGGTGCAACTCCCCAACTTCAAGACTATATCGGCCTGAATGGAGCTAAAGTACATGCCGTTGATACGGATTGGCGCGATGTGGTTTATCGCACTGCCTTGATGCAGAATTACAGTGCGACACTTTCAAAGGGCTCTGACAATGGTGCCTTCTCGTTAGCGTTGAACTATCTCGACCATGACGGTCTGGTAGAGAATACGAATTTCCAGCGTATCAATACCCGCATCAGTTCTAACTATCATTATCTTGACAATCGCTTGCGCATCGGCGAGAACGTTGCTATCAATCGTTGGACACAGACCCTCAGTCCGGCCGGTGTAGATGAGAATGCCATCAAACAGCATCCTGCCAAGACGGTTTATGATGAGAATGGCAATTATAACGATGTCATCAATGATGTTTTGGGTGATGCCCCCAATATGGCACGTTTGTTGGAGAATGAAAAACAGAACAAACATGATTACTGGCGTATCTTTGGTAATGCATTCCTTGAAATTGAACCGATTAAGAACCTGGTGCTGAAAACCAATTTCGGTATGAATTATTATGATGAAACCAACAAAACTTTTGAGCCGGCATGGGCACGCGATGAGGTCAATAAGCTGACTCAATCATCCAACAAAAGACTGGATTGGGTATGGACCAATACCGTGACTTATAGCAAAGCTTTTGGAAAGAACAATCTGACTGCACTTCTTGGTACAGAAGCCAAGAAGAACCATTCGGAATCCATGTTCGGTTATGGTACGGGACTGGCTGTAGAAGATGAAGATTATATTTATCTCGACGGTGTGACTGCCGGTAAGAATGTAGGTGCCGGTGCTTCCAATTATGGCATGGTGTCTTACTTTGGTAAAGTGAATTATGATTATGAAGGACGGTATCTGGCTTCTGTTACGGTACGCCGTGATGCTTCTTCCCGCTTGGCAAAGGGTAATAATGTGGATTACTTCCCTTCAGTGTCGGCAGGCTGGCGCATTTCAAGTGAGAAGTTTATGGAAGCGACCAAGAATTGGTTGGCAGATTTGAAACTACGTGCTTCATGGGGTATCAATGGTAACGATATTATTGATAATGAGGCCCCCTATACTAAATACTTGATTAGTCTGAAGGATGCAAGCTACAACATGAACGGTGATGGAACGACTTTGGCTCCCGGTGGTTACAAAGTGAGGTCTACCAATCCCGATTTGAAGTGGGAGAGTACAAGACAACTCAATATTGGTGTGGACGCCGCTTTCCTGAATGGACGTCTGAGTGCTTCTCTCGATTATTTTGATAAGAAGACAAGTGATATGCTTGTAGAGAAACCGTATATTGCTGTCATTGGCGAGGGTGGTTACTGCTGGTATAATGGTGGTACGATGAACAATAAAGGTTTCGAGATGGCATTGACCTGGAATGATAAGGTGAAGGATTTCCAGTATAATGTAGCATTTAACCTTTCATATTACAAGAATGAAGTGACAGAGCTGTCGGAAGAAATTTACTATACTTATGGTGGCGGTAATGGTGTTGACAAGACCTTGGTTGGTCAACCGTTCGGTTCATGGATGGGCTTCAAGACAGATGGAGTGTTCCGTACCCAGCAGGAGGTGGATGAGTATAAATCCAAATATAATGTACAGTTTGGCGCTCCCGGAGTAGGACGTATTAAATACGTGGATGCTGATGGTAACGGTACGATTGATACGAACGACCGTGTATGGTTGGGGTCTGACAATCCGAAAGTGATTGCAGGTCTGAATCTTGGGGCATCTTGGAAAGGCTTTGACCTCAGCATGTTCTTCAACGGTATGATTCGTGATGCCTATAACAACTCCAAATATTATACGGATTTGTTCCAATGCTGGACCGGTAATCATTCTACCCGCCTGCTCGATGCCATGCATGCCTACGAGAACTTTGAAAAGACGGGTGTTTACAATAGCAGTGTACCTGCTTTAACCACCCTTAACAGCAACAATGAGCACGAAGTTTCTGAGTTCTATATTGAAAATGGTTCGTATATCAAGCTGAAAAGCCTGACATTGGGTTATACGCTTCCTAAAGCAGCTCTCGACAAGATGAAGATGCGTCATGCGCGCATTTATTTCCAGGCTCAGAATTTGTTTACGATTACCGGTTATACGGGTGCCGACCCTGAAGGTCTGGGCTATCCTTATCCGTTGCCCCGTACGTTCTCTTTGGGATTATCATTTGGTTTCTAAACTTTAAAACTATACTATTATGAAATTGAAACATTTATATATGCTTGGCGCAGTAGCGCTGATGACTGCAAGCTGTAATGAAGACCGTTTCCTGGATTTGAAGCCCCAGGGTAGCTTGAACGAAGATATTATGACTTCTACAGAAGGTGCCGACCTTTTAGTGAATGCCGCGTATGCAGCTTTGGGTGGTCCCGAGGGACAGAGTTGGAGTGTATGGTGTCATCCTACTTCCAATTGGACTTATGGTGAGGTGCGTTCGGATAATGCCTATAAAGGCGGTGGTGGTGTCGGTGACCTTAATGAAGTGCACCGTATGGAGACATTTGATATGGATGCAACCAATGGATTCTTGGACAGCAAGTGGTATCATCTATATTGCAGTGTACAGCGTTGTAACTCTGCATTGCGCGTACTGAATGCTGCAACAGATGAGCAGGTAAACGGACGTGTATCCCGCATTGCGGAGATGAAAGTGCTTCGTGCCCATTATTATTTTGAATTAAGCCGCCTTTTCAACAAGATACCTTATTTTGATGAGAACGTTGAGATTTCCCAATATCCGGATATTCCGAACAATGAGTTTACCCGTGACGAGATTCTGAGTATGCTGGCCAAGGAGATGCTTGATGCCGCCGAACAGCTTCCTGCATCACAGCCGGAGGTAGGGCGTATTCATAAATACATAGCACTGGCCTATGCGGCTAAAATCAAGCTGTACCAGGCGTATCAGCAAGATGAGATTACGCATGCCGTAACTTCCATCAATAAAGAGCTGCTGAGGGAAGTCGTTTCGCTTTGCGACCAAGTGACTGCCAGCAACCGTTACGGTTTGCTTGACGATTTCCAGGGATTGGATTTAGTAACTAATGAAAACGGTAAAGAATCTGTTTTTGCCATTCAATATTCCATGAATGACGGTACCGAAAGTGCCGGCCGCATCAACTGGAGCAATCTGTTGAATTCTCCGGGTGGAGGCAGCCCTTACGGAGGTGACGGTTTCTTCCTGCCCAGTCAAGATCTGATAAATGCTTACCAGACAGATGCAAACGGTCTGCCCGATTTTAATTATCAGTCAAAGTCTGATTATAGTTGGGCGGTATTGAACAATGGGGTTTATACTTTACAAAACACGACTCCCAATGTAGACCCGCGTCTCGATTTTGTTGTGGGCCGTCCTACTATAACTTGGAAAACTTATCCGGACAAGCCGTGTGAGGGATGGGTGCGTGATAAGGATACTTATGGCTATAATTGCGCGAAGCGCTTCTGGGTTTCTCCGGAAAGTAGTGATATGTTTAATGGCTGGCCTTGGGGGGCTTCACAGTTGAACTGGCAGATTATACGTTACGCGGATATTCTTCTTTGGAAAGCTGAGGCTCTTATTGAACTCAATGAAGGCAATGGACTCGAAACTGCCCGTGATTTGATTAATCAGATACGCAATCGTGCCCGGAACAGCGCCTATGTAAAGGATTTCAACGACCATTCCAAATATGCGGCCAACTACCTTGTCAATCCTTATCCTGCTGATGTCTGGAATCAGGATTATGCCCGTCAGGCCCTCCGTTGGGAAACACGTCTGGAGAAGGCTTTGGAAGGTGAACGTTTCTTCGACCTAGTCCGTTGGGGCATAGTGGAAACAACCATGAACAAGTACATTACCGCGGAGTCGGACAATCGCATTTATTATGCCAATGCGCACTTTACGGGTGGAAAGGATGAGTATTATCCGGTTCCGAACAATCAATACGGATTTTCTGGAGGCAAGTATGTACAGAATCCCGGTTATGCTCCGTTCAACTAATTATATTTTGAAATAAAAACGTAAGGGAGGGGAAACGTTTGTTTCCCTCTTTTCCTTTAAACAATCTTTTATTATGAAAAACTTTGCCTATTCTATATTAGGCTGTCTATTGCTTTCTTTGAATGCAGCTTTTGCTCAAAAAACATGGTCGTTTGACGGGCAGGACCCCTTACTTTCCTGTGACGGTAAGTCATTGTTGAATTTGTACACTATAAAGGAAATACCAGAATTTGTTACCGGAGTCGAAGGTAAAGCCCTTCGTACAGACGGGTATTCCACTTGGATGGATACAACCACGGAAGGAGATGTTTCGTCGTTGTCCGGATGGTTTGCTCTGGAATCTTATCCGACGGATACTGCTGCCTTTATGGGAATCAGAGACATGGCAGGAACATCTGTAGCGGTATGTGTAGACCGTTATGGTGAGCTGCTGTTGGGAATGGGGCAGAATGGCTCATACTCTTACTGTTCATTAAAGACAAAAGTCGACCGTTTCAAGTGGCTGCATGTGGTCCTTGATTTGAGTAATGAATCGGTTTGCTTGAATGGACAGAGGATGAGTGCAGAGGTATGGCCCCGGAACTTGCAGGATGGTGAAATGATGTTTCGGGTAGGTAAGGATTTCAGGGAAAAGAAGGTTTGGATGTACGATGTTACGGCTATAAACGGGTTGATTGACGGGATAAGCCTCACTCCCTTTTCCGATGATTCGTCTGCATGGAGAGACGAGATTGCCTTAGGATTGAAGAAGACTCCGGTTTTGGCTATTCCGGAAACCCGTTTTGCGAAGGACTTCAACCGTCCTCGCTATCATCTGTTGCCGGCTGCCAACTGGACGAATGAGACGCATGGTTTACTTCTTTATAAAGGTAAATATCATATATTCAATCAGAAGAATGCTTCTGCAATCTTCCTGGGACAGATAAATTGGGGACATTTCAGCAGTCCCGATATGCTTCATTGGACGGAGGAAAAGCCGGCTTTGACTCCTGATGCTGCTTATGACAAGAATGGAATATGGTCCGGGCATGCTGTTATCAATGATGACGGTATCCCCCAGCTGATATACACAGCCGGTGGAGACAAGATGGGAGTGGGTATTGCTTTTCCAAAAGATACTGCGTTGATAGAATGGGAGAAATATGCGGGTAATCCGGTTATTGCCGAGAAGCCTGCCGGATATACCCGTACGGACATGCGTGACCAGTATGTTTGGAAAGAGGGTGATGTCTGGTATATGATTATCGGTTTCGGCATTGAGCAGACCGATACACCCCACGGGGCTTTGCTGCTTTATAAATCGGCGGACTTGAAGAGATGGGATTTTGTACATTTGCTGTTTGAGGGCAATCCGGAAGTGGATGACTCCGGTATTTTCTGGGAAATGCCGGTCTTTAAGAAGATGGGCGGCAAATATGTTCTTTTGGTGAATAGGGTTCCTCATAAAGGCATACCTGCGCGTTGCCAGTATTGGATAGGAGATTTCAAGAATGAAAAGTTTATACCGGACAACCCAGTCCCTCAAAATCTGGAGGTCATCAATCGCTTGCTGTCCCCCTCTGTTGTTGAGACTCCGGAAGGGGATGTTGCTGCCATTGCCATTATACCCGATGAAATAGGAGGGGAGGCCACTTATGAACAAGGATGGGCACATCTCTACAGTATGCCCAGAAGATGGCAGCTGAAAGATGGGAAACTATGCCAAACACCCCATCCCGTGATGAAACAATTGCGTGAACAACCGACGGTTTATTCCAGACAGGCATTGACTGCTGCGAAACCGTGCATTGTGAGCAGAAGGGAACATCAGCTTGAAGTCAAGGCGACTTTTTATCCCGGTGACGCAAAACGGTTTGGATTTACATTGTGTAAGAATCCGGATAATAGCGAATATAGCCTGATTTATTATGATGTGGAGAAGGAGGAACTTATTGTGGACCAGACGCATTCTTCCTTGCGTGCACACATTCCTTTGAAGATTCGTAAGGATCATTATCGGTTGGATACTGCTAAACCGGTGGAGATTCGTTTGTTTATTGACGGTTCTGTAGTGGAAGGATTTATTAATAACGAAGATGCGTTCACTACAAGAATCTTCCCTTTGAAAGAAAATAGTACGCTATTGGAGCTATTCTCTGATGGAAAAACAACGGAAGTTGCTGCCGAAGTTTGGAAACTGAAAGATGTAAAGGTAAAGATGAACTTTTAATGAAAATACAGAAAATGAAGATACCAGCTATATTGGGTGCACTTTTATTGGCAGGAACATTGTCTGCCGGTGCACAAATGAATTCAGACAGTTTATACAAAGAGCCGTATCGTCCTCAGTATCATTTCAGTCCGGAGAAGGGATGGATTGGTGATCCCTCGGGATTCATGTACTATCAGGGTAAATATCATATGTACTGGTGGGGCAAAGTCGAATCTACAGATTTGGTACATTACCAACAGATAACCCCTTATGCCATGACCGGAACGGATGACAATATCAGTTACTTCACCGGTTCTGCGGTCATAGACAAGAACAACACGGCCGGCTTCGGCAAGGGGGCTTATGTGGCGGCTTACACCGTTTTTGAGAAGGACTCCAAGAAACAGGCGCAGGGCATCTCTTTCAGTCATGACGGAAAGACATTTCATTATTATGAAGGTAACCCGGTTCTGGACCTTTGGAGTACGGAATTCAGGGACCCTACCGTCTTCTGGCACGAGCCGACCCAAAAATGGGTGATGGTTGTAGCCAAGGCCCTGGAGAAGAAAATAAAGTTTTATACCTCTCCTGATTTGAAGAGCTGGACTTGGACCAGTGATTTTGGCCCTGCCGGTGACAGTGAAAAGTCTTGGGAGTGCCCGGATTTATTCCAGTTGCCGGTTGACGGGGATTCTGACAAGAAAAGGTGGGTGATGGTCGTATCTGTAAACTGGGCGCAAGAACAATATTTTATAGGAGACTTCGACGGCACTTCTTTTAAGCTGATGGAGAACCATCCTGCAGAGCCTCTATATGTGGACAAAGGGCTGGACTTTTATGCATCCCGCACATTTCAGGATTTTGACGGAACGTTGGATTCCAAAATTTCGATGGGCTGGGTTGCAACCTGGGACTATGCACCGGTAGCTCCATCGAAGTATGGGAAGGGCTTCTGGTCCATTCCCCGTAATCTGGAACTGAAGACATACAAGGAAGGCGTGAGGCTGGTGCAGAAACCGGTGGAACAGTTGCAAACACTTCGCCATAAGCCTGCATCGGTGAAACGTGCTTTATCGGTGGGAACACAGAGGTTACCCGGCTTTGTTCCCGATGAGAATGTCTACGAACTCGATGCTTCGTTTTCTACTGACGTATCCAACACCTTTGGCTTGAATTTGTGTGTGGGTGAAGGGCGCAAAGTGGTGGTCAGCTATGATACGGATTCACATAATCTGGTGATTGACCGCACCCATTGCTCCGATGTGCAGATTCCTAAATTCAGCCGTATGGCATATGCCAGGGTGGAACCGGTAGATAATAAGATACGTTTGCATATATTTGTAGACAAATCGAGTATTGAAATCTTTGCCAATGACGGGAAGGATGTATTCACATTATTAACCTATCCGGGCGAGGCTCAAACCGGTATCGAACTTTTTGCGCAGAAGAAGGGGACGAAGATGGAGTTGGATGCCTGGATGCTTAAATCAATATGGAGATGAGGAATTTATTGTTTGCATTGCTGCTTTTGCCTTTGATGGCCTCTTGTGTGAAGGATACGGCACAAGTGACTTTGGACTCTTTGCTGGATGAAATGATATCTGTAGAAGAATCCGCACGTTATCCGCTGGTGCCATATCGTTGCCTGCAAGTCAGCAGTTATGACCGCTCCTCCGTGTCTCCCGATTCGCCGGGATGGTTTGCCAACAATGATGGCTATGGCATTGTCTGTACGGATACGGTTGATGGGAGAGTGGAACGTGTGATGTTCGATGAAAAGGGCCCTGGAGCTATTACCCGTATCTGGATAACCACAGTTGACAAGCGTGGGACTTGGAGATTTTATTTTGATGGCGAAAGTACTCCCGGATGGATAGTTCCTGCCTATGATTTGATGCGTTTCGGAATACCCAGGTTGGGTAGGGGACTGCTTCAACCCCACACCAGCTATACTCCGGACGGGAAAGGCGGCAATACTCTTTTCCTGCCCATCCCTTTTGCCCGGAGTTGTAAAATTACATTTGAAGACGAACCGGGCATTGCGCCTACTCCCAAATACTATCACATCAATTATCGCAAGTATCCCGAAGGAACTTCTGTGGAAACCTTCTCTGCGGCATCCGTAGCCCGCGTCGGTAAAAAGATTTCAGAGGTAGATGATGCCTTGCTGCATCCTGCATCCCGTTCCGGTTTGCAGGTGGACAAGAAGCGGCAGGTGCTCCAGCCGGGCGATTCTTTGTGGATTGACCTGCCGCAAGGGGAAAATGCGGTTTATGAAATCAGTTTCCAGCTCGCGAATGCAGATTCTACGGCTTATGCCCAACTGATGCGCAATCTTATATTTAAGGCTGATTTTGACGGCCGGTCTACGGTTTGGGTTCCTCTTTCGGATTATTCGGGAGGGGGTATGGGTGCTCCGGCTGTTGATAGCTGGTTCTTGTCTGCAGACGGACAAGGCAAGGTGGTGAGCCGCTGGCTGATGCCCTACAAGACAGAAGGCAGACTATTGTTACAAAATATCTCCGCACACACTGCAGACGTGAGTATGGAAGTGGGAACGGCACCTTTGCCATGGGGAGGGCGTTCCCTCTATTTCCATGCTTCCTGGCGCCAGCAGACCGGACTTCCGGTTTATGAGCGTCCGGATGATGATGCAAATTGCCGGGAGTGGAACTTTGCCACATTGACCGGACGAGGCATATACAAAGGGGATGTCCTGACTCTGTATAACCATTCGCGTGCCTGGTACGGAGAAGGGGATGAAAAGATATGGGTAGATGATGATGTTTTTCCATCGCATTTCGGTACCGGAACAGAAGATTACTACAATAGTTCGTGGGCTCCGGTCGTAATATTCCAAACGCCTTTTGGTGGCGCACCCCGTGCCGACCAGGCGAGTTCTCACGGTTATAATACATTCTTCCGTACAAGGAATTTGGACGGTATACCGTTTTCTTCATTATTGCGTTTCGACATTGAATTGTTGAGTTGGGTAAGGGGAACTGTAGATTATGCAACTACCGTTTACTGGTATGGAGATATGGGAGCGAAAGCTGTTGATACTTCAGGACTTGAGGAAGCAGCCCAAGACTTGCTACCCGTTCCCGGCGATTTATCTAAATATCGAAGAGAAAATAGCATAGAATTTGAGGAAACAACTCCAATAGCCTCTTCTCCATCCATTCATTTTGACAAGCAGAGTATGCTTGGTTTCGTTGACGGGCAATGGAGTGGAGGAACCCAACTCTTGTGTATTGGTGGAAAACCGGGTGATTCTGTAGAGTTTGAGTTCAATCAATTGGAAGACTGTCCTTATCAACTGGTGGTGTATGCCACGAAAGCTCCTGATTATGGCATAGTTTCTTTTTCCGTAAATGGACAAGATACACATATAAAGTGGGATGGATATGATACAAAAGTTACTCTTTCTGACCCTATTTCTTTAGGATGCTATAGTCCGGTGCGTGGAGCATTGACTTTGAAAATATCTTTGTCAGGAGCTAACCCAAAAGCTGTTGAGGAGAAGAATTTGTTTGGATTAGATGCTATACAACTTATGAAAAAACAATGATATTATGAAAGAGAGGATACTGATACTTTTACTACTGGCTACTGTTTGTAGTATGCAGGCACAAAATATTCACATGGCACTACGTCCGGATGATTTACTGATAGATAATTTTGAAGGAGATACTTTTGGAAACTGGATATTGGAAGGAAATGCTTTTGGCAATTCACCAGTTTCTATGGAACGTTTGTCAATATGGGGGGATAATAGGTTTGAAGGAAATCGGATGGCTTCTAGCTTTGTCAATGGAGATGCCGGTACCGGTGTATTGAAGTCACCTCTTTTCAGGATAGAACGCAGATATGTTAATTTTCTGATAGGTGGGGGTGTTGATTATCAGCGGGAGTATGTAGCCCTTTGGATTGATGGAAAGGAGGTGAAAAGAAGTACGGGGTATAATAGACGTGTCATGGAATATGAGTCTTGGGATGTTGCTGAATATATGGGAAAAAATGCCCGGATTGTTTTAGTGGACCAATCAAAAGAGGGCTGGGGATTTATCAATGCCGACTGTTTCTACCAGTCTGATACCAAATTGGAAAAAGAAATTTTTGCGAAAAGAATGTTGGTAACTCACCGTTATTTGAATATTCCGGTAAAGATGGGAGCGGTTATAGAACAGATGGATATATGGATTGGTGATAAAATGGTACGTAATATGGAAGTGGAGCTTGGCGGCGATGAACCTGATTATTGGGTTACATTGGAGGTCAAGGATTGGATTGGGCAAGAATTACGGATAGAGGCGAGTAAGAGTCCTAATGTAGAGCAAGCTTTGAATCAATGCTTTTGTTCTGAAACTCCTAAGGAAGAGAACTTGTTTTATAAAGAACCGTTACGTCCTAAAGTACATTTTACTTCTCGCCGGGGATGGCTGAATGATCCGAATGGTCTGGTTTGGCATGAAGGGGAGTGGCATCTGTTTTATCAGCATAATCCCTATGGCTGTATTTGGGGTAATATGACATGGGGGCATGCTGTGAGCCGGGATTTGGCACATTGGACTGAGTTGGGGGATGTATTACATCCGGACTCGTTGGGACCTATTTTTTCCGGTTCGGTAGTTGTTGATAAAAAGAATACGCTGGGGTGTCAACAAAATGGAGATACAGTATTGGTTGCTGTTTATACTTCGGCAGGTGGATTCGGGTATCACACCCGGCATTTGCAACATTCACAAAGTATAGGATATAGTTTGGATAAGGGGCGTAATTGGGTTACTTTTTCCGGTAATCCGGTACTTCCCACGTTGGTCAGGTACAATCGTGATCCTAAGGTGACGTGGCATACGCCGACTGGCAGATGGATTATGGTATTGTACTTGGATAAGCAGGAGTATGCTATCTTTTCATCTCCCAATTTGATGGATTGGACTGAAACGGACCGTTTTAAATTAGAGGGGGCGGATGAGTGTCCCGACTTTTTTGAAATGTCCGTAACCAATGAACCTACTGTCCGGAAATGGGTCTTTACCGGGGCGAACAGTACCTATTTGGTTGGGAGTTTTGATGGATATCGTTTTCGGCCTGAGACGAAACCTGTAAAAATGGATAGTGGTACAAACTATTATGCGGTTCAAACATATAGTAATGCACCAGATGACCGAAGAATACAAATAGCATGGATGAACGGAAGTAATTTCCCGGATATGCCTTTCAATCAACAAATGTCCTTTCCGCGTGAATTAACATTACATCGGGTTGATAAAGGATATGTCTTAAAAAGTATGCCGGTAAATGAACTCGCTTTATTATATGGGAGAAAGTACATCTGGAAGAGTCTGGTAGTTGAAGAAAAGAATTGTTTCACGACAAAGTTGAATACTCCTGCCTTCTATCTGAAAACGGGTTTTGCTGTAGATAGTGTTGATGCGCAGATATTGGCTTTTGATATTAATGGTTTGAATTTGATTTACGATTCTGTCAAACAGATACTCACTGTTAAGAAAGAGAATGGGGAAACCTTGAAGCAGATGGTGCTAAAGCCCAATGAAGGAAGAATTGAATTGGATATATTGTCGGATATTGCTTCTGTAGAAATCTTCGTCAATCAAGGAGCACTGTCTGCTGCTTTCTATCATCTGATTGAAAAAAACACTCCTTCTGTCACCATATCAGTTGAAGGCGGACAAACAAAGTTGAAACAGTTGACAATTCATGAATTGAATTCTATGTATGTTCCCCAGTGACATACAGATACCTTTTTAAGGATGGAATGTAACATTTGTAGTATGCTTTGAAACAAAAAAGATAGTCTCCTGCTGCTTGGTGGCGTATCTTTGCATGCTAGAAAAACATAATTAATTTAATACCAACAGAAACATGATTCATTTAAAAGACTTTTGGCGGACAATCAGAAGGACGCTTACCGTATTTATATTAGGAACTACCGTGGCTGTCTTCACATGCCAGGCCATAAATCCTCCTTTCGTGATTAAACATCTGGGTGACGGACAGAGTATCGTCCAAATTGACGAGCAGAAGAAGTTTTTGCTGCTGCCGGTGGAAGAGGCTTCTCCGGAGGCAAAATTGTATATGATAGCGGACAATGATGTTGTACGCAGTATGAACGTGCGATTGGCAGTCAATAAGGTTGACTATTTTGTTCCGGTCGATTTGACCGGCTTCGATAATAAACATCTCTCTTTCAACTTCCAGCTTATTCCGGATTCGGCCTTATGCTGGGAAGAAATGAAACTGTCGGATGAATTCGATGTTTCGAACCGGGAGAAGTACCGTCCGGTGTATCATTTCAGCCCGGCTTACGGTTGGATGAATGATCCTAACGGAATGTTCTACAAAGACGGGGTCTACCATTTGTTCTACCAGCATAATCCCTACGGCTCCATGTGGGGGAACATGCATTGGGGACATGCCACCAGTACGGACCTCGTCACTTGGGAACATCACGGAGATGCTATTTCGCCCGATGCGCTGGGAACAATTTTCAGTGGCTCTTGTGTTGTCGACAAGGATAATACGGCCGGGTTCGGTGCCGGTGCCGTCATTGCCTTCTATACATCGGCAAGCGACCGTCAAGTGCAGAGCATGGCCTATAGCCTTGACAACGGAAAAACCTTCAAGAAGTATGCGCGAAATCCCATCCTGACTTCCACGCAGCGCGACTTCCGTGACCCTAAAGTCATCTGGCACGAAGATACCAAGAAATGGATCATGGTTCTTGCCGTAGGGCAGGAAATGGAAATATACTCTTCTGCCGACCTGAAGAGCTGGACGCTGGAGAGCAAATTCGGTGAAGGACAAGGTGCTCACGGCGGAGTCTGGGAGTGTCCCGACCTGCTTGAACTGCCGGTTGAAGGTACGGAACTGAAGAAGTGGGTACTCGTCTGTAACCTCAATCCGGGTGGACCGTTCGGTGGCTCTGCCACACAATATTTCGTGGGGACATTTGACGGAAAGAGATTCGTGAACGAGTCTCCCGCAGTGACGAAATGGATGGACTGGGGAAAAGACCATTATGCAACTGTCACTTGGAGCAATGCTCCTGCAGGACGTGCCATTGCATTGGCATGGATGAGCAACTGGCAATATGCCAACGATGTGCCCACCCGCCAATACCGTAGTGCCAACTCCGTGCCGCGCGACCTTTCGCTCTATACCTCGGAGGGTGAAACCTATGTAAAGGTAACCCCGTCTCCCGAATTGCTGAAACTGAGGGATAAAGGCAGCAAGAAGCGTGCTTTCAAGGTAGACCGCACGTATAATCTGGACAAACTGCTGAATGACAATTCCGGAACGTATGAAATCGAAATGACCATCAAGAACAAGGATGCGGATGTGATAGGATTCCAGCTCTTTAACTCGAAAGGCGAGGAGGTGGAGATGTACTATAACCTGGCGGAAAAGACGTTCACCATGGACCGTATCAAGAGTGGTGAGGTGTCGTTCAGCAAGGACTTCCCTGCAGTGACCGTGGCTCCTGTCGAGGGTGGCAATGAAATGAAACTCCGCTTGTTCGTAGACAAGTCGAGCATTGAAGCGTTTGGCAACGACGGACGTTTTGCCATGACAAATCTTGTATTCCCGTCGGAACCTTACAACCGCATCAGTTTCTATGCTAAAGGTGGAAGCTGCAATGTCACCTCGTTTATTGTGTACAAACTCGGATTAAAATAACAGATAATAATCTTCAGCATGGAAAATACTAAGAATTCTTCTTTGGCAAAGCTCTTTCCGGTCATGCTTTGCTTCTTCGCCATGGGCTTTGTAGATTTGGTGGGCATCGCCTCCAACTACGTGAAGGCCGACTTGAACCTGACCGACTCGCAAGCCAACATATTCCCGTCTCTGGTGTTCTTCTGGTTCCTCATCTTCTCCGTACCTACGGGTATGCTGATGAACCGCATCGGACGTAAGAAGACGGTGCTTCTCAGCCTTGTCATCACGTTTGCCTCTTTGCTTCTCCCGGTTTTCGGAGACGGCTACGTGCTGATGCTGCTCTCGTTCTCATTGCTGGGCATCGGCAATGCGCTGATGCAAACGTCGCTCAACCCGCTGCTTTCCAATATCGTAAGCGGCGAGCGGCTGGCAAGTTCGCTCACCTTCGGACAGTTTGTAAAAGCCATTGCTTCGTTTCTGGCTCCATACATCGCCATGTGGGGAGCTACGCAGGCCATTCCGTCTCTGGGCATGGGCTGGAGGGTGCTGTTCCCGGTCTATATGGTCATTGCGGTGATTGCCATTCTCTGGCTGAGCGGTACTTCCATCCGCGAGGAAAAGGAAGAGGGACGCCCTTCCACCTTCGGGGAGTGCCTCGCCCTGCTGGGCAAGCCGTTTATCTTTCTCTGCTTCCTGGGCATCATGTGTCATGTGGGCATTGATGTAGGTACGAATACCACAGCGCCCAAAATCCTGATGGAGCGTCTGGGCATGACGCTGGCCGATGCCGGCTTTGCCACCAGCCTTTACTTCATCTTCCGCACGGCGGGTTGCTTTCTCGGCGCCTTCATTCTTCAGAAGATGGCTCCCCGAACCTTCTTCGGCATCAGCGTGTTATGTATGTTGGCTGCGATGGTAGGGTTGTTCGTTTTCCATGAAAAGACAATGATATACATTTGCATTGCCCTTATCGGTTTCGGCAATTCGAACATCTTTCCGGTTATCTTCTCTCAGGCGTTGCTTGCTATGCCACAAAAGAAGAACGAGGTTTCCGGCTTGATGATTATGGGGCTCTTCGGCGGTACGGTATTTCCGATAGCAATGGGCTTGGCAAGTGATGCTGTAGGACAAAGCGGTGCCGTGGCTGTGATGACGGTAGGGGTAGTGTACTTGTTCTTCTATATGCTGCGTATGAAGCGGTAATCTTTGTTCGCAGGCTGCGGACACATATCCCAAGGCTGCGGATATCTGTCCCAAGGTTGCGGATGTCTATCCCAAGCCTTGGGATAGAGATAATCCTTAGTTCTTAGAGACTTTTTAATAGATAATTGGCAACTTTTCATTCTATAGTTAGGAACTTTTTTATTAGGTTTGCAGCGGGTAGGACATTGAGTTTGCCGTGAATAAAATATATCATTCATTAAACAATATAATATTATGAATAAGATAATAGTAGGTATGGGCGAGGCTCTGTGGGACTGCCTCCCCGAAGGAAAGAAGATAGGCGGTGCTCCGGCAAACTTTGCTTACCATGCATCGCAGTTTGGTTTCGACAGCCGTGTGGTCAGTGCCGTAGGTGCCGATGCGGATGGGGACGAGATTCTGGATGTGTTCGCCCGGAAGGGGCTGCGCACGCAGATTGAGCGCGTGCCTTACCCCACGGGAACGGTGCAGGTGACGCTCGATGCCGTGGGCGTGCCGTGCTATGAGATAAAAGAAGGCGTGGCCTGGGACAACATTCCCTTTACCGACGAACTGAAGCGTCTGGCACTGAACACGCGTGCCGTATGTTTCGGCTCTTTGGCGCAACGCAGTGAAACAAGCCGCATCACCATCAACCGCTTTCTCGACACGATGCCCGATGCGGAGGGACAACTGAAGATATTCGACATCAATCTCCGCCAAGGGTTCTATACCAAAGAGATACTCTGCGAATCCATGCGCCGCTGCAACATCCTCAAGATAAACGATGAGGAGCTGGTGACCATCAGCCGTATTTTCGGCTACCCGGGCATCGACTTGCAGGACAAATGCTGGATTCTGCTGGCCAAGTATAACCTGAAGATGCTTATCTTGACTTGTGGAACGAACGGCAGCTATGTGTTCACTCCGGGAGTGGTTTCCTTCCAGGAGACGCCCAAGGTACCGGTGGCGGACACCGTTGGAGCCGGTGACTCGTTCACGGCAGCCTTCACCGCTGCCATTCTCAGCGGGAAGCAGGTGCCCGATGCCCATAAACTGGCGGTGGAAGTCTCTGCCTATGTATGTACCCAGAGCGGTGCCATGCCGGAATTGCCGGACGCCTTGAAAGAAAGGCTGGCATAGATTTTTCTTATTCTTTTCACATTTTTCGTTATCTTTGCTCATCTGCAATCTTAAATCAGAGGAAAGTGAAGATGAGACAGCATAACCTTCGGATTTTATTCTTTCTGCTCGTGCTTTGGGGAGTGGCGGTTGCCTGCTCCCGGCGCGAGGCACGTTTCCGTATCGGCGTTTCCCAATGTAGCGAGGATGAATGGCGGCGCCAGATGAACAGTGAGATACTCCGTGAAGCCCATTTCTACGAAGATGTGGAGGTGGACATCCGTACTGCCGTCGACGATAATGACCGTCAGGCAAAAGACATTCGTGAACTGATAGCCGAAGGGGTGGACCTGCTGATTGTGGCCCCTAATGAAGCCACTCCGATAACTCCGGTTGTGGAGGAGGCATACAACCGGGGCATTCCGGTGATTGTAGTGGACCGTAAAATCCTTTCGGACAAATACACGGCCTACGTTGGTGCAGACAACTACGAGATAGGGAAAGCTGTGGGAGAGTATGTGGCCAATGTGCTGCACGGGCAGGGAGATGTGGTGGAAATCTCAGGTTTGGTGGGCTCCACACCTGCCGTAGACCGTCATCAAGGATTTGTGAAGGCTATATCCGCTTATCCCGGTATCCGGTTGCTGGCCGTTGAAGACGGTGCCTGGTTGCAACTCAAGGCCGGAGAGAAAATGGATACTCTGCTGAGCCGCTTTCCGCATATCGACCTGGTGTATGCGCAGAATGACCGTATGGCGGCCGGAGCCTATGCTGCCGCTGCCCGAGAGGGGCGGGAAAAGGATATGCGGTTCATCGGCATAGACGCCCTGTCCGGCAAAGACTATGGAGTGGAGAAAGTACTTGCCGGCGAACTGGATGCCACGTTTATATATCCTACCGGTGGCGACCGCGTGATGCAGATTGCCATGGATATTCTGAATAAGCGTGATTTCCCCCGTGAAACTATCCTGGGCACTTCCGTCGTCGACCGCGACAATGCTCTCATCATGAAGATGCAGACCGCCCACATCGGCACCCTGGATGGAAAGATAGAAACCCTGAACGGAAAGATAAACCAGTATTTGGCCAGTTATGCCACGCAGCAGGTTGTCTTGTACGGCAGTCTGTCTGCCCTATTGTTGCTGGTCGGCTTGTTGGTGGCTGTCTACCTCTCCTTGCGTGCCAAGAACCGGTTGAACCGTGAGCTGTCCATGCAGAAAAAGAAACTGGAGGAACAGAAAACCCAGTTGATACAGCAGAAGGAACTGTTGGAAGTGCAGAAGTCGCAGTTGGAACAGCTTTCCCATGAACTGGAGGAGGCTACGCATGCCAAGCTGGTGTTCTTCACGAATATTTCACACGATTTCCGTACTCCGCTGACGCTGATAGCCGATCCCATAGAGCAGCTTCTTGCCAACCGCACCCTCGACGGACAGCCGCGCCAGCTCCTCGAGCTGATGAAAAAGAATGTGCATATCCTGCTTCGCCTGGTCAACCAAATACTTGATTTCCGGAAGGTGGAGAACGGGCGCATGGAGCTCCATCTCGAACCTTTTGATTTGCTCGACAGCTTCCGGGGCTGGAACGACTCTTTCCGCATGGCGTTGCTGAAGAAACATATTGCTTTCAGCTTTGAGGCATCTCCCGATACGGACTTCCGGATGATGGCGGATGCGGAGAAGATGGAGCGCATTTACTTCAATCTCTTCTCCAATGCCGTGAAGTATACGCCGGAGAACGGGAAAATCACCGTACGGTTGTTAAAGTCGGAACAGAACTACAGTCTGTCCGTCTTCAATTCCGGCAGCTACATTTCTTCGACCGATGTGGAAGCCATCTTCGAGCGCTTCTATCAAGTGGACGGGCATCAAGCCGGTACCGGTATCGGACTGGCGCTGGTACGTGCCTTTGTAGAGATGCATGGCGGTAACATTACGGCACGCAGTGACGAGAAAGGCACTACTTTCATCGTTACTTTCCCGCAGCAGGATGTTTCGCAGTACCATCCCACCATAGTGACGTTGCCTGCCGAAGAGAAGGACGTGTCGTCCACCCTGATAGATACGGAAGTGAAGGCATGCGAAGAGGTGGTTGAGGCTGATTGTCCTACTGTGCTGGTAATTGACGATAATGCGGATATTCGCAACTATGTGAAGTCACTTCTGTCGAACGAGTTCCGTGTATTGGATGCTGCGGACGGGACAGAGGGTATCCGGCTGGCCATGAAGTATGTGCCGGATGTGATTATCTCCGATGTAATGATGCCCGGTATGGATGGTGTGGAATGCTGCCGCCGCTTGAAGGGGGAGTTGCAGACATGCCATATACCGGTGATTCTGCTGACGGCCTGCTCGCTGGACGAACAGCGTATCCAGGGCTATGATGGCGGTGCCGATTCTTATATTTCCAAACCATTCAATTCGCAGTTGCTCTTGTCTCGTGTCCGTAATCTTATTGCAAACCGCCGTCAGTTGAGGCAGTTCTTCGGAGATAACCAGACTATCGAGAAGGAAGCCATCAGTGATTTGGATAAGGGTTTCGTCTCCCGCTTCAAATCGCTTGTCGAGGAGAGGATGAAAGATGCGGAACTCAATGTGGAGGATTTGGGACGGAATATGGGTATGAGCCGTGTGCAGCTTTACCGTAAGCTGAAATCGCTGACCAACTATTCGCCGAATGAGCTGCTGCGCCAGATGAGGTTGAAAAAGGCTGCCTCACTGCTTGCCTCCTCTGACATGACGGTAGCGGAGATTGCCTATGAAGTGGGCTTTTCGTCACCTTCCTATTTCACGAAATGCTATAAGGAACAGTTTGGGGAGAGTCCTACCGAGTTTCTGAAAAGAAGGGGATAGCTGTTGTCTATCCCCCTTGTTCTTAATACACGTCTGTTTACTTCTGTAAATGATACTGGAACTTATTTCAGTATTTGAGGCAGGTTTTCCCTTCCCCAGAAGTAGTAAACACAGATTCCAATCCAGCTTGTGAGCAGGATGATAATTGCAACTAATAGTTTCTTCACGCCGTCTACCGGCCACTTCATGATTTCAAGTACGGCTTTGACACACAGAACCACACCGATAATCCAAATGATAAATCCAATCATAACCTGTGATATTTAGTATTGTTAATTAAAAACAAATAGAGACTACGCCTTATTCAGGAGCAGCCTCTATTCTTTATTTAGTAATCGGAATTACTCTGTAACTTCAGCGCCCCAATTTTCTTTGGAAAGACGCTTGTAGCTGTTGTAACGCCATTTAGCGTTTTCTTCAGCAGCCTTGAACAGCTCGTCGGCCTCCTGCGGATATTGCTTCATTACGGATGCGTAACGAACTTCACCCTTCAGGAAGTCTTGGAATCCGCTCCAATCCGGTTCCTTGCTATCCAGCGTGAACGGATTCTTGCCTTCAGCCTCCAGAGCCGGGTTGTAACGCCACAAGTGCCAGTAACCGCACTTAACGGCCTTTTCTTCCTCTGCCTGGCTCTTGCCCATACCTGCCTTCAGACCGTGGTTGATACACGGAGCGTAAGCGATGATGAGTGACGGACCGGGATATGCTTCTGCTTCACGGATAGCCTTTAAAGTCTGAGCCTGGTCGGCACCCATAGCGATTTGGGCAACGTATACGTAACCGTAAGTAGTAGCCATCAGACCGAGGTCTTTCTTGCGTACACGCTTACCGGCAGCGGCAAACTTGGCGATAGCGCCTACCGGGGTAGCCTTGGAAGACTGACCGCCTGTGTTGGAGTAAACCTCAGTATCCAGTACGAGGATGTTGACATCCTTACCGCTTGCGATTACATGGTCGAGACCACCGTAACCGATGTCGTAAGAGGCACCGTCGCCACCGATAATCCACTGGCTGCGTTTTACCAGGTATTGAGACAGACTGGCGATAGTCTTGCAGCTGTCGCACTTGTCTTTGGCAGCTTCTACCATCGGAATAATCTTTTCAGCCAGTTCCTTGCTCTTGTCTGCATCGTACATGTTTTCAATCCAAGCCTGGAATACTTCTTTGTATTCAGCCGGAGTTCCTTCTGCTGCGATGGCATCTTCCATAGCCTTCACGATACGAGCGCGCATCTTTTCGTTGGCAAGCTCCATACCCAAACCGAATTCGCAGAAGTCCTCGAACAATGAGTTTGCCCAAGCAGGACCGTGACCCTTTTCGTTCTTAGTATAAGGAGTAGAAGGTACTGAACCGGAGTAGATGGAAGAACATCCTGTTGCGTTGGCTACCATTTCGCGGTCACCGAACAACTGGGAAATCAGTTTAACGTACGGAGTTTCACCACAACCGGAGCAAGCGCCTGAGAACTCGAACAACGGAGTAGCGAACTGGGAGTTCTTCACGTTGGCCTTGATGTCAACCAAGTGTTGTTTGCTTTTTACGTTTTCAGCACAGTAGGTCCAGTTAGCAGCTTCCGGCAATTGGCTTTCGAGGTGTTTCATAGTCAGAGCCTTGCCACCCTTCTTCGGGTTGCCCGGACAAACATCGGCACAGTTGCCGCAACCCAGACAGTCGAGAACGTCTACTTGAATACGGAATGTCATACCGTCGAATGCTTTACCTACAGCCTTCAGTTGAGTGAAGTTGGCACCCTTCTGCTCTTCAGCATCGAGTACGAACGGACGGATGGAAGCGTGAGGACAAACGTAAGCACACTTGTTACACTGGATACAGTTCTCAGCGTTCCATTCGGGAACGAATGCGGCTACACCACGTTTCTCATATTTGGCAGTGCCTTGTTCCCAAGTACCGTCTTCGATACCCTTGAATGCAGATACCGGCAATAAGTCACCGTCTTGTGCGTTGATAGGACGAACCACTTCGTTGATGAATGCAGGGTCGTTATTTTCAGCCTTGGCGTCGTCTGCCAGATTGGCCCAAGCCGGGTCAACGGTCAGCTGCTTGTATTCGCCGCCACGGTCAACGGCTGCATAGTTCTTGTTGACAACATCTTCACCCTTCTTGCCGTAAGACTTAACGATGAACTTCTTCATCTGCTCTACAGCCAGGTCAACCGGAATAACGCCGGTGATACGGAAGAATGCGGATTGCAGGATGGTGTTGGTACGGTTGCCCAAACCGATTTCCTGTGCAATCTGGGTTGCATTGATATAGTAAACAGTGATATTGTTCTGTGCAAAGTACTTCTTCACCTTGTTAGGCAGGTTCTTGGCCAGCTCTTCGCCTTCCCAGATGGTGTTCAGCAAGAAAGAGCCGTTCTTACGCAAGCCGCGGGTTACGTCGTACATGTGCAGGTAAGCCTGAACGTGGCAAGCCACGAAGTTAGGCGTATTTACCAGGTATGTAGAGCGGATAGGAGTGTCGCCGAAACGCAGGTGCGAGCAAGTGAAACCGCCTGATTTCTTGGAGTCGTAAGAGAAATAGGCCTGGCAGTGCTTGTCGGTGTTGTCACCGATAATCTTTACGGAGTTCTTGTTGGCACCTACTGTACCGTCAGCGCCCAAACCGTAAAATTTGGCTTCGAACATACCTTCGCCGCCCAATGCGATTTCTTCTTCCTGGGGCAGAGAAGTGAAGGTAACGTCGTCCACGATACCGATAGTGAAGTGGTTCTTCGGCATCGGCATAGCCAGATTCTTGTAAACGGCGAGGATTTGAGCAGGAGTAGTATCCTTGGAACCCAAACCATAACGGCCGCCTACGATAACCGGAGCATTCTCTGCACCGTAGAAGCAGTCTTTTACGTCGAGGTACAACGGTTCGCCGTTAGCACCCGGTTCTTTCGTACGGTCCAGTACGGCAATCTTCTTGGCAGTCTTGGGAACGGCGGCAAGGAAGTGCTTGGCAGAGAACGGACGATACAAGTGAACGGCAACCAAACCAACCTTTTCGCCATTGGCAACGAGGTGGTCGATAGCTTCGCGGGCAGCTTCCGTTACAGAACCCATGGCGATGATAACGCGTTCTGCATCTTCTGCACCGTAGTAATCGAACAAACCATACTTGCGGCCTGTGATTTTGGAAATCTCGTTCATGTATTCCTCAACGATAGCCGGAACTGCTTCATAGTAGTTGTTGCAAGATTCACGGTGTTGGAAGAAGTGGTCAGGATTTTCGGCCATACCACGGGCAACCGGGTTCATCGGGTTCAATGCACGTGCGCGGAATTCAGCCAAAGCTTCCTGGTCGATAAGCGGAGCGAGGTCTTCGTTCTCCAACATTTCAATCTTCTGGATTTCGTGAGAAGTACGGAAGCCGTCGAAGAAGTTCATAAACGGAACACGGGCCTTGATGGTGGCTAGGTGGGCAACACCTGCCAAGTCCATAACTTCTTGTACAGAACCTTCGGCCAACATGGCAAAACCAGTCTGGCGTGCAGACATAACGTCCTGGTGGTCACCGAAGATACACAGTGCATGGCTTGCCAATGTACGTGCTGATACGTGGAATACACAAGGCAGGAATTCACCGGCAATCTTGTACATGTTCGGGATCATCAGCAACAGACCTTGTGAAGCTGTGTAAGTAGTAGTCAGCGCACCGGCTTGCAGAGAGCCGTGGACGGCACCTGCAGCACCGCCTTCTGACTGCATTTCCTGTACCAATACTGTTTCGCCGAAGATGTTCTTGCGACCTGCGGCAGCCCATTCGTCTACGTATTCAGCCATCGTAGAAGAGGGGGTGATGGGGTAGATGGCAGCTACTTCGGAGAACATATACGAGATATGTGCAGCAGCCTGGTTACCATCACAAGTAATGAATTTCTTCTGTTTAGTCATAACTAAATTGAATTATTTATTTAAGTAAAAAAATCTCTCTCTTAATACAAGAAACCGAATAACCAGAGAGGTATTTGGTTGCCTCGGCCTATTTCTGCCTTATGCAGTACATAAGTAACTCCCGGATTATTCTTTATCTTTGTTCCTTCCGGACAAATCTTGAAAGGCATCACCTCATCTACCATGAACGAGATGTTCTTGTCGCCCTTGTTCACCTTGTGGTCCTTCCACATTGTGTTGGCAAAGAAAGTGTCCAGTACGTCTTGCTCTTCCACCTTGACGGGATAGATGGAATACATCAGATTTGAATTGTGCATCATTATCTTCGACGGCTTCTTGGGGAATTCTTCTCCCTTCGGATAGACCATATTGATGAGTCGTGCGTCTGCCAGATACTTGATGTAATTCATTACTGTGGCGCGGGAGGTCTGTATGTCGTTTGCCAGTTGGCTGACATTCGGCGCTTTCGGCCCGTCCACGGCCAACAAATATAGTAATTTCTTTATCTTCGAAAGGTATTTCAGCTCAATTTGTTTGATGAGCAGGATATCCACTTCCACCATCATGTTCATCGTCTTGAGCAGATTCTCCGAAAAGTTACGCTTTTCAAGGAAGAAAGGGTAGAAGCCGTGGTGCATATAGTCCTGCATGTAGTCCAATGGACGTACTTTGGAGAGGATGCCTTTGGCTATCTGTTCGTGGTTGCTCAGGATTTCTTCCAACGGATAGGCATGGAACTTCATGCCCGTCTGCAGGTTCAGGTATTCGCGGAAGGAGAAGCCGCGCAGGTTGTAGCTCTTCACGATGTCGCGCAACTCCATATTCTCCTCTTTCAGACGCATCACGGACGAGCCGGTGAACACGATTTTCAGGTTGGGGAAGCGGTCGTAGCACATACGCAGTTCCTTGCTCCATTCCGGGTACTTGAATACTTGGTCTATCAACAGCACTTTTCCTCCGCGGCGCTGGAATTCGGCGGCGAACTCCACGATGCCATGTCCGGAGAAGTAAAAGTTGTTCATGTTGATGAAGAGGCAGGAGCGGTCTGTGCCGAATTTCTCTTTGGCATATTGCAGCAAGAAAGTAGTCTTACCTACGCCTCTTGTGCCTTTGATACCGATAAGACGGTCATTCCAGTCTATTTCGTCCATTAGGTCGCGGCGTACGGGGGCATTGGTATGCTCTACGAGATAAGCGTGTGTACGGTAAAATGCTTCCATGCTTTAAATTCGGTTTATCGGGCGACAAATATACGGCTTTTTTATAGATTTGCAAAGTAGAGATGGCAAAATATTATATAACTTTGCACTCTCATACAAAACGTGAGTAATTGGTTAACATTTGAAAGATGAAACTTTATGTGTTCAATCCTGATGCAGATATGGCATTGGGAAATAATGAAGAAAATTATATGGCGCCCGCTACCATCCGCCGTATGGCTGAAGACTTGGCTTTGTTGCCGATTTGGTATGCCCAGCCGGGTAGTGGGGTACTGGCCTCTTCCGCCTATAATGCAGATTATCTGAAACAGATGCAACAGTTGTTCCGGCTGGATGTGCATTTGGTGACAGAGCCGGAGCTGCCCGATTATGCTGATGTGCGGGTAATGCCTTGGGGATGGAACCCCGCTATCCGTAAACGGATGTTGAAAGGCGGTGTTCTGGAAAAAAATCTTCCTACGCCGGATGCTTTGGATAAATATCGTATGAAGGCTGTCCGTAGTAACGCTTTGGCTTTTCGCGCACTTTTCTATTTCAATAAAATAGATTATACTTGTGGTGACGGTTGTTGCTTGGTGGAGGCTGATGGTAGAATGACGGATATCTCTCCGGATATTGTTGATCGTTACAAGGAGGGATGTGTGTTCAAATCACTTTGGTCGGGAAGTGGAAAGGGATTGTGTTGGTGCCGTCATGGCTTTACGAAAAATGTTTCCGATTGGTGTAGTAGGGCGCTGAAAGAAAATAGAGGTTTTGTGATGGAGCCTATATTTGATAAGGTGGAAGACTTTGCCATGGAATTTTATTCGGATGGTCGGGGAAAGCTTCTTTTTGTCGGCTATTCCCGTTTTGTTACGGATGACAAAGGGGCATATCGTGGTAATATCCTTACTTCGGATGAGCAAGTGGAGGAATGGATTCAGCAATATGTACCCTTTGAAGCATTTGTACGCATACGCAATATGATGCAGAAAGCATTGGAAACGAGTTATGCTACATCTTATATGGGTTTCTTGGGTGTGGACATGATGGTCTGCCGTCAGAAGGAAGGGCATCCGTATGCCATCAACCCCCATGTCGAAATAAATCTACGGATGAATATGGGAATCGTTTCCCATGTGCTTAGTGATCATTTCATTGTCCCCAGTGGGGAGGGACGTTTCTCCATTGATTGTTTTCCGACCCATGAAGCTTTGATGGAGCGGCATGAGCAGGATATGCAAAGCTATCCGCTGGTGGTGAAGGACGGCAGGGTTGTTTCCGGCTATCTGCCTCTGGTACCGGTCACTCCGAAGAGCCGTTACCGGGCTTTTGTCTGTGTCACTGCTGCTGAATAGCTTCGCTTTCGTTTCCGCAACGGTCTATGGCTGTCACGGCAAAATATTTTCGGGCAGTCCACGGGCGGATGGGGGCATAGGTATATTCCGTGCCTTGTACTCGTTGTGCCAGGATATTCTCCGGATTGGAGGTGTCTACGGGATAGGTGTCCGAACCGTAGATTACATACATCGGAGCATTCCGCTTGTCATTGTCCGTGGCGGGTTGCCAGCTTAGTTTCCAATAGCCGTTTTCCGGTGTTTCCACCGTGAGTCCGGAGGGAGGTGTAGGAGCTACATTGTCTATCCACGGCATGGCGGGTTGCAGGGCCGGGGCGGTATAGAAGTCTTCTTCCAGCGCATCATAAAGCCCTTGCGTATTGTCCATCAGATACTTCACGCGGTAGTGTGCCTCGCCCGCCAGACCGTGGGCGCGGATAAAGTGCATCTGCCGTTCAATCTCGTCCAGCGTCCAGTTCCCTTCGCTGGGGTCGAGGAAGTAGATGCCCAGACCGGGAATGATTTGGCGTCCGTTACTTTGTTCCTGCCAGTCGAGGGCAAAGGGATAGAAATGATTGCCACGGAAATAGAGCATCGGATAAATCTGGTCCTGGATGCCCTCGCCCAGCCAACCCTGCACGTCTTGATAGACGGTGTGGAAGGCATTCCAGCCACGGGAGGGGTAGCGGAAGTGTCTTTGTATTTTCCTACCGGGCAGGTGCTGACCTTTACCCAGGGTTTCATGGCTTTTACACCTTTATATATATAGCGTACTATTTCCGTCAGGTTGTCTCTGCGCCATTGGGCAAGGCTGCGTCCTTTGCTGTATTTGCGGTAGTCGTAGCTGTCGGGAAAACGGGGGCGTTTTCCGGATAGCGCAGGTAGTCGAAGTGTATCCCGTCTACATCGTAGCGTTCCACCACTTCGCGGACAAGGCTCATCAGGTACTCTTTGGTTTGCGGATGTCCGGGATTCAGGAAGTATTCGCGTTTGTAGGGTACGCAGATGGCGCGTTTCTTTTGGTGACGGACTCTTTACCGAGGGCGGCTACATGCTTGCGGTTGCCCAGAGGGATGGTCACCATCCAGGCATGGCACTCCATACCGCGCTTGTGGCATTCGGCTATGGCAAAAGCCAGCGGATCGTAGCCGGGTCGCCGCCCACCTTTCCGGTCAGTATGGAGTTGTAGGGCTCGATGGCTGATTTGTAGAGGACATCTCCCCGTGTACGGGTCTGGAACAGTACTGTGTTGAAATTGGCGGCTTTCAGTCTGTCAATATTTCAATCAGTTCGGCCTGTTGCTTGCGGATGCTTTCGCGCGAAGTGGCGCGTGTCCGCGGCCAGTCCAGCCCGTAGACAGCGGTTATCCAGGCGGCACGCACTTCGTGCTTGGGCGGTTGTGCGGCAAGCGGCAGCAGGACTGCCATATATAGTAAAATGGAAATAATCCGTTTCATTTTCTCTTTCTTCTTTATTTCTGTCATATTTCTCTGCGAAGATAAGCAAAACACCCGATTATTTTATGCTGTTTACTTGAAACTGTTACATTTGCATACATTAAAGATATTAACACGCCATGATTACATTTACGCTTTGCCTGCTGGCGTTGATAGCCGGCTATTTTATCTACGGACGCTTCATAGAACGCGTCTTTGGTCCCGATGACCGCAAAACACCCGCCCTTACCAAAGCCGATGGTGTGGATTACATTCCACTGCCTACTTGGAAAATCTTTATGATACAGTTTCTCAATATTGCCGGGTTGGGACCTATCTTCGGTGCCATCATGGGAGCTAAGTTCGGTACGGCATCCTATCTGTGGATTGTACTTGGCAGTATCTTTGCCGGTGCAGTGCACGACTATCTTGCCGGTATGCTCTCCTTGCGGCATGACGGGAAAGCCTGCCGGAAATCATCGGACGCTATCTGGGGCTGACCACCAAGCAGGTGATGCGCGGCTTTACCGTCATCCTGATGATATTGGTGGGAGCTGTCTTTGTGGCAGGGCCGGCCGGACTGCTTGCCAAGTTGACCCCCGACAGCTTGGATACCACCTTCTGGATTATTGTTGTTTTCGCTTATTATATCTTTGCCACTTTGCTGCCGGTAGATAAGATTATCGGTAAGATATACCCACTGTTCGCCGTTGCCCTGCTGTTCATGGCGGTCGGTATTCTGGTAATGCTTTACGTCAACCATCCTGCATTGCCGGAGATATGGGACGGATTGCAGAACACGCATCCCGATGCGGTTGCATTGCCCATCTTCCCCATCATGTTCGTCAGTATTGCCTGCGGTGCCATCAGTGGCTTCCATGCCACGCAGAGTCCGCTGATGGCACGTTGCATGACAAGCGAGCGCCACGGACGCCCCGTTTTCTATGGGGCAATGATAACCGAAGGCATTGTAGCTCTGATATGGGCTGCCGCCGCCACTTATTTCTTCCACGAGAACGGGATGGGGGAGACGAATGCCTCTATCATTGTAGACGCCATTACAAAAGACTGGCTGGGTGCCGTAGGTGGCGTATTGGCCATTCTGGGTGTTATTGCCGCGCCTATTACCAGTGGCGACACGGCTTTCCGTTCAGCGCGCCTCATTGTGGCGGATTTCTTGGGAATGGAACAAAAATCCATGCGTCGCCGTTTATATATATGCATCCCGATGTTCCTGGTAGCCATTAGCTTGTTGCTTTACAGCCTGCGGGACAAGGATGGATTTGATATGATTTGGCGTTATTTTGCCTGGGCCAATCAGACTCTGTCCGTCTTTACGTTGTGGGCCATTACGGTCTATCTGGTACGCGAGAAGAAAGGACGTTATTATTACGTCACCTATTTCCCGGCATTATTCATGACGGCTGTGTGTACCACTTACATCTGCATTGCTCCCGAAGGTTTCGGGCTCGGTCCGAATTATGCGCTGGGCATAGCCTTGATAGCTGTTGTGCTGGCTGCTATTTGGTTTAATATTTGGTATTTTAAGACGACTAAAAAACTTTGGTAATGAAGAAAATCAAGAAATCTACCGGGCTCACGTTGGCCCTGCTTATTTACGTTTCTGCTACTGCCGCTTATTTCCTTCCCCGCAATACGGAAATCAGCGATACTGAGAAGTATGTCACCGTAGCTGCTTCGTACCTCATTGTATTTGTGCTGTGGCTGGTGCTTCGCAAGAAGGAGGCGCTGCAACGCAAGCGATTCGAAGAAGACAATAAACAACATTGATTATTTACTCAAAAAACAGAACAAGATGAAAAAACTGGCATTATTCGTTTGCTTGCTTGTTGTCACAGTGGCAGCTCAGGCACAGTTTGAAAAAGGTAAGTGGATTTTGAACCCGTCCATCACCGGTTTGGAATTTTCTCATGACACGGGAACCGACAAGACAAGTTTTGGCCTTGAAGCCAAGGGAGGTGCTTTCCTGCTCGACAACATCGCCTTGCTGGTGCATGCCGGGGCTGCTTGGAATACCGGAGGGTCTGACCTCGATGTCTATACGCTGGGTGTAGGTGGACGTTATTATTTCGACAAGATTGGCGTGTATCTGGGTGCCGATGTCAATGTGGACCGTTGGGATTGGGGACATGATTTGGATGATACCAAGTTCTCTTTCGGTCTGGAAGCCGGTTATGCGTTCTTCCTGACCCGCACGGTGACCATCGAACCTGCAGCTTACTGGAACGTCAATAGCGACCGTTCTAAATTCGGTCTGAAGGTAGGTTTCGGATTCTATTTCTAATCTTATTTTCCTGCTACTGCAAGTTTTTTTGCAGTGCCGCTGTAAATGTGTTGCAGTGGCACTGCATAAATGTTTGCAGCAGTACTGCAAAAGATATGCAGTGGTTTTGCAGTAACGTTTTGCTTAGAGCAATGCTGCATATTTTCTAACTTGTTTCAAGCGCTCCATGAGTGTTTGGTCACTTTCAGCCAATTGCATGTTATAGTCTAGCTGCATTCGCATCAGCAAGCCGGCACTGATTCCCAAGGCTGCTTCAAAGAGCAATGCTGTAGATGTTGTGAGGGGACGTCGACAGTTCAAGATGTCGTTTAGTACCTTATATGAGATGCCGGTTTGTGCAGCAAGCTTAGTTTGGGGTAATTTTCTATTTCCCACCTCTTCTTTGAGTAATTCACCCGGATGTATAGGGCGTTGGCATTTATAATTTCCCATATTCATAATCATTTATAGTGGTTCGATAATTCCAGGATATTACATATTGTCACTACGGTTTCAGATGTACTCTGCTTTACTGTGAATTCTATGCGGTATTGGTCATTTACTCTAATGGAAGAAATACCTGCTTTATCTCCTTTCAATACTTCGTAATGAAACGACCGAATGGCGTAAAGCTCTTCGATATTTTGAACGTATTCCAAGGTCTTTATGCGCAACTGATATCGTTTCACCATTTGAGGCTGAAAGCGATATTTCTTATCCTTTGTTTTTCCTTCCTCATATAGTTGTTGCAAGTATTCCTTATCAAAGTGTATTTCCATTGTTTTTAGATTGTTTTCATTGTGCAAAGGTAATGTATATCTCCAATATTCCACTATAAAAGTGGATATTTGTTGGTTGCCTGGATAACGTGAAACTTTTTATATGTTAATGAAAGTAGAGGCTGGTTTTGAACATTATAGCAAAAATCCTTATATTTATACTCGAAGTATGAATCCTAAAAGCAAAATGCCATGAATAGAGTTTGTATTACCTTATTACTTTGCTGCTTGTCATCTTGCCGAATGAATAAGACGGAACGCATGGAAATGTCTGAAGATTCCATAGATACAGTAAGGATAGACCAAGGGGTGGGAAAAAAAACAGTGAGCGATAGCCTCAAGATAGGGATTGCGGATGATGGTGACTACTTGCAAAGACAATTGCTTGCCATTCACGAAGAACTGAGAAAAAGATTGAATAATACACCATATACACACATTCAGAGGAATGTGACCGGATATGGGGTGGGGTTGCATTGCATCGATATAGATTTGATGGTGAATACTCCCGAGCGGCAGAAAGAGTTCCGGGAGAAGATAATGGACTCCCCCGTTTTCTGTTTTCATGGTGTAGAAGTCCCCGTCATCAACGAGAGAGTAGGCAGGAATCATATTCGTGGCATCCATATCCGTCCCGAATATCCAGTCTTTTCAACGAAAGCGCCTCATGCGACATTCATCCTCAGCAATCACAGTGGCGGAGATTTGACCTGCGGCGAGCATTACTACCTGACGTTCGAAGACGAAAAAGGTACCTGGCGGGAATTGCCGATAAACGCTGCCTTTTGGGACATCGCCTATGTGCTGCGGGATGGGGAGGAAAGGGTTATGAAAGCCTCTCTTTATCCGGATGTGCATCCCAACAAGCCGGGACGCTACCGTTACTTTTATGAGATAACCATCAAGAGGAAACCTGTCTTGATGATGGCTGAGTTCAGATTGACGGACAATGAGGAAGAATGGAGAACGGCGGAAAAGACATCTCTTCCCCCTTATATTTCGGATGCAGGGAAGGGCGGGAGCCCACAATTGATAACGGAAGAGCCAATGGAAGAACCGGTCTATAAAGTAGTGGAAGTGATGCCCGAGTTTCCGGGAGGTATGAAAGCCTTAATGGATTTTATTCAAAAGAATATCCGTTATCCGGAAGAAGTCCGTAAGAATGGCATTCAAGGAAGAGTTGCTGTCAGCGTGGTGATTGACGAGAATGGTCGTGTGACGGACCCCGTTATTATGCGCAGCAGGTATCCTGCCCTGGATGAGGAAGCATTACGGATTGTAGAATTGATGCCACAATGGAAACCGGGGATGCAGCAGGGTAAAGCCGTGAAGGTGGAATTTACTTTTCCGGTTACTTTTAAATTGGAGTAGTAGCACCCGGTAAGATTAAGCACAAAGACACGGAGGCATAGAGTTTTATTCTTTTTCCTTGAATTTAATATCTCTGTGTCTCCGTGCCTCTGTGTTCTATTTAAGGAAGCGAGGGGTGTAATTTCTCTTGCAAGAATTGTCCCGTATAACTTGCCGCACACTTCGCCACTTCCTCCGGTGTACCGGTAGCTACGATGTTTCCTCCTTTGTCCCCTCCTTCGGGCCCCAGGTCTATCACATGGTCCGCACACTTCACCACATCCAGATTATGTTCGATGATGACAATGCTGTGCCCGCGGCGTATCAGGGCATCGAAGGCTTCGAGCAGTTTCTTGATGTCATGGAAGTGTAGTCCGGTGGTCGGTTCATCGAAGATGAACATGGTCGGGTCCGCTTTCTCCTGGCTGAGGTAGAAGGCGAGTTTCACGCGCTGGTTCTCTCCACCGGAGAGGGTGGAGGAGGCTTGCCCCAGTTTGATATATCCCAAACCTACATCCTGCAAGGGTTGCAGCTTCTTCACAATCTTTTTCTGTCCGTGTTGCGTAAAGAATTCGATGGCTTGGTTTACGGTCATCTCCAATACGTCGTAGATATTCATGTCGTGGAACTTCACTTCCAGCGTGTCCGCCTTGAAGCGTTTGCCGTGGCAGGATTCGCATTCCAGTACAAGGTCTGCCATGAATTGCATCTCCACCGTGATGGTGCCTTCACCCTTGCATTCCTCGCAACGGCCGCCTTCGCTGTTGAAGCTGAAGTATCCGGCACTGTATCCCATCTGCTTGGCAAGCGGTTGGTCCGCCCATAGTTTACGGATTTCATCGTAGGCCTTGATGTAGGTCACGGGGTTACTTCTCGATGACTTCCCGATAGGATTCTGGTCAACAAACTCTACATTGCGCAGGTTCTGCAAGTCTCCTCCAATGGAAGTGAACTCGCCTGGACGTTCGTTGCATTCATCCAGCTCTCGTTTCAGGGCGCGGTAGAAGATGTCGCGTACCAGCGTACTCTTGCCCGAACCGCTGACACCGGTGACTACGGTCATTACATTCAGCGGGAACCGTGCCTCTACACCCTTCAGGTTGTTTTCGCGCGCGCCTTTTATTTCTATGTAGTTGTTCCACGGGCGGCGGTGTTCCGGCAGGGGGATGGTTTCTTCGCCCAGCAGATAGCGCACGGTATAGCTGTCACTGTCTTTCTGAAGGTCTTTCATATCTCCTTGGTAGACGACCTTCCCTCCCAGGCGGCCTGCCCGGGGACCGATGTCGATGATATAGTCGGCAGCACGGATAATCTCTTCATCGTGTTCCACTACCACTACCGTATTGCCCAACTGTTGCAGCTGGCGGAGCACGTGTATCAGTTTGTCCGTATCGCGGCTATGCAGGCCGATGCTCGGTTCGTCAAGAATATACAGGCTGCCCACCAGACTACTTCCCAGCGAGGTGGCGAGGTTGATTCGCTGGCTTTCACCGCCGGAGAGCGAGTTGCTGAGGCGGTTCAGCGTGAGGTATCCCAAACCGACATCCAATAGGAATTGGATGCGGCTGTTGATTTCTGTCAGGATGCGGCGGGCTATGTCGGCGTCATGTGGGTCTAGCTGCAGGTTGTCGAAGAAGAGCTTCAACTCAGTGATGGGCAAATCTACCAGTTCGGAGATGTTGCGTCCTCCCACGCGTACGTAGTTTGCTTCGGGCTTCAGGCGGGTACCGTGGCATTTGGGGCAGAGCGTCTTTCCGCGGTAGCGTGCCAGCATCACACGGTATTGTATCTTGTACTGATTTTCCTGCACCATCTTGAAGAAGGCGTTGATGCCCTCAAAGTAGGGTGTCCCTTCCCACAGCATCCGGCGTTGCTCGTCGGTCAGTTCATAATAGGGAGTGAAGATGGGGAAGCCGGCTTTCTCGGCTCCGTGTATCACCATATCCCTCCATTCGCCCATCTTTTCGCCCCGCCAGCATACTACAGCGCCGTCATAGACGGACAAGGAGCGGTCGGGTATCACGAGATGCTCGTCGATGCCGATGACTTTCCCGAATCCCTCGCATACGGGGCATGCACCGATGGGAGAGTTGAAGGAGAACATCTGGTCGTTCGGTTCTTCGAAGGTGATGCCGTCTGCCTCGAACTTGGTGCTGAAACGATAGAGGCAGGTACTCCCGTCGGGCTGGTAGAAACGCAGCAGGCAGGCACCGTCTCCTTCATACATGGCTGTTTCGGCCGAGTCGGTGAGGCGGCTGACGGAATCCTTTTCTGAAGAGGCTGTCATACGGTCAATCAACAGAAAAACTGTGTCTCCGGCTTTCGGCTTGTATTCGTCGATGCGCATCATTTCACCGTTCACTTCCAGACGGGTGAAACCTTGCTTCATGTCTATCTCCAGTTGTTGTTGCAGCGTGCGGTCTTCGCGCAGCAATATCGGGGCGAGCACGGTATACTTGGTTCCTTCCGGATATTCCAGCATGCACTTCACGATATCTTCTGCCGAGTGTTTCTTCACTTCTTGTCCGCTGACCGGGCTGAAGGTCTTACCGACACGTGCGTAGAGCAACCGCAGATATTCGTATATTTCAGTGGAGGTACCCACGGTGGACCGTGGGTTACGGCTGCTTACTTTCTGCTCAATGGCAATGGCAGGTGGAATCCCTTTGATGAAATCGCATTCAGGCTTGCTCATACGTCCCAGAAACTGGCGGGCATAACTGCTCAAGCTCTCCACGTAGCGGCGCTGCCCCTCGGCATATAATGTATCGAAAGCAAGTGAGGATTTTCCGGAACCGGACAGTCCGGTGATGACTACGAGTTTGTTACGGGGAATCTCTACGTCAATGTTCTTGAGGTTATTGACACGGGCTCCCTTTATGATAATCGATGTATTTTCTGCCATATAAAAGTCACTTATGTGATTTAGGATTTGCAAAGATAATGCAAACCGGGGTAGAATAAAACGAACCTGCTGGAAAAATCGTATCAGATAGGCAAGGTTAAGATTTGTTATACTTTAGGATGACTGCTAATTTACATTAAATAAAAGCACTAAATTCGCATCCGACTCCTTTTAATGTCCGAACATGGTAAAGCGTAATATAAAATGGCTTCTTGTTGTGCTGGTGTTAGGTTTATGCCCCTCAATCCTGCATGCCGAAGACCCTTATGGAGAGATGAAAGCTCTGGCAGATAGTGCGCAGAAAGTGTTGGGACAAGACCGATTGCCTTCCATCAATGCCCGGTGGATAAAACTTGCCCGCGAACTGAACGATACGGTACAGATTAGCGATGCCCACAACAACTTGATTTCTCATTATTATCAGTTGGGGGACATTGACCAATTGAAAGCCGCAACCTATGAATATATGGACTGGTGCCGGAAATACCAACGGACACGAGACCGGTATATGGCGTGGCGGCAGTACATTCAGCGTATGACGGAGAAAGGTATGCAGGAGGAGGCGATGGCTGAAACCGTCAGGCTCCATCAGGATGCCGAGCAAGCCCGGGACAAATACGGATTGGCATGTGGCGAAATGTGCATCGGGTATAACCATCGGGTCTTTGGAAACAACGTAAAACTGTGTATAGAGAATTACAACAATGCACTGAAACTTTTCGAGGAAGGCAGCTATTATCGTGACGCATACGTGGTGTTGCTTAATATTATCCAGACTTATCTTTCACGCAGTGAGTATGCAGAGGCCGGCGAGTATCTGAGTAAATTGTCGCAACTGGAGGACAAACTGGACCGTAAACAAGTCAGCATAGACCCTTCCCTGCACCTGCGTTTCTGTGAATTCAGGGTTATAGGCTTATTGGCCAATGAAGGTAGAAAGGCTGCTGAGCCTTATATTGAGGAGACCGACCGCTTCTACCGTCAACATCCGGAGAGCTCGACGCCCGAAGCATGGTTTGGCTATAAGATAATGTGTTGCCGTATCCTCGGTGATTTGAAAGGTAACATTGCTTACGTGGATTCACTCATGGATTATCAGCATTCACTGGGGCTTTGCTATCCTTATAACCATTATATGAAAGGAGAACTGCAGGAACAGTTGGGCGATTATCGTGCGGCTTGCCGCAGTTATGCCAGATATGCCGCCGTGAGTGACTCCGTGCGTACGGCAGAAATGGATGACAAGCTAAGCAAATATACGGCACAGTTTGAGGTGGACCGGTTGAAGATGGAGAAGCTGGAGCTGAGTGCCAGATTGAACAAGGAACGACTGATGATAGCCTTGGCCGTTGGCGGACTGGTATTGTTGCTTTTGCTGCTCATTACTTATCTGTATATCCGCACCCTCTCCATGAACCGCAAGTTGGAAGCTGCACGCAGGGCGGTGGAAAAAATGAGCCAGGTCAAAAGTTCCTTTATACAGCATATCACCCATGAAATCCGTACTCCGTTGAATTCCATCGTCGGCTTTTCTACCTTGCTGGCTCAAGAGAAACTGGATGATGTGGAGAAACGCGAGTATGTTGAACAAGTGGAGGGCAACAATACATATCTGTTGAGTCTGATGGAGAACATACTCAATATTGCGGATATGGATTCGCGAGTGTGGGAGATGCCGCGGGAGGAGATAGAAGTGGATGCGTGTTGCAAGGAATGTATTGAGGGCTTCCGTCCGGAACTGAAGCCGGGAGTTGAACTGGAATATGTGCCTGCTTCCGGCATTATGGCCTTTTATGCAGCCCGGCAATGGCTGAAAATGGTGCTTGTGTCTTTGTTGGATAATGCGGTGAAGTTTACGGAAGAAGGTCATATACGCGTTTCCTGCGAGGAAGATAAGTCCCGGCATGTATTGCGCTTCGTGATAGAGGATACCGGTATAGGCATCAGGCCGGACGAATCGGACCGTATTTTCGAACGTTTTTATAAAGTGGACACGTTTACCAAAGGGTCCGGATTGGGGCTTGCCATAGCCAATGAGATAATGGAGTTGGTGGGAGGCCGGATTTATCTGGATGACACCTATTGCGGAGGATGCCGCTTTATTGTGGAATGGCCGATGAAGGACAAACCTTAATTATAAACTATTTTAAGTATTAAAAAGCTGTAATTAGAGAATGAGAGTAAAATCCCTTTTATGTGTATTCTTCTTGCTGCTAATGGCGGGAGGAGTATTTGCGCAAGTGCAGACCGGGTCTGCCTATCCTAAACGTGAATTTCGTGCAGCATGGATACAGTCAGTAAACGGACAGTTCCGTGGAATGCCGACCGAAAAACTGAAGCAGAATCTGATCGGGCAGTTGAATTCCTTGCAGAAGGCGGGAATCAACGCCATAATTTTCCAGGTACGTCCCGAAGCGGATGCTCTGTATGCTTCCAGACTGGAACCGTGGAGTCGTTTCCTTACCGGAGTGCAGGGTAAAGCGCCCGAACCCTATTGGGACCCTATGCAGTTTATGATTGATGAATGCCATAAGCGTGGTATGGAGTTTCATGCATGGATTAATCCGTATCGCACGAAGACGACCTTGAAGAGTGAGTTGGCTCCCAATCATGTGTACAATATCCATCCGGAATGGTTTGTCACTTATGGCGACCAGTTGTATTTTGACCCGGCACTGCCTGAGAGCCGCCGGCACATCTGCATGGTGGTGAGCGACATCGTTTCCCGCTATGATGTGGATGCCATTCATATGGACGATTACTTTTATCCTTATCCCATTAAGGGAAAGGATTTCCCTGACGATGCAAGTTTTGCACGTTTTGGCGGAGGTTTCAGCAATAAAGGAGACTGGCGCCGGAGCAACGTGAATGTGCTGATTAAGAAACTGCATGAAACAATTCGTGAAATCAAGCCGTGGGTGAAGTTCGGGGTTTCTCCGTTTGGCATTTACCGGAATGAAAGCAGTGACCCGCTTGGCAGTAAGACCAAAGGCCTGCAAAACTACGATGACCTTTATGCGGACGTGTTGCTGTGGGCCCGTGAAGGTTGGATAGACTATAATATTCCGCAGATTTATTGGCATATAGGACATCCGGTTGCCGACTATGAGACACTGGTGAAGTGGTGGGCCAGGAATACGGAAAACCGCCCCTTGTTTATTGGCCAGTCCGTGATGAACACCGTGCAGAATGCCGACCCCAAGAACCCGTCGATAAATCAGCTTCCTCGCAAAATGGCCTTGCAACGGGCCTATCAGACCATCGGTGGCAGTTGCCAGTGGCCTGCCAGTGCGGTTGTAGAGAATGCAGGCAAGTATCGCGATGCCCTGATTGCCGAATATCATAAGTATCCGGCGCTGCCTCCCGTTTTCGATTTCATGGATAACGAAGCCCCGGCAAAGGTACGTAAGATGAAACCGGTGTGGACGGAAGACGGATATATTCTTTCTGACAGCTCCCAAGTATAAAGAGGAAATGAACCGTGCCATCCAATATGTGGTCTATCGCTTTAATGACAAAGAGAAAGTGAATATAGATGACCCTTCCCATATTGTAGCCATCACGCGCGATAATTTCTATAAACTTCCTTATGAAGACGGAAAGACAAAGTACCGCTATGTGGTGACAGCCTTGGACCGTCTGCATAATGAATCGAAATCCGTTGGAAAGAAGATTAAACTTTAAAAATTAGATTAAGGATTAGGGATTAATCATTAACGTTTAATCCTTAATCCCTAATAAAGTATCAATCCTGCTATTCCACAAGCTACAATCATTCCTATCGGGTTCAGTTTATATTTCTTTGTGCCTATAAATGCCACGAGGAAGATGAGGCAGCTGATGACGAAGGAATATATGTCTTCTTTGGGAGAACTGAAGTTTTCCGAATTCATCAATACCAGCGCGGCTGAGGCCAGCAGACCGACTACTGCCGGGCGGAGCCCACTGAATACCACTTCCACGGAAGGATGTTTCTGGTATTTCAGAAAGAATTTGCTGATGGTCAGCATCAGTAGGAAAGAAGGAAGCACCACGGCAAACGTAGCAATAATAGAACCTAAAATACCATAGCTTGTACCGTAGCAATCAGCTATCGTAGTATAACCCACATAAGTTGCCGAATTGATTCCTATCGGACCGGGTGTCATCTGGCTGATTGCCACAATATCAGTAAATTCCTGCGCTGTAAGCCAACCGTAACGGGTAACTACTTCACCTTGTATCATAGACAACATGGCATATCCGCCACCAAAGCCGAAAAGCCCAATCTTAAAGAATGTATAGAATAACTGTAAGAAAACCATGATTAGTAATTAATGATAAATGGTTAGTGATTAATGTTGCTATCCTTTTAATTCTTATTTTTAATTCTTCGGACGTTGAAAACGTCCGAAGCAGTATCTCCTACACCTGCCGCAATGATAATCCAGATGGGAGAGAAGCCCAACAGCCAGATGAGCAGTGCTGAAACCACCGGTATCCATATGTTGTATCGGTTTATCCGGGCCGATTTAGCCATGCTGAATGTAGGGGCTGCAATCAATGCAACCACTGCCGGGCGAATACCTTTGAATATACGTTCCACAATGGTGTTGTCCTTGAAGTTGTGAAAGAACAACGCTATGGCGAGGATGATGAGAAACGAAGGAAGTATGGTTCCCAATGCAGTGATTATGCTCCCTCGTATTCCCGTAGCCGGTACCCTATAAAAATGGATATATTGACGGCAAGGATGCCCGGAGCGGACTGTGATATAGCAAGCAGGTCAATGAAATCTTCTTTGGCTATCCAGTTTCGTTTGGTTACGATTTCGTTTTCTATCAGCGGTACCATAGCATAACCGCCGCCGATGGTAAAGGCTCCTATCTTAAAGAAAATGGAGAATGCTTCAAGATATATATTCATATTCAAAATGTTGTAATTTACTTTATTTCTTTATCATCTTTCCCTTCCTTCCTCTCTTGGCATACTGGCTTGGGCTCATATTGAAATGTTTCTTGAATACTTCACGGAAATATTTCGCATCACTGAAACCGGTCAGCTCTGAAATCTCGGTGATGGTATGCTTTTGTTCTTTCAGAAGTTGGGCAGCATGTTTCAGTCGAATCAGCCGGATGTAGTCAGCCGGAGCTTGGTCGGTCAGTGCCTTTATCTTATTGTAGAAGCTGGTCCTACTCATATTCAGCAGGTTGCAGAGCACGTCGACGTTGAAGCTTGGGTTGTCCATATTGTCTTCGACGCTCTTTTGACGGTTGCAATGAATTTCCAGTCCAAGTCGTTGGAGCAGTTGATGCAATCCGTATTGTTCTTCTCGTCGTTCAGGTCCAGGCTGGCATATTTGTGGCGCAACAGTGCCCGGTTAGTCAGCAGGTTGGCAATGTTTGCCCGCAATATACCGATATTGAAGGGTTTCACAATATATTCATCCGCTCCGCTTTGCAGCCCCTCGATGATATTCTTGTCGGTATTCAGTGCTGTGAGCAGGATGATGGGGATATGTGATGTCTCGATGTCGTTCTTCAGGATATGACACAATTCGTCTCCTCTCATTTCCGGCATCATGATGTCTGAAATGACGAGGTTGGGCATATACCCTTGACAATGGTCAGTGCTTCTTTCCATTGGAGCATACTTGTATGTTGTATTGTTCAGACAATGTTCTGCGCAGATATTCCCTTAATTCGTCATTGTCCTCTACAATAAGAATTTTCTGGTGGTTACTGTTGTTTTGTGACTGTTGCTGCGTCTTGTCGTAGATGCCACTGGAAGCAGGGACGATGTAGTAGAGGCATTGATAGGCACTCCGGAGGCCGAATAAACAATCCGTTCGTTTTGGGTTGAGGGCGTTGGATTGCTTTGCGGAAATGCTTGTTCCCTTTGGGGAACGTGATTTTGATGCAAGAGCCTTTCCCTTCCATGCTGCTGAAGTTGAGCTTTCCTTTATGTAAGCGTACAAGTTTCCCTACCAGAAGTAGTCCGATGCCGCTGCCGATAACTTTGGAATTGATAGCATTACTGCCACGGAAATGCATCTTGAACAGCTTTTCTGTTCTGAAGCCGGAATTCCGATACCGGTATCTTTCACCTCAATACTCCAGGTATCTTCTGTCTCGGAAGTAAAGACATGTACATTGCCGCCGTCCGGTGTATATTTCAGTGCGTTGGATATGATATTTTTCAAAATGGAATCCATCTTGTCCTTATCTAACCATACGTTCAGATAACGGAAGCTGCTTTCGTAGGTTAGGTTGATGTGTTTTATGTTTGCGTATGAACGGAAAGCATCGATCGTCTCTTCCATATATGTGCTCAGTTCGTATTCGGATACGTATAGACTTCCGGAATAGGTGTCTGCGCGTTCGAAATTAATAAGGTTGGTGGTCAGGCGCAACAAGGCATTTACGTTTCGCAGGGCTGTATTGATGTTGCTCTGTCCGCTGGAAGTCAGTTGCTCGCGTTCGGTGATTTCTTCCAAGGGTGCTTTGATGAGCGTCAGTGGAGTACGTATATCATGCGCCGTATTGACGAAGAAGCGTATTTTCTCATCGGATTCTTTCCGCTGTTTCTCAAGACTATTATTCGTAGAGTGATGCTTGCAATGGATATGATAATCACTGCATAGAGTATCAGCGCCCAGAAACTGAGCCAGAGGGGTTGCTCGATAATGATGTCCATACTGCGTTCCTCCAGGACAATACGACGGTCTTCGTTGGAGATGGCACGTACGCGGAGGGTATAGTTGCCCGGACTCAGGTTGGTAAAACGGATGACGTTTTCCTCTCCCGGACGGCTCCAACCCTCATAGAAGCCTTCCAGTTTCCAGGAGTACAGAATTAGGGAAGGATAGTCATAGTTGATGTCTGAGACCTGCAATGAGAAGATGTTCTGATTGTACTTCAAACGCAAGGTTTTGTCTCGTCAATATCCAGAATAAGTGGAGAACCTTCATCCTTGGGATAAACGGTCTGATAGAATACCCGCAGGTCACTGAATACCATTTTGAACTTATAGTCGCGAGGCAGGATCATGTCTTTGTTGAATTCTATGGCTCCATCCGTACTGCCGAAAATGAAATTGCCGTTTTTCCTCAAGGTGCCTGAGGCTGCGTTGAAATGGTCAGACTTCAGTCCTTGTTCTTTGGTCCAGTTATGGAATGTCTCTTCGACAGGATAGAAGGTGGACAGACCGTGTTCTGTACTCAGAAAGATATTTCCTTTACCATCAGACAATAGTGTATAGATATTATTGGAAATCAAGGCGCAGTTGTCTCTATGATAATGTCTGAATGTGTTTTGGTCGTATCATATACCAGTAAACCGGCATTGTTGGTACCGATATACAGCATTCCGTCGGAAGCTTGGCATAGGAGTAGATGTAGTAGGATTCTACCGGCATCTGGATATAGGTATACTTACCGGTTGCTTTTCCAACAGGTACAAGCCGGTGGAAGTGCCTATCCACATATGTGTGGAGTCTTTCTCTATGATGGCAGTGATACCATTCAAGCCCGGGAAATGGCGTATATTTTTCTGGAATAATCTATTTCTTTTAAGTTATAATACCCTCCAGACCAGATGTTTCCTGAAGAATCTTTCATAATGGAACGGATATACTTGTCCGGCCGGATATTCAGATTACTGAATAAAGACGGAGTAAAGAACTCTGTGGACAGTAGTTTCTTGTTGATCTGGTAGATGCCGGAACTATATCCTCCGGCCCAGATGATGCCGGGCTCCACTTCGCACAATGAGATGAAGATATGGTTTTACTATGGCTTGCGGTGTCGAAACTGCTGAGAAAAGAATGCCATTGTTTCGTCTTGCTATAATAAAGGCTGATGCCGTTATTGGTGGCAAACCATAAATCGCCGTCATGGTCTTCAATGATGGCATTTACCTGGTCATTGATGAGTGACTGTTTATTGCCGATAGAGTGTTTTATCCATTGATAATCGGCATATCGGTTGTTGCGTACAGTTATACCAATGGGATAATTAGCCATCCAGATGCGTTGTTCACTGTCAATGTAGATATCATTGATGGTATTTCCGTTCATTGAGTTGTACCGGTTATAGTCAGCAACAATGTATGGTATAGATTCATAGGTATCGGTATTCATTTTGTAGACACCGGCCCCGTCTGTAGCTATGAGGATTTCATTGTTATTGTAGGCACGGATACAGTTAATACTAACGTCCATCAGTCCGGATGGGATATGCATGACTTTGTGCTCATTCAGGTCATAGGTAAATATTCCCCGTTGGAAAGTACCGATAAAACCTTGTGAGACGGTTTATGATAGTATAGTTCGTTGATTTGTATCTTCAAGGTGTCCAATTGGTTGCAGGGACTGAGGGTGAGGGTGTTGTTGGCCAGCTCAGCATAATGTATGCCGATGTCGGTCCCGATGAAGAAGTGGGTCGAATCAATCTGTGCGATATCAGTAATTCGTTCTCCTATTTCGTTTTGAATGAATGTCACCTTCTGGGTATTGCTGTCGTACAGATATAGAGCATCTTCATTGCAAAGCCATATTACGCTGTTGGCATCCACAAAACCGTAACTGATAGGGTTGGACGTCCTTTCACTTCGCTTTCGGGTAGCTTGTATACCAGGACAAAACGGTCGTGTTTTGTATCATAGCGGAACACGCGTCCTTTCTTGCCAATTTCCCATATGGTTCCTTTGGAATCCACATAGAGCCAGTTCAGGTTCATCATGGAATTCACTTCCTCATCTCCATCCATCAGTTTGTACGGCTTGAATTCTTTTCCGTTGTATCGGTCGATGCCGTCGTGGGTAAGAAACCACATGTAACCTTTGGGTCCCTTTTGAATAGCATATACCCGTCTGTTGCTCAAACCGTCTTCCACACCGATGTATTTGTATGTTTGTGCAATGCCTATAATTGGCAATAATAGTAGTATGCAGAAAGAAGTACTTTTCATAATTGTCGAGCGGTTTTTGAATGTTGTACTGAGGGAGAGTTGAAAATAAACACAAAAATAATGCTTTTGTTTGAGAAAAGCAAAAAGCGAAGAATAGAAATGTAACAAGCGCGGGTTATGAATAATCCCGCGCTTGTTACATTTCTATAAAGGAAGTTCAGTTCATTTTTATTGGCTTCCACCCACTTGCGTGCATTGACAAATGCTTCTACCCAAGGAGTGATTTGGTCGCTGTTTACGCGGTCTGCGGGGTAGCAACCGTTCTGCCAGGGAAGATGGCACGTTCAAGTGGGGCATCATGGCCAGATGACGTCCGTCGGCACTTGCCAATCCGGCTATGGAATAATCTGAGCCGTTGGGGTTGGAAGGGTATTCGTCGTATGAGTATTTCAGCACGACGTTGTATTTGTCCTCGTCGTATGGCAAGGAGAATTTTCCTTCACCGTGAGCTACCCAGATACCCAGTTTGCTTCCACTCAGTGAGCCGAGCATTACGCTGCGGTTGGTGGGGACAGTAACACCGAGGAATCTGGATTCAAACTTGTGTGAGTCGTTATGAAGCATCTTGCCGTTTTTCTTGTGCTCGGGATTGATAAGATTAAGTTCCATCATGAGCTGGCAGCCGTTGCAGACACCCAGTGAAAGCGTATCCTCGCGTGCATAATATTTGTCGAGCGCTTCTTTGCTTTCGGATTGAAGAGGAAAGCACCGGCCCAACCCTTGGCAGAACCGAGGACGTCGGAGTTGGAGAAACCACCGCAGTAAACAATCATGTTTACATCTTCCAACGTTTCGCGACCGCTGATAAGGTCGGTCATGGTAACGTCCTTCACATCGAAGCCTGCCAGATAGAGTGAGTAGGCCATTTCGCGTTCGCCGTTGGTTCCTTTTCACGGATGATGGCGGCGCGGATACCGGAAGGTGCGGCGGTCCGGTCGATGCCGTATTGTGAGAACTTGCCTTTGAAGTCCGGCATGAAGGCGAATTCCACCGGTTGCATCTTGTAGTTCTCGAAACGCTTCTTGGCACAGCCGTTCATGGACTGCTTACGGTCAAGGAGATAAGAAGTAGAGTACCATACATCACGCATATAGTCTATGCCAAACTGATAAGTAGCATCGCCTTTGATACAAGAATATGGCGTTCGTCTGTCGGTTTGCCGAGCTTCACGTAACCTACGCCTGCATCTTCCAGGATTTGTTTCACTGCTTCCTTATGCTTGTCGCTCACCTGGATAACGATACCCGGGTTCTCTGCAAACAAAATCTTGATAAGGTCTTGCTCCTTGATTTTATCCAAGTTGATTTCCATACCGCCTTCCACATTGGCAAAGCACATTTCAAGCAGTGTAGTGATAAGACCACCGGCAGAAATATCATGTCCGGCAAGAATCAGTCCCTTGTTGACCAGCTCCTGCACGGCAAGGAAAGCATCGCGGAAGTATTCGGCATCTTGCACGCTGGGAACTTCGTCACCTACCTTGCCCAGGGTCTGAGCAAAGGCGGAACCGCCGAGTTTCAGGTTGTCGAAACTGAAGTCTATATGATAAATGGTAGTCTTTTCATTGTTAACCAGCACCGGAGATACGACTTTCTTGACGTCGGAAACTTCTCCACCGGCAGAAACAATTACCGTGCCCGGAGAAATAACTTTGCTGCCGTCGGGGTATTTCTGTGTCATGGAAAGAGAGTCTTTACCAGTCGGTACATTGATTTGCAGGGAACAGCAGAAGTCACTCAATGCCTTTACTGCCGTGTACAGACGGGCATCTTCACCTTCTTGCGAACGGCAAGGCCACATCCAGTTGGCAGAAAGGGAAACGCTGTCCAGACCTTCGGCAAGCGGTGCCCAAACCAAGTTGGTCAATGCTTCGCTGACGGAAAGAACGGAGCCGGCTGCCGGGTCGGCAAGTGCCGCCTGGGGAGCATGGCCCAGAGAGGTTGCGATACCCTTTCGCCGCGATAGTCCAAAGCTACCACACCACAATCGCTCAGAGGCAACTGCAATTCACCCTGGCACTGTTGGCGGGCAATCTTGCCTGTTACAGAACGGTCTACCTTGTTTGTCAACCAGTCTTTACAAGCCACAGCTTCCAGTTGGAGCACATTGGTGAGGTATTCATGTAGTTGGGAAAGTTCGTATTGGGGCATTTCGTAGTGACGTTCCACGGTCTTGTCCACCATATAGGTCTTGGGGAAGATCCGAACATCTGTTCTACGGCGAGGTCAAACGGACGTACACCATCAGCTTGCTGGAAGGCAAAGCGATGGTCACCGGTGGTTTCACCTACTACGTACATCGGAGCGCGTTCGCGTTCGGCTACCTTGCGTACATGTTCGATGGCCTCTTCCTGAATCAGCAAGCCCATGCGTTCCTGGCTTTCGTTGGCAATGATTTCCTTGGCAGACAGAGTCGTGTCACCGATGGGCAACTTGCTCATGTCAATTAAACCGCCGCATTCTCTACCAATTCGGACAGACAGTTTACATGTCCGGCAGAGCCGTGGTCGTGGATGGAAACCACCGGATTGGTCTCTTCCTCACAAAGTGCGCGTACCACGTTGTAGGCGCGTTTCTGCATTTCGGCGTTGGCGCGTTGTACAGCATTCAGCTCGATGCCACTGCTGTAGCGTCCGGTATCTACGGAAGATACGGAGCCGCCGCCCAAACCGATGCGATAATTGTCTCCACCGATGACAACCACTTTGTTGCCGGCTTCCGGTGTACCTTTCAAACAGTCACGCTGGGTACCGTAGCCTACACCTCCGGCAAGCATAATCACTTTGTCATAGCCATAAACTTCTTCTTTTTCTTTATGTTCGAAAGTGAGCACGGAACCGCAGATTAGCGGTTGGCCGAATTTGTTCCCGAAATCACTGGCACCATTGAGGCTTTGATTAGTATTTGTTCGGGAGTCTGATACAGCCATTTGCGTACCGGCAGAATCTCTTCCCAGGGACGTCCTTCTTCCGTACGGGGTAGGAGGTCATGTAAACGGCAGTTCCGGCAATCGGCCAAGAGCCCTTACCGCCGCCCATACGGTCGCGAATCTCACCGCCCGTACCGGTAGACGCACCGTTGAACGGTTCTACTGTTGTGGGAAAGTTATGTGTTTCCGCTTTCAGGGAGATGACACTCTTGATGTCCTTTACTTGGAAATAGTCGGGCTTGGGTGGTCTGCCGGAGCAAACTGTTCGATAACCGGACCTTCGGCAAAGGCCACATTGTCTTTGTAGGCAGAGATAATCTTGTTGGGATTCTCTTGTGTGGTCTTCTTTATCATTTGGAAGAGTGAAGATTCCTGTTCCACTCCATCGATGATGAATGTTCCGCCGAAGATTTTGTGACGGCAGTGCTCGGAGTTGATTTGCGCGAAGCCGAATACTTCGGAGTCTGTCAGAGGGCGCCAGATCTTTCTCTACCTTCTTGAGGTAATCCATTTCCTCTTTGGAAAGTGCCAGACCTTCATTCTCATTGTATGCCTCCAGGTCTTCGATGTGTACAATCGGTTCCGGCTGCCGGTTGGTTGTAAATACATTCTGGTCCAGCCCTTGTACATACGTTGCAGCATCGGGTCGTGGTCTGCGTTCTCATCTTTACGGGGAAGTACTCTTCGATGCGTATGATGCCGTCCAGCCCCATATTCTGGGTGATTTCTACGGCGTTTGTACTCCAAGGAGTAATCATCTCACGGCGCGGGCCGACGAAATGTCCTTTCAGGTTGTCTTCACTTTCGGGGTGGCTTCTCCAAAAGCCAGCAGAGTTTGTCGCTGTCTGCCTGGGGAGTTCATGATTACATTCTACGGCAATCACGCTCTTGGATGGGGTTCTGAAAAAGAATCATAGTTATATTTACGATTTTACGATTTACGATTTTACGATTGAAGTTACTTTTTGAGTATCTTCATCTTTTCTTCTTGGGGACAAAGATACGCAAAATCGGTGGGGAGGAGAAAAAAAAAACGCATGCAATTTTACTTGCATGCGTTTTTGTTCTGTTTTATAAAGCCGGATACGTATTATTGTATGACGATTTCATCCGTAAATAAGAATTGCTTCTTCCCTTGTATGGCGTGGAAACGTACATACCGTGCTTCAGTAGGGGTGCCGGTCCAGCCGAAATCTCTGAAAATCACGTCTTTTCCGGCCTCCTCTTCACTGCAAGTATCACTGCCCAGCAGGGTGAATTCTTTGCCGTCCACTGATGCCCACACTTCTACTTTGGCTGGAAGAAAACCTGTGGGGTACGGATTTGCATGAAGTTGGCCATGACCCGGTGTATAGCGGTCACTTCGCCCAAGTCGATGGTAGCATCCAAATCATTGGGGCAGAATCCTGCCAACGTCCGTCCATATAGCTTTTACCGCCACGTAGTCCGTCAAGTAGTCCGGTATCGCCACCGCCTTTATACACATCTTTGTTCTGGTAGTATCCGCCATCCGGCGCATAGGTTATCTTTTGCCTATGCCTTTGTGGTAGTCGGTGCGCAGCTCGAGGCTTTGCCGAGTGGCTTATTTCCGTCGAAAAGACGGGCTGTCAGCAATATCGAATCTTTACGGCAAATGGCTTTTGTATAATTTGGAAGATGCGGTCGGTTCGGAGCCGTCTGTTGTATAGCGGATGTCAATCGGATATTTTTCAGAGGTGAGGAGAGCATGATTCTCTTCTTGGCATAGTCAACGGTCTGGCTGGTCTGCACTAGTTCGGACAGGGTGAACGGGTTGTAGCCTTTTGCCTTGATATGGCGTATTTCGTTGTTGATACGTCTCTTGAAACTTTCCGGATGCTTGTTCTTTACGGGAGTCCAGCCTACTTCTGCCAGAGCGATGATGCGTGGGTATATCATATATTCGGCATGTTCGTAAGTGGGCAGATATTCAGCCCATACATTGCCTTGCACGCCTAATATGTATTTGCAGATATCACTTCCCAATGAATCGGGAGCCGGGTCGTAGGAGTAGGTCTGTCCGATGGGGATGCAGGCGCCAAACGCCAGCGGCTGTGTCTCAGGGTCATCCTGGTAGTGGTCCAGATAGCAGTGGCTCTCCGGTGTCATGATGGCGTAATGCCCCATGCGGGCGGCGGCAATGCCACCCTCCGTACCCCGCCACGACATGACGGTTGCATTGGGGCCAGGCCTCCATCCAGTATCTCGTCCCAGCCGATGATTTCACGCCCTTTGTCGTTGAGGTACTTCTCTATGCGGGCTATCATATAGCTTTGCAGCTCACTTTCATCTTTGAGCCCTTCTTCCTTCATGCGCTTCTGGCATTTGGGGCATGCCTTCCAGTGGCGTCTGCTGGCTTCATCACCTCCAATATGGATATACCGGGAAGGGAACAGCCGTATCACTTCATCCAGCACATCTTCGAAGAACTTGAAGGTCTCTTCGTTTCCGATACAGACTTCACCGGATGTATAAGGCTTGCCGGTACAGGACAGCTGTGGATAGGCTGCCAGTACTTCTCCCGAGTGTCCCGGCATTTCTATTTCGGGGATAACGGTGACATGCCTCAAGCGGGCATATTCCAGAACCTCACGTACATCCGCTTCCGTATAGTAGCCTCCATAGGCTCCTTCTTCATCCTTCTCGCAGAAGTGATGGTCATATTTCCCCAATCCTGCAGATTGGCGGCTTTTCTCCAGGCTGCGAATTCTGTCAGGCGGGATAGCCCGAATCTCCAGCCGCCATCCGGCACCGTCGGTCAGATGCCAATGCAGGCGGTTGATTTTGTAGGTGGCTACCAGGTCTATTTGTTTCTTGACATAGTCCGTGTTAAAGAAGTGTCTTGAAACATCCAGGTGCAGCCCACGATAGGGGAATCTGGGTTCGTCCTTGATGGTCGTGACTGGCAGTTTCTTCCCGTTACGGGCAAGTTGTGCCAGGGTTTGCAGTCCATAGAAGGCACCTGCAGCGGAGGAGGCCTGAATGTTTACACCTTGTTTGCTGACTGTCAGGTTGTAGCCTTCGGCAGTGATTGGATTATCCGTTGCGTCCGTTATTTCTATCGTTACAAAAGGGTTCTTGTCGACAAGCTTCATGGGGATGGCAAAGTCCGGCAGATAGGCCAGCAGGTCATTCATGTCGGATTTCGCCAGATTGGTCGAGAAGGTTACCGTAGATGGCAGTTCTACTGTTTTGACGTTGTTTGGGCATACTGCGGATATGGAACCACACCGAGTTCCTTGGGGCTTCGCATGCCGTCAGTAGTAAGACGGCCATGGAAACGAGTGTTAGAGTTTTTATTCGTTTCATAAGGGGTATTGTTAAGTTCGGAGGTAAATATACGGAATAATATGTAAAATGGATAATCTTTACTTCTTAAAATCCTTTTCCGTCGAAAAACGTTAACACTATTCGTTCGTCTCATAAAAGTCCGATATTTGCAGCCATGATTCAGATAGAGACCATATTTGACATATTGTGGAAGGGGTTCATTATCGGCGTCATTGTGTCCGCGCCATTGGGTCCTGTAGGAGTATTGTGTATTCAGCGTACTTTGAATAAAGGACGGTGGTATGGTTTCGTAACGGGGATAGGAGCTTCGCTAAGCGATATTGCATATGCCTTGCTGACGGGCTACGGGATGAGTTTCGTTTTGATTATGTCAACAAGAACATCTTTTACCTGCAGCTTTTCGGAAGCATTCTTCTGTTGGCATTTGGCATTTATACGTTCCGCAGCAATCCGGTACAGTCCATCCGGCCGGTATCCACCAATAAGGGTTCCTATTTCCATAACTTCATAACGGCATTTGCCGTCACACTTTCCAATCCACTGATTATTTTCCTTTTGTAGGTCTTTTGCTCGCTTCGCTTTTGTAAGTGAGGGTGTGCTGGTGTTCGAGGCCGTTACCGGATACCTGGCCATCGCATTGGGTGCTTTGGCTTGGTGGTTTGGCATAACCTTTTGTCAATAAGGTCCGTACACAATTCAACCTGCGAGGTATCTGGATACTGAACCGTATTATCGGGAGCATTGTCATTGTGGTGTCTGTGCTGGGACTGGTGTTTACGCTGATGGGTGAATCACTGTATTGAGTGGAAAGGTGAAAGTGGGAAGGTGAAAATCATAATTCATACATTTTATCGTGAAGATTGCGCAACAACTGAAAGAGAAGAATATAGCCGAATACCTTATATATATGTGGCAGGTGGAGGATTTGCTCCGTGCCAACGGCTGTGACATAGACCGGATACGCCAGAACATCATCTTGCGCTATCCGGAGGAGGAACGGCCTGCGCTGGAAGAATGGTATGGAAATCTGGCAGGTATGATGCGTGCGGAAGGCGTAACGGAAAAAGGGCATCTGCAAATCAACCGTAATGTCATTCTGAATCTGACGGAGCTGCATGGCGAATTGCTGGCTTCTACGAAATATCCGTTCTATAATGCGGCTTATTTCAAGGCACTGCCTTTTATCGTGGAGCTGCGCCAGAAGAGCGGCCGGAAAGAGGAGCCTGAGGTAGACACTTGTTTCGAGGCGCTTTATGGAGTGCTGCTGTTGCGCTTGCAGAAGAAGGAAATCAGTCAGGGCACGGCAAAGGCTATGGAGGCCATCAGCGGTTTCGTCTCGTTGCTTGCCAACTATTATGACAAGGAGAAGCGGGGAGAACTGGAGTTGATGGATAATTGATAGTGGATGATTGATAATTATGAAGGAAAATATTGTTCATCGTAACATTCTATATATAAGTGTAACTTTATTAAATGAATATTCTGATAACCGGTGCCAACGGTCAACTTGGCAATGAAATGCGAGTGTTGTCGAAAGAAAACGGACAACATGCTTATTTTTCACTGACGTGCAGGAATTGGACATTTGCGACGAACAAGCTGTGCACGGGTTTGTGAAGGACAACCGGATAGATGTAATCGTGAATTGCGCCGCTTATACGGCTGTAGACAAGGCGGAAGACAATCAGGAGCTTTGCGACAAGCTGAACCATGTCGCTCCGGGCTATCTGGCTGCCGCTGCCGAAGCTTGCGGTGCTGCATTGATACAAGTGTCTACCGACTATGTTTTGACGGAACCGGACACACCTATACGGAAGAGGCGGCTACTTGTCCCAATTCAGTATATGGTTTTACCAAACTGGCGGGTGAGCAGGCGGTGATGAAGTATTGCAGCCGTGCCATGATCATCCGTACGGCGTGGCTCTATTCCATTTATGGAAATAATTTTGTGAAGACGATGCTCCGTTTGGGACGCGAGCGCGAGACGCTGGGAGTTGTATTCGACCAGATAGGTACGCCGACATACGCCAATGATTTGGCACGCGCCATCTTTGCGGCTATCAGCCAGGGAATCGTGCCCGGCATCTATCACTTCAGCAACGAGGGAGTCTGCTCGTGGTATGATTTTACGTTGGCTATCCATCGTCTGGCAGGTATCAAGAGCTGCAAGGTAAGTCCGCTGCATACGGACGAATTCCTGCCAAGGCACCGCGTCCGCATTATTCTGTGTTGGACAAGACAAAGATAAAGAAGACATTCGGCATCGATATACCCCATTGGGAGGCGAGCCTTGCCGTCTGCATGAAGAATTTGGAAGAGTGATTATTACTGACTAATTGATATATGGCCAATAACAACGAAATAGAGAGACGGAGAACGTTTGCGATTATTGCGCATCCGGATGCCGGTAAGACATCATTGACCGAGAAGCTGTTGCTTTTGGTGGACAAATCCAGGTGGCGGGTGCCGTAAAGAGCAATAAGATAAAGAAGACGGCAACGTCGGACTGGATGGATATTGAAAAACAGCGTGGTATTTCCGTTACCACTTCTGTAATGGAGTTCGACTACCATGACTACAAGGTCAACATCCTTGATACTCCGGGTCACCAGGACTTTGCTGAAGATACCTACCGCACGCTGACGGCTGTGGACAGTGTTATCATCGTGGTGGACGGTGCGAAAGGTGTGGAAACGCAGACACGCAAGCTGATGGAGGTCTGCCGTATGCGTAATACGCCGGTGATTATCTTCATCAACAAGATGGACCGTGAAGCCAAAGACCCGTTCGACCTGCTGGACGAACTGGAGGAGGAACTGCACATCCACGTGCGTCCTTTGACGTGGCCTATCGAGAGCGGTGTCCGTTTCAAGGGTGTCTACAATATCTACGAGCATAACCTCAACCTCTACCAGCCCAGCAAGCAGGTAGTGACGGAGAAGGTGGAAGTAGACATCCATACCGAGGAGCTGGACAACCAGATTGGCGCCCAGCTGGCCGACAAGCTGCGCGGAGAATTGAACTGATAGACGGTGTTTACCCCGAATTCGATAAGGAGGAATACTTGAAAGGAGAGCTTGCTCCCGTATTCTTCGGTTCGGCACTGAATAATTTCGGTGTGCAGGAACTGTTGGATTGCTTTGTGGAGATTGCTCCCAGTCCCCGTCCCGTGAAGGCGGAAGAACGTGAGGTGGAGCCGGAAGAGCCTAAATTTACCGGATTCATCTTTAAGATAACCGCCAATATCGACCCGAATCACCGTTCATGTATCGCTTTCTGCAAAATCTGCTCCGGAAGTTTGTACGCAATGCCCCGTACTTGCATGTACGTCATGGCAAGACGATGCGTTTCTCGTCGCCTACGCAGTTCATGGCGCAGCGCAAGACAACTGTCGATGAGGCTTGGGCGGGAGATATTATCGGCCTGCCGGATAACGGTACGTTCAAGATTGGCGATACGCTGACCGAAGGCGAGGCGCTTCACTTCAAGGGCTTCCGAGTTTCTCTCCGGAGATGTTCAAGTACATTGAGAATGCCGACCCGATGAAGCAGAAACAGCTTGCCAAGGGTATCGACCAGTTGATGGACGAAGGTGTGGCGCAGTTGTTCGTCAACCAGTTCAACGGGCGTAAGATTATCGGTACGGTGGGGCAGTTGCAGTTCGAGGTCATCCAGTATCGTCTGGAGAACGAATACAGTGCGAAGTGCCGTTGGGAGCCGCTCAGTCTGTATAAGGCCTGCTGGATTGAGAGCGATGATGCGGCGGAGTTGGAAGCCTTCAAGAAGCGCAAATACCAGTACATGGCGAAAGACCGCGAGGGTAGGGATGTGTTCCTGGCCGACAGCGGATATGTGTTGCAGATGGCGCAGATGGACTTCAAGCATATCAAGTTCCACTTTACGAGTGAGTTCTAAGCTATATGATTTTTGCTGACTCACGGCTATAGATAATGCAGGTTGAAGAAGAGGAGGTACAAAGTAATGAAAACTTTGTACCTCTTTATTTATTGTGGGAAGAAAGTGTTACCTTTGTTTCTGCAACGATTAATATGCATTGATTATGAAAACTGTTGAAGTAAGCTCGTTCCTTACCGATTTTACACCTTACTTATTATAAACGCAAAATTTCAAGATGAAACATACCTTCCTTTTCTCCTGCTGATTCTCCTTCTGGGGCTGACAGCCTGCTCGAAACCTGCCGATAGAACTTTGATGAACTACGAACAGTCCCTTTCTCATGCTGACTCGTTGGTGCAATGCGGTGTTGTCGACAGTGCCCGGGCCGTCCGCCTGATTTCCGGTTTGCACCGTGAGTATAATCAGATAAAGGAGCTTTCCGATGGCAGGCATGTGCGGCTGAAGCCGGTCAGTGGTTACGAACGTTTTTCTGGGGAGTGTTTTCTGTGATTATGTTCAGCATTTCCGGTGCTATGCTGTTCAGCCTTATCCGTTTCAAGAAAGAACGTAGTCACCGTAACTATTTTGTCACCCTGAGTGAAAACGAACAGCGCTTGCGCAACAATGAACGCGAGCGCGAGGAACTGGAAGAGTGCCTGAAGGAGATGTCGCTGACCGACGAAGAGCGCGAAGAAGTGCATAGCTCGCTGATGAACCTCATGGAACATGGCAGCCGTCTGGATAAGGAAAACGAGTCACCCGTGCCCGTCTCAAGGAGTATGAAGACAACCCTGTGCCTCGCGAACTGGAACTGTTGAGGAAAGAGGGCGAGCGTGTCCGGATGCTCGACGGGCAGGTGCAGGCGCTTGCTTCCGCCATGATAGATGCAGACGAAGTGGTGAAGCAGTTGCGCATCCAGCCCAAATTCCTTGCGGACAGCCAGTGGAACTACTTGCAGAAGCTTACTGACAGAGTATACAAGGGTGCTTCCAAACGCCTTGTCTTGCGCTTTCCCAGCTTACGCCTGCCGACAGCCAGCTCTGCATGCTTATCCGCCTGCACTTCAGCAATGCACAGATTGCCACGCTCATTGCCGTATCTCCCGCTTCCGTGTCCCAGCAGAAGTTCCGCCTGAAGAAGCGGATGATGCAGGCGGATGGGAGGCTGTTTGCCGACGGAGAGACGCTGGAGGGAGTGATTGAAGCTGCTGAGAATGATAGATTCTTCTTGATTCTTCAAGAATCTCGAAGAATCAAGAAGATTTTAGCTGCACTTTCATCGCCGAATCAGGTATAATCTCACTTGGTATTTCCCGATTTCCATAAACTGTTTTTGCCAACGCTTGTTCCGGATGTGGTTCTGTGGGTGGGAAATCTATACTGAGCCCTATTCAGTCGTATACTTAGATACCCTCAGTCGTATACTTAGGGTACCTCAGTCGTATAGTGAGATACCCCACTTCAGAAGGTGTTTTGGGAGGGGATGGGCTGTGGCGGCTTGATGGCTTGAAGCAGATGCTTTGGGGGTTGAAATGTTGTTGCAAAATGAGATGAAAAACTGATTGGTGACTTAAAAATGTTATTCCTTGTTATTTCAATAGTTCGCTTTCCATCGGACTGCTAAAGTGTTGAATTGATTACGGATGAGAGCATAGAATCAAATTGCTCCATAATTGAAAATATCCCTCAAAAGAAGTGAGTTTACCGGATTTTATGCTTATTTTTGTCATGCTTGTTGAAGATTTCTTATGTTTTTGCAACACTAATTTAAGTGAATCTTCTGACATGGCAAAGTACTGGGCAATATTTTATTGCTCAGTACTTTAAATAATTGTTTTTGTAAAGTGTCGCGGAATTAAGGTTTAATAAAAACGAGGATGGAACATCCCAAATTAATAAACAATATAAGCGAGCGTGTAGTGGATGACATCAAAGGACGGTTATCCAAAGGCACTTTTGTGTCTATTGCTGCGGCTTCATTCTCCATCTATGCCTACGAAGCATTGAAAGAAGAATTGGAGCAAGTGGAGCAATTGCGTTTTATTTTCACGTCTCCTGCTTTCATCAAGGATAAATCAAAGAAAGAGAAACGGGAGTTTTCATCCCTAAACTTAACCGGGAACGTAATTTATATGGCACAGACTTTGAACTTCGCCTTCGTAACCAATTATCACAAAAAGCAATTGCCAAAGAGTGTGCAGACTGGATTCGTAGAAAAGTGCAGTTCCGTTCCAATGCTTCGCAAGAACAGATGGGTGGATTTATGCACGTCAACAACGAAACTCAACGGGTTTACCTCCCGTTTAATGAGTTTACTACCACACAATTGGGCTGTGAACGTGGTGCTAATGTGTATAATGTGGTAAATGTATTGCCTTCACCGACAGCAAACGCATATCTGGAAATTTTCAATGAGCAATGGAATAACGATGAGAAATTTGAGGATGTAACGAAGCGTATATTGGAGTACATAGACATTGTATATCAAGAAAATGCACCGGAGTATGTCTACTTTATTGCTCTTCATAATATCTTTAATGAGTTTTGGAAGACATCAGCGAAGATGTGTTGCCCAATGAACGCACGGGGTTCAAAACGAGTATTATTTGGAATAAACTCTATAATTTCCAACGTGATGCTGCGCTGGCTATCATTAACAAGTTGGAAAAATACAATGGTTGCATCCTTGCCGATTCAGTAGGTCTTGGCAAGACCTTTACGGCATTGGCGGTTATCAAGTATTACGAGAACCGTAATAAGTCGGTGCTTGTACTTTGCCCTAAAAACTGAATGACAACTGGCAGACTTTCCGTGCCAATTACAAAACAACCCCGTAGCTGCCGATCGGCTAAGGTATGACATCCTCTTCCACTCCGACCTTTCACGTGACCGTGGTTTGAGCAATGGCCTCGACTTGGAGCATGTGAATTGGGGAAACTATGACTTGATTGTGATTGACGAAAGCCACAACTTCCGCAATGGCGGTAATGTGGACGAAGAGGATGAAGCGGATTTTGATATGCTCGTAGAAACAGACCGCCACAAGGAGAACCGTTATCAGCGGTTGATGCGACGTGTCATCCGTCAGGGTGTGAAGACAAAGTGCTCATGCTTTCAGCAACTCCGGTCAATAATCGGTTCGGTGATTTGAAGAACCAGTTACAACTGGCATACGAGGGGCGTGTGGAGAATATCAACGAAGCCCTTGAACTAGACCGCAACATTGACGACATATTCAAGTCTGCTCAGACTGCCTATAATCGTTGGGCTAAGTTGGAGCCAAGCGAACGGACTACGGAACGATTGCTGTCAAGTCTTCAGTTTGACTTTTTCAGATGCTCGATGCCGTGACCATCGCACGTAGTCGTAGCCATATCATCAAGTATTACGACACGAAAGATATTGGCGAGTTTCCTAAGCGGCTTGCCCCTTGTCTCGCCGTCCGCGTTTAACGGACTTGGGCGATGCCATCAATTTCAAGGACATTGCCGAACAGCTCAATGCCCTGAATCTTTCCATATACACCCCTTCGCTTTATCTCTTCGATTGTGCCCGTAACGGTTACAGTATTGACTACGATGGTGAAGGTCTGTCTATTGACGGGCGTGAAAAGGCTTGCGCAAACTCATGGCCACCAACCTGTTGAAACGTCTGGAGAGTTCGGTCAATTCTTTCCGATTGACGCTTAACCGCATCCATGAGTACATTCGGCAGACAATGGAACTGATAGATGCATACGACAAGAAACATTCCGGTGCAACCATTGATGTATCTTCTTTCACTGATGATATGGATTCATCCGAAGGCGACACTGATCCGTTTGCCACCAAGAAGTCGAAGATTTCATTGGCAGACATGGACTATGTGAGTTGGCGACGCGATCTCGAAGCCGATTTTGAACGGTTAGACCTGCTCTTGCTGATGTTGAAGGACATTACGCCCGAACACGACAGCAAGTTACAGATGCTTATCGGGGATTTGAAACATAAGTTTAGTAACCCGATAAATGGAGAAAACAAGAAAGTGCTTATATTTACGGCATTTGCCGACACAGCCAATTATCTCTATGAGCAGTTATCCACGAAGATAAAGGAAACCTGCGGACTCGATACGGCTCTCATCACCGGCTCTACCGATGGCAGATGCACATTGCCGAAGTTTCCTATGTCGTTCAATAATGTGCTGACTTATTTTTCACCTTTGTCGAAAGACCGTTTAGCCCTCTTCCCAATGCCACGGATGAGATTGATGTACTTATAGCTACTGATTGTATCAGCGAAGGCCAAAATTTGCAGGATTGCGACTACCTCATCAATTACGACATCCATTGGAATCCCGTACGCATCATCCAGCGTTTCGGGCGTATCGACCGTATCGGTAGCCGTAACAAACAAATCCAGCTTGTCAACTACTGGCCGGATATGGAACTTGACGACTATATTCAGCTCAAAGGACGTGTCGAAAGTCGAATGAAAGCTACTATCCTTACCGCAGCAGGTACCGGCAATCCGCTTTCTATGGGCGAAGAAGCCGATTTGGAATATCGCCTTGGACAACTAAAGAAGTTACAGAATGAAGTGGTGGATATTGAAGATATGGACACCGGTATCAACATCATGGATTTGGGATTGAACGAGTTTCGGCTTGACCTCTTGCAATATGTCAAGGAACATCCGGATATTGAACATGCACCTTTCGGATTGAATGCGGTGGTAGCCGGTTCCGAATTGGCGAAACCGGGCGTGATGTTTGTGTTGAAGAACCGCAACAATGCCGTTAATATTGACCGTAAGAATCAACTGCATCCGTTCTACATGGTCTATCTGGCAGACGATGGAGAGGTTATTTGCGACCATCTGCACCCTAAACAACTGCTCGACATCATGCGTGCGCTCTGTAAAATCAAAACGATTATGACCGTGCGCTCTGTGCTGCGGTCAACCGTGAAACGCAAGACGGCCGCCGCATGACCAAGTACAACACGTTGCTCCAAATGGCTATTGACAGCATCGTAAGCATTAAGGAAGAAACAGACATTGAGAGCCTTTTCTCTGTGGGTGAGACAACAGCCTTGCATGGAGAAATTAAAGGTTTGGACGACTTTGAGTTGATAACCTTCTTAATAATTAAAGAGAAATGAAATTATCTGATATAGAAATAGGTACTATAGTCAACTTCTTAAATGAAGGAGGTTATGTCCTGGACTTTAGTACAGCTGATTTTGATGCTTTTACCTATAAAGTATAGGCGTTCCACTTTGTGAAACATATAGACTTTCAAAGGCAAATCTCTGATAGCATATATCAACGATGCAAAATATGAAGATAAAATGAAGCTACTTAGCGATTTAATCAGATATTACGAACTTTCTTCAATGAAGGAACATGATGAAGAAAATCGTAAAAGCCGTGCGGTTGCTTACAAAAATGCCGTAGCATACTTGATAAAGCAGGTGGTACAATGGTTATGACCGCTACGGCTGAAACTTTAAAAGAAGCTTTGACAGCGATTACATATCAGCCCAAATTGATTTAATGCTCAATCTGAAGGACGGAAATCCAACAGAAGCAATTGGTAAGGCTAAAGAACTAATTGAAAGTTGTTGTAAAACAATACTTGAATTTGAAGGCTGTACTGTAGATAAAGATTGGGAAGTTCCACGTCTTGTTGATGAAACTTTCAAACATTTTCATCTGATGCCTAAAATATCTCTGATGATGTTAAAGGAGCTAAGTCTATAAAGGCTATTCTTGGTAATCTTAAAGCTATTGCACAAGGCGTTGCAGAACTGAGAAATCTGTATGGTAGCGGACATGGCAAGTCCAGTTCATATAAAGGGCTTGAATCTCGTCATGCTAGTTTAGCAATTGGAAGTAGTACAACTCTCGTGCGCTTTTATGGGATTCGTATGAACGGCATCATAATAATGAGGTTAATTAGATGAGACAAAATGGACAATATACTTAACTTTCCTACCTCCACGCACGTGGACAGATTGGTACCAAGACAGCCTTTTACAAGCATTTGGAGATTAACACACGCTTAAAGACGCGATTTGTGGAAGATGTGGAACGCATACAATGGCTCTATAAGTTGACTCCATCCACCATGAATGTGGACGAGGGTAAGGCGGTGCATGAAATTGTGGTGTTCTTGGTGACGCTCAAAGTGAAAGATACGCCGGATGATGTGTTTCTTGCCATCGACCGTCTGATGCCGCGCCATGTGGTGTTTGTGCTGCAATATGTCAATCGTGGTAGATTGTTGCTCAACTACAAGGAATGGACGGATGTGGATAAGACACGATTCAATATCTTGAAAACTTTCCACACAGAATGGATGCCGCAGGCGAATGTAAAGTTAAAATTGATAGGTTCATCACTGGATAACATATACGAAGCTTTTGCGGGGCAAATCTCCGGATTCGGTACTACCAATGCTACCGATACAAAACAGATTATGGCATTGCAAGATGAATTGGCCCGTAAGCGACGGGTAGCGGAAGCCTTGCAGAAGCGTGTACGGAATGAAAGGCAGTTTGCCAAACAGATGGAACTCAACAGTGAAGCCCGTGCCTTGAAGCGTGAGATTGCTAAGTTGGAAGAGGAACTTAAAACATTAGAAAACAATTAAGAAACAAAATATATGGCTGACATATTAAAACATTTGGACTTGAACTCCGCAGACGGAACGCAACTCAATCTTGATGCGCTCTATCAGATTGCACCTTCGGCATTTACCGAAGTACGTGATGACAAGACGGGTGAAATCTCTCGAAAGGTAAACTTCGAGGTGCTTCGCCGATTGCTTGGCGACCATGCCACAGATGGCGATGGCGAGATGTATCAGTTTACATGGGTCGGTAAGAACGCAGCTCGTGCGGAAGCTGCCAAACCAACCGATAAGACCTTGCGCCCGGTGGTGGAAAATTCCGTGGATTGGGACAACACAAAGAATATCTATATCGAGGGCGATAACCTTGAAGTGCTCAAACTTCTGCAACGCTCGTATATGGGTCAAGGTGAAGATGATTTATATCGACCCGCCTTATAATACGGGTAATGACTTTGTGTATCACGATGATTTTGCCCGCACCGCCGCCGAGGAGGATATCGAAGCTGGCAATGTAGACGAATTAGGCTATCGCTTCAGGAGGAATACCGATACGAATGGTAAGTTTCATTCGGATTGGTGTTCAATGATTTATGCACGTTTATTGGTGGCTCGTTCTTTACTGACGGAGGATGGAGTTGTCTTTATTTCGATTGATGATAATGAGGTGCGCAATCTGAAATATTTGTGACGAAGTATTTGGGGAACATAATTTTGTAGCACAATTAGTGTGGGAAAGAGCTTTTCTCCCAAGAACGATGCAAAGTATGTATCAAATAGCCATGATTATATCTTGATGTACGTCAAACAGATTGAAGATTTCACAATAGGCAGATTAGATCGAACAGAAGAAGCTAATTTACGGTATTCTAATCCAGACAATGATCCACGTGGAGTTTGGATGTCAAGTGACATTTCTGTAAAACGTATAATGCTGCTTGTGATTATCCGATAACGACCTTCGGGAAAATTGTAGAGCCTCCAGCAGGACTGCTGGAGTCTCTGCAAAAGCTTTGCAGAGAGACTCCAAGACAACCGAATATGGTTTGGTCCTAATGGAGATAATACACCAAGAATAAAACGTTTTTATCTGAATTGAAATATGAAGGTATGGCACCAACCTCAATTCTGTTTTATAAAGAAGTTGGTCATAGTCAAGAAGGAGCACAAGAAGTAGTATCTCTTTTGGTGACAAAGGTGTATTTGACGGGCCAAAGCCTGTAAGATTGCTTCAACGTCTTATTACTTTAGCTAACTTGAAGAAGATTCCATCGTATTAGATTTCTTTTCAGGTTCAGCAAGTACTGCACATGCTCTGATGAAAACAAATTCAGAAAAAGATAAGCATTGTCAATTTATTCTTGTTCAATTACCTGAAGAAGTAAGTGATTCAAAGAAAGACCAAGGTATAAAAAATATCTGCGAAATAGGAAAAGAACGCATCCGTCGTGCCGGTGCAAAATCAAAGCTGATTTTCCGCTTACTACACAAAATCTCGATACCGGCTTCCGTGTCTATCGCCTTGATGAAAGCAACTACGAGAAAGTATCAATTTCGCCCAAGGAATACAAGCAAGATCAGCTCGACCTCTTTGCCAACAATATCAAGGCTGACCGTACCGACCTCGACCTGCTCTATGGCTCGATGTTAGCATGGGGTGTCCGCTTGGACTTGCCCTTGCAGACAGAAATCGTGGACGGTTGCACCATCTATACCGTCAATGAAGGTGATCTCGTGGCTTGCTTCTCCGAAGGTATTACCGATAAGGTAGTAGCTGCGATGGCCGGCAAAAGCCTTGCGTGTACTCTTCCGTGATGCTTGCTTCAAAGAAGATGCTCAGAAAATCAACATTTACGAACAGTTCAAGCAAGCCTTGGACTGGGCAGATAATGATGCGTTTAATAATATCAGAGTAATTTAACGTGTCCATGGAAGAGAACAATAAAATACTAATCTATACAGACAATGACGGTCTGACAAAGATAGATGTGAAACTTGAGGAAGATACCTTATGGCTTACTCAAGCGCAGATGTGCGAGCTGTATCAGACGAGTAAATCGAATGTAAGTGAGCATATTAAGCACATTTTCGAAGAAGGCGAACTACAAGAGGACTCCAGTTGTTCGGAAATTCCGAACAACTGCCACAGATGGTAAGTCATACATGACAACCTTCTATAATCTTGACATGATTATCGCTTTACTTGATTTCGCAGAACGCCAAGCCGAGAAAGAGCAACCCATGACCATGAACGATTGGGCAAACTATCTGGATCGCATACTCACCTCAACTGGAGAACAACTCCTGCTGGATGGAGGCCGAGTATCCCATCAAGAAGCAATGGACCATGCCACTACTGAATATCGTAAATATAAACAACGCACACTCAGCGATGTGGAGCAAGATTATTTGAACGCTATCAAGGCGATTAGCGACAAAAGTAAGAAAGGAGGCAAAAGTGAAAATAAGATATAAACATCAACGCTTTCAAGCGGAAGCCACCAAATGCGTGAGCGACGTATTTCAGGGACAACCCAAACACGACGGCAGCCGCACCTTCTTGAACAAGTTTGGTGCGCTCAGTTTCGACGGCTTCGGCAATCTGCCCCTTGTACTTGACAATGAAAGCATTTGCGAGAATGTGCGTGGTATACAGATGGCAGAAGGATTGAAGCCCGTGGAGCATCTGGAGGGCGACGGACGCACCTTTACCATCGAGATGGAAACAGGTACGGGTAAGACCTATACCTACATCAAGACCATGTACGAGCTGAACGCCCGCTATGGTTGGTCGAAATTTGTGATTGTAGTGCCCAGTATTGCCATCCGCGAAGGCGTGTTCAAGAGTTTTGAGAGTATGGCAGAACACTTTGCTGGAGAATATGGTAAGCGTATGCAATACTTCATCTACAATTCGAAGCAGCTTGCTAAGATTGATGCCTTTGCTTCGGATAACGGCATTCATGTAATGATTATCAATACGCAGGCTTTCAATGCTTCGCTTAACGAGGATAAAACAAGGAAGGTCGCGCAGGTGATTCCGCTGCCCGTATCATCTTCTCACGCCGTGATGAGTTCGGTTCGCGAAAGCCTATTGACATCTTGGCAAAACGAATCCCATCCTAATTATTGACGAGCCGCAAAGCGTGTTGGGAACGGATAAAAGTAATGCCACACGAAAGGGTATCAAACTGTTTAACCCACTCTTTACCTTGCTATACAGCGCCACACACCGTGAAATATTCAACCAAGTATATCGCCTCGATGCCATCGACGCTTATAACAAGAAGCTGGTGAAGAAGATAGAAGTACGCAGTGTACATCAAGTGGGTTCTACAGCCACCAATGGCTATGTTTATCTAGATGAAATCGTCATTAGTAAAGGCAATCCACAAGCTCGATTGGGCTTCGATGTCAAGACAACCAGTGGCACACGCCAGACCATTCGCTTGGTGAATGAGGGCTTCGACCTCAAAGAGCAAAGCGGCGGTTTGCAGGAATATGCCGATAACTTTAAAGTGGAACGTATAGACGGACTGACCAACACCGTGCATTTCCTCAACGGACTGACGCTTCATCCCGGTGAGGTGGTGGGCAGCGTGAATGAGGAGATTCTCCGCCGCAATCAGATACGAGAAACCATCAAAACCCATTTGGAGCGTGAACGCCAACTTTTCGCTCGCGGTATCAAAGTGCTGTCATTGTTCTTTATCGACCATGTGGACAGTTATCGCATCTACGATAAAGACAACGTGGAAAAGGGTAAGTTCGCAAAGATGTTTGAGGAGGAGTACCAACGTGCCTTGCAGGAGTTTATGCCTACCTTTACGGATGCCTCTTACACACGCTTTCTTTCCGACCCGAAGCATGCGCCCGAAAACATTCACGATGGTTACTTCTCTATCGATAAAAAGGGAAGAGCGTGGAATCGAAGAATAAGGAAGGCGAAAACGAAGAACGTGGTTTCGACCTTATCATGAAGGATAAGGAGCGTTTACTTAGCCAAAGTTGCCCCGTTCGCTTCATCTTCTCTCACTCGGCCTTGAAGGAAGGTTGGGACAATCCTAATGTGTTCCAGATTTGTACGTTGAAAGACACCTCCAACGAAATCAAGAAACGTCAGGAGGTGGGACGTGGTATGCGCCTATGCGTCAACGATAAGGGCGAACGTCAAGATGCCGACGTATTGGGCGACCATGTGTTCGACACCAATATCCTGACTGTTATTGCCAGCGAGCTATGACGACTTTGCCAAGAAGCTGCAAACCGATATGGCAGAAGCCTGCGCCAACCGTCCGGCAGTGGTGACAGCCACACTGTTTGCCGACCAACTGGCACAGACACAAGATGGACACAGCATAAAGATTACGACCGAACAGGCCGTGGAAATCCACGAAGAACTGATAACCCAAGGTTACATCAAGAAAGGCAAGCTCACGCAAAAGTACTTTGACGAAAAGAAAGCCGATTCGCTCCAGTTTGGTGAGGTGGAAAATCTACATTCGTTTATCATCAAACAGTTGGATAAAGTGTTCAATCCCGATGCCTTCAAACCAGCCAATGGACGTAATAAAACGGAGGCTCACTTAGTTAAAGACAACTTCAACAAAAGAGTGGCAAGAGTTGTGGCGGCGCATCAATACACGTACCTACTATAACGTGAGTTTTGAAACGCCAAAACTCATCAAGAGTGCCATTGATGCACTCGACAAGCACCTGAATGTGACAGAAATCCGTATTGTAGTGGAGAGTGGCGGCATGGAAAGCATCCGTGACCGCGAAGAATTGGAAGCCGGAGCAGCCATGAGTGCCGCTACAGTGAAAACCATTCGGGTAACGGAAGTTATTGGAGCAGAAGTAACTTACGACTTGGTAGGTGAACTCGTGCAATCCACCGGTCTAACTCGCCGCACCATTGTAGAAATGCTGAAAGGCGTTAATCCTGCGACTTTCCATCAGTTCAAGCTGAATCCAGAAGAGTTCATCATCAAAGCCGGTCGCATCATCAACGATTGTAAGGCTATCTCGCTCATCCAACACATCCAGTATGAGAAACGTACTGGGACCTTTGGTACTGACATCTTTGAGGAAGCTACGCTGCGTGGTACACTTGGCAAGGACGCTATCGAAAGTTCCAAGTCGCTTTACGACCTTGTAGTGGTAGATAGTGAAGGTATAGAAAAGAGTTTTGCCGAGTCGCTGGAAGCTGAGGATGATGTGGTGGTATATAGCAAACTGCCCGGTGGATTCTACATCAACACCCCGATGGGCAAATATAATCCCGACTGGGCTGTAGCTTTTCGAGAAGATTCCGTGAAGCACGTTTATTTCGTGGCAGAAACCAAAGGCAACGACATCGAAGTATCACAACTTCGCCGTGCCGAGGATGCCAAGATAGAGTGTGCCCGTCGTCACTTTGCAGCTATCAGCACTGGCGATGTGGTGTATAGTGTGGTGAAAACCTATCAGGATTTGTATAATGCGGTAACAAAGTAAAATCAGCCAAACACGTAGAGGCACATTCTCTCTATGTGTTTATTCTTTCTTTTCACTGGCATAAACTCATAAATGATGTCATATTGCAAAGAATAACTTATAACAATTACCTTGTAGAGATAGGAAGATACAGGTGGCTTCATTATCAGGGGTTTGCGTGTGTCGCTTGTAGAGATTATCACCTTATTCCTCTTATTTAAGCTTTATTTCCCCTTCTTCTTGTAGAGATATGGTTTTGTAATCCTTTGTTTTAAGTGATTTATGAAAATCGGTTGTAGATGCCATTTTCTTGTTTTCCCTTGTTTCCTACCCTAACTTTGCAACATCGAATTTGAGAAAAGCAGACGGCTGAATCGTTGAGGCCTCACGATGAAAACTTCTGCTTCTCGGGTGAGACAAGAGAAATCAGATATACATTATTAATTAATCATTTAAAACATTACGATTATGGCATTTTTAGAAGAATTCAGAAGAAAGTAAACGATTTGTGGTATCCTCAATCAGTAACCTGGGGCAAGGCGGTTACTACCCGTGAAGTGGCAGACGAGCTGTCTGTTCTTTCTACCGTGACCCGTGGTGACACGTATGCGGTGATGGAGAACTTGGGGCGTGTATTGAGCAATTTCATGGGGCAGGGACGTACTGTGAAGATAGACGGTGTAGGCACCTTCTACTATACTGCCACCTCTACTAAAGAGGAGTGCCGACGGCTGCGGAGGTAAGCGCTTCGCTGATTAACGGAGTGCGCGTTCGTTTCCTACCCGAAGTGGAGCGTAATAGTGGCCGTCAAGTGACTACCCGTAGCATGGTGAATACGAAGATTGTTTGGGAAGAGTGGGGCAAGGCCTCTACCTCCACCGGTGGAAACATCGGCGGTGACGACAGTGGCAATCCGGCGGCAACGACGGCGACCAGGGTGAGAATCCGTTGGGCTGATTCTCCTTCCTTGAAAGCAATTGATGACTGACACCGTTTTATGCTAAAAGTTTCCCGTACCGCCTCATTGGTTGTGCGGGAAGCTTTACTTTAGCATCTTTATCATTCTTCTCTGCCTTTCTTTAATGGATTATCGTTAATTTCGAGCGATTTTTCGTAAATTCGGCTGAATAACTAATAATTTATAATATGGAAAACTTGAATACAGCACTTCTGCTGATGGTGGTAGGTATGGCAACAGTCTTCGCTATCCTGCTGATTGTTATTAACTTAGGAAAAGCTCTTATTGCACTGGTGAATAAATATGCGCCCGAAGAGGTGACACCGGCTAAAGCTGCGGCAAATGGTCCCGCACCTGTCCCCGGTAATATTCTGGCAGCTATCAGTGCAGCCGTAACAGTAGTGACACAAGGTAAGGGTAAAGTTGCTAAGGTAGAAAAATCTGAAATAATAATCTTATATAAAACACACCGAATAATTTAGTATGAAAAAGGAAATTAAGTTCAGTTTGGTATTCAGGGACATGTGGCAGAGTGCCGGAAAATATGTACCCGTGTTGACCAACTGGTGAAAGTTGCTCCCGCCATCATTGAGATGGGTTGTTTTGCGCGCGTGGAAACCAATGGCGGAGGTTTTGAACAAGTAAATCTGCTGTTTGGGAGAATCCGAATAAAGCCGTGCGCGAGTGGACGAAGCCGTTCCATGAAGCCGGTATCCAGACTCACATGTTGGACCGTGCCCTGAATGGCCTCCGCATGAGTCCCGTGCCCGCCGATGTGCGCAAGCTGTTCTATAAGGTAAAGAAAGCGCAGGGTACGGACATCACGCGTACTTTCTGCGGTTTGAACGATACCCGCAATATCATCCCTTCTATTGGCTATGCACGATGCCGGAATGATTTCCCAATGCTCGCTCTGCATCACCCATTCACCCATCCATACCGTAGAATACTACACGGAGATGGCACTGAAGCTTATCAAGGCAGGTGCCGACGAAATCTGCATCAAGGATATGGCAGGTATCGGACGTCCGGTTTCTTTGGGCAAGATTGTGGCCAATATCAAGGCGGCGCATCCCGATATTCCTATCCAGTATCATAGTCATGCGGGTCCCGGTTTCAATATGGCAAGTATTCTTGAAGTGTGCGAAGCGGGTTGCGACTATATCGACGTAGGCATGGAGCCGCTTTCCTGGGGTACGGGACATGCCGACTTGCTCAGTGTGCAGGCCATGCTGAAGGATGCAGGCTTCCAGGTGCCCGAAGTCAATATGGAGGCATATATGAAGGTACGCGCACTCATCCAGGAGTTTATGGACGACTTCCTTGGCTTGTACATCAGCCCGCGCAACCGCCTGATGAACTCCTGCTGATTGGTCCCGGACTGCCGGGTGGCATGATGGGCAGTCTGATGGCAGACTTGGAATCCAATCTGGAGTCCATCAACAAATACAAGGCAAAACGCAACCTGCCCTTCATGAAGCAGGATGAACTGCTCATCAAGTTGTTCAACGAAGTGGCATATGTTTGGCCGCGCGTGGGTTATCCCCGTTGGTGACTCCGTTCAGCCAGTACGTCAAGAACCTTTCCATGATGAACGTCATTGCTATGGAGAAAGGCAAGGAACGCTGGGGTATGATTGCTGACGACATCTGGGATATGCTGTTGGGCAAGGCAGGTAAGCTGCCGGGTCAGCTGGCTCCCGAAATCATAGAGAAGGCCGAACGCGAAGGACGCAAGTTCTTCACCGGCAATCCGCAGGACAACTATCCCGATGCTCTGGACAAGTACCGCAAGCTGATGAAGGAGAACAAGTGGGAACTGGGCGAGGACGACGAAGAGCTCTTCGAATACGCCATGCACCCGGCTCAATACGAGGCTTACAAGGTGGCAAGGCCAAGCAGGACTTCCTGGAGGATGTGGAGAAACGCCGTGCCGAACGTGACAAGTCTCCGCTGGACGATGCCAAACCCAAGACGCTCACTGTGCAGGTGGACGGTCAGGCTTACCGCGTGACGGTGGCATACGGTGACATCGACCTGCCCGCTTCGGCCACCGAAAGGTGACAGCTCCCCGTAGGCGAAGGTCAGGACGTTCCGGCTCCGCTCGAAGGCAAGTTCTTCCTGACAAAGAATGCGCAGGAAACCCCGTTGAAAGTGGGTGACAAGGTGAAGAGTGGCGACCTCCTCTGCTATATCGAAGCTATGAAGACATACAATGCCATCCGCGCAGACTTTGATGGAACGGTTGTTGCCATCTGTGTCAATCCGGGTGACTCTGTTTCTGAAGATGATGTATTAATGAAGATAGGATAATGGAAGATATATTTGCAAAACTCTATGATATGACGGCCTTCAGTAACATCATTGCTGATCCGTCGTTCCTCGTGATGTATGCCATCGCTTTCATCCTGCTTTATTTAGGTATCAAGAAACACTATGAACCATTGTTGTTGGTACCCATCGCTTTCGGTGTGCTCATTGCCAACTTTCCCGGCGGCGGATGGGGGTGATTCAGGCAGATGAAAACGGAATGGTCATGGTAGGCGGGGTGATGAAGAATATTTGGGAGATGCCGTTGCACGAGATTGCGCACGACCTCGGACTGATGAACTTCATTTATTATATGCTGATTAAGACCGGCTTTCTGCCGCCTGTTATCTTTATGGGTGTGGGTGCGCTGACAGACTTCGGTCCGATGCTCCGTAACTTGCGTCTCTCCATATTCGGTGCGGCTGCGCAGTTAGGTATTTTCACCGTACTGCTGTGCTGTGATGATAGGGTTCACTCCGCAGGAAGCAGGTGCGTTGGGCATTATCGGTGGTGCCGATGGTCCTACGGCTATCTTTACTACCATCAAGCTGGCTCCCCACCTGTTGGGACCGATTGCCATTGCTGCTTATTCTTATATGGCGCTGGTACCGGTCATCATTCCGATGGTGGTGAAGCTGTTCTGTACCAAGAAGGAATTGATGATTAACATGAAGGAGCAGGAGCTGTATCCTTCGAAAACCGAGATTAAGAATCTGCGTGTATTGAAGATTATCTTCCCGATTGCAGTGACTACGATTGTTGCTTTATTTGTGCCCACAGCAGTACCTTTGATTGGTATGTTGATGTTCGGTAACTTGATTAAGGAAATCGGTTCGGATACAAGCCGCTTGTTTGATGCTGCTGCTAATAGTATCATGAATGCAGCTACCATCTTCTTAGGATTGAGCGTTGGCGCCACGATGACCAGTGAGGCATTCCTGAATTGGACGACTATCGGTATTGTGATTGGTGGTTTCCTGGCATTTGCATTGTCCATTACGGGAGGTATTTTCTTTGTGAAGCTGTTCAACCTATTCAGCAAGAAGAAGATCAATCCGCTGATTGGTGCTACCGGCCTGAGTGCCGTACCCATGGCAAGCCGTGTCTGCAATGAAATAGCAACGAAGTATGACCCGAAAAACCATGTGCTGAATTACTGTATGTCCAGTAATATCTCCGGCGTAATCGGCTCGGCTGTTGCGGCGGGTGTGCTGATTTCATTCCTGGGATAAACGGTCAGTAGGAAAATATAAAGAAACTCTGGTATGGCTTTGTAAAGCTATGCCGGAGTTTTGTATGTTTTCTTTGAGGGCATTTCATTCACTAACCACCTTCCAATATTCAGCCATCGCCATCTTCTCCGCCAGATACGCATCAATCAGGTTGGTGTGTGCCTGCGTCCACGAGTTGTGCGGACAACACATCTGCCATGCTGGCTTTTCCTTCATTATAAGAGAAGGTGACAAGGCCCAGATTCTCTTCGGCGGTATCATATTCTCCCGGGCCGTCTTGACTTGCTGTTCAGTTTCCGTCAGTTTTGTGGTGGCTGCGGAGAGCTCTTCCAGAATATTGTCCGTTACATAGCTTTGTTGCAGCTTCTGTATGCCGATATAGGCTTTCTGTTGGCGGTTTGTCTTGAAGCGGGCTCCCCAACGGAAGATGGGGATGCTGACGTTGACCTGCGACGGGAGTATGAGGTACATCCTGCCCCATATAGGCGATTCCCGTATCCCAACCGGTGGCGAGGAACATGCTGACTTGTGGGTTGTAGCGGCTGAGGGCAGCATGCCGTTGCGCTTCACTGCGGGCGATGTTCACGGAGGTACTGGCATATTCTGCCCGGCGGGGCAGCACATCATCAGGCCCAAAGGGATGATGGGAGCAGTCGGTATATCTATTTCGGCTATGCTGTCTATGGGGCGTCCGGTTCCGAGCCCATAAGGATATTCAGTTTTGCAGGGCAAGGGTATGGTTTTGGCGTGCCTTGATGTACTGCAATTCGGCTTCCTTACGTCGGGTGGAAATCATCAGCAAGTCTGTGCGGCTGATGGCACCGTCATCAAAGCGGTCTTGGATGATGTCGTACTGCTGTTGTACAATATCCTGAAAGGTAGCCGCGGCTTTCAGACCGGCACGGGCGGCAGAGGTATTCCAATAGACGGCGTCACTTTGATAGTGTATCTGGTCGAGGGTCAGCTCTGTGGTAAGTTGGTCCAGTGCCTCTTCGGCTTGCGCCACTTTCTTTTGGGCTATTAGGGAACCTCCGGTATAAAGCGGCTGCGTCAAGGTGGCAAGTGCCTGATAGGTATAAGGGTGGTAGTCTCCTTTCGGACTGTTCCATTGGTCCAGATGATTGAGATTGGCGGTACCCTCGGCGGTGATGTCAATCTGGGGCAGGAAACCGGTGGAGGCAATCTTGCGTGCCTCGGTACTGGCGAATGTTTTCAGATGCTGTTGTTTCAGAATCTGGCTGTATGCTTCTACCTTGTCGCGGTATTCTTCGCGGCTCAGATATGCTTGTTGTGCCCCGGCATTCAGTCCTGAGCACAGTAATGATAGAATAAGTATATTTGTTTTCATCATTCAATAGGTAAACTGTAAATTGTTGAATGTTCTCTCACTTGATTTTATGAATGGCGCAATAAGCCACCGGCAGCACGAATAGTGTCAATGCCGAGGCTACCAGCAAACCACCCATGATGGTTGCCGCCATGCCGCCGAACATGGCGTCGAACAATAACGGCAACATTCCCAGGATAGTGGTACCCGATGCCATGGCCACCGGGACAATACGGGTGGTCGTTGCACTGATAACGGCTTCACGCGGTGCTTTTCCGGCAGCGGTTTCCGTATCAATCTGGTCCACCAGCACGATGGCATTCTTGATATTCATTCCAATCAGCCCCAGCAAGCCGAGGATGGAGAAGAAGTCGAATGATTTCCCCAATACCACCAGTCCCAGTACAATACCTATAAAGATAAGCGGCAGCATCAGCAGGATAACAATCGGCTTCCGGTAGCTGCGGAACAGAAACAGCAAGGTGACGAACATAAGGAAGAATGTCAGCGGCAGGTTAGCTGCCAGTGCGGCATTGCTTTCTGCCTGGCTTTCCTGCTCTCCGAAGTATTTCATGGTGTAACCTTCGGGCACATCAATCTCTTCTTGCACTTGCTTCCATATACGGTTGAAGGCGGCAATGGCATTCACACCGCGGCGTGGGTCGGCCTGCGCCATCATCACCATCTGCCGGTTGTAGTCTTTCACATTGGAGAACTTGTACTGGAAGTCGAACCGGCTGACGACTTGTTCCAGAGTGGTTGTTTCGCGTGCAGTGCCGAATACGGGGAGTGTACGCAAGTCGTTGATGCGGAAAGAGTCGATAGTTTTATCCTTCAACAGAACGGGAAGTACCTGGTCTCCTTCCCTATATTCCCCAAGTGTCATGCCGTTCGTACCGATCTGGATACTCTGTGCCATGCTTTGACGGGAGATACCCAACGGTTGTGCACGCTCCTGACTGTAAACGGGATGCCATACCGGTATCTTATTGCCCCAGGAGTTGCGCACGTTGATAAGTTCGCCGTCACGGTGCATGATGTCCAGAGCCTTGTTGGTCAACATGACCAGCGTATCCGTGTTATTGCCGATGAACCCGATTTCAATGGCGGCATCTACAGCAGGAGAGAGTTTGAACAACATGGTACGGGTGATGGCATTGGGATAGTTGGCCTTCATGTAGGCATCAAGATTCTCTTCCTGCTTCTTGGTATATTTGCTGTCCGTTACTTCCACCAGGATATTGGCGAAGTTAGGTTTGGGGCCGACGGAAGTGGAGGCCAGATAGTAACGCAACGGTGTGCTGCCGAATGTGACGGATACCCGTTTCACTTCCGGCTGCTGCATCAGATGCGCTTCCACCTTTTCATTTCGGTTTCTACTTCGCGGATGCTGTACCCGTCCGGATAGAATACATCTGCCCGAAAGTAGGGCTTGTCCAGAGAAGGGAAGAAGTTCTGGGGCATCAGCCCCATGACGATGAGGGAGAGGATGAACAGTGCTGTAATGCTTCCAAGGGTCAACGCCTTCTTGCGTATCAGTGTGCTGAGGATGGAGGCGAATTTATGGTAGAAAGGCTTGTCGTATGGGTCCTTGCTACCATCTTTAGCCTTTGCTTTCAGTATGAAGTTGCCGAATGTAGTGGTTTGTGTCAACGCCAGCACCCAACTTAATCCCAGGGAAATGGCCAACACTACGAATAGCGGTTTCACGATTTCGGCTACGGAAGAGGAGCCAGATACAGTGGCAGAAACGAACAGATGGCAATGAACGTTGCTCCCAGCAATCCCCATTGGGGACCGGTGGCACCGTCTATCAGCGCTTTCGGCGGTCGATGCCGCGGGCAATGGCAATTTGGGCATTATCTGTCACCACGATGGCATTGTCCACCAGCATTCCCATGGCTATGATGAATCCGGCGAGGGAGGTCCGGTTCAGACCTACGCCAAGAAACGACATAATGAGCAGTGTGCCTCCGATAGAGAATATAAGGGAAGAGCCAATCAGTACTCCTGCACGCATGCCCATCACCAGCATGATGATTACAATCACAATCAGGATGGATTCTATCAGATTGATGATGAACCCGTTGTTGGCTTCTTTGGCAATCACGTTTTCGGGATACAGACTTTCCAGTTCCAGCCCCACGGGGATGAGGGGCATGAGTTCGGCAAGCCTCCGGTCTACCAGTTCACCGGTTTTACCACATCCTTTGTCGGGTCGGTGGAGATGCCGATACCGATGGCGCGCTTTCCGTTGACGTGCATGATATTGCCGGGAGGTTCCATGTATCCCTTTTCAATGATGGCGATGTCACCCAGCTTGACTTGTCCGCCGGAGGTAGTGATAACCTGGTTGCGGATATCATCGACAGTCGTAGGTACCGTTGGCCACAATGCGTAACTGTTGTTCTCCGGCGCTGATTTCACCCGTATTGATAATCTGGTTCTGCGATTGTAGCAGGCTGGCCAGCTGCTTGGGGTCGATACCCATTCCTGCCAGCTTGTTTACGGAGATGAATATATGGATGACCTCTGTCTGTGTACCGAAAAGGGCTACCTTCATCACACCGTCTGCCGTGATGACTTGTGTCTTGATTCGTTCCGCCCAGTTTCTCATTTCTTCATAAGAGAAACCGTCGTCACCCACCAGGCCGTAATAGATGCCGAAAACGTCTCCAAAATCATCCGAGACGGTCGGCACAGAAGAGCCTGCGGGCAGTTGGGGCTGTATGTTGAGCACTTTACGCCGCAGTTCGTCCCACTTCTGCGGAATGGATGCGGCAGAGAGTGACGGTTGCAGTTCGAAGGTTATCTTGGAGAGTCCGTACATAGACTCTGACTTTATCTTGTAGACGCCGCTCATCGACTGTATTTCTCGGGAGATGGGTTCGGTGACGAGCCGTTCCACTTCTGCCGGCTCCGCTCCCGGGTAGCGTGTCATGATGACTGCCGACTTGATGACGAAAGGTGCGTCTTCCTTCTTTCCCAACCTGCCGAATGACAGTATGCCGCCGATAAGCAGCACAGCCAGAAAGAAGTAGACTATCTTCGTGTTGTCTAATGAATATTTGGCTAGATTCATAATGAATATTTTTTAGATAAATGGGGAATGTAATGTGCCAATGTGATTAATCACATTAGTACCTTTATTGCTTCTCCTTCTGTCAGCTGGTATACTCCGGCCGTCACAACGGTTTCTCCCGGTTCCAACCCTTTAGAGATAAGCAGGTTTGCCTCCCGTTGGAGAATAAACGGTCACTTCGCGGCGACTGACTTTATTACCTTCCACCACCCATACATACGTTTTCCGGTTTTCACTGTCGCCAAATACGGCGCTTAACGGTACATTCATCAGCTTTTCTTCCAGAAAGGGCGACATCCGATGCCAGCTTTATTTTGCATGTGAATCCCGGTTTTACGTCATAACGTGTACGGTCAAAGTGCGGGTCGTCAATTGTTATTGTCACCGGAATACCCGTCCCTGCTGTGGAGATGTCAAGATACTCTTCCAGTCTGGCATCGAAAGCCTCTGCAGGGTAACTGTCGAACACCACCTTGAACTTTACGTCCTTGGCACGGAGCAGATAGAGATAATCATCCGGTACGGTGAACTTGATTCGTAGCTTCTGTGTATTTACCAGCTGTACAACCCTTCTCCCGCATTGACACGCTGATAGTTCTCTACCAGCCGTTTTCGATGGAACCCTCGAAAGGGGCTGTCAGCCGCGTATCCCGCATATTGTTGCCGGACAACTCGTAAGTGGATTTTGCTTTCTGATAGTTGGCTACGCTGATTTCGTATTCCTGCACGGAGATAGCCTGGCGGCCAAGCAGCCGTTTGTTACGTTCCACTTGTGCGGCAGCTGTTTCGTAGGCAGCCTTGTCGGCTGCATATTGCAGGAGATGTCGCGTGGGTCGATGGCGGCAATCAGTTGCCCTTTTTACCCGCTGTCCCTCTACAACCGGGAGGCTGATGATTTGTCCGCTGACGCGGAAGGCAAGTCTCACATATTCCACGGCTTCCACTATTCCGGAGAAGTCTTTGCGGATAACCGACTGTGAACTGACTTGCGCAGTCTTCACCGGTCGGATAAGGGTATTGCTACCTTTTGTTTTGCCCGCACGACGTGATGAGCAACGTCGTAACCAGGGCGAAAAGAAACATTTTTCATTGGTAAACAAGTATATAGTTATTCGTTCAGGTATATATAAAAACATAAAACCGGGAAAACAACCAAATGTTCTCCCGGTTATAGGATAAATGATGATTTAATGTGCCAATGTGCTAATTGGCTGCGCAATGTTTATGCTGCGCTATCACGCCGCAGGTCATTGGCACATTGGCATATTAATTTTCAATTCCGTCCCCGTTCCAGCGTATATGGGTGTCCGTAGACTTGTATGTCCACTTTGCTGCCTGCTAAGCGAGATTTCGATTTCTTTTCCTACCCGTATGTGAAGTGTGTTTTCAGATAATTCACCTTGAATGAATAGCTGTCCCATTTTTGCGGTATGACAGGAGAAACACAACGTCTCCTTCAGCACCTGCATACCTGCAAATCCGCGTACAATGGCCAGCCAGCTGCCGGGCATACTGGTTATGTGCAGACCTTGGTCCGCTTCGTTGTTGTAGTCGTCCAGGTCAAGCCGCGTGGCATGCAGGAAAAGCTGGTCTTTTTCCACTTTGCCGATGCGTGCAGCCAGGATGGAATGGATGGGAGAAAGGAGGATTCGTGTACGGTCATCGGCTCATAGAACTCGAAATTGCGGCAGACGGTTTCCGTGTCGAAATAGAAATAATAGAGGTAAAGTCCGAGCAACACGTCGCTCTGCTTGATGTAGCAAGAGCGCAGAATGCGGTCCCATGACCAATGTTGGTTGATGGGGCGTTCTTCGGCAGGAATGTTATCTGTACTTTCCAGTACTTTATCCATATAGCCGTCATTTTGGATAAAAATACCCCGTTCCTTGTCTTCCGGCAGATACATGTGTTCGATGATGTCTCTCCACCGGGCACTTTCCTTCACTTGGTCGAGATTGGTGATGCGGCGTATGTGGGCATATTCATCCGGATATTGCTGTGCCACCATTTCCAGAAAACGGAGGGTCATCTTGAGGCACTGTATACAGGAATAGTTAGTGTACCAGTTGTTGTCCACATTGTTTTCGTATTCATCCGGGCCGGTAACCCCAGTATGACATATTTCTGTTTGGGTTGGGAGAAGGATACCCGTTGTCTCCAGAAACGGCTGACGGCAATCATTACTTCCAGGCCATATTTAGCGATATAGTCCATATTGCCCGTCAGCGCTGCATGCTGAACGATGGCATAGACAATGATATTGTTACGGTGGATTTCCTCGAAGGTTATTTCCCATTCACTGTGGCATTCCTCTCCATTGTTGGTTACCTGCGGAAACAACGCTGCACCGTCCTTGAAACCCAGTTTACGGGCGTTTTCGATGGCTTTGGGAAGCTGGTTGTACCGATATGCCAGCAAGTTCTTTGCAATCTCTTTGGGAGTGGAGAGCAGAAAAACGGTACACAACACAGTTCCGTGTTCCAATAAGTATTTCCGCCATATTTTTCTCCGGTGAATCCTTTGGGGCCGATGTTTAGGCGCGGATCATCTCCCCGGTAAGTCTGATACAGTTGGAATATGTTGTACCGGATACCTTGTTGCGCTTCCGGGTCCCCTTCGATGACGACATCCGTTTCGTCCCAGATTTCCTGCCAGGCCCTTCGATGCTCTTCTACCAGCGTATTCCAGCCTATGCTCTTGGCTTCGCGTGCCTCGGCCACGGAGTGTTCCACCAATTCACTCCGTTCGTGGTAGAGAAGAAGCGATGGCGGTGTATTTGATGAGTGTCACGTTGTCTCCGGGTTTCACGTCGGCACCTACGCTGAAACCGGTCTGCTTTTCCTTTCTATCCGTATGGGGTTGGCAGTGGTTTCCTTGTTGTTTTTGAAGAATTGGTAAGTCATGGCGTAGCACACTTGTGCATCTTCCCGGCGGGTCTGTGTCCAGAGATAGGCACAGCTGCTGGTAGAACCGGAACGCAGTATGTTCCATATTTTCAGGTTTGGCAGATCGGCATCGTCTACTATATTCCCGTCAAGGATGGGCACGAGTGAGATTCTGCCGGTATAGTTGATGGAAGACACGCTGTACTTGATGAGACAGAGGTTGGGTCTTGCCATATTTGTGATATGCTCTACATGGATGCGGAGCTGGTTTCCGCGAGGAGACGTCACCTCCATGTCCCGGTAGGAGATACCTTCCTTCATATCCAGGCGGCGGTTGAAGCTATCGACATCCCAGCCTGCCAAATCGAGTTCCTCATCGATGAGGCGCAGGTTGATGCGGCTCCAGTCGGCAGCCTTGGTATACGGGTGTAATATGGTGGAAATCCGTTCTTCCACCATCCTACGCGGGTTTTGTCCAGGAAAGTGATGCCGGCCACAAATGAACCACGGTAACTGTCACTGCTGTAAGGCTCCTCAAAATACCCTCGTTGCCCGAAACGTCCGTTTCCGAGGCTGAATATACTTTCCGACATCCGTTGACGGTCGGGTGGAATTGGTCTTCGATGATGTTCCATTCATCGGTCTTGAGGTATTTTTCATGGCGACGTGTTTTCTGTAGTTATCGCCGTAAAGATACGCAATATGCGGAAATAAAAGAGAAAAGTGAGGACAAAATAGTGAAAGGGAAGGGAGGGATTAAAAGATAATATAGCACACAGATGACACAGATAAGGCAGATGAATACCGATTATTAGACAAACTTATCCGTGTTCATCTGCCTTATCTGTGTCATCTGTGTGCAGAAGTAGGAGCTTGATTCTATTTCTCTCCTTAGTCTCTTTAATTAAATATACACAGAAAGCACCTATTATCAGCATCACTCCTGCCAATACAAGCATATTGATTTCGGGGCAGTACTCCTTTGGGAGTAAACAAGGACAGAATACTGCCGCCCAAAGCTGCCGCAATAATCTGCGGAATACAGATGGTACCATTGAAAAGACCTAAGTAGGTACCCATGTGTCCTCCGCTCAGTGCGTTGGTCAGGATGGTGAACGGCAGTGCCAGCATGGCAGCCATGCACAACCTATCAGCAAGAAGGAAATGAAGAGCATATAAGGGTCGTGTATGAAGTAGGTGGAAATGAAACCTATACCTCCCAGAACAAGGCTGAGTGAGTAGACCCGGCGACGGTCCTGAACATCGGTATGCAGATGGCCCAAAGCACAGAGCCGATGGCTTGTACGGCAAACAGTACGCCTACCCAGTCGGCGGCATTCTGATATTGCAGGCTCTTGGTGTCGAGTACCACTTTGGTGACACCATCTACCAGGTGCTCTACTGTAGGAGCATCAAAGCATTGGCAGCGATGCTGCCGTTGGTATAGGTCCACATGAACATAAAAGCAAACCAGCAGAAGAACTGTACCAGTCCGATAGTCCAGAATGCTTTCGGAGCCTTGATGAGCAGCTTCAGCATGTTGGTCTTTCATGTTCCTCTTCTTCGGTGATGCCGTGATACTCTGCATATTCGGCAGGCGGCATCTCTTTACTTTGACCGAAGTGTAGATGACGCAGAAGATAAGGATGGCCGCTCCGATGTAGAATGAGTAAATCACCGAGTCGGGGATTACTCCTTGGGGAGCTGTATTGCTGATGCCAATCCATGCAAAGATGAACGGGAAGAGATATCCCACCAGGCTGCCTGCATTGCAGAAAACTCTGGATGGAGTAGGCGAGTCCTTTTGTTTCTCATTCACCATGTCGCCCACCATCATTTTGAAGGGTTGCATGGCCATATTGATGGAGGTGTCGAGGAACATCAGCGATACCAGTCCGAAAATCATGGCTGTACTTACTGCCATGCCGAAGCTTCCGGCATTGGGTAGCAGGCACATGACGAGTACGGCCACCAACGAACCTATAAACAGATAAGGGATGCGCCGCCCGAAGCGTGTCCAGGTCTTGTCACTGGCGGCTCCCACGATGGGTTGTACAATGATACCTGCCAACGGCGGTAATATCCAGAAATAACTCAAATTATGCGGGTCTGCACCCAAAGTGGAAAAGATACGGCTGATGTTTGCACTCTGCAAAGCATATGCAATCTGTACGCCGAAAACCAAAGCTGATGTTCCACAGCTTCCAGAAACTTAAATCGGGTTTTACTTTCATGATGGTTTAATATGTTTTATTATTTCGTAGTTCCTCTTATCACCAGATTGGTACGTACTATCTTGTTGTTGCTTTTCTCTTCTCTCTCCAGCTTTCCGGTCAGAATGCTGAAAGCGCTTTTACCTACTTCCTCGCCATGCTGCTCCACGGTAGTCAGCTTCGGGTCGGTGCTTTGGGCAATGGCTCCGTCGGTGAATCCGCAGATGGATACTTCATCGGGAACTTTTACGCCGACCAGTTTGCAGGCATACAGTATGCCCGAAGCTGTCTCGTCGTTGATGGCAAAGAAACCGTCAGGGCGGTTTTCGCTTTCCAGCAGGTCGGGAGTGATGGAGATGGCGCGTTCACGGGTGTCGCACAACAGAATCATGCTGTCGTCCACCGGAATTTTGTACTTCTTCATGGCATCCAGGTAGCCGTTCCGGCGATTCTTGGTAATCTCCAGGTGGGGAGCCGCACCATAGAAAAGGATACGCTTGCATCCGGTCTGTATCATGTATTCCACGGCTGCAAAGGAGCCGGCATAGTCGTCCACCACCACTCGCTCGGTTTTCAGCCCCGTACATATACGGTCGTAAAGACGATGGGAATATCGTTGTTCAGCAGCTCCTGGTAATGGTCGTATTGGAAGTATCTTTGGCAAGTGAAGCGATAACTCCGCAGACACGGGCGGCAAGGAACGAATGTACAATTTTCACTTCCTGCTCGTACGATTCGCTGCTCTGCGCCACTATGATGTTATAACCGGCATCTGCCGCCGCTCTCAATTCCGCTCAATACGCAGGAAAAGAAGTGGTGTACCAGTTGGGGAACAATGACGCCGATGGTATTGCTGCGGCTTGCGCGGAGGTTTACAGCCAGTACATTGGGCTTGTAGTTATGTTCGCGCGCATAGGCATGTACAAGGTCACGAGTTTCCTTGCTGATGTCCGGATTGTCTTTCAGCGCTCTTGACACGGTGGAAGGGGAGACATTCAGCGCCCGGGCAATATCCTTGATGGTAATCTGCGGTTTATTCATGGTATAGTTTTGAGGACAAAGATAAGGTAAACTTCCCTAATCCGATTGCAAAAATAACGTAATATGGTAAATTGTGCTTATTCGTTGAGGTTTATCGGGTTGTAAGTTTGTGCAAACGATTGCGGACACCCGTATTTTGACAAATTAAGGTGATATGTAGTTCTATATTTCCTAAATGCTTATATTTGCAGTACGCAATTAATGATGATAACGCCATGAAACACATGAAGTTTTGACTTTCTTTTTGTATTGCCTTTGCCGTATTTGCATGTAGCAGCAATAATGAGACAGACCCCAACGCCGGTGGAATTCCCGATAAGGAGGAACCTCTGGCTACGGACTTTGCTAAAGGTGCCGACATCAGTTGGGTAACGGAGATGGAACATAAGGGTATGAAATTCTACAATGCTTCCGGTGTGGAGACCGATTGTTTCCAGCTGATGAAGGATTTGGGCTTGAATGCGGTTCGACTCAGAGTATGGGTCGACCCCAAAGAACACGATAACTGGTGCGATACGGCCGATTTGGTGACGAAAGCCAAGCGTGCCGCAGAGCTGGGTATGGATGTAATGGTAGACTTCCATTACAGTGACTGGTGGGCCGACCCTGACAGCAGCATAAGCCTGCTGCATGGAAAGGACTGAACTTGGCCGACTTGAAGAAAGCCATCGCCGACCATACTGCCGATGTACTTAATGCGCTGAAAGCGGCAGGAGTTACTCCCAAGTGGGTTCAGGTAGGTAATGAAATCCGTCCGGGGATGCTTTGGGATGAAGATGCTGCATTGAGTGGTGCGTCCTATGATGTGAGGGAATGTGATGTAAAGGGTTCCAACAGCACTTCCGAGAAAGTGAAATACCGTGAGAACTTTGCCAACCTGGCTGCTTTTATCAATGTAGGATACGATGCGGTAAAGTCCGTCTTCGACGATGCCATTGTCATCGTCCATCTGGACAATGGATATGACAACGAATTGTATACCTGGTTCTTTAATGAACTGAAAGCCAATGGCGGTAAGTGGGATATGATAGGCATGTCGCTCTATCCTTACTGGACGATGCTCGAGCACAAGGAATATACAGCTGATAGAACTATCACCGAGTGTATTGCCAATATTAATAGTGTAGCCCGGAAATACAACTGTGACGTGATGGTGGTGGAAACCGGCATGGAGTGTGCTGACGACAAAGGAATCTGGCAAGTGCTTCCGTGCTGGCAGAAGGGAAACGCCAACTGGCACGTATCCTGAAAGAGTGCAAGGAGAATACCGCTGGACGCTGCAAGGGCGTGTTCTACTGGGAACCGGAATGCAGGCCGAACCAATATCGGCTGGGGCATTCACTGAAGACGGCCGCCCCACTGTGATAATGGATGCTTTTAAATAATTATATTAACAAAATCTTTAAAGAAGAATGAGAAAGACAATACTTATCTTTTCCTGCTGCGCTTTTGCCTTGGCGGCAATGGCGCGGCGTACAGAAGCATTGTTGGAAAAGAACTGGAAGTTCACCAAGGAGATGTTCCCGAAGCAACACAAACAAATTTCGACGACAGTAAGTGGGAAACAGTGACCATTCCTCATGATTGGGCCATCTTTGGTCCGTTCGACCGCAACAACGATTTGCAGGAGGTAGCGGTTACGCAAGACCTTGAAAACAAGCTTCCGTAAAGACCGGGCGTACCGGAGGGTTGCCTTATGTGGGTGTCGGTTGGTATCGTACGGCTTTGATGCTTCTGCAGACAAGCAGGTCACTCTGGTTTTCGATGGTGCAATGAGTGAGGCTCGGGTCTATGTCAATGGGAAAGAAGCTTGTTTCTGGCCTTCGGATATAACTCTTTTCATTGCGATGTTACCGGTTTGCTGAATGCCGACGGTAAAACAATGTGCTGGCTGTCCGTCTGGAAAACAGACCCCAGTCCTCCCGTTGGTATCCGGGGCGGGATTGTATCGCAATGTCCGCCTAGTTACTACGGAACGTGTCCATGTTCCGGTTTGGGGTACACAGCTCACCACACCGCATGTTTCTGCTGAATACGCTTCCGTGCGTCTGCGTACTACAATACGGAATGCCGGTGATGCGGATGTTCGTATTTCTACTGATATTATTGCGCCGGACGGTAAGATAGTAGCCCGTAAGGATAATAGCCGGAAAATTAATCACGGACAGCCATTTGAGCAGAATTTTCTGATAAATGCTCCGTCTCTGTGGTCCCTGAGACACCTTATTTATATAAGGCAGTATCTAAGATTTATGTAGATGGCAAACAGACTGACGAATATACCACGCGTTTTGGTATCCGCAGCATTGAGATTATAGCTGATAAGGGATTCTTCCTGAATGGTAAGCACCGTAAATTCCAGGGGTATGCAATCACCACGATTTGGGCCCGTTGGGTGCGGCTGTCAATGTGGCTGCTCTTCGCCGTCAGTTGACATTATTGAAGGATATGGGTGATGCAGTCCGTACCTCCCACAATATGCCTACACCCGAATTGGTGGAACTCTGTGACGAGATGGGCTTTATGATGATGTTGGAACCTTTCGATGAATGGGATATTGCCAAATGTGAGAATGGTTATCACCGCTATTTCAACGAATGGGCAGAAAAGGATATGGTAAACATGCTGCATCATTATCGGAACAATCCTTGTGTGGTAATGTGGAGTATAGGAAATGAGGTTCCTACCCAATGTAGTCCCGAGGGCTACAAAGTGGCTTCTTTCCTGCAGGATATTTGCCATCGCGAAGACCCTACACGCCCCGTTACTTGCGGTATGGACCAGGTAACTTGCGTGCTTGCCAACGGGTTTGCGGCAATGATTGATGTACCCGGTCTTAATTATCGGCTCACCGTTATGTGGAGTCTTATGAGACTCTTCCACAGAATATTGTGCTCGGTTCGGAGACGGCTTCCACTGTAAGTTCTCGTGGTGTCTATAAATTTCCCGTACAGAAGGGAGCCAGTGTGATGTACGATGACCATCAGTGCTCCGGTTATGATGTGGAGTGTTGTTCCTGGTCGAATCTTCCCGATGAGGATTTTGCTTTGGCTGATGATTATGACTGGACAATCGGACAGTTCGTCTGGACAGGTTTTGATTATTTGGGTGAGCCTTCTCCTTATAGTACGGATTCCTGGCCCAGCCACAGCTCCGTTTTCGGTATCATAGACTTGGCAGGCCTCCCCAAAGACCGTTTCTATCTGTACCGCAGCCTATGGAACAAGCAGGCAAATACCTTGCATGTCCTTCCGCACTGGACGTGGCCGGGCAGGGAAGGGGAGAATACTCCGGTTTTGTTTACACCAGCTATCCCAGTGCCGAACTGTTCGTCAACGGAAAGAGTTATGGCAAACAACGGAAACTTACTGCTGATGAAAGCCGTGCTTTGGAAGGTCAGGACTCCCTTGCTTTGCAGCGTCGCTATCGCTTGATGTGGATGGATGTTCCTTATGAACCGGGCGAAGTGAAAGTGGTGGCTTATGATGCTTCCGGCAATCCTGCAGAAGAAAGGTGATTCGTACCGCTGGCAAGCCCCATCATCTGGAGCTGGTTGCCGACCGCACCCACTTGTCTGCCGATGGTAAGGACCTGGCATATATCACAGTCCGTGTCGTGGATAAGGACGGTAACCTTTGTCCGGCAGACAGCCGCATGGTAAACTTCTCGGTGAAGGGTGCCGGAAAATATCGCGCTGCTGCCAATGGAGATGCTACCAGCCTCGATTTGTTCCATCTGCCCAAGATGCCGGCTTTCAGCGGTCAGCTGACGGCTATTGTGCAGAGTGGCGAGCAAGCCGGTGAGATTGTGTTTGAGGCAAGGGCTAAAGGATTGAAGTCCGGAAAGCTGGTACTTTATACTTCAGAGAAATAAATAGCACTATTTGCTTCCACTCTACCACACCTGCTCTGTAACCCTTTGTTCATCGGTGTTTGAGGTGCGGTGGAAGCAACAAAGGTGGAAGCAAATTTTGCTTCCACCTCTGTTTTAGGGCCGATATGATGTTAACTTGTTGTAATGTAACAAGTTAATATCATGTCGGCCATTTTGTTAATATCGTGTTAATGGCATATTAATATTGTGCAGACACGTTATTCATATCCTGAAAGTATGTTGCTTGGTTCATACATGCATGGCATTTCTTCAGTAAAAGCTTTGTGTTTCTTTTGTTTTGTCTTGATGTTGTGTAGTACTTAACGGTCGTAAAGCGATTTGTTGACGGCCGTAAAGCGATCTGTCAACGGCCATCGACAAATCGCCTAACGGCCGTTAGGCGGTGAAAATCTCTGTACTTTAGCAGAATAAACATATATGTTATGTGCAAGAATGCCACAGTGGAGAGAAGCGCTGTATTATGATATATCAAGTGATTTTTCTATCTTGTGCAACCGCATGCAATCGTTTGCACTGTTCGTTTTCCACATTTTACACTCTCTTTATACTTTACTAAAGTAATAAAGCATATTTTTGTTGCGTCATGCTTTAGGTACTTGAAAGACGTTAGAAAGCGAAAGTACGAAAATTATTTTTCGAATAATATATATAGGTAATTAATATTGTTAACTTTAATTTATTAAATGCATGAAGCAAGTTAATCTTAGAATCTGTCAAACGATTCTTACCCTAATGTTAGGGTTATTCTTGTCTGTAGGCGCTTATGCACAGAACATCACCGTGAAAGGGCATGTAAAAGATGCTTTGGGAGGAGTGATAGGCGCAAATGTAGTGGAAAAAGGAAATTCCACGAATGGTACAATCACTGACCTTGATGGTAATTTTACATTGACAGTTCCTCAGGGAGCTACGTTGGTCGTGTCTTTTATCGGATACAAGACGCAAGAAGTAGCTGCTGCTCCTTCAGTAATTATTACATTACAAGATGATGCGGAATTGTTGGGCGAGGTGGTCGTAATTGGTTACGGTACAGCCAAAAAGAATGATTTGACTGGGTCTGTTACGGCTATTAGTGCAGATAAAATGGTAAAGGTGCTGTTACATCTGCTACTGATATGTTGGTTGGTAAAGCTGCCGGTGTAAGTGTGATTACTGACGGTGGTGCTCCGGGAGCTGGTGCTACAATTCGTGTGCGTGGCGGTTCTTCTATGTCTGCATCCAATAATCCGTTGATTGTTATTGACGGTGTGCCTGTAGATGACGGTGGTATTAATGGTATGTCAAATCCTTTGGCTACTGTCCATCCCAATGATATTGAGACTTTTACTATTTTGAAAGATGCTTCTGCAACAGCCATTTATGGTTCTCGTGCATCTAACGGTGTTATTATTATTAATACTAAAAAGGAAAGTCTGGACGTGTACAAGTTGGTTATAGCGGTACATTCTCTATTAATACAAGACCCAATAAAGTAGATGTAATGTCTGCAAATGAATTTAGAGAATTTGTGACTTCTAAATTCGGTGAATCAAGTGCTCAGTTTAAAGCATTAGGTCAGGCAAATACTGATTGGCAGGATGAAATATTCAAAACCTCTTTCAGTACAGACCACAATGTTAATGTTTCTGGTGCTATACCACACATGCCCTATCGTGTATCAGTTTCTTATACCAATGAAAATGGTATATTGAAGACTTCTAATATGGAGCGTTTGACTGGTGCTATTAGCTTGAATCCTAATTTCTTTGATAAGAAATTGAATATTCAGTTGAATGTGAAAGGTATTTATAATACAAACCGTTTTGCAGATACTGGTGCAATAGGTATGGCGACGCAATATGATCCGACACAGCCTATTTACATGGATGGAAATCCCTATGGTAACGGCTACTTTATGTATATGAAAAGTGGCAATAATCCTACACCGGTTGATATTGGTTTGGCTAATCCGTTTCTATTTTAGATTCAAAGCATGACGAATCAACTGTTTATAGAAGTATTGGTAATGCACAAATTGACTATAAGTTTCATTTCCTGCCCGAATTGAGAGCAAACTTGAATTTAGGTTACGACGTGTCTAAGAGTGAAGGTGATGTTATTATAGAAGATAATGCTCCTATGACTTGGTGCCAAGGTAACTATAAAACTGGTTTTGGGGAAAATAGCAGCTATTATCAATTGAAGCGGAATACATTGCTGGATTTCTATTTGAATTATGCTAAAGAGTTTGGTGCACATCATGTCGATGTTATGGGCGGTTATTCTTGGCAGCATTTCTATAATTCTACATGGACCAAATATCCTTATTCTACAGTAAAAGCTGAAGAAACTGGTAAGGAATTCTATAAGGATATGGAAGATTATTCAACTGAAAACTATCTTGTTTCTTTCTTTGGCGTTTGAATTATACATTATTGAATCGTTATTTGGTGACATTTACCTTGCGTAATGATGGTTCTTCACGTTTCAATAAAGACAATCGTTGGGGATTATTTCCTTCAGTTGCTTTGGCATGGAAGATGAAAGAAGAGAATTTCTTGAAGGAGTGGATTGGCTTTCTGATTTGAAGTTGCGTTTGGGCTATGGTATTACTGGTCAGCAAAACCTGAATAATGGTGACTATCCTTATATGGCTCGCTATATGTATTCCAAAGCTGGAGCAAATTATTATTTTGGTAATAACAAGTATTCATTGATTGCTCCTGATGAAAACTTGAAATGGGAAGAAACTACAACTTACAATATTGATTGATTTCGGTGTATTGAACAACAAATTGACAGGTACTCTTGATTTGTATTATCGTAAAACTGATGATTTGCTGAATACGGTTACAGCTCCTGCCGGTACAAACTTTAGTAACCAGTTGTTGACGAATGTAGGTACATTGGAGAATAAAGGTATTGAACTTACTTTGACGGCTCATCCTATCACGACAAAAGATTGGGACTGGACATTGAGTTATAACATCTCTTATAATAAAATGAAATTACCAAATTGACATTTAATGATGACCCGGCTTATAAAGGTGTGATTCATACTGGTATTGATGGAGCAACCGGTTATAATATCATGATAAATGCTGTTGATCATCCTTATAATTCATTCTATGTATGGGAACAACTTTATGATAAGGCTGGAAATCCGATAGAAGGTGCTTATGTTGATCAAAATGGGGATAATAAAATAGACGAAGAAGATTTGGTCGCTTACAAAAGTCTGCTCCTGACGTATTTATGGGATTAACTTCAATTGTCTTATAAGAATTGGGATTTGTCATTTGCTTTGCGTGCAAGTATTGGAAACTATGCTTATAACAATGTACAATCCAATCGTGAGGCTTGGGATGGTTCACAAATGTATGACCAAACTGGTTTCTTGAAAAATCGTTTGACTTCTGCATGGAAAACAAATTTCAAGACAGGGCAATATCGTTCTAGTTACTATGTTCAGAATGCTTCTTTGTACGGATGGACAATATTTCATTAGGATACACTTTTAACAAGCTGTTCAATGATAAACAAAGTGCACGTGTTTATGTCACGGTACAGAATCCGTTTGTTATTACCAAATATGATGGTTTGGATCCTGAAATTAGCGGTAGTGGAGTTGATAATAATATCTATCCTCGCCCTCGTGTATTTATGTTAGGCTTGAATCTTAATTTTTAATCAATGAAGTTATGAAAATATTAAAATATAAATATATATTGTCGGCAGCCCTTTGAGTGATGTTAGGGGTTACCTCTTGTGTGAACGATCTGGATACGGTTCCATTGGATAAGGATGAATTGGTTTCGGATGTCGTTTTTGGAAAGGAGATAGGAGCTTATGAACAAAGTTTGGCTAAAATATATGCAGGTTTGGTAATAGGTGGTAATGCAGGTGGAGACTCAGACCAGGATGTTGTCGGCATTGACGGTGGTTCTCAGGCTTCATTTATTCGCGTATTGTGGAATATGCAGGAATTGGCTTCTGATATCGCTCATTGTTGCTGGAATGATCCTGGTATTCCAGACTTCAATCATATTTTGGGCTGCTTCAAGTCCATGGATCAAAGGAGCATATTATCGTTTGTATTATCAGATTAACTTGTCAAATGCGTTTTACGTGAAACAACTGATGATAAACTTGCCTCACGAGGTTGTTCAGAGCAAGTAAAGGCTTCTATTAAAACTTTCCGTGCAGAAGCTCGTTTTATGCGCTTTGATGTATCTGTATGCTTTGGATTTGTATCGTAATGTTCCGTTTGTAGATGAAAACAGCCCTATTGGTAGCGTTCGTCCACAACAAATTATGAAAGATCAATTATTTGAATACATTGAAAGTGAAATGTTGGCATGTGAAAGTGATATGCTTGATCCTGTAGTTGGATTTAATGATAATTATGGACATGCTAATAAAGCTGCTCTGTGGGCTGCATTGTCTCGCTTGTATTTGAATGCAGACACGTATGTAGGTGTAAATAAATATACTGAATGTGTGACTTATTCTAAAAAGATTATTTCAGCAGGTTACCAATTGGAACCGGTTTATGGCGATATGTTCAAAGCTGATAATGACCAATCCAAAGAGATGATTTTCCCATTGAGATATGAAGGTGAAGATACAATGACCTGGGGAGGTATGACAGCTTTGTTATGCTGGGGTTCTGCTGATTTTCAAGAAGAAACGAATGCAAAGGGAGGTTGGCAAGGTGTTAGAGCTAAGTCGTCTTTATATAATATCTTTGAAAAGAGGATAGCAGTGATAAGGATACTCGTAAAGCAATGTTGCGTACAGAAGCTACCACAAATATTGAGATCACAAATGAAGCTGATTTTGTCAATAATGGCATTCCGTTACCAAGTTTTATAATGTGAATAAAGATGGAAGTAAACCTGCATCTGCGGAAGCTTGGACAGATTATCCATTATTCCGTTTAGGTGAAATCTATTTGAATTTAGCAGAAGCTGTTCTTCGTGGCGGACAAGGAGCAACAAAACAGAGGCTTTGGGATATGTAAATGATTTGCGTAAACGTGCATATTCAGACAAGGCGTCCGCACCTATTTCCGATAGTGATTTTACTTTGGACTTTATGATGGATGAACGCGCACGTGAGCTATTCTACGAAGCTCAAAGACGTACAGATTTGATTCGCTTCGGTAAATATACTTCTGCTGATTATGTTTGGCCATGGAAGGGTGGAGTTGCGGCAGGAAAATCTGTTGAAAGCTTTTATCAAGTGTTCCCCTTGCCTTCAGACGATGTTGGTTCTAATCAGAACCTGGTACAGAATGAAGGATACTAATATTAATGATTAAACATGAATGATATGAAGACAAAATATATTTATTTACTTTGGCTGGAATCTTCGCATTGATGTCTTGTGAGGAGGATGCTACCCCATATTGAATTGAAGACTGCTGCTGCATTGCATGCGCTTTCCCAAACAGACATTACTATTACTAAAGACAATAAGGATGCGCAATTTCCGGAAATAGCTTGGGATAAGGCAGATTATGGAGTTTCTGCAGTAGTTAATTATGTTGTAACTCTAACAAATACTTCTACCAATAAGAGTATTGTAATAGGAGAAACAGGGGATGCAAAACTGGCATTTACAAATAGTGAAATGAATTCTTTATTGGCTAAGGTAGGAGCATATCCGGGGCAAACGTATGATTTTACTGTTTCTTTGGTTTCTGAGGCATATGATGCTTATACTGATGCAGCTAGTAACTCAATAACTTTTAAGGCTACACCTTATGACCCTAATGTAGATAATATTACATGGAAGTATGCTTATGTAGCTGTTGGCTATCCTGATTGGGACTACACTACTGCCTATTTGATAGGTGACCCTGACGGTGATGGCATTTATAGTGGTTATGCCAATTTTGATGGTGCTGCTTCTTATGCAATCATTGATGGTGCAGACCTTACGAAAGTATTCTAAAGATCAGCAAGTTACTGCTGATGGTAAAGGTTTCATTGAAATTACTTTAGATGCAGAAGGTAAGGTAACCCAATCAGAGAAAGGGCTGGTTTGGGGAGTAATTGGAGATGCTACGTCTAGTGGTTGGGACAAAGATACCCAGATGGAATACGATACCACTACTCGTCTTTGGACAGTGGTTACCCGTTGCTCGATAAGGAATTCAAATTTAGAGCCAATAATGACTGGGGATTCAATTATGGAGCAGAAGAAGGTAAACTTTCTGAGTTGGCCGGTAACTTGTTGCTGGAGGTCAAAATTTCAAAGTGGTAAAGGCAAGTCCCTATATTATTACTTTAAATTTGACTAATGCAGGAAAATATACTTATAGTATGGAAGAAACAACGATTGAGCTTTCTAGCTCTGCAATGACATTGCCTGGTAGCTATCAGAGTGGTGATGGTTGGAAGCCGGAAGCTGATGATTGCTATAAGGTAGAATCTGCAGCTCGTGATTTCAAATATACTGGCACTCACTATTTCCCTGCCGATACAGAATTCAAGTTCTATGATTCTGGTACGTGGATTGGTGTTGTTGGAGATATTACTTGGAATGAGGCTAAGACATCAACTACGTTTGTTATCGGTGATGGCGGTAATGTTAAGATTGAGGCTGCCGGTTATTATCGAGTAGGTGCCGATACTAAGAAGATGGTTGCTACTTTGGATAAGACAGGTTGGGAGATTATTGGTGATGCTACTCCTGGTGGATGGGATAAAGGCACTTTAATGGATTATGATGCTGAAACGCAAAAGTGGTCGGTGACTGTTACATTAGGTGATGGTGAAATGAAATTCAGATGGGATGCAGCTTGGACTATAAACTTTGGTGGTAGTTTAGGTGCGCTGACGCAGGATGGTGGAAATATTAAAGTTTCAGCTGGAACATACACGATTGTATTGATCCAGAAGCTAAGAATGCTACAATGACAGCCAATTAAGGCTCTCTTATTTATAGAAAAAGGATTAAGGGGGACCTTTAATCCTTTTATTTGTCAGACCAATGAATTGTAAATAGATGAGGAATTTATTTTATACTATACTTGTATTATTGACAGTGTATGCTTGTGCCGGAAAACGCGAGATAGTTACTGAACAAAAGCAAGTATTACCTGCTGTAGAAGACGTTGTGATGTACGAAATCAATCCACGTGTTTTGCTCTGAAGAATGCATTTAATGTCATATCAAAACATCTTGATTCTATTCAGTTTTGGGTGTTAATGTTGTTTGGTTTATGCCAATCTATGAGATTGGTGAGGTAAATACGGTGAATTCTCCTTATTGTATCAAAGATTATAAAAGAATAAATCCTGAATTTGGAACAGTAGAAGAATTTAAGCGTTTAGTGGAATTATGCCATGAAAAAGGAATAAGTGTAATTTTAGATTGGGTTGCTAATCATACATCTTGGGACCATGCTTGGATTAAAGAACATAAAGAGTGGTATACTCAGGATAGTATCGGAAATATAATTTCTCCTGCAGGAACGGGATGGAATGATGTGGCAGATTTGAACTACGATAATGCAGATATGTGCCTTGCAATGATTGATGCTATGAAATATTGGATACAAGAAGTTGGTGTAGATGGTTTTCGCTGTGATGCTGCTGATTATGTTCCATATACTTTCTGGAAGCAAGCTGTTGATTCTCTGAGGGCTATTCCAAATCGGAAATTGTTAATGTTGGCAGAAGGTAAGCGCAAAGATCATTTTGATGCAGGATTTGATATGAACTATGCTTGGGATTTGATGGAGGCGATGCGGGATGTTTTCGTTAATGATAGTAGTGCGGCACGCTTGTTGGAGGTGGATTGGAGCGAGTATGACTCAATTCCGGCAGGAAAAATGAAATTACGTTTTATTACCAATCATGATGAGGCTTCTAAAATGTCGCCAATTGTGGAGTTAGGAAGTGAAAGGGCAGCTATGGCTGCTTTTGTTGGAACAGTTTTTTTGCATGGTGGAGCATTGATTTATAGTTCACAAGAAATTGGACATGAGGCTCCTATTAATTTTTTTGCATATACATCCGTGGATTGGTCCGAATGTTCGGATATTTATCAAGAATATGGGTGTTTAATGGGATTGTATAATAAATATCCTGCACTTCGGAAAGGAATATTAACTGGGTATCCTGCTTCAGACGTCTTGATGTATCAGAAAAGTGATGGTAAAGATGCTTTTATGATATTGGTTAATGTGCGTAATAGAGATGTTTCTGTTATCTTACCGGAGGGTTGGAAGCATCATGTAGCTACTGATATTTACGAAAATAAACCTCTGGAATTGATGAATGAAATTAAACTGAATGCATTAGAGTATAGAATAATTAGATTCTGACGGCTGGATTTTAATAAAAGAGGAGACCCTATACTATTATATTGTGTAAGGTCTCCTCTTTCTGTTTGATATGCAAACGTTTTCGTGATATTGTTCTCGTTTTCCTTTACGTTAATTGATTTGCCCTTTCTTTTCCGGTTATATTTGTGAAGTGATAACTTTAAATACTTCATATTATGAAAATTATCGTTCAACGTGAGAATCTTGTTTTATGGCATTTGATATGCTTCAGCGTGCTGCTGGCATTCACGGCATGTAGTGACAACAAAGAGGAGTTTCAGGAATATTTGACTCCTGCCTCCGGTAGTGAAGCTATTTTTGAACAAGGTTTTAGCTTTGCTGAAGCTGCTTCTTCACAAAGTGTCAGTTTTGAGGCCGGATATCAATGGACTGCTGAGCTGAGTGGTGAGGATATTGGCTGGTGCAGTATCAATCCGGCAAAAGGCTTGTCAGGAAAAGCTACGATTATGGTTTCTGTTGCTAAAAATGAAACTGGAATAGCGCGTACAGCACAATTGAATATTATATCCGGTTCAAAAAGGGAAGAAATATCCGTCACTCAAGCTGCCAATGCAATTGCAATTCCTGCTGGTCTGAGTTATACACCGGTGGTACCAGATGCTGATCAGTCTCTTGTCATTACGTTTAAAGCGGATACAAAGTCTGCCCTCTATGAGTATAAAGGAGATGTGTATGTACATATTGGTGTTGTCAGTGAAGGTCGTTGGCAATTCGTGCCTGCAGAGTGGGCAGAAAACAAAGATAAATGTAAGATGACTTTATCTGAGGCTAATATTTGGAGTATTACATTGAGTCCGAATATCCGGGAGTGGTTTGGGAGTGGAAAGACACCGGTGAACCAACTTGGAATAGTGATTCGTAGTGCGGATGGTAGTAAAAAAGGAATAGATACTGATTCCTTTATAGCGGTAACTGATACAAAATATGAAGGATTTGTACCCGGTGAGATTAAAACTGCCGCTGTACCGGCTGATATGGTCGAAGGTATCAACATAATGGATAATTCTACAGTGACACTGGTACTTTATGATAAAGATGTGAATGGAAATCATAAGGATTTTGCACATGTTGTGGGTGACTTTAACAATTGGACCTTAAGTAATGACGAAAAGTCGCAGATGTATCGTGATGATGCTTCCGGATGTTGGTGGATTACGTTGGCGGGGTTAGATGCTGGTAAAGAGTATGCTTTCCAATACTATGTGGGTACAAAGGAAGGTGAAGTAATTCATTTGGCAGATGCTTATACTGAAAAAATACTGGATCCTGATAATGATAAAGATATTTCAGCTTCTACCTATAATGAAAACCTGGTTTATCCTAAGGGAGGGGTAGGAATCGTTTCGACCTTCAAGATACAGAAAGATAGTTATAACTGGAAGTATAATGATTTTAAAATAGCAAATCCTAAGCAATTAGTGATATATGAATTGCACTTGCGCGACTTTACGGCTACGAGTGACATTAACGGTGCGATGGGAAAGCTTTCTTACTTGAAAGAAATGGGTGTCAACGCTATTGAGTTGATGCCGGTGCAGGAGTTTGACGGCAATGACAGTTGGGGGTATAATCCTTGTTTTTTCTTTGCGATGGATAAAGCTTATGGGACAAAAACAATGTATAAGCAGTTCATTGATGCTTGTCATGAGGCTGGTATGGCAGTTATTCTGGATGTGGTTTATAATCATGCTACAGGAAATAATCCGCTGGCTAAACTCTATTGGGATGGTGATAAGACTGCAAAGAATAATCCATACTTCAATGTGGAAGCACCTCATCCTTATAGCGTGTTCCATGATTTCAATCATGAAAGCCCATTGGTGCGTAAGTTTGTGAAGCGTAATCTGCAATTCTTGTTGAAGGAATATAAGGTGGATGGCTTTCGTTTTGATTTGACGAAAGGGTTCACACAAACCTCTTGCACTGAAAGTACAGCATCCAATTACGATGCGGGTCGCATTGCCGTCCTAAAGGATTATAATGCGGCCATCAAGGAAGTGAAAAAGGACTCTTATGTTATCTTGGAGCATTTCTGTGATTCAAAGGAAGAAAATGAACTGGCAGCTGATGGTATGCACTTATGGCGTAACTTGAATAATGCCTATTGTCAGTCGGCTATGGGGTATGCTGAAAATAGTTCTTTTAGTAGCCTTTATGAGAAAAACACTGCATGGGTAGGTTTTATGGAAAGCCATGATGAAGAACGCACAGCTTACAAACAGTCGCAATGGGGTGATGGTGTGCTGAAAACCGACCTTGATGCCCGTATGAATCAGTTGGCACTAAATACAACTTTCTTCCTTACCGTTCCTGGTCCTAAGATGGTTTGGCAGTTCGGAGAGATGGGATATGACATCTCTATTGAAGAGAATGGCCGTACCGGTAGGAAGCCTTTGCATTGGGAATATTTAGATAACGCCGATCGTAAAGGGCTGCACGATGTTTATGCAGCTTTGATGAAGCTGCGCAATGCTCATCCGGAGTTGTTTGATGCAAATGCAACTTTGACATGGAAGGTGGAAACTTCTGATTGGGACAACGGTCGTACATTATTGGTAAAAAGTATAACGGGTAAGCAACTGGTGGTGGTGGGTAACTTTACACATACCGCTACTGATATTGTTTTCCCTGCCACTCCTGGTAACTGGACCAATTACTTTACAGGAAAAAGTGAAACCGTAAATAAACAGGTTAATGTACCGGCTCATGGATATGTGGTCTACACTAATTTCTGATTTCGGTAAGAATCATTCATACATCTTTATCAGCACCCGATTCAGCCAGTTCCAACGGAAACGGAACCAGCGTCGGGTGCTGCTTTGTTTTCCTCCAAAGCGGAGAACGAACTCACGGTAGCCATGTTTACGGAAGGGAAGTCCCACGTCCATGAACTCTAAGTGGCGGTATCCGCGTTGTTTGGCATCATCCAGTGCTTTCCATACGGCAAGAATCCCCGGATATTGCAGGGCATAAGTCTTGCGCATGCCACCTGAGAACCATAGATAGGCGCTATCATCTGAATAAATGCATGCGCTGCCACCGATAATCTTCTCCTTATAAATGACGATGAAGATTTTGCTTTGCTGCCCTTTTGTCAACTGGTTTTCGAGATGCTGAAAGAACTTGATGCTGGGGAAGTGGCGCCGTATCTTGGAAGAATATACGTGGCGCAACATCTGGGCAAAACAGAGAATCTCCTCTTTGGTACGTGCTTCCCGTACTTGGGCGCCGTTTTTGAGCCCTTTCTTTATTTGCCGGATACGTGACGGGCTGAAACGCTCTTCCACCTTTTCGACGCTGTGCAGCGAGTTGCGCACCCGCAGCCAATTGATGGCGATGTATTGGTTGTCTCGGAAAGATTTGTATCCGAACATGGCATTTTCCAGGTTGCGGAACTCGATGAGAAAAGAATCGCGCAATGCTTCATTGGTAAGCCTTTGCAGCATGTCACTGAAGATAATCTCTTTGTCTGCCTCGTTATTGAAATATTCTCCCGTACCGTACACCTCACATCTTTTGATGATGCCGGGTGGAAACATGCGGACACTTTTACGTATGGCGGCAAGCAGTTTCGCAACGGGCTTGTCATCTTCGGATGCCACAATGAGTATGGGGGTATACCCCGGAGTTGCCTCGTAGATTCGGAACAACTCTGTGGAATGGAAGGTGTTGGTGCCTGGCAGGTCAGGAACCTTGCTCCCACGGTAATATGTAGTGAGTTTCAAAGGCATGGCCTGCAAATTTAAAAAATAATCTCGTATCTTTGCAGAAATTATTGTTAATGTGTCGATGTGCACATTAGCATATTAGCACATAAAATCATTATGGAAAGTTTCAGTGAATTGATAAAAGCACGCCGCAGCATGCGGAAGTTTACAGAAGAAGAATTGACACAAGAACAAGTCGTCACTTTGATGAAAGCAGCCCTGATGGCACCCACGTCGAAACGCAGCAATGCATGGCAGTTCATAGTGGTGGACGAGAAGGATAAATTGAAGGAATTGTCCTATTGCAAGGAGCAGGCATCGCAGTTTATTGCCGATGCGGCACTGGCAGTAGTGGTTGTTGCCGACCCGCTGGCAAGCGACGTGTGGATAGAAGATGCCTCCATTGCTTCCATCTACCTGCAACTTCAGGCCGAAGATATGGGGCTGGGAAGCTGCTGGGTGCAGGTGCGCGAACGTTTTACGGCTTCCGGTATGCCTTCCGGCGAGTATGTGCACGAGGTGTTGGACATTCCTTTACAGCTGCAGGTGCTTAGTGTTATTGCTATCGGCCATAAGGGGATGGAGCGCAAGCCTTTCAACGAAGACAATCTGCAGTGGGAAAAGATACATATCAATAAGTACGGAGGAAAGTAACAGTGAGTGCAGCAAAAGCAAACAATAACCGTGATACATATAAGGCCACTGCCATCACACTGATTGTATTCGGCATTCTTTACTTGGTGGACAAATTGGTGCATTTTTCTGCAATCGGCTTGCCGTGGGTGATGAATAAGGATAATTTTCTATTGTATACCGCAGTGATTTTTCTGCTGTTCAAGCATGACAAGTCAGTGGGATTGGTATTGATAGGTTTGTGGCTGATATTGAACTTCGGGTTGATAACTGCCTTACTCGGTACGATGTCCGCTTATCTGCTGCCGTTGGCGTTGCTGGCATTAGGGGCTATTCTGTATTGGTTGGCAACAAGATAAGCGTATGGCAGGAAGAAGTATAGAAGATATGTCCATTGCCTTTATCGGTGCCGGAAATCTAGCTACTAATCTGGCAAAAGCTCTTTATCGGAAAGGGTTTCGTATTGTGCAGGTCTACAGCCGTACAAAAGAATCGGCGCAGGGATTGGCACAGACGGTGGAAGCTGCATATACCACGGAGCTGCAGGCGGTTACGAAGGAGGCGCAGCTTTATATCGTTTCGCTGAAGGACGCGGCTTTTGTAGAATTATTACCCCAGATTGTTTCTGGAAAGGAGAATGCTTTATGGGTGCATACAGCCGGCAGTATTCCTATGAATATTTGGCAGGGGCATGTTGCGCGTTATGGAGTGCTTTATCCGATGCAGACTTTCAGTAAGCAGCGTGAAGTGGATTTTGGACAGATACCGTGTTTTGTGGAAAGCAACTCGGAAGAGGATGTGCAGCTTCTGAAGGACATTGCTTCCGCCCTATCGGAAAAAGTGTATGAAGCAAGTTCTGAGCAGCGCAAAAGTTTGCATCTGGCGGCTGTGTTTACGTGCAATTTTACCAATCACATGTATGTGTTGGCTGCTGAACTGCTGAAAAAGTACGGGTTGCCGTTCGAGGCAATGCTCCCCTTGATAGACGAGACGGCCCGCAAGGTGCATGAGCTGGAACCGCTTGCCGCACAGACAGGACCGGCTGTGCGCTATGATGAGAATGTCATTGACGAGCATCTGCGGATGCTTGCCGATGAGCCGCAAATGCTGGAACTATATCGGGAGATTAGCGAGAATATACATCGGTTGGCAATAAGATAACCGGATGCCGATGCTTGCCTCTTTTGAACTAATGTTTTGCTGCATATAGGTATATTATAATGAACAAGAAAAAAGTGCAATGAGTACCATAAACTATGATTTGAAAAAGATAAAAGCCCTTGTTTTTGATGTGGACGGTGTGCTGAGTGCCAATGTTATCCCTATGAGTTCGGAGGGTGAACCTCTGCGTACGGTCAACATAAAGGATGGTTATTCCCTGCATCTGGCCGCTAAGCAAGGTGTGTTGCTGGGTATAATTACGGGTGGACGTACAGAAGCAGTCCGCAAGCGTTTTACTTCTTTAGGTTTTGAGGATGGAAATATCTATATGGGTTCTTCTGTTAAAATCCATGATTACCATGACTTCCGTGACCGTCATGGCTTGAAGGACGAGGAAATATTGTATGTAGGTGATGATATTCCCGACTTGGAGGTGATGCGTGAGTGTGGTTTGCCGTGTTGTCCTAAGGATGCTGTGCCTGAGGTAAAGGCTGTGGCTCGCTATATTTCGTATGCAGAAGGCGGTTATGGCTGTGGTCGCGACATTGTGGAACAGGTATTGAAAGTGCAAGGGCTTTGGATGGCAGATGAAAAAGCTTTTGGTTGGTAGTTGTTTCAATCGTTAAATTGTAAATCGTCAAATCGTAAATGATATGATGTTAGATAATCTGAAGAAATATAAGGTGATTCTTGCCTCTAACTCTCCGCGAAGGAAAGAATTGCTGGCTGGTTTGGGAGTGGAATATGAAGTAAGAACTTTGCCCGATGTGGACGAGTCTTATCCCGAAACGTTGCGGGGAGCGGATATTCCTCTCTACATATCCAGGGAAAAGGCAGATGCCTACCGTGATATGATGCATCCGGACGAATTGATGATTACAGCAGATACCATTGTCTGGCTGGATGGACAAGTTCTCGGAAAACCCAAGAATAGGGAAGAAGCTATGCAGATGTTGCGCGACATGTCCGGACGTACCCATGAAGTGTTTACCGGTGTATGCATCACTACCACTGAGTGGCAACGCAGTTTTGCGGCGGCAACAGAAGTGCGTTTTGCCAAACTGAACGAAGAGGAAATTGCCTATTATGTGGACAAATACCACCCCATGGATAAAGCCGGAGCTTATGGTGTACAAGAGTGGATTGGATTCATCGGGGTGGAAAACATATCCGGGAGTTACTATAATATAATGGGGCTCCCCGTACAGAGGCTGTACAGGGAGTTGTTGGAGGTCTAAACCAGATCCATCATTAGAGGGATATCTTTTTCACTGATTCCTTGTCTGACAAGTGTTTCTTTGTCTTTACCGAACATTTCTCTAAAAATCTCCTGCCCGCCATATTCCAAAGCTGCTTTACTGTAAAGTTCTGCAGCTTTTTCTATTTTGCCCGTTCTCCAAGCAACATGTCCGGCATTGAGATAGTCTGCTGCGAGTGGTTTGGAGGCGAGTATCTTTTCGTAATACTTCATTGCTTGCTCATACTTGCCGTTGACAAACGAACACCAGCCTATAGCACGCCATGCTTTGATACAATTGCTTTCGATGAAATCAAGCTTGAAGAAATATTGCAGAGCCTCTTCATATCTTTCCAGTTCGGCAAGGCAGCTTCCGGCGTAGAAAAGGATATTATGGTTTTCCGGCTGGATTGCCTCCACTTTCTTGTAGTATTCCAGTGCAGAGGCAAAGTCCCTTATCTGCCTGTAGCACGTAGCGAGATGGCGGATTGTCCAGACATGGTCGGGCTTTAGTACATCGGCTTTCAGGTAGGCGTCTATCGCTTCCTTATACCTCTTTTCCTTTTGCAGGCAATAGCCAGCCTTTTGGAAAATGTCTGCATTTGCATGGTTCAAGGCTATCAATTCCTTATAAAGCTCCAATGCTTCTGCCGGGTGTTCTTTGCGGAAGTGGAAATCGGCGATGGTAATCAGCAGCTCGGGTTTGCACAGAATATCTTTGAGTGCCGGGATACGGTGCAGGGCAATCTCTTCCTTGAAGATGTCACGGAACTCGTGTCTGCGCTGGCTTAACTTGAAGAAACGGTATAAGTCGTGGACATACTGGTTGCTGATGACATCCGGTCGTTCGGCATACTGCCGTAAAGCGGAAGATTTGCTTTCGTCCATGAGTGCATCCAAATCCTGGGAAGTCATCTGGCTGAGCATCATCGTACGCTGTGACTGTGGTATATGTGCCATTGTAAAGCAAAGGGAATACTTGTCACTATTGCAGAAGAAACCGGATTGGAGGATAAGGGAGAGGATGGCATTGTCTCCGGTAGGCTTGAATCCGAATTCCTTGATGATGCTGGAGTGATGCATGTCGAACGGATAGAACCAGTTGTACGGTTCCTTAAAGAACGGATAAGTCTTGAGTTGTGCAAACGTACTCATATAGACGTCAGCGCCTTCCAGCTGTAATTCGTTCATCTCCCGTATCTTGTCTCCCAGTCCGGAACTTTCAAAAGCTTTCTCCCAATCCGGATTAAGATCGTTTTCCTCAGGGTTCTCTTCAAAACCGAACTTCATGTTGCGCATGATGTTCACATTCCTCATCATCTCCGGAATGATTTCTTCACGCATCTTCTTGTCTATCTTTTCCGTTTCCTGGCTACGGAGCAGCTCGATGTAAATACGGTTCAGTTGCTTGCCGAAACTGCCGTCTTCGTTGAGCAGGGAAAGGCGGGCTGTCAATTCGGGATAAAGCGACAGACGGGTGGGATGAAAAAGAAGTGCGAAAGCGATACCTACCAAAGCCCGTTGGTTTACTTGCGTATTTGCATGCGTTACGGCGTCTAGCAACCATGAGAATTTGCGGGTATCGAAGCATTCCATCAGACTGAGCATGACGGCACTGGTGAACAGGCACAAATCATTGACGGGAAGCATTTCTGATTCCAGTAATCCTTTGGCTTGCTGTTCGTCTTCTGCAGACCAGTCACTGTTACTCCATGTGGAAAGGAAAAGAACCTGGGCGGTTTGTTCGTGCCGTTGCAGTACGGCGTCCATGCCTTGGTTATCCGGCATCAGCTGACAAACGGCCAGGTCATCAGGGAAAGATTCCAATACCTTCTGCAGTGCGGCAATATTGTATTCTTTGGGGAGGCGTTCCCGGTTATTGCGCAGGGAATGGTAATAGTGCGTGGAAACTCCGTCAAGGAGAGACAGACGTGCCTGGTCAGCGACTTCCCAAGTTTCGGTCAGAATCTGGCGATATAGTTTCTGTCGTTCAGGATCGTCGATTCCCTGGCGCATGTATTGCAGCATGTACTGATAGGATGTCTGAGCTTGTTCCAAGCGGTTGCGGAGTGTCCAGTCACCGCTGTTCCAAAGAAAGGCTTCCAGTTGGGATTGTGCTTCCTTCAGCCGTTGCTGCTTGAGTAGAGTAACGATATGCTGATATTGTTCTTGTATGGCTTGTTCGTTCATAAATCAGTCTCTTTTTGGGTATGTATCTTATAAAACTACAAAAAGGATGCCAAAAAGTTCATAAATTTCCATTTCCCCAGCTCAGAAACGAACTTGCAACTGTGCTTGAAGCAGGTTTGAGTTTTCTCCTTTATGGCGGTTACAGTATGTATACTGGGCTTGCAGACGGCATTTGGGATAGAACCAATACTGTACACCTGCTACATAATTGGTCTGTTTATCGGAAATAGTTTTATTTTTGTTGAAATAGTCATAAGAGGCTATTACGTCAAATTTGGGAAGCACATGGGCAGATACGGTTGCATAGTAACCGTCACTTTTAACGTGTCCGTCTTTTCCGGCCAAGTATTCTGTACGTACATCTACGGATTTTGTTTTGATGGTGGCACCTGCCGACCAGCGGTTTCGGGTGTAATTCTCTCCTATGGCTATGTCTGGATTAATGGAAGAAACGGCTACGGCGCATCCTTTCCCTTTAACAAAGGAACCGCCGACGGACAACCATTTCAATGGATGTACCATAAGGCTGCCTACAATATCTTTCTGATTGTTTTTATCTTTTAGGTTGATGCCTTGTCCGTTCATGATGGCAAGGTTATAAGTCATCAAAGAGTCGAACAAGTCTCCATAAATTAACAATCCCATATCACGACCGCTTGCAGAGCCATACAACGGATCACTGCCATTGATACCGGCCAGGTAATTGACGGCTTGAGAATAACAGTTTATTAATTCGACAAAGCAGGGAGACATCGGGTTCTCAATGGTATACATGGTTTTGAACTGTCCGATACGTGCTGTGAGTTGAGGGAGAAAGCGGTATTCCGTGTAGGCTTCCAGAATTTTTCCGGTATTGGCAAAGCTGTACATGAAGTAAGCCGACCATTTATCGGTGATTTTACCGCGCGCCATAAAGATAACTCTCTTTATATCGAAAGTATTGCTGGTACCTTCGCCCGCATCATCGTATGTATATCCCACTTGGGCATAGCCGGAGAGTGAAATGCGGTCTTTTAAAGTGTTGACTACATCATTCAGACAAGCATCTTGTGCTTTCAGGATGCATGTGGCTGATAAAAGGATGCAGGATAGTAGAATTCGTCTCATTATAGGGATGGATAGTAGTAAAAAAGGCAACCCTTTTTTCAAAGAGCTGCCTTTGGGTGTTATTTTGCTTGTTTTTATTCGTTGATAGCAGCGATACCCGGAAGGATTTTTCCTTCGATTGCTTCAAGCAATGCACCGCCACCGGTAGATACGTAAGACACGCCGCTTGCCAAGCCGAACTTGTTGACACAAGCTACAGAGTCACCGCCACCTACGAGTGAGAAAGCACCGTTCTTGGTAGCTTCTACGATAGCTTCGCCTACAGCGCGTGAACCGTGAGTGAAGTTCTCGAATTCGAATACACCCGTCGGACCGTTCCAAAGGATAGTCTTGGAGTTCTTGATGACATCTGCAAAGATCTTTTCAGTCTCAGGACCGATATCAAGACCTTCCCAGCCATCAGGAATTTCGTCAACCGGGCAGAACTTGGTGTTGGCATCGTTGGAGAAAGAATCGGCAATCTTGGCATCAACAGCCAAAACAAGGTTTACGCCTTTTTCTTTTGCTTTCTTCACCAGGTCAAGAGCCAAATCCAGTTTGTCATCTTCGCAGATAGAAATACCGATTTTGCCGCCCATGGCTTTGGTGAAAGTATAAGTCATACCGCCGGCAATAATCAGGTTGTCTACCTTGTTCAGCAGGTTTTCAATGATTTCAATCTTGGAAGAAACTTTGGAACCACCCATGATGGCAGTAAACGGACGTTGGATATCGTTCAAAACTTTATCAACAGCCTTTACTTCTTTTTCCATCAGGTAACCGAACATTTTGTTGTCCTTGTCGAAATATTTAGCGATCAATGCAGTAGAAGCGTGTGCACGGTGAGCGGTACCGAAAGCGTCGTTTACATAGCAATCTGCATAAGAAGCCAATTTCTTGGTGAATTCTTTCTGGCTTTCCTTAACAGCAGCTTTGGCAGCCTTCTTTTCTTCGTCTGTAGCATCTTCAGCCAAACCGCGGGGTTTGCCTTCCTCTTCAGCGTAGAAACGGAGGTTCTCGAGCAACAACACTTCACCCGGTTGCAGAGCAGCAGCCTTTACGGCAGCTTCTTCGCCCATACAGTCGTTAGCAAATTGCACCTCAACACCCAACAACTCTTCGAGATGCTTCAGAATGTGCTTCAAGGAGAACTTGTCAGCCGGGCCTTTCGGACGACCGAGGTGAGAACCGATAATTACACTACCGCCATCGGCCAAAATCTTCTTCAATGTAGGAAGAGCGGCACGCATACGGGTATCATCTGTAATGTTGAAGTTTTCGTCCAAGGGTACGTTGAAGTCCACACGAACGAATGCCTTTTTTCCGGCAAAGTTAAATTGATCAATTGTCATAATACTCTATTTTATTTAAAAGTGTTACTAATTTCTTTTTAGTGAGCGCAAAGTTAGCATTTATTTCTTTTTTTTGCTATGAAACCGTTGTTTATTCTTTGTCTTTGCCGCTCTCTTTGCTAACTTTATATTTCTGGCAGTAATATTTGCACATTAATTGCAAACCGCAGGTATCACATTGTGGAGTACGTGCCTGGCATACATAGCGACCGTGCAGGATAAGCCAGTGGTGAGCTATGGGGATGTCTGTTTCCGGTATATGTTTTACCAATTCTTTTTCGACACTGAACGGAGTTGTACATTTATCTGATACGAGACCCAGGCGATGGCTGACGCGGAACACGTGTGTGTCTACTGCCATAGCCGCTTTATTGAAAACAACGGATTGGATGACATTGGCTGTTTTGCGGCCTACGCCGGGCAGTTTTACCAGTTCTTCAAGGGTATCGGGTACCTCACTGTTGAATTCTTTCACCAACATCTGTGCCATGCCTACAAGATGTTTAGCTTTGTTGTTGGGATAGGAGACGCTGCGGATATACTCGTATACCACGTCGGGAGTAGTAGCGGCGAGTGCTTCGGGAGTAGGGAAGTCCCGGTAAAGGGCGGGGGTAATCATATTGACGCGTTTGTCCGTACATTGTGCAGAGAGAATAACTGCTATCAACAGCTCGAACGGATTGTCATAATGCAACTCTGTTTCGGCTACGGGAACGTTCTCCCTAAACCAAGCAAGGATTTTTTCATAACGCTCTTTCTTTCTCATCTTAATTTGTTTTTATGATAGTGAGGAGATACTTTCAGATTGAAATAGAAGATGGAGATAACCGTGAGGCAGGCTCCGAAAAAATATGCCATATCGAATGAGGTAATCTGTGCGATATAACCTCCTGCTGTCAGACCTATACCAATGCCTACATCCCATGAAGTCAGGTAGGTAGAGGTGGCTGTTCCGCGCTGGTTGTTGGGGGCCAGGTTTACGAACAGCGTATTGAAGGCGGGGAACATCGTCCCGAAGCCTACTCCCAATAGGAGGGCAACCATAAAAAACAATATGTTTGTCAGTTCCGGGACGGTCTTCATCAGTAGTCCGCAAGCGGACAATATGAAGAAACAGCTACATACCAGATATAGTCCTAAAGTTATGACTTGGGTGATACGTCCTTTATCCACTTGTTTGCCGGAGAACATACGGGACACTGCCATGCCGACGGCCATAAAAGTAAAAAACAATCCGGAATTCAAGGTAATTCCTATTTCTTTGGCATACATGGCTACATAAGTGCTTGTCATGCCATATGGTATGGAGAGCAATAGCAGTGCGATTCCTGCCGGGATACCTTTCAGCAGCACAAAGCGGTCCAATGAGATAGGTTCTCGTTTGACTGGTTGTTTGGGTGGGGTCTTGACGAGGCATGCGGCAACAAAACCGATAGTTCCTGATATGAGCGAGCAGGCAAAAATCGTTTCAAAGGAATATATGTCATGCATGAAAAGACCAATCATCGGGCCGAAGCTCATGGCTGTATTGTTCATCAGTCCATAATATCCTACGGCTTCGCCGCGACGGGACGAAGGGGTAATGTCAATCACAATTGTATTTCCCGCTACGGTCACCATTCCAAATGCAAGGCCGTGGACAACCCGCAACATGATGAATAAAGATAGGACTCCCGCTAACATGTAACCTGCGAAAATGGTGATAAAGATGAAGTATGCCACCAGATAAAGAGGCTTGCGGGCTAGCGTGTCGAGCAGGTATCCCGAAAACGGGCGTATGCAGAGCGAGGCAATGGTGTAGCATGACAAGATGACACCTACTGCTGCATTTCCGGTATGGAATACCTCAGTCAGGTAGAATGGAAGAACCGGTAGTATCAGATAAAAGGCAAAATACAAAAGGAAATTGGCAGCCAGGATAAGGCAATAGCCGGAAGTTACAAGTTTGTCTTTTGCCATAGCGAAAAATAGTGGTTAGCGATGAGTGGTTAGCGATGAGTGATTAATGATATGCTGAAAATGCGCAACTTATTAATCACTAATCACTAGCCGTTATTCACTATATTTAGTAAGCGCTCTCGAATTCTTTCAGGAAGCGTGTGTCATTTTCAGAGAACATACGAAGGTCTTTCACCTGGTATTTCAAGTTGGTGATGCGTTCTATACCCATACCCAGGGCATACCCGCTATACACTTTACTGTCTATTCCGTTCAGCTCCAATACATTCGGATCTACCATACCGCATCCCAGAATTTCTACCCAACCCGTATGTTTGCAGAAAGGACAACCCTTGCCGCCGCAGATGTTACAGCTGATGTCCATTTCGGCACTCGGCTCGGTGAAGGGGAAGTAGGAAGGACGCAGACGAATCTTGGTGTCACTGCCGAACATCTCTTGAGCAAAGAGCAATAAGGCCTGCTTCAAGTCAGTGAAAGACACATTGCGGTCTACGTATAAGGCTTCTACCTGATGGAAGAATGCGTGTGCACGGTAGCTGATGGCTTCATTACGGTATACACGTCCCGGACAAAGCACGCGGATAGGAGGTTGTGTAGTCTCCATAACACGGCTTTGCACGCTGGATGTGTGTGTGCGAAGAATGATGCTGTGCGATACGTTTTCTGTATCATTTTCGATGAAGAATGTATCCTGCATGTCGCGTGCCGGATGGTCTTCGGCAAAATTCATGGAGGAGAATACGTGCCAGTCGTCTTCCATTTCCGGTCCATCGGCGATATTGAATCCCATACGGGCAAATATATCGATGATTTCGTTTCTCACGATGGAGAGCGGATGGCGGGTTCCTAATTCTATCGGGTAGGCTGAACGGGTCAAGTCAATATCGTCACAGCCGGTATCTTGGCTTTCGAACTGTTCTTTCAAAGCGGCAATCTTTTCTTGTGCTTTGTTTTTCAGTTCGTTCAAGCGCATACCCACCTCTTTTTTCTGTTCGGCGGCTACATTGCGGAAATCTGCCATCAAGTCATTGATGGCTCCTTTTTTACTGAGGTACTTGATGCGGAGTGCCTCTAATTCCTCGGCGTTAGCGGCTTTCAGCGCCTCTACTTCCTGCAGAAGCTGATTGATTTTAGCTATCATATCGTTGTTATCTTATTTATTTTCTAAGTTAAAAACGGTGCAAAGATACAATATTATCATTGTTTTGCCTCCACTTGGGGAAGATAATTTGGTATCAGTGGTACAAAATTTTATGTGAAGAAGAAATGATAGAGGATGGGAGAAAAAATGATATATATGTAAAAGTCTTCATATTGTTTATGGAAAAAACATAAATGAGCGTTGTTTAGTGACTTTTAAAATATACTTTTCGTATCTTTGCGCCCCGTTTACTGTTCTATGGAGGTAGAACAAACTGGCGGTTGGTATTTATTAACATACGTCAAAGAGAGAGAGTTAACGGAGTAATTGTTGCATTAAAGTTAGAGTTTGAATTGATGAAATTGAAGACAATCCTGCCAGTCGTGGCAGTTGCGGGAGTACTCATGTGTGAGCCTGCCGTATTGTTGCATGCCGGTACATCTGATTTTGCTTCTCCCGAAGCTATGGGATGGTTCCGTAAGAAAAAGAAGAGTGAAACCAAGGACAGCGTTCAATCCAAGAGCGACTACGAAAAATTGACTGGTTCCGATGCTATTGCCCGCAAGGGAATGTTCAATGTTTACCAGAAGAAGAGCGATTATTACTTTGAAGTGCCGGCAAGGCTGTTGGGACGTGATATGCTGGTAGTAAATAAATTACAACGTGTGCCTTCCGAACTGAATGAGGCGGGTGTGAACCGTGGTACGAATTACGAAAATCAGATGGTGCGTTTTGAATTGGACAAGGCTGCCAACAAGCTGTTGGTACGTCAGAGCCGTCCTCTTCCGTTGGCACCGGACGAGGATGCCATACGGCAGTCCGTACTGGATAATTATATTTCTCCGCTGATAGCCGGCTTCAAGATAGAGGCATTCAATAATGACTCTACCATGATAGTGGTCAAGGTCAACGATATTTATGATGGTACGGAGACGAGTATCAATAATGTCTTTACGAATATCAACCTGGGAACTTCGGCCATCAAGAATCTCTCCCGCATTTTATCTATCAAAGCTTTTGAGAACAATGTGGTAGCTACTTCCGAGCTGACAACTAAGGTGACTGAGGGAACAACGACTGTGTTTGTTACGGTCGAAGTCAGTTCCTCTCTGTTGCTGTTGCCGGAGAAACCGATGATGGGACGTCTGGATAGTCCGCGTGTAGGTTATTTTACTAATCCGTTATTAAATTACAGTGACGGTCAGCAGCGTGTAGACAAGAAACCGTTCATCACCCGCTGGCGTCTGGAACCGAAACCGGAAGACCGGGAGCGTTACCTTCGCGGTGAATTGGTGGAACCGGCCAAACCGATTGTGTTCTACATCGAGAACTCCACTCCCAGTCGTTGGCGGAAATATATCAAGCAGGGAATCGAGGATTGGCAGGCTGCTTTTGAACGTGCCGGATTCAAGAATGCCATCGTTGCAAGGGAGTTGACGGACAGCATGAATGTGGATAAGGATGACGTGAACTACTCCGTGCTGACCTATGCCGCCTCCACCAAAGCCAATGCCATGGGCCCCTCTATCCTCGACCCCCGTTCGGGTGAGATATTGGAAGCGGACATCATGTGGTGGCATAATGTGCTGGGCATGCTTCAGGAATGGATTACAGTGCAAACCGGTGTCGTACGTCCCGAAGCAAGAGGAGTAAGGCTGCCGGATGAACTGATGGGTGATGCCATGCGTTTTGTGGCATGCCATGAAGTGGGTCACTCGCTGGGCTTGCGTCACAATATGATTGCTTCCTGGACTTTTCCGACAGATTCCCTGCGTTCCAAAACATTTACGGACCGTATGAATACCACTTCCTCCTCTATTATGGACTATGCACGTTTCAATTATGTGGCACAGCCGGGTGACGGCGTTACGGCACTTTCTCCCCATATAGGCCCGTATGATATGTTTGCCATAGAATACGGTTATCGTTGGTATGGTAAAGAAACCCCAGAAGCAGAGAAGGACTTGCTTGCCGACTTTCTGAGCCGTCATGCAGACCGTTTATATAAATATAGTGAGGCGCAGGATGTACGTGATGCCGTAGACCCGCGTGCGCAGAATGAAGATTTGGGCGATGATGCTGTCCGCTCGTCTCTGCTGGGTATTGAGAACTTGAAGCGTATTGTTCCTCAAATCATCCAATGGACTACTACCGGCGAGAAAGGACAGACTTATGAAGAAGCTTCCCGCCTATACTATGCGGTTATCAACCAATGGAACAATTATCTTTATCATGTATTGGCAAATATCGGTGGTATCTATATAGAGAACACGGTTGTGGGAGACGGACAGAAAACCTATACCTTTGTGGAGAAAGAGAAGCAGCAAGCAGCCTTGAAGTTCCTGCTGGATGAAGTGCTGACCTATCCCAAATGGCTGTTCGACACAGAAGTGGGAGAGTACACCTACTTGCTGCGCAACACTCCGCTGGGCGTAGTGGAAAATGCACCGACACAAGTGTTGAAGAATGCCCAATCCTATATCCTTTGGGATTTGCTGGGCAACAACCGCCTGATGCGTATGTTGGAGAACGAATCGGTGAACGGCAAAAAGGCTTTCACGGTGGTAGAGCTGATGGATGGCCTGCATCGCAACATCTTTGCCACTACGGAACGCGGTGCCTTGCCGGACGTCATGACACGCGCCTTGCAGAAGAACTTCGTAGATGCACTGATTACAGCAGCTGCCGAAAGCGAAGGAGTGAAAATAAACAAAAAACTGATGGACAACCACTTCTTGCTGGACCATCAGACTGCCCTTTGCAGCTGTGACGAGCATGCCGGTAAGACTTTGGATGCCGACCGTATGGGTGCACACCGCGAACTGAACTTCTACGGTTCGCAGATAAACCGCGTATCTGATGTCATCTCCGTGAAGCGTGGTGAGTTGCTTCGCATCAAAGAATTGCTCCAAAATCGTCTGGGTGCATCGGATATAGCCACTAAATATCATTATAAGGATTTGATTTTGCGTATCAATACTGCATTAGGAGTAAAGTGATTTTTCTTTTCAATAGAGTATTAATTAATTTTATATGTAACGCATGAAAAAACGTGTATTAATCGTTTTGCTATGCTTTGTAGGAGCTTTGTCATCTGCTTTTGCTGCAGAGAAAAAAGTCCAGGGCGTAGTAATATCTTCAGAGGATAACCTACCGCTTATCGGTGCTTCCGTTTATGTGACTGCGGAAGACTTGAAAAAGGCGGGGAGTGCTCAGACTACAATGGGGGTCATCACTGATGTGGATGGTCAGTTCTCTATCGCTATACCTGCGGGGATAACCCGTTTCTTTTGTAGCTACGTGGGATATGACGTATTGGAAGTGAAGCTTGTTCCGGGAAAGGAACATTATGAAATAACACTTCATGCATCTTCCCAAATGCTCGATGCCGTTGTTGTGACGGGTTACCAGACAGTGGAGCGCCGCAAGCTGACGGCAGCGGTATCCAAACTGGATATATCGGACGAGACCATCGGTGCAGTAAAAAGTATCGACCAGGCACTTGCCGGACAAATTGCCGGACTTTCTGTCAGCCCGACTTCCGGTGCTCCGGGTGCTCCGGCAAAGATACGCATTCGCGGTACTGCTTCATTGAATGGTACACAAGACCCTTTGTGGGTGCTGGACGGCATTCCTTTGGAGGGAACGGATGTTCCCGAACCGGATGAGCTGAATGACATCACCAACATGAAGCAATCTTCCATTGCAGGCCTGAATCCGGCAGATATTGAGAATATCACCATCCTGAAGGATGCGGCAGCCACTGCCATCTATGGTGCGAGGGCAGCCAATGGCGTCATTGTGATTACAACAAAGAAGGGTAAGGTCGGTAAACCGGTTATCAATTTCTCGTCCCGGTTTACCTATACTCCTACATTGAGCCTTGACCGGTTGAACTTGCTGAACTCAGCGGAGAAAGTAGGATTGGAAATGGATATGATCCGTAATAACTATTCTCCGGACAATCATAAAGGAGGCGTATATAATATTCTTTCCAATTACAATGAGTTGTCTGCTTTTCAGAATGGAGGATGGGATGCCTTGAGCAGTGATACACAAGCTGCCATCAACCGTTTGAAGAGTGTTAATACAAACTGGGGAGATATCCTTTTCCGCGATGCTTTCAGCCAGGAATATAACTTGAGCCTTTCCGGCGGTACGGAAAGGGTTACGTATTATACCTCTTTCGGCTATTATAAAGAGGATGGAAATGTGGACGGTGTGGGTATGGACCGTTTCAACTTGGTAGGAAAGACTTCCTATAAGGTGAACAGTATACTGAAAGTGGGTGCCTCCATGTTTGCCAACCGTCGCAAAAATACCAATTATCTGACAGATGCATACGGTATGTCGAATCCCGTGTTCTATTCACGCAAGGCTAATCCGTATTTTGAACTTTATGACAAGAATGGCAACTATAATTACGACTACGATATTCAGAACAACACTGATAAGGATTTAGGATTCAACATCTTTGAAGAACGGCAGAACACGTCTAATGAAAGCGTGGTGAATTCTTTTTCATCTATATTTGATGCGGAGCTACGGTTCAATGACAAGTGGAAGCTGACTTCCCAGTTTGGCTATCAGTTGGAAAAGACTTCCAGAGAAGAAATAGCGGACTGGGAAAGCTATGCCATGCGCTATTACTATAAGTTGAGCGAATACTCCCAGGGCGGAGAAACCAAACACTTCCTGCCCGAAGGAGGTATGCAGAAGTCTTATGAAAACTCCAATTCACAGATTACTTGGAAGGCGATGGGAGAATATCGCGACAGTTTCAATGATATTCATGAACTGGAAGTGATGGCGGGTACCGAGCTGCGCAAGACCTGGTATGAAACCTTGTTCTCGGCAGGGTATGGCTTCGACCGCAAGACGTTGACGACCAAACCGGTGATTTTCCCCAACGAAAGTTACGCCACGTCTTTCCCGCTCCATCAGACAACGTATAAGGAGAATGCTTATGTATCTTTCTACTCTACGGCCTCTTACTCTTTGTTGAACCGCTACACGGTGGGAGGAAGTATCCGCTTTGACGGTTCCGACCTTTTCGGTGTGGATAAGAAGTACCGCTATCTTCCTCTTTATTCTGTCAGTGCCTTGTGGCGTCTGTCACAAGAACCGTTTATGCAGCAGGCCAAGTGGGTGGATAACCTGGTGTTCCGTGCATCTTACGGTCTGCAGGGAAATATTGACAAGAATACTTCTCCGTTCCTGTTGGGTACATATCGGTCGGAAAGTATTTTGCCCGGAGTATCGGAAGATGTAATTATTATTAATTCCGCTCCCAACAAGAAGTTGCGTTGGGAAAAGACGCAGTCTGTCAATGCCGGCTTTGATTTTTCTGTATTGAACCAGGCTATCAATCTGAGCGTGGACTATTATTATCGTAAGGGTACCGATTTGATAGCTTTGCGCATGCTTCCTCTGGAGACGGGCTTTACTTCAATGAACGTCAACTGGGCAAGTATGGAGAACAAAGGTGTGGAAATCAGCTTGTCTACCCGTAACATAACGACAAAAAACTTCTCCTGGTACACAAATTTCAATTTTGCCTATAACGGTAATAAGGTATTGCAGGAAAACATACCGGAGCAGCAGACCACTCCGGGACGTGAAGGCTATCCCGTAGGGGCAATTTTCGCACTGAAGACTGCGGGAGTGAATAAGGAAACCGGTAATATGATGTTCTATAATCCGGAGGGAGAGAAAGTGACCTTGAAGGAGCTTTACCGCCTGAAGGACGAGTGGGGGATAGGTATTGCCTCTTCCGATGTAACTGCAGCCGAAGAGAGAACCTTTTATTCGTATATCGGGAGTAGCGATGCTCCTTATACGGGAGGTTTGATTAATACCTTCAGCTATAAAAACTGGGAGCTGAATGTCAATTTCTCTTTGACGTTTGGCGGGTACGTACGTACGCAGCCCTCTTATGACATCATTAATCCGGATTATGGCAAGAACTATAATGCGGATGTGCTGAACCGCTGGACTCCGGAAAACCCGAATGCGGAGCTTCCGGCATTTATGCTGAGTGCTTCCAACCCGGAAGAGTACTCCTGGTATGATTCTAAAACCATCTGGAGGGATTTGGATATCTGGGTGAAGAAGCTGAACTACGTACGTTTGCAGAATCTGCGTCTGGGTTACCGTATCCCTGAGCTCCTGACAAAGCGTTTGGGAATGAACTCGGCAACGGTATCTATTGAAGGACGCAATCTCTTCGTGTTTGGTTCGGGATATAATAACTACATGGATCCGGAGTCGATGTACAATCCTTATGCAACTCCCGTACCCAAGTCGGTTACATTCAGTTTGAACTTGAATTTCTAACTTCAAAAGCAGAAAGAAAATGAAGAAAACAATAAGTCTGATGATAATGGCCTGCATGCTTCTGCTTGCGGCATGCGACAACTATCTGGATATACAGCCTACCGGTAGTGTCATTCCCAATTCTTTGGCTGAGTATAGAGCGTTGCTTGCCCGTTCTTATAAGGACGTGAGTAAATTCAGTGACCGGGGAATGGCTTGTTTCCGTTCCGACGAGATGCAGGTTCGGGATAATGAATATGACCAAAATTATTATATGGATATAGAGCGCTGGAACGACCTTGCTCCCAATGCCTATACCTCATCGTTTGAATGGGCCAAGTATTACAATGTGCTTTTTATTGCCAATCACGTTATTGAGAGCAGAAGTGATATTAAGGAAGGCACTGAGGAAGAGATAAATCAGCTTGTAGGAGAAGCGTATATGCTCCGTGCTTATGTACATTTCTTATTGGTAAATCTTTATGGACAGCCCTATACTAAGGAGGGAGCTTTGGATACCAAATCGGTACCGCTGAAATTGGATACGGATTTAGAGAAAGTCCTGAAACGCAATACGGTGGAAGAAGTTTATACTTCCATCCAAGCAGATATTGACGAGGCACGCAAACTGGTCATGAAGGCAGAATGGGAACAGAGATATTCATATCGTTTCAATGCGGCTTCGGTAGAGGCGTTTCAATCACGCGTATCCCTTTATAAGGGCGAGTGGCAGGCGGCTTGGGATGCTGCTGAGGCAGTGCTTGCCGTGAAGTCTGTATTGGTAGATTTGAATGATGCCGCTGCAACTCTTCCTAACAGTTATAATTCCGTGGAAAATATTACTCCACTGGAGACACCTCTGAGCAGTACAATCAATGGGGCTGCTCTGGCTACTCCGGTTTTTCTCTCCCTTTATGCTGAGAACGACCTTCGGCTGGACAAATATTTTGCTGAAACGGATGAAAAAGGTTTCCGGAAGAATAAGAAGGCGGGAAGCAATAACTACTTGTGTACTTTCCGTGTGGGTGAAATATATCTGACGGCTGCTGAGGCTGCTGCCCGACTTGGAGAACTGTCTCAAGCACGTACTCGCCTGCTGGAACTGATGCGGAAACGTTATGCACCGGAGGCCTACGAAGCGAAATCCGTTGTTGTCAATGCCATGGATAAGGAAGCGTTGGTACAGGAAATATTAGATGAACGTGCCCGTGAACTTGCTTTTGAAGGACATCGCTGGTTTGACCTTCGTCGTTCCACCCGTCCGCGTTTGGAGAAAGTGCTTGATGGTACGCGTTATGTACTCGAAGAGAATGATGCCCGCTATACATTGGCCATTCCGAAAGAAGCCATAGAAGCCAATCCGGGATTGCTGAACTGATAAAGATAAAACTCCCCGATTCTGTATTGACGAGAATCGGGGAGTTTTGTCTTTATGTGGATTGGATATGTATTTTTTACGTACCTTTGCACCGTTTTTTGTAATAGACAGTATAAGATGATACAGAATCAGAGACCTCCTATCCGTAGAATTGCTTTTCCTATTCTTATAGCATTGAGTATTTCGCATTGTTTGAACGATATGCTGCAATCGGTTATTTCGGCAGTATACCCTTTGTTCAAGGAGGATTTATCCTTGAGTTTTGCCCAGATTGGTCTGATTACGTTAGTGTATCAGATGTCGGCGTCCGTGTTTCAGCCTCTAATGGGATTGTTCTTTGATAAGCGCCCCATTGCCTGGTCATTGCCGATAGGTATGGGCTTTACTTTGGTCGGTATCATGAATCTGGCTTTTGCTACTAATCTGTATTGGTTGCTGGCTTCGGTATTCATTGTGGGTATCGGTTCGTCTGTACTCCATCCGGAGGCGTCACGTATTACTTTTCTGGCTTCCGGCGGAAAACGCGGACTGGCGCAGTCTCTATTTCAGGTGGGCGGGAATTTGGGTGGCTCGCTTGGACCGTTACTGGTGGCTTTGCTGGTAGCTCCTTACGGGAGGCATCACATTGCCTTGTTCACGGTTTTTGCCTTGATTGCCATCGTGGTGATGATTCCTATATGTCGTTGGTTCCGTTCCTACTTGAATCATATCAAGAAACGCCCGATGCTTGTGGCAGGAAAGATAGAACGTCCCCTTTCCTCAAAGATGACGGTGTTTGCCATAAGTATTCTGCTGATACTTATCTTCTCCAAATATATCTATATGGCAAGTTTGACGAGCTACTATACATTCTATCTGATCCATAAATTTGGTGTTACTGTTCAGGCTTCACAGCTTTTCTTGTTTGTCTTCCTGGTAGCCACTGCCATCGGAACATTGGTGGGAGGTCCCGTAGGTGACAGGGTAGGACGTAAATATGTCATCTGGGCTTCCATTCTTGGAACGGCTCCATTTAGTATGATGATGCCTCACGTAGGGCTTGCATGGACAGTAGTGCTGAGCTTCTGTGTCGGTCTGATGCTTTCTTCCGCTTTTCCTGCCATATTGCTGTACGCCCAGGAATTGCTACCCAATAAGCTGGGGTTGATTTCCGGGTTGTTCTTTGGTTTCGCTTTTGGAATTGCCGGTATTGCTTCGGCTGTATTGGGAGGCATGGCTGATAAATATGGTATAGAGGCTGTTTATAATGTATGTGCCTTTATGCCTTTGTTGGGGTTGGTGGCTTGCTTTCTGCCTAATTTGAAGAGGAGATAAAGTTTTTTTATTCCCATTGTCAGCCATACGGAAAGAACGAAAGGTGCGGTCAATGTAATAATTCCCCAACTCATTCCCACAATTTGCAATACAACAGAGAGTAAAACGGAACATACAGCCCATATAAGCTCATCCAGCTTTTACCTCCTAAAGCAATGGCACACAATACGCCATTATATCCCATCAGGCCTATATTCAAAGCTTCGGAATCTGCTCCCAATAATATGGCTAGGGGGAGGGGGAGAAGTACCCCCAATATGGTATATACTGCTGCATTCCGAGAATTCACGAGAATGCCTGCAAGGAAAAATAGTCCGGTCATTATGTTTCCTTGAAACATCACCTGGCCTATACTCATACTGAAACATTGTAAGTAATTTATGGAGGAAGAAGCAGGTGTTTCTGTATCAGAGACGAGTAGCATGTCAGGCATCAGCCAACTGCACAATCCCAGCAGCATCCATACAGAAAGGATAAAAAGGGTAGTGAATCCGGGCAACATGCGTTGCATGTTGAAAAACCGTGCAATGTAGGTAGATGCACACGAGGCAATAGCCATCAGCATCAAGGAACTTACAGTCAGAAGCATAAAGACCCCTACGGCTATTCCTACCAGTGTACCGTTAAAACCATATAATCCATTTTTTATATCATCACAGTCATATCCTGAGATACGGGCTGTCAACGTACTTATTATGTTGCCACTTACAGCCAATAGGCCCATTTGCCATGAATTCAAAAAGATTCCAATCAACATCAATAATCCGGACAATGCATTGTTTTGGAACATGACTTGCCCTATGCCACGTCCTAAAATAAGTAATGACTTGCGTATAAAAGCTTCTTTCATGAGTTGTCGAATGAAAATGGACTATATGTAAATTTATAGCTCGTTAATGCGTACAAAAAAAACGATTAGACTAATCTAACCGTTTTAATTTTCGTGGAGCGTATGAGACTCGAACTCATCACCTCGACACTGCCAGTGTCGCGCTCTAGCCAGATGAGCTAACGCCCCGTTGCCAACGTTTGCAGGCTTGCTTTCGTTTTTGATGGTGCAAATATAATGCATTATTCTGAAATAATTGCTATGTTTGCGAAAGAATTTGAAAAAATAAGTTATGCTGATATATAATACCACTTATCATGTAGAGGAAGGAGAAGACAAAAACTTCCTGATATGGATGCAGGAACACTATCTTCCCGAGGTAGAAAAGAACGGAACATTGTATGCTCCACGTATAGCCCGTATCTTGAGTCATATTGAAGAAGGAAGCATCTGCTATTCTGTTCAGTTTGAGGTGGAAAACTCTGCCAAACTGCATCGTTGGCATCAAGAGCAAGGAGTGAAACTGAACGAGGAATTACTGAATATCTTTAAAGATAAAGTGATTGGCTTTCCTACATTGATGGAGGTAATAGTGTGATACAACCGGTCAAAGAGAAAATTATATTGGGTATAGACCCTGGTACCACCATTATGGGGTATGGAGTATTGCGTGTGGCAGGTGTCAAGCCGGAAATGATAGCCATGGGAATTATCGACCTCCGCAAATTTGGAGATCACTATCTGAAGTTACGCCATATTCATGAACGGGTACTGAGTATCATAGAGAGTTATTTGCCTGACGAGCTCGCTATTGAGGCCCCTTTCTTCGGAAAGAATGTACAGTCCATGTTGAAGTTGGGGCGTGCGCAAGGCGTAGCAATGGCAGCTGCTTTGAGCAGGGATATTCCCATTACGGAATATGCTCCTTTAAAAATAAAGATGGCCATCACCGGAAACGGACAAGCATCCAAGGAACAGGTGGCAGACATGTTGCAGCGTATGCTGCATTTTCCTAAAGAGGATATGCCTACTTTTATGGATGCAACGGACGGGCTTGCTGCTGCCTATTGTCACTTTCTGCAGATGGGGCGTCCCACGGTGGAGAAAGGCTATCATGGCTGGAAAGACTTTATTGCCAAAAATCCGGATAAGGTGAAGAAGTGATAAGAATTGAAATGTAGAATCTAAAAATAATATCATGAAATTGAATGAACTTGCTATCATTGGAGTGGCTGCAACGACGGTTGTAAGCTGCACTCCCGCGAAGACGGAGTATGCTTCGTACGAACTTTACCCTGTCCGTTCGGGTAGTCTGACAGAGATGGAATATACACCTGCTGCCACGCAATTCACATTGTGGGCACCTACGGCAGATGAAGTTCGCCTGATGTTGTTCGAAGCAGGAGACGGAGGGCATGCCTATGAAACTATTTCAATGGAACCCTCTGAAGAAGGAACTTGGAAAACTAAAGTTGAAAAGGACTTGATGGGTAAATTCTACACATTCAATGTGAAAATCAATGATAAGTGGCTGGGGGACACTCCGGGTATCAATGCCAAAGCTGTAGGGGTGAATGGAAAACGTGCCGCCATCATCGACATGAAATCCACGGACCCCGAAGGATGGGTAGATGATAAACGTCCGGCATTGGCCTCTCCTGCCGATGTGATTCTTTATGAAATGCACCATCGTGATATGTCCATCGATCCGTCGTCGGGCATTGAGCATAAAGGAAAGTTCCTGGCACTGACAGAACAAGGAACGGTAAGTCCCGACAAGCTGGCAACCGGCATTGACCATCTGAAAGAATTGGGGGTGACACATGTACATCTCCTTCCGTCTTATGACTATGCCTCCGTTGATGAGACAAAGCTGGACGAGAACAAGTATAATTGGGGATATGATCCGCAGAATTACAATGTGCCTGATGGCTCTTATTCTACCGACCCCTACAAACCGGATGTTCGTATCCGGGAATTCAAGCAGATGGTGCAGGCTTTGCACAAAGCAGGTATCCGTGTTGTTCTGGATGTGGTGTATAACCATACTTTCAATACATCCGACAGTAATTTTGAACGTACAGTGCCGGGATACTTTTACCGTCAGCGACCGGACGGAACGTATGCAGACGGTTCGGCTTGTGGCAATGAAACTGCCAGCAACCGTCCGATGATGCGTAAATACATGATAGAGTCTGTATTACATTGGATTAATGAATATCACATTGACGGATTCCGTTTTGACCTGATGGGTATTCATGACATCGAGACAATGAACGAAATCCGTAAGGCGGCAACGTCTGTAGATCCGACTATATTTATATATGGTGAAGGATGGGCGGCATCGGCTCCACAGATGGCGGAAGATTCTCTGGCAATGAAAGCCAATACTTATAAGATGCCGGGTGTTGCTGCTTTCTCTGACGAAATGCGTGATGCTTTGCGCGGTCCGTTCAATGATAATCATCAAGGTGCTTTCCTTGCCGGATTGCCGGGAGGAGAGGAGAGCATAAAGTTTGGTATTGTAGGAGCCATCAGGCATCCGCAAGTAAATAATGACTCTGTGAATTATAGTAAGGATCCGTGGGCGGAACAACCTACACAGATGATCAGCTATGTTTCCTGCCATGATGATATGTGCTTGGTGGATAGGCTGAAAGCAAGTATCCCGGGTATTACTCCCGTAGAATTGGCAAAGCTTGACAAACTGGCGCAAACAGCCGTATTCACTTCCCAAGGTGTACCGTTTATTTATGCCGGTGAGGAAGTGATGCGTGACAAGAAGGGAGTACACAATAGTTTTGAGAGTCCCGATTCCATCAATGCGATTGATTGGAGACGAAAGGCGGAGCATGCAGATGTATTTGCTTATTATAAAGGGTTGATACAGCTTCGTAAGAAGCATCCGGCTTTCCGTATGGGTGATGCGGATTTGGTGCGTAAGCATTTGGAATTTCTACCGGTTGACGGCAGCAATGTGGTGGTTTACCGTCTGAAAGAAAATGCCAACGGTGATGCATGGGGAGATATTATACTAGTCTTGAATGCCCGTAAGGAGCCTGCCAAACTTACCGTACCCGAAGGTAAATATACAGTGGTCTGCAAGGATGGCTTTATCAATGAACAAGGTTTGGGCACACTGTACGGCCCCGAAGTTGTTGTTCCGGCCCAATCGGCACTGATTATGTATAAATGATGATTGGATGATGCAACAACATACAATACACATAGCGGGGGGCGTAGTACGCAACCCGCTTGTTCGTTTGACAGAGCCTGTCACCCTTGATTTCCTGGCAGGAGAACACATTGCCATTGTAGGACCGAACGGAGCCGGAAAGAGCCTCCTGGTGGATATGCTGACGGAAAAGTATCCTTTGCGTGATGGTGAGCTTACCTATGATTTCTCTCCCTCCCTCACGAAAACTGCCTATGACAATATCAAATACATTGCTTTCCGTGATACTTACGGTTCTGCCGATGCCAATTATTACTATCAACAGCGTTGGAATGCCCACGACCAGGAGGATGCTCCGCTAGTACGCGAAGTGCTGGGAGAGGTAAAAGACGATATCTTGAGGCGGCAGCTATTTGAACTTTTCAGCATAGAGCCGATGCTTGACAAGAAAATCATTCTTCTCAGCAGTGGGGAGCTGCGCAGGTTTCAGTTGACTAAAGCTTTACTGACTGTTCCCCGAATTCTTATCATGGACAATCCTTTCATAGGGCTGGATGCGCCTACCCGTGAACTGCTTTTTAATTTGCTGGAGCGGCTTACCCGGCTGGGCGAGTTGCAGATTGTCCTTGTGCTTTCCATGTTGGATGACATACCTTCATTTATTACACATGTTGTGCCGGTAGAGGACATGAAGGTGGGCGAAAAGATGGAACGTGAGGAGTATGTGCAGGCATTCTGTGCGGGCAATCAGATGCGTATTCAGGAAGAGGCCGGAGCGTTGGAGGAATTGCAGCGGCGTATTCTCGATTTGCCCTACGAACATGCGAATTTCACTTCGGACGAAGTGGTGAAATTGAACGGGGTTAGCATCCGTTACGATGACCGTACCATTCTGAAGGAGCTGGATTGGACAGTGATGCGTGGTGAGAAGTGGGCGCTGAGTGGCGAGAACGGTGCCGGCAAGTCTACCTTGCTTAGTTTGGTTTGTGCGGATAATCCGCAGTCATACGCCTGCGATATCAGTCTTTTCGGACGGAAGCGCGGAACGGGGGAGAGTATTTGGGAAATCAAGAAACACATCGGTTATGTCAGTCCGGAAATGCATCGTGCTTATCTGAAGAATCTGCCTGCCATAGAGATTGTCGCTTCCGGTCTGCACGACAGCATCGGATTGTATAAACGTCCTCATGCCGAACAGATGTCGGTATGTGAGTGGTGGATGGAGATTTTCGGTATTGCCGCCTTGAAAGACAGTCCTTTTCTGCAACTCTCCAGCGGGGAACAGCGTCTGGCATTATTGGCACGTGCTTTTGTCAAGGACCCGGAACTGCTGATATTGGATGAACCGCTTCATGGACTCGATACATACAACCGCCGTCGGGTCAAGAAGATTATAGAGGCATTCTGCCATCGTCGGGATAAAACGATGATTATGGTAACCCACTATGAGAATGAATTGCCGCAAACAATTACTAACCGTTTATTCTTGAAGCGAAACCGCTGACCAGATAATAATTAGTCAAGCAAAGATAATAAAGGACTGGCGGGAACCATTTATGGTGTAAATCGTTATATTTGTAATATCAACCATCTAAACATTTATATCATGAAGTTTTTTATTGATACGGCAAATTTAGAACAGATTCGGGAGGCCTATGACTTGGGCGTACTCGACGGAGTTACCACTAATCCTTCGCTTATGGCAAAAGAAGGTATCAAAGGAGTGGAGAACCAGCGTAAGCACTATGTGGACATCTGTAATATTGTGCAAGGCGATGTGAGTGCCGAGGTGATAGCTACCGACTATGAAGGCATGATTAAAGAGGGTGAAGAATTGGCAGCCTTGAATCCGCATATCGTAGTGAAGGTGCCTTGCATTGCAGAAGGTATCAAGGCCGTTAAATACTTCTCGGGCAAAGGTATCCGTACAAATTGTACTCTGGTATTTTCTGTCGGTCAGGCATTGCTTGCAGCCAAGGCAGGTGCAACGTATGTTTCTCCGTTTGTGGGGCGTCTCGATGACATCTGTGAGGATGGCATTGCATTGGTTGCGAAGATTGTAGAGATGTACCGTTATTATGGATATACCACCCAGGTACTTGCCGCCTCTATCCGTCATACGGCACATATCATGCAGTGTATAGAGGTGGGTGCTGATGTGGCTACTTGTCCGCTTTCGGCCATTAAGGGTTTACTTAATCATCCGCTGACCGATTCCGGTCTGAAGAAGTTCCTTGAAGATTACAAACGCGTGAACGGATAAACTTAAAATATCCTATAAGCCTATCTTTCAATGTAATTATTGACTAATATTGGTGAGAAATAGAATAAAAAGATTTATTTTTGCACCTTATATTTAGATATACAATAAGGCACCGATGAAAGATAGGCTCATAGGATTTATTAAGACATACTGCTTGTTTGTCTGCATTTTTGTGTTGCAGAAACCACTATTTATGCTGTTTTACAAATCGCTGTATCCGGATGCCTCGTGTGCGGACTGGTTCAGTGTCATTTGGCATGGGTTACCTTTAGACCTATCTCTGGCTGGTTATCTGACAGCTATTCCCGGTTTTCTTTTCATAACCTCTGTATGGACACTTTCTAAATCCCTTCATCGCATCTGGTGCGGCTATTTCCTCTTCATTTCAGTACTTATCTCCATAATTTTTACTGTCGATTTAGGATTATACGAGTATTGGGGGTTCCGTTTGGATGCTACTCCGTTATTCTATTTCTTTTCCTCCCCTAAAGACGCAGTGGCCAGTGTCAGCATTTGGATGGTGCTGGGGGGAATTGTGGCAATGGCTGTTTATGCTGTCGTGCTGTATGCTGTTTTCTACGGCATCTTGCTGCAGAAGAAGCTGTTGCTGCGGATGAAACTGCCTTATCGTCGCCTGAAGGTGTCAGGTATATTGTTGCTGATGACGGGGTTACTGTTTATTCCTATCCGTGGAGGCTTTACAGTATCTACCATGAATGTGGGGAAAGTCTATTTCAGTGCCGAGCAGCGTCTGAACCATGCAGCTATCAACCCTGCATTCAGTCTGATGGAATCTCTTGCCAAGCAGAAGGACTTCAGCAAGCAGTACCGTTTTATGGAAGCTGCGGAGGCCGACCGGCTTTTTAAAGACATGCTTGAACCCGCAGGTGCCGGTGGTCAAACGGAAGAGACAGATTCTGTGCTGCAACCTGCCGATTCACTGCATACTTTATTCAATACTCAGCGTCCCGATGTACTCTTTGTGATTCTTGAGAGTTTTTCCTCCAGGTTGATGACAGCTTTGGGAGGTGAGCCGAATATTGCCGTCCATCTGGATAGCTTGAGTAAGGAAGGGGTGCTCTTTACGAACTTCTACGCCAACAGTTTCCGTACGGACCGTGGGCTGGTGGCTATCTTGAGTGGCTATCCTGCCCAGCCCACTACTAGTATTATGAAGTATCCCCGTAAAACGCAGTCCATTCCTGCCATTGCAGGCAGCTTGCGGAAGGCGGGTTATGGTACCAAGTATTATTATGGCGGTGATGCCGACTTTACCAATATGCGTTCCTACCTGATGTCATCAGGCTTTGAAGACATTGTTTCCGACCAGGATTTTCCCGTAACGGAACGTTTAAGTAAGTGGGGGGCGCACGACCATCTCGTATTCAACCGTCTGCTGGAAGACTTGAAAGCCGAAGCTGCCGAAGGAACTGCCGAAGAGAAAACTCCTCATTTCCGTGTCTTGCAGACCTCCAGCAGCCACGAGCCTTTTGAAGTACCTTTCCGTCGTCTGGAGAATGACCGGCTGAACGCCTTTGCCTATACGGATAGTTGTGCAGGCGATTTTGTAAGACAGTTCCGTGAGCTTCCCCAGTGGAAGAATACGGTGATTGTGTTTGTTCCAGACCACTTGGGAGCTTATCCCGAACATATCGACAATTTGTCGGTAGAACGCTACCGGATACCTCTGTTGATGGTGGGCGGTGCTGTCCGAGAGCCGAGGCGCATTGACGTCTATGGCTCGCAACATGATATTGCAGCCACGTTGCTGGCTCAATTGGCGCTGCCCCATGATGAGTTTGTTTTCAGTAAAGATATGCTTAATCCCGCTTCCCCTCATTTCGCGTTCTTTACCGTACCCGATGCTTTCGGTATGGTGACAGCGGACAATCAAGTGATATTCAATTGCCAGGCGGGTACTGTGGTAGTGGATGAGGGCACAGCAAAAGGGAAGAACCTGCCGTTGGGCAAAGCCTATTTGCAAAAATTATATGATGATATAGCCAAAAGATAACGTATGACAGCACTTATGGACGCCTTGCAAGGGGCAATAGATGTAGACACAAACATATTTTTTTCCATCAATCGGATGCACAACATGTATTTCGATTATTTTATGAGCGCTTATAGCGGTAAGTGGGTTTGGATTCCCATGTATGCTGCCATCTGGTATGTGATGTTGCGCAATTTTCATTGGAAGGTCACACTGTTTTGCATGATAGGCCTTGCGCTCACCATTACTTTTGCCGACCAGGCATGTGCCACTTGGATACGTCCCTATGTGGAGCGTATGCGTCCTTCTAATCTGAATAATCCCATTTCGGAGATGGTGCATATCGTCAACAATCATCGTGGAGGGCGTTATGGTTTTCCTTCGTGTCATGCCGCCAATACCTTCGGATTGGCGTTTTTCCTGTTCTTTCTATTCCGCAAGCGGTGGCTTACTCTTTTCATTATGGCCTGGGCGTTGCTGACGTGCTATTCGCGCGTATATCTCGGTGTGCATTATCCGGGTGATTTGTTGGCAGGGACTATTGTGGGGCTGATTGGTGCCTGGCTGATTTACCGCTTGTTTGTGAAGGTTAGCGGATATAAGCGTGTCGAGCATGTCACTCATGTCTATGCTCCTATATGGGTAGGGTTGCTGACGATAGCGGGGATGCTGGTTTATGCCGGAATACGGACATTGTTGTAGATGACAGTCTTTAGAACTGATAACCGGCAGTCACCATAACCTCCCGTGGACGGATATTCAACCGTGAAGTATAGCTTTGTGTGGCCGAGTAGGTAGTATAGGCATACTCTTTCTTGTTGAACAGATTGCTGAGGCTGGCTTCCACTCTCCATTTCCTTGTCTTATAAATGAGTGATGCGTCTACAAACAGTGTGTTGAGATGCGTATCGCTGTTTAAATCGTTCCGGTAATGTTCTCCGGAAAGGCAGAGGTCGACGTGTCCGATGCTGAATGTGAGGTGCATACGCTGTACGAAGTCCAGTAGAGGAGCAAGGTGCGTGTCGTTCCCTATTTTACTGCCGCCATAGTTGATTGTGGCATGATATTCGGCTTCGAAAGCTTCGGCGGGCGACCATATCAGTTTGGGTTCCATCTTAAGATAGTCATAACGGTATTTTTGAGGCGGGCCGTTTCCGGCTGTTTCCGTTTGTGGAGTGAGGGCGTCTGTATCTGAAACCCGTGTCAACTGCCAGCCGGTATTGCGGCTCAGTTGTAAGTCAAGTGAGGTTTTCAGATTCCAGTCGAAAAATCCCTTGGAGAGAGTGCTGAGCAGGAACCAACTTTGTGTACTGTTGGAATGTAGGCGAAGGGTGTGGACAATGCGGTTTTCAGAGATACTCTGTTCATTCAAGGTGTTGTAGTGTACATGCCGGTAGGACAAAGTGGCGGTGGCGAAAAATTCCTGCACGGTATTCTTGTATTCTCCATAAAGGTTGTATTGTTGGCGTGTACTGACGGGGAAGAGGCCGTCAGTGTTTTTCCAGGTACGGTAGTCTGTCCGATAGGTAAAAGGGCAGAGGTCTGTGACATCTCCTGCTGAGCGGTGTAAACTGCCGTAGAGGGAAATTTTCCAATGGTAGTCCGGCTGATAGCGCAGATAGAGCGACGGATTGAAAAAGAGAAAAGAGCGCTGTTGCGAGAAGTAGCGCTTATAGCTGAGAGGGAGTGACAGACTTCCCTGCCACTTGCCTTGCTCCAACTGGAAGTAGGGGGAGAGGTAGGGAGAAAAACTGGATGCGCCAAATGTTTCCATCCGGGTGGAATGGTGCTTTACCGATGCCCATTCGCCCTTTATACCGGCGGTGTATTGCCGGGTGAAACCGTTGTGTTTTCTTAGGTGGCTGGCCTTATTGTCGTTGTAAAGGCTGTGCTGGATGAATTTGTCTTTCCCGTCGTGTAGTGACAAGGAGGAGGGTAGATAGGCATACTGTGTGGCAGAATTGAACTTCCATGTGCTTTTCTCTCCATTGCGGATAAGGCTGAAGAAATTCTTTGCCGTAAACTGGGAGGTGCGCATCGTTTGCTGCAACTCGTGGGAGGTGCCGCGGTTCGTTTCACTTTCTGCCAGGAAGCGGTTCGACAGATAGTGGATGGTCTTGTTATCCTCATAGTGCATTTCCATATGGGCGGCATCGTTCTGCAGGCAGTAGTGGTAGGCTTCATCCATGCGTATGGTGTCATCGGGCTGGTAGTAGACTTGCGAGTTGCCCCGTTGCTGGGTAATCCGGTTATGGGTATATCCGGCTTGCAGGCGCAGGGAACGTTCGTCGTTCCATTTATACATGCGGTTGGCGTTCAGTGTATGGGTTTCGTTGAAGAGCAGCCGTTGCTTGTCGAGGGGAGCGCTGATGCCCGGTTGTACCAGAAAGCCGTGCAGGGGAATCTGTTGGGATGTGTTGTTTGTCAGTATATGTTGCTCACGGCTAAGGTCGGTACCGTTGTTGTTGCTCTTGTAGCCGTAGATGCTTTGCTTGCCTTTACCCAGTTGGAGGGCATTGGCGGCGTTTTCCCAAAGAAGCGTTCCTTTGTCCCTCTTCGTTTGTGCCGTTCCGGTCGTTTCTTGTGTTCCATCGCTCCAGCCTGTCCCCAGGGTACCGTTGACAATCCATTGGTTGCGTGCCTGTGGGTCGAGTTTCAGGTTCAGGGCTATTTCATCCGAACTGAGTTTTCCTTTCAATGCCTTGACCGATTGGTAGTTCTCCATAATTTCTGCCGATTTTACGGCTTTGGCACTGAGGTTGTTGTTGATTTGGCTGTAGCGTCCACCCGTCACGTCCATACCCTCCACAAAATAGTGGTCGATGGCTTTACCTTTATATTTCACCTGCCCGTTGTCGTCAATATCCACACCGGGGAGCTTTTTCAGAACATCCTTGATGTGTACGTCCTTGGAAGAGGCAAACTCTGCCAGATTATACCTTACGGTATCTTTCCTGCCATGAATGCGGCCGGGACGTATTTGGACTTCTTTTAGTGCAATGGCTTCGGGATGCAGACGAATATGGAGTGTTCCTGCTGCCGATATGTTGCGTATTTCCCGTCTATAGCCCAGCAGTGATACGCTGACTTGCAGGTTGCCGTTGTATTTCCATGGCAGGGAATATCTCCCCCGGGCATCGGTCAGGGCGTAATCTATCATGGTGCCGTTTCGCAGCACACTAATCATTACGGCTTCCAGCGGTTGTCCGGTTTCTTCGTCCGTTACCAAGCCACTGAGAGACTGTGCATGCGCTGTCATTGCAAACAAGGCAAGGATTGGCAGCAAGAGTTTCTTGAAGTGTATATCCATTGGAGTTCGATGGGATGAATCAGTCAAGTTCCAGCGGATTGTGGGCTATATTCTTCGGCTTCCTGGCTTCATTGCCCTGGTTGTCGCGTATGGTGATACGTACGTTAGGCGTGTTGCCCATAATGAATCCTACCGGGTCGGCATAGTATCTTTCGTGGATTTTGTTGTACGCCTTGCGGTTTACGGGTTCATAATCTTTTCCGTTGAAGAGGATAGGTCGGTAGGAATGGCATTGCTCCATACCGGTGCAGGTAAAGAGATAATGCCCCCTGTTGTCTTCTGCTTTCAGTATCAGTCCGGGCAGTCCGAACAGCTTCCACGGCCCTTCGCTGGAGGAAATCTCCGGACTGTACCAGACAATCCATCTGCGTCCCTTAAACACGCATTCTGCTTTTTGGCAGAGATACGAGAGGATGGTTGCCGTGTCTGTCTGCAGCGTCCACTGTGGGCACTCTTCCGGTTCCTCGCACCGGAGTCTGTTGATGTCTCCGGCAATTTCATCCAGTGTGGTCACTTTGCCTACGGGGTATCTCTTGTAGGTCTGTTCGTTCAGCTTGCTTTTTCCGAACTGTTTGGCGTGTTCAATCATCGTTTCTTGCGAGGCGTTATTGGCAATGTCGGCAGCAAATACCGAGTCGCCCACATACTTTGTGTAACTGTAGAACTTGGAGCATTTCTTGCCGATTTCCAACATCATGGTTTCCTGGAAACGCTCTTCCGACAGTGTGTCCGTACAGCCGTCCACTTCATACTGCACCATGAGTACAGTCTGGTCTATGGTATCTTTTCTGAACGTCTTGCCGGAGCCGATTTTGATGTTAAACTGTGCGCAGGCGGTTGTGGTGGTTATCAACAGCATGGCGGTGAGTAGAATCTGCTTTTTCATACTTTTTCGTTGTTAGGAATTACTGTTTCGAGGACGTGTCATGTGTCCTGTCGTCGCAAATCTATGCGGAATTTGTCTTTCCGGAGTGAGAAAGTTATTACTGAAATGTTACTCAAATGAGAATAGCCGCCTCGCGCGTACCTCTGATTGGAGGAAACCCTTACCTTTGTATAGTATAAAAGAAGAACAGACTCTGAGATGGAAAAACGAATCAGAATAGTATGGGCATTGTCACTGATATCCATGCTGCTACTTGTAGCAGGGCAGGGATATTGGTTGTGGAACCAGTATCAGTATAAGAATGAGGAATATGAAGAAGAGATACACCGCCTTGTCATGGATGCCGTGGCAGTGAACGACTCTATCCGGCGTGAACAGCCGAAGAAAGTGTTCAACAAGCCTAATATATCCTTTTTCAACACCAATGTGGACATGCATACGGATAGGGATTCATTGACCAACAAGCTCAAAGAGCGCTATACGCGTACGTTTGTGGTGGGGGCCATGGCAGATAAATCCGTTCTATCCACGGCAATGAAGGATAGTATTGTCTATAAGGACAAGATTGTGATACATGGCGAAGACAAGCTGCTTTTCAACATGAGCTTCAGCGAGGCGATAGTTGCTTATCAGTTGCAGATAGATGTCCCTTTTACGTTGCAGCGCTTCGATTCGGTGCTGGCGACTAAACTGGACGGCATGTCTTTCACTACCGGACTAGTCACGCCGCGCGACAGCCTCTATCAATGGGTGGAAACCGTAGAACGGCTGGGGAGTGATTTGCATCCGGTCATCCGTCTGGTTTATCCTTACAATCCGCTGAAGCGGGAGTTGGTACAAGTGGATGTGCAGGTGATGCCGCATACTCTTTTGCTCCGTATGGGCTGGCAACTTCTGGGCAGCTTGGTATTGATTCTTCTGCTGTCTGTCTGTCTGCTGTTCCAGATAAAGACCATTTTGAAGCAGCACCGTGTGGACGAGTTGCGGAAAAGCTTTGTCAACACCATGATACACGAGTTGAAACGTCCCGTGCAGGCCTTGAAGATGTGCGTCTCTTTTCTCAATGACAAAACAATGCGTACCGACGAGCAGGCCATGGATGAAGTGGTGCGTGATTCCGTTTCCGAGCTGGACAACCTTTCCGCCTACCTCCGGAAGCTGCGCGACATGACCCGTGCTGACGATGAGCAGACACAACTTTCCCTCAGTACTTTCGATTTGAAACCGGTTGTGGAGAAGTTGATACGCCTGCAGCATGCTCCTGGAGGAAAACAAGTATCTTTCGAGACACATTTCACGGACAACCTGCTGGTTACGGCCGACCCCGTGCACATGGCAAATATCATCAGTAATCTGATGGAAAATGCCGTGAAATATTCGGGAAGCTCCGTCAGTATCCGGGTAGAATGCCGCCTGCATGGCCACGAGCTCACATTGAAAGTTTCCGATGACGGCATTGGTATCCCTGTTTCCGAGCAGGGACGGGTATTCGATAAGTTTTACCGTAGCAGCAACTTGCCTGACCGTTCCTTGCCGGGCATCGGTTTGGGGTTGAGTTATGTCAAGTTGTTGGTTGAGGCTCATAGGGGAACCGTCTTTCTGACCAGTCAGATTGGGAGGGGGACGACGGTGGAAATAACCATTCCACAATAATCTGCACAGATGGATATCGAGAATATAAATAGCAACTCATGAAACCACTGAAAATTCTTTTTGCTGACGATGACCTGAAGTATTCCATGCTTCTGAAACGCTTCCTGGAGAAAGAGGGTTATGAAGTGACCTATGCCGGAAATGGCCTTATCGCCCTCGACCAGTTTCCTCTTGTCAAACCGGACCTTGTCTTGCTTGACATCAATATGCCCGGGCTCAATGGTTTTGAAGTGGCAGAACGAATCCGGGAGGCGGACAAGCATGTCCTCATCTTTTTTCTTTCCGACCGCAGCGACAAGGCTGACCGCCTGCAAGGATTCCAACTGAAGGCGAACGATTACCTTGCCAAACCTTTCTATCCGGAAGAGCTTACGGCGCGTATCCGCGAGCGTTTCACTTCGCAGTTGTCCGGCGTGGCAGAGGATGAGATGTATGCTTTCGGCCATTCCGTATTCAATTACAGTACGAACGAGATTCGTACGGGAAATAGTAAGGTGCTGATTACTTCCCGTCAAGCCGATATTCTTCGCTTGCTGGCGCTGAATGTGAATAAGACTGTCAGTCGCGATACGTTACTGGATGCTGTGTGGGGCACTGCCTCATATGCCAACTCCCTTGCCTTGAATGTACAGATGTCCTATCTGCGGCGGTCGCTAAAAAACGACCCGAGCGTGAGGATTGAGTCGTTGATGAAAAAAGGGTATATGCTTGCCGTTCTCTGAAAACATCTTTATCTTTGGATTGTTATACAAACAAGACACTTCAAAAAAAAGAGAGCTTATGATGAGTTTAGGAGGATGGATGAATAAAATCTTGATAGGTTGGGGGATAGACCCGAAGTTTGCCGATATGTTTGACGAGACGATTATTGCACTGCTGATGGTGGGGCTTTCGATAGGGCTGGACTATTTGTGCCAGGCAATCTTCGTTGGCGGTATGAAGCATTATACCCGACGCTCTCCCCATCAGTGGAATACGTTGCTGATGAAACGCAGGGTGATACACCATTTGATACATATTCTGCCGGGAATCCTCATCTACTACCTGCTGCCCATGGCCTTTGTGCGTGGAAAGGAGATGCTTGAGTTCTCACAAAAGGTGTGTGCTGTCTATATCATTGTGGCGGTGCTGCTTACTATTAACGGCTTGTTGCTGGTACTGCTCGATGTTTATAACATGAAGGACAAGCAGAAGAACCGTCCGCTGAAAGGCTTCGTGCAGGTATTGCAAGTGCTGCTGTTTTTTATCGGAGGTATCATAGTGGTTTCAGTGCTGATAGGCAAGTCTCCTATGACCTTGTTTGCCGGTCTGGGCGCATCTGCAGCTGTACTGATGCTGGTATTTAAGGACAGCATTCTGGGGTTTGTGGCCGGCGTGCAGCTCTCTGCCAACGACATGTTGCGGATAGGGGACTGGATAGCGCTGCCGGGTGGCGTTGCCAATGGAGTTGTAGAGGAGATTACGCTGAACACGGTCAAGATACGCAACTGGGACGAAACCATCTCGACCGTACCACCGTATACCCTGGTGAACAACTCTTTTCAGAACTGGCGCGGCATGCAGGAAAGTGGCGGGCGACGGGTAAACAAGAATATCTTTCTGGATATGACTACCCTGAAGTTCTGCACTCCGGAAATGCTGGATAATATCCGCAAGGAAGTCCCCTTGATGGCCGACTATCAGCCAGCAGAAGAAGAGGTGCCAACCAATGCGCAGCTCTACCGTATCTACATCGAACGCTATTTGTGCAGCCTGCCGGTGGTGAACCAGGAGATGGACTTGATTATCAGCCAGAAGGAACCCACGACGTATGGGGTACCCATCCAGGTATATTTCTTCTCTCGCAACAAGGTATGGAAAGAGTACGAGCGCATTCAGTCCGACATCTTCGACCACTTGCTGGTGATGGTACAGAAGTTTGACTTGAAACTGTATCAGTATTCCGACTAATATATCAACCGGAACTCCGCATATACAGGCAAGTGGTCGCTGTATCCTCCTTGATACTTCATCCCGTAGTAGGTGCGGAAGGGTTGCTGCCCTCCGTATTTCTTGTCTCTTGTCAGTAGGAAGGGCAGGCAGAATACGTCTGCCTTTGCTTCCTCTGTATATAGCGGTGCGTGTTCTTGCAGCAACGTACCCGATACGATGATGTGGTCCAGTAGTCCCCATTCTCCTTGATACTTGTAGCTGCCGAAGTGCTTGCGTGTTTTGGCTTTTCCTGCCAGTAGATGGTAAAGTTTTTGTGGACGTAGAGAGTCTTGCAATGTTGACGGTGCTGCTGCCTCCAACACCTCCTTTACCGATTTATTCTCCGGATAATCGTTGAAATCCCCTAAAAGGACAATTTGCGGATGTCGGCGTATCGTGTATAGGCTGTCTATGGCATGCTTCACCTTTCGGGCAGCCAGTAGCCGGTAAGGTTCAGACTCTCTTGCCCCTCCCGAACGGGATGGGAAGTGAGCTACCAGTACATCAAGCGTATCCCGGTTCAGCAACAATCCGCTGACGTGAAGAATGTCCCGTGTGGGACGGCTATTCTTCCGGGGCTTGTCTACGGGGAGGCTCTGATAGGAAAGCAGTTTGAAAAGATTACGTTGATACAACAGCGCTACGTCGATGCCGCGTTTGTCGGGAGATTGTGTCATCACATACCGGTAGTCTGCTTCGCGCAAGGCAGAGTAGCGGGTAAGGTCGCGCATCACACTGTCATTCTCCACCTCACACAAGGCAACAAGGGCGGGCGGCGTCCATCCTCCGGTGGCGATGATGACGCGGGCTATATTATCCAGTTTCTTTCTGTATTTAGAGTAATTCCAATGCCGGGTGGCATCCGGCAGGAACTCGTAGTCATTCTTTAGTGTGTCATGTCGGGAGTCGAATAGGTTTTCTACATTGTAGCTTACTATCCGAAACGTGAGGGTATCTTTTCCTTCTTGCCCGTACAGACTGATGTACGGGCAGAGAAGGAAGAGTATAACTCCTATCTTATGGATAACGTTCATACAAACGATTCCCGTTCCCCTTTAAGGAACGCGGGATATTTATTTCACCGGAATGTGCTTCAGTATATCCAGCAGATGTTCCCAGAACTTCTGTACGGTAGGAATCAGCATCCGTTCGTCGGGAGAGTGCACACCCTGCAGGGTAGGTCCGAAGGAAATCATGTCCAGTGCCGGGTATTTGTCAAGGAACAGTCCGCATTCCAAACCTGCATGGATAGCTTTTACCTTGGCATCTACACCGAACAAACGTTTGTAGGACTCAACAGCCACTTCCAGGATTTCTGAATGCGGGTTGGGCTTCCAGCCCGGATATCCGTCGCCGAAAGATACGGCTGCTCCACCCATTTCGAATACAGTACGCACCATATTGGCAATGTCTTGTTTGGAGGAGGCGGTAGAGCTGCGCTGGCTGGTCTCGATACGGATGATATGGCCGGGTTTCATCTTTACGGAGGCCAGATTGGTGGAGGTTTCCACCAGCCCCGGAATGTCTTGGCTCATGGCATACACACCGTGAGGTGTGGCATAGATGGTTTGCAGCAAGCGCTTGGCGGTATCTTTGTCAATGGCTTTGGGACGGGCTGCTTCCGATTCAAGCACGAATTGGAGGTCCGGGTCAACGACGGCATATTCTGCCTCCACTTCGGCGGCAAAGACATTCAAGTCTGTGCGCAGGGCATGCTTGTCGGCATCGGGTATGGCAATTACCGCGTGTGCTTCGCGGGCAATGGCGTTGCGCAGGTTACCACCGTCTATTTCGCAAAGGTACATGTCGTACTTCTGGGATGCCTGGCTCAGGAAGCGGTTCAGCAGTTTGTTGGCATTGCCGCGCCCCAGGTGTATGTCGCCGCCGGAGTGTCCGCCTTTCAGCCCCTTTACCTGCACTTTGCAGCAGAAATACCCTGCCGGTACGTCCACTTCCCGGTAGGTGAATTCGGCAACGGAATCTATACCGCCTGCACAGCCGATGAAGAGCTCGCCTTCATCCTCGGAATCGAGGTTCAACAGAATGTCTCCGTTCATGAAGCCTTCTTTCAGGGCGAAGGCACCGGTCAGTCCGGTCTCCTCGTCCACGGTGAAGAGGCATTCGATAGGACCGTGCTCGATGCTGTCGTCGGCAAGGATAGCCAGTTCGGTGGCTACACCGATGCCGTTGTCGGCTCCCAAGGTTGTACCTTTGGCTTTCAGCCATTCACCGTCAATTTCGGTTTCGATAGGGTCGGTCAGGAAGTCGTGCTTCACGTCGTTGTTCTTTTCACATACCATGTCGATGTGCGATTGAAGTACGACAGTCTTGCGGTTTTCCATACCCGGAGTAGCGGGTTTCTTTATCAGAACGTTTCCGGCTTCGTCCACCTTCGTTTCCAACTTATGTTTTTCTCCGAATGCTTTTAAGTAAGCAATGATTTTCTCTTCCTTCTTCGAAGGGCGCGGCACTTGGCAGATTTCCTCAAAATAGTGAAATACACCAGCCGGTTTCAAGTCTTTTTTTTCCATAATTATCTGAATTAGCGGCTGCCTTACATGTGTTTATGCAGCCTTCATTATCAATTGTCAAATATCAATTCTCCATTAAATTAACCACTTATTGCTAAATATGGTTAAATTGATTGACTATTTTATTCCCCTTTCTCTTTTTTTAGAGTAAAAAAGGCGAGTTAGTCCAACCAAAGCCCTATATTTGCACCCACAAAAATAGTAAAAACACTATTTTCATGTAACAAAATTAATGGAAATGCTTGATACAATATTGATAACTCTGTTAATAGTTGCTATTTGCATTGTTTTATTGGGTGTAAAGGTCTTTTTTGTGAAAGGCGGCAGGTTCCCTAACGGGCATGTCAGTGGCAATAAGGCAATGCGCGATAGAGGTATCGGCTGTGTGCAGTCGCAGGATAGGGAAGCACAACGCAAGTCCCGTTTTTCCATTGATGAACTGGAAAAAGCCTTAAACGATAGTATGAACTAATTTTAAAAAACAATATTTATCAATTATGAAGAGATTAAACTACCTCATGAACGGTCTGGCAGCTCTCGCACTGATCGTTTTATTTGCTCAATGTGCCGGCAATACTGATAAACAGACGACAAGCGCTCCTGCACAAGCCGGCGGATTATCGGAAATGAAAATTGCTTATGTTGAAATAGATACGCTTTTGGCAAAATACAACTATTGCATAGACTTGAATGAGGCTATGGTGAAGAAGGGCGAGAATGTCCGTCTGACATTGAACCAGAAAGCCAGCGAACTGGAGAAGCAGAAGCAGGAATTCCAGACAAAGTATCAGAACAACGCTTATCTTTCTCAGGAGAGAGCACAGCAGGAATACAACCGCATTGCAAAGTTGGAGCAGGATTTGCAGAACCTGAGCAACAAGCTGCAGTCTGAGCTGATGAGTGAGAATGAAAAGAACAGCCTGCAACTGCGTGATTCTATCAATGCTTTCCTGAAGGAGTACAATAAGACAAAAGGTTACAGCATGATTATCAGCAATACGGGTTTTGACAACCTGCTCTATGCAGACAGTGTCTACAACATCACCCGTGAGATTCTGGATGGTCTGAATGCAAGATACTCTTCTCCGGTGAAGAAATAATATTTATCCTATGATATAAAAAAGGATGTGCTGAAAAGTACATCCTTTTTTTATAGGCCTCTCCCTCGCCCCCTCCCCCGTAGGGAGGGGAGTTTTGAAGTGTTTGTATTTTGTAGGACTATCTCTGTCCCCCTCCCTACGGGGGAGGGGCTAGGGGAGAGGCTTTTAATGCTCCGATTGTACGCTTTACCCGCTCCGCAGTAGTGATGGTGTGTGTGTATTCATCAATATGTACCGTTCCTCCCATAGAGACGGCGGAATTGTGATAGAGCATGGAGCTTTCGATATTTTCCCTGGCGGAGAAATGAAACTCGCGGATACCGGTTTCTCGGGCAATGTGGGCTATGTTGGCTTCATTCACCCCACAGCCTGCCAATAGAATGATTCGGCCTGATGCTTGTTGTTGGAGCTCTTTCAAAAGGGGAATGCCTTGCTCTGCTGTAGATTGCTGTCCGGAAGTTAGGATGCGGTTGCATCCTAATGCGATAATATCTTCTATTGCTTTTTGTGGATTTCTGCATACATCGAAAGCACGGTGGAAGGTGACGGACATCCCTTGTGAGGCTTTCATAAGCTGCTCCATCAATGGAATGTCTACATCTCCTTCTGCCGTCAGGCAACCGAACACGACTCCGTCAGCGCCTAGGCGGCGGGCATTCTCTATGTCTTTCAGCATGATGCGCTGTTCGGTGGAGGAGTAAAGGAAGTCTCCTCCACGGGGACGGACAATGATATGCAATTTGGTCTGCTGCAATACTTCCCGTGCGATGAGGATATCGCCGTATGAGGGGGTTGTTCCTCCCTCGGGGATGCCTGCGCATAGTTCCACCCGGTCTGCTCCGCCGGCTTGTGCGGCAATACAACTCTCTACGGAGTTGGCACAAACTTCAAACTGATAATCTTTCATTTTGTAAAGTTATGGTTGTGGTGCAAAAATAAGAAAAGGGTGAATACGAATTCACCCTTTTCTGCATTTATTTTCTTTTCTGATGTTACTTTGCGTAGCTCACCGCACGTGTCTCACGGATAACGGTAATCTTCACCTGACCCGGATAAGTCATTTCGTCCTGAATCTTCTTGGCGATTTCACCGGAAAGGTTCTCCGTCTGCTTGTCGTCAATCTTGTCTGCACCGACAATGACACGCAACTCACGGCCTGCCTGGATGGCATATGTCTTTGTCACTCCCGGATAGGACATGGCCAGTTGCTCAAGGTCGTTCAGGCGCTTGATGTATGCTTCTACAATTTCGCGGCGTGCTCCCGGGCGTGCTCCTGAAATGGCATCGCATACTTGTACGATGGGGGCCAGCAGGCTGGTCATTTCCACTTCGTCGTGGTGGGCACCGATGGCGTTGCAGATGTCTGGCTTTTCCTTGAACTTTTCTGCCAGCTTCATACCATAGAGTGCATGCGGCAATTCCGGTTCCTCATCGGGTACCTTACCTATATCATGCAGCAGTCCGGCACGTTTTGCTTTCTTCGGGTTGAGTCCCAGCTCTGATGCCATCACAGCGCAAAGATTGGCTGTCTCGCGTGCATGCTGCAAAAGGTTCTGGCCGTATGAAGAACGGTATTTCATCTTACCGATAATGCGGATAAGTTCCGGATGCAGACCGTGGATGCCCAGGTCGATAGTAGTGCGTTTACCGGTTTCGATGATTTCCTCTTCTACCTGCTTGCGTACTTTGGCAACTACCTCTTCGATGCGTGCTGGGTGGATACGTCCGTCTGTTACTAACTGGTGCAATGCCAGACGTGCAATCTCACGGCGAACCGGGTCGAAAGCTGACAATACGATAGCTTCCGGAGTATCGTCTACCACAATTTCCACACCGGTGGCAGCTTCCAGGGCGCGGATGTTGCGGCCTTCGCGACCGATGATACGTCCCTTGATTTCATCTGATTCGATGTGGAATACGGTTACTGAGTTTTCAATGGCTGTTTCCGTAGCCACACGTTGGATGCTCTGTATCACGATGCGCTTGGCCTCTTTGCTTGCCGTCAGCTTGGCGTCGTCCATGATGTCGTTGATGTAGGACTGGGCTTGCGTTTTGGCTTCTTCCTTCAGGGATTCCACCATGCGCTCTTTGGCTTCTTCGGCAGAAAGTCCGGAAATGGCTTCCAGCTTTTCTATTTCCTGGCGCTGCATGTGCTCCAGTTCTTCTTTCTTCTTGTCTACGATGGACAGTTGGGCTTCCAGATTTTCTTTCACGGCTTCTGCTTCCATCTTCTTGCGCTGGATTTCTTCCTGGCGTTGGTTCAGTACCAATTCACGTTGTTTCAGCTTGTTTTCTGCCTGCTGTATCTTTTGGTTACGTTGGGCCACTTCTTTTTCCAAGTCTGCCTTCTTGTTCAGGAATTTTTCCTTTACTTCCAGCAACTTATTCTTCTTAATCACTTCCGCTTCCGCTTCCGCATCTCTCAGGATACCGTCGTATTTGTTTTTCAGCCCGTGCTTGAAGAACAAGTACGAGGCAAACCCTCCGACAATGAAGCAGGCAATGGATAATACTATTGTAACTACTGTCATTTTATTAATTTGTTTTTAGTATATAAATAAAAAAGCACTGCATAAAAGCTTGCTTTGATGAAGGGCAAACTTTTGTACAGTGCGCGAATTTCTCTCTTTTACCGACCCGACGGAGGGATTGCAGCTTATTGTTCCTTGAAATAGGTCTCCAATACCTCTGTCAGTTCCTTTATTTTAGCTGTATAGGGTTCAGTATCATTACGGTCCTTCAACTGAAGGTTTTCTAAAGCGAACTGATAGGCCACCATGGCTATAATTCTCTCTAGAGACACATTCTGATAATGCTCCCGATACGCATTGAGCCTGATATCTACCTGCTTGGCGGCTTCTCTTACCATTTCCTCGTCCTCACGGTTGATTGTGAGAGGGTAGGAGGCTCCTGCCATCTGCAGGTTTATCTTTATCTTATCGTTCATACATCCTCTTCTCTTTATTCATTCAACAAAGCGATGCATTTATCGACTTCACGCACTAATTTGGACAATCGCAGTTTCGTCTCTTTCACGTCACTGCCGTTAAGGCTGATTGTCGTAGCTGTTTTTAGGTTCGTGTAGTTAAGTTCCAGTTCCCGGTATTCAGCTTGTACCTTCCCGTATTCCTCCTCTTTGGCTTCAAGAAGTTGCTTTAGCTCAGCATTTTCGCGTTTTAATTCATCGTGCAGATAGATTAAATGCCGCAGTCTGGCTTCAAAGGTACTTAATAGCTTCTTTTCTTCGTCTGTCATCACTACACCAAAATTGTACACAAAAATACAATTTACTTGGAGATTACAAAAACTTTTCGGGGAAAATATGCTGTAGAAGTGCCGAAATAACCGAAGTGGCCTATGAAGTACTGGTTTTGAGGGATTGAAAAAGGGTGGCGGAGGCTGGCTTTTCAAGAGATGTGGATAGGTATGGAACAATTTGCTTTTTAGAAGGATTTTATTTCTTGCTTTTCGAAAGCTTAGTATCTCCGTTACTAAATAGTAATCGTCCGACGCTTGTTTAATTATCGTCCGACAGTTGTTGGACGATAATTAAACAGATGTTGGACGATAATTGAACGGTTGTTGGACGATTACTGTTTAGTAAGGCCGAAATTACTTTTTGCTGTTTTAGGCACTACTCTTTAGGTGCGGTTGGAATAGTATGTAGTAAAGGAAGGAGGAGATGCTAAGAAATAAATAAAATAATTTATATAATAATTTGGTTTATAAAATAAACCTTTTATCTTTGTATCGGAGTTCGAACCCGAAATGTGATTTTGGTATGTATAACTTAAAGAGAATGATTATGAAAACGATTGTTTGTAGAAGTATGGCGGCAGCTCTTCTTTGTGTATTTGCATTGGGGGTGTCTGCGCAAGATGTTCTGAAAGTGAAGGTGATGAACATACCTTCTGCTGTGGGAAAGATAATGATTGCCACTGACAAGGGGCAGTATGGTATGGTAGATGCCAAGGGCACGGAGGCGGTACTGGAACTGAAAGATGTGACAGTGGGTAAATATAAGCTTTATGTCTATCATGATGAAAACAACAATTATCAGTTGGATAGGGAAGACGGAATTCCATCTGAGTATTGCGCGATAGCGGATGTGGAGGTGAGCGCCGACACGAAGCAGGTGGAGATAGCACTTAAGCGGGTATTAAAAGGAAGCAACAAATAAGGCGGCAGGAAAATGGAAGAAAGAAAATTGAATGAGAAAGAGAGTTTAGAACTCATCACTCGGATGATACAGAACACGAAGGACAGAATGGCGGAAAATTCAGGGACACCTTTTTTGCTGTGGGGATATGTAACGGTAATTATCTCGTTGCTGGTTTGGTTTCTATTGAAGGAAACGGGCAATAACAATTGGCAATTCCTATGGTTCCTGCTTCCAGTCATAGCCTTTCCTGCTACGTTGTGGAGTCAGCGGAAGGCTCGGAAAATGTTGAAGACCTACATAGACCGTGTTGTGGATTATGTGTGGACGGTATTTGGACTGGGTGCTTTCTTGGTATCGTGTACCGCCATATTTGTATGGAAGATTCCTATTCTGTTTGTCATTTTGCTGATGATGGGGATGGGAACTGCCCTGACGGGACTGATTGTGAACACGAAAGTGGTTACGATAGGGGGAGTGCTGGGAGCCTTGCTCTCGTTGGGATGTTTCTATATGCCCGGCATAGACCAGATACTGTTTTTTGCATTGGCGTTCGTCTTTATGATGGTGATTCCCGGACATTACATGAACAGTGTGGCGAAGCGTCACAAACAATAAAAGAAGAGGATGATATATGTTTAAAGAACTGAACCCTTTGCTCCATAGCGAACTGCGGCTTGCGGTGATGTCGTTGCTTATTAGTGTCGAGGAGGCGGACTTTGTCTATATCCGCCAGCAGACCAAAGCTACGGCAGGAAACCTGAGCGTGCAGATAGACAAACTCAGCAAGGCGGGATATGTGGAGGTGACAAAGACTTTTAAAGGAAAGATGCCTTGTACGATTTGTAAGATCACTCCGCAAGGAGTAGACGCATTTGAGGAATATGTAGAGTCATTGAAATCTTATCTGGCAGGGAGGTTGTGAGTGTGGGTGACTTTACATTTATGGGGTAAAGATGGAAATCTTCTGAAAAAGGTTTCTATCTTTGCCTTTTTCATGAGAAGGAGGAGGGTGTGTCATCAACCGTTTTGCCACCCTCATGCCGGACAAAATTTAAACAGACTCTAAAAAGATAGAATGATATGAGAATTTTAGTCACTTATGCCGTACAAGGCGAATTTACGGAATTGAAATTTCCCGGACTGATAGGGGAGGAAGAGGTGCAGATAGGCTATCTCCGTACCGGTGTGGGAAAGGTGAAATCGGCTTTTTATCTTTCTGAAGCGATAAGCCATGCGCAACCGGACTTGGTGGTCAATGTAGGTACGGCAGGGACTATCCGTCATCGGGTAGGAGATATTTTCGTATGCCGTCATTTTGTAGACCGTGATATGCAGAAGCTGGTGGAGCTTGGTATGGAGTATGAGATTGATTCAATGGATTTGTTGTCCCAAAAAGGATATTGTTTACACTGGCCGGCAGGCGGTGTATGCAATACGGGGGATACTTTCTTGACAGAACTCTCGGATGTGTCCGGTGATGTTGTGGATATGGAAGCCTATGCCCAGGCTTTGGTATGCCGTGCCAAGAATGTTCCTTTCATTTCGGTGAAGTACGTGACGGATATTATCGGGCAGAACTCCGTGAAACATTGGGAAGACAAGCTTGCCGATGCTCGGAAGGGGTTGGGAGAATTCTTCGAAAAATTGGAAGGAGTTTGATTAATGTGCTAATATGCCAATGTGCTAATTGGCTGCGCTATGTGTATATTAGACTCTCACACCGCAGGTCATTGGCACATTAGCACATTAACCACATTAGCACATTCATTTATCTCAACGTCTTGAATGACAGTATATGCCAAGTCACCCCCACAGCGACAAGGAACAATACTGTCTTTATTTCTGTTAGTGGAATCAGGAAGAAGATGCAGTAAACCATTGTTCCCCACATCAGCAGTAGGGAGATGATTTTGGCACGTAGAGGGATGGCTTTGTTCTCGCGGAAGCTGCGGATGTAGGGACCGAGGCATTTGTGGTTCAGCAACCATTGGTACAGTCTGGGTGAGCCTCTGAAGTAGAGTGCTGCCGTGAGCAGCAGGAAAGGCGTGGTGGGCAGCAACGGCAGGAAGATGCCGATGATGCCGAGTGCCAAAGAAACTGTTCCCAAAATGATGCAGACGGTTTTCATGCGGCAAATGTAGGAAAAATAATAATATAGATAATATGTATGCGAATAAAGTAAAGAAGGTTGTTGCCGTCCACGACTTGTCGGGAGTCGGACGGGTGTCTCTGACGGTGGTCATTCCCATCCTTTCGTCTATGGGCTTTCAGGTGTGTCCGTTGCCTACAGCCGTATTGTCGAGCCATACCCAGTATCCGGAGTTCTCTTTTCTGGACTTGACGGATGAAATGCCGAAGATTATTTCCGAGTGGAAGAAGCTGGAAGTACAGTTTGATGCCTTTTATACCGGCTATCTGGGTTCTCCGCGGCAGATACATATTGTTTCTGACTTTATTGATGACTTCCGCCGACCGGACGGTCTGGTTGTGGTAGACCCGGTGTTGGGTGATAACGGACGGCTTTATGCGAACTTCCACGAGTCCATGATTGATGAAATGAAACATCTCATCACCAAGGCCGATGTCGTTACTCCCAATCTGACGGAGCTGTTCTATCTGCTGGGTATTCCTTATAAGGAGATGAATACGGATGAGGAATTGAAGTCATACCTTCGCCGGCTTTCCGATTGTGGTCCCGAAGTGGTGATTATTACCAGTGTGCCCGTACGGGATGATAAGCATAAGACGTCCGTGTATGCCTATAACCGGAACGGTAACCGCTACTGGAAGGTTACGTGTCCTTACCTGCCGGCCCATTATCCCGGAACGGGGGATACGTTTACCAGTGTCATCACCGGAGCACTGTTGCAAGGCGACAGTTTGCCCATTGCCCTGGACCGTGCCACGCAGTTCATTCTGCAAGGTATCCGTGCTACTTTCGGATACGAGTACGACAACCGTGAAGGTATACAGCTTGAAAAGGTGTTGCATAATCTCGACATGCCGATTCAAATCTGCAGCTATGAATTAATTTAAACCAATCCCATCTATTCTATATGAAAAAGAAAATATTCCTGGCAGTGTTTCTCTGTTGCGGCATGTTTGCAGCAATGGCGCAGACTGCTGCCGACTCTCTTGCCATCGTTTCTGCCGATTGGCAGACTGAGCCCCTGCAGAAAGGGATGCTTTATAAAAAGGCAGTATTCAGTTCTTTGTATGGAGTTCCTCAGGAAGTGTCTATTTTTGAAATATCCCCGAAGCGCTACCGTTTCGATGTGCTCGTCCACAATCCCAAGGAGGAGACCAGTATAGCCGCCCGGCATGCAGGTGCGGTGGCGGCCATCAATGGCTCCTATTTTGATATGAAAGCCGGAAATTCCGTCTGCTATCTGCGTAAGGACGGGGTGGTGATAGATACTACCTCTACTGGGGTTCTGGCAACAGTGTCCAATGGAGCTGTACTTATAAAGAAGGGCAGGCTGGAACTGATTCCCTGGAGCAAGCAGGAAGAAAAGGCATGTACTTTGAAAAAAGGCACTGTGCTGGCTTCCGGCCCTTTGATGCTGAAGGACGGGCAAGTGTGCGACTTGTCCGGGACTAATCGGAATTTTGTAAATACCAAGCATCCCCGCAGTGCTGTGGCGCTGACAAGAGAAGGAAAAATCCTGCTTATTGTTGTTGACGGACGTCGGAAGGGAAAAGCGGAAGGTATCAATATACCCGAGCTTGCCCATATGATTCGTATATTGGGCGGGGAGGATGCGTTGAATCTGGACGGCGGCGGTTCTTCTACGCTGTGGAGTGGGGCGTTGCCGGATAAGGGAATAGCCAATACCCCGAGTGGCAGTGCAGAGCGTAAGGTTGCCAATTCTCTTTGTGTGTACGAATAAGTTAGGGAAGTAAATGGATAAATCTTAAGTTTTTTGTAATTTTGCCGTCGCATCGAGGTGACATTAGATGCGGCAACTTATTATATTAATTAGCGTATTAACAATATGTACACAGTCATCAAACGTATGGAAGTGTCGGCTGCCCATAGCCTGAAACTTTCTTATCGCAGTAAGTGTGAGAATCTGCACGGTCACAACTGGATTATCACTGTCTATTGCCGTTCCAAAGAGCTGAATGCGGACGGAATGGTGGTAGACTTCAGTCACATCAAGCAGGTGGTAAAGGAACAGCTGGATCATCATAATCTTAATGAAGTGCTGTCCTTCAATCCCACAGCCGAGAACATAGCCCGTTGGATATGCGACCAGATACCCACTTGCTTCAAGGTAGAGGTGCAGGAGTCGGAATCAAACATTGCCGTCTATGAGGAAGATTAATGAGATATTCTACAGTTTGCAGGGAGAAGGATACCATACGGGTACCCCGGCTGTCTTTATCCGTTTTTCCGGTTGTAACCTGAAGTGCCCCTTCTGTGATACGCAGCATGAGGACGGCATACTGATGTCCGATGAAGATATCGTAACAGAAGTTAGTAGATACCCTGCCGCTACCGTGATACTGACCGGTGGAGAACCCTCCCTTTGGATTGACCGTGAATTTGTGGATTGTCTGCACCAGGCGGGAAAGTATGTCTGCATTGAAACAAACGGTACCCATCCGCTGCCGGATAATATAGATTGGGTGACCTGCTCTCCCAAGCAGGGGGTAAAGCTGGAAATTACGCGTATGAATGAAGTGAAGGTGGTGTATGAAGGGCAGGATATTACTGTTTATGAGCAGTTGCCCGCCGGGCATTTCTTTCTTCAGCCTTGCTCTTGCAGCAATACGGCCGAAACGGTGGATTGCGTGATGAAGCATCCTAAGTGGAGACTTAGTTTGCAGACACATAAGCTGATAGATATCCGGTAGGCATTTATAAAACGAATAATGGCTGTAAGCAATGCTTACAGCCATTATTCGTTCATGCACGGGAGGAGAGGCTCGAACTCCCGACACCCGGTTTTGGAGACCGGTGCTCTACCAACTGAGCTACTCCCGTGTTTGCGGCTGCAAAGGTAATGCAAACTTTCAAATATGCAAGTAACAGACGTACTTATTTTATAAAGAAAGTTGCTTACAACATCTGTAAGTCCTGATACATAATGCGATACGCTGCTGCTTTTTTTTCCAGTGCCAGCGGGTAGGCTCTTGAGGAAGAAGGCATCCGGTAGAGGCGCATCGGATGGTTTTCGAAAAGAAACTCCGTGAAGTCACCTACTTTGGGCTTGTCGATGGAGAACTGCGTGCACAGCGTGTCCGTTGCCTTCTCACCGGTGGTGACGATAGCCTTGCATTGCGGTATCCGGTGTAGCAGGGCAGGGACGTCCGTGGGTTGCACCACTTCCAGAAACTTATCCGAGGCGTTGTCCTGCAGGCGCCGTATGGCAGAGGCTGTGTCGAACAAGGCAATACCCTTTTCCTGCAGGAAACTGATGAGGCGTTCTTTGCAGAAAGCCTTCTTCGTCTTGTCTACAAAATAATCCTTGTCATTGAAGAAAAGGAACCCGGTAATCCTCCACATGTCATTGTTCCAGTTGGGGTAGTAAAACTCCATGGACCACCGCTTTTTCTGCGGAGGAAAGCTTCCCAGCATCAGCAGACGGGCGTTGCCGGGAAGGAAGGGTTCTAAAGGGTGTTGTTCTATTTCCATACTTTCCAATTTCATTGTTCTGCCTGCAAAAGTACGGAATATATCTTGGATATGCTATCCTGCAATGTCCTGATTGCTCATTCTGTCGGTGATTTGGAAGGGGAAATCAGGATATTCGTAGAGGCTGAACCGGGATTCTGTCTTGCCTTCCGTATAGTTCCAGATGGTGGCATATTCTTCGGCGTCTTCTCCCATGGCCTGCAGTTGGCGGAGGTAGGAGGCTATGGACTTGTTCTCTACGATATATATTTGTCCCAGCCGGTCTATTATAGGGCTGTGGCGCCGGGTGCTGTCATGGTCGAAACGCAGGATGCGCTTGCCTTCGGGAGTGATGCCTACCATGTTGAAGGTCATGCTCTTGCCGATGGCGGGCAGGTTGAGCACATTGCGGTCGGTGGCGAGGAAAGGCAGGTGGTGCGTTTTCAGGAAACGCCGGATGCAGGCTGCCGGGTCATGGACGGTTCCAAGCAGTACGGACAGATTATGGGCATCTTCCTTGGTCAGCTTCCCGAAGCGCTTTTCTTCCCGTTGCTCTTGTACGGAACGGCTGTTGGGGGTAAACACGGCATTGTTTTCTTCAAAACCTTTCACGGAGAAGGTGTAGTAGCAAACCACTCCCAACTGATTGAGCACTTGCCGCAGGCGGGTAGTATGCCCCCGGCGGGATGCAGCTACGTTGTATACCAGTTGGTTGTCAATGAGCCAGCCTGCCGCCAGCAGTTTGCGTATTCCTTCGGCAGCTTCCGGAGTGACTTCGAGCGGGGTTTGGAAATGTGTCTGGATAATGAACTGGTGGATGCCGATGGTAGACGCCTTTTCCTTGAATTCCCTTAGAATCTCCACCAGCCCGTCATTGATGCGCATGGGCAGGTAGGCGGGGAGGCGTGAGCCGAGGCGTACACGTTGCAGCTCTGCATACTTTTCTCCTTCGGGCCGTTCCTGATTGGCTTTCCGCTTGCGGACTGCCATGCGGTAGACGGCGTCTAATATGTTGCCCAGCGTCTTGTTTTGGCTCATCAGTGCGTCACCGCCGGTGATGAGAATGTCCCGCAGTTGCGTGTCTTCCTCAAAATAGGCCATCAGCCGACGCAGCTTCTTTTCCCATGTTTCCTTGGGACGCAGGGTGTCAAACTCAAAATTGAGCCGTTTGCTTTGAAAGTCGTACATACGCTGACAAGATGCGCAGAGTCCTCCGCAGGCGCGTCCCATGGTGTCGGGGATGAGGATGGCCACTTCCGGATAACGGCGGTGGATGTTATGCCCGTCGGGCAGCAGCCAGCCGGCGGCATTGGGTTTACCTGGTTCTACGATATCCTCCCGTTCCCAGGCACGTATCTGTCCGTAGGTTTCCACCAGTTGGGGTGAATAGAGTATATAGCTGCGCAGGGCCTCGTCGTCGTATCCGCTGCCGGTGCAGTTCAGCAGTGACAGATAATAGGGGGTGGCGAAGAAAGGCATTCCCTTCTTGCGGGCTTTTGAGAGCAGGTACATGGTTTCGGCAGAAAGGGAGTTGCCGAGAAGACGGTTTAGCTCCGTAGGGCTTTTGACGGCCATGGCAAGATGGAAACGGAAGTCATTCCACCATTCGCTGACGAGGTTGAACTTCTCCTCGTAGCTGAGTCCCTCTTCGAAATGGAAGCGGGAAGCCGGGTTCTTGCGGTGCTCAATCTTCTGCACTAGTGCATGCAGGATGCGTTCCTTGTTCTTTGCACGGATATGCTGCACGTCTTCATCCAGTCCGCTGGGCCAGCGTTCGGTCAGGGTTTTGATTTTCTGTGCGGAGGGCAGAGCGGGGGCGGGTTGGTGGAGGCGTTTGAACTGCTGGAACAAGTCGATGAACAGGTCCGTTTCCGTTTCCTCTTCCCATTGTCCCGTGAGGAAGGAATGCAGCATTGATAAAGTTGATATGGGCAGCTGTTCTCCGATGGAGAGCTCGTGTACTTCCTGCCCGTCAAATTCAATCAAGAGTCGAATTTGCTTACCGGCCTCGCTGTCCACTTCCGGATGTCCGGCAATGTACTCCGCCAGGTTGGCTTTGAAGGCTTCCGCATCGTCGCTTTGAACGGCGATGCTGACCAGTTCAGGGAGTTCGTGCCGATAAAGTTGTTCCAGTTGTGAGAGAGTGAGTGCAAGCATTTTCTTTTGTTTCATAAGCGGTTGTTTTTTTGAAGTTAATATTTATGATGGTTGACGCGGGGTGCGTCCTTGTGTTCCGTGAGGGGAAAATGATTTCATTTGCTAAAAATAACAAAAAAAAGCGGGAAATTTCTTTCCCGCCTTCTTGTTTCTAAAGTTCTTTAGAATTCTTTTTCTTTTATTTCTCTTCGTTGGCTTTCTGTTTCGGTTCCTTTTTGGCCAGCATCACTACGTTGTAAACGTACTCGGTCATCCATTGTTCCGAATATCCCAGACGCTCTTTGTACTGGCGTACTGCCGCTGCCGTTTTGTGTACATCGTCCTTTTTCCATACGGTTTTTGTACAGACGTCGTGTACGGTTTTTTCGGTCATGCTGCGCAGTGCTCCCTTGAAGATGGAAGGCATGCGGAATTTCCACTGCATCAGGTTTCCCATCAGCATCATCAAGTCATTGGAGAAGCCTTGATACATAAAGAGATAACCTTGTACGTCGTTCTGCGTACGGCAGTGCTTCTTGACGGAAGTATCAATTTCCTTGAAGAAGTTTTCACTGATGCCGTAGTCCTGCATCAGCATCTTGCGCGAAGCGGCCTTTTCCGCTTGTCCCAGGCGGCCTCCCTGCGTGGGGATTTTGAACAGACGCTTGAAGTTGGCTACATCCGGCACAAAGCGGATATTGGTGATGCCCAGGTTGGCGGCTATTACAGACTGGAAGTAGACGCGTGTCAGTGACACGAAGTCTTCCACATTCTTCGAAGATACTTCTCCGGTATTCTTGTTGAATAGTTTGGCAAATAAACTCATATCAAATTACGAATTACTGATTACAAATTACAAGACCGCAGGTCATCCAGCGGTTCCGGCTGCAAAAGTACGAAATAAGTTGGTTATCACCAGCACTCTATGTCTTTTTCTACCTCTTTCAGGCGGTTCTTGGTGAAAACGGGGTCTTTGATACCGGCGCTTTTCTGTGCGCGGTAGTCTTCAAGCAGCCTGAAAGCGTATTTTCCGAGCAGGCTGATGGCGATAAGATTGCAGAGCGCCATGAGTCCCATAGTGACGTCGGCAAGGCTCCATGCCAGGTCGAGGGTGGCAACAGCACCGAACATGACCATGCCGCCCACCAGTATACGGTAGATGTTGAGCACCCATTTACGGTGGGTAAGGTAGCGCACATTGGCTTCTCCGTAATAATAATTTCCCAGAATGCTGCTGAATGCGAAGAAGAACAAGGCTACCGCAACGAAGATGGCTCCCAAAGGTCCTATCTCGTTGGTCAGCGCATGCTGGGTAAGCTGTACGCCGTTTGTGGAACCATCCAGTGGAGCACCGCTGAACAGAATGATGAAAGCGGTGCAGGTACATATAATCAGCGTATCGGTAAATACTCCCAGCGTCTGAATCAAGCCTTGCTTCACGGGGTGGCTGACGTGTGCGGTTGCCGCCACATTGGGGGCGGACCCCATACCGGCCTCGTTGCTGAACAGCCCGCGTTTGATGCCCTGCATCAGCGCCATGCCGACACCCCCTCCCAAAGCCTGCTCCCATCCGAAGGCGTGGCCGACAATGAGTGCCAGGACTCCCGGCAGCTCTTTGATGTTCAACAGAACGATGATAAGTGCCAGTGCAATGTATCCCAACGCCATGATGGGGACGATGATGCTGCTGACTTTGGCTATGCGCTGTACGCCTCCAAAGATGATTGTCAGCGTGAGTGCGGTGATGATCCCTCCCACAACGGCATGGTCGAACCCGAAAGCGCCTTCGAAAGCGGCACACAGTGTATTGCTCTGTACCGAGTTGAATGCAAATCCGAAGGTAATGGTGATAAGTACGGCAAACAGTGCCCCCATCCACGGCTGTTTCAGTCCCTTACGCATATAGTAGACCGGGCCGCCGATAAAGGAGTCTTTGCCCTTTATCTTATACAATTGGGCCAGTGTAGATTCTACAAACGAGCTGGAAGCACCCAGGAGGGCAATCACCCACATCCAGAATACAGCGCCCGGACCGCCTACTGCAATGGCGGTGGCAACCCCTGCAAGATTGCCCGTACCTACACGGCTGGCAATGGAGATGGCAAATGCCTGGAACGATGAGATATGCTTTTCCTTGGCATCGCCTTTCCCGCCCGAGTCGCCCAGCAGACGTACCATTTCCTTTATCATCCGGAACTGTACAAAGCGGGTTCTCAGCGTAAACCATACGGCGCATCCCAACAGCAGGGCAACGAGGATGTAGGTCCAGAGCAGGTCGTTTATCAGATTTATTATTCCCATAATGTATATGTACAGTTATCTATTTGTAGTAAAAAACTCACACAAAACAAGTGCTACCCTCTGTCGTTATCTAAGGTGGTCTCTGTCGTTACTTTAGGCTACCTCTGTCGTTAACTGAGATAGATTTCTTGCAAGTCGGTGATAATCAACGTGGTATAAACTCGTGTGCTGCGATTTGTACCATGGACAAATCTGGACAAACCTGACGGAATCTCCTTGCCTATTTCAGCTTGAAGTGAAATTTGTGTCCTTCAAACACCGGTTCCACTATGTCATAACGAACAAACTTTGCCAGCAGATGTTCGGCGGCGCGTCGGGAAAGATGCGCCAGGCGGCAGTAACGGTTCAATGACAGGCGGTCGTTCTCTTCCAGCAGATTGAGCAGCAGCTGTTCCCGTTCGGTATATTCTATCAGTTCTCCTTTCGGACTTTCGCTTTGTTGCCAGACACGTAGATGGACGGGAGTGGCAAGGATGTTTTCATCCTTGATACGGAGATAGGCAAGATATTTTCCCGTTTCGTCCTTGGCATATACCGGCTTCCGGTCACTTTCCTCGATTTGTACCACCAGCACACTACGGCCTTCCACCTGATAGGTCTGCATGGTATAGTTCACTTCGGGGCTGCAATAAAGTCCGGCAGCCGCTTCTATCATATATTGTTCTTCGTCCGAACGGACACCGGCAATTTTCCCGTTATCTTTCACTCCGATAAGCAGTTTTCCACCGTCTGTATTGGCAAAGGCTGAAAGGGTTTTGGCTATCTTGCGGGCGTCGGATATTTCGAACTTGAAATCCTGCTGTTGGTGCTCTCCTTCGGCTATGAGAGCGTGTATATATTCGGTGTCAGTAAGCGTTTTCATGCTTGCAAAAGTAGATAAAAAATGCGTAAGAGCCCCTTTTTGCGGCGATTTTACCGAATATTTCAAAAAAAATATCGTTTTTCTGCATTTATTTCAAGAAAGAATGTATTTTTGCCAGACATTATTAACGAAGTAATTTAAAAAGGATTATGAAAGAATTAGTTGAAAAAGTAGCTGCATTGTATGCAGACTTCTCAAAAGATGCAAACGCTCAGTTGGAAAACGGTAACAAGGCAGCAGGAACTCGCGCTCGTAAGGCTTCTTTGGAAATCGAAAAAGCTATGAAGGAATTCCGCAAAGCATCTTTAGAAGCTTCTAAGAAGTAAGAAAAAAAGCATATTTGATGCTGCGAAAGACTGCCACTACTGGCGGTCTTTTTTGTTTTTGAAAAGTATTATTGCTACTTTTGACGCAGGTATTATGGATGAAAACGTTCTCAATAAACTGAAGATACTGGCAGAGTCGGCAAAGTATGACGTCTCTTGCTCCTCCAGTGGTACGGTGCGCTCCGGCAAGGCAGGCATGCTGGGGAACACTGTGGGTGGCTGGGGCATCTGCCATAGTTTTGCCGAGGACGGCCGTTGTATCTCCCTGCTCAAAGTGATGCTTACCAATTATTGCATCTACGACTGCGCCTACTGCATCAACCGCCGCAGCAACGACCTGCCGCGTGCCACGCTGTCGGTGGCCGAGCTTGTAGACCTCACCATGGAGTTCTATCGCCGCAACTATATCGAAGGGCTTTTCCTGAGCAGTGGGGTGGTGCGTAATCCCGATTACACGATGGAACGCCTGGTGCGCGTTGCCAAGGACCTCCGCACTATCCATCGTTTCAACGGATATATCCATCTGAAGAGCATTCCCGGTGCCAGCCGCGAACTGGTGAATGAGGCAGGACTTTATGCCGACCGTCTCAGCGTCAATGTCGAGATACCGAAGGAGGAGAACCTGAAACTGCTTGCCCCGGAGAAAGACCATAAGAGTGTATATGCGCCTATGCGCTACATCCAGCAGGGAGTCCTTGAAAGTTCGGAAGAACGCAAGAAACACCGCCACGCTCCCCGTTTCGCTCCTGCAGGACAAAGCACACAGATGATAGTAGGCGCTACCGCCGAGACGGACAAGGATATTCTGTATCTTTCGTCGGCCCTCTATAAGGGACCTACGATGCGGCGTGTCTACTATTCGGGCTATATTTCCGTCAATACCTACGATAAGCGCCTGCCGGCATTGAAACAGCCCCCTTTGGTGCGCGAAAACCGCCTTTACCAAGCCGACTGGCTGATGCGCTTCTATCAGTTCAAGGTGGAGGAAATAGTGGATGATGCCTACCCAGACCTTGATTTGGAGGTTGACCCCAAGCTGTCCTGGGCTTTGCGCCATCCCGAGCAGTTTCCAATCGATGTGAACAAGGTGGATTATGAGATGTTGCTCCGCGTGCCGGGCATCGGCGTGAAGTCGGCACGGCTGATAGTGGCTTCCCGACGTTTCTCCAAGATAGGTTTCTACCAGTTGAAGAAGATAGGGGTGGTGATGAAGAAGGCGCAGTATTTCATTACCTGCTGCGAGTTGCCGATGCGCACGGTCAATGAGCTGACTCCGCAAGGGGTACGCAGTCTGCTGTTGCCCAAACCGAACAAGAAAAAAGTGGATGAGAGGCAGTTGATGCTTGATTTTGGCGAATGAATATCTTTTTATACGATAAGACTTTTGAGGGATTGCTGACTTCTGTTTTTGAAGCCTATTCCCGCCGCATTTTCCCCGATGCACTGTTGTTGGAGGGAGAGCCTCTACCATTGTTCTACGATGAAATATTTACAGTGATAACCGATGAGGAGAAGTCCGGTCGCGTCTGGCGCGGATTGCAGAAGAAGCTGTCGTCTGCGGCACTTGCCTGCCTCGCCCAATGCTGGCTGGCAGAGGAACCGGAAACTCCCATGCTGCTGTTCCGCTATATCCGCAAGGCGATAGATGCTCCTCGCTCCATTGAAACGAACTTTGCCGACCCTGATGTGCTAGAGTTCTCCCGTATGTGGAAGCGGGTGGATTGGGAGCGTATACGCCTGCTTCAGTTTGTCCGCTTCCAGAAGGCTGCGGACGGTACTTTCTTTGCTGCCATCGAGCCCGAAAAGAATGCCCTTCCTTTGGTGACGGGGCATTTCAAGGACCGTTTTGCCGACCAGCGTTGGTTGATTTATGACATCAGGCGAGCCTATGGGTACTATTACGACTTGAAGGAGGTGCGCCAGGTGACTTTTGGTGAGGACAGTCGCGAAGGACATCTTGTCACCGGCATGCTCGACGAAAGTCTGATGGACGGAGACGAACAGCTTTTCCAGTCTCTCTGGAAAACCTATTTCAAGGCAATCTGCATCAAGGAACGCCTCAATCCCCGGAAGCACAAGCAGGACATGCCCGTGCGCTATTGGAAATATCTGACGGAAAAACAGCAGTGATTCCCTTTATTCGATTTTCTCCACTGTCACTTCGGGAAATTCCTGCATCAGTTGCAGCAAATATCCCTCATCATAGCTTTTCTTGGATTTGATGACCATGGTCACTTGATAGTTGGTGTACTCTCCCTGCACTTGCCGGTCCAGGTTGTAGGACACCACCAGATAGTCTTTGGAGTTGAATCGCCGGGACACTTGCGGCAGTATCTCTTTGCTGGAAGTGGAAAAGGTTATCACGGAACTTTTCATGCCAATGCTTTTGAAAATAAGGCTCAACAGTTCGAGCCCTGCCAGAGTCAGCAGGGTGGCGGCAATGCTGATGGTGTACATTCCTGCACCTACTGCCAATCCGATGCCTGCAGTAGCCCATATTCCTGCGGCTGTTGTCAGTCCCCTGACTATCTGTTTCTGGAAAATGATGGTACCCGCACCGATGAATCCGATACCGCTGACTACTTGTGCGGCAACACGGCTGGGGTCCAGCGTCACACTGCTTTCCTTGATGATTTCCTGAAAACCATATTGGGATACAATCATGATGAGCGCGCTTCCCAATGATACCAGGAAATGGGTGCGGTAGCCTGCTTCTTTGGCACGGTATTCCCGGTCCAGTCCGATAATGGCACCCAATATTCCGGCTACCAGCAACCTGAGCACAAAATCAAAGTTTAACATCATCATCGTATCCTCTCTTTCTTTTTTATTAATTGATGACCCAATTCTTATTGTGGGGCACTGTTTTCTTGGGGTTGTAATGCATTCCGGCTTGTGTCGGTATTTTTAGTATGTATGTACGTCCGCTTTTATTCATCAGCGAGGTATCCCGCAGCCACGGATTGGCATCTTTCAGTTGGGCATAGGTGATGCCTTTATCTTTGGCAAACTGTGCCAGGTTGCCGATGCCCGTTGTGACGGTCACTTCCGTGTAGGGGATGGGCGGATAAAGATGTTCCCGTTTCAACAGAAAGCCGTACTGCTGTGGATTGCTGATGACTGCTTTGGCTGCCAGCAGGCGGAACATGTAGCGCGAAGTCTCTTCTACCAGCCATAAGTCGACAGCCTGGTCCACCATTTGCTTCTGCAGCTGTGTGGAGATGCGTCCTTGCCCGGCATTGTAGGCGGCGGCTACGCACAGCCAGTTCCCGTATTTCTGATAAGCATCTTTCAGGTACTTGCAGGCTGCTTTGGTCTCTTTCTCGATATGGTATCGTTCGTCGATGTTGCTGTTCACCTCCAGTCCGAATTCGCGTCCGGTGGCAGGCATGAACTGCCATAGGCCGGCGGCACCCGCAGGCGATTTGGCAAGCGGGTTCAGGTTGCTTTCTATCACAGCGAGGTACTTGAAGTCATCGGGAAGGCCGTTGGCTTTTAGTATAGGCTCTATGACGGGGAAGTAGCGGTTGGCACGCTTCACCATGAGCATGGTGGTGGAGTGCATGTAGGTGAAGGACATCAGTTCGCGGTCCATACGTTCGCGGTGGTCGTAGCGAAGCAGGTCAATAGCTTGTCCGGCAAAAGTGATCTTGTCCGGTACGCTGGGGGAGGTCACGCAGTAGGGAACTTCGGATTTCACGGAATCGCGTTCGGGATTCAGCGTACTGCTGCCTGCGAGGAAGGGGAGGCTGGAACCTGCGCACAGTGCAATGGCAGCGGTAAGCACGATATATTTTGAATTTTTCTTCATGTCTGTATGTATATTTCTGTTTGGAGACGTGAAGATACGAAATCAATTCGTTATAGGCAACCTTTCCCATAGCCATCGTGGAATCATACGCCAAAAAAATACCAGTACCCGGTAGCGTCCGTCAATGACAACTACCCGTCTCTTTTCTCTTAAAGCCTTGATTATGTGCTGTGCTACACGGTCTGCTTTCATCAGCATCGGGTATTTCCCGCTTTTCAATAAATCGGTGGCAACAAATCCCGGACGGATGTCGGTGAAGTGTATATCAAGATGCTGCATCCGGGCAAGTTGTGCCAGCGCTTCGATATAGGTATTCTGGAAGCGTTTGGTGGCAGAGTAGGCCGGTGCAACGCCCAGTCCTTTAGTGCCTGCAATGGAACTGATGACAGCAATATGTCCGGAGCCTTTTTCCTTGAAATAGTTGAAGGCGGCAGTCACCATGCGGGTAAATCCCTCTACATTGGTACGTGCCGTGTTCAGTTCGATGTCCGGTTGTAAGTCCCGGTTTTGATGTCCCACGCCGGAACTGAGGAAAAACAGGTCTATGCCTCCCAGCTTTTTTATCAGGTTATGGAGGTGTAGAGTCGCTGTCTCTTCCGTAACGTCCAGCTGTTCCGTGACTATCCGGTCGGGTGCGGTGGCTTGCAGGGCATGCAATGCTTCCTCTCTTCTGCCGGCAATACCTATATGCCAGCCTTGTTGTACAAGTATCCTGGCTACTTCTTGTCCGATGCCTGAAGTGGCACCGATGATGATGGCTTTCTGCATGATGATAGGGGATTATCCGATGACGGTTGCTACAATTCTTCTTCCTCCGCCCCGGTTGCGGAACTCGCAGAGATAGATGCCTTGCCAGATACCTATGTTCAGACGCCCATTGGTGATGGGGATGGTGAGGCTGGTTCCGCTGAGGGTTGCCTTGGCATGGGCGGGCATATCGTCATCGCCTTCGCATGTATGTTGGTAATAAGGTTCCCGTTCTTTTACGAGGCGGTTGAAGATGGCTTCCATATCTGTCTGTACGTCAGGGTCTGCATTCTCGTTGATGGTGAGGCCTGCGCTTGTATGCTTGATGAACAGATGCAGGATTCCGGCAGACGGAAGCGGTGGAAGGTTGCGTATAATCTCCTCTGTCACCAGGTGAAAGCCACGCCGGCGAGGGGTTAGGGTAAATTCTTTCTGTGCGGTCATAAATCATTGTTTTTCGTTTGTTGTCAGGATGGTCTTGTCCGGCAGGGCAGTTCCACGGTGAATGTGCTTCCCACTCCCATTGTCGAATCTACGGTAATCACTCCATTCATTTTCTCAACGATGGATTTGCAGATGGAGAGTCCTAATCCGGCACCTTGGGCAAAAGAGTCCACCTTTTCGAACCGTTTGAATATCATTCCCGGTTTGTCGGGGGGAATACCGCATCCAGTATCGGAAACACTGATTCTTATTCCGTCTGTGTCCGTTTCGTAGTACACTTCGATATGTCCCTGCACGGTGTTTTTCAGTGCATTCGATATGAAGTTGTTCAGTATCTGTTTGATGCGCATCGGGTCGTGCTCTATCTGGCCGGGGGTTACCGGATACCTGGCAAAGAGTTTCACTCCTGCCGGAACGTTCCGTTCGTACTCGGTAATACTTTCCTTGATGAGTTCTGCCGGATTGAACCATTCGGAATGGAGCTCTATGTGTCCGGCCTCTATTTTGGAAAGGTCCAGAACGTCGTTGATTAGTTTGAGCAACAGTTGGTTGTTGTGGTTTATCAAAGAGATGTACTGTTCCCTTTCCTGCTCGTTTTCCACATAGTGCAGCAGGCTGGAGAAACCGATAATCGCATTTAGCGGCGTGCGGATTTCATGGCTCATATTGGCAAGGAAAGCGGATTTCAGCCGGTCTGCCTCTTCGGCCTTTTCCTTGGCTTGTATCAGCATTGCCTCCGTCTGCTTTAATTGGGTGATGTCGTAATTGATGCAGATAATCTCTATGATGTTCTGTTCAGGCATGTAGCGTTCTACAATGATGTTGACGTGGGTCCACATGAAAGAACCGTCTTCTTTAAGAACACGTACTTCCCGGCTGAGCTTGTGTGCCAGTCCTCTCTTTACGTTCTGTAGGAAGTCAAGCATGATAGTACGGTCGTCAGGGTGAAGATGATTGTAGGTTCCGATGATTTCGGACAACGGTGTTTCTGTTTTCTCACCCAAGTTCTTGTACCAGCTGCGTTGGGCATAGCCTTGCTCATTAAGAAGGTCATAATTGGCATATCCCACTTTGGCATAGTCACCTATAAGCTCAAAGTGGCTCTCGAACTCTTGTATTTTGTTGTAAGCGACGGTCGTTTCCGTTTTGTCTGCGTTGATTAGCAGATAGTTGGTTAGGTTGTGATTATCGTCGTAAAGGCTTGTGACTTTGGTTACAAGGTCTATGGTGCCCGTCTTCTTCTGTGTCTTGTAGTAATTGCCTATTTTAGAGAAGTCATACCGGAAAGTGAAGTCTGCATTTTCATGTTTTCTTAACTTGCTTTTCATCTCTTCCGGGAAAATCGGATTCTCGAAAATATTAATTCCAAGTAGATCTTCTTTCTGTTTGAGATGGAACATTTCCTGCTCTTTGTCATTCATATCTATCAATATTCCCTCTCGGTTATAGAGCTCAATTCCTACCGGAAGATATTTATAAATATTATGGAGGAGACGGTTACGCTCTTGTAAGGCTTGGGATGCCGATGACATGTCGGGACCGTCTTGTGTTTCGGCAATGCCGTAGACTTTGACATTACCGTTTTCATCGGTTCTCTGCAGGCATATCTTGCTTCTTATCCACGTTGGACCCTCTACTGTGTTGAGCAGATATACAGTCTCTTGTGTCTGCCGGATATTGTCGAAGGAATGTGTGGTAGTATGCCGTTGTTCCTCTTTCAGGATACGTTTGTTGAAATCTTTAAAGCTGATGGTTCCATCCTCATCCAGTCCCAGCAACCGGGAGATATATTCGGAGCAAATGTAGCTTTCGGTCTTTAAATCAGCTTCCCACCATCCCATATTGGCATTGGTCATCATTGCTGACAGTAAGTCATAATCAAATTTAGAATTCATACCGGAATCTTTGATAGTGATGTTTTTGTTCTGTCACAACAATTAAGATATTGACAAAGATACATTATTTCCAAATTAATCTGTGATGAACGGAAATAAAAATAAGGGTTATATGTGTTTTTGGGAAATGGGAAAAAGGTACCCGAGTTTTTGTACTTGCCGGAATAAGACGTATATTTGTTGCAATTTTTACATTCTAACAAGAAAATGCCATGAAGCGTATTGGACTCTTTGTAATAGTTTTTTTCTGCATATCACTCTTACTCCATGCAAGCGGCCCGCGTGTCTTGTTTATCGGAGATTCTATCACGGACGGTAACTGGGGAAATGCCTGCGGGATGCCCAAACCGACTGCGGAACGAAGCCTTTGGGATATGAACCATATTTACGGTAGCGGCTATATGTATTTGTGTGCAAGTCATTATCAAGGAGATTTCCCGGAAAAGGAATATGCTTTTTTTAACCGTGGCATCAGTGGAAACACTCTCCGGGATTTGGAGAAACGCTGGGAAGAGGATGTCATTGGAATGAAACCGGATGTGCTTTCCGTCTTGGTGGGGACAAACGATGTACATTACTATCTGCAGGGTGACAAAAAAGAGCCTTTTGATTTTGAAGGATGGGAGAAATGTTACCGTTCCTTGCTTGACCGTTCTTTGCAGGCCAATCCGGAATTGAAGATAGTGCTGGGCACTCCTTTTGTTGTCAATGTCGGCAATATGCGTAAGAGTGAGGACTTTGCAGAACGTGATAGTCTGGTGCGTCGCTGTGCCGCCATCGTAGAGAGGATAGCGAAGGACTATCAGACGGTATTTCTTCCTTATAATGCGATGTTCGATGAAATTCTCGGCACTGCTCCGGCTTCTCAGGACACCTATTGGATTTGGGACGGTATCCATCCTACTCCTGCAGGGCATAAACGAATGGCGGATATGTGGATAAAGCGCGTGAATTTATAATTTATCAATAAAATAGAGAGTAATGGAAAAAGTGATTATCAACTCGTACGAGGATTTTGAAAAGCTGGTAGGCCAGCAAATCGGTGTTTCGGAATATGTAGAGCTCCCTCAGGAGCGTATCAATCTGTTTGCTGATGCGACATTGGACCATCAGTGGATACACGTCGATACGGAACGCGCCAAAGTGGAAAGTCCTTTTAAGAGCACTATTGCACATGGGTATCTCACCTTGTCCATGTTGCCATATCTGTGGAACCAGATTATTGAAGTGAACAACCTGAAGATGATGATTAATTATGGTATGGACAAGATGAAGTTCGGTCAGGCGGTATTGTCCGGACAGAGCATCCGACTGGTTGCCCATTTGCAATCTCTGTCGAATCTGCGCGGTGTGGCAAAGGCGGAAATAAAGTTTGCCATCGAAATACAAGGTGAAAAGAAGAAGGCACTGGAAGGGGTGGCTATATTTTTGTATTATTTCAATTGATTATGCGTAAGATGGTATGCCCCCAATGCAAGGTGGGGGCATTTTTTGTGATGAACGGACAAGGTGAGCGCCTGCCGGTCTACATCTCTGACAAAGGTGAGATTGTACCTAAGGACGGCACCTCCTCGTTGGAGGGATACGACCAGGATACGGTTTATTGTTTGTGCTGTTCCTGGCGCGGGACTCCGAAACGTTTGGTGAAATACTGATGGACATACTCCTGCCACAAATGGCGGAGTGCCGCCACGGGATGGTACAACAGCATCCGTGGTCCGGCATACCGCATGACTTCACGCATCCGTTCTTTCATTTCGGGCTTGTAGCAGTGAATGCTGCATTGCCTGCAGGTGGATTTATTCTCACCGAAAGGACAGCGTGAAAGACGAATGCGGGCATATCCCAGCAATTCCTCGCATCGGGGACACAATTGCTTGTTACCTTCCTTTTTCCGGCAGTAGAGGCGGACCATCCGTTCTACTGTCTGTTTTTCCTGCTCGATACGGGATGGCATGTTTATTGTTTGGACTGCCAGCGTTTCAAGGTCGGGAAGAATTCTTTCATACCGGCAATGGCTTCCTCTTTAGTGAAATTCATTCCGGAATCCTTGTTGAATTCGTCGGTGAACTGTGCACAATGTTCTATCATTTCGTCCATAGTGCAGTCTTGTGCAAAATTGCCGTGCTGGTAGCAATAGGTGCAATATTCCTCGTTGAGGCTACCGTCGGCATTGGTTCCGAGTACTTCTGCAGATGACAAGGGCATTCCGCAGCTTTGGCAAAGTTTAGCTTCCATAATGTGTGGAGTTAAGTGATATGCAAATATAGAATATTATTTTGGTTGAAGCGTCCTTTTCAGATAAATCATGTCTTTCAGTTGCTTGCCTCCTTCAAATATGGGGTGGTCGTAATTATCGATAAAGAAATCGGGTACCCGGTGTGAGTATGCAAATCCGCAGCTTTCATAGAAGGGGATGGTTAGCGGACTGTCTCCAGTGCCGACAAGCATAGTATGGCACCGGTCTTTATAATGTTCAAGAACGAATGCTATCAGTTGTCTTCCATATCCCTGGCGCTGGTATTCCGGATAGACAGCTATGCTCTTTATTTCGTAGATTCCTTTATCCTCGCAGGTGATTACACAAGACGCTTTGACTGTATCATTATCGGATAGGATGAACATCTCTCCCCGTTCCAGATAACGGTCAATCATGGACTCTTGTTCGTCGGCAAGCAGCAGCAGGTCAAGATATTGCTTTTTGTTGCCGGATATGGGATGTATTCTTATCATATTTCTGAATTTCTGGTGTGAAGTTAGTCATTTTCTATTGAATTACAATGGATATCTCTTTTTAACTGTTGAATGGTTGAGAGTTGCCGGTGAACAAAATCTGCCATACGCCGTTCTTCTCATAACATGATAATCTGATGAAGTTATGAGTAAGTTGAAATTCTCTTTTCTGGTTTTGATGCTGATGGTATCAGTCTCGGCTTCTGCCGATTGGGCACCTGCTGATGTACAGGCTGCACTGAAGAAAATGTATCCTACGGTAGATGATGTTGCCTGGTCACATGATGAATCTTATTATGTGGCAGATTTCCTGATGAACGGTTTTGATACGAAAGTCTGGTTTGACGGGCAGGCGCAATGGGTAATGCAACAGACGGACTGGGAGACAATGGACGAAGTGCCCCCTGCCGTTTACAATGCTTTTGCCGCCAGTGAATATTCCGGAGGGATGGTGCAGAATGTCACTTGGGTACAGTTTCCCAAATGGCAGTCCATCGTGGCGGTAGAGGTAGGGATGGCAAATCTCCAGACGAAATATCAGATATTGTTTACCCCGACGGGCGAAATCATCCGTGCCCGTAATGTCACCTATACATACAATCCGCTCGGCGCAGCCACTTTCTTGTAACGTCTGTTCGCATACCTGCTGAATTTATCATATCTTTGCCTTCCCAAACCAGACTTTTATGGACAAAGACACTTTTCAGCAGGAGGTTTATAATGTAGTGGCCGCAATCCCTCCGGGGCGGGTGGTGACGTACGGACAGATAGCCTATCTTGTCGGAAGACCTCAATGTTCGCGCATGGTGGGACATGCTATGCACGATGTGCCCGACGGCATGTGTTTGCCCTGCCATCGGGTAGTGAACAGCCAGGGCAGGCTGGCACCGTGCTGGGCGGAACAGCGGGCTTTGCTGGAGGCAGAGGGCGTGACGTTCAGAAAGAATGGGTGTGTGGACATGAAAAAATGCCAGTGGGAATTCATGAAAGAGCAAATACAATAAGATTATGAAATTTATAGGTGCACATGTATCGGCCAGTGGGGGAGTGGAAGCGGCTCCCGTCAATGCCAGTGAGATAGGGGCAAATGCTTTTGCCTTGTTTACCAAGAACCAGCGTCAGTGGGTGGCAAGGCCGCTGACGGAGGAGAGTATCAGGGTGTTTAAGGAAAATTGTGGGAAGCTTGGCTTCGATTCCCGCTATATCCTGCCTCACGACAGTTATCTGATAAATTTAGGGCATCCCGAAGAAGAAGGGTTACAGAAAAGCCGTGCCGCTTTTCTGGATGAGATGCAGCGCTGCGAACAATTAGGGCTGAAGTTACTGAATTTTCATCCGGGCAGCCATCTGAATAAGATTTCCGTGGAAGAGTGTCTGGACAAGGTCGCTGAATCCATTAATCTTATATTGGGCAAGACGCACGATGTGGTGGCTGTCATAGAGAACACAGCCGGGCAGGGTAGCAATGTGGGAAATGAGTTCTGGCAGCTGGGACATATCATTGACCGGGTGGATGACAAGTCTCGCGTTGGAGTTTGCCTTGATACCTGCCACACGTATACAGCAGGCTATGATATAGTGAATGAGTATGACAAGGTGTTTGAGGAGTTTGACACAGCGGTAGGTTTCGGCTATCTGCGTGGTATACACCTGAATGACTCCAAGAAAGCACTCGGCTCCAGAGTAGACCGTCACGACAGCATCGGCAAGGGGCTGATAGGTATGGATTTCTTCCGGCGCTTTATGCAAGATGTGCGTTTTGACGGTATACCTATTATTTTGGAGACGCCCGATGAATCGCTTTGGGCAGAGGAGATAAAACTGTTGAGAAGCTTTGTCTCCTCTGATTGAGAGACTATGCCCTGAATACACATTCTATACGGTTACCGTCCGGGTCGAGGACGACACTTTCAAAATATCCGTCGCCGGAGGTACGGGGCTCTCCTGCGATGGTATATCCCGCTGTACGTAGCCGTTCTGTCTGTCGGAGGACAGCTTCCTGGCTGTCGAAGGCAAAGGCAAAGTGGGTCAGTCCCAGTCTGTTTTCCTCAATAGGGGTATTCTGTATGTCCGTACGGCTCATCAGTTCCAAATCCGTTCCTTCATCGAAGTGAAGGAAATAAGATTCGAATCCTTTTTTGGGGTTGATGTACTTTTCATTGCTGCTCCCGTTGAAGTAACGTGTGTAGAACTCTTTCATCTCTTCCAGTTGGAAGGTCCAGATGGCGATGTGATGTATCTTCATAAGTTTGCTAAATTATAATCTGTGTTCAATCTGAGTAATCTGTGGTGGGGTTGGTAATTGCAGGTGCAGAATAGGGAAAGGCTTTCCCATCGGGTCGGTTTCGTCCCGGCCGGCCACTTGGAATCCCATATGTTGGTAAAATCGGCAAGCTTGTCCGTTCTGCTCGTTTACATCCACTTTGTGGATGTGTTTTTGGTGGACGGCGTACTCCATGAGCCGTTTTCCGTATCCCTTACCTTGTTGGTCGGGACGGACAAACAACATCTCGATGAGTTCATCGCTCAGTCCCATAAAGGCGGCAATTTCTTCTTTTTCGTTGCGGATGATGTAAAGCTCTACGGCAAGAAAGTACTGCTCTCTTATCAGTGGTTTGTAAAACTGTATATCCTTTTCTGCCAGGAAGTGGTGTGTGCTGCGGACAGAGGCTTCCCAGACGGTCAACAGTTCGTCATAATCTTGTGGGGTAGGTCGGAGTATCATCATTTATTGCATTACTTTGCTGGTTATTAATCAGTAGGCAGTCAGAATTCAGCTTCTTTGGTAATCCTTACGGTTTCTCCCGTTATAGGGTGGGTAAATTCTAAGTATTCGGCATGCAGATAAAGCCGGTCTGCTTTCTCCCCGTAAAGTTCATCACCGATGATGGGGCAGTGCAAGCCAAGCGGGTGTGCTGCATGTATACGTAGCTGATGGGTTCTTCCCGTGCGCGGATAGAAAGCGATACGGGTCCGTTTCCCGTCCAGACGTTCCAGAACTTGATAATCGGTGATGGCGGGCTTTCCGTGTTCGGTGTGTACCATTTGCCGTGGGCGGTCAAGTGGATTCAGGCAAAGCGGGAGGTCGACCGTACCTTTGTCCTTTGGGACAATACCCTCGAGCAATGCGACATAACGTTTCCTGACCAGGCGGTTCTTGAACTGGGCCTGCAGGTTCTGGTGTACACGCTTGGTCTTGGCAATGAGCATTAAACCGGAAGTGGCCATGTCGAGACGATGTACCGTCAGGGGACTGTCAGCTTCGGGATATTGCTCACGCATCAGGCTATAGACGGAGACTGCATCTTCCTTGCCGGGAACAGACAGCATTCCTGCCGGTTTGTTGATGACCGAAAGCCATGGGTCCTCATAAACAATCTCCAGATTCTTGGAGGGTACCTGCATTCTTTTCAACATGGGGTTTTCCTCTACTTGTAGACCTTGCAGCATGTGTTGCAGTATAGGTTCGCACTTTCCTTTGCAAGCCGGATAATAGTGGCCGTGATGGCGTATCTCTGTCTTGGGGGAATCACCCCACCAGAATTCGGCCATGGCAATAGGTTTCCATCCGTGCAGATAAGCTTGTTGCAGCAGTTTGGGGGCCGCACATTCACCCGCACCGGCAGGAGGTGTCTTGTGCACGGTCTGCCCGAATATCTCACAGAGATTCTTGACTTCTCCCCGGTAATTCAGCATCCCGAACTGTTCGAATAGCTTTTGCTGCAATGCTGCAGAGCGGGTTTTACGTTCAGACTTCAATGCTGAAATCCGTCTTTCCCAGTCTTCTGTCTGCGTTTGCAGTGTGGTAATCCTTGCTTTCCATGAACGTTCCAGGCGTTTATATTCTGCCTTTTGGAACTGGCTTTCCCGTATCAGTTCGGCTTCTTCCTGCGCATTGAGTTCTTTTTCTTTTCTGCGCTGTTCTCTGGCTGTTTTGGCTTCTTTCAACTGTGCTTTGGCTGTTGCCAGTATGTTTTCTGCTGACTGAATGGTCCGGGCAAGCTCTGCTGATAAGGCGGCATATGCTTTGTCATTTTCCAGTTGCCGGATGTTGCGGTTGATGGAAGAGATGTTCTCTTCTTCTATCTTGAAAAAGCCTTGTGGCTGTAGCAAGTCATATACGGGAGGAACAAAAAAGGGATGTAGGTTCTTTCCGGCCAATATGCCTGAGAATGCAGCTAAATATCCGGTTTCTCCATGCTCGGTTTGTACAATCAGTACCCCGAACATTTTGCCTTGGCGCAGTTCGTCCTTCCATGCAGTTTGTCGGGTAAGATAGCTTTGTACTTCTTTGGCTGCCAATATATTTCGTTGTATATAGGTTGTAGCGCTTATGAAGAAAAAAACATCTTTGGGAAAGTTTTACTTATTCTCCGTTTATACAAATATGTATATATGTGTGAATTAACTTTGTTTTTGATAAATTGGCAACTCTGTTATCCTTAAAAAATGACTATTAATCTGTCTCGGATATTTTCTTCTTCCATAGACTTCTTTTTGTATACTTTAGATGTTATGCTGTCGTATGAATACGGATGAAGAGCTTTTGCCTTAGTGATACTTGTAAAATAAATTAAGTTATTGCCTTTTTTGTTTTATTGGGGAATGGTTGTTTTTTAAACTTCCTGGATATATAAAAGAAACTTATTTCTCTTTAAAAAGTTGTATATTAGCGCCTTAAAGTTTTTCAAAAGATTATATGGGCAAAAACAAAGAGAAATTAAACATATTCTTGCTTCATTTTTTAGAACGGTTGAATAGCAATGAACCCAATGAAAGGAAAGTTATTGAATCGTTGACCGATTTCTGCAACTACTATGACTTTACGAAAGGGTTTATCTATCAGACTGACGGATTCCGTTATTTCTTATTGAAAGAAACGATTGGAAATGAAGGTGGGACTATGAAACCCCGTTTCGATATGGGAGAGTTGAAAAAAGGAGCATGTCGATGCTATGAAAGCTCGGGATAAACCTTTCTATGGAAACAGAAATGCGGATGCTTCATGGGACGATATTGACATTCTTGATTTCTACGGTGAGGATTCTTTGTTAATCAGGCATTTTGAAGATACTGAGGGTAAAATCATCGGATTCATAGGTTTTGCAGGCAGGGAGGAAGAGACCTATCTCACGGAAGAGGAGTTGCAAATCATTCATCTCTTGCTGGGCTCGTTCTCTAAGGAAATTACGGTCAGGGAATATAAGGAAAGGGAAGTGAGGGCCAGCAATACATTAGGCAGTATCATGAATAATATGGGCGTTGATATTTACGTCAACTCTTTCGATTCCCACGATATGTTGTATGCCAATAGGTCTATGGTGGAACCATATGGCGGTATCGAGCATTTCTGGGGGAAAAAATGCTGGGAGGCCCTCTACTCGGACAAGACGGGGGAGTGTGAGTTCTGCCCAAAGAGGCATTTGATAGATGAAAACGGACACCCCACCAAAGTCTATTCGTGGGATTATCAACGGCCATTTGACAAGTGTTGGTTTCGCGTGTTCAGTGCAGCCTTTGCTTGGGTGGACGGGCAGATGGCGCATGTCATTACCAGTGTGGATATCGATCATCAGAAAAAGATAGAGGAGGAATTGCGGGTCGCCAAGGATAAGGCAGAACATCTGGACCGCTTGAAGTCTGCTTTCCTGGCCAATATGAGTCATGAAATCCGTACTCCGCTCAATTCCATTGTCGGTTTTGCAAGCATCATTGCCGAACTGGACGATAGGGAAGAACGCCAGGAATACCTTGCCATCATGCAGGAGAATACGGAACTGCTCTTGCAACTGATATCCGACATTCTGGATTTGGCAAAGATAGAAGCGGGAACACTTGATTATAATATGGGGTATGTGGATGTCAGTGACTTCTGTAAGGACGTGATGCGCAACTATGATATAAAGGAAGACAAGGCTGTACCGGTTCTGTTGGCTCCCGACTTGCCCGATTACCGTATCTATACCGACAAGAAACGTCTGATGCAGGTGGTCACCAATTTTATAAACAACGCTTTGAAGTTCACCAGTGAAGGGCAGATCCTTTTGGAATATCATCCGGTGGAAGGTACCGGTCAGATAGAGTTTTCTGTGACGGACACCGGTATGGGTATTGCTCCGGATGCCGTGGCTACTGTGTTCGACCGCTTTGTAAAGCTTAATACCTTTGCGAAGGGCACGGGTTTAGGCTTGTCCATCTGTAAAAGTATCATTGAGCATCTTGGCGGGACTATCGGTACTGAGTCGGAATTGGGAGTCGGCAGCCGTTTTTGGTTCAGGCATCCGTGTGCCGAATGATTTTATTTGCCTATATTTGTTGTAATCTGAAGTATCTTATTTGATTATCAACGCTTTGTAGAAAACTCGCATGAGAACGGGCAACGGATAAGAAAATTCCAAGCTGTTTAGAATCACTATATTCCTCATGCTTTCAAATAACTCTTTTTTCTTGATGCAAAGGTAGCATTTTTTCGTGATTGCCGGTAATTTTCGGGCATAAAATATCACGGTCATTTCAAGAAACATATACAGCGGACATGACAGCCATACCGTAGCCGAATCCCCGTAACTCACAGGCAAAGGTAACCCGTGTCCTACTCGTACAAGCAAGGTCAAGCCCTCCGGGTGTCGTGGAAAAATCATCCTCGCCCGGAGGGCTTGCGGTATTTTTCCCGCCAACCTTGCATGTACGGGACACGACCTTTTAAAGCCTGTAGTTTCGGGAACTCCGGCCCCGAAAAGCCGGATCACTAAAAATAAATTGTTATGTCACAGCAGGTAACAAAAGAAAAGTACAGTATCGAAACACTCAGAGAGCGGAATGTTTCATACGACCACCAGCATTGGCTGACACAGGAAGATGTGGATATGGCCAACAGTTATGTGGAACTCATTGAGCGGACATGCTCTAAGATTACACCGCAAATCGGAGACAGGCTGGTATATGTAACCGAACACGGGGATTATTACGGAAACGCCCTTATTGATAGCAGGAGCGCAAAAGAAGGATGCCTTTCCGTATGTGAACAGCCGCATGTGCCTTTCGTGTGGGAAGAGGACGGCAATATCCGTCTGAGTGTCAGCGGAGGCGCATTCCATTCCGTGAATCCGGAGGAACTGAAATTCCTGAAATGGACGGAAGGGGTGTTCAAGGACTGGGGGCATTGCGGTGCTTGCGCCAACGGTTCGGTGTCATTTCTGGCTAAGGTACCGTTATGGTTTTATGCCGAACCCAATCCCAGGTATGGAGATTTCACGACCGAGACCTACCGGAAGTTCTACCTACACAAAAGGGAGGAATCGGAAAACGGCAATCTCTATCAAGGCTTTGACATCGCTTTTCGGGACGAAGCCGAGTTCCGGCAGTTCCTGAAGGACTACGAAGGAACGGTGTTCAAGGGAAATTGGGATAATCAAATCGTGTTATGGTGTTTCCGTCGGGAATATGTGTTCTTACCTTCCGCCGAATGGGAAAAGATAAAAATCCCTGCCGTAGAGCGAAAGCTCAACTTCCATCCCGAGCAGGTCAAGATAGTCAAGGACATGGAAAAGCACATCACTTATTTCTACCGGATTAAACCGGATAATTTTTAACATTTAACCCTAACAGATATGCAAACGACAACAGCACCCAAGGCCGGCAACGCTCCCGACCTGCTTCAAGGCATTCTGAGCGTACAAGTGAGAAACGAGGACAAGATTACGGAACAGGACCGTGTCTATTGCCAGACGCAGCAAAACCTGCTTTACAAGACACTCGACCAGATTGACCGCTGGTACGCCGTCTTCAAGGAAGAAGCCGAACAATACCAAGCCGAACGTAAGTTCCATTACGAAGAAAACGGCAAGGTTTCCATGCGTGATTTCTACACTTACCATAACGACAGGGAAGACTATTCACACAACGAGTTCAAACCGTTTGACCTGATTAACGATCTGGTAGATAAGAACCGAAACGCCAACGCGAATTTTGCGAACCGCATCATTTCTTATTTCAACAGGACTTACAAAGTGTCGGTTCCTGAGTATAAAATAGACGAAAAGACCCTTCCGATGGGCTTCCGTCCTGTTTATGACACATATGTAGATGTAGTCATCGAACACTTGGGCGGCAAGAGTTTCCGGGAAACGGCCGTGGAAGAACTGCTCGCACGCCTGAGCAAAGTTGTCAGACCGGCATACTGGAGCAAAGTCAAGACGGAGTTGAAGAAGGACAAGATAATCTTTCCCGAAATCATCCGTTTCGACGATTTTTCCATGCAATACAACCAAAGGAACAGAATCTCCTACAACTACGGCGGAGAACTGGAAACCCTGTGTGCCGGCATTGCCTACGGTGCGGATGACATACTGAATGGAAATTCAAAGATGATTATCCGTTTTGATGACAACGACATTTCTGTCACAGACTGGTACGACCTTACGACCACCAATGCCGAGCAAATCCGATTCTACAAGAACGGACGTATCGATGTCCGGTTCAAGGACAGTGCGGCAGCCGAAAGTTGTTTCAAGCGTCTGCATCTGGATGAAATCACCCTAAGAGAAAACTGACCATGATAAGATTTACACAGCACCCCGTAAGGCAATCCTTGCGGGGTGTTTTCATTTTTAACGATAAACAGATAAAGTCATGTATACCATCATCCCCCAACAGATACCGCAAGGTATGCGTGCCGAAGTCAACGAGAAGATACTTTTCGCCATAGACTCCGGCAAGAACCTCATTCCGGCGGAGAGCATCTACAACTGCTATACCGGTATCGGAGGGCTGCACAACCTCAAACAGTCCGACTTTGCCAGCTACCACGAGTATGCCGAAGCGAAGAAGGAGTTCGAGATGGGACAGTTCTTCACCCCGCATGAAATATGCCGGGACATGGTGGATATGCTGTGTCCTGTCTCATCCGAAATGGTTCTTGACATGTGTTGCGGTATGGGCAATTTCTTCAACCATCTGCCCAACCCGCATAATGCCTACGGCTTCGACATAGACGGCAAGGCCGTGTCTGTCGCACGATACCTCTACCCGGAAGCCCATATCGAGAAATGCGACATCCGGCAATACTATCCGGAACAACGTTTCGATGTTATCATCGGCAATCCTCCTTTTAACTTGAAGTTCGACTACAAACTGTCGCAGGAATACTATATGGACAAGGCTTACGATGTGCTCAATCCGGCAGGAATCCTGATGGTCATCGTGCCCTGTTCCTTCATGCAGAGCGGGTTCTGGGAGAAGACACGGATAGCCGGTATAAACGGCAGATTCTCATTTGTCGGTCAGACGAAGTTGGGCCCGTCAGCCTTTGCCGCAGTCGGAGTCCATGACTTCAATACGAAAATCATGGTATTTCTCCGTAAATCGGGCCACATCAAGATGCAGGCTTACAACGCGGAAGAATTCATAACGGCGGACGAGCTGAAAAAGCGCATCGGCGAGGCAAGGGCGATGAAACACCGGTTGCGTTTCGACCTGATGCGCGAAACCAACCGGATCAACAAGGAAGAACTTGAGCTGTTCGAGTACAAACTTGCCAAGTACATGTACGAGCTGAAGGCGCACGCCAAGTTGAACAAACATATAGACAAGGCGGAAGCGTTGGTCACGAAGTTCCGTAACCAGAAACCGCCTGAGAACGCCACGCGGGAGCAGGTGGAGCAATGGGAGAAGAACAAACTGACCCCGAAGAAAGTGCTTGCCGTCATCCGCAGGTACATCACCTCGCAAAATACCGTACCTCGCAAGGAAGTGGCATTGGTGAAGACCTCATACGGCTTCAAACTGAAACAATATGCTCCGCGACTCCTTGACAAAGTTCCGCACAAGGCGGCAAGTATCAACGACCTCGTGCTGGAACGTACTGAACTGCCCATGCCGGAAGTGCCGACAGAAAAGAACATGCACCAAATCCGTGCGGCGGAGAAACTGATCCGACGCAAGCGGAGAGAGTACGAAATGCAGAACCGGCAGTTCCCGGAAATGGAGGAAGATGGCAGGCTGAAAGAATACCTGGACCGGTGTGCATTCATCAACAAGGACGGCGAGACCTGCGAGTTTACCACGCTCCAGAAACACGACCTGAACCTCGTCTTGCAGAAACGCCACGCGCTGCTGAACTGGCAGCAAGGCTCTGGCAAGACAGCCGCCGTGTACCATCGTGCCAAATACCTGCTCAAATTCCGCAAAGTACGGAATGTCATCATACTGGCTCCTGCCATCGCCACCAATATGACATGGATACCCTTCCTCTCGATAAACAGGGAACAGTTCCGGGTGGCAAGGAACAATGCCGACCTGGAAGCTGTGCCGGAAGGCGTGTTCATCGTCCTATCCACCTCCATGCTCGGCAAGCTGAAACGGGGCATGGCAAGGTTTGTCAAACGCAGTTCAAGAAAACTGTGCCTTGTTTTCGACGAGTCGGACGAGATAACCAACCCGTCGTCACAACGTACAAGGCATATCCTCGGTCTCTTCCGCCGCCTCAAATACAAGATACTCGACACCGGTACGACCACACGCAACAACATCGCCGAACTGTACAGCCAGTTTGAGCTGTTATATAACAATTCCATAAACATGGTCTGTTGGAGCAGTCGTGTGTACCACGAGAACAGGGACAAGGAGATAGAGGAAGATAACAATCCGCACTATGGTGAGCCGTTCCCCGCTTTCAGGGGGCATGTGCTTTTCCGTGCCTGCCACTGTCCGGGGAAATCCACCGTGTTCGGCATTGAGAAGCAGAACCAGGATGTCTATAACAAGGAGGAGCTGGCCGGCCTTATCGGGAAGACCGTCATTACACGCAAGTTCAGGGACTTTGCAGGAGAGAAATACAAGATACGGACACATACCGTCAGCCCGTCCGACGGCGAGCGTGAGGTTTACCGTGTCATCATCGAGGAGTTCTGCCGCATCTGCGAACTGTATTACAACAGCACGGGGGATGCAAAGAAGGATGCCGGACTCCGGCTTATGCGCCAGATCAAGCTGCTCATCAAGGCCTGCTCCGTCCCACACCTGATAGAGGGCTATTCCGGAGACGGGATTCCGAACAAGACAAGGTACATCGAAAGGCTGGTACGGAAGATACCCGGCAAGGTGGCTGTCGGCTGCACGTCCATAGCCGCATTCGACCTTTACGAGAGCCGTCTTCGCGAATGTTTTCCTGACCGTCCCGTATTTGTGGTCAAGGGCGACGTGGCGTTCAAGAAACGGCAAAGCATCGTGACGGAGTTCGATTCCACCATCAACGGCATACTGGTATGCACGCAGCAGAGCCTGAGCAGTTCGGTGAACATACCCACCTGCAACGACGTGATACTTGAATCCCTGCAATGGAACATCCCGAAGATGGAGCAGTTCTACTTCCGTTTCATCCGTCTCGACTCCAAAGAGCTGAAGGACGTGCATTATGTCACCTACAAGGACTCCGTGGAGCAGAACCTGATGGCGCTGGTGCTTACCAAAGAGCGGCTGAACGAGTTCATCAAGACGGGCGAAGTAAAGGAACAGTCGGAAATCTTCGAGGAGTTCGACGTCACCATGTCCGTCATCGAGAGCCTGCTGGTCAGGGAGCGTGACAGCGAAGGGAAAATACATATCAGCTGGGGAAGCCAGCGCATCATGAACTGAAAAATGGAAAAACAAATGAGAAACCGCAGATTCCATTCCACAGGCAAAGGTAGCCCGCCCCCTTACCGGCAGGGCAAGGTCATGCCGCAAGCGGTTTTCGGGAAAATCATCCTCGCCGGAGGCTCCGGTATTTTCCCGAAAAACCCTGCACTGCCGGGGTGCGGACCTTTTGGAGCCTGTGGAATGAAATCCCCGGTTCCGAATCATAAACTATAATGAAGAATATCATGGACTTGAATCAGGCAGAAGTGGCAGTGACCACGCAGCATCTCATAGACATGGGGCAGGAAAAAGACAACCTGCTGCAAATGTCCGACTTCGGCGACATGGGGGAATTCCTGTGCACCTGCTCCGAACTGTTCCCCGAAGAGGAAACTCCGGAATACAGGTACACGAAATGGGAGGAAATCCCGGACCTGCTCATCAACCGGGAATGGCTGTGTCCCAACTTCTTCGAGATAAGGGAGGCGATGGAACAGCTGGAGGAACCCGACAAGGATTGCTTCTTCGACTGGTGTGACCGTTACGGGCATGACATCAGTACGGAAGACCCGCACCTGCTGGTGGCGCACTATATCGAACTTTATGGAAATGCGGCCTATATCGACGATGAGCCTTGCCCGGACAGCGGGGATGACAGCCTGCTGTACTGTCCGGGCATATCAAGCAACTATTTCGACACGGGTATTCCCCGTTTCGAGGTATTCGATGACAATTACGATTAAAGCATATAAACATATACAAGATGGAAATCAACTTCAAAGGACCGGTAATGCCAGTTGACCCCTATTCGCAAATGGCGTTTGTGGAGATACTGAACATTCTCCTGACGGCAGGGCACATCGTGGATGTGAACAGGTTCCTGATAAACAGGAATGCCAATCCGCTATTCGGCTCGTTGTCAGGATATTTCAGATGGTCATTCTCCGACAACCACTTTACCCTGTGGCAACGGGTGGAATACAACTCGCCGCTCTGCTTCAGCCGGCGCATATTCAGCATCCATTTCGGGATGCTGGCAAGCCGTGACAGGAAAAGAGACAATACGGTAATGAACTAAAAACATATCAATATGAGTCACCAGGTAATTACAAGAATGGCATACAATGCCAAAACCAAGCAGATAGAAACTTGGCAGCATTCCAACAACGTGTGGCCGACAACAGACCATTTTTATGCATTGGATGTGAAAACAGACGAACAGATGTTTGAATTCATAACATTGATAGCAAACGGATTGTGGCAAGGGCGCAAATGGCGTAAAGCATTCAAGACACTTTTTGAAGAATATCCGGAATTGGTCAGGTCCTCATACGAGCACGAGCTTAGAGGCCAACCTTGGAAGGCATACTGTGCCATTTGCAAAAAATATGAGGAACTTGCCCAAAGCAAATGCAATGAAATAGTTGCGCGATTCAGGCAACTTACCGGGATTGTCTGACCCAAACAGATGCAAAATATATGGAAGAGATAAAGATTTCAAACAGACAAATCGCGCTGATGGCTTTCGACCGGTTGCGCAAGGAAGACAAGACAGATTCCGCATTGAAACTCGCACGGTGTATGCTGCATGGCACAAGCATATCTCTTGGCATAGGTGATATCGACTGGGAGATAGACAGGGCAATACAGCAGTGCGGAGGAGTGCCAAGAACAGGATACAGATACACGGCTTATTTCCACTTCAACCGGAATACGGAAATGGCAAAGGAAATATATGACAAGATCGTGAAGGAACTGTATGGTTAGGAAACAACACGGAGGCGGCTTGAAGGCCGCTTCCGTCATTTATAACGGTATGTACGGGAAAAGGAATCCTGCCGTACACAGGTAACAGAAATGGATGAACAGAAAACATTGACATTGGATTTCATCAAATCCCTGATGGAACCGGCCTATACACTAATATGGACGGACTACAATGACAACCTTGACAATCATTGCGGACTGATTCAAAAATGCCTTGACAGCAAGAGCCGCGAACATTTGTGGGAAAAGGCAGACGAGTGGTACAGCGATGCCGAATGGGAAGCTGTCCGTGAGATTATTGCGAAACTGAAAGAGGAATGTGCCGTATTCCATGACTTTGACGGGGAAGCGGTCGATGACTTCTTCGATGAATACGAAGATGAAATCCGTGACGAGATTTACAGCCGCAACGATTCGGACGTGGTGAAGGAATTGGTAAGGCATACGGATGACATCCCCATCCGTGTGGAAATGCTTTCCAACTATGACTGCATCAATTCCAACCGGTTTGAATCGCAAGGCGGTTACAGGTACGAGGAATCCTACTTCGGGGACATGGTGGACAGCCTTAACCTCAATCCGGCGAGGGTAAAGAAAATTCTGACAGAACACGGCTACAGGGCTTACGGGCGTTTCCCGAACCGTAAGAACCGGAACGGCAAGGAGCAGGTTTCCTACGAACAATTCTACGAGGAACTTATCAATTCCTGCTGCGGGGCGAACCTGCTGACTTACATCGGCAGGGTAAGCCTGAAAGAGCTGTATGAAGCCGACTTTTCATTGAAAGAGGTCATTATCCCCAAAGGCAACTGTTGCGGACTTTTCAGTTCGACGTATGGTGGTGGAAGCCTGCTTGAAATGGAACTGAAACGGGACGTAAAGCTGAAATTGGAAGTCAAGGACTATCATGGTTTCCGCTTCCGGCTGGATGACGAACGTTCCAAATATGACTGTTCGGTCCGGCATGTATATGGGGTGGACGACTCCTTTTTCGGGGATGCGGTTCGCATTGTATCCTGATAAAATCAACTGATCAACAATCAAATCATAGAAGATTATGGGAAAATATGATGTAAAAGTAAGGTACATCTTCGAGGGTACTTACACAGTGGTGGCGGAAGACCGTGAAGAAGCGGAAAGCATGGTGGCGGAAGACTGCGGTCTGGTATTGGGCGGCAACATCCACACAACGCGGGATGACGATGAAGTGACGGACTGGAAGTTCGGTTGTCATCCGGACTTGCAGGTTCTCTCCGTAAGGCAGCGAGGCGGGAAATCCCCCATGTCGGTGTTCGGAGACAGGATCGAAGAACTGCGAAAAGACATCATCGAAGCGATACGGCAGTTGCTCCATGACCATGCCATGAACGCGATACGGTTTCCGGAAGAGGATTATGACCCGGTCTGGGTGATATGGTTTGGCAAGAACGGAGACCCCTACGAATGCAGGGTGACAGGACTCCGGGTAACGGACAGCAGCCTGACCGTCCTTGCCGAAGAGAAAGAAAGCGGTGATGAAGTGGAATGTTACAGCCCGTTCGAACTCGGAGCCAGCAACATCGACTGGCTTTCCGGAATGTATGAGGCTGTATGGCAGCAACTGGAAGAGAGCAAAAAAGTAGAACCACAAGCTGAAGAACAATGAAATATCAAGCGGAAAATGCTGTCTCCAGCTTCTTCTACTATATGTGGAACGCCTGGAGCAAGGAAGAATGCAAGGTCGTATTTGGAGATATGTACCGGCACTTCTGGGATAAATGGTCCGCATTGGCGGACAAGTCCATATTCGGCGCGGCGGAACGGTTCTTTGCCGAGTTATCGGAAAACAACCAGAAACTACTCGTGGAACGTGCCGTTACACTCTATGACGGCAGGGCTTTCAGAAAAGAGCCGGACGATTCCGACATCCTTGTCTGTAAAGAATGCGGTTCACGGCAGTTGGAAATCCAAGCATGGATAAACGCCAATACGGATGAACGTATCAGCTATGTGCATGATGACAATAACGGGCTGTGGTGCGATGGGAAATGGTGCGAAGAATGTGGCGTTCAGGTCTTTTTCTGTACTAAGGCGGAGTTCACACAAAAGATGCAGGGCTGGTGGGAGTCGTGCGGTTTTGAAACAAAGGAACAAATCACAGGGTTGAAAGTCTGTGACTCTCCGCCTTCCGAAAACACGCAGACATTCATTGATGCGGCAGACCAATGGTGGAACAGCCGGGACTACGAACATAAACGGGAAATTTACAACAGGTATAATTCTAAAAACGAATAATATGCAGATTAACATCATTGAACAGATTAGCAACTCATGCAGTTGCAGCCATATGGAAGCGCAGGAATACTTGGATTCTGAAATCCGGTACCTGCGCGAGTTGCAGGAGGCGGACGACCTGAGGGAAGATGACATCGAAATGGCGTGCAGCAACCTCGGACTTGACCTTGACAACCAGGAATATTTTATCAACCGCCTCGCAGGGGCATAAATACCTATAGCTATGGCTTATTTTCATAACATACATTCATTGGCGGACCTGAAGAAGGAATACCGCCGTCTGGCATTGCAGCACCACCCGGACAAGGGTGGTGACACTGCCATCATGCAACAGGTGAACACCGAGTTTGAAAGGCTCTTTGAAGTCTGGAAAGACAAACCGGATGTCTCTGCCGCATCAACCGGGTATGAACATGACTATCCGGGTGCCACGGCAAAGGAATATACCGAGTACGTGTATAATGAATACCGTTGGAAAGGTCGCAACTACAAAGGGCAACATGCCCCTGAAATCGTAGAACTTGTGAGAATCTGGCTAAAGGAAACCTATCCGAGATATAAGTTCTCCGTCAGACGGGAGAACTACAATTCCATTTACATCAAACTGATGAGTGCGGACTTTGAGGCGTTCACCAGGGAATCCGGCAAAGTACAGGATCATATCAACCACTACAACATAGAGCGGAACCCCGATCTTACAGACCGTGCCAAGGAGGTGATGCTGAATGTCTGTGACTTTGTCATGTCATACAACTTCGATGACAGCGATGCGATGACGGATTATTTCCATACCAATTTCTACCTGACATTGGCTATAGGGAGTTACCGGAAGCCTTACAAGGTGGAACTGCCGAAACTTGACTGCAAGGGGAAGGACAAGCCGGAAGTGTTCAAGCATCCCGAAGGTCCGGCACATAAGGCCATCAGGCAGGCGTTGGGCACAGCCCGCTTTGATTTCATCGAACACAGGAGGCATTCCGGCGAAATGATACTCGGAGAAGACCATTACGGCTCACACGGAGAGCATTATTTCTGGCCGAAGGATTATTCAAGCGCGAAACTGGCTCAGAAACGGATCGACAAATTGGAGAAAGCCGGTATTCGGTGCAAGCTTACCGGATATAACGGCGGTTACATTCGTTTTATCGGCTACACTCCCGAAGCAGAAGCGTTACTGGAGAAGGAACGACAGGAATACATCACCGCCCATCGGCAATGGCAAACCAAACAGACAGTAATCAATTAAACTTATCAATATGGAACCGAACAATTTGAACGAATGGTGGGGCGGACAGCCCGACGGACTGAAACAGGCATTCTCTCTTTTTCCCGATGGACGGTGGAAAGAGGCGGACCTGTATTTGCGAATCAATATCCGTAACTACTGCCTCCTGAAAAAAGGAGGGCTGCTTCCCGAAGACAAGGACCGCTCGATGCTCAGCGAGATTGTCTGTGAGCTGGCCGATACGGAGCTGTGCCGTGCAAATGGAAAGACACTCGAAGACATGTGCGATACGGACGGGGCTTTTCTGGAAGAGTACCAGGAACTGTTCAACCGGATATACGATGAACTGGAAATGAGAATTACGGATTATATGAACGGACAATCAAAAAAAATGTAACAATGAAAGCAAAAGTGTTCAAGTACAAGTCTGACGGGAATACCGTCGTGGCTTCTTATATGGAACTGGAGCCGTATGCGAAGAATGTATATCTCTCCCTGTCAAGAAAGAACGAAGACGGGAATGAAGACGATGACTGTTTCCATGTGGTCTGCCGGATTGAAAACGTTTATTTTTCCAGCGGGCAGTATTCACGCCGGTTTCTCAAGGGAGAAGGTTGCAGAGAGGAAGCCGCCACCTATTGCAGGAACTGGATTGCGGATACGCTTCAAAGTGCGGAAAGAGGAGCCTTCGTCAATTTGATCTCCGTCCGCGTGTTCGAGGCTCTCGGACTTGACACCACTTCCCTGGTGCAAGCCCGTGAGGAGTATAAAAGAATACAGGAGCAGAAACGCAGGGAGCAGAAGGAGAAAGAGGCGGAAGAGCGCAGAGTGCAGGAAGAGCAACATCAGTGGCTACTCAATGAACAGAAACGGAAATTCCTGGACGGGGAACGGATTACGGGAGAAATGTTCCTTGAAATCACCGGAAGGGACGGTTTTGACATCCATATCAGAACCAAAGGGACATTCAACAGGCATGTGAGGGGCATTGACAGGAACGGCACCGTCAGTTTCCGGAAAATCAAGGGCTGCCGGACTCCGGACTTTACCGGATGCCATAAGGCCGTGTCCGCCTATCTGGCGTTCATTACAGAAAAAGAGGGCAAATAATTAAATCCGGGGCGGTAAAGGTCTGCTCCATGCAGCTGTTACCGCTACCGGCTTCCGGCCTCACAATTCACGGTTCAGCGCCATTGCCAGCGGAAACATCAACCGGTTATAGGCTTTAAGCTTTTGCAAATTCAGCACATATCCGGCATAGGGATTGGTCAGATCGGTATAGAAGAATACATCGGTAAATCCTGCGTGTTCCTCCACGACTTCACCCTCCAACGGAATCTCCTCCACATTGAACCGCTCCAGAGGCAGTTCTTCCAGACGGGTCTGTTCCGCATTTCCCAACACATTGAGGTTACGGTTAAACAGCACGAATCCTTTCTTCCTGTAATCCACACGCATACCGTACGGACGCTCCACAAGGAAAGCATCCGCCGCTTTCTTTATATAGTTTTCCATAAAACTGAAATTAGAATTGCAAAAATACATCTTTTGTCCGGCAATGGCGAACAAATCAGGAAGAGAATCGCCACAGACCATGCAAAGCACACTACCGTGTATTTTATTTCCCACCCTGCAAAGGTAGTCCCGTGTCCGGTGTACCCTGTCAAGGTCAGGCCCCTTGCGGGGTTGGCTGAAAGAAAATCATCCTCGCCTGACGGCTGCGGTATTTTCTTTCGCCAAACCTTGCGGGTACTGCCACGGGACAGTCAGGCAGGTGAGAAATAAAAATACCGGCTCCCGGAGCCGGACGTGTTTAACAGATAAAATACAATGAATCATGAAAATCCTGAATGAAGAACATTTCGAGAATGTTAAGCGTTATGCCGAATCCATCGGTGACACCTCACTCCGGAAATGCCTGGAACGGTTGAAGAGCTGGGAGGAAAATCCTGACTGTCCCAGCGAAATTTCACTCTACTATGACCATGCCCCATACTCGTTCGGCTTCACCCAACACTATCCCGACGGAAGGACAGGCATCGTGGGCGGTCTGCTCTATCACGGAATACCGGACCGTTCTTTCGCCGTGACACTACAGCCGTTCCATGGATGGCAGATACACACCTGATGAGAGGCAAACGACAGTATTAACTTTATAAAATTCAATTCAATATGGAAACGACATTGACAGTAATGGAAAGACAACAGCAGTTTGACTTCCAGAAAAACGGAATTGAAGTGATGAACTTCGAGACACTTCAACGCACCTATAAAGAAAATGACATCTACAACAATCCGGTGCAGGGCATCTACCATTACCAGGTCATCCGGCGCATGATGGACATCTGCGAGAAATACAATCTCGATTATGAGGTGGAAGAAATCTTCGCTGCCCAGAACAGAAACAAGACACAGCCAGGAGTGAGCATCCTCCCGCAGGTGGAACAGACACATGGCGAAAAAGCCGTGGAAGCCCATATCCTGCGCCGTATTTTCGCTACTATCCGGATCAGGGATTGGGAGACGGACGAGCTGACAACCACACTGGTCGTCGCCTACCACCAGGACGGCATACAGGCAGCCATAGGCCCCTGCGTGAAGATATGCCATAACCAGTGCATCCTCTCACCGCAGCGGAGCATCAGCAATTACGGGAAAAAGAAGGTGACAACCGATGAGCTCTTCGAAACCGTGGACGGCTGGCTGGCCAATTTCGAGGTGAACATGAACGAGGACATTGCAAGGATTCAGCGGTTGAAACGCCGGATTATCCCGATGGAGGAAATCTACCTGTACATCGGCTTGCTGACAGCCTTGCGCGTTTCCCATGACAGTTCGGACAGAAACCTGTCATCCACTGTAGAAACCTACCCGTTGAACCAGAGCCAGATTTCCATCTTCACGGAAGAGGTGCTGAAACTGGCCATGAGCAAGGGACAGATTACCGCATGGGATTTGTACAACGTGGCCACTGAAATATATAAGCCTGGAAAGACAGACTTCCCGGCCCTTATTCCACAGAACGGAGCCATGGCGGAACTCCTGCTTTCCCGTCTCTCTGAAGAGGTGGAAGTACAGGATGCCGTTCCGATAAACTGACATGCAAGCTTCTCAAGCCAAAGAAATAAGGGAGAACCTGACAGTGATAACAACTGAAAGATTCTCCCTTTTTCATTTACTCTTCAAAAAGCAGCATGAATTCCACCTTCCTTCTCCGTTCGATGCTCGGAACCACTTTTCCTTTATAGCACCTGAAAGAGACATATTCCTTGTAAATATTGCGGTCTCCCAACTCCAGCTTCTTTAACAGACGGCTTTTCGGTCTTTTTCCATATCCTTTTAATCTGTAGGGTCCCACATTATATGAAAGGACTGCTGCCAATAATTATCCAAACCAAAATATTATCCCAACTTGACTTTTTATTGTATTGAATATCAGTAAATTGTTATATTTTAGTAGCAGATAATAAAGAGTGATTGTTCCATTATTCAAGAACAGTCACTCATTTATTACTAAGTATTATCTCAATCCAAGAACTGTTGCTAATGAATCTTTATTTCTGATTTTCTTATATTTCTTTTCAACGCCTAAAGTCAGATTGTCTTCCATAGAGCATAAAGCTTGTACCATTTGTTCTGATGAAACTCCTACGTATTTCATTGTCGTTTCGATGCTCTCATGCCCCAATAGTTTTTGTATCTGCGCCAAGTTTACACCGTCTTCCAACCAATGGGTAGCCCGTGCATGCCGAAAACTATGGCAATGAAAATCCGCAGGAATTTCAAGTAGCCCCTGAGACGCAATTCTAACATACATTTTCAACCGCTTGCTAATCGCTTCTGAAGTGATTTTTTTGTTTGCATGGCCATATATGGGGAAAATACAAAATCAGAAGGTAACGGATTGGCCGGATGGAACAACTTCACATAATGTTTCAGTATTTTACCATGCTGTTCAACAAATAAATGGTACGTTGTTTATTCCCTTTACCCAAAACAAGAATGTAACTTTTCGTTTCATCCAAGTGCAGTGCCGACAGCCTTAATGATAATATTTCATCTATTCTTGTTCCGGTACTATATAAAAGATTGAACAAGGCAAAATCCCTCTTACCTATCAATGTCCGTGTATTGATGCTTGCAAAAATCCGTTTGATTGTATCTTTGTGATTACTTCCACTTGTTTTTTAGGTTGCTGCATTCTTTTTATTTCAGCGGCATCACAATCATATTTTATGAATTGGATTTTCTTGTGCGCAAGGAAACGGAGGAAATTTTTCAATATGGAGAGACGATGATTGCATGTTTGCGGGCTGCATTTTCTTACTTCTTTCAGCCACGCAATCCATTCTTCAATCCAGTCCTTACGGAAGCATTCCCCACAAATGGTATTTGAGGTGACTCCCTTCGAGGATTCAAGGAAATCTATATAGATTCCCATTCTCCGTATGATTTTAAAGCGTTATGGCTCAGATTCCTTATACACGGAAGATAAACCGTATGCCACTCATGGATGGCATCGGCGATAATTGAATGTTCTGCTTTAGTCTTCATATTCAAAATAGTCGTTTAAATCAGGTAAAAGTTCTTCATACCCACCTCCTGTCAGATTTTCCAACTGGTGTGCAAACAGCGGTACAAGCCTGTAATAATATAATGTGTTTTGAATGTAACGGTGTCCCATGGAACGGCTGAGATATAAGAGTTTGTCCATCCATTCAATGCCGCAGTGATCCCAACCGTTTATGTTCACGACCGCATAGTGACTGCGAAAATCATATGCTCTTGCGTGTGCCGTACTGACTTTCTTCCATACTTTCTTAAAACTTGCCGTTACCCATTCTCCGGAATACGGTTTGTCGTACTCGTTAGAAAGAATATCTTTCTTCCGGGCATGAGATTTTCCATTTTGACATTATACATCTGCAATAGCGACCACATGGATTCGTGCAAGGCAACCCGATGTTCATCTATGCTCTTTGTGTATCTTATATTTATAACACCGGATTGCAAGTCCACGTCTTCTACTCTGAGCAGACGGGCTTCTGTTGTACGCATCCCTGTACTGTACAAAAGTCGGAAAAGACCGGAACTTCCACTTTCATAAGCGCAGCCCTCATGTCACGGCAATTTATTGGAGGTTCGAGATTGTCCGCTTCATTAAAGAATCTTGCAAGCTCTTCTGGAGTAAACGGATGTGGTTCGAATGATGTGACATTGACTCTTGAATGGTGGATGGAAGAGGAATATTTACGAAACCACGGCTATTCGCATATTTCAGAAATCCTCTGACACCTACAATTCTGTTATTGCATGACTTTGCGGATTCCGTTTTTTTCTTCTTGCAATAATCAAGGACAATTTCTTCTGTAAGAGCTTCGGCTGACGGATAATTTTGGGCGCAGAAGTCATTGAAACGGCGAATCTTGTCCATTGTCCGCCTACTGAATTTTCCAGAGGCTCTTTTGTAAAGTTCATATTTTGACTATATGGGATATTGCGGAATAAGAGTATGGCTGTTCTGAAACAAGAATACGCTTTGGCTTAGGTGTGTATTTTATGTCCGGAGGATATGATGGCAATTTGAACGGTGCCCCATATTTCGACCGGATATAACGGATGAAGCGCCTCAAAATAATGCATCGGTTACGGTTTGTATAATAGCTTTCCTTATCTGTCCTTGATGCCCATCCGGAGATAATATCATCCGACAGTACTCCGCCATGATTCATACAGTACTTGGCGAAAGAGTTCAGGTATATGCGGGTTATATAGTCACATTTTCCGATACCGGAGATGAAATTGACATATTCAGACATCAAATCTGCAAATTGGGGTAGATGTGAATCTGTTTTCATTCGAACAACTCCTTTCTTATTGGATAACATTCAATATTGATTCCGCATTCTCTCAGATGAGGGATGTCAGCATCTATATATGGGACTATAGATGAAGAACAGATATGTCCTAAAATATGGCTGATGACCCTAATCTCGGTACCTTTACCAAGTAATTTAGAGGCGAGGTTGTGCCGAAATACGCTGACTCCACGCCCGGATTCACCTTTCTAAGGTTTAGTTTCTCAAAGACTGTATTGACAATGGTGCCGATACTTTTGTTCTCCAACCTTTCTGTCGCATTCTTCTTGTTGGGAAACAGATACACGGATCCGGCCTCATTGTCCCGTTCATTACGTATGTAATCAAACAATGAGTTTCCAACATGAGGAAGAAGGCAACACTATCGGATTACCAGTCTTTTCCTGGACGAAGCTGACTCGTTCCTTCTTCCAATCTATGTCTGTCAATTTCAAGTTGGCAATGTCGCATCCTCTTATGCCAGTATATAAGGCCAATGAAACTATAGCTTTTTCCCTGAAAGTCAAAATATTGTTAGAGTCTGACAAAGCATTTTTTATCACATTGATTTCATCATCCTTAAGATAGTTGAAGTTTTTCCTTTCATATTTCAAATCAGGGAAATAACCTAATACTTTTTTCATGTCGTATAAATCCCCCAACTCTTTAAGGGCTGACGCTATGTGACCGCAATATGTCCTTGAACGCTTTTGCTGTTCTTCTTTAAGGAAAAAGGACAAAACATGTTCTTCTTTGATTTCATCCAATGAAGAGACGTGGAACTTTTGCATCTCAAAAAGGAACATTGTAACGGCATCGGTTTCCATTTTTACTGTGGACTTCTTTTTATGTTCTGCGGCACGTTTCCGGTAAATGTCTATAACTTTCTGAAAACTGGGGTTAAGCATATTATACCTGGAAGGATAGCATAACGGAACAAAGGACTTTGTCCGGGTAGTGCCCAAATTCATCATATGCTTGGATAGTACGTAAATGCATCATCCTAAGATCCAATGTCGCTTTTGTATATCCCCTTGTACGGATAAACTTTTCTGCAAATTGTTCATACGAATGAAAACATCCTTCATGTTCAAAAAGAAGTCTTAAAACAAATTTTACTCCTTTGATGTACTGAATGTCATAACCACGGGAAACGAGGTTGTCCAGTAACTTCTTCTGGCTTAATTTTAACTGTGCTATATTCATATTCTTCCTATTGGCTTTAGTGCCATTAGCAAAGATATAGGAATGTATTATCCAAACCTATTCATCCTATAACAGAATGATTTACAGAATAAAAAACTGTATTTTTAGGATAATGCTGGGGTTTGGATAACTGTTGTTTGCAAAGCTACAGGAATATAGGGTTGAAATACCCAACCTTATTTCCCGCCGACAATACAATGACAGGCGTAAAATAACTTCCTCCCTATGTAATGCAATCCGAGAAAGAATGGTTTCTAAAATGGATGGTGGTGAAGACTATTTCTGTATTGATTCGAAACCGATAGAAGTATGTCGTATTGCCCGTTCCAAACGTTGCAGTATGGGAAAGAAGGATTTTAGAAAAGCACCTGGGGTAGGATACTGCGCATCACAAAGCATGTATTATTATGGGTATAAACTCCATGCAGTCTGCTGGTTAAGTGGTATCATCCATTCCTTTGACCTCACTAAGGCAAGTGTGCATGACATTCATTACCTGAAGGATGTGAAAGTGGATTATAGTAATTGTACAGTCATAGGGGACAGAGGATATATAAGTGCCCAAGTGCAATTGGATTTGTTTGAAACTGCCAATATCAGATTGGAGGTACCATACAGATGTAATCAAAAAGAATGGAAGCCAACATTCCCAGCTTTTGCCAAAGCGAGAAAAAGAATTGAAACCCTATTCTCGCAATTGTGTGACCAGTTTATGATTATAAGGAATTATGCGAAAGATACAGATGGATTGTTTGCCCGGATTATTGGGAAGATTAGCGCACTTACAATCCTTCAATATATTAACTACAAAAATGAAAAGCCTATTGGCAGAGTTAAATATGCGCTATTTTAATTCCGCCAACAGGTCATGCTAATAAAACTATATAAAGTTTTCGTTGTCGGCACTGAATGTAGCCGTGCATACCACCTTGCCTGTTCCTACGTTCGTAACCTGGAAGGTGTAATCCCCTTGCCAGGCCTCGCTTTTGAGCGAATCGAATGCTTTCCGGCAAGCCTCGTAAACCTGTTTGTCACATTCTTCTATCGTACCTTTCTTGGTGAAGAGCTTGCCGGTGATACCGAGGGCTGACTGGAAGGCGTTCTCTATTTTCCCCATCTCTTCGAGAAAGTCGGGGTGTGAGGCCGACATGCTGGAGAAGCCGTAGGTGTAAGTCACTTCCGTCACAGGATCGTCATCATCGCTGCAAGCGGTGAAGGTGAAAGTAAGGATGGCGACAGCCATCATCGTCAGCAGTGCTGACATTTTTTTGATTGAACTTTTCATTTTGATTTATTGTTTTTGAAATTTACAATACTTCGGTAAATTTTTATTGAAAAAGCTAAGACCGGACGCACGTAACTATTTCTGTTGTTCTTATTGTTGTTGTTCACGTTGCCGTTGTTCACATTCACATAAAGAGCGTTGTTCGCCGGATTGTTGTAGAACTCCGAGGAGGACCAGTAAATGTTGTCTGTTTTTGTCTTTGCGAGCCTCCCTGCACGAGGAAAGCCTGCCGACAACCCTTTTTCAATAATAAACAGTTCGCTTCGGGAAGCCTTGACCGCCCGAATCCCGACTGATAAATCATTGCCTTTTATCTTCCTGTTTCTTCATTCCGCGTTCGTTATATTGTTTCCAGCTCGTAGCCTGCTTGCCTATCTTCTCCAACAGCAGCCCGAACGAGGCGTATTTGCGCTCGGTAATGACCTTCTGCTCCACACATACGCGGAAAAGCATCTGCAACATGCGGTAACGGTCGAGAAATTCGGTCAATACGCCCACTTTTTCATAGCTGCTGTTCGCCTTGTAAATCAGAGAAAGCATATCCAAAGTCAAATCCACCATACGGCTGCCCATACTGTAGCGGAAGAAGCGCGGAAAATCCTGCGTCAGGATCAACAGGTTGTTCAACAACCGGTAAGTGTCGCGGTATAGGGGTAATTCTTCGGATAATGCCATAACTCGATTTTTCAAAAATTTTTCCGACCCGCTTCGCGGGTATTCAGCCTTTATCAACGAGCGGCTACGCCGCAAATAGATAAATAGATTGAATAGGTAAATAGGTCAGAAAGCCAAGACCGGACGCACGAAACTACTTCTGCTGTACTTATAGCTGCGGAACACGTCGCCGTTGCGCACACTCACATAAAGAGCGCGGCGCGCCGGATAGTCGTAGAACTCCGAGGAGGACCAGTACCAGTCAGACTTTAAGCCTGATACCACTGTCTTGCCTTCAAACAAAGAAGCGCGGTTTTGATAAACATTCCACATCTGGCCGATGGAGGGCAAAAACCAGCCGGTGCTGTTGGCAGGGGACGGGACTTTGTGCGCATAATCCACAACGGCATAGTAGGTGGCAGGATAACCGGAATCTTCGGTGGCATTCAACTTGTCCTTGCCGCCGGCAGCGGTGATGATTTTCTGTGTCCAGGCGTAGCCGCTCCAGTCGATGTCAGGTGCAGAGTAATTGTTCTGTTTTTTTCCGCTTCCATCCGTGGGGCAGCAACCCAACTCGGTTCCGTAAACGCCCCACTTACAATAACCGTTTGTGGCATCCTGCAAGGCAACGGCATAGCCGTGGCACTTCTGCTGACCGATACCGGTGGCGGAGTAATCGGAGGCATCGTTTTCGTGATGACCGGCATGGAACACGATGGCGATAACGCTTGCTTTCTGTTCTTCGGTCAAAGTTTCGTCTTTGCCTACAATATTGCCGTCGGCAAGGAGGTAGTCCCCTACTTGCAAATTGTGATCTTTGTCAATCGTCGGTGCTCCGTCCACCTTATAGGTCTTGTATGAGCTTACGCTGATATTGTTCGGGGTGATGAAAAACTCCTTCTTGCCGTCGGCATAGCTGCCGGTGAGGGTTACGGTATTGCCTTGTCCGGGACGGACGAAGTAGCGGTATGTGCCGTCCGTATTGCGGCAGGGCTTGGCCTCTCCACTGAAATCGGCTGTAGTAGCAATCACATAGTCGGGAATGGAGGTGTCGGTGAACTTATACACCGTCTTGGGCATTTCGACTACGGCGAGTGCCATGCGGTGGGTCATGGAGAATGAGAGCGAGAGCTTGCCGTCGGCTTTGCTTCCCGAGCCCGTGGCGGTCATGAGGTCGGAGGCTGTGTAGCCTTGCGTGTAGTCGCTCTGATCAGCTTCCGGCTGCCAGTCATTGATAAGCGTGGCGAAGAAATCGCCATCGCTCGTGGTGTCGGTGGCATTTACCTTGCCCGCCATCTTCGCTGTCTCTTGATAGGGATAGTAGAGGAAATACTTCTCGCCCGCCATTCCGCCGGCAAGGGTTACGCCCGCTTCGGGTTGCCAGGTAAGACTGCCGTTCGTGCCTGCTGTGGCGGTGAGTTTCACATTGTCATAGACTATCGCCCCATTGCGCACAAGGTAGAGTCCGCAGGCGTCACTGGCGGTAAACTCGGTACGGTAACCGTCCTCGGTAGCACGGGTAGCGGCTTTCTGCGAGCCGTCAGCCGAAGTTGTCAGGGCATAGCCGCCGTCGGTGATGGTGATGGCGAGCGGTGCGGCATTGTCAGCACCGGGCAGGGGAAGCTCCTCCTGCGTGCAGCCGGTCAGCAGCAGTGCCGCCGCCCAAAGGGTATGTAGGATATTTCGTTTCATTGTCACACTTTTTATTTTAACTTTACGTTACTTGTTTTTATCTTCCTTGCGGGGCAAAGACTGCAAGCGGCCGTTGCCACAATTCCGTTTGTAAATCCGACCCGCTTCGCGGGTATTCAGCCTTTATCAACGAGCGGCTACGCCGCATAATAGATAAATAGGCTGAATAGGTAAATAGGTCAGAAAGCCAAGACCGGACGCACGTAACTACCCCTGCTGCTCTTACGGTAGTAGTACACGTCGCCGTCGCCCACACTCACACAAAGAGCGTAGTTCGCCGGATTGCGGTAGAACTCCGAGGAGGACCAGTACCAGTCAGACTTTAAGCCTGATACCACTGTCTTGCCTTCAAACAAAGAAGCGCGGTTTTGATAAACATTCCACATCTGGCCGATGGAGGGCAAAAACCAGCCGGTGCTGTTGGCAGGGGACGGGACTTTGTGCGCATAATCCACAACGGCATAGTAGGTGGCAGGATAACCGGAATCTTCGGTGGCATTCAACTTGTCCTTGCCGCCGGCAGCGGTGATGATTTTCTGTGTCCAGGCGTAGCCGCTCCAGTCGATGTCAGGTGCAGAGTAATTGTTCTGTTTTTTTCCGCTTCCATCCGTGGGGCAGCAACCCAACTCGGTTCCGTAAACGCCCCACTGACAATAACCGTTTGTGGCATCCTGCAAGGCAACGGCATAGCCGTGGCACTTCTGCTGACCGATACCGGTGGCGGAGTAATCGGAGGCATCGTTTTCGTGATGACCGGCATGGAACACGATGGCGATAACGTTCTTACCGTTCTCCGGCTGCGGCTTGGTCTCTGCCCACTCCATCGTGCCGTCGGCATAGAGCTTGCGCAGGCCACCGTCTCTCCAGGTGCCGTCGGAGTAGTAATAGTCGCCGATTTTCGGTTCTGTTTCCGTGCCGTCATAGGTGATGGTCACGCCCACATTCTCGCTGCCGCCGGCGTTCCACGTTCCGCCCTTGGCTGCGGTCACCTCTATGCCACTGGCTTTCACGGTGATGGTGTAGGCATACCGCTTGCCACCGAAAAACCCAAATTTGCCGGCAGCTTCTGTTTCGGGAGTGTAGGTAAAGTCATTGCTGCCTATGCTGATTCGGATGAGCGGCTTGCCCGTCATATCCTGCGGCGGCACTAACGCCTCGTATTTCTTCGTTGCGGCATCGTAATAGGGCTTTATCTCGCCGTCCGATTGGTCACCCGGTGATACCAAGCCGGCGGTTGAGTGCGTTAGCGGGTCTCCGAAAATGGTGACGGTCGCACCCTCCAACTCCTCTTCCGTAATGCCTTCGCCAGCTTTGAGAATTACTTCGATTTTCGCCATGCGGTGGATGAAACGGAGATTTATGGCTTGGTCATAACGCCCTATGGCACTGGCGTACAGGACATCGAAAGCGGCGTACCCGCCACTTTGGTCGGAAATATCCGTTTCCGATTCTATGTCCGGGGTCCATGCACTGACGCGGGCTTCATCGGTGTTCTTCCAATAGAAGGCATTATCGGCATCCTTCGGGCTTGCATTGCCCGATGCGTCCATCACGTATGTTTTGTTACCAAACACGCCTTCCAGTGACACTCTAATCTCCTCGCCGCCCGTCCACGCATCCTTACCTCCGGCGCGGGTCTGCGGCTGCGCCACCTCCGCCGTCAGTTACAGCGGGTACTTGCCGTCGGGCAGGGCGCGGTGCTTTCATCCTCACTGCTACAGGAAGCGAGCACCCCACAGATGAGCATCATAACCGGCAACCAGCCGCCGATCGCGGCCACGGCCTTCTCGCTATGTTCCTTATTATTTTCATATTGTCTTTATTTATTTCGTTTTGTGCCACTGCCCGTTGCGACGCGGGCTGCCGCACCATTTATTATATATGGCGTGCCTCCGTCTTACGCCTGATGCACGGCAGTGGCTTCAGACACACTACATTTTGCATCACCCGCATGGCTACCACCGTCGTTCCAGTTTTCGATGGTGCTTCCGCTAAGGGTCAGCCCCGTCTTCTTCACCGTGATGGTGTAGGTATAAGAATAACCGGCCTCCAACGCGGGTTTGATCATGTCCTTGTTGGAGTAGCTCTGGTATTCCTCGTCATCGGGAGATATCTCAAGCACCAAAGCGTTGGCGAGTCTGCGGGAGCAGGATCATGGTGAAAGTCATCACGCCCGTGGCGGCGCGTCAAAGGTTGCCACGCACTTGTCCGTGGCCGTCTTCGGGGCACCGGTGCACTGGCGTAACATCCAGTCGCTCACAACGCTGCCCGCGGTCGCGGCGGTACCGGTCTTCACATCGAACGTTCCTCGTGAACCAGGCCGCCCAGCTTGTAGTCGGCGAATTCCAGCACGGCAGTGTCGTCGAAACCGTCGGTGTTCGACACCTGCACCTTGAGGATAAGACGGGCCATCTTGTGCTTGAAGGAGCAGTCGCTGCCGCCCGCGGCGGTGTTGTCCGTGAAGCTGACGGTCGGGCTGTCTTTATCGGCCTTGGCTCCCGTGGCATGGATGTAGTCCACCTTCTCCTGTTCCGTGGTCGTGGGCTGGTTGCTTGTATTTACCGTAATCTTCCCGTCTGTACCAGGCAGGGTGGAGGCGTTTGCGCCCGATGCGTAAGGCGCGTAGGCGGCAAAAGTAAACTCGAGGAAAGCATCCTCGAAGAAGATGCCGCCACCCGCCGTCATCGGGGTGAAGTCCGCGTTGGTGCCGGTACTCGTGGTCGCGTATCCCACGTTCTTGTACTTGCCGCCCATGGTCGTGGTCGTGCCAGGGGCATCCACCACCATCACGCCGATTCGGTCGGCGTTCCACCCGTTGTCCACAGCACGGGTCTTCGGCCCGCTCACGCCTGCCGTGATTCGTGCTTCCACCGGATTGTTCTGTACCTCGTTCTCTTGTGTACACGCAGCCAATAGCGTTGCCGCTGCTGCAATAATGAAAACCTCATGTTCATTGTCATAATCTTGTTTTTATTAAAAATTTATCGAAGAACCGATTTGGAAGATTTGGCATCAACTTATTGTTATTACTCTGTACTTTTCACGAAGATAGTTTCTCCCTTGTCAAGTATGTTTTGATTTCCTTGCCGCCGCTTTGTATCTTGCAAAGCTTATATCCTCGCCTTGTACATCCATTATCTTCAACTTGCCTACTTGAGTCTTTAGCTTCTTTCCCTGCAATCGTTTTACAGTGTAGGCAGTTAGATGAAGTCCTTTGTATGCGCCTAAATTAGTTCCGAGGTCGATATACACCTCTTTTGCTTGTCTTTGCTTTGTCGGGCACTTTCCAATATTGTGCCATAGATTGGATACTTGCGATTACAATATCCTCCTACGTAAGCTGACAACTTGCGCAAAGTAGAGGTAATCGCACTTTCCTCTGTTTCTATCCATGCAACATCTACGTCGGAAATCTTAAACATCGGACTAGCTATCACTTCCTCGGTTTGTGAATCTTTGAATTGCAGGGTAATTCCCACCATGGCTTTATAGTATGTGTTAACACCATTCTTGGTAGTAGTTATTGATTCCGTTTTAGTCGTGGTGGAAATGTTATTTATTGTTGCATCCACATAATAGTCAAAGTGGCATTCGTTTGTTCACCAATATTCCCCATGTCGGTAGCGATTGTGCGAAAGCCGGAAGTCAATCCTCACAATAGCTGCCCTAACAGCATCCTTGTATTGTGGTTGTTGTGTAGTATTCTGCCCAGTAATCAAGACGTTCGCAATAGAGCCTAATGCGCTTCCAACCGTTTTTCCCTCTTTCGAGTATAGGTGAAGTTGCGCACGCCTAATGCGATGATACGATTGCGGTCTCCAGCCCAAGATACTCCGATTGATAGAAGAAGGACTAATGTGATGATGCTGCTTCTCATGTATTATTGCTTTAGATATTCGATGGTGAAATAACTATCTTGCATTCTTTTTCTTATCTAAAACATAAGAATAATAAGTATTAGAACTCTCTTTTGATATATTCTTCTACTTTGTCTTTTCCTACAGATAAATATGAATTAGTACTACCAGATGTAGCAGAATCAACAGTCTTTTGTTTTGATCAAAGATAGCGACTGTGATTAATAGCGAATGACTACTAAATTGATAAGACTTCTTCTCTAATTCCACATTTGCTTTTAACGTACGTTTGATGGAAATCAATCCTTTGGCAGGCAAACTACTAAAATTGATTTGTTTTTCCATTTTGTAGCAGTGATAGCTTCTGTCTTAGTCGCTCCATTCTCATCTGTGTACTCCGCAATCATGTCGCATATAGACAGTTCATCCTCCGTTGCTGCATACAAAAACAATAGCCCCTGTTGTTGGAACTTTAGTTTCCTCTACAGGGATATTTTTGTCATCATCATCACTGCTGCAACTGACTAAACCGGCAAATAACATAACTATCAAACCGAGCATCGAGGCTCTAAAAGTCATTTTCTTGTAATTCATAATTTGGAATTTTAAACGTTAATATTTAATGTATGTGTCTGCAAGAATAAATAACGCCAAATAAACAAGCAAGCGATTGTTTCGTTTAACAAACATAAGATAGATTTACTGAATTACTCAGAATACACTCTTTCGCTTTTTCAGCTGCCATTCCCGATTATTAATTTCCCTCCCAAATCTTCATAATCTTACCCAGATATTACCAAAAAAGAAGTAAAGCATCCTTAATTTTAGATATAAGTTGTACTTTTGATAATCATAACAACATAGTATAATGAAAAGGCATTTGCATAGAAAAATGAGAATATGGTTATGTTCGCTTGTTTGCGGATTGTGGGCGATGCCTTTGCTCGCCAACCGGTCAGCCTTGCCCGATAGCCTGATAACAGAAGATAAAGTGTACGAGTTTACTTTTTCGGACACACCTTTGGCTGAACGCATCATGATGGAACTACGGAAGAAGGGAAAGCAAGCTACTCATGAACTCGATATAACGGAAGGTGACTTGTATTATAACACCGGCCGCTTCATCATAGCTGCCAGCTTCTATAAAAACGCCCTTGCTGCAAAGGCGGTGAAGCGAGATGAGCAGATGACAATGAAGCTGCTTCATCGTTTGATTTCATGCTATGATGGCTTATATGATGAAAAGCGAAAAGCAGAGACGGTAAAGCTTTTAATGCAAAATGCCCAAGAAGCTGGAGACAGTGGTATGGAGTCGATTGCCCTATTTTATTTAGGCAAGAGCCTTCATGAACAAGGCACGAAAGAACGTGGTTATGTCTATATGTTGCAAGCCACAGAGATGATGGAGAAATCGCATTACGACAGGAAATATGACAATTTGCGTGCAAACTGCAACGATTTGCTTATCTGCTACGAGCGTGATAAAAGATACGGGGAAGCCCTTCAAGTACTTGATAAACTTGAGAAATACTTGTATGCCAAAACTCCAGGCGAGGCTGAAATGGAAGGACTCTATGAGCAAGAAAAATGCAAATGGCTTGCCCATCGTGCTGTCGTATGTTCCAAATTAGGGAAAGAAAAAGAAGCGAATGAGGCATATTCTGAATTTCAGAAGATGGGGCGTATCAATCGCCGGTACGCCTACTTGGTTGTGCCTTATCTCTTTGACTTGCATCGTTATGATGAAATCGTGGATATGTGCAAGCAACGTGAAACAGAGATGATGCATAAGAAAGATACTATCAACCTCTACATGTCTTCCACCTTAAAATTCTACGGCATGGCATATCAGGGATTGGAACAATATGACAAGGCGGCAAGCTATTTTGAGCGACTAAGCGTATTGCGGGACAGCCTGCGTGTAAGGGAGTTGCGCAGTTCCTCACAAGAGTTGTCCATCATCTACGATGTCAAAGACAAGGAGGCTCAAATCACTCACCAACGTTGGGAGCTTGTGATAGCCATCTGCATCTTGATTGCTTTAGCTATCATTGGTTGCGTGCTGGGATATAACAACCGCATCATCAGAAAGAAGAACATTTCTTTGGTTGCCAACGTGAAAGAGGCGATGAGATATAAGGAAGAGCTTGAGAAGTTAAACCGTAGTACTCTGTCCGAAAATATTGCATGGAATGACGATGAGGATCCAGACTTACTGCTGTTCGAGCAAATCAAAGTAAAAATCATTGATCAGAAATTTTTCCTCGACAACACTTTCTCCCGCAAGGCGCTCATGGGCGAATTCAATATTCCTGCTAACAAGTTCGCCGGCTTGTTCCGTCAGTTCACAGGTAAAAGTTTCAGCGAATATATCAACGATTTGCGCATCGAATATGTAGCGGAACTTTTGCTTTCGGGTAAATACGCCAGTGTAGAAGAACTATTGAAAGAATGCACTTTCATCTCCTCCACCTCGCTGTACCGTCTCTTTACAAAGAAATACGGCATGACTCCACAAAAGTTCTTGCGGAATGCACGGTTATGTTAAGCAGAAGAAAAAAGTAAGTAAAACAACGGTTGCTGTTTTTTGCTGAAAAATTAAAAGTTAAACAATAGAACCGGCAAAAGCTGGTTCGAAAACACTAAAGAGGTCATTGAAATGTTGTCAAAAACGAATGGTTAAGCATGAAGAAATGTACTGAAAAAAGAGTGCTAACCTGCTGATAATAAAGGTGGAAAGTATTGCATAATTCGTTGATTTTTAGTAAATTAGAAGTCTCCCAACTCTTCTGATTATGACTAAAGAAACACTCCTTATGCAATACCAATCCGAGTGCCTATCGGCTCTCAAATCAGTCGTGAATATACACAAACCTTTTGAAAAAACGTTCATGGATGCAATGAAATTATTCATGGCCATCCCTGATCGTATAAACTTCCTCCAATTGGGTAGGTATGGACGTTTTTCGGAACAGACCTACCGTAACCTTTTTGAGCATGAAACTTTCGACTGGTTTGCGTTCAACGGCTCTATCATCAGCAAGCATCTCACAGGTAAAAGAAAAGCCATCGCCATCGATCCTTCCTATATCCCCAAATCAGGCAAGAAGACACCTTGGATAGGTTACTTCTGGTCTGGTTGTGCAGGAGAGTACAAGCGTGGATTGGAAATCATGGGCATCGGTGTCATAGACATCGACAACCATGAATGCATGACTTTAGGTTCCATTCAGACACCGGATTGTAAAACCTTGGATAATATGGACAAGAACCTCGTTGACTGGTACAGCAGCTATCTTATCAGTAGAAAAGACAAGATACAGAGCATATCAAGAACGGTGGTTGCAGACGCATTCTTTTCCAAGGAAACATTCATAACGCCTATGTGTGAGAACGATTTCCATGTCATCAGCCGCTTTCGGAATGACGTAATCCTGTACTAATCCGACATTGGAACAGAAAACAGGAAAACGTGGCCATCCAAAGTGGTTTGACGGAAGAATCGACTTTGCCAATCTGGATCTGACCCGGTGCAAGGAATACGAGGTGAACAAAGGAAAGCTATACGGATTGAGGGTATATGCAAAAGCTCTCAAAAGGTATGTTTCCTTAGCCATCTGGTATCCGATGGACGGGAGGACAGACAAGTGGCAGCTTTACTTCTCTACAGACGATTCGATGGATGGACGGGAGGTTCTGGATTATTACAGAACCAGGTTCCAATTGGAATTTTGAGAGATGGTAAGCAACATGCAGGAATCACCAACTGTCAGTCAACCGACTTCAGAAAGTTGGATTTTCACTTCAATGCATCGCTTGCTGCTGTCAACTTGGCCAAAGCGGCATGTAAGAGGCTCGGAATAACCTATTCCATATCCTCCTGCAAGTCTTTTATACACAATGCTTATATGCTTGAACGATTTATTTGCGTGTTCGGGATTAACCCAGACATGCAAGTTATTGACAAACTTTTCAAAGAACTCATTTTATTTACTGCCAGAGCCGCTTAGGCGTGGCTATTTTTTAACGAACTATTGAATTTATAAATTCTGACATATTGGCTGAATAAAGATTGCCATAGTTTTCAGCATTATACACCATAACATGGCTTCCGACAGTATTGATGAACAGCCGGTAATAGAGGTCGCGCATAGCCACCTCCTTGTTATCGGTTATTTGTTCGATAAAGGTGGAGGTGAAACGGTTGCTCATCCACACTTTCATCTCTGAGTTGAAGACATCAGCCTTGGATGTTTCGTCGCCGTTGGCCGCAGTGACGAACAGCATCCCGGGGATGCCCTCGCACTGCTTCATCACACCGCCCGAAAAACAAGCCTCCACCATCATGAGAAGTTTACGGTAACGCCTTTTGCGGTTCATATCCTCAAAAACAGAAGACAGTTTATCGCCTGTCATGGCGTAAGCTTCCTCATCCCAACACATGGCCCCCGGCACACCGTGTCCGCTCCAGAAAACGAACAGGTTGTCGTTCTCAGTAGATTCGATTACCGTGGGCAGTTTTTCGCTTTTTTCGCCACTGAGAATGGCAAGTATATCTTTTGTATTCAACGATGACATACGATAATCAATCTCTACATTTTCGTATACATTGTTTCCCCCGATAGTCACCTGTATGACTCCCTTGTTGGGATTTGATATATTATCGGCTATGTCATCCTCGACAATGAGAATGATACGGTCGTCGGTATATCCGGCTTGTCTGAGCTGCTGATAGATAGCGAGCACATCTGCCTGATGGCGGTAATTGGTCCATTCCTTGGAGGAAGCGACAAGGAGTGCCCAGTTGCCGGTATGTGCAGGGTAATTGAATTCTCCTGAATTGTCGAAATCCTGCATCCGGAAGGCTTTCCAGTTCCAACCGGCAAGTGTCGCATCCGTGCGGTTCCCCCCGTCGCTGGTGTTATAGTCAAGGATGATGTACTGTCCGTTGTAAACCTTGAAATTATAGTAAGTGGTGGCAAGTACATTGGTAAACACCTTGGCATCGAACCTTAAATGTCCTGACGCTCCACGGACATAGGGCGACTTTCCGGCAGCGAGCGCATCCACCACAAGCCCCATATCCTCACCTGTCCAGCTGCCCATGTTCAAGCCTTCACCCGAAACAACGGCCCTTAATGATTTCTGTAACGACAACTCCGGTCTGAACTGCTGGTACCATGCGGCATAGCCGATGAGCATAGCGGCATCGTAGAGCTGAGATTCTCCAAGAGTAGGCGTAGCATTGAAAAAGGTCCTGTAACTTACGTCAAACCCCGACTCAGGGTCGGCACCAAATGCGACTCCCTCTATGCCTTCGGCGGCATCACCGTGAATCTTGAGTACATCCGCACCGTAGGCGGTATCCGAAAACAACATCCGCGGTACACTGCGCCCGTTCAGACTTTGTGCTTTATGCGCTTCAAGCATCGGCTTCATCTCTTCTATTTCAGAGGGGATACATATCACATACTCTGCACCTGACTGCATGGCTTGGCGAGACACATCAGCTATATTGTCAGAGGTGTAAGCATAGCATCCCATGTTTTCCAAGCCCAGTTCGCGTGCTTGAAATGCGAACCAGTCAATGAACGTTTGTCCGTAACCGTCGTTCTCCTTGACCAAAAGTGCCACACTTTTACCCTCATAGTTAATCACCTTGGAGAGAAGCACCTCACATTGCGTAATGTCGGTCTCGGTCATCGCCCAAAGATAGCCTGTCGATGCGTATGCACGAACCAGTTGTTCGGCGGTGGCGAGAGTGAAGAATGTTTTGCCCACAATAGTCAGTTCCGCCGCGAGGATTGCCGCATTGGAAGAATACAGCCCGCCGATTACGGCATACACCTCGTCGTTGAATGCCAGCGACCGGGCAAGTTCCCGCACATCGGTCTTTGCCTCATCGTAGTATTCAAACTTTAACCTTATACCCGCTTCGTGGTTCTTGAATGCACGCTCAAAGTTGGTTGTAAACATTCCCAATGTCCTTTTCCAATGCACATCAAGCCCTTTCTCCATGGGAAGCACCACGGCAACAACCTTCTCTGTCCACTGCTTGTTGTCAGGAGACAGGGAAGGCTCATCGTCCGAACAGCTCCACAGACCAATCAGGCAGAGGAGCGGTGCAATAAGTTTAATAACCACTTGTTTCATAATACTCTTTCTCAAAAATCATAGCCTGAGGGCGCATTCCATTGACTAAGCTGCTGAAATCATTCACGTATCGGGGTGCGACCAGCCAGTCGGCATACCCGCTTTCAAGACCGTAAAGTTGGTTCTCCGGCATATCCCCTGTGACGACCCATTCCGTCAGATACCTGTAAATCAATTGGTCAATATGCTTAATGACCGAACCCGTAATCCGGTTGGAGAGGCTTGACTGATCGATGTCCATACCTGCAAGGTACGGTGAGACCTCAAATTCACGGGAGTAGCGGTATATACCGGCGTTGGAGCCACCTGCCACCGGAAAGATGAAGTCGTAATCAACCGCCCAATCGCTCATTTTCCGGTAAGCGAGCGAAGCCGACACATATCCCGTCCAATCATCCGCCAGATACTCCACATCGCAGTCGCTGCCATAGCCTGCAATAAAACCGTCCTTGGCTATGTTGATGGGGCTGTCGGTATTATTGGCAAGCAGCACCAGAGGTGTCATCTCAGAACATTTTCTTGCACATACTCCTGCAAGGTATGAAGCCCCGAACATCGAAATCTGGAAGGTATGGATGTTCTCGTCCTTATACTGTTTCCGGCTTTCAAAAAGCAGAATACTTTTGTTGGGTGTCAAGTCGTGTTCTGCCAGATAAAGTTCCGCCATTGGCTCATAATCACTGCTACCCAATACAAAAAGCACGGGTATGCTGCTTTGGGGACGTTCAAGCCAGTCCGCAAAAATTTTCTCAGCCTCTTGCAGGGATTCCGGGGAGTAGATATAGATGTCTATATCTCCGTTTTCCATCTTGAATCTCTGAACACCCTCAAGTATACGGTCATTATAGCTCATGTCACCCAATCCCCCCGGAGAGAAGAGAAAAACAATCTGTGGTGCCGGAGATTCCGGCTCCAACTCATCGGTATGATTACAGGATGACAACGCTCCTGTTACCAGGAACGTTGTCATTGCCAAGATAGCGCGGAAAGTATTGTGCATACTAATCAAACTTATGACCACATTCGGAGCATGTATATGGTCCGGATGCAAATGTTTTCCACTTATGACCACAATTGGGACATTTTTCAGTCCATCTTGCCGGGAAGTATTGGTCTATAGCAAGATTATCCCCGTCCATGTATTCCTCCGGAACGATTACGACTGTCATGTCCGGTTCTTTGAAATTCTTGAGAGCATTGAACGAAACGGTGTAAAAGATACTTTCGTCCGAACCGGGTGTGAGTGAGATTCTGCCGCAGTTGTCAGGGAGTTTGACAGTGCGTTGCTTTACGTCCCACTGATCGAGAATGAACTTCTCACACACTCCATGGGCAGCCTCCTTTGAGTCTGCTACCAATATAAACCGGGCAGCATCATCCTTTTTCTGATAGAGATTTCCGGCATCAGCTTGGTCGACTATTATCTTGTCGATATTCTCCAACATTTTTTCTCCAAACGGTCCTTGTGGCTCATCGTCGTTGCTGTAAGCAGTGAAAGCGAGCATTGCCATCACTGAAGCAAACATGATTGTTAAAAATTTCTTTACCATAACAAGTTGTTTTTTAATTGATTGTTACCCGTTGGCGGAATTAATTTAAGTTGATAAAGATGAGTAAAAAGTTGCACATATCGTTGATTTTTAGTAACTTAGCGACAATCAAACATTAAGTTCAAACCATCGTATGTACAACCTTTATACAAAATTCGTCAAAATACTTGAGATATGCAAGCAATTCTCTGAAAATCTCGTCAATGAATCGGGTAATGTTCCACGCCGTGGTCCTGTTCCTAAGTTTTCTGACTTGGAAGTAGTGGCACTGTCCCTGACAGCAGAGACAGAGAGCATTGATAGTGAGAAGTGGTTGTTCGACTATAAATTGCAAGAGTACAAGGACTGCATTCCCAATCTCATATCAAGGAGACAGTTCAATGACCGCAGGAAGAAAACTGCAGGCTTGTGTGAGGAACTGCGCAAAAGGGTTGCCATGGAAATGGATGGTGGAGAGGAACAATTCTTTGTTGACTCCAAGCCAATAGAGGTCTGTAGGGTTGCAAGAGGGAAACGATGCAAGATGGGACGTACCGGTGATTTCTCGCAAGCTCCAGACTTCGGTTTCTGCGCTTCGCAGAACACGTATTATTTTGGTTATAAGTTACACGCTCTCTGTTGGTTATGTGGAGTTATCCATTCCTATGATCTCTCAAAGGCAAGTGCGGCTGATCTCCATTATATGAAGGATGTGAAACATGCTTATCACGACTGTAGCATCTATGGCGACAAAGGGTATATTGGAGCTGATGTACAGCTTGACTTGTTCGAAACCGCACACATAAGACTGGAGTGTCCGTATCGGCTCAACCAGAAGGACTGGAAGCCGACATTCATTCCGTTTGCAAAGGCAAGAAAGAGGATTGAGACAATATTCTCACAACTTACAGACCAGTTCTTGGCCATCAGAAACTATGCGAAAATAACGAATGGTTTGTTTGCCAGAATCATCGGCAAAATTAGTGCACTTACCATTCTGCAATACGTAAACTTCATCAACAACAAGCCCATTGGCAGAATTAAGTATGCACTAAATTAATTCCGCCAACGGGTAGTCCATAATATATAAGTGCCAATATTGGCAAAAAAATAATATAATCCTTGCATGGACGGATTATAGTCATTACCTTTGTATTGTAAAAAAATGCCAATATTGGCAGAAATTTAATGTGATGATGGAAATAAAAAGAGACAGATATCTTCAGCAACTGATAGAAAGCCGTCAAGATGGTTTTATCAAGGTAGTGACAGGAATCCGCAGATGCGGCAAGTCATACCTGCTGAATGTTTTATTCTACCACTATTTGTTGGAAAATGGAATTGCAGATGATCACATTATCCGGATTGACCTTGAAGATCGGATGAACAAGGATTTAAGGAATCCGGATATGATGCTTCACTATGTTCACGACAGAATCAAGGACAAGGAACTTTACTATATCATTATTGATGAGGTACAGCTGATGGATGAATTTGTCGATGTATTGAACAGTTTCCGCCATATCGAAAATGCCGATACGTATGTAACAGGAAGCAATTCCCATTTCCTGTCATCCGATATTCCAACGGAGTTTAGAGGCCGGGGAGAGACGATTCATGTAAATCCTCTGTCTTTTTCTGAATTTTATTTGGCTAAAGGTGGAGACAAACAAGATGCGTGGCGCGAATACTTCACCTACGGTGGTTTACCTCTTGTCCAGTCATTTGAAACCGAACAAAAGAAGATAAACTATCTGAAAAATCTATTTGAGACTGTTTATTTGGCAGATATTATCGAGAGGCACAAAATCAAGAATGAGAATGAAATGCGTGAATTACTTCTCATTATGGCATCATCTATAGGTGCTCCATGCAACCCTACAAAATTGTCGAATACTTTCAAAAGTTTGAAAAATGTGAAAATTGGCAGTCAAACTATTTCCAAATATCTGAACTACTTGTCAGAATCGTTCCTCTTGAATAGGGCTGTACGTTACGACGTTAAAGGAAAGAAGTACATCAATACGCTTTCCAAGTATTATTTTACGGACATTGGCTTAAGAAATGCCATTCTTGATATGCGCCAACAAGAGGAAACGCATATCATGGAAAACATCATTTACAATGAATTGATTGTCCGTGGTTATAGTGTCGATGTTGGAATGGTGGAGATAAAGAAGCCGGATAAGGACGGGAAGTGGACTCGCATCCACCTTGAAGTGGATTTTATAGCGACTCTTGGCAGCAAGAAGTACTATATACAGTCGGCATTGTCTATACCGGATAGAGAGAAAGAAATACAGGAATCCCGTTCGTTGACGAATATCAATGATTCATTCAAGAAAATCATTGTTGTCAAAGATCACATTATGCCTCGCCGAAATGAGGAAGGGATTCTCACAGTCGGGTTATTTGATTTCTTACTCAAAGAAGATAGTTTAGATATATAAACACATAAGTGTCGCCAATAATAAAAGTCAATCAGAAAAATATAGTAAAATATTGTCGATGAAGACCATTCTTGAACTTTCGCATATAAAAGCAAGACAGTATTTCTTGGAATCGCAAAACTATTGTAATATGCAGTTTCCCAAATACATAGATTTTAAGCCCGTGATAGAATATATCCAAAATTCTGTCGGAAATAAAGAATTGAGAGACATTCTAAAAGATCCTAAGAGAATGCCTTATATGATGAAAACGTAAATCATAAGATGTTAGTCAAGAAGGATGCACAGTATTCATATAGGCCTATTCAGTTAATTAATCCATACCTTTATTATCTGCTTGTCAAGGCTATGACAAATAAGAGTAGTTGGAAGGAGATAAAAGATCGCTTTGCTGAGCTGAAAGTACCAAACATAGAAGTTGCGAGTATTCCTAAAGTTAAAGGAGACACAGACAAATCACATATGTCAGCATCAGTAAGTTCTTGGTGGGAAAATGTTGAACAAAGAAGCCTTGAGTTAGCTTTGTCTTATAGATATATGTTTGTTACCGATATTACGAATTGTTACTGTGCTATATATACTCATACCATTGCGTGGGCATTGATGGGAAAAGAACAAGCTAAAGAAAAACGCAATAAGTCAGGACTATTGGGAAATATTATTGACAACTATATGCAAGGTATGCAATATGGTCAAACAAATGGTATACCTCAGGGAAGTACGTTATCTGACTTTATTGCAGAAATAGTACTTGCGTATGCAGATAAGCTACTTAGCGAAAGACTAAATACAAATGGAATATCTAACTATCATATAGTAAGATACCGAGATGACTATCGTATTTTTTGCAATTCAAAAGAGGATACAGAACGAATAGCATTCTTTCTTCAAGAAGTTCTTGCAGAACTCAATTTTCAATTGAATGGGAAAAAGACATATCTGACAGAAGATGTCATCAGTGATTCTATAAAACCTGATAAGAAAGCATATATTTCAGAAGGTCCAATTTATAGGAAAACGCAGAAAAGGATATACTCTACAATGTCCAATCTTCAGCAGGAGGCTCTTTTTATATACCAATTTTCCAAAAAACATCCAAACAGCGGTACACTAATAAAACTTTTAACAACTTTTGCCCAAAGATTGAACAAAAAAATTGCGATTTGTGGCGATTACCTTGTGATGATATCAATTTTCACAGAAATAGCACTATATAGTCCGAAAACGTACAAGGTAATTCTTTCTATCATCAGTAAACTCCTTAGTAAAATTCCTTCGACAGATGAAAGAGAGCGAATTGTTAATAATGTTTATGCGAAGTTTCAGAGGTTTCCGAATATTGGCGAAATTCAAATATGGATTCAACGTATAGCATTTAATTTGCCTCACCCTGTTACATATACTGAAAATATATGTAAAATCGTAAATGGTGAGACTGGCGTTAATTTATGGAATAATGATTGGGTAGATGAACCCTATAAGGGTGCGTTTCCTCAATATAAAATTTGCACTGAATGGGTAAGGGATAGTTACACTCCAGTAATAGACATTGATGAAATTAGTTTGTTCAACATTTATTGATAACACTTATATATATTGACAGTTATGGAACTAAGATATTGCTTAAACCAAGGTATATTGGAACGTATTTCAAAAATACTAGGAGATACATCGAATGGACTTACTGGATCTGAAATATCTTATTTCCTTCAGCAGTGTAATATTAAAGATGTGACTCCTGAAATAACGAAATGGAAAAGGCTTTACAGTGCACTTGCATCCGTTCAGAACTTTGATAAATGTTCAAACAAAATATTGAGATTCATCCAAATTGTATTGAACCCTGCGCGTTTTACAGATAATCAAATTTTTGAGACAAAAAGAAAGGCGATTAATGAATGCCTATCTTATGTAGGTTATGAATTACAATCAAACGGCCGTTTTAGGGTCGTTACTACTGCAAAAACTATTAGTGAAGCCCAACAACGTGCAAATGACCTTTTAGTAAATCTTCAGATGAGGAATGCACATCAAGAAATATTCAAATATTGCACAACAGAACTAGTTGATAAGAACTACTTTCATGCTGTATTTGAAGCTTGCAAAGGGTTATTTGCAAGAATACGGCAACTGTCATTAATTAATACTGATGGAATACGGTTAGTGGAATATGTGTTTAATCATCCTATATTGGTAATCAATTCGTATAAATCCAAACAGGAAAAAGATGAACAGAAAGGTTTCGAGGCAATCTTAGAAGGTTTGTGCAATATGTTTAGGAATCCAGAAGCTCATCAACCAAAAATTGAGTGGCCAGTGAGTGAACAAGATGCTTTAGAAATTTTGTCTTTGATTTCTTACTGTCATAGGAGATTAGATAATGCCAAAAGAGTTGAATAATACTTAAAAATCAAAGGCAGGCCGATATCACATCGACATGCCTTCTGAAACTATGACAGCAAAAAGAAACAATTAAACGAATTCATCTATATCGAATGCCTCTGTCTTATTTTTTGTATTATCCATTTCTGAAATTTGCGAGTCATCACAAAGCATACTATCAATAAGATTTCCTATCTTCTTTTTGATAGCGTCTTCATTCCGCATAATTCTGATGACTTCTTCTTCAGATAGACAGATGCGTGGGGCACGAACTGCAGGATTTCTTTTTATGCCAAAAGATTCTGCTTCTGACTGCGGTACTGCTTGTTGTTTTTTGTCCTTCATATTCGATTCCATATTTACATGTATTTATTCCAATCAATTCCAATCTGTTCCAAAGACTGTTTTGATGTCTCTTTTCCATTTGGCATATTTTCTTTGAGCAGTTTTTCCAATTGGCTTTGAGTACTCAGTTCGGTTGAAAAAAAACTGAACAGGTCTGTATCCTGAAGTTGGTACAGGGTTTCGGCAGCATTTCGGATTTTCTTTCTGTCATCCGTTCCCGAAATAAGCACATCAGCGACATTGTTCAGTTCTTCAAAAGTCAATGCCCTTGAAAAATCCGGGTCAGGAACGCACCCGTCATTTGACATGAGTTCCCGTTTTTCTGATTCAGTCAGTCCTTTTTTGGGAGTAAAGTCATCAATCACGTCATCCGTATTTATATCCTTATCCTCCTCTATGGGTTCCTTTTTCATAGGTTCAGAACGTGTGGGAGTTTTTCTCGCCACTTCCGGGTCTTCAAGATAGACTATCTTCGTCTTGCCGATTACTTCATTGTACTCGTCCAGGGGATTCGGCTGCGTTTCGGTTTTCTTTTCATGCCCGACTTTTAGGATATCGTTCTCCGCTTGTGCGATCCATGCTTCAGCCTTGTCCAGTCTTGCCCTATACCGGGCTTTCCTTGCTTTTTCCACCATTCGTTTTTTACGTGATTTCCATAACCGGATACGTGCCATACGCATATAACGAAGCTGATTGTCCCAGAATTTATAAACTTTCGGACTGAATATAAACATCCATACCTTATATAATATATAGGTTGCCGACATGGCTTTTACTGAAAAATAAATTAATGTTGTTTCCATGACTATTGAATTTTAGGGGGTGAAAAACGGTCTTTATACATTCGGGTGATTTCCTCGATGTTGAGTTCTATATGCTCGGCTATGATGTTACTGATATAGCTCGCGATACTTACTTCGGGAGCTATCACATTGAGATAATTCTTTATCTCGTCGTACAGCTTGCGGTTCAGGTACACCTGGATACGTCCGGGCATGGGGGTATTCACCAGATACTTCTGACGGAAACCGCTTTCACTTTTACGCTTTGGGTGAGGTTCGGGATTTTCCGAGGCTGTTTCCTTTTCCTTATCCGGCCTTTTATCGGTTTCCTCTGCTGGAACTTCTACCACGATGACATCCTCTTTCTCAATGGCATCAGGAATGTTACCGACCATATACCCCCTGATTTCCTCTTCATTTACTTTTACTATATTCTTTGCCATACCTCAATTACAGGTTAAATTTTACAATCAGTTCATTTGCCAGTTCCTGCAATCCGCTGCCTTTAAGTTGTCCTGCCGGCGGTGGAAGGAGTGAACAGCGGAAATAGGTGCGGGTCCGGGATGAGAGTTCCTTGTCATAACGGCAGAGGTCCGGAATGGCTGAATCCAGAATTTTCAGCCCCTGTTTCTTCATCAGTGCCATATAGTTGTCAAGCACTTCAGTATTGCTTCTTTTCTTTACCTTGGTCCAGAACAGGAACACGTCTTTCAAAGGAATATTCTTCCGGTTTTCCAAAAACTTCATGACGCTTTTGGCAAAGACAAAACTGCTGTCCATAACGAAATTGTCAGCGGCAATGGGGGTCAATACATAATCCACATTGAAAATGGTCTGCAACACACCGGATATGTCCATAGACCCTGGCAAATCTATGAAAACGATATCAAAATCTGCTTTTGCCGCCAACTCTCCGGCCACCTGGCGTGCATTCTCCGGCTTTGCCTGCCTGATAGGATAAATCCTGCACCCCCTAAGCCTCTGCTCTTCCAACAGCACCATGTACTTCTTGTTCTTCTCCACCATCTCCATGTCCCGTTCCCTCAGATTGAACAGGCTGCGCTGGGTGGAGTCACAATCAACGATGGCCACACTCTTATCCATCGAATAATTCAGGAGACTGGCAAGCGTTACCAGCATGGTACTTTTGCCGACCCCACCTTTCTGGTTGCTGACCGCAACGAATAACGGATTCTTCTTCATAACTGAACTTTTTTAATGGTTTATTACACTATTGTTTTACTTGTCTGTTATTTACTTTGTGACAAGGTTTGTTAGTGATATGGTTACTTTGTGCTCACCAACCGGCAAACCGACCAACCGATAGTTATCTGCCCTAACAAAGCAAGTAAACAATCACTGCCCACCTGTTGCAACAAGTGTTTTCGCTAACCAGCAATACAACGGACAGTTACTTGACTATTGGTTTGTTTTACCGTTTATGTTGCAAATAAAAAGGTATTTTTTCATATCATCACTATGTTTCAAGGGAGGTGACGACCTGTGTCACCATATGTCATCACGTTACATATAACCCGCTATTTTACAACAGGATAAACCGCCATAACTTTGCACCGACAACGGAACGGATACCGCTGCGGAGGTTTCCCGAAGCCGAAGAATGAGGCTGAAGGTCAAAATTTAATTTGACGAAGGAAAATTCATTACCAAGCGGTAATAGCAAGTTGTGTTTTGAGGCACCCGAAATAAATTCGGGCACTCAAAACAACTTGCCGCTCGCCCGACGGCTCGGGAGGGATTCACTCCAAAGTCGTGAATCCGGGACGGAAAATCAGAAACAGGAAACATCAATGCGTATGGAAGAAAACAGAAAGAAAAAATCGACAAAAGGTGTGGGGCGGAAGCCAAAATCCGACCCTGCCGTGCACCGTTATGTAGTACGGTTGAACTCGGAAGAGAACGGGCGTTTCAACATCCAGTTCCAGAAATCCGGATTGAAAGAGCATTCAAAATTTATCAAGGCGATGCTTTTCGGACACGAAATCAAGGTGGTTAAAATCGACAAGGCAACGATGGACTACTACATCCGCCTGACCAATTTCTACCACCAGTTCCAGGGTATCGGCAACAATTACAACCAGACGGTCAAGGCGGTCAAGACCAATTTCGGGGAAAAACGGGCATATGCCCTGCTCCGAAATCTAGAAAAGGCGACCATAGACCTGGTAGTGCTGAGCAAGCGGATTATTATGCTTACCCACGAGTTTGAAGAAGCCTACCTTATCAAAAGGAAAAGGGAGGAAGGATGATATGGTGGCGAAAATCAACAGAGGCGTTTCCCTTTACGGGGCAATCGTCTATAACCAGCAGAAAGTGGATGATGCCACGGCACGTATCATTTACGGGAACCGCATGATTACCGATGTCACGGGCAATCCTGAACAGGTCATGCGGCAGACGATATGGGCGTTCGAGAATTACCTGCTTGCCAACAAGAACACGGAGAAGCCCGTACTGCACATCTCGTTAAACCCCTCATTGGATGACCGGCTGACAGACAGCCAATTTGCCGACCTCGCCAAAGAGTATATGCAGAAGATGGGATATGGCGACCAGCCCTACATCGTATATGTACACGAGGACATCGGCCGCCGGCACATCCATATCGTATCCACCTGCGTGAACGAGAAAGGGGAAAAGATTGACGATGCCTACGAGTGGAACCGCTCGATGAAAGCCTGCCGGGAACTGGAACGGAAGTTCGGCCTGAAACAGGTGGAAGACAAGCGGAAGGAACTGCTGGAACCGTATCTCAAAAAAGCGGACTACCAAAGCGGTGACGTGAAGAAACAAGTATCCAATATCGTCAAGAGCGTATTCGGTACCTACCGTTACCAGTCTTTCGGAGAATACAGCGCGTTGCTTTCCTGTTTCAATATCGAGGCGAAGCAAGTGAAAGGCGAATTTGGTGAAGTACCCTATAACGGTATCGTCTATACCATGACAGATGATACGGGAAAACCGGTATGCACACCCATCAAGTCTTCCCTTATCGGTAAACGCTACGGTTACGAAGGGTTGGAAAAACGTATCGGTTACAACGCCCGCGAGTATAAAGCAAAAAAATGGCAACCGAAGATACGGAACGAGATTGCCCTTGCCATGCACGGCTGCCGTGGCAACAGAGAGGAATTTGTCCGTCTGCTTGCCAACAAAGGCATAGACGCGGTGTTCCGTGAAAACGATGAAGGACGCATCTATGGAGCGACCTTCATCGACCACAAGAACCGCGAGGTCTATAACGGCTCCCGACTTGGCAAGGAGTTCTCGGCGAATGCCTTTGAACGGCTCTTCAATAATCCTGACAACATCCCCAATGTGGATGCCCACATGCCGGACATCGGTCTGCAAAGCGGATTCTCCTCCGATATGGAAAGCGCCATCGAACAGGCTTTCGGTATATTCGCCATGGAGCAGAACGGTCCCGACCCACAGGAAGAGGCTCTTGCCCGAAGACTGCAACGTAAAAAGAAGAAGAAACGCCGCTCACGCGGAATTTCCTAATTACCGATTTTTCTAATATTAAAATTAGTTCATTATGCAACAGGAAGATGATTTGAGAGGACTGGCCAAAGTCATGGAATTCATGAGAGCTATCTCCATTGTGTTTATTGTCATTCACGTGTACTGGTTCTGCTACCGGTCATTTGTGGATATGGGTATAAATATAGGTGTGGTCGACAGGATACTGCTCAATTTCCAACGGACGGCAGGACTGTTCAGCAACTTGCTTATAACGAAAGTATTTGCCGTCATATTCCTTGCCCTCTCATGCCTGGGTACCCAAGGAGTGAAAAATCAGGAGATGACATGGGGCAGGATATACGCCGCTTTCCTTTCGGGATTGGTGCTGTTTTTCATGAACTGGTGGATGCTTGACCTGCCATTCTGCCCGACGGCCAACGCTGTCATATATACGGTAACACTTACCGCAGGATATATCCTTCTCTTGATGTCGGGTATGTGGATCAGTCGTATGCTGAAACACAACCTTATGGAAGATGTCTTCAATACTGCCAACGAGAGTTTCATGCAGGAAACAAGGCTTATGGAGAACGAGTATTCCGTCAACTTGCCCACGAAGTTTGTCTATCAGGGCAAGGAATGGGACGGATGGATCAACGTTGTAAACGTTTTTCGTGCGTCCATCGTACTGGGAACGCCCGGTTCGGGGAAAAGCTATGCAGTGGTAAACAATTACATAAAACAGCAGATTGAGAAATCCTTTGCCATGTATATTTATGATTACAAATTTCCGGATTTGTCCGAGATTGCATACAACCATTTGCTTAAGCACAAGGAGCATTACAAGGTAAGACCGGAGTTCTATGTCATTAATTTTGACGATCCGAGGCGCAGCCACCGCTGTAATCCTATCAATCCCAAGTTCATGGCGGATATTTCCGATGCTTATGAAAGTGCCTACACGATAATGCTCAATTTGAACAAGACCTGGATACAGAAGCAGGGTGATTTTTTCGTGGAATCACCGATTATCCTGCTCGCGGCAATCATCTGGTATCTGCGAATTTACAAGGACGGCAAGTATTGCACCTTCCCTCACACGATAGAATTCCTTAACAAGCCGTATGCTGATATTTTCACGATTCTCACCTCTTACCCGTCCCTCGAAAACTATCTTTCCCCCTTTATGGATGCCTGGCAGGGCGGAGCACAAGATCAGTTGCAGGGCCAGATAGCGAGTGCTAAAATCCCGCTTTCGAGGATGATTTCACCGCAGCTTTATTGGGTCATGACAGGCGATGACTTCACGTTGGATTTGAATAATCCTGAACATCCGAAAATCCTATGTGTGGGAAATAATCCGGACAGGCAGAATATCTACTCGGCGGCTCTCGGTCTGTATAATTCCCGTATAGTGAAACTGGTAAACAAGAAAGGACAGTTGAAATCCTCCATCATCATAGATGAGCTACCCACGATATATTTTCGGGGTATTGACAATCTGATAGCCACCGCCCGAAGCAACAAGGTGGCAGTCTGTCTCGGCTTCCAGGATTTCTCCCAGCTGACCCGTGACTACGGTGAAAAAGAGGCGAAGGTAATCCAAAATACGGTCGGCAATATATTCAGCGGCCAGGTGGTAGGTGAAACCGCAAAGAGCCTTTCCGAGCGGTTCGGTAAAATCCTGCAACAAAGGCAATCCATCTCCATCAACCGGCAGGATACATCCACCTCCATCAACACGCAGTTGGATTCTCTGATACCGGCATCCAAAATAGCCAATCTTTCGCAGGGAACATTCGTGGGCAGCGTGGCGGACAATTTCGGAGAAGAGATAGAACAGAAGATTTTCCATGCGCGGATTATTGTCGACAGTGAAAAAGTGGCGGCGGAAACAAAAGCCTACAAGAAGATACCCGTCATCAACGAGTTCAAGGACGAGGACGGCAACGACATCATGCAGCAACAGATAGACCGCAACTATTCACGCATCAAGGCTGACGTACTGCAGATCATTGAGGAAGAGATGGCAAGGATAGCCAATGATCCGGATCTGAAACACCTGATTCCGCAGAAGAAAGATGATAAAAAAAACGAATAGAACAAGTCCGCTTTTTTATTTCAGCCTGCAAAGGTAGTCCCGTGCCCGCCTGGATTGAGCAAGGCCAAGCCCTTACGGGTTTCCGGAAAAATCTTCCGCGCTCCGCTTGCGGTATTTTTCCGGAAAGCCTTGCACAATCCGGCACGGGACAGTGATGCAGGCAAGAAATAAAATATCGGCTCACGAGCCGGTGAATGTTTAACTGAATAAAAGAAATATGGCTATGGGCAGAACAAGAGTGGTCAATATCCGCAAGGAAACCTGTGACGTGTACATTGGCAGGGCTGGATATGGCAAGGACGGTTATTTCGGGAATCCGTTCAGACTGGAAGCAACGATGGCAAAAGGCAGTACGCTTGGCCGATACAGGAAATACTTTTATCATCGCCTGAGTACGGATAAAGAGTTCCGCAAGCGGATCGGGAATTTGCAGGGCAAGACATTGGGATGTTTCTGCAAACCGGATCCTTGTCATGGGGACATCATTAAAGAATACCTGGACTGGATGGCTGAAAATGCGAATGAAGCAATCGTCATCGGGCAAATCCATTGGAAAGGATGTGTCTATCCCGTCAGGGAAATAGATGCCGGCAACCATATATTCAGGGTGTCAGTGGAGAGCCTGCGGAATGAACTGGCAAACGATATGCGTAACAGTATATATGAGGCAATGGAAGCCAGCGAAGAGATTGACGGTTACTGTACGGATGAAGAGTTGTGTACGCTGTCAGATACCGATTTGTATAAAATGTATTGTTGAACGAATTATAATGACAAATGAATTATGAGGAAAAGAAGCAATTTCACACCGATGAATAGATTCCATGAGATTATCGACCATTACGGTCTGAAACTGATGGAAGTAGGTGTCAATCACCTGAGAATATTCTCCGAAGGACGGAAACTTTTTGATTATTATCCGCTCCGGATGAAACTCTTCGACTACCGGCAATGGCAACAATTGACTTACCCGTCTTTCCTTAACGGTACGGACAAATGGGAAACGGAACTTGACGGCATCATCCAAAGACTGCTGGTATCACCGCAATAAACTTGAAAGTATGAAGGAAAACAATAATATGCCGCTCGTTTGGAACAACATTCCCGAATGGGCGATTTTTGCATTGGAGTACGGCATTGAAGAAGAATTGTTCCTTACCGATGAAGACAAGAATCTGATAACCCGATTCATCGGTGAAAATTTTCCGAACGGATATACCATGTCGGTGGATTGGGAAGCATACAGAGAGTTTGATGCTTACCCGGCCTTTGGGAAACCATGTAAAACGTATGAAGTGACTTTTATAACAGCATAAACCGATTTGAAATGAAAAAGATAATATTGAGTGAATACAATGCCATCCCGGAAAATTACCGTGGAATCTGGACTGTAGAACGTTGGGACTTGCCGGATTGGGCGGAAATACGAGAAAAATATATCGGCAAGCGCACCATGATGGTCAATGACAATGGCACGTGTCTGTTGGTTGAAGGAATAGGCTTTGAAATTGTGGATGACAGTACATGGAAAAAGCCCGATGAAGTCAGACAGGAAATAGGAGGTCTTTATCTGAAGTTCTACAGTGAGCAAGGATGTGAACCTCATTATGCGGACTGTGTCATCAGATGGTGTGACACACTGGAAACAGTAGAAGTAAGGATCGCTTTGGCTATGGATTCCGACACGGAAAAGGATGACGAGATATTCTTCTACTGCAATAGTCTGGAAGACTTGAAATCATTGACGGACAAAGATGGGGAGGATTTTACTGTTGCCGGATGCCTCGATTTCGGAATATACGAAGAATTGCTACAAACAACTTAAAATTACCGGATATGAAAATCAAATGTCAGGAACACTACGACAAGGTGGCGGAATACGCCAAAAGTATTGGTGACACAACCTTTCAGAATTGCATTGAACGCCTCAAACAATGGGAGAAGAACTCTGGCGGCAGGTATGAAATTGAACTATATTACGATTTCGCTCCGTATTCATTCGGATTTGCGGAAAGGACACCGGATGGAAGAAACGGCATTGTGGGTGGATTGCTCTACCACGGCAGACCGGATGAGTCTTTTGCCGTAATGATGGAACCATTTCACGGCTGGAGCATACATACATAAAATTTTTATACCACAAGTTAATCTGCAATTGCGTGAAAAACGGTGCAGGTAAAGTCAAAACTCCCTTTCTGATAAAACCACCCCTGTTACAGCTATTTGTAGCAGGGGTAGATTTATATTTTGGGTGCATTATGCACATTGTCCTTACTATTTTTACACACTATTATGCTACATATTATGGTGGATTCATAATAGATTTCCTTCTGTATCTTTAAGGAAATCTATTATATTAATGATTGATATGCCATCTGTATTCACATGAGAAGGGGTCAAACCTCCCACAATGACTATTTTAGGGAATCCATCTTTGATATGACGAAGGGAATTGGTTTCCTGGTCAATTTTTTCTTGAGTGGGCATATCAAGTGCTGATTGTATGTACACACGTTTATCCCCACTATTGCAAATGAAATCAACTTCCAGTAGTTTTCGCATTTTCTTTCCATCATCATTTGTTATTCTCACTTCCACTTGCCCTACATCAATCGAATACCCTCTGATACGCAGTTCGTTATATATGATATTTTCCATAAGATGACCCCCATCAATTTGACGGTAATTCAGACGGGCATTACGTAGTCCGACATCTTCAAAATAATATTTTGAAGGCGTGTTGATGTAATGCTTTCCTTTGATGTCATATCGAATGGCTTTTTCCAACATAAAGGCATCTTGTAACATTCCAAGATAACTCTGTATGGTTGTATCTGAAATACTATGACCTTTTACGGACTTGAATGTATTTTCAAGGTTTGTCGGATTGGTCAGGCAGCCTATATTGGAAGCAATAATATCTATAAGTTCACTCAAATCATCATCGTTTCTAATATTGTAACGCTCTTTTATATCGCGTATATAAGTTCCTTGAAACAAGGATTTTAGATAATTTTCTTTTTCTGTTTTCTTTGAAAAAGATACGACTTGTGGCATTCCTCCATAAATCATATAATCCTGTAGGGCAGAAAGTTCATTTGTGTACTGTCCTGCCTTGAGAAATTCCGAAAAACTCAGTGGATGGACTCTGATTTCATACCCTCGACCACGAAATTCTGTTTTTACATCACTGGACAACATTCGGCTATTGCTTCCTGTCACATATACGTCTGTATTTTTAATTTTCAGATAGCTGTTGAGTACATCTTCAAACTCAGGAACAAGTTGTATTTCATCCAATAGTATGTAATACATATCGTTATCTGTGATATGTCCATCGATGTGATCCAATAATCTGTCCGGCTCTCTGAGGTGTTTATTACGTCGGTCTTCCAAATCAACTTGAATAATGTGCTCTTCATTCACACCGTTTTCAAGTAATGATTGTTTGAATAATTCAAATAGAAGATAAGATTTTCCACAACGGCGTACACCGGTAATAATCTTAATCATTCCGTTGTGCATTACACTTCTTAGCTCTTGCAAATATTTATCCCTTGGTATAATCATGTTGCAAAAGTAGTGAAAATTATCAGTATTACGGTTATTCTATTGGAGAAAAATGGGTAAAAGACCAATTTTCTCCAATAGAAGGCGGATATAAGCGAATCCATGTTCATTATTTGCTCGCATTCATTAAAAATGAACATCCATAGATGAGTGAACAAAAACATTTTTTCATGTATTATCGTTCTGCAAGAGTAATCATTTTCTGATTACTTCTGCGAAATGATTGCAATTTTCTTGGGCTAAAGGTACATTTTTCCATATTCCTCTATAAAAATCCATCATAAGCCACGCTTCACTTGTCAAGTCCCTTTAAGAAGATAACTCGGAGGGACGATACCTTCTACGTTCAGGCCTGCGGTTTTCGGGCAAAAAATTCCCTTCGGTAATTTTTCACCCGAAAAAACGTTCCGGTATCGCCGTCCGAGTTGGAGAAACGTTCCGGGACTTAGCAAGCGAAGCGACCTACGACGCATAGGACAAAACCAAGATACAATCCGGCGGCGGTATTTTGCCGACACCTGATGTCCTAATGGATTATGCTGTCAACATCAACCGCACGTAAATTCTCATCCAGTCCTATGGAGTAACAGAAGGAAGCGGGGACTAAAGACAGCTCGCTCTCCACTCTGCATAATACAGTTTCTCTTTATCGGCTTCGTGTCGTTTGCGGCTTTTCCACCCTTTCCCATTTTCCCGTTCCGCCTTTTTTGTTTTTGGCTTTCCCTTCGCGTATTTCTCTCTCTTCTTTTATCGGACCCGGTACGTTTCTCACACTTTTATCCTTGATTCTTCCGTTTTTCCGCCTTGCGTTTTCTCCCTCTGCGGTGAAACGTGATGACATCCGATGAAACAGATAGTACAACGCATTGAGACATAGTGATTTATCAAATTTATGACTATATATTTGCGGTGACAACAACAGTTATAAACCCTAAAAATTACAGTTATGGCAAAGAAAAATGTAAGGGACGAACCCCCAAAAACGCAAGTCACCGAGAACGCCCAGCTGAGCGACATCGTGTTTATCCTCGACAAGATGGAACTGCTTCTACAGGCAATATCCGACATCGACAAGAACGGCAGGTACAAGACGGTTCCGGCAGACAAAAAACACCGGAACTCTTTCCTGAAAATTGACCGATATGCCAGCATGTTCGAGAATTTTCTGAAGAACTTTTGGAGCCAGTTGAAAGACCCGACTCGTTTCGGCATCCTTTCCGTCAAGGAGAATGCGCTGGACAACCCGGAAGTCAGACAGGCAATTGAGGATCTTGCCGCAGGCAGAAAATCAGACGCGGTGGAGGAATTTCTAAAGAAATACGAGATTGTTCCCCGCTCCAAAGAAAACCAAAGTATAAACCATCAAAATCAAGAAGAAATGGCAAAAAAAACTGAGACACAGCAACAGGCCGCTCCGGAAACCGCGCAGCAGCCGAAATACCGCTACAATGAATCCATGATCAACTGGGAGGAACTGAAGAAATACGGGCTGTCCCGCGAGTATCTTCAGGAACGCGGACTCCTTGACCAGATGCTCAGGGGCTACAAGACCAACCAGGTCGTGCCCATCAGCATGAATTTCGGTTCTGCCGTATTGCGTACCGACGCACGGCTGTCACTCCAGCAGTCCGTGGGAGGTCCCATCGTGCTGGGCATCCACGGTATCCGGCAGAAACCCGAACTCGACCGCCCGTACTTCGGGCATATCTTCTCCGAGGAGGACAAGAAGAACCTGCTTGAAACAGGCAATATGGGACGTGTCGTGGAACTGAAAGGACGGGGCGGTGAATACATCCCCTCTTTTGTCAGCATTGACAAGCTCACCAATGAGGTGGTCGCCATGCGTGCGGAAAATGTCTTCATCCCGAAGGAGATTAAAGGCGTAAAGCTTACCGAGCAGGAGCAGAACGACCTGCGCGAAGGCAAGAAGGTGTTCATCGAGGGTATGATTTCCAACAACGGAAAGGAGTTCGACGCCCACATCCAGATCAACGCCGAGCGCAGGGGCATCGAATATATCTTCGATAACGACAAGCTCTTCAACCGCCAGTCATTGGGTGGCGTGGAACTGACCAAACAGCAGGTTGAAGACCTGAATGCCGGAAAGGCCATTTTCGTGGAGGGAATGGAGCGTAAGGACGGGGAGAGATTCTCCTCCTATGTCAAGCTGGACGAGGTGACGGGCAGGCCCGCCTATACCCGCTACAATCCCGACTCCCCGGAGGGCGCACGGGAAATTTATATCCCGAACGAGATCAATGGCGTGAAAATCACCGCCGAGGAGCAGCAACAACTACGGGAGGGCAGGACCATCTTCCTCAATGACATGGTGAACCGCAAGGGCGAGGAGTTCTCCTCGTTCATCAAGGCGGACCTGGAAACCGGACGGCTCAGTTATTCACGCACTCCGGACGGTTTCGAGCAGCGTGCGGAATTCAAGATTCCGGATAAGGTGTGGGATGTGGAGCTTACCCGCAAGCAGCGTTCCGACCTGCAGAGTGGCAAGGCTGTTTTGGTGGAGGGTATCAAGGGATATGACGGCAAGACCATCTCCCAGTATGTCAAGGCGAACTTCAACCAGGGCAGGCTGGACTTCTACAACGAGAACCCCGACCGCAAGCGTGACGCCTCGCAACGAAATGTCGTGGCTGAAACACAGAGACAGGAACAGGGCAGCCGGAAATCCAAAGGCGCAAGTATAGCATGATGCATGAATCAAATGAATGTGGAATCCTAAAAGAAAAGAAATATGGAAATGAACAAGGAAAACAACACGCCTTTCAAGGTAGAGGACGTAAACTGGGAGGAACTGGCAGGTATCGGCATATTGAAAGACGAGCTGGAAATGTCGGGAGAACTCGACACGTTGCTCAAGGGGGAGAAAACGAATGTGATACGGCTCAGCCTGGTGCTGCTTGGTGTGGACGTGGTGATGGACGCCACGCTACAGCTGGTGCGCAAGGACGGCGGACCGCTGCTCGAAATCCTCGGCATCAAACCCATCGGACAACAGTAGCCCCTCCTTATATATAATATGTAAACTGAATGTATAACCGCCGTTTTCCGTTCCACCACACACCGGCAAGCGGGAAACGGCTTGACTTTATCCGAATCATGATAGCAATCATAGCAGAAAAACCGAGTGTCGGTCAGGACATAGCCCGTGTGGTCGGGGCTACAGAAAAAAAGGACGGCTACATAGTGGGAAACGGTTACATGGTGACATGGGCACTGGGACATCTGGTGTCACTGGCCTTACCGGATGCATACGGCTACACGAGAACCGCCGCCGAAGACCTTCCGATGATTCCCGATCCGTTCCGTCTTGTCGTGCGGCAGGTACGCACTGACAGGGGATGGTGACGGACATCGCAGCCGGCAGGCAGCTCAAGGTCATCAGCGAAGTGCTCACCGGATGCGAGAGCATCATCGTGGCGACCGATGCCGGACGTGAGGGGAACTCATCTTCCGGTGGATATATTCTTATTTGGGCTGTACCAAGCCGTTCAAACGGTTGTGGATCTCCTCGCTTACCGACGAGGCCATCCGTGAGGAATGGCAAGCCTCAAGGAAGGAACTGGATATGACAGCCTGTATGCAGCCGCGGACAGCAGGGCGAAGGCGGATTGGCTGGTGGGCATGAATGCCAGCCGCGCATTGGCGGCAGCCTCCGGTTCGGTGAACAACTCCATCGGACGGGTACAGACACCGACCCTTGCCATGATATGCGCACGCTTCAAGGAGAACCGTAACTTCGTCTCCACACCATACTGGCAGTTGCATATAGTGCTGAAAAGGGACAACGGGCACCGGCAGTTCATCCACACGAAGGAGTTCAAGGACAAGAATATGGCGGAAGCGGCATACAAGAGTATTACCCCAGATCGGTGGTAACAATCACTAAAGTGAAGCGAGGGAAGGTATTCCAGCAGGCTCCGCTCCTGTACGATTTGACAGCCCTCCAGAAGGACTGTAATATTCATTACGATCTTCCGGTGGACAAGACCCTTGCCATCACACAGTCCCTGTACGAGAAAAACTGGTTTCATATCCGAGGACAGGCAGCAGGTATATTCCGCAGGATGTCATGGCGCACATTCCGGTATTGTTGGAAAAGATAACAGCCATGCCGGAGTTCCGTGAGTACAGAAGGAGCTTAGACCTTTCCGCCCTGAATACACGAAGCGTGGATGCCGCAAAAGTGACCGACCACCATGCGCTGATTATCACCGGTATCGTCCCTGAGGGATTGTCCGAGGCGGAATCCACGGTTTATACTCTGATAGCCGGCAGAATGCTGGAAGCCTTCTCTCCCCTTGCGAGAAAGAACTGCTGCTCATGGAGTGCGTATGCGGGGACTGGACTTCCGCTCCCGTTCCACTGTCATCGCCAATCCGGGCTGGCGGGCGGTGTTCTCCCGAAAGGAGGACCGGGAAAAGGACGAGCCGGAAAGAGACGAAGGCACAGCATCTTTACAGAGGGTGAGGAAATACCGGTCATGGGACATGGACTGTCACAGAAAAACATTGCCCAAACCTCTCTATACGGAAGCCACCCTGCTCACGGCCATGGAGAACTGCGGCAAGGAAATCACTAACGGACAGGCACGCGAAGCGGTGAAGGATACGGGTATCGGTACGCCTGCCACCCGTGCCGCCATCATCACGACCCTGCTCAAACGTGACTACATCGAGCGTTCCGGCAAGAACATCCGTCCGACGGAAAAGGGGCTTTACCTCTATGAATCGGTAAAGGACATGATGGTGGCTGACGCGGAGCTGACCGGCATATGGGAAAAGGCGCTGGAACAGATAGAGTGGCGTACCCTCGATCCGGAAAGCTTCATGCTCTCCATCAGGGAATACACGGGAAAAGTTACCGGCGAGATACTGCGTCTCAAATTTCCGGAGCCGTCATCATGCGTCCTTGCCTGCCCCAAGTGCAAGACCGGCAACGTGGTGGTGAAGTCCAAAGTCGCAAAATGCGACCGTGAAGGATGCGGACTGCTGGTGTTCCGCCGTTTTCTGAACAAGGAACTGACGGACCAGCATCTCGAACAGCTTTTCTCTTCCGGCTCCACCCGGCTGATCAAGGGCTTCAAGGGCAAGAAAGGGGTGCCTTTCGACGCGACGGTCATCTTTGACGAAAGTTTTAACCTGAAACTTTCTTTCCCAAAATCCAAGGGCGGGAAAGGTAAATGATACCGTCATCCCAATTCCGGGGCAAAGGTAGCGGAACCGCCCGTTGCCACCTGCAAGGTCGGGCCTTGCAGGTTTCGGGGAAAATCATCCTCGCCATGCTCCGGTATTTTCCCCGAAAACCTTGCCTGTGGAGGCGGTCCGCATACTGGCCCCTGAAATTGGAAATGGCATGTTTCACCTTTTAATAGCAAATGATCATGAAAGCAAAGGAATGTATCGAAAAACCGAGAACCGGCAAATGGATAAAAAGAATGGCACTGGCCGCCGCAGCCTTCATAGTGTTCAGTTATCTCTATTCAAGAGGAATTTCGCCGGTATGGACGGCAGTCGCCATCGTCTGTTTCAGGGGATTCTTCAGGTTCCTCTATAAAATCGCCTGCCTTCTGGTAGCGGCGGCGATACTTTTCTGCATCCTCAGTTGCCTGGTATTCTGATTCCACCGGCAACAATATCGGGAAATGAAACAAATGCTGCATATAAACCACTGTAATACCTTGCAGAACAGGGCTGTCCCCACGAACGGCCCTGTTTTGTATTCCACACTTTATGAGGACAAGGGTAACGGGAACAGGGACGGAAAGGAAAGAGGGCATATACAGCCATTGGCAGACCGGGAACTACAGGGCAAAGTTGGCAAACGCTTCTTTTCGGACGGCAAGGCCGGGACCCTTCGGGTTTCGCGGAAAAATCATCCTCGCCCGGAGGGCTTGCGGTATTTTTCCCGAAAGCCTTGCCTTTCCGGAAGCGTCTGCCGTAAAGCCCTTGTAGTTCAACGGGCTGCCAAAGCCCGAGTATCCACAATTAAAATGATAAAGCTATGAATCAAGCAATCATCTCAAGACCGCCGACGGCACCGGTACAGATACCAATGCCGATACCGGCAAGAAGAAAGTACCATACCCCGGAACCGACCGTCAAATTCCCTCCACGGGAAAAGGGCGGACCCGTACACATCTCCACACTGCTGGACCCGATACTGGAGATAAGCAGTCATCCTGACCGGAACAGGCTGCTGGTGGAGTTCTTCAACAGATAGAAAGAATACGGTTATTCACACTTTAATCCATATAATTATGTTTTTTACAGCAATCAACCAGATGATGACAGAAGGAGTCGACCTGACACTCGTCATCCGTAAAGCGAACGGACAAATGGCGGTATCCGTACTGCCGAAGTCAAACGGGCTGAAAGACGAAGCCCAGAACCACATTATCCCGTTGACCCTCAAGGGAGTTCCGCAGGAACTGGATACCGGATTCCTGCAAGCCGTCGCCCGGCCGGTGCAGAAAGCCACGGGACTGATCACCAACATGGCGCAGTTCGAGGCACAGACGGAAAAGGCCGCTTCCGAGAGCAAGGTGGCGAAGGATGCAAAGGCCAAGGAGACGAAAGAGGAGAAAGAGAAACGGGAGAAGTACGAGAAGCATCTCAAGAAAGCTGAGGAACTGATTGCCGCGGGAAACCATAAGGATGCAGTGACGGCTCTCGGACAGGCCCGACTTTATGCCAAGCCGCAGGACCAGAAGAAGATTGACGAGATGCTGGAGCAGCAGAAAAAGGCCATGAACCGGGGAAGCCTGTTCGAGCTGATGGAAGAACTGCCTGCACCGCAACAGCTCCGGTCACAACCACCGGCAGCAACGGCACAACAGCCGCAGCCTGCACCGCACTGTCCGCCGCAATCCCAGGCATCAGGACCAGCGGGCGGACAAATTCCTAACAAGCAGCAGACAATGTGGCCGCCACAGCAGCCTGCGCAAAGGCCTGCACCGCATCAGGCTCCCCCACAGCCGCAATATGCCGGGCAACGGCCGATGAGCCACCAGCTCCCTCCACAGCATGCATACGCGGAACAACAGATTTCATACCGGCAGGAACGGGAGCAAAATCCCGAAGACCTCTATCCGTACTATCAGAGGGGACAGGAAGTCCCTACCTACCGCCCGGAAGATTATGAGGAATATCCCGATTTCCCGCAATCTATGTTAGAACCCAATGTCTCACATTATCAAAGCATTTAATATTATGGCATTAGAAATCAAGGGAATGACACGTTCATTCACATTCAAGAAAGGCAACGGGATGGTCACACTCGATGACCCGAACACGTCGGACAGCCCCGAAATGGTCATGAACTACTACTCGAACTTCTATCCGGAACTGACCACGGCGACGGTGCACGGGCCGGTCATCAAGGAAGACAAGGCGGTGTATGAATTCAAAACTACCATCGGGACAAAAGGATAAAAGCAATGGGAAAGGACAATAAAAAACAGAAGAAATCATGTGTACCATTGGACGAACAGCAGGTGGAACGGCTTGCAAGGCTCATCATCGGACAGACCGTACGCAATATCCGTTACGGTACGGACAGGAAAGAAAGGATTACGGCACCGAGGGGTGCCGTTCCTCTTTTCTGAACACCACGTTTCAGCCAAAACCTTTGCCGAGTCTTGTCGTGGAAGATTCCGACGGGAAAAGGCACAATCTCATCACGCGGGACAACTACGGGTTCCTGCGTGACTCCTTCTTCAGATATGCCTATCTGATGGAGAAGGAGGCGGTACATACCCCGGGCCGGACGTTCGGGGAAGGGATCGCAAGGCTGCACGAGGAGATGGATGCCCTTGTCGGTGAGGGGCTGAACGTCAATATCGAAGAGCAAGACGGACGGTTGCTGTTCAAGCTCTGGAAAGCCCATCATTGGGGAAAACTGACACTGTATTATTTCCCGATGAAGTTCGTGGAGGCTCTCGGATCGGAATTGAGACGTATCTCCATCACGTTCATCCATGAATTGATGAAGGCAAACGGAATACAGACCGTTCTGGATGAGGACGACACGGAATATGTCCTGACCTGGATTTCAGAGGAAGTACCGGAAGAGACTCCGGAGGAAAGGAAAAAACGACTGAGACTCCTGCGCTCCTACGAGAACGGCAGAATAAAGAGGCTGCTCCAAAGGGTGGAATGCAAGTGTTACTACAAGAACCTGCCGAAGGCACTTGACAGGTATAAAGCCCGGAACGACTACGAACGGTCACTGGTCTCCGCCATGAAGGAGGGGCTGCAATTCCTGTCACCGGAACGTGGCATCATGGAATACAGCTACGATCCCTTTTATGAGAAAGAACCGGAGTTCCACCCCATGTACCTCTACCAACAGATACGTGTGATCTATGACAGTTACGATATGGTGACGGATTACCTCGTGGATTGTTACAATTCCCACAGTAGGGAGACTTACGACATCATACCGGTTACGACACTCGACCTGTCTCCCGAAACGGAAAAGCTGTTCCGCATGGATGACTATCCGGAACGCTTCTTCAAATGGGCGGACAAATTCATCAACATAATAATTTGAACACTATGATGGAAACAAACGAACTTACAAGGACTTTGAAGAACCTGCTTATCCCCAAGGCGGCACTGATTGCCTACGCCTCGGAGGATAACAAGAACTTTTTTTTGGAGATACGGGACATAGATGATCGGGGGAATATGGCGGAAGGCAGGCCTGTGACCCTGGAATTCATGAACGGGCTTGTAAAGGGATATTCGGAAAGGCATAGCAGCACGCCTTACGGAAAAGTACCGTCCAGCCTGATCTATTGCGATTCACGCAAGGGCCGCGAGCGGTATGTATGGTACAATCCCCCGCATAAGCGGATGATGTTCTTCAGCTCCGACCTCAAAATAGAAAATGCGGAATACAACCTGCCGGGAGTGATTTACGAGGCGGGGGAACATGGGATGAGGATATATGCTTACAAGGATGACATGCCCGGCAAGGATACGATGCTATATGTCGCGCCGTTCTTCAACGTGACCGGCTCCAGCGTATGCCTGGGCTCTGCCAATATAGACTTGCCAAAGGACCTGACATACGAAAGCCTGCTGCAATACTGGGAAAAGAAATTCTGGCTGACGGAGTTTTCGCACTTGGGAGGCAACGGAAATCCGACCCGGTCGAACCTTGTGCTAGTAACGAAAGCGGCCAGGAACAAACCATTCGACCTCAAAGAGTTGAAACCGTTGAACAATATGAAACTTAAAGACATACTGACATGAAAAGAGTACATTATACCGACAGTTACCTGATGAGTCCGCAGCATCCGGTAACGGTAAACCTGATCGGAGCGGGAGGAACCGGGTCGCAGGTACTCACCTGCCTGGCACGTCTTGACACAGCTCTGAGGGGACTCGGACACCCGGGACTGTTCGTTACACTGTATGACCCCGACACCGTGACGGAAGCCAACATCGGTCGCCAGCTTTTCGGACCGTCCGACCTGGGACAGAACAAGGCACAATGCCTCGTCACCCGGATAAACAACTTTTTCGGGAATGACTGGAAGGCGCAAGCGGACATCTATCCGGCAGTATTGAAGGATACCAGACGGGACAACCTGGCCAATATCACGATTACCTGTACCGATAACATCAAGTCACGGATCGACTTGTGGAATCTGTTGAGGGCTTTGCCGCAACCGACATACTGCACTTACGAGACCCCCTTGTACTGGATGGATTTCGGAAACACGCAGACCACGGGGCAAGTCGTGCTGGGTACCGTACCGAAGAAAATCAAACAGCCGACGTCCAAACTTTATGAAACCGTCAATTCGCTAAAAGTCATCACCCGCATGGTGAAATACGCGAGAGTGAAGGAAACCGATTCCGGCCCGAGTTGTTCGCTGGCTGAAGCGTTGGAAAGACAGGACCTGTTTATTAACTCCACACTGGCACAACTCGGATGCGGCATCCTATGGAAGATGTTCCGAAACGGAGTGATCGAGCATAACGGATTGTACCTGAACCTGGACACGATGAAAGTGAACCCGATAATCATATAGACAGGTCAGCAGTTATAAATTCTTTCGCTTGAATGGAAAGAGTTCAGGAAACAGCCTCTCCATTTTGAGTTTTCCATTTTCTATATGGCAAGATATTCTTTGCATTGGCTCTGACACTCCGTTTCAAGTCTTCACGCAATATACAGAACGCGGTCTTTTACTTTATCATATTATGTCATATTACTCAATACAATGCTTTAGATAAAAATAATTAAAGCGTCTTTTATCAATCAAGAATAGTTTAGCTGGAGATATACATAACAGCTTGAAGTTTTTTGAATTACTTCCTGTTTTTATTCCATATGTTAAACTAATAATTGATTGTTTATGACTAGTGTAAAAGTAAAATTCAGTCCTTCATCCGTTATCCTTAAAGAGGGAACGGTTCATTATCAAATAATTCATCATTGTAAAGTACGGCATATCCGCACCGGTTACAAACTGTTTCCAAGTGAGTGGATTTCTGCTTCCGGTGAAATCAATGTCTCGGCAGGAAGTGGAGAAGGCCGAAAAAGCTATCTTGCCGCATTAAAAAATCAAATTGATAAAGACCTTTTCCGAATAAAGAAATGCATCAACCGATTGAATCAGGAAGACACTCCTTTCACTGTGGACCGTATAATAGAACTTTACACTGCTCCTGAAGGGAATTGCACTTTCCTTTTATATGGAAAAGAACTGCTGGTAGAATTGAGGCAGATAGGTAAGGTACGCACAGCCGGCACCTATCAGAATGCCTTGAACAGTTTTGAGCGGTTTCGGGGACACCGGGGCGATATCCCATTGGATGAACTGGATTCCAATCAGATGATAACCTATGAAAGCTGGCTCAAAGGAACCGGTGTCTGTCCGAATACCAGTTCGTATTATATGCGTAACCTCAGGGCCATTTATAACCGGGCCGTGAGTGAAGGGCTTGTTGTTCAACGAAATCCCTTCAAGCATGTCTATACCGGCATAGACAAAACAAAGAAACGGGCGGTTTCCCTCAGCGTGATTCGAAGAATACGGGATTTAGATCTTAATAAAAAGTCTCTCATTTTTGCCAGGGACATCTTTATGTTCAGTTTTTATACACGTGGAATGTCCTTTGTGGATATGGCATTCCTGAAAAAGAAAGACCTCCAGAATGGAATCCTGACCTATCGGAGAAAAAAAACCGATCAGCAATTGTTTATCAAATGGGAAAAGCCAATGCAGGAACTTATTGATAAATACAATACCTCTGAAACTTCCTACCTGCTACCAATTATTCAGAACAATGGTGTGGACGAATGGCATCAATACCAAAATGAAGCGCACCGTATCAACAGAAATTTGAAACACATTGGCAAACAAATAGGTTTAGGTATTCCACTTACCACCTATGTTGCGCGCCATGCTTGGGCCAGCATCGCTCAAAGTAAAAATGTTTCTTTGCCTGTTATCAGTGAGGCACTGGGACATGATTCGGAGCAAACCACCCGAATTTATCTTGCCTCTTTAGACACATCTATTGTAGACAAGGCGAATAGTCTCATTTTGATGTCTATATAAATACCGAAAAAGGTACATATCTTCTTAAGAGAAGTACATCTTTTAGTTATAAAGCGATAATAACTTGATAAACAAAGTCATGTTAGAGGATATATGGGGATGATTGTTTTTCATTTTACGCATTATGTTGAAGATTCTTAAAAATAAGTAGTAAAAAAAAGTTCACTTTATGCCTTGATTTTTAGATTTTTTCGTACTTTTGCAAACGAAATATACTTCTCTTAAGAAGATAAAGTGACTATCGCTACTCTTTCAAGTTCATTATATAGATGTACTTCTCTTAAGAAGAGTAGTATGTTTTAGTATAAGTGAATACTTGCCTTCTAGAATAGCGATGCAAGGGATGATTAAAGGAACAAAAGATTCCTACTTTTGGAAAGTATTATATAACTGCTTGATTATTAGTAAATAGATCGATCAAGCAGGATTGGTAATATTTGCCTAAACTAAAGCATTTCGATGGAAAATACTGAATACGCACAATGGTATGTCATGCGTGATTTGAAACGGTGCAATGCTAAAAAGCCGGCATACAAACAATTGCAAGAAGCGGGTGTAAAGGTATTTGTCCCCTTGAAGTGGCAAATCATTTTGCAAAAGGATAAAAAGGTACGTGAGAAAGTTCCGGTCATTCAAGATTTGCTCTTTGTTTATGATTCCCGTCGGCATTTGGACTCCATTGTGGAAAGAACCAAAACGCTTCAATACCGTTGGTTGCGGAATACGTTCCGGGAACCTATGACTGTGTCTGATTTGGAAATGGACAGATTCATACAAGCCGTCAGCAGTTCCGATTCACCCAAATATTATTTGCCGGAAGAGATAACCCCTCAGATGTGCGGACGTAAAATTCGGATTATCGGAGGCTCTCTCAATGGATATGAGGGCTGTTTGCTTAAAATACGAGGCAGCAAGATAAAACGCTTGCTTGTCGAATTAAAGGGTTATCTCGCTGTTGCGGTGGAGGTTCTTCCTGAATATATTCAATTTGTCTGATACGATATTTATGACTGTTGTTTCGAATGTAATGGACAATCCCAGTGCCTTTTGGGTTGTCAATTCCTTATTTGTATTCGCCTTGAGCGTATTTTGTGCCGGCGTCTTGATTCCACAAATCTTGTTGATATCATTTCGTAAGCGTCTGTTTGATGTGCCTGATGAACGGAAGATCCATCAGGGGGTAGTACCCCGTTTAGGAGGGATAGCCTTCAAACCGGTTGTCTTTTTCTCGGTGGCACTTGCTTTGGGACTCAATATGTTGTTGGGGTACGGTCAGCTTCTTGGTAATATCGGCAGTGAAAGCCGCCCGTTGGCATTCGGCTTCTGTACCATTATAATGCTTTATCTGGTTGGGATGGCTGATGACCTGATTGGTATCCGTTACCGTGCCAAGTTCGCCATACAGATTATTTGCGGATTACTGGTCATTGCAGGCGGGCTGTGGATCAATAACCTGCACGGTTTGCTGTTTATTCACGCTCTTCCTGAATGGATTGGATACCCCATTACCTTATTCGCCGTGGTATTTATTATCAATGCCATCAATCTGATAGATGGGATAGACGGATTGGCTTCCGGATTGTGTGGAGTAGCTATGCTTTTTTATGGTTTGGTGTTTTTTATAATAGGTGAATACATTTATGCCCTGCTCGCTTTTGCGACACTTGGAGTGCTCGTCCCCTTTTTCTATTATAACGTATTTGGAGATCCTGCCAAAAAGAACAAAATATTCATGGGTGATACCGGCAGCTTGACGATTGGTATGATGACTTGCATTTTAAGTCTGAAACTGCTTGACGGGTTTCCGGTAAATCACTCTATGCAACAGCCTAATGCTTTCTTTTTAGCCTATTCACCGCTTATCATTCCCTGTTTTGATGTGGTACGGGTTTATTTGCACCGTGTGCGAAACGGAAAGAATCCCTTTTTGCCAGATAAGAACCATATCCATCACAAAATGCTTGCTGTTGGCATGAGACAGCGTACAGTTATGATTGCCATTGTACTGGTATCTGTCTGTTTTACACTGTGCAATATTCTGCTTTCACGTTATATAAATGTAACCTTGCTTTTAATACTGGACATCTTTATATGGATCTTGGGTAATCTATGGTTAACCCGTAGAATCCATATAGCTCATTCGAAACTATAGTTTTATATCAATATGAATTTTTGCAAAAATTTAATTGGGGCAATATTACTCCTGTTTTTAGGAGCTTGCTCAACTTCAAAAGAAGTCACTTATTTTCAAGATTTACGTCCGGGCGAAAGCGAATTGGCGCTTACCGCTCCGGTAGAGATTAAGATTCAACCGAAAGACAAATTGTCTATTTTAGTCAACAGCCAGGATTTGCGCCTGACCAACCTGTTTAACTTGCCGATTGTTTCTCAACAGATCGGCATGGAGGGCTCTTCCGGTTCTAATCGTGGTGTGTCCGGTTATACGGTAGATTCCAAAGGGAACATTGACTTTCCCGTATTGGGAGAAATTCACATAGCCGGTATGACCCGTGAAGAGGTGGCTGCCTATATTAAGAAAGAGCTACAGTCGCATGATTTGATTAAAGACCCTGTCGTTACGGTGGAATATATGAATCTCAGCGTAGCCGTAATGGGTGAAGTGAACAATCCCGGCCGTTTTAGTATCGACAAGGATAACCTTACAATCCTGGATGCCTTAAGCCAAGCGGGAGACCTCACTATTTACGGAAAGAGAGAAAAGGTATTAGTATTACGTAAAGAAGAAGGAAAACAGCGGGTTTATGGTGTCAATCTCTGTTCGGCTGAGCATCTTTATACTTCACCTGCCTATTATCTGCAACAGAATGATGTGGTATATGTGGAGCCTAATGCCACCAAAGCCCGTCAGTCTACCGTAAACGGGAACAATGTGCGCAGCACCTCTTTCTGGATTTCCCTGGCTTCTTTATTGACCTCCATCGCTGTACTTATCGCTAAATAAAAAAGAGAAATGGCTACTATTCAGAATAAATCAACAGTACAAAATACGCAGGATTTCATTACCATACAGGATTTGTTTTACCTCTGTCTCGACAAATGGCACTGGTTTGCCATTTCATTGGCCTTATGTTTGGGGGTTGCGACCTTTTATCTGTTGAGAACCCCATCGGTATATGTCAGAACTGCCTCTATTTTGATTAAGGACGATTCCAAAGGGAAATCTTCTTCTACGGATATGGAGTCTTTTTCCGATCTGGGACTGTTTACGACCAACACCAATGTCTATAACGAGATGGGAACTTTGAAGTCTCCCGACATCATGCGTGAAGTGGTGTCTCGATTGCATTTGGAAATGAATTATCAGACAGACGGACGTTTTCATAAACAGACTGTGTATGGAAACCAACTTCCTGTCCAGGTGGTGATTCCTAATCTTTCCGAGAATGAATCCGCAACTTTCGAACTGCATCTGGCAAAGGATGGTGCAGTGGAATTATCCTCTTTTACACGGAATGGAACAGAAATAGAAAATGATGGTTTTGTGAAAGGCAATTTGAATGACAGTATTCAAAGCCCCCTAGGCCCTATTGTCGTTATTCCATCGGCTGCTTATTCAGATAAAACGGTAAGCACAATTTATGTAACCCGCCAGTCTTTGTCTGCGGCATCAGCTGGCTGTTCAGCTCGCTTGAATATATCCCAGAACGATGAGAAGTCCAATATCATCACGTTGTCTTTTCAGGATGTGTCCACCCAACGGGCGGAAGATGTGCTCAATACCCTTATATCCGTTTACAATGAGAACTGGGTAAGGGACAAGAATCAGATAGCGGTCAGTACCTCCATGTTCATCAATGAGCGTTTGGGTGTGATAGAGGGTGAGCTTGGCAATGTGGATGATGATATATCTTCTTTCAAAAGTGAGCATTTGCTGCCGGATGTACAGGCGGCGGCAAATATGTATATGACTCAAGCCAATGAAGCCAATGCCGCAATTCGTGAATTGAACAACCAGGCATATATGGCCCGATACATAAAGAACTATTTGACCAATGAAAACAATAAACATCAGTTACTCCCTGCCAATTCCGGCATTGAAAATGCAAGCCTTGCCACACAACTGAATGAATATAATACCAAGTTATTGGAGCGCAATAGCTTGGTGTCTCACAGTAGTGCCAAGAACCCCTTAGTCAGGGAAATGGACAAGTCGTTGGATGATATGCGAAGCGCTTTGATCACTTCCATTGACAACCAAATGGTAGCTTTGCGTGCACAAATCAGAAGTTTGGAGGCCATTGGGGGACAGGCAACTTCGCAGATTGCCTCCAACCCGAAGCAGTCCAAATACCTGCTTAGCGTGGAACGCCAACAAAAGGTGAAGGAGTCACTTTACCTATATCTGTTACAAAAACGTGAGGAGAACGAGCTTTCTCAGGCATTTACGGCCTACAATACCCGTATTATAACAAAACCTGGAGGAAGCATGATTCCTACCGCTCCCGTAAAGAAGAACATTTTCCTGGTGGCTTTTGCCTTGGGTATATTGATACCGGTAGTCATCATCTTCATTCGTGAGAACATGAATACCCGTGTTCGTGGAAGAAAGGACTTGGATGGCCTAAGTGTTCCCTTTATCGGAGAGATTCCTTTGTCTATACGTGGTAAGAAAAGAGTAAAATCATATGAGGCACATGCCATTGTGGTTAAAGAAGGAAGCCGTGATATTATGAATGAGGCTTTTCGTGTCTTGCGTACCAATCTGGAATTCATGATTGGCAAAGATCAATCCTCCAATGTGATTGTAGTTACCTCGTTCAATCCGGGCAGTGGAAAATCGTTCTTGACCATGAACATAGCCATAAGTCTTGCCATCAAAAATAAAAAAGTATTGGTTATTGACGGCGACCTTCGCCATGCCTCTGCTTCAGCTTATATCCATTCGCCCAAAATTGGTTTGAGTAATTATTTAGGAGGACAGATCGACAAACTTTCGGATATTATTGTTACGAACGAGCAGCACCCTTCATTCAGTTTCATCCCCGTCGGCACTATCCCCCCCAACCCGACCGAACTGTTGTTCGATGACCGTCTACAGAAAGCAATCCATACCTTAAAGCAGCAATATGATGTTGTATTGATAGACTGCCCGCCAGTTGAATTGGTGGCCGATACGCAAATCATAGAGAAACTGGCCGACCGTACCGTTTTTGTGGTACGTGCAGGCTTGCTGGAACGCAGCATGCTTCCGGAGTTGGAAAACATCTATCGAGAAAAGAAATACAAGAATATGTCTGTAATCCTCAATGGGACGGAAGGCTCTGGCGGACGTTATGGTTATCGTTACGGCTATCAGTATGGTTATGGAAGCGGTTCTTATTATGGAAACAATGACAGGTCCAAGTAATCATGTGGTTGTTTCATAAAACAACAGTCCTTTCTCGAAGTGGCTTACTCAAAGGTATGGTGGATTGCCATAGTCACCTGCTTCCCGGAGTAGACGACGGTGTACAATCTATGGAAGAGTCTCTGCAAATTTTGCGGGAAATGGAGCAACAAGGGATTCGTAGAGTATGGCTCACACCCCACATCATGGAAGACATCCCCAACGAGACCCTTGCGCTGCAGCGTAAGTTCCGGGAACTGTTGCAGCAGTACCGTGGCGCGGTGGAGCTGAAGCTTGCTGCGGAATATATGCTTGATAATCTTTTTGAAGAGCGATTGGAGAAAGAGGATTTGCTTCTTTTGGAAGAAGGAAAACGTTTTTTGTTGGTGGAGACCTCCTACTTCAACCCTCCGATGGATCTTTTGTCCGTTCTGCAACGCATTCAAAAGAAAGGTTATTATCCTTTGCTGGCACATCCGGAACGGTATGAATATATGCAGAAGGAAGACTATAATACTTTGAAAGAGGAACATATTTCGTTTCAGTTGAATCTGCCGTCACTGGCAGGTATGTATGGAAAGCATGTACAGAAAAAGGCGGAAGATTTGTTAAAAGCCGGAATGTATGATAGGATGGGGGGAGATACACATTCTTGTCATCGTTATCAGCAAATGCTTTTCTCTTCAATAAAACATAACCAGACAAAGCTCTTGGACGGGGTGAATGCTAATACATTATAATTCATGAAAAGAATTCCTAATTATATCGATTCCCATGATTTACCCAGTTTCAAGAAGATTCTCGGCGATGGTTCGGACTATGGCACTGTGGGAAGATAATTTTTTATGTAGAAGATTATGATAAATCAAGAAACTAAAACACGCATACAAAAATACTTTGACGAAGCGTGTAAGGAACTTCATATTGACAGTTCTTTGTACACCTTACGTTTTTGCATAGATGACGGCAGATTCCCTTCTGCATTTAACTCTGCAGAATGGGGTGGAAACACCTTGTATATTAATGAAGAATGGGTAGAACTATGCTTGCGAAGTGATTGCGAGTTTGATTTGAGATACATCCTCAGCCATGAAGCTCGTCATCTTTACCAACATCAAGTGATAGCAGATTTCAAGCAAAGAGGAAAATCAAGCGAACTTCCTGCTGTCATCAATCAATGGGAATATGAATTTCTGCACTATATCAGAAACGAGGGCGATGAAGATAGTATGGACAAGAATACAAACCAACAGGTTGAAATAGACGCTAATGCCTTTGCCAATTGTATGCTTATCAAAAATGGTTTGGGGGCAAGAATCAAATCTGGTCAAGAAAAAATCATGGAAAAGGCTATCAAGGCATTGGCGAAAAAGATGTGGAATATTAAAATTGCTTGATGCATACGTATGCTTCAAAATTAGTAGATAATATCACTAGTGTCTCTTAAAAAAATGCAAAACATCTCAATATGGCTCATTATGATGTAAAATCCAATTCCAACTGACCGTCATTTTTATAAAGAATGTCGTATTCAGCATAGCTAAATAAATCCTTGATATTGTCTTTCACAAGTATAGAACTACCAAGGTCCTCATTACTTCATAAATGTCCCTATTGAGTTTTAATACACTCTCAATAATGGCTACCAAACAATAAATAATGATAGCCACATATATTTGTATTCTGACTGTATTCTCAGAGTTTCCCCAAAAGGATTTTACTCGAAGATGCTGCTATCCAACTGGGTATGGACTTTGATACCAGACTTTGTGCTCCTGAATCGGGTTCAATCATACAATGACAGGCACAAGTCTATTGCTGTTGAATCAAAAGCATAAAAAGTTCCGTTCAAATCGAACTCCTTGTCAATTCGCTTTTGTTGAGCCATGTTTACCATGTGATAGGCAAAAGCTTCAAAAAGAAGATAATCTCTTAGCATATCGCTCAAAATAGCGTTTTAGAAGGAATGAAGTCATTTGATTGAAAACATATTTCTTAATATTCATAGCTATTGCAATTTGGCTCAGTCCCTAAGATAGCTGATTCAAATGTGCGACAAGCATTTTTTGAAAATAAATATTGTAATTCAAATAATTAACGTATCTCTTTACAATTATTAAGAGACACTAGTGATTCTCATGAATATTTTTGAAATAGAAAGAAGTAAAAGAGACGCCGACTTTATAAAGCAGAATGGGGAACTGGAGTTGGAAGTTGCAGCCGACATTATCGAGACATACAAAGATGTCCCGTATGTTGGTTCTCTCCTTAAATTTGGGAAGGTTTTTATCAACGTCAAAGACTGGTGTTTTACGAAGAAACTGGCCAAATTTCTCATAGTGTCAGAAGACATTGACGATAAAATCAAGAATCAGTTCTATTCTAGCCTGAGTCAAGAAAATTATAAACACATCTCTGCATATTTGATTCACCTGCTTAGCACAGAAGAAAACAAGGCGATGATTATGGGCAGCATCTACAAGGCAAGATTAATGAATAGAATCAATAATAACGAGATGCTCAGGCTCTGTTCTGTCGTAGCCAGAGCATTCTTGCCTGACCTCAAAAGTCTTCCTGACTACTTGGAGGAGAATACAAACATTTCTATAGAAGCCCAATCAATCATTAATCTTGGGCTTATAGATAATTTTCTCGGCGGTGAATGGACTAATCATAAAAGTTGCTGCTTGAATGGTACTGGAAAACTTTTCCATGACATATTGAGCGAGTCTGGTTGGCTGTAAAATAACTAATGTAAAAAAATAAGTAGATTAATTTTAACTTCCATATTGGTTATGATTGAAAAAATTCTGTCAATTCTTTTAGATGAAGACAAGGCTAAAGGAATCCATTATCTTTTTAGATACAGAAAGCATGTTGATTTCCTGAAAACAATATATACTAATTTTAAGTATTTCCCTATTTCTGATGCTTTAAAATTTCCTATTGTGATTGGCAAGAACACGGATATTAAACTGGGGTCAATAAAGTTTAACTGCCCTATAAAACCTTCTCTTGTCCGATTGGGAACACAGCCTATCCCTGTAATTGAGGATGGATTTTCAAGATTAGTTGTCAAAAATAGCGGAACAATCGAAATAGGTGGTCTTTTTATATGCCAAACGGGGGTAAAAATATTAATTAGAGAAGGTGCTGTTTTTTCGGTAGCTGATAAAGTGAAATTTGGCCATCTAAGTAAAGTCGTATGTCACAAGAAAATATCCATAGGAAATGATTTTAGAATGTCTTGGGAGTGCCAGATATTTGACACCGATTTTCATTTTGTCTATAATACAGAAAAAAACAAGTATTATCCCCGGTTAAAACCTGTTATTATCGGAAACGATGTATTTGTGGGTAATCGTTCTACAATCGGTAAAGGAACGATCTTACCAAATGGTTCGATTGTGTCATGTAACTCAAATGTTTCAGGTGACTTTTCTATAAATGGTGATAACATTCTCATTAAAGGGAATCCTGCTGTGTTCGTGAAAAACAATTTAATAATGGGTAGTAATAGCTTTTATCCGGAAAAGGAAGAAATAGTCGCTCAAATGTTAAACGAATAATGATTCAAATAATCCATTCACAATGAGCAGCATCAAGAAAGATCTAGCCAAAAATACTATTTGGAATAGTGTAGAGCGCTTCTCTAATATGGGTATTCAACTATTGTGTACCTTTATTTTGGCAAGATATCTCACACCTTCTGACTATGGTATAATTGGTATGCTTGCAGTATTTAATGCCGTTGCAAATAGCTTTATAGATTCAGGCTTTGGTCTTTCTCTAATCAGAGAAAAAATGGTATCTCGAGAGGATTATTCTACAATACTTTATTTTAATGTTGTATTGTCTATGTTTTTTTACATAGCACTATACTTATGTTCGGGGTTAATCGCGGATTTTTATAATCAACCAATCCTTGTTGATCTGAGTAAGGTAGTGTTCCTAATGTTACCGTTTCAGGCTGTAGGACTTGTTCAGAATACTATATTGCAAAAAGAGCTAAAATTCAAAAAACTATGTATTATCTCTATATCATCATCTATAATTTCTGCAATTGTTGCTATTATTTTTGCATATATTTATGAGAATGTGTGGGCTTTAGCAATCCAAATGGTATTGAGTCAGTTCCTGCGATCGTTGTTTCTGTGGATATCAACAGATTTTGTACCTATATTAAAATTCTCAAAGGTCAGTTTTGCTAAATATTTTGCTTTTTCTAAGGATATTCTTATCTCTGGACTTATAGGAAATATTATTGGTAATATACAGTCCATTTTAATAGGGAAATATTATTCTGCTTCAGATTTAGGGTTTTACTCTCAAGCTGACAGAATAAAAACCATAGCCTCTACATCAACTACAGGGGTTATACAAAATGTAACATATCCAACATTAGCAAAAGTCTACAATGATGGAGGAGATTTAAAAGGAGCATATAAAAAAGTAATAATGATAACAATCCTTTTTGTCGGTTCTGTAATGTCGCTATTAATGGGTATATCCTCAGATTTGTTTGGAATATTGATGGGTTCTCAATGGCGTGAGGCCGGCGTGTATTTTTTGTTGTTAGGTATAAGTGGATTGCTCTTTCCACTGCATAGTGTTAATCAAAATATTTTACTTGTAAAAGGAGAGTCAAAAAAAATACTTTATCTGGAAATCAGCAGGAGATGCATTATGTTGATTATCGTATTCATTACAATACATTTCAACGTCTATCTATTTGCCGCAGGTTTATCTATATATTCTTTTCTACTTCTTTTCCTCAACCTTTCGGTATGTGGAAAGCCCATCGGTTATGGTATATGGAGTCAGTTAAGGGATGTTTCTCCTACTTTATTGAAACAGATTTTTGTAACTCTGCTTTGCCTTGTCGTTTCAAATTTTATGGAGGATATAAATATCTATTTTAGAGTAGTCGTTACATTGCTTTTGGGCTGTTCACTTCTATTATTACTTTTTGTGAGAGACCCTTATTTTAAAATGGGTATAAAGCTGCTTCCAATAAAACGTAAGTAATTATGCTGGGATTGGTTGTATTATTAATTGCGCTCCTTCTGCATTTTACCGGTTATAGAAGATATAGCCTATTGCTGTTTGTATTCATGGCTTTGCGTTACATGAAAATTGTACCAATGGCAGTTATGGCCGTAAATGGTATTGATTTAGCTATTGTCTATATGATAATAGTAACTGTAAGTCAACGTATCCAAACGCTTGCTTTTACAGAAGATTCTAAATTGTTATTCTGTATCAGCCGACTCTCCCTTTTCCTAATTATATCTTTTGCAGTGGGAATGATATATTATGGTCTTACTCCTTTTCAATCCTTTATGGGATGCCGCCAATTGTGGCTGTTTCCGGCATATTTTTTTCTAAGAGACGTACCAAAAGATGATATCATTTGGCTTTTTAAGGCATTATATTATATTACTCTTATTCATGCATTGTTATACATAATACAGTGTTCAACAGGTTTGCCTGTATTAGGAGTGGCAACACCGGAGTATGATCGAATCACTCATACGCTTAGATATAACAATCATCCTGTTTACATGACCTTGTTTTTCTATCTGTCTTTATTATTTCCCAACTACATAGGAAAACAAATCTCCAAGTTTTCAGCAATAGTATTTGCTGCCGCAGTCTTTATTACAATGACAAGAACCATTATGGTGTTTGTTGTCTTATTTACATTTCTTGGAATATTTTTAAGTGGTAAAAAATCTACAATACTAAAGTTTTCAATAATTGGTGCTATTCTTTTTATCCCATTGTCAGATGCATTGCTATCAAGATTTGGTGAAAAAGCTGGTACAAAAGGTGATATTTTTGCATTTATTCATGGGCGGTTTATAGATTATGCACACACGGGTAAAGCGCATGATGATGTTGGGACATTAACATATCGTTTTGCTTGGGTTTATGAGAGGGCAGAATATATGTTGACAAACGGTATTGTTGAATCGGTTTTTGGATTGGGTTTCCTGCCTCCATCAGAACCGGAAGTCGCAAAACGGCTATATAATTTCAAAATAGGTCTTGTTGACCAGAACAAGATTATTAGTCCAACATTTACACCGGACATAGGATATGGTAATATCATTGCGCAATATGGTTTTCTGGGTGCATTCTTTTTTATCTCTCTTTGGGTTAGGCTCGTAAAAATTCATTTTGAAAATAGAGAATATCACCCAATCACATTTTGCATGTATTTATATCTATTGACTCTATTCGCATTGAGTATCTCTGGACCAGGAATATCATATCAAGATATGCTTATACTACCATTTTTATCCTCTAATTTGGCACTAATGCCATCGACAAATGAAAAATCTATCAAAAATTATTAGTAGCAGCTATGATAATAATCCACATAGAATCTGGTCTGGGCAACCAGATGCTTTCCTATTGTGAATATCTTTCACTGAAATATGCCAATCCGAATCAGGAGTTTTTTGCAGAAACGATAGTTTTTGAAATTCCTGAGTGTAACGAGGTCATTTGCCAATGGAACGGTTATGAACTTGAGAAGATTTTTGGTATCAAAGAACCAAAGAACATCAAGTCTCTCTTTTCGGACGACGAGTGGACTCAGATAATATCAGAAATTCGTGCAACAAAATTCTGGATTCACAACTGGAATTATCCCGTTGTATTCACGGAGGTTCTGAATCGTCATGGTCTTCAACTTGAAAATGTTCGTGGCGACTTTGATCCTAACCATAATATTATTACAGGTACGGAAGACCAGCATAAAACGTGGAAGGACAGACTCAGAGAGTCATATATTGGAAATACAGTAAAGCGCGTACTTCAGTCTCTCAACGAAGAGAAATACGCTTATGCAAACGATTCTCGTGACAAACTGTTCTGTCATACAGATAGCGATATTTTCACTGGCCAGTGGTTAAAATTTAGCAATCGTGGAAATGATATCCATTTGATTGAGGCTCAGATACGAGAGTCATTCAGGTTTCCCGAGATAGTGGATGAACAGAACCTACAGATGGTTGAATACCTCAAAACCGTCAATTCTGTAGCTATTCATGCTCGTAGAGGTGATGCACTTGGCGGGCTTGCATGGTGTTATAAGTATGGTTATTTCAAGCGTGCTGTAAAATACATCCGAAAGCATGTAGATAATCCGGAATTTGTATTCTTCACCAATCCAGGTAGCGTGGAATGGTGCAGAGATAACGCTAAGTTATTCGGCCTTGACATACGTAAGGACACCATCAAGTTTGTTGACTGGAATAAGGGCGAAGACAGTTTCCGTGATATGCAGCTTATGGCCATGTGCAAGCATAATATTATAGTTCCAAGTTCTTTTGGGTGGTGGGGTACTTTCTTCAACACCAATCCAAATAAGATCACTATTTCTCCTTCTATTACAATTAACACCACAAATCATTGTTAAGATATGGCTGATTCTCGCTTCGTGAAATTGTTATCCATCCCTAAATCAATTTACGTTTCTGTCAAACTATTGGGCTGGGGGGGGGTAAAATATGCTCTCAAACTTCCTATATTCGTAAGATATAACTGTGTACTTAATTGTCTTGATGGAAAGGTGATAGTTAAGAAAACTCCAATCACACCCAAAATGTTGAGCATAGGCTTTTCATCAACTGGTATATTTGACAAGAAGTATTCTCGAACAATATTAGAGATAGCTGGTTTAATAGAACTCGAAGGACCTGTATGTTTTGGACAAGGCACAAGACTTAGTGTAGGCAAAACAGGAACATTATCGCTTGGAGCAGGTTTTTCAAGTACTGCGGAAAGCACATTTGTATGTGTCAACAAAATGCACATGGGTGTTGGTACGGCTATTGGCTGGAGTGCAATGGTAATGGATACAGACTGGCATTCCGTTATGAATACAGAAACAGGAGAATTATATCAAGCCGCTGGCGAGGTCTATATTGGTGACTATTGTTGGATAGGAACTCGTAGTTTAGTTCTCAAGAATACATTGATACCAAATGGTTGTATTCTTGCTGCTAATTCAACTGCAAATAAAAAGTATAACACCCCCAATACGTTGTTAGCAGGTACTCCTGCTATTGAAAAGAAACATAATGTAATAAAGTCAACTAATGGAGACATCCAATTTATTGAAAAATGAAACGTTACGAGCATATTGACATTTCTAAGGGTATAGGTATCCTACTAGTCGTATTCTTTCACCTACCAGGTGTTAACAGATTAATATATTTTAACAATTGGGGGGGGTGGATTACAACCTTTTATATGCCACTATTCTTTACCCTGAGTGGATTGTTCTTTAAAGCCGATAAACCACTGAAGCGTATAAAGAGGTTAATGGTTCCATACATCTCATTCTACATAATCGGGTATGCTTTTGAGGCAGCCAAGACCATTACCAAACACGGACAGCTTGATTTAATGGATTTCTTTGACCCCCTTTTAGGAGCAACACATGGGTATGCAAATACACCTGTATGGTTCTTGCTTTCATTAGCAGAAATCTCATTAATAGGCTATGTGCTGTTGCGGTATCTTCCTAACCTATTTGCATTTGTCGTAAGTATGGTATTAGGAATAGTAGGATACTATTGTGGAAAGTATAATGTGTTACAGCCATATTACGTGAATGTATCATTAATGTGTATACCCTTTTTCCTTGGAGGATCCTTTTTTAAGGACTTTCTCTTGAAAAAGCAAAAATATCCTTTTGTGGGTATTGGGTTACTGCTGATATCGTGGTTTCTTTATTTACCCAATACACCGTCATGTAATGTCAGTCAATGCTATATTTCATGCTCAATGTTTCAGTTTGCTTTGGTTTCCTCTTTAGCCACTATCGGTATTGTGCTTCTTTCCGGTGACATTGCCAAATATACGAAGTTTACATCTAATGCATTCTGCCATTATGGAGCAAACTCATTAATCGTTCTCTGTACTCACATGTTGTTTGTTAATATACCTGTGTTTGTTAATAAGGTCTTGCATATAAATTCATTATCCATCATCATTGGATTTTTCATTTTACTTTTTGTTGAGATACCTGTAATCAAAGTTATCAATCAAAGATTCAAAATACTCATTTCAAAATAATGTCTGAAAAAGTAAGATACGATAACATTGACGTTGCTCGTGGATTAGCAATGCTTGTCATCATTCAGTGGCATGTTGTGGGCATGCATACAACATGGACAGATGGTTGGGTAATGCCCATCTTCTTTATCATTATGGGCGTATTCTACAAGCAGGAGTCTTCTTTCAAGGTGATGGCTATAAAGAAACTCAACACCATTGTGATCCCAATGGCTTTTTTCTCAGTTCCGATGTTTATCATAAGCATATTTGAGAAAGGCTTTATGACCACATTGTTGAAAGTTGCAAATCCATATAGTATGATTCATGGCGTTTCGTGGTTCTTTATATGCACATTGTGGTGTTATGTCATCAACTATATTCTACATAAATACATACATAATAGCAAACTGTTGTTCCTTGCAATGATAGTTTTGTCCGCTGTGAGCTATTATATCACCAGTACGTATTCTTTTCATGGCCACAAACTTGTACTTCCTCTATTTTGTAGTACAGCATTAACAGCCATGGGTTATCTAGCAATAGGTGAGTTTGTTAGGAAGTATTTCCTATATAGGGGGGGATTCTATCTTGCTGATAATTACCGGTTTATGTATTGTCGTAATAATTCCGTCTGGTATTCAAGATAACTACTGGAATCATTATGAAGATAATTGGTTGAAACTGTTATTAGTTGGTGCAATAGAAAGTTTGGCTTTGATCCAGTTTTGTTCTTATCTTCCTAAACAGTTGGCAATCATCGGAAAATTTTCGCTTTTGATATTACTAATACACCCTTATATTGTTTTGGCAATTTCGCCATTGCATTTAAATATATGGTTATCATACGGAATCGTCACACTAACAACCATCCTTGTTTCGTTTCTTTTATTTAAATATTTGCCACAGATATGTGGCTTCAAACCATTGATAAAACTATCATAGTATGATTCATATTATTATTTTCTCGTTCAATCGCGCTTTGCAGCTTGAGGCATTACTATCAAGTATCCAATGCCATTGGCAGAAGACGAACTATAAGCTCTCCGTGCTTTACAATACCAGTGGTGATGATTTCCAGAAGGGTTATGATATCCTTCAAAAGGAATATCCAGCATATGAGTTTATTAAGGAAACACGTAAGACTTCTGGCTATCACGTCTCGGATTACATGACCCCATACAATCTGAAAAAACTATTGAAGTATCACCACATACGTAAGCAAAAATCCAACTTTCGCGATTTGCTTAATAACATGTTGGCTACTTCCAGTTGTGAATACACCATGTACCTGACCGATGATTCTGCATTCATCCGTGACGTTGAACTGTCAAAGAATGACCTTGCATTCATTGAACAGAATCCGGATATAAATCAGATTTCACTTCGTTTAGGCAAGAACATTACAGAACGTCCAGCAAGTATCCCTGTTAATAACGGTAAGCTTGAATGGGATTTTCATAATCACCGCGATGCTCGCAGTTGGGGTTATAACTTCTCTGTTGACGCACATATCTATAGCACCAAGCTGTGCTTGAAGTTGCAGTCAAAAATCATCTATGCCAACCCCACTACACTTGAAGCAAATATAGTTCATTATGTCATGCCTCGAAACCTGATGGATCATGGCTTGACATACGAGTATCCTTTCATTCTAAGTTTCCCAATCAATATGGTACAGGAGATTGCCGACAATGAATCCATGGGCATATCTATAGAGGACTTAAACAATTATTATCTCGAAGGCAAACGATTGGAATATATCGTGCCTGATGAGATCCTCGAATTCCAACAATATCCCGAGACTGTTTATCTATGCAAGAATGGTCAGAAGGAACTGCTAAAATTGAAATAGTATGAAATATTCAATAATAACCCCTGTCTATAATCGAGCTGATTGTGTCGCGAGATGCTTAGATAGCGTGATTCGCAACCTCCAATGGGGTGTGGAACTGGAGCATATTGTTGTGGATGATGGTTCTCATGATGAGACTCCGAAGATTGTGCAAAACTATGCTGATAAACACCCACATATTAAGTTCATCCCATTTTCACAGAATCGAGGTACCAATGCGGCCCGTAATGCAGCTATTGCAGCGGCTACTGGTGAGTATTGTATCATCTTGGATAGTGATGACTATTTTGTGGATGAGGCAATCAATTTTATAAATTCTATTGCTAGCAATCAAAAGTATATGCACTATTGCTTTGCCGCAGATGATATGGTTGAATACTACCAGAGTTGTTCGTTGCTGATGGGTAAGCAAAAGGCTGAGCTAACTTTCGAGAACTTTCTATTTGAGGAGGTTACTGGAGACTTTGTTCATTGCATCAAGACGGAAACTTTACAGAAATACCCTTTTGATGAAGATTTGAGAATATACGAAGGAGTGTTCTTCAAGCGTTTCTATCGTGAGGCTCAGAAGATTCTTTATACAAATAGAATTGTTACAATTCGCGAAAGAAATCGTACTGATAGCGTAACCAGAAACGTTCTTCGAAATGATAGAAAACAGATTGCAAAGGGGCTTCTTTCTAAACAACTGCTTGTTGAGTGGTATGGTGAGGAACTCTCGCAAAAGCCCAAAGGAGTATCGATTCTTAGAAATGCTTATAAAGTTATGCTGGATTGCAATCTTCTGATTGGTAATTATAAAGATGCAATGGTATGTAAACAAAAACTAGTATCTATTGGAGGTAAGGTTCCTACACATTTGAGATTCGTATATACATTCAATTTGGGTGGTTTGTATTTTTATGCCGGTTGTATTTATGTGTATGTCAGATATTATTTATTAAGATCAAATATAAAATAATGAAAATCGTACATGTTACTTGGATGTTTACATTCGGAGGTATTGAGACCATGTTGGTAAACATCTGTAATGAACAGATAAAGTTGGGGCATGATGTGCATCTGATTGTTATGGAGGACTCTACGGTTGAGAGCACGCTCTATGACAGTCTTGACAAGCGAATAAAGCTCCATTATGGCCATCGCAAGAATGGTGCTAACCTTTTATTGCCGATGTTGCGACTGAATTATCTCCTGTACGAGTTGCATCCCAATGTAATTCATATTCATAGTTCGTCTATGTATAAGTTAATACTTGCACCCTGGCATAAGAAGATTACTAATGCTACATTACATGCACTCCCCAAACCGAAGAATACCCAAAGTATAGATCTTGTACCTCGTGTGTTTGCTATCTCTGATTCCGTTCGACGAGCCCTTCTTGCATATAATGGAACGGAGAGTATCTGTAATCCCAATGGTATTCGTCCGGAACTTATCAAACAACGGCAATCGGGTGATTGGAAAGATATGTTGCAGATAGTACAGGTTGGACGTCTTGACCATGATGACAAAGGACAACATATCTTGATACAGGCTGGTGCAGAACTTTTGAAACGTGGTTACCATAACTTTATGATCAATTTTATAGGCGATGGATCTTCACGCCCATATCTTGAAGGTATGGTGCAAAAGTCTGGCTTAGGACAGAATGTAACCTTCCATGGCATGAAATCCCAATCGTATATCTTTGAGCATGTATGTGATTATGATGTATTCGTTCAGCCAAGCATACGTGAGGGGTTCGGAAATACTGTAGCCGAAGCAATGGCTGCAAAAGTGGCTGTGGTGGTATCTTCCGGCCAAGGCCCTGAAGAGGTTATTGATTATGGTAAGTACGGCTATGTGTTCAAGAATGGCAATCCTATTGATTGTGCAGATAAACTGGAGGTATTTCTGAAACATGAAAACGATCAGCAGCAGGTAGAAGCTGCTTACAAGCGAGTGCTGGACCTGTATGATATCAAAGTTACCGTAAAAACTTATCTTGATAAATACAAGAGAAGATAAGCCATGGAGTATATGACTTTTGAGCATGCCATTCAAACAGGCATTCCTTCCCCTGTTTTGGTTACCCCCCCATCACAGTCAAGCTAAGGGTAAAGACTTGTCACTTGAACTGTTAAAGTTCGTGGCTATGATATTGATTATAAATGTGCATAGTTACATGATGTATCCACCCAAATACGAAATGTTTGCTACTGGCGGTACGATTGGTGATGCACTATTCATGTTTTGTTCTGGATACACATTGTTTCTTGGCAGAATAGACCGATTCGACAATTGGTATAAGAGGCGTATTAATAGAATATACCCCAGTGTATTTGCTTGGGCGATATTCTCGTTCTATTGTTTTGCAGATGACATGAACATTGGACAAATTGTTGGAGGTGCCAGTAGATGGTTTATCCCTTGCATTATGATGTATTATGTACTGCTGTACTTTGTTCGTAAATATCTGATGCGTTTTAAGTGGTGGGTATTTGTTGTGGCTTGCATAATACCGATAGTGAGGTTTGTAATGTATGAAGACATAGGCAGTTATCACATGTATAGAAACCATACCTTTAGATTCTTTTATTGGTTTCCATTTATGCTGATGGGAGCATACATAGGTTCGAAGAATGTAATTCTGAAACAGAAGGTTTGGCGCGATGCTATTATGACTTTAGTGTGTACCGGGTTACACTTGGGCCTTTTGTTGGCGTGTACTAAAAAAGAAAATCTCTGCCCTTACCAGATGTTATCGTTAGTGCCCTTAATGGGCACATGTATCTATTTGTACAATCTGTTTCAGGCGGATATATTTAAACTACTGATGAAGTCTAATGTTGGGTATGGTATTCAGGCTATTGCTGCATTGTGTTTGGAATCATACATTGTTCAGTATGTATTGTTTACAGATAAAATAAATTACCTGTTCCCGTTGAATATTATCATCTTGGTTGTTGAGGTTATTCTATTGGCATACGCCGTGAGGACATTAGGTAGAACATTTAAGCAACTATTTGAAAAAGAAGATTTCAGATGGAAGGAAATCTTTAGACTGGTTTAATGAAATAATTCAAGATATGCGTAGTTATTCAATTAATTGGGGCAAATTTCTGTTTTTCAGATGGTTCCTCGTTAGCTGGACATTGCAGGCGGTACATGTCCTGGACAGGAAAGAAAGAGCTTTTCGTATAGGATTGGAGCTGATACCCGTTGCAGTAATAGTGACATTGGCTTCAGTTTGTATTTATTCGTGGTGGGTGGCCTTGGCTCTATTTGTAGTGCTACATACGTTATTCTGGCTGTTTGATTCTACATGGCTGGTAGGGTTCCGTGAAGTCTATACCGGTTTCAAAGGTAAGGGCATACAGTCAGTAATAGATTATGTAGATTGGGCTGTTGAGGAACTGAAAGATTGTGATAACATCGGTGCTGTTACTATATACGGAAGTATCTGCCGACACATGTACCATGACCGTAGTGATTTTGACCTGCGCATTGTACAGGATTATTCAAGCTTGAAAACGTATTTAATAGGTATCAAATTGAGGGCTGTCGGTATCTGGAAGTACAAAATTCCAATGGATTTGAAGATTGTTGACAGCCAGGATTATCTGCGTAAGGAGATGCGCGAGGATGAGCATCCAATAATAGCATATAATAAGTATGACAGTTTTTATGATATGAAAGGTGATTCATACGAAGCCTTGAAAGCAAATCCTTTAACATATAGAAAAGATTATAAAGGATGAAAGTTTTAAACGTCATTTGGGCATTTGGTACGGGTGGTATAGGCAAGTTGTTTCTGACCTATGCTGCACTGGGAGAATATGACCTCGAATTGCAGATTTCTTCTGTGTGCATTGACCTACAGAATTGTGAGTATGACCGAAAACCTCTGACTGAGGCCGGAATACGGGTAATCGCCATAAAAAACAGAAAAGATATGAGTTGGGTGAAACGTTTGGGCGGCATTGCCCGCGAAGTAAAGCCTGATGTTGTGTTCTGTCATGGTTTTAACGGGCCTGTGATCATCAAGCTGGTAGCATGTTTGGAGCGGTCTCTTCGGGTGCCGATGGTATGTACTTACCATGGTCTGTACAATCCTCCGACTGAGGGCAGGCGGTATATTGCAGACGCCATTAATAAATTGCAAGCCTGGATGTATAAAAGATTTGCACGAACGGTGGTTCTGGTGGCGGAATATAGCGGACTGTACCTGTTGGAGCGCAAAGTGCCCAAAAGCAAACTGGAAGTGGTGTATAATGGTATTGTGGAAAACGAGCCTGCCCTAGAACCTGTTGTGCTAAAATCCGATGGGGTCAGCATCGGAATGGCCGGACGACTGGACGCTATCAAGGGATTGAATTTCTTAATAAAAGCTATTCCGGAAGTCAGGAAGCGTGTGGATGAAAAATTCCACATCTATATCATTGGTGACGGTCCAGAGGAGGAGGCTTTGCGCAATTTGGCAAGAGAACTTGGAGTTGAGGAGTTAATCTGTTTCGAGGGGTATCAGGATAATGTACCTGCTTGGTTAAAAGCATGGGACATATTCTGTCTGCCTTCTCTTCAAGAAAATCATTCCATTGCATTACTGGAAGCAATGCGGGCAGGAAAGGCTATTGTATGTACCTCTGTAGGTGGCAACCCTGAAACGGTCGAGGATGGGAAGGAAGCTCTTGTTGTGCCGGCGAGGAATTCGGAAGCTATTGCTGATGCTCTTGTGAAACTTATCGAATCGGAATCCCTACGAAAGAAGATGGGACATGATGCACGTGAAAGATTCCTCAGAAACTTTACGGAGGATATAATGAAAAAGAAGTTGTGTGAGGTATTAAAGAATGCAACAATAAATCAAAACAAAATATGATGAGAAAGTTTTGGCTGGTCTTGTTTTATGGTTTCGCAAACCATTTGCCAGATTCGTACACTCCTGTATTGGGGGGGGTAAGTAATCGAATCCGTATTTTCCTGTGCAAGCGCATATTTAAGGAGTGCGGGAAAGTATCAACAATAAACAGAAATATTTATTTTGGGAACGGAAAGGATATCGTGATAGGTGATTATAGTGGTATTGGTGCCAATTGTAGCATTCCCAATGACATCCATATAGGTAAATATGTAATGATGGGGCCGTTCCTGTATTGCATTACTTTTGGACATGAGGTGTCTGATACATCAACCCCGATGTGCTTCCAAGGTCACGTGGAAAAAACCAAGGACTCGAACATCGTCATAGGAGACGATGTGTGGATTGGAGCAAATGTCATCATTTCGAAACGTAGGCACATTGGTACTGGATCTATTTTGGCTGCCGGTGCCGTTGTAACGCATGATGTTCCCGATTACGCCATTGTAGGAGGTAATCCTGCAAATGTAATCAGAATGAGAAAATGAAAATTATATTCTTTACGATTGACTGTTTTAAGGGAAGGGAACATCTCATGCCTTGGCGAACAATATTGGAGGTTGCCAAGGTGATGGTGGAATACGGCTATGAGGCAAGCATTTTGAATGCTTGCAGCAACAGTGAGGATGTCATTGATTATGATTGGGCAGGAAGCGATTCGTCGAAACCTGTCCATGTGTGTTCCGTGATAAAGAATAATGAGGCAATCTTTGTCCAATGCACGGAACTAAAACCGGAGATACTTTTCATCCCTTTTACTTTTCGTGATGGGCTGACACCAGCCAAGTGGATTGCTCAAATCAACTGCAAGAAGATTGGTTACATGACAGGAGGGGTGTATGACCTGAAGAGTGGAATGCTGCTGAAGAAGAACGGTGGTTTAGCCGCTGCAAAGCCTTACCTGATGGAGGCTATAACGTCCAAGTGCATTTTTGCTCATACATTGAAAAATATTGGTGTGAGCCATGTGATTGGTTTGACCGATGTGAGTGCCAAAGCAGTGAAGAGAGGCGGCTTTAAAAATGTGACAACCATATACCCTGGCAAGGATTCGTTTGATGAAATTGTACCAGACAACAGTGTCTTGGATAAATATGATTTGAAGGGAAGAAAATGGCTACTATTTAGTGGCGCTCCTGCACCTACTCGTGGGGCAGAGGTGTTGCTGGAGGCTTTAGACAGCGTGAAGGATGATGGTGTCCGGCTTGTCATGTTGATGCGTACGGATGTGGGTTCCCAATATAAGCGGTTTGAAAAGACATTGTCCGGACTGAAACATCCGGAACGAGTAAAGATTATCAAGGATAGACTGACGAGAGAACAGCTTAGGGCTTTTTTTGGCTCTGCTTGGTATGCAATTCTGCCTTTCATCGTGATTCCAAGTGAGGTGCCTTTGACATATTTTGAGTTGCTGAGTTGCGGTACACCTGTAATCACCTTTGTCAATGGAGGTACTACGGAATATCTTAAGTATGGACTGCTGACTGCTGATAAGTCAATCAAAGGATTGGCCATTACAATCGAAAAGGCTTGGAGCGATGTTGCTTTGAGAAATTCAAGGTCTGATAAGGGTAAAATAATAATGAATGCGCATCCTACATGGAGTCAAGTGGGGATGGAATGGATTAACTTATTGAAACAAAATGACTAAATACATCATCATATCAGGCGTGGATGGCAGTGGAAAAACTACAGTCATCGAAGGTGTGCGTGCCCAATTGGAAGCAGAAGGTAAGACTGTTGGATATATTTGGATGCGTTATCATCATAAATTGATAAAAATAATGCATGCCATAGCTAAACTTACAGGATTAAGTAAAAAGGAGAATACCGCAATGGGAGAAATGTGGTTGCACTATTTCTATAAAAGCCCTTTGTTTTGCTGGTTCTACTTATATAGTTCTTATATAGATAGTTGGTTAGCTCGCAAAAAACCAACTAAGTTAAGAACTGATTATGTAATCTGTGACAGATGGGTAAATGACATAATCATTGATATGGGAAGTGAAACTCATAACCTCGACATACTTGACGGCAAATGGTATAAATTATACCAACGGCTTTTGCCTAATGATAGCTTTCAGTTTGTGATAAGCCGTAATCGAGAAGATGTTTTGAATTGCAGAATTGAAAACACCTTTAATGAGGCTTTTGATTATCGGTTTAGGTTATATCAAAAGATAGCTCAAAAGCCAGAAGTCATAAAAATAGATAATACAGGAAGTATCGAAAAAAGCGTTTCCCTGGTTATAGAATCCATAAGAACAAAAGAAAAATTGTAACATGTAAATGTAGTTATGTTGAATAAGACATTGGATATTACGGTAATTATCCTCACCTATAATGAGGAAATACATATCCGTAGGTGCTTGGAGAATGTAACACCTTTTGCCAAGAAGGTATTTGTGGTTGACTCGCCTTCAACTGACAGGACAGTAGAGATTTGCCGGGAGTTTGAGAATGTGGAGGTAGTGGTACATAAGTATCCGGGTAATCAAGCCGAACAGTTCAACTGGGCGTTGGATACATTGCAGATAGAGACCGAATGGATTCTTCGTCTGGATGCGGATGAGTATTTGTTACCCGAATTGGTTGAAGAATTAAAAGAGAGATTACCTGTAATGCCGGAGGGCGTTTCAGCCCTCTCTCTCTCTCGCGCGCGCGCTTATTGTGGTAAGATCTTACATCATGGCATTGTAAATAATGTCAAGATCGTGCGTGTTTTCCGGAAAGGAATGGCTCGTTATGAGCAGCGGTTGATGGATGAGCATTTGGAGATATTGGACGGCGAGACGGCAGAATTGAAACATCAATTTGTGGATGACAACCGAATGACTTTCGGGCAGTTTACAGATAAGCATAATAATTATGCTTCGCGGGAAGCGGCTTTGTTGCTGGATGCAGAGTTTCATTTGACGGGTTCTCAAATCGTATCACAAGATCATGGGAAAGAGGTTGAACGAAAGCGGGCACAGAAAAACCGATATGCGAAGATGCCTTTATTTTGGAGGGCTTTCGGCTACTTTGTTTATCGTTATATCATAAAGTTGGGGTTCTTAGATGGCAAGGAAGGATTCCTCTGGGACTTCTTGCAAGGTTGGTGGTACCGTACTTTGGTGGATAAGATCTAAAGAGGAAATGACTGAAATGAAGATGGCAAAGAATGTGGTGGATTCCTTCGTAATTGCTGCCTATCGTCCATTCATCAAGGCTGACGACATATTTGGGGCAGTTTCATGTATTCTATTATTAAGTATGATTTATAAATTATGGCAAATATACCGACATTGTTAGTTATACTTAACAATATAGAAGAGAGAACGCATAGAAGCCCAAAACATAACATTACATTATAACTTACATGAAAGTATCAGTTATTACCGCTACATGGAACAGCGGTAAAACACTTTGCACGACCTTGGATAGTGTACTCAGCCAAAGTTATCCCGACATAGAGCATATCATTGTGGACGGGGGAAGTACAGACAATACGATGGAAATAGTCCGGGAGTATGAACCTCGTTATAATGGACGATTGCGGTTTATAAGTGAACCGGACAAAGGTCTTTATGATGCTATGAACAAGGGGATTCGGATGTCCACGGGGGAGGTGGTTGGTATCTTGAATTCGGATGATTTTTATACTTCTTCGGATGTAGTGGAAAAATTAGAGAAAGAGCTTGCTACCAACCGAGTGGATGCAGTATATGGAGATATTCATTTCGTGGATGGCAATGACTTGGGTAAATGTGTCCGTTATTATTCGTCAAGACTTTTCCACCGTAGCTGGATGCGACTTGGCTTTATGCCTGCACACCCAAGTTTCTACTGCCGCAAAATTATATATGATAAGTATGGTGGCTTTGATTTGTCTTATAAGATTGCTTCCGACTTTGAATGTCTTTTACGGTTTATTTTCGTACATAAAATACAGACAACATATATCCCAATGGATTTTGTAACCATGCGCACAGGAGGGACTTCCACCAGTGGCTTTGCCAGCCATAAACAAATTATATCCGATCATCAAAAAGCATTCAAACGTAATGGCATATACAGTAATGCCTTTTTGGAATCATTGAGGTATATTTATAAAATTCATGAAGTATTACTAACAAAAATAACAAGATGAAAACAGCTTTAATCACCGGAATTACCGGGCAAGACGGTTCGTTTCTTGCAGAATTTCTATTGGACAAAGGATATGATGTTCATGGTATCATCCGTCGTTCATCAGTTGATTATCGGGAGCGTATTGCTCATTTAGAGGGGAAACCTCATTTTCACTTGCACTATGCGGATATGGGGGACTCTATGTCTTTAGTGAAATTAGTAGGTAAAGTACAGCCTACTGAGATTTACAATTTGGCTGCTCAAAGCCATGTACAGGTGTCGTTTGATGCACCTGAATTTACAGCTGATGTGGACGCTGTAGGAGTACTCCGCATATTGGAGGCGGTTCGTACCAATCATCTGGAGAAAACCTGTAAGATTTATCAGGCTTCAACTTCCGAACTTTATGGCAAGGTAGAAGAAGTTCCTCAAAATGAAAATACACCGTTTCATCCTTACAGCCCTTATGCCGTAGCCAAACTCTACGGCTATTGGATTGTGAAAGAGTACCGCGAGGCTTATAATATGTTCTGTTGTTCGGGTATCCTGTTCAACCACGAATCGGAACGCAGAGGCGAAACCTTTGTAACGCGCAAGATTACATTGGCTGCTGCCCGTATTGCTCAAGGGAAGCAGGATTGTCTGTATCTGGGTAATTTGGATTCCTTACGTGATTGGGGATATGCTAAAGATTATGTGGAATGTATGTGGTTGATTCTTCAACAGGACAAACCGCAGGATTTCGTCATTGCAACAGGTGTACAGCACACTGTTCGCGAATTTGCTACATTGGCATTCCACTATGCCGGCATTGAACTGCGTTGGGAAGGTGAAGGTATAGATGAGAAAGGTATTGATGCAAAGACCGGAAAGGTACTGGTAGCTGTCAGTGAGGATTTCTATCGTCCTACGGATGTTGTCAACCTATGGGGTGATCCTACGAAAGCTAAGAATGAATTGGGATGGAATCCGCAATCCACCTCCTTTGAAGAGTTGGTGAAAATTATGGTGTCTCATGATATGCAAAAAGTGGCTGCGGAACATGTGGCCAACGTAATGCGTACCAACTTGGCCGAATATCTGGAGAAAGGAATTGTAAAATGATGGATAAGAACGCAAAAATATATGTAGCAGGACACCGTGGGATGGTGGGTTCTGCCATTGTCCGTGAGTTACATCGGCAAGGGTATATGAATATTACCACTCGTACTCATGCAGAATTGGATTTGACACGGCAAGAAGCTGTGGAAAAGTTTTTTGCGGAAGAAAAACCGGAATATGTCTTTTTGGCTGCTGCCAAAGTAGGTGGTATCATTGCCAACCAATCTGCATTGGCTGATTTCATGTATGACAACATGATACTGGAGATGAACGTGATTCACGCAGCTTGGAAGAACGGCTGTAAAAAATTGGAGTTCTTAGGTTCTTCATGTATTTACCCACGTTTGGCCCCTCAGCCTATGCCTGAATCTTGTTTGCTAACATCAGAATTGGAGAAAACGAATGAAGCGTATGCCTTGGCCAAAATATCGGGTTTGAAATATTGTGAATTTTTGAATCGGCAGTATGGTACGGATTTCATTAGTGTGATGCCAACAAATCTGTATGGACCCAATGATAATTATCATCTTGAACATAGTCATGTACTTCCTGCTTTGATCCGCCGTTTCCATGAGGCGAAAGAGGCGGGTCTGGATGAAGTGACTTGCTGGGGTGACGGCAGCCCGCTCCGGGAGTTTCTATATGTAGATGATTTGGCTAATTTGTGCGTGTTCTTGATGAACAACTATTCGGGGAATGAAACTGTGAATGCAGGAACCGGTAAAGAATTGACCATTAAAGATCTTACAGAATTGGTGGCTAAGGTTGTAGGATTTACAGGCGAAATCAAATGGGATACCTCACGTCCGAATGGCACACCCCGAAAGCTTTTGGATGTATCGAAAGCAACGGCTTTGGGGTGGTCTTACCAAACTGAATTGGAAGATGGTATCCGATTGGCTTATGATGATTTCCTGCATAATCCCATGCGTGCAGAAAGGTAACGATTTAAAACATTATTTATGCAAATTCTTTTATTATCCGGAGGCTCTGGGAAACGTCTTTGGCCTCTGTCAAATAACAGTCGTTCCAAACAGTTTATAAAATTACTCAATTCTCCCGATGGTCAAAAAGAGTCGATGGTACAACGGGTTATTCGTCAATTGGGAGAATCCGATTTAAAAGGTCATGTAACCGTGGCTACCAGCTTGTCTCAGGCTGATGTTATTTACAATCAGCTGGGTGAATACATCGATGTAGTGGTGGAGCCAGAAAGACGTGATACATTTCCAGCCATTGCTTTGGCAGCTTCATATCTGAAATATGAGAAATCATGTGCCGATGAAGAAGTAGTTGTTGTTATGCCTTGTGACCCTTTTACGGAAGCAGGATATTTCAAAGTTATTGAGCAGATGGTGCATGCGGTGGATGACAATGTAGCTGAGCTGGTTCTTATGGGGATTACTCCAACCTATCCATCTGTTAAATATGGATATGTAGTGCCTGATGAATCGAAACTGAAAGGTGGAATCTTTTCGGTCAAACGGTTTACGGAAAAACCAAATGTAGCTACAGCGGAATATCTTATAAAAGAAAATGCATTTTGGAACGGTGGCGTATTTGCTTTTAAGTTGGGATATATGATGAATATTGTGGAGCAATATATCCGGACTGTTTCTTTTTCGGAAATCCGTAACAGATATAGTGAATTCCCCAAAATCAGTTTCGATTATGAGGTGGCAGAAAAGGCCAAATTGGTAGCAGTAGTTCCTTTCTCTGGCAAATGGAAAGATTTAGGGACTTGGAATACACTTACAGATGAGTTGGAAGACCATGTAATAGGTAATGTTATCACAGATGGAGAGGCGGAAAATACACATATCATTAATGAATTGGATCTTCCGATTATGTGTATAGGAACCAAAGATTTGGTGATTGCAGCATCGAATGACGGTATTTTAATTTCCGAAAAGAACAAGAGCGAGAACATAAAAAAATATGCAGACCGGCTACAGTGTTGTCCAATGTATGAGGAAAGACATTGGGGAGAATACAAGATTATTCATAATGTTCAATATTCAGATGGCTTTCAGTCGTTGACGAAGCAATTGATTATAAAGGCAGGAAAAAGTCTCACATATCAAGCTCATCATCTACGGAAAGAGGTATGGACGGTTGTTGATGGAGAGGGACTGTTGGCTATAGAAGGAAAAATTACCCCAGTTAAACGGGGAGATACTGTTTGTATCCTTGAAGATATGCGCCACGGTCTAAAAGCCATAAATGACTTGACCCTGATAGAAACGCAAACCGGAAGCGATCTTCTTGAAGATGATGTGGAATTGTTTGATTGGAATTGGCAAAAGTAGATACAAAGTTTGGCGAGAACTTCCAGATAATCAAATCCGATTAAATATCTTACACAAAATTCAGAATTATAAAAGGTAAGGGCTTTTGTGATTCTTCCATTGATTATGAAAATCGAGTTTATGGGAGAATCAAAATTTATATTGCATTCCAAAAATGCAAATGTTCAGTGGATAGTATCAAAATATTCCGGTGTTAATCCATTAAGAATTTATCTTATGCTATTTCGTATGGGAATGAAGAAAGAACAAGAAGTGTTGGAACAAACTGCGTCTTGTACATCACTTTTTGTTCTTTTGATATCTTGAAAACATTGATTGTATAACATGGTTTCTTCGTTATCGGTTTATTATCGAAAACTTGCTTATCACGTAATAGAATCGGACGGCTTCCTATGGGTCGGATTCAAGCCGGGAATGGTACATTTTATTGCTAAAGAGGTTTGGAATATTCGCCCCTTGACCCGAACGGACGTTGAGAGATATTATGAGGAGTTTACAGTATTAACCCAAGGTAAAGGGAGTCTTTATTTTCGGATTGTAGCTCATGGTGGATTTCTGAAAGAGGCGTTGGCTTATGAGTTGCATGGTTTGACTGTTTCTGACGACAACTACCTCAGAAGCCTTAATTCCGGCAGACATGTAGAACTTTACCCACATAACGAGAAAGCTTATCGTGCTATTATAAAAGGCTTTGAACAGCATCGTATCGGTACCGTTGTGCAAGCGACCGGGACGGGAAAGTCATATCTGCTGGCTCGTTATATATCAGACCATGCCACAGAACGAATTTGCGTATTTGCTCCAAATGTCACAATCCTGGAGGAGATCAAAAAAGCGGTAGGCTTTACCTCTCCTTATATCTGCTATCGAACGTTTCAGTCATTGATATATTATCGAAAAAATGATAAACAACTCAAAGCAGATCATATTTTGATTGATGAGTTTCATCATTTCGGTGCAGAAATATGGGGGGCTGCTTTGCAGGAGGTAATTGAATCCAATCCGCAGGCCTATATATTAGGAACATCGGCGACTCCTATTCGCCCGGAGGGAATGATTGATACGGTGGATCTTTATTTCGAGGGAAATCTGTTTTATGAACTTACCTTACCTCAGGCTTGGTATTACCGTATTTTACCAGTCCCAATCCTGGTACAAAGTGCCTATGGATTAGACGGTGAACTGAATCGTTTACAAAAGCGATTGGATCGAAGCGGATGTTCAATTCGACGAAAAGAACAAGTCCAAAAGAAACTGGATGTGGCTCGCGTTGATTTTAAAGGGGCGTTAGGAGCTCCTGAGGTAATCCGAAAGTTCTTGCCCAAAGATGTATGTAAACTGCTGGTTTTTTGCCGTGATCTTACCGATCTGAAACAGATGGTTCCTGAGGTGTGTGGCTGGCTGACACAAGCCGGACGGGTAATCATACCATTTGAGATCCATCACACTCAAAGCGAACGGACTAATAATCAAATACTAAAGGCTTTCCAAAAAGAATCTGGGAAATTGCATGTATTGTTCTCTGTCAATATGCTGATAGAAGGACTGCATGTGGAGGGCATAGATGCCGTCTTGTTTCTACGGCGGACAGAATCCTATATTGTTACCCTGCAACAGCTGGGCCGTTGCTTGGATGCCGGAAGCGGGAAACAGCCTGTCGTATTGGATTTTGTGAACAACCTATCGGGCAAATCTGTATATGACATGATGGCCTTGCACATGGAACGCCTTGCCTGTCAGCCTTCACCCAAGGGATTTGAAGGGGTGACCTCTTTTCTGACCACAGGTTTCCTATCAGACATACGGCTTCGTATTGAGGAGATATTGACAGAGTTGGAACCTTGGCAGATCATGTATGAGAGGCTTATTGAGTTCCGTAAGAAAGAAAATGACTGGCCTTCGGTTACAGAGGGGAAGCTGGGCTTGTGGTGCAATACGCAGCGCATGGCTTACAAACGGGGAAGACTCTCGGAGGAGCGTTACAAACTGCTGGAGTCTGTCGGCTTTGAATGGAACTTGCTGGATTCAAACTGGATGAAGGAATTCCAATCATTGAAAGTCTTCTTTGCGACTCAAGGCCGCTGGCCCAAACGGGAGGATGGAGCTTTGGCTACCTGGTGTTATACTCAACGGGAAAGACGCAAGAAAGGACGTTTGAGCAAAGAACGTATTCGTGTGTTGGATGAGATCGGATTTGTGTGGAGTCAGGACTTGAACGGTGAATGGATGAAAAATTATGAAGCGTTGAAAATCTTTCTTGACAAACAGCAGCGCTTTCCCAAATCAGCCGAAGGTTATTTGGGCGAGTGGTGCAGTAGACAGCGGAAAATGCGCAAGCAAGGGAAACTTTCCCCTAATCGTCAAACACTATTAGATCGAATAGGATTTGTCTGGTCGGTGGAGCAGGTCTGGCGAAGCTACTTGGAACAGTTGCACCAGTTTCATGTCCAAAATGGACGGTGGCCTGGATGTCGTGAAGGGGCGTTGGGGCGTTGGTGTACGGTTCAAAGACGGAATTATCGAAGAGGAAGCTTGTCGGATCAAAAAATCGCCCAATTGGAACAAATAGGATTTATACCCTTGAAAGGAGACAAGTAATACAGAAGAAATGGAAATACTCTCATTTCATACGAAACAATAGAGTTTCCGCAGCCTTATTATCGCAGTTCAAAGTACACTATGATTTTAGAATACAATATACCCAATCGCTTTTCGTACTAATAGGCATATTACCGTTTATACAAGCCACCCTTAAATTTCGGATAGAAGGACTGGTTGCTTTCCACATACATATAGTGTCTAAATAAACAGCAAATATTGATAAATGAGTATTCAATATAAAATCATCTTTGGATATATGGTGTTGATTGTGGCTATAATCGGTATGATTATAATCATGGTACGTGAGCGGAATAGGGTTTTGGTGATTGAAACTGAGGCACAAACAATTCATCGGGTTCAACACAATGGAAATATAGTCCAGCATCACATCACGATTCTCTCAACTTATGGTGAAACAGCCCTTTCTTGGGAAGAGGAGGATTTTGCGAACTATCATTCTCTTCGTCTGCATATCGATTCCATGTTGCAGGCCATGCACAAGGGGTATGAGGAATTTGTCAGCCAAAGTCAAATAGACTCGCTGCGCTATCTATTATCCAGTAAAGAAGAGCATTTATACCAAATTATGCAACTTTTCCATAGTCAGAACAGTCAGGAAGGTATGCAATTCTCTCATTTACCAGCGGAAGCTCAACCGCGTACTGTTATTCGTAAAAAGAAAGGTTTTACAGGATTTTTAGGGGCAAAAGAAACTCTGGAGATAGTTCCTTCCGCATCTACAATTCTCAAGACATTGAACAAGGAATTGCTATCCATGCAGGAAGAACGGCAGAAAAGTATCAATGCTTATACCGATAGCCTCCGCAACCACAACAAGGAACTCAACCGAAAGCTTCGCCATCTGATAACCACGATGAACAACCAGACAGAACGTGTACTTGAAGCGAAGGAATGTCATCTTAGAGAATCTTACAACCGTTCCATATGTGTCATCTCCTGGCTGATTATCTCCGCCATTATTCTGCTTGTCATATCCTATCTGATTATTCAAAAAGATTTACGGGAAAAGGCAAGAACAAGGAAGCGTTTGGAAGATACGATACAACAAAACACTGCGCTGTTGGAAATGCGCAAGAATATTATCCTGACCATATCGCATGACATACGTGCCCCTTTGAATGTCATTGACGGCAGTGCCGATCTGGCAATGGATACACGTGAAAAGAAACGGAGGAATATCCATCTGAATAACATAAGGAGGGTGTGCAAGCATGTGGTACATCTGCTTAACAACCTGTTGGATGTGTACCGGTTAAACGAGGCGAAAGAAATACGGAACGATGTCCCATTCGACCTGCATGAATTATTGGAACGTACCGCTGCCGGTTTTTCTCATATAATCAATAATAAGGGTATCCTGTTCAATTGTGATTTTAAGGATACGGAAGTCAAGTTATATGGTGATGCAGACCGCATAGAACAGATTATAGACAATCTGCTTACCAATGCAGTTAAGTTCACGGAGACCGGCACAATCAATTTCAATGTGCACTATCTCAATGGACTGCTGGTCATGGAAATAGTGGATACCGGTGTTGGTATGAGTGAGGAGACACTTTCCCGTATCTTTCGTCCTTTTGAACGCCATACCTCTGCAACCAATGCGGACGGATTCGGATTGGGGCTTCCGATCACGCAAGGACTTGTCAATCTTCTTGATGGGACAATAGAAGTAACAAGTTTGATTAATTGTGGAAGCACATTTCGTGTGACCCTTCCCATGCCGGAAACGGATGAACCGTTGGAAAGCGAAAAACATGTCCCGACGCATTCCACACACCTGCATCACAATGTACTTGTTATTGATGACGACAGTATGTTGCAAGCTGTCATTAAAGAAATGTTAGAGCGTAATGGCATGGCCTGTACAACTTGTACCACAGTCAAAGAGGTAGTAAAAGCCATGCGGGAAAAAGATTATAACCTGTTGCTTACAGATATCCTGATGCCTTACACCAACGGGTTTGAATTGTTGACTTTGTTACGTAACTCAAGTATTGGCAATTCAAAGACTATACCCATTGTCGCTATGACTGCACGTGGAGAGAAGGAGAAAGATGCTTTTTTGAATGCCGGATTTACAGCCTGTATTTATAAGCCGTTCTCATCTACAGAGTTGATCGGTCTGTTGTCAACTATAGAAAGGGGTTGCCCTGACAAAAAGCATGATGTAGATTTCAGCATGATGTTGTGTGAGGTGAGCGATAAGATAAAATTATTATGTTCCTTTATTGACCAGTCGAAAAAAGATGTTGAAGAACTCAATTCGGCCATAGAAAATTGTAATAGGAAGAAATTGCGTGAAACGGTTCACCGTATGCTGCCGATGTGGGAATTATTACATAATGAAGAAATGTTGTTCGCTTATCGTTCCCTTTTAAAAGATGAAAGGGCCAGTGACACTGCTTTAAAAGAATATACTCAACGGATAATAAATCATACCGATATGTTGATGGCAGCAGCAAAAAATGAAATAAAAAGACAGACAAATGAAACGGAAAATACTGATAGTTGAAGACAATATCAGTCTGTCTCAGATGCAGAAGGACTGGTTTGCACAAGCTGGTTATGATGTCGTGACAGCTATGAACGAACCGATAGCCCGTTCACTGATACGCAAAATACAATTTGATCTGATTCTATCGGACGTACGTCTACCCGAAGGGGACGGAATATCTCTACTGGAATGGCTGCGCAAGGAAAGAAAGGATATTCCTTTCATCATCACGACCGAGTATGTGTCGGTTCCCGATGTGGTGCGCACTATTAAGTTGGGAGCGATAGACTACCTTCCCAAGCCGGTACGCAAGGAACATCTGCTGGAACTGGCAGAAGATGTGTTCCGCCCCATGGTTACGGTACGGAAACAGGAAAAGGTACTGTTTCACCGTACAAGTCCGAAGATCCTACAAGTGGAGAAACTTGCCAGACTGGTAGCTCCATCGGAAATGTCGGTGATGGTACTTGGTGCCAACGGTACAGGGAAGGAGTCGGTGGCACAGAGCATCCATCTGGGCAGCGAACGCCGGGAGATGCCTTTCGTGGCGGTGAACTGCGGGGCACTGCCACGTGAACTGGCCGCCTCGTTGTTCTTCGGTCACGAGAAAGGGGCATTTACCGGTGCCGACACCGCCAAGACCGGATATTTCGACATGGCGAAAGGCGGAACTCTGTTTCTGGACGAGATAGGTACAATGTCCTATGAGATTCAGTCCATGCTGCTGCGCGTGTTACAGGAGAATACCTATACTCCGATAGGCAGTGACAAGGAACGGGTAGCGGACGTGCGTATCGTTACCGCCACAAATGAGAATTTGCAACTGGCCATCAAGGAAGGGCGGTTCAGGGAAGACCTTTACCACCGCCTTTGCGAATTCGAGATACGTCAGCCTTCATTGGCGGAATGTCCGGAAGACATCATCCCTTTGGCTGAGTTTTTCCGTGAACGCCATTCGAAAGAACTGAAAAGGGAAACACAAGGCTTTACGGAAGATGCCAAGCGCAGGATGCTTACCTATTCATGGCCGGGCAATGTCCGGGACTTACAGAACCGGATCAAACGTGCTGTATTGATTGCGGAGACTCCGATGCTGGATATGGAAGGATTGGATATTGAGATCCGCCAAAGTGGAGATACGCACTCCCCGGCAATTCAGCCGTTGAAGGATGAGTCATTGGAGAAAATAAATATTATCAATGCTCTTAAAACTTGCAACGGACACCGGGAACAGGCTGCCGCACTGCTGAACATCAACCCAGCAACACTGTACCGGAAGATGAAGAAATACGGGGTGAAATAAAAATGAGCCTGCCGTTAGTGCAAATCTCACTGAATATGTGTACATTTGCAAACAAATAGAGAAAAATCGACATATTGTCTCTAAGACAATTGCTGACTGTATATGACATAAGACCGCAAGGTGTTTCTAATGGGAATCTGGAAAATTAACATTGAAAGGAACTATTGCGTGATTGCTTATGCTATGCCTACGCATAGCGTGCATTCACCTATTCCTTTCAAAGGCATTCCAGAGCCTCCATTAGAAGTAGCGTGTTTGCACGCTTCTTTTTTTGACGGCTTACGGTCCGGTATCAAAACAGAATTTATGCCAAAAGTCCAAGCTGTAACGGCGATGACACTGGACGGCTTCCTGCCGGAAACCGACAACGTGCTGATGCGATGGGTAATGAACCACAGGAAAGGTTTTGCCCGTTGGCGGGAGCGTTGTGATGCCCGGATTTTACCCCATTACATACTAGACCTTCTTTGTGAAAAAGACACTAAAGGCGATTCCTTTATCTACCTAGCAGAAGTTTCTGATGCAGAAACATTGGATCTCCTGCGTGGCCTCTTCCATTACAATCTTGTGGAAGAACTTATTATCTACCTTTTTCCTTATTCCGCCGGCAAAGGGAATTCCATACAGGCCATCTTTCCCGTCCGGCAATGGCAGTTACACAAGGCCGTTGTCCTGCCTGGTGGCATCTGCCGTCTGATTTATCGTAATCCTTGCAGGATGTAACTTGCAGATTGCGAGAATCCTTGCATCCTGCAAGGTTAATTTCCCATCAAATATTTCTCCTTTATTTTTTATTATACTGTATTTCAACGGAATAGCTATGTCATTTCGTGAAATACAGAGCCATTGGCACGCCGTTAGCCCTATATCATAATATAACCTGTTGCGCGACAAGGTGTAACCAGTCAATTATTTACACTTTAAAGACAGATCGTATTATGATACAGACAGACCGTGAGACCTTCCAGATGATGCTTCATCAGATTATGGAAAGGTTCGACAGGATTGAAGACAGGCTGAGCCGTATGAACCGCCAGACCTCCGCGCTTGACGGAGACAAGCTGCTGGACAACCAGGACATGTGCGAGCTGCTCGGCATTACCAAACGCACTCTCGCGCGGTACCGCCAGAAGAAACTCGTGACCTATTACATGATAGACGGGCGTACCTATTACAAGTCCTCCGAGGTCGAGGCGTTCCTCAACCAAAAGGGCAGGCGTTTGCCGGCGAGACTGAAAAAACAGATGGAAAATTAATATAAATGAAAGAATATGGAACTTGTATGTATTGACAAACAGACTTTTGAAGAACTGCGTGTCCGTTTTTGCGAATTTGAGGACCGGGTGACACGCCTGTGCCGTCCGGTCGAGGATCTCGGCCTGAAAAACTGGCTGGACAACCAGGAGGTGTGCGACGTACTCCGCATCAACAAAAAGACCCTTCAGGCGTATCGTGCCAAAGGTCTCCTTCCTTTCAGTCGCATCAAGAACAAGCTTTTCTACAAACCGGAAGATATACGGAGATTATTGGAATTGAGTTACCACCCTTTAATAAAGAGCAAATTATGAGCTATCATTTTATAGACAAGAAAGACCCACGCATTGACGTGATGTTCCAGGGACTGGAGAAAATGGAGAGGATGCTTTCAGTAATGGAGGATGTACCGAGATCACTCTTCAACGGTGAACGTTTCCTTACGGACGAGGAACTTTCCAAAGTCCTGCGGGTAAGCAGGCGTACATTGCAGGAATACCGTACATTCGGTGTAATCCCTTACTATCTGGTGCAAGGGAAGGCACTCTATAAAGAGTCCGATATCATGAAAATACTGGACGATGCCTACAAACGGTGCCGGGAGGAACAGCGCTGGGTATAGTACTGCTTCTTTAATCAAGCACGGAGAAACTGCCTGCTGTCAGCCGGGCAGTTTCTCCGTTTTCCATTTCATACAGCCGGTGATTTTATTTTCCGCTTTTTCCTGACGGTGAAATCCTCCTCGCAAAGGTCTATCCTGTTTCCGAAACCTGTGGACCTCAACCGTTTCATGTCCTCGTCCACTTTCGTGTCCGTAACCTGCGCGTAAATCTGCGTGGTGGAAATAGAGGTATGTCCCATCATCCGGCTTACCGTCTCTATCGGAACGCCGAGCGAAAGGGTGATGTGGGTACCGAAATTATGCCGGGCCTGGTGAAAGGTCAAATCAAAACCATATACCTGCCCCAATTCCCTAGTCAACAGGATAAAATACCCGCGGGCATAAATATTGAACACCTTGTCTCCGCTTCTTTGGCCGCGGTATTTCTCTATGATTTGAAGAGGAATATCCAGCAGACGGACAGAAGAGAGCGTATCGCTCTTTTTCCGGTGGATATGAATCCACCATGTGCCGTCGCCGGCCTGCGTGATGTCCTTGTCCGAAAGCCGTTTCAGATCCGCATACGCCAGTCCGGTAAAGGTTGAAAAGATGAACATATCCCGCACGAATTGCAGTTGCGGTTTCTCCACCGGAGTGGTCATGAGTGTTTTAAGGTCTTCCAGTTTCATGTGGCGGCTCTTCCTTTTGGGCAGTTCGGGATGCAGGCGGCAATAAGGGTCGCGTCGCAACGTGCCCTGGCTCACAGCCCGCATCGTGAGCTTTTTCAAACGGTACAGGTGTTCATGCACGCTTTTGGGTTTCAGGTTGCGGTCAGTCCGCAGGAATACCTCGAAATCGTCATAAAACGTCCGGTCAAGGCTTCGCAGCGTCACATCTTCCACGCCTTTCTTTTCCCGGACAAAAGCGGAAAGATGCTTGTAGGAACGCTGATAGGAGTCGTATGTTTCCTGTATGCGGTCTATCCCGACCCGTTTCCTGAACTCCTCGTTATGCTCCCTGAAAAGAGCCAGCAGGGTAAGCGGTTTCTGTCCGATACCCTTGACTGCGTTTTTGACCAGTTCAGCCGTGATGAACCCCAGGCTGTTTCTTATCCGCTCATAATGTCCGGCAATCTCACGTGTCAGGTCATCTATGGCACGGTTCACGGTAACGGCATTCTCGCTCCTTCCGTTGGCACGGCCTTTCTCCGGATTCCAGATACCCGGATTGACAGAGACTTTGGTTCCTATCTGTGCCCATTCGGCATCAATGCTCACCTTGCACAATAGCTGGCACATTCCGTCCTTTCGCACTTTCGTGCGGTTAATATAAAACAGCACGGCAAAAGTGCTGCGTCGTTTGACATTCTGTTTTTCAGTATTCTTTTCCATATTCTTTCCATTTAAAAGGTTATTAAATGACGACAGAAAAACGCTCCGAGATTTTTCGGTTCAATGCCTTGGTGTCGGCGTCTATCTTCTCATCGGTCACTTTCGCGTAGATTTGTGTGGTCTCTATCTGACTATGGCCGAGCATCCTGCTGACCGTTTCAAGGGGGACCCCATGAGAGAGTGTGATTTCCGTTGCGTATGTATGCCGTCCTGCATGGAAGACCAACGGACGGTCAATGTGGCAGATTCGGGCAATCTCTTTCAAGTAGAGGTTCAGCGTGGAATTGCAATACATCGGCAGCAGCTTGTCACCGGGAGCTGTACCGCTATATTTCTTCAGAATCTGCAACGGTAAATCCAAAAGAGGAATCTCAAATTCTATCTTGGTTTTCTGCCTGGCACTCTTGATCCACCATATTCCATCTTCCGCAAGGCATAGGTTGTCCTTTGTCAGCAGGCGCATATCTCCGTATGGAATGCCGGTAAAACAGGAAAAAAGGAACATGTCACGGACATGATAGAGGGTCTGCCTGTGAAGCGGGGTGGTCATAATCCTGTGCAACTCTTCTGCCGTGAGATATTTCTGCACGTGCTTCGGGCGCACCGGCTCGTAGCCCATGAACGGGCTGGCGGTAATAATACCGTCAGCAATGGCCTCTCCGACAATGGTTTTCAGTTGGACGGTCAGGTTGATGATTGTTCCGGGAGCGAGGTTACGTTCCGTCCGGAGATACAAATCATACTTGTCAATGAAAGAACGGTCCAACGCAGAAAACGGAATATCGGAGAGCTTGTATTGCGCCTGCAAGAATCTTTCGATATGGCTATAGGCATTGCTATAGGCTCTCAGGCTTCCTACCGTACGGTTTATCCCCACACGCTTTTCAAAGTTGCGGATGAACCGCCTGAAATATCCCAGAAGCGTTTCCTGCCCGCTTGCCATTCCAAGCAGTATGCCTTTCACCTCTTCGGCCGTCACACCGTCACGGACAGCCGACTGTTCCATATAGATATTCAATGCCATCGCACGTATCTCATCCAGCCGGTTGTTGATTTCCTTTGCCGCCACGCTTTTTCCGGAAGCGCGTCCCGAAGACCAGCGGGATTGCGGGACTTTTATCTTCACACTGAATGCCGCTTCGGAATATTTTCCGACATTCAACTTTGCCATTACGGGGCAATTCCCGTCGGCATCCACCTCGCTCTTTTTCAGGTAGAACGACACCTTTACATTTGCCTGGTTCATAACCAATTCCTTTGTTTGCAAAATTATTATATGCAGAGTAAATGAACGGCATGAAAAATGTAGCGGAACGTAGAATAAGACCCCTCGGCCTGCAAACAAAGCCTGTATTTTTTTCTGATACGGAAAAATATGACTAAGTTTGCGTCAGCAGACATGGAAAAAACAGCGTTCTTTGCGGTGGTAAACGGGGTTATCAATGAAAGACGAAAGCTTGTTTTTCAAGCCTCTTTTTTTATCCCGAAAAGGCAACGGATAAGTAGTGATTTGTCCTCCTAACTCCACCTAAAACTTGCTAAAAGCCTCCTGCGGAAGAATGTGGTACAAAACGACATATCCCTTTTGCTATCAAACACTTTACATTATTTTCTCCAAAGTTATCCGTATGTGAGCGAGTTTTTATATATTTGTGCGAACTTCAATATTTATGGATAAAAAACTCTGTACCGATGAAAAACAAGACATGGACGTGCCTGGTTGTTGTGTCAGCAGCATTGCTGATGGCGGGTTGCGGCAGCAGGACAAAGAAACAAACAAATGAAGATGTAAGTATGGATAGTGTCGGTGTAACATGCAGTGGCGTAAAGACCTTGCAACTGGAGGGAGTGCAGGCCACTTGGATTCAGGATAATGCTGGTGAGCATTTGATGCCGAGAACGATTTTCCCGGATGCAAGCGATGAATTGATGGAAAGTTTGTCGCTTCAAGGCGGTATTCCTTCTTCCATGAGCACCTTCCTGGTAGATACGAATGGTATCCGTATCCTTTTTGATACGGGAATGGGAGCTCCCGGCAGTCGTCTGTTGCCCGGATTACAATCTTTGGGTATCTCTCCGGCAGATATTGGATATCTGTATCTTACCCATTTCCATGGCGACCATATCGGTGGAATGATGAAGGGAGACAGTGTAGTCTTCCCGAATGCCGAAGTGTACGCATCAAAAGTGGAATATGATGCCTGGATGGCAATGCCTGCCGAAAGGAAGGCGCAGGTCGTAAAGACGATGGATGCCTATAAGGAACGGCTGCATCTGTTTGAGTTTGGCGATACCTTGCCGGGTAATGTGGTTGCCATGGAGGCAGTCGGTCATACTCCCGGTCATACGGTTTTCCAGAGTGGCAAGTTACTGGTGATTGGTGACCTCATCCATGGTGCGGCCCTTCAGTTGGAGCATCCGGAATACTGCGCTTCCTATGATATGGATAAGGAAGCTGCCGTGAAAGCACGCAAGTATTTCCTCCAATATGCCAAGGACAACCAATTGACGATGGCAGGTATGCATCTTCCTGCTCCGGCCTTCAAATAGAATGGGAGAGTGTCAAAAGTATATGAGTACTTTCATTATGCTATATTTAGGCGCGGATAGTTCTGAGCCCCTCGTTATTCCTTTTTACTTTTAGAAGCGGCAGTCTTGTTCGATGTATGTCATATATTCGTCGTAACTGATGTGCCTGCCTCCCATTGTTTTGAGGTGAGGGGTTTCGAACTGGCAATCTATCATGACGCCTCCATGTTCCCTGAAGAATTGGGCCAGATGGATGAGGGCCAGCTTCGAGGCGCTGGGAACAAGTGAGAACATGCTCTCTCCAAAGAAACAACGTCCCAGGGTCACTCCGTACAGCCCACCTACCAATTGCTCTTCTTCCCATACTTCCACGCTGGCGGCGAATCCTTGTTCGTGCAGGTGCGTATAGGCTTCCATCATCTTCGTTCCGAGCCAGGCTCCTTCTTGTTCCATCCGCAATTCTCCGCAGGTTTGTATGATGTCTTGGAAAGCTTCGTTGAAGGTGATTTCGTACTTTCCTTTGTTGATGAGCGTACGCATGGAGTGGGAGATATGGATTTCGTCCGGAAAGATGACGAAACGGTCCATCGGGCACCACCATTGTATCAGTTCTTCCCGAAATGCGTACCAGGGGAAGATGCCGTTGGAGTACGCCAGGATGAGGCGGTCAATGGATAGGTCACCGCCCACAGCGAGCAACCCGTCGGGGTCGCCGTAGTGAGGGTCGGGGAAAGCAAGTTTATCCGTCAGTTGAAAGACCATATCGTTATTCGGTTGCGGGTTGTAGTTTCAATGCTCCGTTTTCCACTTGCACGCGGACTTTTCCTCCTGCCTTCAATGTACCGAACAGAATTTCGCGCATCAGCAAGGGTTTCAAGTGGGCGGCTATCACGCGGTCCATCTCCCGGGCGCCGTATTCGGGAATAAAACCCCGTTGGAGCAGCCATTCGTGTGCTTCCTGGCTCAATACCATTTCCACCTGGCGGGAAGACAGCTTGCTGCCTAGTTCTCCGAGTTTCTTGTCGAGGATAAGTGATGCCATCGGGCGGTCCATGTCATGGAAGACCACCGTGGCAGAGAGGCGGTTGATGAATTCGGGCTTAAAGGTTTTCTTGACTTGTTTCAGCATGGCTTCTCCGGCGGTGACCTGACTGTTGAAGCCGATGGACGCTTGGCGGGCATATTGTGCTCCGGCATTGGAGGTCATGATGAGGACCACGTGTCGGCAGTCGGCTTTCCGTCCTTTGTTGTCAGTCAGTACGGCATAATCCATTACTTGCAGCAGGATGTTGAATACGTCGGGATGGGCTTTTTCTATCTCATCGAGCAGTAGCACGCAGTTTGGGGTCTTGCGTATGGCGTCGGTCAGCAGGCCGCCGTCCTCGTAACCCACGTAGCCGGCAGGCGAGCCAATCAGTTTGGCTACGGTATGCTTTTCGGTATATTCGCTCATGTCAAAACGTTGCAGGGCGATGCCCAGCTCGGCGGCGAGCACTTTGGCAACTTCGGTCTTTCCTACTCCGGTGGGGCCTACAAAGAGCAGGCTTGCCAGCGGTTTGTTTTCGTCCAGCAGTCCGGCTTTGGACATTTGCACAGCTTCCACCACCTGACGGACGGCTTCTTCCTGCCCGTAGATGCGGGAGCTGATGCGTTCGTGCAGGCTTTCCAAGGCGGTGGTGTCGTCCTCTTTCATGGCGAGGGCATTGACTTTGCAGGTACGTGCCAGTATGTCGGTTATCAGTGCCTTGTCCACGGTCTGTTCCTCGGAGTCTGTGGGGTATATTTCCCGGTAAGCTCCTGCTTCGTCCACCAGGTCGATGGCTTTGTCGGGCAGGAAACGGTCGCTGATGTAGCGGGCGCTTGCCTTTACGGCATAGGGGATGACGTCGGGCTCGTAGGTGACGCCGTGGTAGGTTTCGTATTTCTCTTTCAGGCCTTCTACGATATGTATGGCTTCTTCAATGTTCGGTTCCAGTATGTCTATCTGCTGGAAGCGGCGTACCAGTCCCTTGCTGCGTGCGAAGTAGCGGTTGTACTCGTCGTAGGTGGTAGAGCCGATGAAACGTATTGCCCCGGTTTCCAGATAGGGTTTCAGCATGTTGGAGGCATCCATAGAGCCTTCGCCCGTGCGTCCGGCGCCTATCAGGTTGTGTATCTCGTCGATGTAGACGATGGCGTTTCCCTCACGACCGATGCCTTCCATGATACTTTTCAGCCGCTTCTCGAAATCGCCGCGATATTGTGTGCCTGCCAGTAGACTGCCCAAGTCCAGCTCATAAATGCGGAAGCCGGCAAGCCGTTCGGGGACGTTGCCCGCTTCGATACGGGCGGCAAGCCCATAGGCAAGGGCTGTTTTGCCTACACCGGGTTCGCCCACATGCAACGGGTTGTTCTTTTCTTTGCGGCAGAGCACTTGTATGGTTCGCTCCAACTCCATCTCCCTGCCGATAAGCGGGTTGTGGCCTGCCAGATGGTCGTTGAGGCAGGTCACGTAGTTACGCCACGGTTCTGTTTTCTCTTGTTCATCGGGAGATGGCGTACCGCCTGCTTCTTCTGCCAGCTCCGCTTCTTCGTAGTGGGTGATGAGCAGGCTGAGGAATTCGGGCAGGTCGCCGCCGACTGCTTCCTTCAGGAAATGGCATGCCCAGGAATCTTCCAGTTGCAGCAAGCCTTGTATCAGATGAGGAACATCCAGCTCTTCGGCGCTGGAATACTCTGTCACCGTATAGGCATGTTGCAGGAGTGAGCTGAGCTGGACGGAAAGTCCCAACTCGTATTCCACATTGTCGGGGACAGTGTCCACTTCTTCCGTCAGATAGTTTTCCAGCGAGATGCTGAGCTCCACATAATTGTAGAAGGTATCTTGCAGGGTGTGGATAAAGGGTTCCTGCTCTATAATGGCGCTCAGCAGATGTTCGGGCATGATGAACTCGTGCCGGTAAGACTCGGCCTTTCTTTGTGCGGAAGCGAATGCTTGGTTTACGAATATCGTATTTTTTATATCCATATTGTTTCTTTCTTCTTATTCTTCTTCCTCCGGGGTGACGGTGAGCCGGAGGGGGAAACCTTCATTGCGTGCCATGCGGGTGGCTTTCTGTACTTTGGAGTGGGCGATGTCGTATGAGTAGATGCCCACTACCGCGGAGTTGCTCTTGTGCACCTGCAGCATCAGTGTTTCCGCTTCTACCGATGATTTGTAAAAGACGGTGGTGAGTACCTTTACCACAAACTCCATGGTGGTGAAGTCATCATTGTAGATGGTGACTTTAAAGCGTCGGGGTTCCCGTAATTCTATGCGTTCTTTTTCTTTGAAAGAAGATTGCTGTTGTTCCATTTCTTTGAAAAACTACTGTTAAGACATTGTTCTACCGTTGTGTGGGCAACGAAAACTCCTGCCAGTCATATTCGTCTCCGTACTCGTCGGCTATGGCTATGCGTATGGTGACGTTACCCGTCTTTATCCGTTCTCCGGCACTGATGTTGGCGGTGTATTTCACACCGTTGCGCGGAGTTATTTGCTCTATCATGACCGACGGCGATATGTAAATACGCTTCATGCCCGTGGTTTCCACCACCACCGGCACTACGTTGTAGGCTGTTTTGTTTCCTTCGTTCATGATTTCAAAAATCACTTTACAGTTTTCGCCCGAATTGATGACGTGGTTGCGGCTGTCGTCAATGAAACGTATATTCCGTATCCTCAAGTGGTCGATGGCCGATGCTTGCGGCTGTCTTCCGGATTGCGGGGGATAGGGCTGTGTCCTTTCTATCCGGTAGCTGTACTCCTCCTGCTTTTTGGGGGCTGTGGCTGCATTGGCAATGGCAGCTCCCGCAATGGTTCCTATGATGGTGCCGATGGCGGAACCCCGGTATCCTCCCCGCCAGCCTCCGTTGCTGTCTCCTATCAAGCCGCCGATGGCACCGCCTACATTACTTCCGATGGCAGCTCCTGCGAGCACTGCGTTAGGGTCGCCTACAGCCATCTGGCTTGTGCCGCATCCGCTGAGGATGATGGTTGCTGCCAGGATTCCTATAAAAGACTTTTTCATGTTCATATCCTATAATTATTATATTGGGCAGATTGTTTTATAAAGGGCTATTCCCAGTAAATCATCTTTTGGTCATGCCTCCGTCAATGGTGATGTTTTCGCCATTGATGAAGTCGTTTTCGTCTTGACATAGGAATAGGCACATACGGGCAATATCTTCCGGTTTACCAACCCGTCCGGAGGGATGTTGCGAATGGTCTTCTGCCCGTAATTGTTCATAATCGTGTGTCTGAATCCAGCCCGGAGATGGAGTTGACCGTGATGTGCCACTCTGCAAGCGATAAAGCCAACGCATGCGTCAACGAATAGATGCCTCCTTTGGAAGCTGCATATCCTTCACTGCCCGGTTCACTCATCAGATAGCGCGTAGAACAGAGATTAATGATTCTTCCGTAGGTATTCGTGTTGTTTTGACTTTTGCGGTGTACTGCCAACGCATGTGAAGTAATGAACACCGGACGTAAATTCACAGACAATATTTTATCGAAAGTCTCCACACTCGTTTCTGTGATGGGAGAGAATTCACTGATGCCGGCATTGTTTATAATGATGTCAATATCCCCATTCCTTGAAAATATTTTGCAGGCAAAGTTCCAATGCTTCTTTGCTGTTTAGGTCGACGGGATAGAACTGTGCTCCGGTGGCTTGGGCGGTTTGCTGCCCTTTCAGTTCATTCTTGTCACAAAGGCTACTTGGTAATTAAGCTTGCAGAAAGCTTCTACAATGGCTTTGCCAATCCCCGGCACCTCCGGTCACGAAACTTTCTTTCCGCCTTTTTGAGGGAAGTGTCGGCTTATGTAGCGTTTGTACCTTGCCGGATTTTTCGCTTTCTCCCAAGCTGCTTTGCGTGCCTGGTATTGCTCGTACTGATTTTCAAGATAATTATCGGCCATATATGTTTCCGGTTTTATTGTTTAACTACGGCGTGTGTCACTTCGTACCCGATGACTACTGCCAGTCCGTTCTGTTTTAGGTATTGTCCGATGGCGGGTACGTAACCGCATCCGTTCAATATGAGCAGGAGGTGGTCAGTATAGCAATCTGTTTCTTCATGTCATTTTGACTTTATTTGGTTTAATGTTACAAAGGTAGAGAAAGTATTGAAAAGGCTATAGGGGTAGCATTATGTTTTCTTTCCTTTTGTCATATTATTTTTTCAATGTGGTGATTCACCTCTCCATTAATGAGAGTTATATGATGGCTTTTACTGATTTTTCCTACTTTTGTTTGTGGCTTTTTCCCACTTTTACGAAATAAGTTACATATTTCTGTAATTAGAGCTGTCAAAATGGCTATAATGATGGGAACTAACCACTCTTTATTATTTTGTATGAATTCTACTGGATTGCTCATATTTGTATGTATTTATTAAAGTTAGATATGGATAACGGTGATGAATGAGTGAGTTTCCTATGATTTTGTTCCAATATATAATCCTAAGATACTTAAACTTAATCTTGTTAATGTAGAACTATTTAGTAGATTGAATACTTGCTCCCAGTTCTTATTTAAATTACAAAAATAGTTTCTGACTTCTGTGGCTGTAAACGGTGGCATTTCCTTTTAAACTCTTCAATCAAAGGAATAAGATATTCTTGTTCTCTAACTTTTAATTTTTATAGAAAAGATCACTGTTTACCTCTGTAAAGAAAGTGTGTCTTCTTCGTGAGACGTACAAAACATACAACTTCCCATATCGTTTACTGCATTCATAATTTCGGGATGAATTGATTTGAAGTCCTCTAAAAACGTCTGTCTATTTTTGCCTGAAGAATAAATCATATTGTTTCAGTAAATGATTCTCAAAGTATCTATCGGATAAAACCAGAAATATTCATGGTAGCATTTCTTTGAATTATATACTCGATATCAATGGTCTTAATATTGTAAGCTATGTCAACAATGGGGAGAGTTGTTTGAAAAACAGTTCCAGCATAAATGAAATAGAAGGATTGACCATCTGCTGTCTAAGCATCATGAAGGTAATCAAAGCAGATGTTGATGCATTTAGGTTAGGTATAAGTTTTATCGCTTCGTTTAATATGGCTTTTCTGTTGATATGTTTTGAAAATTTAGTCTGTCAATTAAAACGTCTATAATAAACTCTTTTGCTCTTTTATCTTCTGTGGAAATATATTCAATTAGGGTATCATGTAAAAGGCTTGCATAGATAAAGACTGGAACCTTTCAGTCAGGTGTTTTGTTGTTCTTTTGCTAGCTTTTCAAGAATACTTTTATACACTCTTCAATTTCTTGTTTAGCTTGTTCTATGGCTGTGGTAGTGTATTTATCAAAGTCTGTCCGTAGGATTTCGAGGCAAGAGGTCTGGAGGTCTTTAGAGATTTGCCCATCAATTGTTAGATTTCCATTGATAATAACTACATTATTAGAGTTCTCAATCTTTCCAATGTACTGTATTTTATTGTTGTCTAACATATTCAGTTGTTTTGATTTTTTTACTCTATTGAGTCATGTGGTATATTCACATGCTTCACCAATAGACTTATCTTTTCTCCGAATAAGTTCACTATATTGATACAAGATAACCTTCATCTCTCTTCCTTCTTTTTCCTTGAATTCTCTTTACTTGTTCCTCTATTTCCTCAATCGAAGGCAGTTGACTTTTAATATCTTCGGGAATCAGCTTAGACAGCTCATACTCTGATATGCCGATAGGCTGATTTGTTGATTCAGTGCATATTGCGCCATTACTTGGTTTTTGTCTTGCAGATAAGCAAGCCGATGGTGGGGGTATCGCCAGGTTTACATTTTAGATGGTTTACGGCACTGATATAAGTACCGAGTTGACCTATAAATTCAGGTTTGAACTTCTGCACTTTTAGCTCGATTACGCAATAACAACGCAGTTCCAAGTGGTAAAAGCAAGTCGGGATAGATTGTTTCATCGCCTACTTCCAAAGGCATTTGACGTCCTACGAATGCAAATCTTTACCCAATTCAAGCAGAAAACGAGTGATATTCTGTGTCAAAACCTTTTCTAACTCTAATTCTTGAAAATCTTTGGTAATGGTCAGGAAATCGAAGTTATAGGGTCTTTGAGTGTCTGTAGAGCTAGGTCACTTTGCGGTTTTGGTAGCAGACGACTGAAATTGTTTACCGCTTTGCCTTGCCGCTCATAGAGATTGGTATCAAGAAAGTTGAGCAAAACGGCACGACTCCAGCCGTTTTCTACAGTTTCATTCAGATAGAATAGAGCCTTATCCACTTCCTTGCATTGGGAGATGATATAGAGATGATGCCCCAAGGGATGGAGAAAAATTTCTCTTCACCTAATTTGGAAACAACTTGTTGCCAAATTGTATATGGCTCATTATAAAATAGATACCACTGCTTTATACTGCGTATGTTTCTATATGAGAACCCTTTCATATCAGGAAATTCTGCCATCAGCTCACGACTCAACTCTTCGAGAAATCCGCTTCCCAAGTCATTTCTTTCTGCCGTTCTATAATTTCTGCCCCAGTTGCCAGTAAAGGTGAAGCAGTTCGCTGTTCACGCGTACAGCCGCTTTAATCTGTGCACTACGAATGTCTTGTTTTAGGTGGTTTACCCAATCCTTGAACGGTTGATTTATAGATAGTGCTGTTTTCATATTTTTATTTTCTTCATCGTCATATTCGATGTTTCTATTTCACAAAGTTAAGAAGAATTTATTTCAACTGTAATCCTTTCCGTCTTTCTACCTCTCCACTTTTACCACACAATATATCATCTCCCCTCTCTTTCCTTTACCTCATCCCGTGTTGCTGCAATATCCTCCCGAACACGTTCACCCGTTTTGCAGAGAATAGGTATCGCACTATGTCGCTGTATTTCTTCCTATATTTTCGCAGGCGATAATTATTCCCCTTGTAGGGCTTCAAAGGGAATCCGTCTGTTTCCCTAAGGAGAACGGTTTGTTTCAATATGGAGAACAGTTTGTTTCATTAGTAGGAAACAGTTTGTTCCGTTAAAGAAAACAGTTCGTTTTATTGAGTGCGAACAGTTTGTTTCATAGTATGTGAACTAAAGTGTTATCTATATTTTCAGTGATAAAATGACATGAAAGGGGCTGAAGATTACCTTTCTACCATTTGTATTCCTCGCTGTAAGAGTCGAAAGCCGGTTCTCCCGGAATGTTGTATTGGTGGAAAGTTCTGCGGATATAGTTCTGGTCTTCGGGAAAGGTAAGATTCTTCCGGTAGAAGCGGTAGTATTTTCCGCGGCCGAAATGGGCTATCAACTGGCTTTTCAGAGGTTGGAGATTCTTGTAGGGAACTTCATCGAGCAAGTGGCTGATTCCCACGCAACATGTATCTTTTGTGTCGATTGGAAATAGGCGCATTGGCTGCTATCCTCTGGAATGCACAGTGGATTGATGATGCGGATGGACGGGTACTCGGGGTATCGCGAAGGGCGGCTAAGCGATGCAGGCAGTTGTCGGCTTTCGGGCATTGGTTGTTGAAACAGCGTGAGTAGTTGGCAGGTGCTAAAGGTTTTCGGAAGAATGTTTCATGTTTATATATACTTTGATGAAGCTACAAAGATAACACTAACTTTTGATATAGCCTTCTGTTCTCTTGTTTGAAATGCCTCTTCATTGAAAAACAGTAGCCGGAACCACTGAATCCAGTAATTCCGGCTGTACCGTTCTTTCTTATAAGTATGGATGGACTATTTCACCTGGATGATGTCATAATTCAAGTCACTCACTGCTTCCTGCAGGCTGTCGTTGACAAGGCGCAGGGTAGTGTCGTTCACTACTACGAAGTACACCGGAGTGTCGCCGTCGTCTGGAGTCAGTTTGATGGCTGTTTTCTTCTTGTTGTCGACGTCTTTCTGGATAACTTCTTTCTTTCCTTTGGAGTAAAGCTCTTGTTCTTTCCGGGCCTTCGGCATCCAGATAAGTTGTTACCAGCGTGTAGCCGCTTTCTCCGTCGGGACCTACACTGTCTACGCTCAATACATACTGGATGCCCGGACCGTCGGCGGCGGGAAGGATTCCTTCGTATACGGCTACGGCAGACGAGTCATTGCCGGTAACAGCCATTACACTTTCGTCCATGGCGACGGCGTCATTGTTCTGAGTTCCTTTTGATTGGCAGGATACCAATGCAGCGGCAAGGGCTGCAATCATCATTACTTTTTCATTGCTTTAATGGTTTAAGTTAATTATAAAGACGCAATAGCGTTTGTTATTCATCTTCTTCTCTCTTGATGACGAGCAGCTTGTCCACCCGTCCGCGGTCCATATCCACCACTTCGAAGTCCAGGTTTTGTAGCTGAACAAGTCTCCGGCTTTCGGCACCCGTCCTATCAAGAACATGGCAAGACCGCTCAAGGTGGTGAAGTCTTCTTCTTTCAGGTCATCATAGTTCATAATGCCCATCGCCTCCATAAAGTCATCCAGATTCATAGAAGCCTCCACCAGCATGGAACCGTCCTGACGAACAACGATTTCCTCTTCTTCCGTTTCATTCTCTTCGAGGATGTCTCCGAAGATACTTTCCGTCAAATCGTGCAGGGTGATGATACCTTCTGTATTTCCATACTCGTCTACAACAACTCCGAACTTGTTTTTGTTCTTCTTAAACAGCTCTAAAACTTTCTTTGCATACAAACTTTCCGGAATAAACAAAGCAGGGCGTGCAATACTACGTAAGTTGAAGGGTTGTTCGCCGCCCATCATCAAGATGATGTCCTTTACGGAAACCACACCGATAATCTCGTCCTTTCCCCGCTCCACCAGGAGATATTTGCTGAAGTGTTCTTCGTGGATGATACGCAGCACCTCTTCCGGTGTGTCTGTGGGATGGAGCACAACGATGTCGCGGCGATAGGTCATCAGGTCATTCGCTCTTTTGTCCGAGAAGCGGAACACGTCACGCAACATTTCCGTTTCGTCTTTGTCGATGACGCCTTGTTCCGAGCTTTGGTGCAGAATCATCTTCAGTTCGTCTTGTGTCATTTGGCGTTCCTCGCCACTGTTCAGTCCGATGAGTTTGTTCATCAGTTTGGTGGAAGCGCTCAACAGGCATACAAACGGATAGGAAATCTTGGTCAGCACAATCATGAAGGGCTGAGCATGGTGGCCCATCGTTCCGGGTTGTTCAAGGCGATGGACTTGGGCACCAGTTCGCCTATGATGAGCGACAGATAGGTGATGATGGCTACTACGGTAATCATGGCGAGTCTTGGCATAGGCGGCTACTCGGAATGAGGGCGAACAGCGGTTCTACGTCATCAGCGATGGTGGCACCACCATAGGCACCGGATACGATACCGATAAGAGTAATACCGATTTGGATGGTGGAGAGGAATTTTTCGGGTTCTTCCAGTTGTTTCAATACTCCTTTGGCTCTTTTGTTCCCTTTTCCGACAAGAGTTTCAAGGCGTGCTTTACTTGAGGAGACTAAAGCGATTTCATACATGGCAAAATGCCGTTCAGAATAAGTAAAAGTAGAATGATAATAAACTCCATAGTGGATTTTGAATAGTTTGTGAGGCAAAGATAATGATTTTTCAGTATTTATTGTTAATATTGCCATCCGTTAGAAAAATAAACAATAAATAGATGAAAAAATTATTGCCTTGGGGCTTTGTGGTGTCTGTCTGCCGTGATGTTGCAGGCGGCACGTGTAGACACGGTGTTGGTAAGAAGTGCAGCCATGAATAAGGATGTAAAAGTTGTGTATGTATTGCCTGATAAGGCTATCGGCAAGCAGGCTTGTCCGGTGGTTTATCTGTTGCACGGTTATGGCGGCAATGCGCGGAGCTGGGTGCAGCTGAAGCCGGAATTGCCGCAGATGGCAGATGAAAGGAATCATATTTGTATGTCCGGACGGCAAGAACAGTTGGTATTGGGACAGTCCGGAGAATCCTGCCTACCGTTATGAGACTTTTGTCACCTCGGAATTGGTGAAGTATACAGACGGGAACTATGCTACCATTCCCGATAGAAAGGCGCGTGCCATCAGTGGATTGAGTATGGGCGGCCACGGTGCTTTGTGGAGTGCTATCCGTCATAAGGATGTGTTCGGTGCGGCGGGCAGTATGAGTGGAGGAGTGGATATACGGCCGTTCCCCAGAATTGGGAAATGAACAAGCAGTTGGGAGAGTTTGCTGCCAACAAGGCATCTTGGGATGCGCATACGGTGGTCAACCAGCTGGATAAGATTGTAAATGGAGACTTGGCGCTAATCATCGACTGCGGTGAGGCCGATTTCTTTCTTGAAGTGAACAAGGACTTGCACAACCGGCTGCTGGCAAGGAAGATAGACCATGACTTCATCACCCGTCCCGGTGGACATACCGGAACGTATTGGAACAACTCCATAGACTATCACGTCCTTTTCTTCGACAAGTTCTTTAAGAAGTAAGTAACTTATTATTCGATGGTATAGTTCACGGTGCGTGTGTAGTCCTGCTCGTAGCCGTTCCTTATATGCCTGACGACTGCATGGCAGGAAGTGACGATACCCCGGTTATCTAACGTATAAGTATAGGTGGTGGTCTCTTCACTTTCTCCGTTGCTGTCCGGGATGAGTTGGGTAATCAGATAGTTTGCAGGTTCTCCCAATATCTTCCCGTATATGGCAACCGCATGCATGGAAAGCGGATACATGTCCGTAATGAATAGGCTTGGTATTTCGGAGATATTTGCAATTTCATTGTCTGATGGTGTGGTAGCCGTACTGTTGTGCTCAAAAGTGTCAACCTTTGCTGTATGCGCAATGCCCGGAAGTTGCTGTAGTCTATTGTAATGAATGAGTATTCTTTTCCGTCGTCCAGCTTTTCTGTGATGTTTCCAGATAGTATTTGTCTTCGGTGTTGATGAGGTAGGAGAAGGTGTAAGTACGGGTATTTCCTGCCATATCCTGACTGGTACAAGTGGTGGCATAACCTTTGTCATTCAGCGTGTAGGTTGATACTGTACCTGCTTCGTCGGTTATCACGGCTTGATGGTCCTTGTATTCGACAGTAGTGGTATTCTCTATCTCGAAGAGTTCGTCTCCTGCTGTAAAGCTCTGTTTGCCGGTGTAGCTGGTCAGCCTGCCTGCACTGTTGTAAAGGTAGGTGTGGGTGGCAGTAACCGGTTGCGCATCGCTCTCTATCACTTCTTTGAGTTCGATTTTGGAGAAAGGAGTGGTGGGTAGGTTGACGGCTCCGGTTCTGGCGTATCACTGCCATTGTTATCATCGCTGCAAGCTGCCAGTCCGCCGAGCAACAGCAGGCTGAACATGATTCCCGAAAATCGGGTGATGATTGTAACTCTTCTGTTTAGTTTCATCCTATTTGTCTTTTTATTTGATGCGTACGGCATGGCTTGCCCGACGTTCAATGGAGTTTGCGAGAGTGGTCACTCTTAAAGAACGGGTATCTTCTTGTGCGGGCGGTTGTATGCTTCCGTCGATGGCGCCGAGTGCAGTGCTCAATAAGGCTTCGTTGGTATCTCCAAAGGGCAGGAAACGTGACATGTCGCTCATCTCATTCACTACATATCCCGAGTAGGCCGGTTGGAATCGGATTCATAATCAGATTTCCCTTCCGAATTGTATATCTTGCAGACGATGGGATTCATCGTTATCATCAGTTCGGGGCTGGAGAAATTCCTGGAACCTACATTCTTGCCTACGGTAGTACCGCCGATTATGACAACATCCATATACGGGTCGAGGCAGTTAATCACCATTTCGGAGGCGGAGGCAGTCTGGCTGCTGGTAAGTACGTAGAGAGTATTCAGGTTTAGGTTTGCTCCGTTTCCGATGAGTCCGGAATTCAGGGTGAACGGTACTATCTGCGGATTGAAGCGGTTGTTGAATTCCAGGTACCCCAACTCTTGTCCCAAGGCGGAGGAAGGTGCAAGCATGGTACACAGCAATTCTGCGCAACTCAGTAATCCACCGTTGTTGTAGCGCAAGTCAAGGATGAATTCGTTGACTTGCTGTGATGCGAAATATTGGAATGCGCTGCGCAGGTCGTTGTCATATTCATTACTGTTGTCCGTGGGGCCGGAACTGAAGTGGTTGTAGACCAGATAACCTATTTTCTTGCTGCCTGATGTATATACATTCTTATAGTGCACCGGGTTGTCGTTGACGGGACGCGCCGATGCTATCTGTCTGGGTTTGTCGTAAGCAACGATGGCATTTTTCTCCACGTCGTAATAACCTACTGTAAGTTCCATGGCACTACTTCCATACAGTTTCTTATAATTCTGTTCAGTAATAAAGTTCCCGTCCATCTTCATAATCCAGTCACCCCGTTTTAGCCCGATTTCCGAGGCCGGGCTTCCGTCGGCAACGTAAAGAATCTGTGCAACAATGGCATTCTCTTCTCCTTCTACTTCTATCTGGTTGGTAGTGAACTGGAATCCGTAGCTGTAATCCGTATAGGGGATGCTGCGGGTAGTGGTGATGCTGACCAGACTGTCGATGGTGGAGAATTTGTCTTCTTCGGATTTGAGCGAGGCAAAGAAAGTGAAAGGGGCTTGAAAATAGTTCAAGTCGTTGGTATGGGGATAGCGTCTACCCAATAGTACCACACACGCATGGTATCGTCAATCCAGCGGTCTGTCTGGGTCTGTCCGGCATACTCTTTCCAGCGGTCCACCCGCAGGAAGTCAGATAAATGGGAAGAATCAGGGTTCCCAATATGAGTATCAGTATATTTCTTGCTTTCATGGGGCAAAGATAGTGCAAATTGAGTGCAGAACTTTCATGCTTGCATGAAAAGTTTTGCCGAAATGCAGTCTATCTTATCTAAAGATAGAAAATTGCTTGCTTATCTACCACAATTGTGGTATAAAATTCCCTAATCTGTGTCATTGTCTGCCCCGGCTTATCGCTCTATCTTTGCAACATCCGAATGAGAAACGGTTTATTCACCTAAAATACAAACGACAATGGAAACAAAGAAATTGCACTTTGAGACTCTACAACTTCACGTTGGACAAATGCCCGCGCCGTACCTATCTATCAGACAACTTCGTATGTATTTCGTAATTCGGCCCATGCGGCAGCCCGCTTTGGCTTGCAGGACCCGGGGAATATTTACGGGCGGTTGACGAATTCCACCCAGGATGTGTTCGAGAAACGTGGCGGCTCTGGAAGGCGGTGTTGCCGGATTGGCCGTAGCCTCGGTGCGGCAGCCATCACTTATGCCTTTGAGAATATCACCCGTGCAGGCGACCATATCGTGGCAGCTAAGACCATCTACGGCGGAACGTATAATCTGCTGGCCCACATTGCCTGCCTACGGGGTTACCACTACTTTGTGGACCCGGGCAATCTGGACAATTTCGAGAAAGCGATTCAGGAGAATACCAAGGCAGTATTCATTGAAACGCTGGGAAATCAATTGCAACATCATTGACATTGATGCCGTTGCTGAAATAGCACACCGTCACCGGATTCCTCTGATTATAGATAACACCTTCGGTACTCCTTACTTGATTCGTCCCATAGAGCATGGGGCAGATATTGTAGTCCATTCGGCAACGAAGTTCATCGGAGGGCATGGTACGTCCTTGGGTGGTGTTATTGTAGATAGCGGCAAGTTCGACTGGGTGGCCTCGGGAAGTTTCCCAACTGACGGAACCGGACCCGAGTTATCATGGAGTACGTTTCGTCGACGCTGCCGGTCCTGCTGCCTATGCCATCCGTATCCGTGCCGTATTGTTGCGTGATACCGGTGCCACAATCAGTCCTTTCAATGCTTTCATTCTGTTGCAAGGATTGGAGACGTTGTCGCTTCGCGTGGAACGTCATGTGGAGAATGCCTTGAAAGTGGTTGAATTCTTGAAGAAGCATCCCAAAGTGGTTGCCGTGAACCACCCGTCCCTGCCCGAGCATCCTGACCACGCGCTTTACGGGAAATACTTTCCGAATGGAGGCGGTTCTATCTTTACGTTTGAGGTGCGGGGCGGTGTGAAGGAAGCGCAGACGTTTATTGACAGTTTACAGATATTCTCGTTGCTTGCCAATGTGGCTGATGTGAAATCCCTGGTTATCCATCCTGCCACCACTACCCATTCCCAATTGAGTGCACGGATTGGAAGAACAAGGCATCAAACCGGGCACGGTCCGCCTCTCCATCGGGACAGAACATATCGATGATTTGCTGGACGACTTGTCCCAGGCATTTGACAGAATTTAAAAGAATAACAGTATACGATAGAATGAATATTGCTGTATTATTGTCGGGAGGTGTAGACAGCTCCGTGGTGGTACATCTCCTTTGCGAACAAGGTTACCGTCCTTCTATTTTATATCAAAATAGGAGGGACGATGCCGATTATATGGACTGCTCTGCGGAAGAGGATATGGAGATGGCTTCTGCCATTGCCCGGCGTTATGGATTATCGTTGGAAGTAGTGGACCTGCACCGGGAGTATTGGGACCAGGTGGCGGCTTATGCCATTGATAAAATAAGACGTGGCTTGACTCCCAATCCGGATGTGATGTGCAACAAGCTGATAAAGTTCGGGTGCTTTGAGCAACGTGTGGGGAAGGATTTCGATGTCACGGCAACCGGGCACTACGCCACTACGGTGTTGAGGGATGGAAAGACATGGCTCGGTACCGCTGCCGATTCCGTGAAAGACCAGACCGACTTTCTGGCACAGATAGATTATCTGCAAGTTTCCAAACTGATGTTTCCATTGGGCAGACTGATGAAGAATGAGGTTCGTGACATAGCCCTGCGTGATTGCCCAGCGCCAGACGTCGTGACAGTCAGGGCATCTGCTTTCTGGGAAAGATTGATTATAATGATTTTGTGCGCCGTTTCCTTGGCGAAAGGGAGGATATTGTGGAGTTGGAAACGGGTAGAAAGTTGGGCAAGCATCGCTATTGGTTTCATACCATCGGCCAGCGTAAAGATTGGGGTTGTGGAGGACCGTGGTTTGTTGTCCGCAAGGATGTGGAGGAGAATGTGATTTACGTGTCCCGCGGATGTGATACGGCATTGCAATACGGCTATGAATTCCGTATGTACGATTTTCATTTCATTACGGATAATCCCTGGAAGGGAGCGCAGGAAGAGGTGGAGGTGACTTTCAAGATACGCCATACGCCGGAGTTTGTCAAAGGCAGGTTGCAAAGGAGGCGGAGGGTTACCGCATTGTTTCGGAAGAAAGCTGCAAGGCATTGCTCCGGGCCAGTTCGGAGTGGTGTATGATGCTGATGCCCGGCTGTGTGTCGGGAGCGGGGAGATTTATATATAATATTCCACCAAGTCTACGATGCCTGCCTTCATGGCATATTTGGTGGCTTCGTGCGCATTGTTTACACCCAGTTTCCGGAAGATATTCTTCCGGTGGCTGTTTACCGTATGGAAGCTGAGGTTTCGTTCGGCAGCTATTTCTTTGGTTGTTTTCCCCAGGGCTATCTCTTTTAGGATGCTCCGTTCGGCAGTAGTCAGTAAATCATCTTTGATGGTAGGATGAGTGGGGAGGAGGAACCGTTGCCTGCGAGCAGCAGGTTACTGACGTGATTACAGATGAATCGCTCCTTGCGTGAGGCGCATTGTAGTGCGGTCAGTATCTCTTCTTTGGAATTATCCTTCAGCGCTACGCCGAATGCCATGCTGCTGAACAATACCTGGCGCAGGAACGGTAGGCTCAATTCGTCGGAAAAGAGTAGCCAATCGGCTTCCTTGAAGCGTTCGTGAAGTACCATTAGCTCTTCGGCTCCCGAAAATCAAAAGGGTATAGTCCAGAATGACAACGGCGGTGGGATGCAGGCGTAGTTGCTGTATCAGTTCTGCCTTTGTTGTCGGCTTCCAGCAGCAGGGAGGTGTCTTTCTGTCTGCCCAATAGGAACATCATGCCTGCTTTGGTGATATCTTGATTGTCTGCAATGATAAATTCTCTCATGACATTGGTATATAAAACTCCGCTACAAATGTACACTTTTAGTGTGATTTGCGGCGGAGTGGGAATATATATATTTATATAAGGGTTTTACCAGGAACGTCCCTTGAATATGTTGGATTGTTCCAGCGGAACCAGGTTCCCGCTCAAAGTCATGGTGTTGGAGTTGAAGTTCGGGCTGATGGTTACGGTTGCGTTGTTCCCGCCATCGGTCAGCGTAAGGAATATCTGGGCGGAAATGCCGATACCCTGGATGCTGAAGTTACAATTCACGTTGCCCCGTTTGTCGGTAGTCATTTGGATGTCCGATACGGTTCCGTCTACTGTTACACCGCCAATGCCGTTAGGACCTGGGTATACGGTGTTGAAGGCTACCTGCACGGTGCCACGTCCTTGGTTGACCAATACGAAGTTGGTGTTGGAGTTTACAAATGCGGTCTGTCCGTTGCGGAACATCACTTGGTCTGCCTCCATTACGAACTGGTGAGCTTTCAAGGCCGCCATTGCGTCATCGTACGAAATGGCATCCTGTGCTTGTTCTTCAGCTTTCAGGCGTGCACGTTCTGCGTCTCTTTGGGCTTTACGGTCTGCGCGCTTTTCAGCTCTACTCTTTGTGCATACATGGTCGTTGTTGCCATGCTTACCAATACTACTGCTGCTAATGCAATAAACTTTTCATAATCGAATCTTTTTTGTTTAGGTTTAAATAAATTGTTCGTTATAAGTTTATTGCAAGAACAATGCCTATCCAGGATTGTTCACCGGTTTTAATTATTTTATATCCGATAGCAGCAATAAAGATACTCATTACCGGACTGATAAGGTTGAAGAAGCAATAGGAAGGTAGGTCAGTGTGGGTACACTCAAAATGGTGGCTTGCGTCATGCCGCAGGTGTTCCATGGGATAAGCGGGGAGGTGACGGTAACGGCATCTTCCGTGGTACGGCTAAGTAGCCGGCTTTCGTAGCCTTTCTTTGCGTAAACGTTGCTGAACATGTTTCCGGTGAGGATAATGCTGATGTACTGGTCTGCCGTGGCAAGGTTCAGGAACAATCCGGAACATACGGTGGATGCTACCATGCTGGCTGTATTCTTCATGAAGCGGACGAATAGGAAGTGATGCTTCCTAGCATGCCGCTTGCCGTCATGGCTCCACCGAAACACATGGCGCAGATGATGAGCCAGATGGTATTCATCATTCCTGCCATACCTCGTGTGGCAATCAGTTCTGTCAACATGTCACTGTCAGTTTGCAGGCTGGTACTGCCATAGAATGTCATCATTATCCCTTTGAACATATTCCCACCTTCCGCTATCTCATTCAGTAGTCCCGGTTGGAAGATGAAGGCGAATATCCCTGCCAGCAGAGTGGAGAGAAAGAGTGTGATGACGGAAGGCACTCTCCGGGCAATCAGTATTCCCGTAATCACGGGAACAGCCAGTAACCAGGGAGTAATGTTGAATTTGGCGTCCAATGCTGCCGTAAATTCCGCGATCTGTTGTGTATTGTTCGTTTCGTGTGTGAGTCCCATTACTGTAAAGATGACAAGGGTGATGAGGAGAGAGGGACGGTGGTGATCATCATATAGCGGATATGGCTGAATAACGGTGTTTCCGTTACGGATGAGGCAAGGACCGTGGTATCCGATAACGGTGAAATTTTGTCTCCGAAATAGGCTCCCGAAATGATGGCACCGGCTATCCATCCCTCTTCAAAACCTTGTGCCTTACCTATGCCCAAAGGGCGATACCGATGGTGGCGATAGTGGTCCATGAACTTCCGTCATTACTGATACCAATGCACAAATAATGCAGGTAGAAGCAAGGAAAAATTCGGATGGATAATCTGCATACCATAATATATAAGGGTAGGTACCACCCACTTATCATCCATGTGCCGCTCAAAGCACCGATAATCAATAGAATAATGATAGCTGTGGCAACACCTGAAATGTTGTTGGTGATGGCAAGTTCATAATCTTTCCAAGGGATGCGGTAGAAAGTCATGCCGATAAAGACACACATACCAGTGGTGGCAAGCAGGGAAATCTGGCTTCCTCCACTCAAGGCGTCACTTCCGAAAGTATGGATGGTGGCGAACAGCATTCCTACGAGAAAAGCGATGGGAAATAGAGAAACGAGTGGAGAGGGTATTTTCTTTGCTGAATTCATAGGGTTGTTTTGACTATGCTTGGTTGACGAATCTATTATCAATCTGTCGTTTATAGTTTGATGCGACAAAGGTATAACAATTCTGTTCAATATCTTCCTTATCCTTTGCATGACAAATAAAATTATCAAATCTTTGCGTTTGCTTGGAAAAATGATAGTATCCTTGTTATTTCTTGCTGTAAAGGGTGATGGACAACGATATTATTGTTAAAATAACGCCGGTGCCGACCACGCCACTCCATCCCCAAGTCTGCCAACTGCTTCCTGCAAGGAAGGTACCCAAAGAGCCGCCGATGAAGTAAGTGGTCATGAAAATCGTATTTACCCGATTGGAGGCAGACGGGTAGATGTCGAAAATACTGGTCTGGTTGCTGAGTTGGATACATTGCATGCCTATGTCTATAAGAATGACACCGGTAATGATACCTGCATAGTTGTTTCCGCAGAAAAGAGCGAGGCCCATGCAAGCAGAATCATTCCGCAACCGATAAAGTTGAAATTGCGTATGCCTACCTTTTTACATATTTTCCTACAAAGATGCGGTTAAGGCTCCGGCAATGCCGCAGAGCCCTAGTATGCCGATGACATCGCTGGATGCATGGAACGGGGCTTCTCCCATTTTGAATGCAAGGCAGGACCACATGGCAAGGAATGAGCCAAAGGCCAGTCCTGCACGTATCGAGTAGATTCGTAGAGAGGGTATTCTCTTACTAATGAGAAAAGAGACTTCATCAGCCCGGAATATTTGCCTTGGAAAGTCGGTTGTATGTCCGGTAGTACCTTTAATACAACGATAGCGCATAGTAACATCATTCCAGCGGCGATGAAGTACATTTCACGCCAGCCAAGCACTTCACCCACAAATCCGCTGACAACACGTGATGCAAGTATTCCAGTCAGTAATCCTGAGATGACGACACCTACATTCCGTCCCTTGTTTTCGGGGCGTGAAATTGCGAGGCAATCGGTACAAATATTTGGGGTATCATGGAGCAGATGCCGGTAATGAGTGATGCTGCCCAGATGATGTAGATGTTCGGTGCCATGGCAATGGCTAGAAGGGAAAATATGAGTAGGAAGAAATTCGTTAGGATGATATTCTTGCGTCGATAGAGGTCTCCTAATGGGACGATGAACAATAATCCCAGCGCATATCCGATTTGTGTAATCATGGCAATGAGGTTCGTTTTGAATTCAGAAACTTCCAATTCATGCCGCATGATATTAAGCAGGGGTTGATTGTAATACAAGTTGGCTACGGACACGCCAGCTACGATAGCAAGTGTCCAGAGTATATGTGCCGGTAATCCTCCGTTTTCTTTCAGTTCTTGTTTCATGCTGCAAAGATAATGTCTTTCTGTTTCATGCGCAAGATATGTGAGTATGATAAGAATATGTGTGAAGTGGTATCATCTTTTTAGCCTTTCCGTTTGTTATACTATTATTTTGTTTGAGAATAATTGATTGGAGCTATCTTGGATAAGCGGAATGTTGTATTGATATTTAAAGATACGTTGGGCATGGGAAATGAATGGTTTAGAGAGTTGCTGGGTATGAAATACAGGTGGACGAAATGCAGGCTCTTCTAGCAAACGAGGGTTGGTAAGGTGAATTCGATGACTCAAGGAACCTACCGTTCCCCATTAGACCGCCTCCTGATGACATACTTGGGATTATCCTGCTATTGACTGAAAACTCGGGTATATATTAGTATGAATCATTATTACTTAAACTTATAATAGTATGAAACATTTATCGATAATAATAATAGTAGTGTCATTATGCGTTTTCCTGCTATCCATCGGCGTATATCATAAGGTTCCCTGGTCTGTTCTGCCAATAGTGGCTAGTGGAATCTGTATATTATGTTGGCTTTTGTTCCATTTACTCTGTATCAGTGAAGAAAGAGATTTACTGAAAGAGGGAAATCAGTATTTCATTGATACCTTTCAAAACATACGTAATCCCATTTCTTTGATTAAGACACCGTTAGGGGCAGTTTACGAAGGAGACTGTCCGGAAGACATAAAGAAGGAACTGGCTGTTGCACTTCATCATATAGGCGGGCTGGAGCAGCACTTGATAGCGTTGATGGAGTTGAAACGACTATTTGGCAATTCTGGTAGCCTGGTAGTTGCAGAACATGAAATCGGCGCATTTATGAGGAAGAAAGTGTCTTTTTTACAGTCTCATGTGGCCGGGTTACAGATGAAGCTGGATTTGGTTCCGGATTTTGACTATGCAAGCGCTTGGTTTGATCCGGGAAAGATATCTCCGGTTATCGACCGGTTTGTATTGAGTGCCATCGAGTGTTCTCTGCCGGAAACGCATCTCTCGATGCAGGTTTCGTTGAAGGGAGATTACTGGGCAATCAGGATTAAGGATACAGGCAACAAGCGATTTCTGAAATGTTGCAGATGGTACTCGTCGCGGCTTCCTATTCTGCGACCTCTGCATGGCAAGCAGTATGGCATGGGCGGTGTGTTTTTTGACAAGTTGATGAATATATGTGACGGGAAAATACTGACTTTGGAAAAGGAGGCTCTGCTTCGATTTCCCATAAGATGTTCGTGTGCGGTTTCGGGGGGGGATACATCCTTAAATATTCCGGACACTTTTCAGGTGAATGAGTCGGAAATAGCTTTCCATGGTTTCTCGAAGAAAAAAAATATGGATAGACCTTTAGTGATACTTGCGGATAATGACAAGGGATTCAAGGATTATCTTGAGAAACGTTTATCGGAATGTTTTGTAGTGAGGAGCTTTGATGACGGTCAGGAAGCATTGGAGGTAATATGTGAAGAGTATCCGGATTTGGTGATTTGTGATATCATGTTGAAAGGTATGAGCGGTGAGGAACTTTCTTCTAAACTGAAGACGTCGAGGGACACCTCCTTTATTCCGGTGATATTGATGGGGGCGCACATTGATGTGAAACGGCGGGAAAAGCGTTGTTCTTCTCAGGCTGATCTCTTTGTATGTAAGCCCTTTAATCTGGAGGACCTTAAAGTGGAAATATCCATATTGATAAATAATAGCCGTTTTCTTCGGAAGACATTTCTTCAGAAAGTTTTTGGAGAAGATTTTTTAACGAAACCTATGGAGCGGGCTCAGCAGGATGCCAATCTGGCATTTTTGAATGAAGTGAAGCTTTACATTATGGAGAATATGGATAAAGAGGATTTGACAGTAGATGATATTGCCTCCAGGATGTGCATGAGCCGGACAACCTTTTATAATAAGTGGAAGTTGTTGACGGGAGAAGCACCCAAATATTTGATTTCGAGAATCAGGATGGAGAAGGCACGGGAACTTTTGGAAAGCGGAAAATTTTCTGTGACTATGGTTGCTGAAATGGTGGGTATGCGAAATCTGAAAAACTTCAGAGGCAGGTATAAGGAGTATTTTGGAAAAACACCGAAGGAGTTTATGAAAAAAGTATGATATTTATCTGAAGAAAACTTTCATAGAAAGGCTGTCACATATTAGATAATGGACAGCCTTTGTTTTGAAATGGGAGATAGGAGAACTGAACATCCTAAGCTATCTATAAAGGAAAATCTCTCATCGTTTTCGTTTTGGGGATAACTGGGTATATATGATTAGCTTTACTTGCCGATGCAGTATGTGTACATCGTTGATTATCAATAGTATAACGCTCTAAAAGGTACAACCAGCAGGTTGGCAAGTATCTGAGAATGTGTAAGTTAGTGATTTTTAGCACCATTCTCGGCTTGTACCTCCATTTTGGAAAGTAAAAGTAAGTGTAATTTCTTGAATATCAAAATGTGCGGTACAAAAACTTGTGAAAAATGGCGTTTTTTGATGAGAAAAGGTACAAAAATGGCTCTGAAAAGGAGGGGACATTATGATTATTTTGCGAAGTACTCAGTCTTTAACCAATAGGTATAAATCGGGTCTTGGAATGAGATTGCATCTGCCTTATTATTCAATGTAACATTCTTGATAAGGGCAGCCTTTGAACAGGATATTGAGGTCGTTGAAGCGATTTGATAGCGATGCATCACTTCGGTCGAACTGATGGTCTTTTCTACGGCTATAAGGGCTTTGAGATAGTTCAATTACTGTGTGGTCAGTGTTTCGGTGATTGTTACAAACAACAGCCTTATGTGGCAGCGGTCGCTATTTCTTAAGATTGTTTAAGTAGTAATAATTTGAACAGAAAAGGAAGTTTCATTTCTTTTATTGTTCAAATTATTGCTATATTTGCAGTATGGATAGACAATTAACTGAAATAGGAACTATTCCTGTAACGACTTCAATCATCGAATCGTTATACCCGGAACTTAAGTCTGCGAATAAAAAAGTGACCTGGCTTGAGAAGCAAGGATTTATCATCAGACTGAAGCGGGGACTTTATGTGGCTAACCCCAAACATTCAGGAAAGACCCTATCGAGTGAGTTGATAGCCAATCATCTCTATGCACCTTCGTATATTTCAATGTCTACTGCACTACGATATTATGGACTTATCCCCGAGGCTGTATATGTTCATCAATCAATGACGGTAAAGCACTCGCGTAGCTTTCAAACTCCGGTCGGCTGTTATGACTACAAACATATCTCAAAAATGGCATTTCCAATAGGAGTAAGGAGTATGTATAAGGATAATTATGCTTTTCTTATTGCATCACCGGAAAAGGCTTTGTGTGATTTGATTGCCAATTCCTCGCAGGTCAATCTTCGCTATATGAAAGATGTGGAAACATATCTTGAACAGGATATTCGTATGGATATGGATGAGTTCAATAAGATGGATAAAACCATATTCGAAGACTACATAAAAGTTGGCAAAAAGGCCGATTCAATTTCGACACTTTTAAAATTCTTGAGACGATGAAAAATGAAATATTCGACAATATGCTCTCCCGTTATGATTTAACAACAGAGCAACAGAAGAGAAACGCTATATTTGAAGTGAACCAACAAGTGATACTTGCTGGCTTGTATGCCGGAGGCTTTTTTGAGTCGGCGGCTTTCTATGGTGGAACTTGCTTGAGAATCTTTCATGGCTTACAGCGTTTCAGTGAGGATATGGATTTTTCATTGCTTACGCAAGATGATAAGTTCGATTTTACGAAATACTTTCCTGCTATCGTTGATGCTTTTACAATGGTAGGCCGTGAGGTTGAAATAAAGAAAAAAGACAAGAGGAATTTCGGAAAGGTCGAATCGGCATTTCTTAAAGATAATACCGATGTGTATGATGTGACTTTCCAAACAGAGAAATCTATAAAGATAAAGATAGAAGTAGATACTTGCCCACCGTTGAACTTCAAGACGGAACAGAAGCTATTGCTTCAGCCATATTCATTTATGACCCGTTGTTTTACACTTCCCGACTTGTTTGCAGGCAAGATGCACGCCTTAGTATATCGTGCGTGGAAGAACAGAGTAAAAGGTCGTGATTGGTACGACTTTGAATGGTATGTACGCCATAATATCCCACTTGATTTTGCTCATTTGGCAGAACGGTGTAAGCAGTTCAACAATGAGAATATCACTCCAGAGTTATTCAAGGAGAAACTCATTGAGCGTCTCTCTTCAGCTGATATAAAACAAGTGAAAGAAGATGTATTGCCTTTCGTGCGCAATCCAAAAGAACTTGATATTTGGTCAAATGATTATTTCGTGCAGTTGGCCGGGATGGTAAGAATAGAATAATACAACATTAAGCTTTCTCCAAGAAATAACTACTAAAGTATTTATAGCTTTAGTAAGCCTGCACCTTTTCTTATTGGCGAAGGCAATCCAAGTAAGGTTATACTTATTCATAGTCTTATTATTTTGCAAAGAACTCAGTCTTCAACCAATAGGCATAAATCGGGTCTTGGAACGAGATTTCACCGGCCTTATTATCCAATATATCATTCTTGATAAGGGCAGCCTTTGAGCGGGATATTGAGGTCGTTGAAGAGATTTGATAGCGATGCATCACTTCAGTCGAGCTAATAGCCTTTTCTCCAGCTATAAGAGCCTTGAGGTAGTTCAGTTGTGAGTGGTCAGTGTTTCGGTGATTGTTACAAACAACAGACTTATGTGACATCGGTCGCTATTTTTCTAAGATTACCTTAGTAGTAATATTTTGAACAGAAAAAGAAGTGTTATTTCTTTTTCTGTTCAAATTATTGCTATCTTTCTATAAACAATATATTGTTTGTTATCTGTAAAATATCAGCCTTATGAATAATATGGTAGCATTTAATATCTCCAACGCCCAATAATGTGACTAAAGCAGATTTCAACAGGAATAAATTCAAAAATTGATTTCTGTAATACATCATATAATAAAGTAAAACATTTATATTTGCATATTATATGATATGTTGAGCTATGACAAAAAGTACAATGGGTACCAAGTTGCCAAGAAAACTGGAGCAGAAGATGCTGATAGTAGGTGAGCAGATCAGGCTGGCCAGACTACGCAGGAATCTTAGTATTGCCCAAGTCGCCGAACGTGCCACCTGTTCACCCCTTACGGTTTCACGCATAGAGAAAGGTGTACCGACAGTGGCAATAGGCATTTATCTTAGGGTGCTTTATGCGCTTCAACTGGATGATGATATTCTTCTTCTTGCAAAAGAAGATGCAATGGGAAAAGCATTACAGGATTTAAGTCTTAAACAAAGGGAAAGGGCATCAAAAAAAGAATAAGGTATGAAAAGACTCTATGTGTTTGCTGATTTTGATTGGTTGAAAGAACCAAGACTAATTGGAGAGTTAAGTTACGAATCACTTCGTGGCTCTGACAGCTATGGATTTTGTTATAGTAATGAGTGGTTAAAGGATTATGGTAGTTTGTTTCTTAGTGATGATTTGAATAACTATCCAGGGCAGCAATATACAGCTCCAGGTAAGGATATTTTCGGATATTTTTCTGATGCCCTTCCAGACAGGTGGGGGCGTACATTGATAAATCGTCGGGAACAGATTCTAGCAAAGGAAGAGAAACGTCCGGTGCGTCGGCTTTCTTCATTCGACTATCTTATCGGGATTGAGGACTTTTCTCGCATAGGGGCTTTTCGATTCAAGGAGTCTATAAATGGAGATTATATTAATGCAAGCGAAATCTTGCGCATACCACCACTGACAGATATTCGTGAGTTGATTGCAGCTAGTTCCGAAATAGAGAAAAGTGAAGATGAGAACAGGTTACCTGAAATGCGTTGGATTGCTCAACTGGTACAGCCTGGTTCATCTCTTGGCGGAGCACGTCCAAAGGCAAGTGTAATTGACGAGAACAAGATTTTGTATATAGCAAAGTTTCCGTCCCACAAAGATGATTATGATGTTGGATTTTGGGAACATTTTTCACATCTGTTGGCAAAGAAGGCTGGTGTCAATGCTGCGGATACAAGAGTAATCTCTACTAGCGACAAATACCATACTTTGCTTTCTCGACGATTTGACAGAAGGGAAAATGGTAAGCGTATACATTTTGCTTCAGCCATGACTCTATTGGGCTTGAATGATGGTGACAATGCTAATACCGGCCATGGCTATCTGGATATTGTCGATTTCATACTTCAGAATTGTACTAACGTGGAGGATAATCTGCAAGAACTGTATCGCAGAGTTGCATTCAATATCTGCATCGGCAATAGTGATGACCATTTCCGCAATCATGGCTTTCTTTTGACTGCGAAAGGCTGGACACTTTCTCCGGCATACGATATGAATCCTACTCTGAATGAGTTTCAGAGTCTGCTTGTCTCATCAACTTCCAATAAAGCAGAACTGGGTATTTTACTTGATACTTGCGAAGATTATATGCTTAATCGTAAAATAGCGGAAAAGATTATTTCTGAAGTAATTGAAGTCGTAAAAGGATGGCGAGAAATGGCAACACGATTGGGTATTTCCAAAAGAGAGATGGAACTGTTTTCTGAAGTATTGGATGCAAGGAGGAAAGATTACGTTTAATTTACAAAATAGAATATTGTTAGTAATTTATTGCTGTCCACTCTTTTATAGGGCAGTGATGGATAAATTTTATTTATATGAAAAAATCAGATATATTTTGGCAGACATATTTGAGTCTCGAAAAAGAGTTCATTAATGTTTCTAATTTTATATTTATAACGGATGAAATTACTACTCATGAGCATGGTAAAGAAATTACTCAACCATGTAATTCTCAATTGGAGACTTTTTCACCCTATATCGCAGATTTACTTATACGATGTTGCGTCCAGATAGAAGCAATTTCCAAGGAATTGTATTATGACAATGGCGGGACAAAACAACGTGGAGATAAAAACTTGTTTTTTGATGAGGATTGCTTAAAACTTATTGATATAAAATGGGCGATACATGATAAACGAGTTTTGGTTGTTGCTCCATTCTTCAATTTAACCAAAGAAGAGAATCGAATTCTAAGACCATTAAAGAATGCCCATAAAAGAGCTGGTACATTTTGGGAAAAAGCATATCAAGCTGTAAAACATGATAGATTTGCTTCTCTCAAAGATGGTAATATAAAAGCTCTTTTACATTCGATGGCTGCGCTTTATCTATTGAACTTATACTATAGAAACGATTCTTGGATTATTAAATATCAAGAATTATCCAAGACCGATTTTAGTATGGGGTCTTCAATCTTTGCAGTGAAACAACCAGAGGTTGGTCAATTATGGTATGGTAATACTCCAATCGTAGGTGAAAGCCCTTATGTTGTAAGATACCAAACAGAAGATTACAAACGAATTGAGGCAATGCAAAAAGCCGATAATGAAGCATTAAATAATTATTGGCAGCAACAGCCAGAGATCAAGGAGCCAGAATTTTTGGCAATACTTGAAAAAGAAAGGAAAAAACAAGAATTAGATCCTAGTCATAGAATCTTGTATTTTGGGGAGTTGGGTATTTATCGATTAAAAAAAATGTTACCTACACATTTGCCGTTTGAAGAAAGAAAAGAAAAACTTGTCAAAAGTGAGGCTTGGAATTGTTGGATAAATCAACATAATACTCATTTAAAACCTGAAGAAATAACGGAAAATAATATTGATAAGGAGATTGAGAATGTCGGTAGGCGATGGGGCATGGACATAGAAAAGCAGTATAACACCATGAGTTGGATTCATTTAGCGATGAACGGTGCTATATGTAAAGTATATATACCATGATTCATTTTAAATTTAAAGCTACATGTGAAACTTCTTAAATAAGTTGAGCTCTGCAAAGGAACAATATCTGGCGATCGTCTCACTTGTAGAATGGCAGCCAGAGGAAAGGATAATCCTACATTAAAAGAATATGACTACACGCAAATTATCGGCACTATATTATTGAATTAGTGCCAATAATTTGTTTAAAATCGACTTCTATTATGACACATTTGACTAAAAAGATTATTCTTGATGCGATAAAATATAGTGCATCACTAGACAATTCCTTCATCAGTGGATGGTGGATTTGTAATGACGATAATACAGTATTTCTTCCCCTCCTTCAGGTTGCAAGGAGAGTATATAATGATGAGTTTGATTATGCTTATGAACTTGATTATGCCGAGACATTCAAAAAACTTGGGATCAATGTCAGACTAAAAAAGATAGCACGTATTTGTTGGAACACAAATGGTTGGACATGTCCTTCCGGACGAATTGGTAAAAGCAAGAATAAGGACTCATATGAATATAAATACGGATTCGGTCACGAGGAATGGTTATTTGACATTGCCAAGACGATAAATGGTTATCATTATGGACATATTCAAGCAGTTGCTTCTTGTAAGGAAAATTTATCTTTTGATCTCTCTCTCTTTACGATAAACGATAAAACAAAACAGCGTTACTGGGTAGGGGAGATTCTTGATGTAGAACCAGTTTTCAATAAAGAGGCAAAGACTATTCTTAGTGAATACAAGAAAAAGGGTTGGTATGCAGAAATGCAGGAACAACTCAAAGACTACATAGAAAAAATACCTAGTGGATTTGCCTTTAATCTCCGATATAGACCTGAAAATCTCCGAAAATTTGATGTTTTGAAGCCTGTTGATAGAAAAGAACCCAATGTTAAAACAAGCTATTATACATCACTTTATAACCTTAAGACAATTTTCAAACTTGAAGATCATTTCGTCTTTCAACCCGGTTTCCGAACAGAAGAAACTGATATAGATGCCAAAAATGGTTCTTCTCGTCGTTCTCATATTTCAAAACGTCATCCAATTATCCAAAAAGCTCTTTACGATTATCTTGTAAAAGAATACGGGAAAGAAAATGTTGGTACAGAAAATCTTACTCCTATTGGAACAGAAATCGATATCGTGGCGAAGCATGGTAATGAATATGATCTTTATGAAATCAAGACAATATCAGATATTCGTCTATGTATTCGTGAATCACTCTCACAACTGCTTGAATACGGTCTATACCATACCGATATCAAGGTCCGTAATTACTATATCGTAGGCAGTATTGTGCTTACTGACGATGCACAGAAGTATTTGAATGCTCTTCGTAAAAAGTATCATATTCCGGTTAATTATATTCAGGTTGATACTGAAAACGAAATACATGAATATAAATTGATATGAAGAGAATCCCATTGATACTAATCTATATATCATAAAATAAAATGAATGAAAATCTTTGTATAGCAATAATAACAACAGCATCTATCTTTGCTGGATTTCTCGTTGCATTCCTTAGTAGTTATCTAACTGCTCGAAATAAGGAATATGACGAGAATAAACTAAAATTTGATACTTTAGGCAGAAAGCTTACACTCTTTAGACAGTTATGTGGATTTATCTGGAATAGCAACTGTTTAAACGAACAAAGAGGTAAACTAAAAGCGAATGAACCTGCATTAGATGAGGATGGAAACGTCAAATCTTTTATGCACGCTATTGATGCCTTACATAGGGACCTGAAGCTAAAACAATATAAACAGAATCCCTACATAGATTATAGCGAGGAGGATTTGGATAGGATTAAAATTTTTGTGAATAGCATTTGGTATAACCTTATTCACAAGAACTATCAAGAGGTGCATTTCAGTCAGTTGCTGGATTGTCCAATGGGCATATCTCCAGGTTATTTCACAACTATTCGAAAAGAACTATCATTTGGTAATAGATTCTCAGATGAAGGAATGGATGATAAGGAATTTGGAAATATCGCCGGAAACGTAGAGTGCGAAGTGATTGAGGATATGGAAGTGTTACAATATGAGATACACAAACCCATTGATTGTGATGTGATTGCAATTATCAGATATACAATTATAGTGTCCGTTTCTGGAATCGGTGTGCCCTTACTGCTGTTGTGGGCAAGGGATTATTTTTTAAATATTGGATGCTGGAATAATTTAATACTACTTATTGTTTTGGCTGTTTTTTTATACAGCATAGTAATGGCAGCAAAACATACCTATAAACATTTTCAGAAAAAAGAGTCAATTAAAGGCAAAACATATAATTTCAAGCAAATGGTAAACAATTCAAAGCACGAGCAAAAGCTCGATAAAATTAAGAAGCATGAAGATGCTTTCAGGGAGTTTTATAATAGTGCTAAGGATATCTTTAGTAAACTACAGAAGTCAGATCCCTTATCACAGCCTTTTGAAGATAGATGCATTCTTCAAGTATGTCCAGGAAGTAGGGCTGGTGGTAATAACCCAGATGTGATAGAAGTCTTCTGGGGTGGGCAGGCAGTAAAAAGAATAGACAAGAAAAACGGCTCCAAGCTACTTACTGAATCTGGAGTAACACTGTTTTTCTACCTTTTGCCAGATGGCCATGTGACAATAACTTTATATCCGGCACAAACAGAGGCTATACGACCATTAGAGGATTGTATTCTTTTACATAGGTTCATCAAAGCTACTTGGCTACTAAAAGAAAAGAATCAGAAATCATTATGGCGAGACTTTATGGCATATACTGAATGTACGTCTCTGATTGGCACTCCTTCAATTTGGCAAAGGTTAAGAATATTCTGGCTAAAGTACTCATGTCCATTATGTATTGATGGCGTGCAGCAGTCTATCAGAGCACATATGCACTTTCAAAAAATTGTTACTTTTGTCTTGACTGTAGGTTTGAGTGGTTTTTTATTACTTGCAGTTCAGCAATGCCATAAAGAAAAAGAGAAAGATTATTCTCCATTGATAGAGCAAACTAATAAGGGCATTGAAGACGTTCAAAAGGGGCAAGATGAAATTTTGAAAGAAATACATTCGATAAGTGCAAACATTGATTCTTTAATGAAGTTTGTTCCTATCTCACAAAAGAAACCTGTTGTAACTAATAAAAATGATTAGATATAGATCTGAAAAACAATTAATTAAGATAGAATAGAGACTGTAAGCTAAAGTGTGTTGGTTGTGTAAAATAAACTGTGTCATGCATTATTTCTCTCCAGAAAACTCATCGGTCGGGGAACGGTCAGCACCAAGGGGCGGGACTACCCGTCCCGAGTGTGTTAAGTAAATGAAAAAAGATATTATAACTTTACAGACACACTTTAGTATTCAGTCTCCCCATCTATTGCCTCTTGTAAATCTCTATACTCGATTTCACAGAGTTCTACAGCGGGATCTTGTCCCATCACTAATTCGGTCCTATCCATTCGAATTGTTAATTTAATGGATGCTGATATTTCCACTTCACTAGTCGTGTACTCTTTGAATAAATAATTATTTTCTTCAGAGTCCCAATAGCTCATTGATTCATCGACGTGTTCGACATCCGCTATAGCATCAACATCAACAAAACAAATAGCCTCAAGGTATTCCTTATTAATTTCAGTCAGTTGTATATCTTTATCACTGAATGAGAGTGCTACTTCTTCTTTAATTGTTACGTCTTCAATTTCTTGCCATTGGACTCGATTATCGTATACACTATAATCAAGAAGGTAATCTGTCAATTGCTCTTTTAGGTCTGCAGCAAATGAAATCTTCCCTTTATGAAAATAGGCATATAGTCTTTCGATATCTCTTTTTTCTGCTTCGGATGTAGCTATCTCTTTCAGGATTCCATTCAAATATTCACCAATTTCTTTTTGGATTAAAACATCGCTTTTGTAGTCAAACATATCACCGTCATGGCTCAAGAGAATAATGTTCTCAATACGATTCTTCTTAGCATATTGTTCAAGAGCACTTAGAACGAATGCATCAGGGAATTCTTTTTGTTTTCCCTTTTTCCCAAAAGGTTTCTCGCTATTAAAGTACTTCTTGAATATCCCTTCGACGTCATTGCAATAGTCGTATCCTATAATCTGAATCCTGGCTTTTGCAATACTTGAGTCAAGAACTGCTGTTGATATTGATTCACTGTCAATTGCAGAAATGATTTCTAGAGCTTTAGATAATTCATCTGGACTACCCATAACCATCATTCTTCGTTTGAATTCATCAACTGGTAAAAGAGTCGCCTCACAAAAATGTTTGCGCCATTCTTCTTTTGTAATCTCAGGTAATAAGATAGTCAGGTGGCCTTTTGCAGCAAGACCAAATAACTTTGACACTCGGCTCGATTCCTTGAGAAATCCTTCTGCTTGAAACACAGAGGTATCTATAAATATATGAGTTCTTTTTTTTAAATCACACATAATAAAAGAAAGAATTAAATAATATGTCTATAAACTATAATAATACTTCTTTATCTTCTTCGCCATCAGCTTACGTCTCTCTGCAAGAAATTCTTCATAATTTGTATGTTCCATTTGTAATATAGTTTCAGGGATACAGTTCTGCTGGAGATTCTTGAGCAGTAATGCTTTATCTGTTATGTTTCCATAAACAGCAATACCGGTTTCGCACTGTTCGAAGACTTTAGAGAAATATATATTAGGAGAATCATCTCGCACAGCCTTATTAACCTGGGTGTCTAAATATGTGTAATTGGCTATCTGATTATATTTTGATTTCTCATTTACTCCATTCTTAATCAAGTATTTTTTAGGGAAAATATGATGTACATCACCAATTACAGTTATAAGGTCATTGACTTTGTATCCACATGTAAACAAGGCATCATCTGCATCATGTATTTGAGATGCCAAATAAAGATTGAAGTATGGACTATTTATCACAGATGTTTCAAGATATTGCACCAAAGCTATATCCCAGAAAGTATCGGAAAGATTCGCAGCTTCCACTTCACTAAAGTAGTTTAGGAACCCTCTTTCTTTGATACGTTTTATATCCATATCCATTACAGTTTCTGGCGATGTTATATATCTACTTGTCAAAGTAGTCATTACATACCATTTAACCACATAATGCTTGATTTGCGTCTTGTCTATATTTGGATCTGCATTCAATAGTAAGTATAGAGTGTAGGCAAAGTCAAGGGTCATTTGAGAATTGATTAACTTGCTGGCAATGAATCCTGCTGACTTGATAGCTAGAACAAAATTAGAGAAAGTGTATTCATTCATAAAATCAATGACACCACTCGTAAGTTGTCCGAATGAATTCTCCGCTATCTCTTCTTTATATTCGCGTGTTTCAAAATCACGTCCACCAAGTAAACTTACAAGATCTTTCATCTTAGCTCTACCAAACTTATACATGAATGCTATACGCAAAATATCATTATAATCTGGATCAAAGATTTCCTCACGATCATCCTTCAACCATTTCAGTTTTGATGCAAAAATAGAATTCATAAATTCTTCATCTTTAATCATATCAGAATACCATTCTGGTTGAACTGATAAGTGAGAGAAGTAATCAATAGCTTTTCGAAGCATATTGCCTCCATAAGTAACATTGGCAGCTATTTTAGACATAGCGAAGTCTGCTTGATTTAGTTTTGCTCCTTGACTATTAATACGAATGAATATTTCTGTAACTTCATCAATAGTCAATTCTTTATCAAGCATGATAACTCCGATTTGTCTGTTCTTTATATCTAATAGTTGCATCAGAATCTTATTTAAAGCGCTGCCTTTTATCTCTTGATTCTCTTCGCAATAATCATTGACAAATTGCCACATATCAAATGTCGGTTTAAATACCTCTGCGATATCGGCAATCCATCTTTTATCTTTCAAAATAGCGTTGTCTTGCACCTTAAAGCGTTCTTCATCGTTTTCCGGATTCGCCAATGGATTAAAGGCAATTTTAACACGCTTTTTCTGAAAGTCAGCATTAATAATGTCCATCCCCATAATGGCAGTCATAAGTGCAGTAACACGTTGCTGACCGTCAATCATAATTTTCTTTCCTTCAGCAAGTGTACCATCTTTGAGCCTGATGTTTGGACTTTGAGAGATGATAAGATACCCTGTAGGATAACCAGTATATAAAGAATCTATCAGATCTCTTACTTGTTTTGGCTTCCATACAAAAGGACGTTGAATTTCAGGAATCGCAATTTCACCTGATTTGATAAAGTTCAGTATTTGCTCTAAGGCAATATTTGATGCATTATATTTTTCAGCCATGTTCTATTCATTATTTAGCTAAATTCTGTTTCGCTTTCTCCATCATTGTGATGATATCGAAATGCAATTTCATAATCTCATTATAATTTTCTTTGTTCTGCGGTATATGAATATATTTAAGATTTTCTGTTATAGGATACATTAAATCTACATAATCATTTGTTTTTAAAAAAAAGAGGTCGCATCATACAACTGTTGGTATCTAGTTAGTAATATATTACCAGGTGTAGCTTGCAGATCATCACAAACGATGGAACTAACACGTGCGGCAAAGCCTAGTAAAGACTTTTTTTCTACCACAGATAAAATACCGAATGCATTTGAAATACCAGTTCTAGATAAATGTATTTCATTTGAAATGGTCGCTTTATATAATTCTAAATCTTTACGTTGCTTTTCAACTTGATCAATTTGTTGTTTCAAATTACGTAGTTCAAAAAAACTTGTAATCTGAAAACCAACAACTATTGTAGCACAGATACCAATTAATGAAGCTATAATCCCTATGTATGAATCAGTCGTTATAGTCCCATTATTCTTTATTTGCCCCCAGAATGTCAAAGCGACACAAGTTATACTACTTATTATACAAGTTGAATTGAGTATTATATTATTTTTGCAAGCCATACTTATTATATCAAATGTGTCACATTAATTTTCTTATACTTATTTCCCATGCCAAGAGCAAAAGCCATCTGGTCTTTAATAATCAATTCACCTTTCTGAAGTCCGGCTATAGCAGTTCTGATTTCTTGAAGTTCCTGGCCACTCACGCCAAACAAGTCTTTAATGACCTTATCATCAATAGTCTGCTGTTTCATAATCAAAGGATACTGAGCATTGGCATAAAAATCAAAACCTTTTGATTTGAAGCTACTCATGTTCTGAGTGGCAAGGATAATACTCAGACCTTTATTTCGTCCTACAGCAATTAAATTACGCAGGGGGCGATTGTCAAAGTCAAGCATATAGTGAGCTTCATCAATAATAGAGAAATGACGTATTTGTACTACTTCATCATTTACTGCTTGCTTATCCAGTAGCTCATAAATGTTATTAAGTTTAGACATCAGGAAATATACAATAGCTTTGGCAATAGGTCCATCTTTTGGATATCCATCCATCTTAATGATGTAGCTGTCATCAATCAAGGATACTTTATCTTCTGATTCAAAGATATGCGCATTAACCAATTGCTTCAGAACAGAAGAAATACTATCATCATTATTTGCATCTTTCATTCGTGATTGATAGCATTTCAGCATTAATTCAAATGAAATAGGGGCGCCATTTGTCGATTTATAGGCTTCTACAATAGCTTCACTAAGACGGTTGTTCATGTTGGCACTCGCACTTACTCGGTCTATAGAACATAAAGCAGAAGACATTTCTGTAGAATACAGATTGATTTCATTGATAGAGCGTCCTGTGAAATCCTTAAATGGAGTAAAAGGCAATGGTTGTGTCAATGGATCCAGAATACAAGAACGGTCCACATCGAAGAGTGCCAACCAATGGCTATTCTGTATATCGCTGAACTCTCCTTTGTAATCAAACAGAAGGAAGTTCACGGGATATTGTGATTCTGTGGATAACATTCTGAATTGCTGAATCAAAACTGCCAGCAAATTGGTCTTTCCGGAACCTGTGGCTCCCGCAATAATAATCTGTGAGTTAGTAATGGAACGACTATTTATATCCAAAGTTGCTTCCATTTCTTCATCACCATAGTTTCCAATCAGAAGATTTAGAACTGGAATATCTTTTGCCATGGCTACTTTGTTGTTCATTGCGTATAAGAAGGAATCCAGATTGTTGTCAGACATCAGATAGTCACGTCCACGAAGCATTTCTGCTGCGATAATTCGAGAAAGAGTAGCGTTTTGAGTCCAATCAATGTTCAAGTCTGCATATCTTAGTTTTAACAATGCCGAATATAAGGTGCTTAAATCGTGCATTGTGAAAAAACTGGGAGTAATTCTTATGGATGACACTGACAATTGTATGTCCTTGTAATCATCTATGGAACGCTTTGTAGGCAAGCTTAGTCCCACGATAAAGCAGATACGCATTACTTTATTCTGATTCAAGTTTATACGTTTCTCCCGATCAGCCGTTCTGGAAAGATTGATTTTTGATTCAATCAGTTCCTTGATTGGATTGATTGCATCAAACAATCCTTCCATCTGGCGCGTATTTGAAAAATTTATGATGCTCATTTCTTTTACTGATTAAGAGTTAAACCAAAATAACCGTCTTCAACCGTAGTATTCTGTGCTTCTACATTGCGATGAAGTGTATAGGTTTTGGAAATAAACGGTTCCAGTTTGATGTAGTCGCTGTCTGTTCTGATTTCAGAGGTCGTACAAAGCAAAATCGTTTGTTCTGCCAATTGTGGAAAATATTCTTCCATCAAGGCATCACGACTTTCATTATCAAGAACACCCATTACTGTATCAATCATTACAGGTGGATTATAATCTCCCAGGTTTCGCAATACTTTTAATAAAACTTGGATAAAGATTTGTTTGGATGCAGCATTAAGCTGATTCAATGAAATCTCATTTCCGGCAGTATGATAGAGTTTTATATTGAATTGTTCAATGCTGTCGGACAACTCAACTTTGGCTACATGACCTTTATATGAAACCAGTAACTTGTTGAGTTGCTGCTGCATTTCACTTTCAATCTGGGCTTTTTTCTTCTTCAGCAAACTGTCTGCAATCTTTTCAAACAGAGGCTTAAGCTTGACCAAAGTGTCGAATTTAATATCAGGTTCTTGCTGGATTTGTACATCAAACTGATGAATCCGTTTCTCAAGACGTTGAATGTCTGCTTTCAGAGTCGCTTCCTGACCTTTCAGTTTCTCTATCTGTTTTTGAGCGGCTTCATAATTTTGAATTAGATATTCGTTACCACCGGCTTGCGTTTGTTCCAAGGTCTGTTTTTGAGAACGTAAGTTATCCAACGTCGAAAGTTGAATCTCCAGTTCCTGGCGCTGGCGGTCAAGTGCAATGAACTGATTGGAACCAGTTCGTTTTACCAAATTAGATAAAGCGGTTACTTCTGCTTCGTCAAGATAACCAAAAGGATCTTCTTTATTAGTGCTATTTTGGATAGCTACAATATGAGATACGACCTGTTCTTCATCCACAGATTCACTGCATAGTGACAAATCTTTTAAGTAAGCCTTAATTCCGCAACACTATTATAAAATATTTTTTTTAAGTACCTGAGCAACAAAAAGTTGCTCAGGTACTTAAAAAAAATATTTTATAATAGTGTTGCGGAATTAAGGATGGTATCAAATTCGTAATATTCTATTTGATCTAAAAAGTCAGAATAAAATATGCTGTTGCACTTCTCCAGAAACAATTTTCGAAACATCGCAAAGGCATTGTATGGGTGTGATTGATAACTATGCTATCATTTCAAAGTTATTAGATAATTGTTATCTGAATGATATTAGAACCATTATTTGTCAGCAAATAGCAAAAGATATTAAAGATATTGAATCCAACCCATTCTTATATGTTAATCATAATTTTACTTCGAATGAATTTAATTCTAGCTTGAAAAAAGTTATTCAATATGAATTCGATTCTAAAGATATTCCTTCTTTTCCCATTGAAATGTCTGATAAGCAAATTACATGTTTTGTAAAAATATTGTATGATAATAGGAAAAGAATGTTTTTTAACTCGATTGAATCGTATATTACTGGTAATCAATCAAATGATATCTACGCTGAAATTTGCCGAATTTTGGTGGAGCAGTTTGATTTTACTAAATTTGATTTTCAAACCTTATTAAATAATATTCAATACGGTGACTTTCGTTGCTGTCCTACATTGAGAATTCAAAATCTGTTAGAACCATATATCTTCGTTTCAGAGAAAGAAGTAAAAAACAATATAACTTTTAAGAATGACCTTTTTGATATAAGGAGGATATCATCGGCTATACCATATTGTGATATACTACTTTGCGATAGTAAATGGAAAAACTGTCTTAGAAAATTAAATATAGATGACGAGTATAATATCAAAGTTTTTTCTGCAAAGTCGGTTGATTTGAAAGAATTTGAGAGCTATTTATCCAGTCTGTAAATAGAAAATAAGAAGTAACAATATTATTTTATACGATTGAATTTCCTTAGTCATTACAACATATTCCTATTTTAAGGGGTCTCTAGGAATTTCGCATCAATAATTAAAATATAGATTTAGTCATATTTATCCTTGGGTTTTAAAGAATATCAGTGGTGTATCTGTCTTATATTGCTAATTATATAGGACTTCTGCTGAGCACATTATACAGTTACACGCTGGAGCTTCGACCAACGCCAGAATTCGCTTTATAAAATATTCTGTATTTCTAGCACAATCTGCTTTTTATCCATATCTTTCCTTGGAAGTTTAGTAATATATTATATTGTTTGCGACCTTTTAAAGGTATAAGCATAGAAAAGAAAAAGGAGAGGAAAATCCTCTCCCTAATAAAGAAATCTACGTTACACCTCCAACTCATTCAACGGCAACCCATAATTATATTGTCTGAAAAGTCCTCTGTGGATAAGTTTCAGACCAAGGGTCTGATAATACTTGTAGTCATCATCTTCGGTGCAGAGGTATTTATAACCATAGCGTGGGGCGTACTCCTTGAAGAAACGGGCAAGGTCTTTCAGATTTTCCTGTTGGTTTCGTTTGAAGTTGCTGCGCACAATGATGATGCTCCAGTCGGGGATACTGCCAACGCCGCAACTGTATTCCCAGAAACGGATATATAAATCCATTTCGCCTACATGGACGGAAACACAAATGCCATTGGCGTTGTGCATGACGGAACAGCAGTTTCTGTAACCGAACCTCTCACATAAATAGAGATTGAAATCGTAAATAAAATCGGAATAGTTCATAATAATTTGAATTTTGATGGTTAATAAAAAATTGATTATAGACTGAAACCTCGCTTGCGTTTCGGTTTCTTTTTCTTCTTTTTGAGCCAGTTAGCCTGTATCGCTTCCTCCGTATCATAATCCGTAGGAGAGGGCGTGAACAATCCCAGACTGATGCCGGAATGATTCTCCTGCTGGTATTCAGGACGAGGTTCCTCGCGTATGGTTTCTGCCTGTGCCTGACACTGGCTCACGGTAGCAGAAAGAGCGTTATATCTCAATTCCTGGTCGATGTTCAGGAAACTGAACTGGCGGTCAATCTTGGAACCGCTAAAGGTCAGTTGGTCACATGTGAACTTGACACCTTGCATCTCTCCGGTCGTGCGACTTTGCTTCCATTGCGTATCAATTCCGTACTTCCGTAAGGCCAGTCTCAGTTCACTCCAGCTTCGGGCGTTCGGAACTTCTCGTTTCAAGGCATGATAGATAAAATACTTTACCTTGTCGTGATGACGTAACCGCATGAAATTGACATGCTCTTTTCCTTCGGCAAAATGCAAGCGGTAACGAGCTGTTAGCATCTTGCAGACCTTTTCATTCCGGTAACGGTCGTTCTTGTCGCTGATGGTGCAGCCGTCATTATCCACCCGGTTGTAAACGATGTGACAATGCGGATGGTCACGGTCGGTATGCCGAGCGATGATGAACTGCGTGTTCACGATTCCCATCAGCTTCATATAGTCATGGGCGATCTTTAGCATCAGCCCATCATCATCACGGATGCGGTCTCCGTCTTCTGCGGAGAAGCTCAATGATATATGGCCGACCTTGTTCTTGACCTTGTCGTTCAGTAAAGTCTGCAACTCGAATTGCTCCGCTATTTCTTCAGGCGAGCCGTAGACACCAACCGCTTTCAGCAGGCGCGATTTATCTTCTTTCAGCACATAGTTTACGCACCCGGAAAACGATGTGCCCTTGACAATCTTACCTATCATCTTTGAGCTGTTTTATGAGTTGTGAAATCTGTTGAACGGCGGTACTGCACTCATCGGCCACACGATAAAAACCGTAAGCATTGGCTCGTCTGGCAAGCTGATTCAGGTTTGTGCTTTCTCCAATCAGTTTACGGATGATGTCAAGATTTTCTCTCGTAATTCGTTCGCGCACCGTACCGTGTTCGATGAGTGAACGCACTACTTCGCTTTGACTGCGTTTACTGCGTCGGCTGAGTGCTCTAAGCCAGCCGAATTGTTCGTCTGTAAGACGGATTGTAACTGTATTTTTCTTGTCCACAATATCTGCTTCTGAGATTAATAATTGTGACCATCGGGAGCTGTCTCACCGTCTTTTGAGGTGAGCAAGTGGCCGGGAAATGTAATACACCGGCATAAACTTGCTCCAGTGAAAAAGAAGTGAATCAGACATCTGAAAGTCATCGTTTGAAAAGTCCTCTCTGGGTATGTTGAACCGTTGCTGAAAGCTGTGCTTTCTCCACATTGACAAGCTGTAAATCGAAGGTTTCGACCAGCGTTTTCAAGGTCGGATTTAACGTGATAAGACGATTGAAAATAGCCTCCTTTGTCTCTTCTCTCAGCAGAAAATCGGCGATGTCATAACCTGCATTCCGTTCTTCTTTTGTCGCATTTCTTTCCATAAAATCGAAGAGAGAAACTTCTATTCCCAGGCTCCGGATCATCTCCATTTTACTATTCCAATAGTCGGTTGCCCCTAGGTCGGGGAATAGTAGAACACGTCGGTTTCTCAATACGCTCATGGCATCCCGATTGAATGCTCCGTTCTTTCCGCCCGAAGCAATCCAGAGGTATTGCGGCAGATAGAAGCTGGATATCAAAGCGCTTTTCTCACTCTCCACAAGGGCAACCGGACGCTGCTGGTCGGAGGACAAAAGGTGTTCACCAAACAGGCATTGCCGGAGATTGAAATTCTCTTTCTTCAAAAGGGAATGTACCCACGTGATGTAGTTGTATGGCTCTTTAATCCGTCTTCCGTTTTCAGGATTGTAGAGCATCACTTTTCCGGTGCGTACCCGTCCGGAAATATCCACCTGCCAGAAGACCGTAGCTCCAGGCCAATGCTTCGAGGTTCCCACATGGTAGCGTAACATCAGCTCTTCGGTAGCCTCCTGCCCGAAATGGAAACTCAGGAACTGAAACAGCTTGTTCGTGTGATACAGCTTTAGGGACTTCCTCATGATTTCCGGCTCAATGAATGAAGGCACAGGAGGCAGACTGATGCGTGGCTTTGACATCGGCACAAACTCTTCTCTCAATCGTTCCTTGGCCATCGGGTTCTCGTCAAAATACATTTTGGGCGTATAGTTGTAGCCGCATTTCTGTTCATGGTTGCATCGCCCTACATAATCGGGAAAACAGATTTGTTTTTCCGTATCGATGTATTTGGCGAAACAACTTTTACGGTGGCAGTTTGGGCATGTGTGCCGGGTGCTGACACCTTTGTATGGTTCTAATGTGAATCTGTAGTTCATTTTTCTTTCTGTTTGGATGTTACTATGCACATTTTCGCAACTTCACAAACCCCTCGGTTGCGAAAATGTGCATAGTAACAGGTTTATTTACTGTATTCTCCATGATTCTCTTTTCTGAATAATGTTCCGATATGGCGTTTTAGAAACATCTTGAAAGCATGCTCTTTCATCCCGTAACTTTCAGCAATGCTGATACCTTCTGCCGTTGTAAATCTGTGAGGCAGATTCAGGTATATGTTGCGGTGCAATTCGCTCAACTGTTCCTGACTGACGGCAGTCTGCACTTTTACGGCTGTTGTCCGAAAATACTCGGCCAGCAGGATGGCACGGTTCACGCTTTCAAGGTCAATCGTAGTCTTATCGCACTCTCCGCAAGTCCATCGGGCAAGCTGTATAATCAGACAAAACCGGATAATGTAGATTTCCAGTTTGCAGTAAATACCGACCAAAGCATCGTTGGTTTCCATATCACATTGGCGGGCATTTTCATGCTGCCAACCGTAAAGCCGTTGCTTGGCGTCTTCATCAAATGGCAGGCATTGAGACTGCAACTCATTATTCTCGTCATGCGGACAATCTTGTGCGATCAGCTTATCGATAATCTGTTGCCACTGGATTTCCAATTCTTCAGGAGTTTCCCGGTCGTTCCATCTGCTTTTCAAGACAGATTCAGGCATCACGAAAAGAATACGATCAATAAAACCGTTACTCGAACGCTCGCCCTTGACCAGTTCGCCTAGAATTTTCTTTTGGATGGTACCGATAACGGAGATATAGGGACGTCTGATAAAAATGGAACTTTGCGTACTCTTGCGATCGGAAATCGTAGGCTTGGCATTGAACACTGAAAGCCAGAACTGTTCTTCCGAACCGTTGTTGTAACGGTTGAAATTCTTGAACCAGGCAGATAGCTCGTCCGACCAAAGGCAGAGTCCTCTAGGATTCTGAGCATGTATCAGGCTCAATCCTTCGGGAGTGATGTCCGAAACAAGAAAGCGTCTGCGCACGGGAGCCTGCGGAAACTCATCCAAACCAGCTTCCATGCGTTCCTTTTTGCTCATGGACATAGTGCGTTCATACTCGGCAGACAATTTCTGATACTCCTGATTCTGACAATAGTCATGTTCAATGAACGGCTGGAAAGCGAAACTCAGCGGATGACTTTTATTGGCTCCAGGACGTCCAATCAGTGCCATGTACAGAATAGGACTTTCCAGCCAGTTGCGCTTCACCTGCACCAGATGGGAGTTGCCAATCCCCACGGCAATGGCTGCAAGGATAGCCGCAGCAACATAATCCACGGGATAGCCCTGACAATCGTGCAAACTGCTGATGATACGCTGAATCCTGATAGGAAAGACTTCTATCGGGAACTTACCGCCGGACATCTTGGCTCCGATGCGCACAGCCTCGCCGATAATACCTTCTGCTGTTAATTTGGAGGTTTCCATAGCCGTGCAGATCAAAAGTTATAACCTCCCTTTGGTTTGCGTTTCGCTCCATGTACTATCTCCGCAGCCTGTTCCTGAAGTGAGATGGCCTGCATCTGCTTGCGTCCTGACTCAATCCATTGCAGCAGCTCATCTTCATAGAAGTAGAGTTTCTTACCTTTTTTATAGGCTGGAATCAGTCCTTTACGCGCAAGCGTGTAAATGGTAGGCTTTGCCTTTCGTGTGATTTTACAGGCTTCGTCAATTTCAATAAGACGGTGTTTGTCGGAAGAAGCCTGCGGTTGCAGTGCCGCCACCATTTGCCGGATTTGTTCCATCTGTTCTGTGAGATAACCTACCGCCTGCGGCAGCTTATCAAATGTGATTTGTTCGTTTGCCATACGTACTCGTTTTTAATTGTTCGCTGGCAAAGGAAATTGGTGTTTTGATGGTGGGAAACATCACCGGAATATAACTGTGAGATAACTTTTGGTGGTGATAGATTGTTTATACTATTTATTTTCATAACTTTGTAACTGACATGCCATTAAATTTATAGAGCTATGAATAGTAAAGAACAAAAATTAGCAGTACTTATTGATGCAGACAATGTTCCATACGCCAATATTAAAGGAATGTTAGAAGAAATTGCAAAGTATGGGATATTAACAATTAAGCGAATATATGGAGATTGGACAAAACCTACAGTTGCAGGTTGGAAATCTATATTATTGGATTATGCAATTACTCCGATTCAACAATACAGTTATACCACTGGTAAAAATGCTACAGATTCTGCCATGATTATTGATGCAATGGATATTTTACATACAGATAAAGTCGATGGTTTTTGTATCGTTTCTAGTGATAGCGACTTCACACGTTTGGCTGTCAGATTACGAGAATCTGGAAAGTTCGTTCTTGGTATGGGGGAGAAGAAAACACCTAATCCTTTTATAGTTTCATGTGATAAATTCGTTTATATTGAAATCCTTGGTGGGGATATAAAAGATACTACGGATAATGAGTCTACAATTGCGCCTAAGGAAGATATTGTTGAATTATTGAAGCAATCAATTAATGATTTAGCCGATGATAATGGGTGGGCATTCTTAGCTAATGTTGGTAGTTTAATGTTGAAGAAAAAACCTGATTTTGATTCAAGAAATTATGGTTTCCTTAAGTTGACAGCATTGATAGAGAAATACAGTGACAAATTCGAAATTGAAAAAAGGGACACTAACATTCCAAGTATTAAGCATGTATATGTAAAGAATAAAATATAATTATTCTATTTTCTTATTCAATATAATTTTACATTTAGATTCTGTATGTGACATTTTACGCTCAATAGTCGAAATTTCCAAGTCACGAAGGGCATCGGCAAAGACCTTTTTGATAAAGATAGCAGTATGAATACGCTTTCTGCCAAAAGCCTTACCAATATTCCAACCAAAGTGCATAATATCAATACTTTTAAGTTGAGAGTCCACCTTTACAGGCGATATCTTTTGCAAGGTATCGCCTGTACTATATTCAGTAATGTATGCGCATAGGCGGTTGAGATCTTCTTCACTCATATAGGCAACCATTGTTTGCTTCGTATAGCTAATGACCTTTTCCAATTTGGTTTGAATAGCACGATTCTTTTTTGCGATAGAATTGGTTCGCAAAACTTCATATTCTGAAGGTTTAGAGATTGTTTCTTCAGCGGTAGGAGCAGACTCAATGATATCAGACGTAGTTTGGTTTGAATCTTTGCTTGTAGGGACTTCCGGAACAGAAACGGTATCATTGTGATTTTTCATCGTTTGAAAAGCAGAGAAACGCAATAGAAAAGTTTCTATGCGTGACAGTAGAAACTGATTAAAAGTTGTCTGTAAACTGGCATAAATCGCCATCAAGACAATTACTGTTGCAAAAAATGCAACACTACTACTGAAATCGTCAACGCCTTTGGATAAAACAAACTGCCGAGCTAAAACGCCAACGACAAGAGTGCCTACCAAGACAAGGGAATAGAGTGCTATATGTTCTATACTTTTCTGATTCATAGTGATATTTGCTAATTGTTTGTGCGCAAATATATGTCATTTCATAAATACCATGTTATAAATCCAAGAAAGTGGCAGCATTTGTCCTCGATATGGTACTTATTTCTATACCATCTATGCCACAATAGAATAAAAAAGAAGAGTCCAACTAGGTTTTAACCACATGTCGGACTCGTCTTACGTTACAGAGCTTTATACTATTTCAGTGAAATCTTATTCGCCGTCTCTCTCTTCTTGGAATTAACCAAATCAGCATAGATTTGAGTAGTGGTGACATTCTTATGCGTTAGCATCTTCGACACTGTGTAAATGTCTGTACCTAAAGAGATTTGGATGACGGCGTATGAATGACGAAAGCAGTGGAAGGTTATGTGTTTTCTGATTCCGGCTTCGGTAATCCATTGTTTCAAGGGATGATGGGTCATGGAGCGGGTTAAGCCTTTGAAGACTTTTCCGGTACTCCATTCGCCGCACAACTCCAGTGCCTCCTGACTGATGGGGAGTGTGGCCTCGGTTTCTGTTTTCTCGGTACAGATACGGATGTAATAGCCTTGGTCCGGGCCAACCTCAAAATCGCGCCAGTCCAGTTTCAGAATATCACTGATACGGAGGCCAGTCATGCAGGCAAACAGGGATGCCTGTTTCAAGACTGGAATCTTGCATGGTGTTGCTGCCAGTTTTTTGACTTCATCAAGTGTCAGATACTCTTTCTTGACTTCTTTCCATTCGATTTTTTCCAGAAAGTCGTTCAAGTTCTCGCGCAACATCTTTTCTTTATAGGCTATCTTCAACAGGGCTCGGAAGGTAGAATAATAACCGGCTGCCGAATTGCGTGAGATGTAAGCATTGGGATGATTGATCTGTTTGCATTTGAGCAGGTAATCCCTGAACTTCTCGCACAGTTCCACGGTGACATCGCCAAAGGTGCATTTGCCGCCGACAAATTTCTCGAAGTGGTTGTAAACACAATCCCATTTCTCATACTTTTCCCGTGCCTTAGTCCGGAAGTAGGCAAGGAAATCGACTTTTTGCTTGTTCTTGTCCAGGAACCCGAATTCTTCATTGATAAGCGACTGGACACGGATACAGCGGATAGCCTCTGCTTTGTTCAACATGTCTTGATTGAACATTCTTTGCTGCTCATTCTTAGGCTTGGCATAGATGTAGATGCCGAGGAATTCCCGGCGACTCATCTTCATCGTATAAGGATTGCGTATGGCAGGATAATAATCCAGATAAAGAGATATGCGGTCGTTACGCAATGGCTTTTGTCTCAAAGTTACGTTGGTGCATGTAAGTGTCATAGCTATATTGTTTTTTGATTAATACTTGTTTTTGTTGCAAATAAAATAGGTGTTCTAATGGTGGTATTTATCACCGGAAAATAACTTTCGGCTCATTCTATCTTTGGAGGCTCAAAGAACTTGTCCAGCTCTACCCGCAGGATCTTGGTATATTTACCGACTTTGATACGGGGAATATTATGGTATTTCACATAATGGTAGAGTTGGTCTCGTGTCAGATTGAATCGCTCCATCGCTTCGGCAATGGTGTAGTATTTGGGCTCTTCTGGAGCTATGAGACCTTTGGCAATGTCCACATGCTTCTTGGAGTAGTACACCATGATGCCAACCTTCTTCTTGGGAATAGCATTCTTTGATACAAAAGAATAAATGGCCGTTAGCGTCATGTCGAACTTCTCTTGCATGTCTTGCGTGCTGTACCATTCCTTGATTTCAGGATCAGGAGCTTTTTTTGCAAAATAGTCATCAATATGCTTTTTGCTCCAATAGGTTTTCCCACGGTTAAATGTCCGGGGTATATTATGCTCTTTAGCTATATGAAATATCCAGGAATCTTTGACACCGAATTTCTCTTTAATCTCATTGGTAGTATAGAAGTCTGTGATAGGAAGAGTGTCTTTAGGTTGTCGTTTCTTGTATGGGTTTCTTTTAAGCATCTCTTCTATATCGCTCTGCCGAACAAATGAAAGCCTACTGCTCAACTTATAAGCAGCAAGATGTCCTGTATAAATCATTTTATAAACAGCTTGCAGTGAAAGCCCCAACAAAGTAGCAGCCTGAGCGATTGACAAATATTCTTTGTCTTTAATATCCATCAAAGGCTTTTCACTCTTAACGCTTTGAATCCTTTGCTCTTCCTGCTGAATCCGTTTTGCTCGTATGGCCTGTTTATAAGCCAAATTCGCGCATCTGTGTGAGCAGTATTTCGTAGTTACTTTTTGGGCTACGAATTCTTGACCACACCACTCACAAATCTTTTTAATTCTAATGTTGCTCTTTGCCATTTTACTTGAATTTTTAGGGTTTATTTCTCCTTGATTTCTCCAGTTTTATTCCACCATCTTAAACTATATTCAACCATATTCAACTTTCTCCACGACCTTGCCAACGATAATCCTCGGATTTTCGTGGTGAGGTACACAGGAGGTACAAAAAATGGCGTAAAAAGGCTTAGCAACGATTATCAACGATACTTGAGCAACAAAAAAGGCGCCCGTAAAGAGCGCCATATTAATCGATTATAATCAATCTAACTATTTAATAATCAGGTATTTACTTGCCGATGCAGCATATTATGCTAATTGATTGTCAATAGTTTATGGTTTAAAAGATAGAAGCCTCAAAAATTTACTTGTTTTTTTGCCGAAAATCGAAGATTTAACACTTTTAACCTTAGTTTGTTTTCAAACGAAGGGAAAAAGAGAAAAATGACTCTATTTTGCTCTTAAATCTCCGTTTCGCAAAGATAGGGCATGTCTGTGATTATTTCGCTGATTATGGATGCAAAATCATAAATGAGTTCACGGATTTTTTAGCTTATAATTGGGGTGGTCTTCGATTTTGGTATAGCTATTTCTTTCTTCCCTCTTTTAGTTTTACTTTAATGCGTGTATATATGAATACAGGGATAAAGTAAAGTTACTTTTCGTTTGAATGGTCAAACTAATATTAAACAGACATAGCAAGGAGGGGTTGTTTACGCCTGTATAACGAATAGTATTTTATTTGTTAGTAGATGTATACTGTGCTTATGAATAATATGATGGCATTTAATTTTGAAATTCTATTCCAAATGATTATGTCTATGACTGATTATATGGCTTTGATGCGATTTTTTATGTGTAATGTATCATTAAATAAGTAAAAAGTAGTATCTTTGTATATTATATGATGAGTTAACATGGCAAAGAATACAATGGGGACTAAGTTGCCCCGAAAATTAGAACAAAAGATGTCCGTTGTGGGAGAACAGATTAAACTGGCTCGCTTGCGCAGGAATCTGAGTGTAGCTCAAGTGGCGGAACGTGCCACCTGTTCTCCGTTGACCGTGTCCCGAATAGAGAAAGGTGTGCCGACAGTGGCAATCGGAATATATTTGCGCGTGTTGTATGCTTTACAGCTTGACGATGATATTCTGTGGTTGGCCAAAGAAGACAAACTAGGGAAAACATTACAGGATTTGAGTTTGAAGACAAGGAAAAGAGCTTCGAAAAAGAGATAAAACTCACTTTTTTCTGCATATAAGTCGATAATGACTCTATCAGGATAAAAAATACAGCTTAAAATTTTGTATTATGCCATTAAAAACATTATGTTTGCACTGCATAATAATGTGGGATATGAAATTCGTTGATAGAATAGATGAAGCAGCACGGCTGAAGGATGCTCTTGCGAGAGAGAAGTCTTCGTTAGTCGTCATGTATGGTCGTAGACGATTAGGTAAGTCAACGCTTATCAAAAGAGTGTTGTCAGAAAATGATGTATACTTCCTTGCAGACCGTTCGGAAGGTCAACATCAGAGGGCATTACTTGCAAAAGTGATAGCACAGGTGTTTCCAGATTTCGACAAGTTGGCATATCCGGACTGGGAATCTATGTTTCGTGCGGTTAATTATCGAACAGACAAACGTTTTACTATATGTCTGGATGAATTTCCGTATCTTGTGGAACAATCTCCAGAGCTTCCATCTGTTCTGCAGAAACTTGTTGACGAGAAGCAACTGAAATATAATCTTGTGCTCTGTGGTTCTTCTCAAAATATGATGTATGGGTTGTTCCTTGATTCTACAGCACCTCTCTATGGCCGTGCTGATGAGATAATGAGACTTACCCCTATACGTTTACCCTATATTCAGGAGGCATTGAACCTTAATGCGATGAACGCTATTGAAGAGTATGCTATATGGGGCGGTGTGCCGCGCTATTGGGAACTGAGGGAAAACAGAATTTCGCTTGATGATGCATTGTGGCACAACATCCTTTCTGTGAATGGAACACTTTACGAGGAACCAGTCAAACTCTTTCAGGATGATGTGAAGGATATTGTCAAGACTTCGACAATAATGTCTTATATAGGTACTGGTGCAAATCGTCTTTCAGAAATTGCTGGACGATGCAATGAACCTGCAACTAATCTGTCACGACCATTGAAGAAGCTTGTAGATCTCGGTTTCTTGGAAAAAGATGTTCCATTCGGGATTGATGAAAAGAATGCAAAAAAGAGCCTGTATAAAATAGCCGATCCATTTATGGCATTCTACTATCAGTTTGTTGTTCCTAACCGTTCGTTCATCGAGCTTGGTCGTCGCTTACCCATAGAACAGGCTTTGACTGCTCATTTCTCTGAGTATGTGAGTATGCAATGGGAAAAACTGTGTCGGGATGCCGTAACAGGAAATCTTGTTAATGGAGTAGTTTATGGCAAAGCAAAACGCTGGTGGGGTTCTGTTTTTAATGAGGATAAGAAACCGGAACAAGTCGAATTTGATGTGATGGCAGAATCGCTCGATAAAAAGTATCTGTTGGTCGGAGAATGTAAATGGACAACAGGGGAGAATGGCAAACAGCTAACTGCTGAGCTTCTCCGCAAAGCTAATCTGTTGCCGTTTGCTAAGAACTACACTATCGTTCCTGTACTGTTCCTTAAGAACGCTCCGAAAGATGATGCTGGGAATGCAATGTTGTCGGAAAATGTTGTAGAGTTAATGAAGTAAAGAGATATCAAATTTACGATTTGACAGAGTTATTAGATGGCAAAAAAAACAATAAATAAAGAGCTTACAGGTGCACAGGACTTATACAATTTCTTGTTTGAGGCCTGTAATATAATACGCGGTCCTGTAAGCCAAGATAATTTTAAGGATTATATCACGCCTTTACTTTATTACAAGCGGATATCTGATGTTTATGATGAAGAAACAGAAGAAGCTTTAATATCAAGTGGTGGTGATAAGGAGTATGCATCTCTGCCAGAACAACATCGTTTTGTTATTCCTGATGGTTGTCATTGGCAAGAAGTCCGAGAGCGTACAGAAAATCTTGGAGCTGCCATAGTCGGTGCTATGAGGCAGATAGAGATAGCAAACCCAGATACATTGTATGGGGTGCTATCTATGTTTTCATCTCAGAAATGGACTAACAAAGCAATACTCAATGATAGCAAGATTCGTGACCTGATAGAACATCTATCAAAACGAAAACTTGGTAATAAGGATTACCCTGCGGACTTAATGGGTGATGCTTATGAAATATTATTGAAGAAGTTTGCCGATGATAGTAAGGCTCAAGCTGGAGAGTTTTATACTCCTCGTTCTGTTGTGAGATTATTAGTGCATATTCTCGATCCGCAACCGGGGGAAACTGTATATGATCCTGCTTGTGGTAGTGGAGGAATGCTTATCGAAGCTATACGATATATGCACGATGATTCTCTTTGCTGCGGAAGTATATTCGGACAGGAAAAGAATGTCGTGAATGCGGCCATTGCTAAAATGAATCTATTCCTGCATGGTGCATCTGATTTTAATGTAATGCAAGGCGACACATTGAGAGACCCAAAAATTCTTCAAGGTGGTAATATCGCCAAATTCGATTGTGTTATAGCAAACCCCCCATTTTCTCTTGAAAATTGGGGAGCAACGGAATGGAGTTCAGATAAATATAAGCGCAATATCTATGGCACACCGAGTGATAGTTGTGGTGACTATGCGTGGATTCAGCATATGATATGTTCTATGTCTTCCGGCAAGGGGCGTATGGCTGTTGTAATGCCGCAAGGTATTCTGTTTCGTGGAAATCAAGAAGCAGAAATAAGGAAACAATTAGTCGAAAGTGATTTGATAGAAGCCGTTGTTACATTAGGAGATAAATTGTTTTATGGAACTGGACTTTCACCGTGCTTTTTGATAATACGAAGAATGAAACAGGCTCATCATTCCGGACGGATTTTGATGATAGATGGTTCCAAAATTCTAACTCAAAAGAGAGCGCAGAATATTTTAGAAGAGAATGATATAGATAGGTTATATTCACTTTATCAAAATTACTCCGATGAAGAGGACTATTCTCGAATCGTTACATTGCAGGAGATAAGAGATAAAGAGTATAATCTTTCGCCCAATCGCTATGTGGTTTACCACAAGGAGGAAATTCGTCCTTATGCGGAAGTGTTGGCTGAGTTCAAACAAGCATACGCAGATGTGAAGCGATTGGAGAACGAATTTTCATTACTCATTAACGCATAATCAATATGGCAGAAAAAGTAAAACAATATCGTCTTCCTGATGACCCTATTACGCTCGATGAACTTAAAAGTTTCCTTTGGGCGGCTGCCACTCATTTGCGTGGTCAGATTGATGCTGCAGGATATAAAGAGTATATTTTCCCTTTGCTTTTTTTCAAACGCATTTCCGATGTTTATGATGAACAGTTTGAAGGATTTGTGTGTGAAGGAGGAGTTGAGTATGCAGGTATGCAAGTAGAAGATCTCCCCATCCGTATTCCTGATGGTGCGCACTGGAGAGATGTTCGTGAGGTGACGGAAAATGTTGGTAATAAATTAGTCGAAGCATTTATTGCCATTGAGCAAGCCAATCCTGCTAAGGAAATGGATGGTAGAAAAATCGGAGGATTAGAAGGTATTTTCGGACCTAAGGATGGCTGGACCAATAAGGCGAAGATGCCTGATAATATCATTACTTCGTTGATTGAGGATTTTTCTAAATATACGTTGAGCCTAAAGGCTTGTTGGAATTTATAACTAAAGTTATGGAAAGAAAAGGGATTGTTTGATAACGAATAAAATAAAGTCTCAACCGATAGCATTCCTATCCGATTGAGACTTTTCGTTTATTTATCCCTGTCCGAAAACTTCTGTATAATTACAGCAATACCAATCCCCAAAACAACCATAAGAATACAACCAATAACAGCCTTCCAAATCAATCCGGAATGCAAAATCTCTGCATTAGCTACTATCATGCACACGAAAAAAGAAGATAGAGCAACTACAATGGTAATCAAAATGTAGAATGCCGTATCTGGGATGGGGATGGCATTGCTGGCTTTCTTTATTCTTCGCTCGGCTTCCTTACATTTGCTCTCAATCTGGCTGAGAAAATTGTATAGAAGGGTCGCACCGAATTCTACTGCTAACTTCTGTATTTCTTCAGAAATAATAGGTTTGCACTCATGTATAGAGTCGGATAGATTTTCAACTTCTGTTCTCAGCTTATATACGTTGTCATTCAGGCTGACAAGTTCCTTTGCGTTGATATCGAGTAACCGCTTTTCTTCCTCCAGATATTCATTCTTGGGAGTGGCTTTTATGGCTTCCGCTTCACTCATTTCCGCGGAAAAATCGAATTTCTTTTTCATGTTCGGTTTCATGGGCTTATCGTTTTAATCCTGTTTTCAGTTTCTTTCCTAACGAACGACTGGCGGCATGAGCGCATCTGCGAGCCCATTGCAAATTGTCTTCATCCTTGTCTCTCCACGGAAGGTCGCTTTGTGAGCCTCCACCACCTCCACCGGTTGTTACGTTGGGGGTATCTATCAGTCCGACAAAAATAGCTACAGCCATATCGGTAAGTTCCTGACAGTTGGCAATAAACCTGTAATCAAATTCGTCATTAAAACAGTCAAGTATTTTTTCCGGAATATAGAATCTGTAATCCTTACCTTCATGGCTGAGGGCATAGGAAATCATATCCTGACTATATGTGAGATATTGGGTATAGTCAATAGGAGCAACCTTATGTATCGCTGCCTGTTGAACGGCTTTGGGAGCATTATTTCTAATGACGGTAGCTGACTGATGGTGCAGTTTCTCCCATGTCGCAGGAAGTTTCGAGACCATCAGGTTCCTGCCGATTCCCAATTCTGAAGCCTTGTATTTGGTGTTTCCATTCATGAGGGCATATCCACGAAGAATACCTTTCTTGTCCTCTCTTTCATGGACGGTATAACCTTTCCGTATAAGAGTGTTCTTGTACTCATCCCATGACCATGATGGCATTGCTTTCAACACCTCCATACAGTCCCGGTTCACTTGTGGAATGTTACGATTTCTGATTTGTTCTGCAGTCGTCCAGCCACGTTTCTTTGCCACTCGCTCGGCAGCACGTTGCGCACGAAGATGAATGTTGTGGTCGTTGTTGATGTTGCCGTCTTCATCCAAACGGCAGACGGCAGCATGAAGGTGGGGAACTTCGCCTTTGGATTCTGTATGCAGCCAAACAGAGTATTTACTGTTAGCTAAATTGGTTGGACAGGAACGGATTTTTCCATCCTTGCCGGTAATCACCTGTTTGTCGAACTCCTCGGCGAAATCTTGCCAAAGTTTTTGCCAATCTTCGATGTCATAGAATTGGGTATGTTTGGGCGATGGACTCAACTCGATTCTGATAACGGAGTTCTTTATCGGGCGATGCTGGGATATGGTCAACTGCATGGAGTTCCATATCCCCAAAGTGTCCGGTTGCGACGGCATCAGATTGTCCAATACCCGATAGATTTTCTCCGGATGCTTCTTATGTTGTGATTCACCGGTAATGTAACGGAGGTCGTTGATGCCGTGCGATATGGCTTTGGCTTTTGCAATCATTCTTCTTCGGATTTAAGGTTGGACGGAATTTTGTTCTTCTCTTTTACAGTATTCAGGAACTGGCAGACACTTTCGGCTACATTGCCAAGTTCCTTGAGCCAGTTGACCATGAACGGAATCTGATTGAACATTGCCATGCGCTGCTTTGTGGACATTCCGTGAAGTGCGGAGGTGTATTTTACAAGGTCTGACCGACAGTTGTCCAGATTCTGCAACAGGTCTGTTTCTTCTTTCGTAAGTCTCACTTTGGGCTTGAAGTTATAGGCACACGACAATAGGTAATCACTTATGGTCATACCGCATTGGGTAGCCATTGATTTTATATACTCCTTTTGAGTAGGAGTGACTTTCGCTCCGATGAAGACGTTTCTGGTTTCTTTAGAGGAGTTCGATGTATTTTCAATATCTTCTTTCATTTGAATCATTGTTATAATAGTGAATAGGTGCGAGCTTGCGAGTACCGCACCGGCGAAGGTATCTGAGCAGGCAAGGGTGCCAATGTACAACCGTAACGCAGTGAGGTTATACCTTGGCATATCTCGCAACAGTTACCTGTTGATGCTTCACGGCAAGCCATATTGGATGTACATACAGAATCGGCAGACGGATTTGAACCAGAAACTAAGATATTCATCTAAAAGAGGGGGGATAGAATGAATACCTTGTGTGCAACCCCTGACTACTTTGCTTTATTCTTATATATACGCCCCGACAATAAAGTAAAGTTGAACTCAATAATGGTATTCTGGATTGAAGGCATAATCTTTCCCTTCTTTTATAACCATTTGTTTGTCACTGAGCAATGTTGCGACCTTTACCGCCTTGTTATAACCGAGTTTTATACCCTGTAATCCGTAACCCTCTTGCAAGCGTTCTATATAATCATCGTAATTGTTGATGTTGCCATTGGCAAAAACGGCATTCAATGCTGGACGATGTACATTCTTTGGAATCTCCTTGTCCGGATCGAACGGTCCTTTGGTTGGTCGTCCGGTCTTCTTCTCTTTTGGCAGATAGGACTCTACCGGTTCGGGTATGGCTTCCTCGTTTATGCGGAAAGCGAAAGGCTCAAACTCCCGGTCACGGATATGAATGGCTTCGACCACGCTTATGGTCTTGTCCTCTTTATCCACCTCGATCTGCATAATGGTTTCCGCTTTGTTGTTGAGTTCCGTGCCAATGTGACCACGAGCATGTTCGTCATTCTTGTTCTGATGCAGTACGGTATGGATGTGAATCTGTCTGTCGTCCGTCCACTGCATGAATTTGGAGATGATATCGGTAGATTCACCGGGAGAATTGATGTCATACATAAAATCCCTGATGCCATCTATAATGACCAGTCCCAAATTCGGAATTGTGCCAATGGCCTGTTCGACTATCGCCAGACGTAGTTTAGGGGAGAACTTGCGTAGAGCCAGCATGAGCAGATTATCCGGTTTCTTGTCTTCCGGCAATTCAGCTAAACGTAGGATTCGTTTCAATATCTGCTGGCAATGATGTCGTCCTTGCTCCGTGTCGATGTACAGAATATTTCGCTTATTATCGGGAAAAGTGGACCGATAATGAAGAACGGTGCTGTTTCTCAATGCCGATGCGACTATGGCCGATACGTTAAAGGTTTTCTTGCTTTTGGCTTTTCCGATGGACGCACTGAAGTTTCCTAATGTACCGATAACAGCATCGTCTACCATCAGCACCACTGGCGACTGCTCGTAGGTATTCGTCACGCTCACGATTGAATCTTCCATGTAAACCGCCAATTCTTCACATGAAGGAGTCGTATTGTCCGTCTTCTCCATCTTTACCAGTTTTTCGGGTTCGGTTTACGACGATGGGATGCGAGCATGGACTCATTCTCTTCCTCAAAACTTTGCGGAGCCGGAGTCTTTCGGGAAGATTCCAGCCATCTATCCAGTTCATCACGATAGATGTAGAGGTGCTTGCCTTGTTTTATAACCGGAATATCATCCTTTTTGACCTTGTAATAAAAGGTTGACAACGGCATTTTAAGATAGTTGCAAGCCTCCTGTACGGTCATGGGAACGTGCGTGTTCTCTTTGGTTTCGTACTGCTTGGAAAGTTTCTCCGTTAGCAGATTTTCCATACTTGCGATTCTGTCGCATAGTTCGCCCACCACAGTCGGCAGGTCGTTGAATGTCAGTTGGTCTTTTTCCATATTATACTCTTTTAATCGTTTAATATACTGCGAACCAACTCAATGAAACCTTGCAGAACAATACAGACCGGATTAATTATTTCGTCTGCATGCGTTTTTTTAGTCTGAGTTACTATTATCTGTTTCTAAATGGAAGCGATAATCGCCTTTATCGGGCACGTCAATAGGAATCTGACTAGGAACTTGATCCCGTAAATTAAGTTTGAGATATTCAAGAGTCGCATTTTCGAGTTCGTGAGGAAATGAAGACTTGATAAAAACGGCTCTTTTTGCCAATGATACTCCCAAGCGTTCACCTACATTCCATGCCAGATGGCGAAGTCCCGGTGATCTCAGTGGATTATCTATATTGGAGCGAATGGGCTTGTATAAATCGGATCTATCACAGGCCATATACTCAATATTAGAAATGAGGATTGCAATAGCTTCTTTAGACAGATAGGGTGCGGTTTTAATAGTTACATATTCACGAATAGCATTCATGACTTCTACTTGTTTTTCTGCTTCTTTCTTTTTGATGTTCTCTCGTATTGTATCATAATTATCTATAACTGAATTATTGGGCTGTTCAATAGTTTGAATTTCATCTGCACAATCGGTTTTTATTTCGAAACCAGAGTCAGTAATAATAGGAGATTGCCGGTCAAAAGAAAAATTGATTGGATTCTTCGTCAACCATGTGTAGAAAAATCGTTGCAGTAGACCACACAATAGGATTGTAACCACAAGGCCGATTATAACTGGAGTCGTTATTGTTGTGGTATTGATTTTGTGATAAGTGAATAGGTAAGTGTCTACTGCCACATAGGCAATTACCAATAATGCAAGAATAAAACTTATCCTCTTGGTCCGAATTTGAGTATTATTTGTCATCTGCTGCAAGTATTTGAAATGGTTATATGGCAAAGTTATGTGCTATATTCCAGATATATATAATTAGTGATGACGAATCGCTCAATATTTGTAAAAAATAACGGTTAGAGTATGATTTTTAGTCTGAAATCATACTCTAACCGCTTAAAAATAGGGATAAGTGGCTGTCAGTCCTTCCGTGTCAAGGTAATCTTCTTGCTAGCTTCACGTTTGTTGGCATCCACTACTTTGATATACCTTTGAGTGGTGGTGATACTCTTGTGTGCCATGATGCTCTGTATGGTGCGGATGTCCGTTCCGGCAGCTGCTTGTAGCGTTGCAAATGTTCTACGATACGAGTGAAATGTTATGTTCTTGGTTATTCCGGCAGAACGAATCCACTCTTTCATTGGTACTTGTGTCCAACTACGCATAAGTCCCTTGAATACCAGACCTTTCTTTTCAGAACTGTATCCTATCAATCCCAATGCTTCCTCGCTGATGGGAATGATGTCTTCCGCTTTGTTTTTTTTCTGTGTAATGATATGTACGCATTTCCCTCCGGCTGAGTAGTCTACAATATCTTCCCAGCATAGTGCGAGTATATCACTGATACGTAAACTGGTCATACATGAAAACAGCGATGCTATTTTCAGAATGGGCTTCTTGCACGGTGTTTCAGCCAACTTGTACAGTTCATCTACAGACAGATACTCCTTGACTACATCCTCTGTTTCAATCTTTTCCAAAGAAGTCATTGACATTGGTCTTTATCATCCCGTTGCGATATAGTATCTTCAAGAATCCTCTGAAAGTAGACCAATATCCTGATGCAGAGTTTCGTGTGATGCGTCCTTTGCGTCTCAGTTTTTTAGCTGTGAGCAGATACTCCCGAAACTTGTTGCATAGGTCGATGTCAATCTCTTCAAAAGTGCATTTGCCGTGTACGAAGTTCTTGAAATGGAGATAGACGAACTCCCATTTCTGGTCGTGCTTACGGAGTTGCTTGCGATAATGCTCCAAGAAGTCTGCCTTGAGTTTGTACTTGTCAAAGAAGTCATACCGTTCATTTACGACAGACTCAAATCTGCGGCAACGGATGGCTTCGGCTTTCTCGGTCATTACATCGTTGAAATTCTGCTCCCGTTTGCTCTTCGGGTTGGCATAGATATAAATGCCAAGCGATTCATGACGGATAACTTTCATAGTCTCTTTGTCTCGATACCCAGGATAATAATCTAGATAGAAAGACATCATTCTACCTTTTAACGGACGTGTTCTCAACGTTACTGTTTTACATTCATGCATACTAATATATTTTTATGGTTATTATTAATTCGCTGGCAAAACTCTGTAATGTAATCATGCAGATTATCTACAGCAGAGATTAATTTTTGAATAATTAATGGATAGCGACAAATTAGATTATTTGTGAACACCCATAACCCTGTCAAACTCTACTTTTAGGAATCGGACGAACCGTCCGTTCTTCTCGCGATTGATCTGATGGAATTGCAGAATTCCGTAAACAGAGTCGCGGGAGAGTTTGAATTTTTCCATAGCCTCCTTGACGGTATAGTATTCCGCTTTGCTCTCCTGTTCTGAACTCTTCGAGAGGTCGAAGTGGAGCTTTGAGTAGAATATCTGCCCATGTTCCTTCTTGGATGGGATATTGTTCCGATACACCTGCGAACGGATGGCGACGCGTGTCATACCGTATTTTTCCTGAATATCTTCCGGTGTGTACCATTCGGTCAAGTCGGAATCCACCTCGTATTTGGCAAAGGCAGCATCGATATGTTTCTTGCTATAATAGTTGAATTGGCGTATTCGTACCTTCGGAACTTTGTGCTGCCGTGTATAAGTCCACACCCATTTGGCGTTGACCTTATATTTCTCTGCAATTTCTTCAGCAGTGTAATACTCAGTGATGTCGAAGTCCTCTTTAGGCATGATGCGCTCATACGGTTTGGTTTTCATCATTAGTTCGATGTCAGCACGACGAATGAGCGACTTCTTACCACTGATGCGTGAAGCCCGAAGTTTGGATTCCTTTACCAATTTATATATGTATTGTCTGGTTACGCCCATCAACTTTGCTGCTTGGGCAAAAGAGAAGAAATCCTGTCCCTCGGCGGCTTGTCGAGGTTGTAGCAACTCTTGCGAGCGTTTCAACTGCCGCTTGCGTTCCCGGATGCGTTCTTTGTAGCCAAGATTGGAACACTGATGGCTACAATAGCAGGTCGTTGTCTTTTGAGCTATAAATGGCTTTCCACACCATTGACAAATCTTTCTTACTTCCATATTTTCCTCGTTTATATTGGGGATAATTTCTCCTTATTTCTCCCGGATTTTGTCAACACATGTAAACCATTGTCAACACACGTCAACTAATGCGTCATTGTGACATTCGGGCTAACCGTGAATTTGTGTCGCGGTAGAAATATGATAGAAAAATATGGATAAAAACCGTTACTACCAAATAAGGATTAGAAAGTGTTAAAATAGAAAAGCCGCTGAAATACAGCGACTTTATTCTAAATGGTTATAATTGGTTATGGCAGTTTCTAAGCCATCATTTGCCGATGCAAAAATGTTCGAAAATATTCCCAAGTACCATATCGTTCGTAACTTCCCCTGCAATATCGCTTAGATGGAAAATGCATTCGCGGATATCTTGTGAAACAAAATCTCCGGATAGATTTTCTGCTAATCCTTGTTGGACCCGGTGGATGGCTTCCAAGGCATGGGTCAAAGCCTCGTAGTGGCGTATATTCGTGACAATGACATCGTTTTGGGTAACCGTGGGCAGGTTAGCGGCAGAGATTAGCATTTGCTGAAGCTTGTCGAGGTTGGTACGTCCTTTGGCAGAGATGGAGATGCATTGCACATTAGTAGCGGCCACGGTGAAACTGGAGTTGGGGATGGTTGAGGCATCTTGCACCAAATCGGTCTTGTTGAATACGAGAATGAGCCGTTTCCCTTCGCAACGGGGAAGTATCTGGGTAGTTAGTTGTGGTATCCGTGAGACGGCATTCGTGGCATCAACTATCCAGAGCACGATTTCCGCCTGCTCCAATTTCTGGAAGGTTCGCTCAATTCCTAGGTTCTCGATGGTGTCGTTCGTTTCGCGTATGCCTGCCGTATCAATAAATCGGAAAGTTATCCCACCAAGATTGACTGTGTCTTCTATCACATCGCGGGTTGTCCCGTGTATGTCGCTTACAATGGCTCGTTCCTCGTTTAGTAGTGCATTCAACAGGGTGGATTTACCAGCGTTCGTTTCGCCGATGATGGCTACGGGCACGCCGTTCTTGATGGCATTGCCTACACTGAAGGATTGTACTAAACGGGAAATTACCTGCTCTATGCCGTCTGCTAGGAGACATAGCTCGGAGCGGTCGGCAAATTCCAGTTCTTCGTGGTCGCTGAAGTCCAGCTCCAGTTCTATGAGTGATGTGAAGTGCAGCAATTGGTCGCGTAGTGAGGCCAGCTCTTTACTGAACCCACCGCGCATTTGGCTCATGGCGAGGCGGTGAGTGGCGGCAGAGGTGGAGGCGATGAGGTCGGCCACGGCTTCGGCCTGGCTTAGGTCCATTTTGCCGCCCAAGAAGGCCCGTTGCGTGTACTCACCGGGAGCGGCCAGGCGGCAACCATTGCCGATGAGCAATTGCAACACCTTCTGAAGAATATAGCTCGAACCGTGGCACATGATTTCCGTGCTATCCTCGCCCGTGTACGAGTGGGGGGCACGGAATAAGCTTACAAGTACTTCGTCTATGATGTTTTCTTCTTCATGGATATGACCGAAGGTAAGTGTGTATGGCTTGGCATCCTTCAGCTTCTTCCCCTTCCGGGCAGGGGTAAATATGCGGGATGTTATCTCTATGGCATCCGGTCCGGAGACACGGATGCATCCTATGGCTCCCCCTTGGGCGGTGGCTATGGCACAAATGGTATCTTGGTTCATTTTATCCGGCTTATTTTTATTCAGCAAAGATAATGGTTTCTTTACAAAAAAGAGAGATGGTGATTCAACTTATGGGCTTTTATCGTAACTTTGTGCAAATCGATAATGGATAGATGCTTATAAAGCCTAATCCGCCTCTGTGCCCATTGTGGGTATAGCAGGACATTGCTACACTATACAGACCAGCAACGGGCACGTCAGGCAGGATGTGATGAAGTCATTACTAAACCCTACTCCTAGGATTGGCTGAAGGAAAGGGAGGAGCATTTCTTGAAGGATACTTAGATACGGTCGAGTACTGTTTTGATAAGAGTATCTATCGTATTCTTGTATCCCGTGTTAGCTTCTTTTATCAGGCGGTTGGCAATGACCATGCATACCGTCATGGCCTTGTGCCCCATCAGACGGCTCAAGCCTGCCAGGGCAGAACTTTCCATCTCGAAGTTGGTAATACGGTAGCCGTTGTATTCAAATTTTTCAATCTTCTCATTCTGATGTGGGTCGGCAAGCGGCACGCGTAACTCGCGTCCTTGAGGTCCGAAGAAGCCCCCGGCGGCAATCGTTACGCCACGTACCATGTCGTTTTGTGCGATGCGGTCTATCAGTTCAGTGCTTGCATCAATGACGTAGAGGGCAGGGGCACACATGTTGCCGGACCATCCCATATGGTTGAGGAAGGCACGCTCCATGGGCAGGTCGCACACGGAGTTGCGTCCGGCATAGAAGTTGAGCAGCCCATCGAAACCAATGGACTTTTCAGAACATACGAATGTGCCTACCGGAGTGTAGGGTTGCAAGCCGCCGCAGGTGCCGATACGTACCAGCTCAAGGCTACGCAGATGGGGCTTTTCTTCGCGCGTCTCGAAATCGATGTTTGCCAGGGCATCCAGTTCGTTCATCACGATATCGATGTTGTCACATCCGATACCGGTGGAAACCACCGTAATACGTTTCCCCTGGTAAGTACCGGTGATAGTCTTGAACTCGCGGCTTTCCACTTCACATTCCTTGTTCTCGAAATGGGAGGCAACCAGTGCCACCCGTCCGGGGTCGCCTACCAAGATGACTTTGTCTGCCAGCCATTCGGGCTTTACGTGAAGATGAAATACAGAACCGTCTTCATTGATGATCAGTTCGGAAGAGGCGAAATATTTCTTCATATGCTTGAGGCTTTAATCTTTTGTTTATAAATAGAAACGCCGGGAACCGATTCTTGTTCACCGGTTCCGGCGTTTCGTCAGTTACTTTCCGGGTTATTTACTCAACGGCTGGCTGGTATTGCCCGTCGTCGGTTTGGCAATGTTTTCGCGCATGGAAGTGTCGGCTTCTATATTCTTCATCCGGTAATAGTCCATGATACCCAGATTGCCGTTGCGGAATGCTTCGGCCATGGCCTTGGGTACTTCCGCTTCTGCCTCGATAACTTTGGCACGGGCTTCCTGGGCCTTTGCCTTCATTTCCTGCTCTGTGGCTACGGCCATGGCGCGGCGTTCCTCTGCCTTGGCTTGAGCAATGTTCTTGTCGGCATTGGCTTGGTCTATCTGCAGGGCGGCACCGATATTCTTACCTATGTCAATATCAGCAATGTCAATGGACAGAATTTCGAATGCTGTTCCGGCATCCAACCCCTTGCGCAATACCAGTTTGGAGATAGAATCCGGATTCTCCAATACAGACTTATGATTCTCTGACGAACCGATGGAAGACACAATACCCTCGCCTACACGGGCCAGAATCGTGTCTTCTCCGGCACCGCCCACCAATTGGCGGATATTGGCGCGCACCGTTACACGGGCCTTGGCAATCAGCTGGATACCGTCTTTGGCAACAGCTGTCACGGGAGGGGTGTCAATTACTTTGGGGTTAACGGACATCTGTACGGCTTCGAATACGTCACGGCCGGCAAGGTCGATGGCGGTTGCCATCTGGAACGGCAGCTCGATATTGGCTTTAGAGGCGGATACCAGTGCGTGTACCACCCGCTCTACGTGACCTCCGGCAAGGTAGTGCGCTTCCAGTTCGTCGCGCGTGATGTTTTGCAATCCTGCTTTATGAGCTTCAATCATGCCGGGCACAATGATATAAGGAGGGACATTACGGATGCGCATCAGGAAAAGTTGTACCAGCGAGATGTTTACTCCCGATACTTTGGCAGACAGCCACAAGAAGAACGGTACATAATGGAAGAAAAGTACCAGGAAAATAATGCCTCCTATAATGAGGAAGGCGGTTAAATACATTGTGCTTGGATCCATGAGATTAAATATTAATTGTTAGTTATAAATAATAGGTTGATTTCAGAAATTTCACTGCTTGAGCCGTTCCACTAAGAGGACTCCGTCGGCAATACGGTCTACGATAATCGGAGTCTTTTCGTTCAGGAAGCCGTCTGATGACTTTACTTCCACGATGTCTCCGTTGATTTCGGCATAGCCGATAAGAGCCAGGCGGGTAGTGGTTACGCCTATATCGCCTACCTTGACTTTTTCCTCGGCACTACGGTCTACTTTGGAGGTGATGTTTTTTTTCAATGCAATTTTGTCGAGTGTCTTGGAGCGCATGAACCATACCAACGAGCCGATACAAGCCAGGGCAGATATGATAAGCGTAATGACACCTGCCGTGGTGCCCATATAGGCAAAGGCATAGTAGTTGGCAAAGATGATGCAACCTCCTGCCAGAAAACCGGCAACGCTGATGCCCGGAATTACGAATAATTCCACTAAGAACAAGATTACTGCTCCTATAATCAATGAGGCGATAATGAGTATATCCATAGTTGTCTTTATTTGGTGGCTTGTTTTTCCAGGTTGCGCACTTGAATGGCAGTTTGCTCCATCTCAGTGGACAATTGCCGTACACGTTGCTCCAGGTCGAGGATGGCGGCGGACATCTTGTCCTTTTCCTGCTTGTTGGCTCGGGAGTATTCCGAACGCATATCTTCCAGTTTCTCCTGCAGTTGTTTGTAGCTCTGCTCCAGCTGATTGTATTTGCCATACGAGGCTTTGGCCTGCGGGGAGCGGAAATCGTCCAGCTGGTAGTAGGTGGAGTGGTCGTCAATGATGAATTGGAAATCATGCTTCTTGGTGGTCTGCGGCTTTGCGTTGGCAGCAGTCCGAAGTCTTTCTTGGGCGGCCTCTACCGCATCGGTGTCCGTCCATGTGTCCTTGATAGAGTGAAGTTGCGCCAATGATATCATCTTGTCCGGGTCCATCCCTTCGTAGTTGTACACTTGCTTGGATGAGTTGGGAATGAATACATAGATGCACACTTTGCCTTCCGGCTGGTAGCGGTCGGAGGCAAACCATCCCAAGTCGTTGAATTCGTCGATGACGTACATATAGTCGTTGTAGGGCGAATTGAACGGCATGCCCACATTTTCCGGCATCAGATAGGAGTCGGTATTCGTATTGTAACGGGTGACGAAAATATCATATCCTCCCATCGAGCCAGGGCCATCCGAAGCATAGTAGATAGTGATACCGTCCGTAAGTACATAGGGATAGTCTGCATTCATGGCCTCGTTGATGCTTCCGGGCAACAAGCTGCCATCACTCCATTTGTCCAGCAACTTGTTGCGCGAAAGGATACTGAGGGTGCTGTCCGGTTGCATTTCGCTATAATATAGCTTATTGCCCAGCTCCGTTTCGTATACCGTTCCGCCTTCCTTACCGGAATCATTGAAGTAGGTGTCGTACATGAACAGCTTGCCCGATTCGGGGCTGATTTTGTATGCATCCAGGAATTTTTCCTTGTCTACCACAAAGCTGTCGATGAAGCAGACCTCTTCCACGCCTTTCAGCATGCGCAAGTTGGATTTGCTTTTTTCCAATAATTGTTCGGCCTCTTCGGTGGAGCGTTTTCTCTTTCTCAGGTCGGAAATGTAGGTCTCATAAGTCTCGATGGCTTCTTCGAACCGATATAAATCATTGTATGCCCGGGCCAAATAGAGTTGCCCGCTGGGGACGCGTCTCTTGACGGCGCTTTCCAGGTGTTTCAAGGCTTCTGCGGGTTCGCCGGTTTCCAGGCAACATACACCGTACCATAGGTTGTAATTTCCATTGCCAGGTTGTGTCTTGACGAGTTTCTTGAAAGTGGGCTTGGCTTCTTCGTATTCTCCCTTCTCGTACAAGGCTTTGGCTTCTGCCAGGCTTTGTGCGGAAATTGTTATGCTCAAAAGGCCGAATAGAAAGAAAAGGATATATTTTTTATTCATATTGATACATGCTGATTGTTCAGAAGGTCAAAAATACAAATTTATCGTGAATAAAGCTGGTTTCCGTAATTCTATTTTGTTAATTCTTCTTTAAATCGTTCTTTTGCCTTACTTTTGCAACCGGAAGAGCTATAATTCATAACTTATAACTCATAACTCGTATCAATGGCACGATTTACTGAAGAAGAAAAGATGTTGCGCCGCATAGACAAGCGGTTTAGCAAAGGTGTGGTGGAATATGGGCTGATAGAGGACGGCGATAAGATTCTTATCGGGCTTTCGGGAGGCAAGGACTCTTTGGCGCTGGTGGAATTGTTGGCACGGCGTGCCCGTGTCTATAAACCCCGTTTTTCCGTTGTCGCCGTACATGTAGTGATGAAGAATATACCTTATCAAAGCGATGTGGACTATCTGAGGGAGTACGTAGAGTCGTGGGGAGTGCCTTTTGTTCTCTTTGAAACGGAGTTTGATGCCACGACAGATACCCGCAAGTCTCCTTGTTTTCTTTGCTCTTGGAATAGGCGGAAGGCATTATTTACCGTAGCCAAGGAGCAGGGATGCAATAAAATCGCGTTAGGCCATCACATGGATGATATTCTGGAGACCTTGCTGATGAATATCACCTATCAGGGAGCGTTCAGCTCTATGCCCCCCCGGCTGGTAATGAAGAAGTTTGATATGACGATTATCCGTCCGATGTGTCTGGTACATGAGGCGGATTTGATGGAGTTGGCGCAAGTGAGGGGGTATCGTAAGCAGGTGAAGAATTGTCCGTATGAGTCACAATCCAGCCGTAGTGCAATGAAAGGCATTCTGAAACAATTGGAGGAAATGAATCCTGAGGCACGCTATAGTCTATGGGGGAGTATGACGAATGTGCAAGAGGAATTGCTGCCTGCAATCATTAATCATTAATCACTAATCATTAATCACTATATGAAAGCATTTTATACCATTTTGCTATTGATTGTATCTAATATTTTCATGACGTTTGCCTGGTATGGGCATCTGAAGCTACAAGAGACAAAAGTCATCTCCAACTGGCCGTTGTATGCCGTGGTGCTGTTTTCCTGGGTAATAGCTTTGGCAGAGTATTCTTGCCAGGTTCCGGCCAATCGGATAGGCTTTTTAGGCAATGGAGGCCCGTTCTCATTGATGCAACTCAAAGTGATTCAGGAAGTAATCACTTTGATTATCTTTACGGTGTTCACAACGGTTCTTTTCAAGGGGGAAACGCTGCATTGGAATCATTTTGCCGCTTTTGTATGTCTGGTACTGGCGGTATATTTTGTATTTTATAAATGATGGGTTAATCGCATTTGCACATTATTTCATATACTTCTCCATTCCTTTTGTTAAGAACGTTTGAAGCTTTCCTTCTTCATCCGTATAAATGAAACAGGCGTCGATATCCGGATGTGCATCCGCCACGCGTTCTGCTTCTTCCAGCCCCATCACCATGAATGCCGTGGCATAGGCGTCTGCACTCATGCAATCTTTGGCAATGACGGTGGCTGACAAGATGCTGTGCTGTACCGGATAGCCGGTACGCGGGTCGATGGTATGCGCATATTTCTTTCCGTCTTTATAGTAGTAGTTGCGATAATTGCCCGATGTAGCCATGCCTAAATCCGTGACTAGCAGCACTGCTTGCAGTTCCTGGTTCACTGCCAGTGAGTCGTCTATCGGCTTGTTCAAACCGATGCGCCAAGGTCCATTTTGAGGGTTTTGCCCGTGAACAACCACTTCTCCGCCTATATCGACCATAAAGTTGCGGATACCCTTCTTCTTCAGAAGTTGGGCTATGACATCTACTGCATATCCTTTTGCCACAGCGCTGCACGAGAGCATTATACGCGAGTCTGTTTTCACCACTTTCCCTTCATCGGACAATTTTACTTTTTCGTATCCTGTCATCTCCAGCAGGCTGTCTATCATGGCAGAGTCGGGGAAGTTACCCTTCTTGAACCCAAATCCCCAGGCATTGGCAAGAGGGGCAACGGTGATATCGAAGGCACCATCGGTCTCCCGGGAGATTTCCATGCTACGTCGGAAGACGTTGGTAAAGAATGTGTCGGGCACAATGTCCTCGTTGCGGTTGATGCGCGTAATGGTCGCCGTGTCATTGAAAGGGGACAAGGAACCGTCGAAACGTTTGAGTTCCGCTTCTATCTCCGCCTTCAGATTTTGGTCACATTGATAAGTCACTTTATATACCGTACCGAATATCAGTCCGTTATCCGTCTGATAAGGAGTGACTTGGTTGTGGCGGGCAAGTATCCAGATGGTTCCCAGTACCAGTAGGGCAATCCATAAAAAATTCCGTTGTACTTTCTTTTCCATATCCTATCTGAGTTTTTACTTTTTAATTAAAAGAAGAGATGCTCTACCAATATCTTGGTACCGATGATGACGAGGATAATCCCTCCCCAAAGTTCGGCGCGCAGTCTGCGGGCTATGCCACATCCGAAACGGATGCCGAACATCAGGCCGACCATCGACAAGGCGAATGATACAAAACCGATAATGCCGATGGGGGAAAGAATAGCCGAGAATTGCTTGATACCGAGGAATGCAAACGAAACACCTACCGCCAATGCATCGATGCTGGTTGCCACGGCCAGAGCGAGCACCACCTTCAGGCTGGTAGGGTCATACTCGTGCTTGCAATCTTCGTCCTTGAAGGATTCCATTATCATGCGTCCGCCCAGGAAGGCAAGGATACCGAATGCAATCCAATGGTCAATACTTTCTATCAGGTGGCTGAAAAAACTGGCGCCTATCCATCCCAGCAGAGGCATCAAAGCCTGGAAAAAGCCGAAGCTGATGGCCATCACCAGCATAGGGCGCAGCCGGGCGCGTTTCAATATAATTCCGCTGGCTATAGAAACGGCGAAACAATCCATCGCAAGTCCTACGGCCAGTAGCCAAATCTCTAACCCTGTCATAAGTCGCTTAAAGAGGTAGTTTATAAGTTATCGTATAGGTTACTCCCATCGTGTTGGAGCCATATTTCCCGAAACCGGGCACATACCACGGGTCACCGTATTCATCGGCCGAGGCAGACAATTTGAACTTGAAGCGTAGTGACCAGCCCATGTACAATGCCTTCCAGACGTGCGCCCGGATACCGACACAAAATTCCGCCCATTGCATGGAGCCTTTCATTCCTTTATGGTTATAGGGCAGGCTGCCTCCCCATATCTCGTCGTCCAGATTCGGATTGCCTACGATGCCACCGTATATCGGGTCGTCCAGTCCCAAGGCGTCTACATCGTACTTGAAGCTGCTTACACCGTAACGCAAGCCTACGAGTAGCATGTGTCCGTGCTGCTTCTTGTATAGCGTGTTATAGTCCATTCCTATGCGGAAGTAGGGGGCGTTGCTTTTGTAGTGTATGCCTTTGTCACTCCAGGTGTCCGTGGAGCCATATCCCAGTTCGGCAATAGGGAAGAAGCGGTTCTTGAGGTTTACATCCACGGCCACTTCGGAACTCAGGAAATCTCCTCCAAATACGGAACTTCCGATTCCCCACAAGTCCAAGCCGACGGACATGCCGTTGTATAACGGATAGTGCACTTCTTCTTTCGCGTCCTTCTTCTCCTTCTTGGGAGGTGCTCCCTGGGGGGGGACGGTAGGATTCCCGTTCTGCGCCCGTAGGGGGAGGAACATCAGCAGGCAGAGTGCCAGACTAATAGAATAACTTAAGATTTTCCTTTCCATAGATGCCTGCTTCATTGTCTTTGATGTATATCGAGTCCAGAGAGATGCGGGTGCACGTTACGCTTGTGATGGCCTGCTTCATCTGATAGCCGCAATCCATCGATAGGAAATAGGGGGTGTTGGTGTGGCGTATCACCATCGTGTCACTCTTGGTCCGGCTATACTTGAATATCAGCTTGGTGGAATCCTCCGTATAGCGCAGTGGCAGGGAGATGTCGTGTACCTTCTTCTGGTTGTTGATGATGATGGAGTCGGTGCCGTATGCTGTGACGGTGAGCGAGTCGAGCGTGTCGTTCTCCACGTATTGGGTTTCGGGGTCTACTCTATAAAGAATGCAATTCACCATGGGGCGTGCCGTCATGGAGCAATCTGCCTCCTCCGAGCAGGAGATAGCTATGCTTATTATCGGGCAAAGGATAGCTCCGAGTATGACAAGTCTGACTAATTTTTTCATCGTTAAATGGTTTTCTCTATTTGATATTTGTTTCGTTCCGGGGCATTACGTGAAATCAGCTCTCCGAGGAATCCTGCCACGAACAGTTGTGTGCCGATAATCATGGAGGTCAACGAGAGGTAGAAGTAGGGAGAGTCCGTCACAAGGCGGTAGGGCATGCCATGGTGCATGTAGTACAACTTGCTGACACCCACTATGACCACGGCTATGAAGCCGAAGATGAACATCAGCGAACCCAGCAATCCGAAAAAGTGCATGGGCTTGATGCCGAACCGGGAAAGGAACCAAAGGGAAAGCAAGTCCAGATACCCGTTTACAAAACGGTTCAGCCCGAACTTGGTCTTTCCGTATTTGCGTGCCTGATGGTGCACCACTTTCTCGCCGATTTTCTTGAAGCCGGCGTTCTTGGCCAGGTAAGGGATGTAGCGGTGCATTTCGCCGTATACTTCTATATTCTTGACCACCTCTTTGCGATACGCCTTCAGTCCGCAATTAAAGTCGTGCAGGTTTTTGATGCCCGATACTTTGCGGGCGGTGGCATTGAACAATTTGGTGGGGAGGGTCTTCGACAACGGGTCGTAACGTTTCTGCTTCCAGCCCGATACGAGGTCATAGCCGTCTTGGGTAATCATGCGGTAGAGTTCGGGTATTTCGTCGGGGCTGTCCTGCAGGTCGGCGTCCATGGTTATCACGACGTCGCCTTGTGCTTGTTCGAAACCACAGAACAATGCCGGCGACTTCCCGTAGTTGCGGCGGAACTTAATGCCCCGTACCTTGTCCGGAGCTTGTGCCTGCAATTGTTCGATTACCTGCCAGGAACGGTCGGTACTTCCGTCGTTCACGAAAATCACTTCGTATGAAAAACCGTTGGCATTCATCACCCGCTCAATCCATGCGAACAGTTCGGGGAGTGATTCTTCTTCATTATATAGTGGTACGACAACTGAAATATCCATTGATGTATGATTTTTCTATTTTACAATTGAAATAACATTTCTTTTTGCTGTTCCGTCACTCTGCCGGAGCGTCGTCTTTCTTGCGTCTCATCACGAACAAGGCGGTGGGGAAAGCCAGTATCGAACCCCAAAATACATTGGACGATATCATCTGTAGCGTAATGTCGATAGGGCTGAGTAGTCGGGCTGTCTCCAGAGCTTCCTGATAGGTGGCGATGTACGAATCCATTCCCGGCATGTTGCTTTGGGCAAGCGTGTCTACCATCGTTTCGCACGTGTTTATCACATATCCGTGGTCTATGAACCTGAAGTAGATGTAGTGTGCCACGGCGGCAAGCAGCGCGGCAAACATATACATGAAAACGGTGAATACCCATGCATGCAGGAAGCTGATGCCGCCTCCGCATACCTGATTACGATACATCCGTGCATAATAATATCCCATAAAAGGTACGCATAGCGTGAGTCCCATGAAAAGGAAAAGTAAAAAAGGAACCGACAGCCCCACAGGAAAGAGTATGAACTTCAATATCCAGAAACCTCCCATATAGGTACCGAACAGCATTGCGTATCGTTGCATGTAACCTCTATTTTCTGCCATCTTTCTTAGAAATAATATGCAAAGGTACAAATATAGTTGGATTCAAGGGCAAGCCGATGTGTAGATTTTAAATAAATTAGAGGATTCTTTGCGGGGCAAAAAGAAAAAAGCAGGTAACACTTTCGTATCATCTGCTTTTCTTTCGAGCCTCTTGTCGGATTCGAACCAACGACCCCGAGATTACAAATCACGTGCTCTGGCCAACTGAGCTAAAGAGGCGGGTGGGTAAGCTTGCTATATCGCGCCGCTACAACCAACTACCTTTGCTGCGATCAAGCCCTGGAGGATTCGAAGGGAGCTGGCCGTATAGGACTTACCCGTTTTTGTTTTGCGGTTGCAAAGGTAGACATTATTTTGAAATCTGCAATAGCTTGTGGCGATTTTTTTATTTGTTTTTTTAGATTCTCTGTTCTATTCCTCTTCATGGCCTTCTTATATAGACACTTTGGAGGGGAGGTACGGATTCTTTCCGGCATTACGATGGACAAATATTCCTTTTACTAGAAAGTATTCGTCCGACATATGTAACCTTATCGTCCGACGGCTGTTGAATTATCGTCCGACAGCTGTCGGACGATAATTCAACAGCCGTCGGACGAATACTTCTTAGTATACCGGAATCTAAAGTATAGTTATGCAAAAGATTGCCATTTGAGAAGAAAATAATAATCGGGGACAAAAAAACAGATAGGCTATTGTGTGCTACCTTGAAAATAAGCATTATTTTTGTGCAACTAACTATATAGTCATTATACGCATGAACAAACACATATTGTCATTCTACCTTTTTTTCTGCCTTTTTCTTTTTCCCCCTTTGGTCGAAGCAATTGCCGGCTGGAATAGCTTTATCGTCAATTTTGATAAAAGTGTTTATGGTAAGGGGACCCAGACTTGGCAGATAGCACCCTATGATGACAAGTGGGTATATTTCGCCAACAAGAACGGTATGGTGCAATTTGATGGCAATGTCTGGAATGTGTTTCCATTGAACAATGCTTCCGATGTGCGTTCCGTTCTGGCTTCTGCCACCCAAAAAAGAATTTATGTGGGGGGCATCAATGAATTCGGCTATTATGAACCGGATACGGACGGTTCTTTGGCCTATCATTGCATGTCCGATACTTTGGAGAGTTCCGTTCGTTTTCTTGGAAATGTGTGGGGCATCCATGAGACAGACAATCTCTTGTATTTCCAAGGGGACGGGTGCGTGGTGAAGTACCTGAACGGCAAATATACCGCCATTGAAATGAATGCCAAGATAGACTGTTCCAATATGGTCAATGGTATTCTTTACATCGGTACGGACAGAGGCGTATGGCTTTTGGTTGGAAACACTTTTTTCCCTCTTCAGGGTGCCGATGCGTTGGCTTCCAAGCGTATTCGTGGCATTATACCTTATAAGAAAGGTGTTCTGGTGGTGACTGCATACAACGGACTTTACTATTGTGACGGGCGTACGATGGAACCGTTTGTCACCGGTGCCGAAGAGTTTATGCGTGAGAATGAAGTCTTTTGCGTAGCCAAAAAGGATGATAAGATTGCCTTGGGAACCATTCATAAAGGATTGGTACTGGTGGATTGCAGCACCATGCAACTGAAATATTTCAATGAGAACAACGGCTTGCGTAACAATACGGTGCTTTCTGTCTCCTTCGATACGACCGGAAACCTCTGGGCCGGTCTGGATAGCGGCATTGACTACGTCTGTCTGAGTTCTCCTTTTACGAATCTCTATTCCTATCCTTATTCCTACGGCACGGGATATACGGCGGCGGTAGAAGGCGGTTATCTTTATTTAGGTACCAATCGGGGTTTGTATTACACCTCGTATCCGGTACAGATGAACGGCGATTTGCCGGATATCCGTCCGATGCCCCAATCCAGCGGACAGGTCTGGAACCTTTGCCGTATAGGTGATGAACTCTTCTGTCTGCACGACCGTGGTATTTTCCTTATCAATGGTACTTCCGTAAAACGTGTGACGGATATTGCCGGCGCCTGGTGTTGCCAACTTGTGGCAGGACGTACGGACCTTATGTATGTCGGGGTATATAACGGTATTTATTTGGTTGGGAAAAAGAATGGAGAATGGCAGGTGGTTGGCAAGATTGAGGGTGTGAACGATTCTTGCCGTCTTTTTGAGCAGGAAAGTGATAAGGTGATTTGGGTGTATAATACAGACCACGTTACCCGTGTGGATTTGGATAATGATTTGACAAAAGCTGTCCGTATAAAGGAATATAGCGCGAAGGATGGTTTCCCGGTAGGACGTGATATGTATATAGCGAAGATAGAAGACCGGGTGTATTTTGCCACTCCCCGGGGAATCTATAAGCATAATCCTCATAAAGATGTCATGGAGCCTTGTCCGGATATGAACAACCTTTTGAATGGCACCACGGCCTATTCGCATATTTTGGAGTATCACGATAAGTTGATAAGTTTGAGCCCTCACGAAATCTGTATTGCCAATCTGGGTACCTATAAGCGGGGGGCGAATACAAGCATTAATCCCATCCAGCAATCGCTGATTGAACTGGTACCCGGTTTTGAAACGATTATTCCTCTTTCAGATTCGCTGATGGTGGTTCCTAATGAAGGAGGTTTCGCTTTGTTCAGTATCCCGGCCGTAAGGGAGCGTCAGGATCGTAGCCATTCCTTATATATAAGGAACATGTATCTGTCCTATCCCAAGGATTCATTGGTATATACCGCAAACTTTTTAGGAGAGAAGCCGGTTCCGGTGATAGCTTATTCCATGAATTCCGTTCGTTTTGACTATGCCCTTTCTCTCTTTGCGGTAGGAGATGATGTCCGTTTTCAATATCGTCTGAATAAGGGGAGCTGGTCCGATTTTACAACGGTACGCACCAAGGAGTATAGTAATCTGTCGGAAGGTGAATATACGTTTGAAGTTAAGGCGGTCTTTCCTGACGGTACGACATCATCGGATACAATTGCTTTCCGTATACTTCCGCCGTGGTATCGTAGTGCTGCTGCATACGTTTGTTATATCATCTTGGCTTTGCTTGCCTTATGGTATGTCTATCGTTGGGATGATGTCCGTGTGAAACGGAAGAAACAGCAGGCGGTAATCGAGAAAGATAAAGAGTTGCACGATATGGAAAGGGAGTACGAAGAGGAGAAAGCCCGTCAGGAAAAGCAGATTATGCAGCTGGAGAAAGAAAAATTGGAATACGATTTGCAACATAAGAGTCAGGAAATGGCCAATCTGATGATAAACTTTGTCCGTAAGAATGAAATGCTGACTGAAATCAAGTCAGAGATACTTAAAGTATCCGCCTTGCTGAAGGGTGAGGGGGCTCGGGAAGGAAAACAGCAACTCATACTTATTAATAATAAAATAGACGGTAATATACAGAGTGATGAGGTTTTGAAGCGTATTGAAGACCAGTTCGATTTGATACATAACAATTTTATGAAACGTCTTCATGCCAAGCATCCTGAACTTTCCCACAACGAACGCATGATGTGCGCTTATCTAAAGATGAATCTTTCCACGAAAGAAATAGCACCTCTGCTGAACATTTCGGTTCGTGGAGTTGAAACAATCCGTTATCGTCTTCGTAAGAAGTTCGCTTTAGAGAGAGAGGATAGTTTGACGGATTATTTAAGCAATAAACTGTAGCCTTTAGATATTAACTTCCTTTAAAAGAAGGAAGAGTATGAAAGGGAGGAATGTTAAATTTCTCCCTTTTGTGTTATATAACATGTTGTGACGTAATACTTAAAAGTATATATTAATTATTGATTATTAGTAAGTTATTTGCTGATGACGTATTGATAACGTATTTGAATTTCAGATTTGACGTATTTAAGAATGATTGTTTTTTATTTGTTTTATTGCATTTTACTCTATGTTTGCACTGTTCGATTGAGAACAAAACCGAGAAACGTTAATCTTAATTTAGTAAAACTTATGAAAAAGTTATTATCAGTTTTATTTCTGTTAAGCTTTACCTTGGCTTCTGTATATGCCCAAAATATACAGGTAAAAGGTACAGTGGTAAGCGGTTCGGATAATGAACCGTTGCCTGGAGTAAATGTGGTAGTTAAAGGAACTACCAATGGTGGAATTACTGATTTGGACGGTAATTTTACATTGTCGGTTCCTGCCGACGCAACACTTTCTATTACCTATATTGGTTTTAAGTCGCAAGAAGTAGCGGTAAATGGAAAAAATTCCTTGAAAATAGTTCTTCAGGAAGATTCAGAAACGCTGGACGAAGTAGTAGTGGTGGGGTATGGTGTTCAGAAAAAAAGTGTGGTAACAGCATCTATTGCCAAAGTTAGTAGTGAGGATTTGGAAAACAAATCTCCGGTGCGTATGGATAATGCATTGAAAGGTTTGGCTGCAGGTGTGGATGTAACTTCAGCTTCTGGTCAGCCGGGTGATTCTCCTCGTGTACGTGTACGTGGTATTGGTACTATCAACAATAGTGATCCGCTCTACATTGTAGACGGTATGCCTATTGGGGGTGGTCTTGATTTTGTAAATCCTAATGATATCGAGTCTATCGAAGTGTTGAAAGATGCTGCTTCTGGTGCTATCTATGGTGCGCGTGCTGCTAATGGCGTTATTCTAGTAACTACCAAAAAAGGTAAGATGGGTAAGGCACAAATTAATTACAATTTTTCTTATGGCTGGCAGAGTGCATGGAAGAGACGTGATGTGACTAGTGCGACAGACTATGCTATCCTTCAGAATGAAGCCAATGTGAATGGTGGTCAGGCTCCAATTTATGCAGATCCTTATAATTTGATTGATGCTAATGGAAATTCTATCAAAGGATTTGGCACTGATTGGCAAGATCTTGTTTTCTATGACAATGCTCCGGTAGTGAATCATGATGTGACAGTTAGTGGTGCATCGGAAAAAGTAAATTATTATTTGTCTTTGGGGTATTATTCACAAGATGGTATTGTTGGTGGTAATCACGGACATTCTAATTATGACCGTTTGACTATTCGTTCCAATACTCAATATAATCTAATTGATGCATCTAAAGAACGCGGTTTCCTTAATAAATTGGATTTAGGTGTAAATTTGGCTTATATGCGTACGCATTCAACAGGTGTTGGTACTAACTCTGAATTCGGTTCAATTTTGGGATCGGCTCTTTATCTGTCTCCTATTTTGACCCCTACATTGACTGGTGATGCAGCTGAAAAGATGATTGAAACTTATAAAGATTTTGATTTGCCTCGTGATGCAAATGGTGATCCTTATACAGTACCTGGCTATGGAGGAGCTTATCAGGAAATGAATAATCCGCTGGCTATGATGACATTGACTCCTACAAAGAATTGGTCGCATAAGTTTGTTCCAAAGTTTTCTATTGATCTTCAATTGTGGGATAATTTGAAGTATCACTTCAATTATAGTGCTGATATGGGATTTTGGGGTAATGAAGGGGCTACTAAGAGCAAGTATTATCTCTCAGCTAATAATAAGGCAACACATACTAATGCATCTTCATTCAAGGCACAGAATGTGACATGGCAGATTGAAAATACATTGACTTATGATAAAACTATCGGCAAACATACATTTGGTGTTGTATTAGGACAGTCTGCCCTTAAATATAAGGGAGATCAACTTGGTGGTAACCGTTGGAATCTGGTGAATCCTAATAAACCTTCTATTGATTATGCTACAGGGAATGTTGAATATACAAAGGATGCAGATGGTAATATTACTGGTGCTACAGTTCAGTATGGCGTTTATGGAGGTCCTTATACAGAACATAGAATGTCATCTATGTTTGCTCGTTTGAGTTATAACTATAATGAACGCTATATGATTCAGGCTACAATCCGTCGTGATGGTTCAAGTCGTTTTGGTATTAATAATAAATATGGTACATTCCCTTCAGTATCTGTGGGATGGAATGTGACAAATGAGGAATTTATGGCTGATACGCGAGAATGGTTGTCTAACCTAAAGGTTCGTGCCAGTTGGGGTAAGAATGGTAATGATAACATAGCCGAATTTGGTTATACTTCATTGACAGCCATGGGTAATAATGTCCTTTTGGGCAAAGATGCCATCAAATGGAATGGTTCTAAAGCACAACGTTTGGCAAATCCTGATTTGAAATGGGAAGAGAGTGAACAAACTGACTTGGGTATTGATTTGGGATTCTTTAATAATGCTTTAACATTCAGTGCCGACTATTACATAAAGAAAACCAATGGCATGATTATTACGATGCCTATCCCGAGTTATGTAGGTGAAACTAAGCCTCTTGGTAACGTAGGTGATATGGAAAATAGTGGTTTTGAGTTTGAACTTGGCTATAAATGGAATATTGCTGATGCTAAATTTGCAGTAAAGGGAAATGCTACTTATCTTAAAAATGAATTGAAGAATTTGGGAAATGATACTGGCTATATGGATTTAGATGGTATTCAAGGATTCTCTGGCGGCGGTACACGCGGCTCTAACGGACAACCTTTCCCCTATTTCTATGGTTACAAGACTGACGGTGTTTTCCAGAATATGGATGAAGTTCGTGCTTATGTCAATAAAGATGGTAAAATGATTATGCCGGATGCGGTTCCTGGTGATACACGTTTTGTGGATGTAAATGGTGATGGCAGCATCTCGGCAGATGACCGTACTAACATTGGTAATGGTACTCCGGATTGGACTTATGGTTTGAATCTCAATGCTGATTGGAAAGGCTTTGATTTTAATATTTTCTTCCAAGGTGTGGCTGGTGCTGATGTGTTTGATGGCACTTATCGTACAGATGTTGCTTCTGGTAACTATCCTTCTTGGATGTTGGGACGTTGGACTGGTGAAGGTACTTCTAATAAGTATCCTCGTCTGGCTGTCGGTAATGCAACGAACTGGATGGTATCTGATCTTTATGTTTGTGATGGTTCATATCTTCGTCTTAAGAATATTACTTTGGGATATACATTGCCTAAGACTCTTACTCGCAAACTTACTATTGAACGTCTGCGTGTGTATGTGCAAGCTGAAAATCTTGTGACTTGGACCAAATATTGGGGATTTGATCCTGAAATTTCTTCAGGTGCAACTTCTCTTGGTGTTGACCGTGGTATTTATCCGCAGGCTCGCACATATACAGTAGGTGTAAATGTTTCTTTCTAATCTAAAAATAAGAACTATATGAAAACAACCTCAAATCCGCAACTAAGCTCTTCAGCGTCCTTCTTGCGTCTAAACGTCCTCTCATCACTGAATTAGCAGATAAATTGAGGCTGAAATACCCACTTCTGCCCACAATATCCCCTTGCCCCACTATGCGACTTGAGGCAATACGCAGTATCATACCCATAAGTTGTAGGCGTTATCCAAAATCAGTCTGAAAAATATCTGCGTAAGCATTATTACAGGTATAGATATTCAGCACATACCGCCTTGATGTTCTGATCCACTTGGCTGGTACAGAGACAAACCTGAAGACAAACGCTTTTATGCGACTTGTTGCATTGAGTCCGAACCTCTTTACGTCAAGTCTGTGGATAATGGCCTTGTAGAAATTACGGATAAGTGCCGTAAGAAGAAGGAACACAGTGTTCTCTGCCATGAAGGATTTGGGCAATCTGTCCCACCCGAAACCATTGTTCATATCATCGAAGATACGTTCCTTTCCTCCACGAAGGTTATAGAACTCGACAATTTCTCTTGTGGAAGATTCATAGTCGTTAGTCAGGATACAACGGTATGTGTATTCTCCTTCCCAAAGATCCAGCACACCGTCCATCCGTTTCTGTCTTTGAATCACAAGTCGGTATGCTTTACCCTTCCACTTCTCAACAAGAATAGAGTTCAATTCGAACTCAATGCCATTGATTTCCTCAGTCTTCCAGCCTCTAAGAGCAAAGATGTCATTGTAGAGCGAACTGCAGCGGTTTGCGCGGATATAGAAGGATTTGCTGTGTTTCTATTTCCTCCACGATTTCCTCGGAACATGATCCACAATCAGCTCTGAAACGATTGATTGTAAGTCCGTTCTGCTCAAATCTCTCAAAGAATCTCTTCAGCGTGTCCTTCTGATGAAAACGAACGTTGGTGTTACCATCGCTATTCTCAATGCCAACAATCAAGTCGTCAATAACCGCCACGCCAGGGCGATAACCAAGGAACTTCTTGTATGTAGGCTTTGCATCATACTTCTCAGTCTCTATGAACTGATGGTCGAAATCAACATCATACATCTCGCCCTCTTTCAGTTGGCCGGATGCAAACATACAATTGAGCAGTAAGGTATTGAGTGTGTCAGCCGTGTTGAAATCGTAGTTCTTACCCGTATCTGATGTGTATGAGATGTTTCCTTGCGTCAGTTCCTTTATCGCTCTGAGGATAGTATCAGAACTACAAGTACGAAGTGTCGGATGGAGCGAGAGATGGTTCATCAAATGAGTAGTGACATCCTCAATGCATGAGCCACCACAGAAGTAGATACTCATGAGGGAACGGACGATTTCACTGTACTGATAACCGAACGAGCTACACCTTAGACCGAGTGTCGAGTCGATTACAGATGACAATGTGGAGTCAAATTGCTCCATGATTGAAAATATTCCTCCAAAAGGAGTGAGCTTCTCGGATTTTATTTGTATTTTTGCCATGCCTGATGAGGTTTTGTTTGATTATTTTTGCAACACTAAGTTAAGTGAATCCTCTGACATGGCAAAATCCTGAGCAACTTTTGTTGCTCAGGTAAAAAAATATTTTATAATAGTGTTGCGGAATTAAGGAACAAATAAAATATTAGCAATAGGCTTACTTGCTGCCGCTACAGTGTTGACTACCGGTTGCAGTGACAGTTTTCTTGAGGTGGAAAATCCGACAGGTGAACCATTGGAAGATTATTATACTACGGATGAGCATATTCAGGAAGCTCTGATTGCCGCCTATGACCCTCTCCATTGGCCAGATTGGGGATTGGGACAGTACAATGCCTTGAATATTGACGGTGAAATTATGGGCGATAATTTTTGGGTAGGTGGTGCAACCAAGACCGATATGCAGAATTGGCATATGTTGTTTAATTATGAGGCTAATGAAAATAATACACTTGGCTCTCTTTGGACAGTGGACTATTCTGGTATCAAACGTTGTAATGACTTACTGAAATATCTTGATTGGGGTACTGATGTTACTGAGGCCAATCGTAAACTCTATGAGATGCAAGCCCGTTTACTACGTGTTTTCTATTATAATATGTTGTGGCATTATTTTGGTAATGTACCTTTCTATTTGGAGAATCTTTCCGAACCTCCTTATACGGCTCCGCAATATACTGCCGATCAGGTTTATGCTGAGTTGATCGCAGAACTTGAAGCTGTAATTGACTCTAAGGTGTTACCTTTGAAATATTATAAAACAATCAAAGAAGGTAAAGAAGTTGACGACGAAGGTCAGTTGGGACGTGTCACTCAAGCTATGGCTTATATGGTATATGCTGAAATGGTAATGTATCAGAATGATGAAAGTCGTTTCTCAAAAGCTTTAGGTTATATGAAGGAGCTTATTGATAGTCCTAGCTTTAGATTGAATCCTAGTTTTGCCAACATCTGGGAAACGGAAGGTGAATGGTGTGACGAATCTATCTGGGAAATTAATTATGAGCAAACTAATAACGAACGTGGCTGGAAGTCCGTTAGCTGTTGGTGGTACAGTGCTTCCTACTCTGATTTCTCCTAACTCTTTCCCAGGTGATGATGGTTGGTCAAAGGGTAATGATGGCTGGGGATTTATGCCCATGCGTCTTGAAACTTATCAAATGTTTAGTGAACAAGACAAACGTCGTGATGCAACTTGCTGGGTGATTGCCGAAGATGTAGAATATACGAAACGTTATCAAGATACTCATATTTGGTTACAAAAATATCGTCCGTATGATAAGAACTTCAAGCAGTCTTCCGGTGACCAGAATTTGAACTATAATAACAATTATCGTTATTATCGTTATGCTGAGACATTACTAAATGCTGCAGAACTTTCTCTTCGTACAGGTGGAAGTGGTACAGGTGAGGCTAAGACATGGTTGAACGAAGTTCGCACCCGTGCCGGTTTGGCTGGACTTGCAAACGTTACGGTTGACGATGTACTTACAGAACGTCGTTTGGAATTTGTAGGTGAAGGCAAGCGTTATTTTGATTTGGTACGTGCTGAAGGAATCAGTGGAGCATCAGCCAGCAATAAGGCTACTACTGCACTGGTCCCCGATGAATATGGTTACCGTACTAATTCTTGGACTGCCAAGAAGAAATACATTCCTATTGCACAAGGAGAGTTGGATTCCGATCCGGCTTTGGTTCAGAATGCTTATAAATAGTTTACCATAACTCCATTAATAAATAATTGATATGAAAAATATATTTAAATATATGGCAGGCGTGTTGGTTGCTGGTTTTGCAATGACTTCATGTTCGCCTGAAGATTTTACGGGAGCCAATGGCAATATCCCACAAGCATCGGATTATACTGATAACTTTAAAGTTACTGTAGATCAGACAACCAATTATGCAAACTTTGAATTTACTTCTGCTCCTGGAGTGTCTCCTATTTGGATAATTGACGGCGCTTATCAAGCCTCATATGGTTTTCCAAATATTATCGTAAAAGGTTCATATACAGTAGAATGTAAAGTAAAGAACGCAAATGGCATTAGTGATGGTTCGATAACCAAAACCTTTGAAATAGAGAAGACTATTATGAACGGTTTTGGTGGTTTTGTGGAAGATAGTGAATTTAACATGTTTAAGGGAGTAACTTTCAATGTGGCATCTTTCTACTATGCTCCAGGATGGGGCAGATTGCAGATCCAAAATATACTTATCAGAATGGTGCATTTGTTGTTTCCTTACCGGAAGCTACTACCGATCAGTGGCAAGCTCAGATGCATGTGGAATTGATAAGGTAATTGCTTTGTCAGTGGATAAAACCTATGATTTTTCGGTGATAATCACTTCTACTACCAAACATCCGGGCGTGACGGTTAAAGTACAGCAGAAAGGTGATGACAATACGTTTATCAATATGCAGCGTGTGGCTTTAGATGCTAATGAGCCTAAGTGTATATGGTTCAGTAACGTACCCGGTGTGAATATTACCGATTTGAAGTTTGCACTTGATTTTGGTGGTAATGAAGCTAATACGGATATTACTTTGAAAGCTTTGTCTTGAAAGACCATGCTAATGATGACGGTACGGAAATTCCTGAAGTACAAGAGCCTGAACCTTCTTGGGTGAAGGTGGATAGTGAAGACAATCTTTGGAACGGGGCAACCTTTACCAATACTTTCTTCTATGCAAACCCGGATTGGAGTGCTAGACCTAATCCAGATTTAGTGGTGGATGGAAATGCTTATACACTCACTTTCCCTGATGCTACTGAAGCACAATGGCAGAACCAGTTCTCGTTTGTTACAGATTTGTCAGCCGATACAGAAACTGCCTATGATTTCTGTGTCACTCTAAATCCTAGTACTGATTTGAAGGGGTAACAGTAAAACTGGTTCAGACTGATGAACCTGATGTCAAACATGATGATAACTTCTTCTTTGCAGAACAGACGGATTTGTTGGGTAATGAAGATAATAAATTTTGGGTTGCAAAAAAAGGCGCCTAAAGATATGCATGCTATATCTTTAGTCTTGATTTTGGTGGAAATCCTGCTGACACAAAAGTGACTATTAAAGATATTATTTTCCAGACTCATAGAGATTGATGGCTAGTATTAGATAGAATATTGGTCTGCTAAAAGCAGTGAATAATAAAAGGGGAAGGATGTGGGTTATCTTGGCAATTGCTGGAGTTTCATCCTTTCCCTTTTCTACTTATGTTGTAAAATATATATATATATGAAATACTATTGTCTATTATCTATTCTTTTGTTTTCGTTGATTGCTTGTGGCAGTAGCGATGACAAGGAACCGCAATCCGAGGATGTTACCATTAAATGTTCTCCTGAAAAGATAGAGGCTGTTGCACAAGCCAATATGTGGTGAATGTGGTTTGTTCTGGTAAAGAGTGGACAGCTTTGCCTCTGATGATTGCAGTTCATGGGTCAAAGTAAATGTAATGGGTTCTTCTTCAGCCAAGGCACAGCGACAGTTATAGTCAGTGCTCATACGGGTACTACTCGTACTGGTACGGTGGTGGTTAAATCTGGTGCTACTCGTGTATCTATTCCTCTTACGCAAGCGGCTCCTTTATCAGTGTCACAGACTGAGTTGTATTCTAATTCTATAGGAGAATCTTTTGTCTTATCTGTTATTGCTTCTGAATGGAATGTGAAACCAATGATAGTTGGATTAGCGCAGAAAAAATAGTGGGGAAATTGTTGTGACCACTTTAGCTAATGATGCAAAGATTTCCCGTACGGGTACAGTTGAGGTTGTGGCTGGTGCAGAGAAAGTAACGGTAACAGTTATTCAAGAATCGGCTGAAGATCTGGATATCAATACTCCTGAGGGGTATCGGTTGGTTTGGCATGATGAATTTAATGAGGGCACATCTCTTGGCAATGATTGGACACACGAGGTTCAAGGAGCAGGGTGGGTAAATAATGAACTTCAAAATTACGTCAATGGTTCTGCTGACGGAAAGCGTGACAGAACTTGTGGACGGTAAGTTGAATATTAATTGTTTCAAAGGCTCCGATGGTAAAATTTACTCTGGTCGTATGCTAAAGTGAATACTGGTTGGGAATATGGCTATTTTGAAGCATCGTATCATGTTGCCTGAAGGCAAGGGACGTGGCCGGCTTTTGATGATGCCAGTTGGTAATGACTGGAATACTAACCCATGGCCCATGTGTGGTGAAATAGACATTATGGAGGAAGTGGGAGTCGTACCCAACGAAGTCTCTTCGTCTATCCATACGCAAGATTATAATCATACTATAGGTACGCAGAAAACACATGCCATGACTATAGAACAGGCAGAAGGAGAATTTCATCTCTATGCTTTAGAGTGGACAGAAGATGCCATCACTACATACGTGGATGGCAAGGTACAGTTGGCTGTTACCAAGCAACAATTGGGAGCTGGTCATAATCAATGGCCTTCCATTATGCTTTCTATCCCATTCTGAATCTGGCTTGGGGCGGTGATTGGGGTGGAATGAACGGTGTGGATGAGTCTGCTCTTCCTGTAACGATGAAGGTGGACTATGTACGCGTGTTTCAGAGAGCCTTCATATTTAAATTTTATTTAAATATGAAGGCTGAATGTTTTTATTTATAACATAAATACCTTATGCTTTAGGACAATTGATAATGAAAAAAAAAAATATTTATTTTATCTGTTTAGTTTTGTTGTTCTGCCTGTTCTCCTTCTTCTCTAGACGGTATTGTAATAGAGAAAGCGGCAGACGGTTATAAACTTCCATTGACGGAAGAGAAACCTATATTAAAGGCGTAGGCGGCACATATCGGTTGGACATTGCCGCCCAGAGTGGTGCCAATGCCTTCAGAACCTGGGGAGGTAATGTGGAGGAGATAAAGAAAACCTGGCATTGGCTTCGAGCACAACATGTACGTAATGCAGGAATAGGCATGACCAAAGACTCTATACGCTATTACGATGATGAATATAAGAACAAGATGCGCGAAGAAGTCCGCTTGTTGGCAGAAACGTTCAAGAATGATACGAGTTTGCTGGCTTGGGGTATTGGCAATGAAATTGAGTTGGGAAATGCTAATATAGCTGCCGCATGGAATTTTGTGGAAGAACTGGCACAGCTGATTAAGTCGATAGACAAGCGTCATCTGGTTTCGACAGTGATTTCCTACAATCCGTCGGCATTGGACTCTGTGGCAAAGTATGCTCCGTCTCTCGATTATGTGGGCATCAATGTATATGGTCCGATGGGAGAGGTGCAGGCTGTTGTTGACCGGTCGGACTACAAGGTGCATTTATGATTACCGAGTGGGGACCGACCGGTTGTGGGAAACAGCGTCAACCGAGTGGAAGGCACCCATAGAGCAGACCAGTGAAGAAAAACGGCAGGTATACAGAGCGTTATACGCAATATATTTCTGCCAATACCCGTTGCTTGGGCTCTTTGTATTCTTGTGGGGACAAAAGAAGAACGTACGCCTACTTGGTTCAGTATGTTTGTAGAGGATAAGGTGGATTCACTGCCATTGAAAGGAGAAAACTCCTATGGTGGAGGCCATGCAAAGAGTGTGGACCGGCAAGGAATTGATGAAACGGCTCCGATAGTTCGGGGCATGACTATCGATGGTAAAAGTGCCATTGATAATGTCCGTATCAAAGCAGGTACTTTATTTAAGGCGGAGGTTTCCGTCACAGATAAGGAGAACGATTCTTTGGCTTATGTGGGAAGTACTGAAAGAGGCTACAGTCTTGGTTTGGAGGTTCTTATGAGCCACGTCCGAAAGAATGGGTGACGTGGCCGTGTCAGACAAGAATGTGTGAGACTATGATTAAAGTTCCCGGGAATATCGTTGTATATGTACTTGATAATACGGGCTTTGTCTCAACAGCAAATATTCCATTTCAAGTAATGATTAAAGATGAACCTTAATTCCGCAACACTATTATAAAATATTTTTAGTACCTGAGCAACAAAAGTTGCTCAGGATTTTGCCATGTCAGAGGATTCACTTAACTTAGTGTTGCAAAAAATAATCAAACAAAACCTCATCAGGCATGGCAAAAATACAAATAAAATCCGAGAAGCTCACTCCTTTGGAGGAATATTTTCAATCATGGAGCAATTTGACTCCACATTGTCATCTGTAATCGACTCGACACTCGGTCTAAGGTGTAGCTCGTTCGGTTATCAGTACAGTGAAATCGTCCGTTCCCTCATGAGTATCTACTTCTGTGGTGGCTCATGCATTGAGGATGTCACTACTCATTTGATGAACCATCTCGCTCCATCCGACACTTCGTACTTGTAGTTCTGATACTATCCTCAGAGCGATAAAGGAACTGACGCAAGGAAACATCTCATACACATCAGATACGGGTAAGAACTACGATTTCAACACGGCTGACACACTCAATACCTTACTGCTCAATTGTATGTTTGCATCCGCCAACTGAAAGAGGGCGAGATGTATGATGTTGATTTCGACCATCAGTTCATAGAGACTGAGAAGTATGATGCAAAGCCTACATACAAGAAGTTCCTTGGTTATCGCCCTGGCGTGGCGGTTATTGACGACGATTGTTGGCATTGAGAATAGCGATGGTAACACCAACGTTCGTTTTCATCAGAAGGACACGCTGAAGAGATTCTTTGAGAGATTTGAGCAGAACGGACTTACAATCAATCGTTTCAGAGCTGATTGTGGATCATGTTCCGAGGAAATCGTGGAGGAAATAGAGAAACACAGCAAATCCTTCTATATCCGCGCAAACCGCTGCAGTTCGCTCTACAATGACATCTTTGCTCTTAGAGGCTGGAAGACTGAGGAAATCAATGGCATTGAGTTCGAATTGAACTCTATTCTTGTTGAGAAGTGGAAGGGTAAAGCATACCGACTTGTGATTCAAAGACAGAAACGGATGGACGGTGTGCTGGATCTTTGGGAAGGAGAATACACATACCGTTGTATCCTGACTAACGACTATGAATCTTCCACAAGAGAAATTGTCGAGTTCTATAACCTTCGTGGAGGAAAGGAACGTATCTTCGATGATATGAACAATGGTTTCGGGTGGGACAGATTGCCCAAATCCTTCATGGCAGAGAACACTGTGTTCCTTCTTCTTACGGCACTTATCCGTAATTTCTACAAGGCCATTATCCACAGACTTGACGTAAAGAGGTTCGGACTCAATGCAACAAGTCGCATAAAAGCGTTTGTCTTCAGGTTTGTCTCTGTACCAGCCAAGTGGATCAGAACATCAAGGCGGTATGTGCTGAATATCTATACCTGTAATAATGCTTACGCAGATATTTTTCAGACTGATTTTGGATAACGCCTACAACTTATGGGTATGATACTGCGTATTGCCTCAAGTCGCATAGTGGGGCAAGGGATATTGTGGGCAGAAGTGGGTATTTCAGCCTCAATTTATCTGCTAATTCAGTGATGAGAGGACGTTTAGACGCAAGAAGGACGCTGAAGAGCTTAGTTGCGGATTTGAGGATGAAAACAATGAAAATGCTCTCTGCTTGTTTATTGCTGCTTCCTTTTATATCTTGTACTCAAGTGCAGGATACAAAATGACGCAGTCATCGAGCAGAAAATAGAAACGCTGTTGTCCAGTATGACATTGGAGGAAAAGATAGGGCAGATGAACCAGATTTCTTCTTATGGCAACATAGAGGATATGAGCGGATTGATAAAGAAAGGTGAAGTCGGGTCTATCCTGAATGAAGTAGATCCGGTGCGTGTCAATGCCTTGCAGCGTGTGGCAATGGAGGAGTCCCGCTTGGGCATCCCCTTGCTGATGGCGCGTGATGTAATCCATGGTTTCAAGACCATATTCCCTATTCCCTTGGGACAAGCGGCATCTTTCAACCCGCAGGTGGCTAAGGATGGTGCACGGGTAGCGGCTGTGGAGGCTTCTGCCGTGGGTATCCGCTGGACATTTGCGCCGATGATAGATGTGGCTCGCGATCCCCGTTGGGGGCGTATGGCCGAAGGATGTGGCGAAGATACTTATTTGACTTCAGTGATGGGTGTTGCTATGGTTGAAGGTTTCCAGGAGATTCGCTGAACAGTCCGACTTCCATAGCCGCATGTCCTAAACATTTTGTAGGTTATGGTGCTGCCGAGGGCGGGCGTGATTATAATTCCACTTTCATTCCGGAGCGTCGTTTGAGGGATGTATACCTTCCTCCTTTGAAGCTGTGGCCAGGGCAGCCACTTTCATGACTTCGTTTAATGACAATGACGGAGCACCGTCTACCGGAAACACTTTTATTTTGAAAGATGTGCTTCGTGGTGAATGGGGATTTGATGGAATAGTAGTGTCAGACTGGGCTTCGGTAGCCGAAATGATGGCACATGGCTTTGCTGCCGATTCTAAAGAGGCAGCAATGAAGGCGGTGAATGCTGGTGTGGATATGGAGATGGTCAGCTATACGTTTGTCAAGGAATTGCCGGAATTGATAAAAGAAGGTAAGGTCAAGAAGTCTGCTATAGACGATGCCGTGCGGAATATTCTGCGTATCAAATTCCGGTTGGGACTGTTTGATAATCCTTATGTGGATGAGAAACGGATAGAGGAACTTTATGCTCCTTCTCATCTGAGGCTGCCAACAAGCTGCTGTGGAATCGGCCATCTTGTTGAAGAACGAAAAGGAGACATTGCCTTTGCAATCTTCGGTAAAGACGGTTGCTGTGGTAGGTCCGATGGCAAATGCACCTTATGACCAATTGGGTACCTGGATATTTGATGGTGACAAGACAAAACCGTGACACCGTTGAAGGCTATCAAGGAACTGGTGGGGGACAAAGTGCAGGTGATATACGAGCCGGGTCTGACTTATAGCCGTGACAAGAATATGGCAGGTGTTGCCAAAGCCGCTGCTGCCGCTGCACGTGCTGATGTTATTTTGGCGTTTGTAGGCGAAGAGGCTATTCTTTCAGGAGAGGCGCATTGCCTGGCCGACCTGAACCTGCAAGGTGCGCAAAGCGAACTGATTGCCGCTTTGGCGAAAACAGGAAAACCGGTGGTTACTGTCGTAATGGCAGGGCGTCCGTTGACCATAGGAAAGGAAGTCGAACTCTCGTCAGCTGTACTTTATTCGTTCCATCCCGGAACCATGGGAGGACCGGCATTGGCCGACTTGCTGTGGGGTAAGGCTGTGCCAAGTGGCAAGACTCCGGTGACTTTCCCGAAGATGGTAGGACAGATACCGGTTTATTATGCTCATAACAGTTCCGGACGTCCGGCTACGCGGAATGAGGTTTTGCTGAATGACATTCCGTTGGAAGCGGGCAGACTTCGTTGGGATGTACTTCTTTCTATATGGATGCAGGTTTCGATCCGCTGTATCCTTTTGGCTACGGTCTGTCGTATACGACGTTCAAATATGATAATGTGAAACTCTCGTCAGCCAATCTGAAGAAGGAAGATGTGCTGACTGTGACTTTCGACCTTGAGAATACCGGAAAGTATGAAGGTACCGAGGTAGCCCAGCTTTACGTGCAGGACAAGTTTGCTTCGGTGACCCGTCCGGTGAAAGAGCTGAAACGCTTTGCTCGCGTCACATTGAAGCCGGGTGAGAAGAAAAATGTATCGTTTGAACTTCCGATAAGTGAACTTGCTTTCTGGAATATAGATATGGTGAAGACGGTGGAAGCCGGAGACTTTGCTCTTTGGGTGGCACCGGATAGCCAAAGTGGAGAAGAAGTTTTCTTTAAGGTAGTAGATTGATTGTTGATTTAAGGTTAAAGAGAAGGGCGGACCGTGACGGTTCGCCCCTTCTGCTTCTTTATAAGCCCCGCCTTCCGGCAAATAACTCATCACTTATTACTTATTACTTATAACTTTCTTATATCCATACACCGCATTGCTTCCCAGTTCTTCTTCGATGCGAAGCAGTTGGTTGTACTTTGCCATACGGTCTGAGCGGCTCAGCGAACCGGTCTTGATTTGTCCGCTGTTGGTAGCTACGGCTATGTCTGCGATAGTCGCATCTTCCGTTTCACCGGAACGATGGGAAGTTACGGTAGTATATCCGTGGCGGTGTGCCATTTCGATGGCATTCAGTGTTTCGGTCAGCGAACCTATCTGGTTTACTTTAATCAATATGGAGTTGGCACAGCCTTTTCGATGCCCATTGCAAGGAAGTCCACATTGGTGACGAACAAATCGTCTCCTACCAACTGGCAACGGTTGCCGATACGGTCGGTCAGTTTTTCCAGCCGTCCCAGTCGTTCTCGCTCATGCCGTCTTCGATAGAGTCGATGGGATACTTGTTGATTAACTCTTCCAGATAGTCAATCTGTTCGTCGGCAGTACGTTTCTTGCCTTTTCACCTTCGAATTTGGTATAATCGTAGATGCCATCATGGTAGAACTCGGAAGAAGCGCAGTCCATGGCAATCATTACATCTTTGCCCGGTTCGTATCCGGCAGCCTTGATGGCGGCAATGATGGAGTTCAAGGCATCTTCTGTACCCTCCAGATTAGGAGCAAAACCTCCTTCATCGCCTACTGCTGTGCTGAGGCCACGGTCTTTCAGGACTTTCTTCAGTGCGTGGAACACTTCGGCACCCATACGCAAACCTTCGCGGAAGGAAGTGGCACCTACGGGGCGTATCATGAATTCCTGGAAAGCAATGGGAGCGTCACTATGCGAACCGCCGTTGATGATGTTCATCATCGGTACAGGCATCACATAGGTATTTGTACCACCGATATATCGGTAGAGTGGGATGTCAAGGTAAGCGGCGGCAGCCTTGGCTACAGCAAGAGATACGCCGAGGATGGCATTGGCACCCAGATTGGCTTTCGTTTTGGTTCCGTCCAGTGCAAGCATGGCATGGTCGATACCCATCTGGTTGAGGGCGGACATACCGATGAGCTTGGAGCAATGATATTATTGATATTGTCCACGGCTTTCAGGACACCTTTGCCTCCGTAACGTTTTTGTCACCGTCACGCAGTTCCAATGCTTCGTGTTCTCCGTGGATGCTCCTGACGGACAGATGCACGGCCTATGAAGCCGGATTCCAAGGTTACGTCTACTTCTACAGTTGGGTTACCTCTTGAATCGAGGATTTCACGTCCGATAATCTTCTATTTTCATATTCAGTCAATTTTAATTATAAACTATCTTACTAACAAATGAAAACAAGGAATTGTTTTTCGTTTTAATCCTTTATTGTAATGCCTAAAAGAGCAGTCAACTCCATGGCTTGGGAAGTATTGACGATGGCCCCCGTATGTCGGGCAGGTTGAGGCGTATACCTCCTATGTGCGAGTCGCTCAAGTCGATTCCTCTTAGAGGGTGTGTGAAAACTCGGATTCTACCAGCTCACAGTTTTCAAAGGCGATGGAGGCAAGTTTGCAGTTGTTGACGTCGCTGTTGCGCAAGTCACAAGAGGTGAAGCGGGCTTGATTGATTTTACTCATGGAAAGATTGAGGTATCTGGCATTGCAGTCCTTCATTGTCAGATGGTTCAATATTGTTTCCGGCAGATTGGTTCCCACCAGTTTGCAGGATATGAATTCCACTCTGAACAGAGAACTTTCGGCAAATGAGATGTTGGAAAGGTCGCAATGTTCAAAACGTACATCAGTGAAATGGCAGGATTTCAGTTTGCAGGCGCTGAATTGATATGACTGAAAGTACAGTTGGTGATGCTTTTGTAGGAATACTCCATGTGTTCCTCTGTCCGTTTACCGAAGTGAAGGTCTCTGACAGTTTCTTCCGTATTCAGCCATTCTTCCAATGATTTGAACTTTCACTTTGTCCCTCTAAGGTAGGAGGATGATGCGTACGGGAGGCATGACAAAAGGCTTGCTGGGTTTCATAGGGTGTTTGGGTTATATACAGCGTCCGAAGGCCGCCGGCGGCTGCCAGGACTCCTAATGTGATACTTAATAAGGTATATAAGGCAAACATTCCGTAGAATTCTTGCTTTATCAGAATCAGTCCGTCATTGCTGAAAGTGGAGAAGGTGGTGAATCCTCCGCACAGACCGGTAGTCAGCAACAGCCGTACCTCAGTAGAAAGGTTGAAACGGGCGGATAAGGTATAGAATAGCCCGATGAGGAAACTTCCGAGGATATTGACTGTGAATGTAGCCCATGGGAAAGAGTAGGGGACTATGCGCTCGTGGAGCATCATCTGCACGCAGTAGCGCAGTACGCTGCCGGTACCGCCGCCAAGGAATATAGCTATCAGTAATCTAGTCATAGGTTGTCTGGGGTTGGTTTTGGCTGCAAAGGTAGTGAAGACAAAGGAATTTCAGTAAATCATAGCCCGAAATTTCATAAAGCGATTCTGTACTGGGGGAAGTAGTTATTGGTGGGATGTATATAATTTTGATATTTGATATGAGTGATTGCCAATCTTGGTTCCGGATAGTTCGTGATGGGGCAGAAGCGATTTACTAAATCTTCCTCCAAGATTTAGTAAATCGTTGCCGGAGATTTAGTAAAATGTCCGGGAGATTTTAGTAAACGAGTAGAAGGGGCTTTGGAAGGATGACTGGTTTGTCTGTATTTTTGGATACGGTAATAACTTGTGAAACTTGAGCCACTCTTGAAATTGAGGTCTTAACCGTTCAAATGCCATATTGTAGAGACCTCTCTAGAACCTTGTCTTGATAATCAGCGATTTATTTTCATTGGCTGTAGAGATTGTACCCATTCCTTCTCATTCTCTTCCTGCTTTTCTTTCTTCACTTGTAGAGAAGGGTTGTTTTTAATTTGTTGTTTTTTAGAGTTTTAACGAAATTGGTTGTAGATGTCATTTCCTTGTATTCCCGTCATTCACACCCTAACTTTGCAACATCGAATTCAAGAGAATGAAAGTTTATCGTTGAGGCCTCACGATGGATCTCCACTTCTTGAAAGAGAGGAAAAGGCTTCGGCCTATTTATTACATTATTATATTAACTTTCTAAAACATTAAAAATTATGGGACTTCAGTATGTAGTGGCAAAGAGAATCTTTGGTTTTGACAAGGACAAAAATGTAAAGTATGTAGCTAAATCCGTAGGAGCGGGTGAATTGGATTTTGATAAGTTATGTGCCAAAGTGAGCCGTATTCTTGGTATTCACAGAAAGACGGTGGACTTAGTGGCTGCAGGACTGGTGGACATCATGTCGGAAGAAATAGACGATGGAAAGACTGTTCGTTTAGGTGATTTCGGATTGTTCCGCCCTTCTTTTGTAGGGAAGAGTGCTGATACGGAGGCTGGCGTTTCGGCCAGTAACATTGTCCGTAAACGTATTCTGTTTTTTCCGGGGGAAAGCTTTTAGTCAAATGTTGGGCAATATGAGCGTCACCAAGATGGTGGTTCCCGATACGGACTATACGGATGGAAGTAGCAATGGTGGAGGGGATAACTCCAATCCTTCGGGAGGCAATGACGGGGACCAAGGTGAAAATCCTTTGGGATAATTCCAGTGCACGATTAAAGTTGTAAAAATATGGAGGGCGAAGTTTTCGTAGCGATACTTCTCCTTCTATTTTGTTTGTAGGCAGGATATTGTTCAAGGGAAGTTGGTTTTCATGCAAACGTTTGCCGACAAATCATCTATCATTTTAGTTTAATTGCGTCAGAGTGTATTTCTTTCCTGCCTATATTTGCATCTGGAACATAATTTTATAAATATAGCATGAGAAACATGAAAGCAATCTGTACAAAATTAGCCTGCTTCCTGCTCGTTTTGTTGGTGAGCGGCGTAGCAATGGCAGAGAGTATTACCTCTCCCAACGGACAACTTCAATTGAATTTTTCGGTAAATGCGCAAGGCGAACCCGTTTACGAACTTTCTTACAAAGGAAAGCCGGTGATTAACCCTTCCAAATTAGGACTCGAACTGAAGAACGACCCCGGTCTGATGAATGGCTTCACGATGGCGGATGCAAAGACTTCCACTTTCGACGAGACTTGGGAACCGGTATGGGGTGAAGTAAAGCAAATCCGTAACCACTACAATGAGCTGGCTGTGACGCTCAACCAAAAAGCGCAGGATAGGAACATCATTATCCGCTTCCGTTTGTTCGACGATGGTATGGGCTTCCGCTATGAATTCCCTTTGCAGAAGAACCTGAACTATTTCGTGATTAAAGAGGAGCGTACTCAGTTTGCCATGACTGGCGACCACACTGCCTTCTGGATTCCGGGCGACTACGATACGCAGGAATATGACTATACAGAATCCAAACTTTCTGAAATCCGCGGGCTGATGAAAGGGGCCATTACGCCTAACTCTTCGCAAACCCCGTTTTCGCCCACCGGTGTTCAGACTTCTTTGCAGATGAAGACTGCTGATGGTTTGTACATCAACTTGCACGAAGCTGCTTTGGTGGATTACTCTTGCATGCACTTGAATCTGGATGATAAGAATTTTGTTTTTGAATCTTGGCTTACTCCCGATGCAGTAGGCGATAAAGGTTATCTGCAAGCTCCCTGCACGTCACCGTGGCGTACGGTTATCGTAAGCGACGATGCTCGTGACATCCTTGCCTCTAAAATCACGCTGAACTTGAACGAACCTTGTGCTTACGAGGACGTTTCCTGGATTAAGCCCGTGAAATACGTAGGTGTATGGTGGGAAATGATTGCAGGTAAGAGCACCTGGGCATATACAGACGACCTTCCCTCCATCAAACTGGGTGAAGTGGACTACTCCAAAATGAAGCCCAACGGCCGTCACGGTGCCACTAACGAAAATGTAAAAAAGTACATCGACTTCGCAGCCGAGCACGGTCTGGACCAAGTATTGGTGGAAGGCTGGAATGAAGGCTGGGAAGACTGGTTTGGCAAATCCAAGGATTATGTATTCGATTTTGTGACCCCTTATCCCGATTTCGACGTGAAGATGCTGAATGAATATGCCAAGAGCAAAGGCGTGAAGCTGATGATGCATCATGAGACATCCGGTTCGGTGCGCAACTACGAACGTCACATGGACAAGGCCTATCAGTTTATGGTGGATAATGGCTACAATGCCGTGAAGAGCGGATATGTAGGTAATATGATTCCCCGTGGTGAACATCATTATGGGCAATGGCTGAACAACCACTACCTCTATGCCGTGAAGAAGGCAGCCGACTACAAAATTTGCGTGAATGCGCACGAAGCTGTACGCCCTACCGGTTTGTGCCGTACTTATCCTAACTTGATTGGCAACGAATCTGCACGAGGAACTGAATATGAGGCATTCGGCGGTAGCAAACCGTTCCATACCACATTGCTTCCATTCAACCGCTTGATTGGCGGTCCGATGGATTATACACCGGGTATCTTCGATACCAAACTTGACTTTATGGGCGATTTGCCCCACGGACAAGTGCAGACTACACTTGCTAAGCAACTCGCTCTGTATGTAACTTTATACAGCCCGTTGCAGATGGCTGCCGACTTGGTTGAGAACTACGAAAAGCACATGGATGCTTTCCAATTCATCAAGGATGTGGCAGTAGACTGGGACGACAGCAAGTACATTGAAGCAGAACCGGGTGATTACATTACCGTGGCCCGTAAGGCAAAAGGAACCGGCAACTGGTTTGTTGGAGGTATTACAGACGAGAATGCACGTACAGCCAACTTTACGCTCGACTTCCTTGAACCGGGCAAGCAATACGTAGCCACTCTCTATGCCGACGGTAAAGATGCTGATTACAAGGAGAATCCTACTTCTTATCAGATAAAGAAGGGTATCGTAACCAGCAAGACCAAAATGTCCGTGAAGGAAGCGCGTAGCGGTGGTTTTGCATTGAGCTTGATTGAAGCAACTCCGGCTGACAAGAAAGCTGTGAAGAAGTGGAGATAATTTAGGGTAGAAAGAGTTTTTATTAGGCATTAGTGAGGCCCCGCAGAAGTCCAATCTTTGCGGGGCTTTTTTTTGTGTTAGGGTAAGCTCATTCTTATACCGTAAAAATAGCATCAAGACCCGAGTTTTTGGTAAGTCCGTTCTTTGGGGAAACCTTTATTTTTGCACTCAGATAACAGATTGCATAATCATTAAAAATCAGAGATATGAATACGGATAAGAAAATCAGTCGTCGGGAGGCTTTAAAGCGTATGGGATTTGCCGTGATGAGCAGTGCTATCGCATCTTCCGGCCTACTCTCGTTGGCATCCTGCGAAACAAAAAGGAGTAAGCGTATCATCTTTTATTTTACCGGAACGGGTAACAGTCTTTACATCGCCCGTCAGTTGGCTGGAGAGAACGCAGAATTGTTGAGTATCCCTCAGATGGTGAAACGGGGGAAGTATGAATTTGAGGCAGATGAAATCGGCATCGTTTATCCCATCTACGGTCATATGCCTCCCTATATGGTACGGCAGTTCATTCGGAAAGCAAAACTGAAGGCAGAATACAAGTTTGCTGTCCTCACCTATGGTGCAAGGAAGTGCGATGCGGTAGAGATTTGGGACCGTATATCCCGTAAAGCCGACAATGCGTTTGACTATATCAACACTATCATCATGGTGGATAACTGGCTACCCAACTTCGACATGAACGAGCAACTCAAGATAGACAAGCACATCCCCGAGAACTTGCAGAAGATAACGGCAGATATCAACAGTCGGCAGCATTGGCACGAACCGGTGACGGAGGAGGAACGGCAACAGCACCAAGGTTTTATGCAGCGGAGTGGACTCGACCCCGAGGTGGGCTTCCTGATGAAAAGCGAGAAGTTCTTTACCGTGACCGATGTTTGTATTGACTGTGGCATTTGTACCTACGTTTGTCCGCGCGGCAACTATGAGCTGACGTCGAGAGGAGTGAAGACGTCCGGTGACTGCGAGTTCTGTTTTGCCTGCATACAGAATTGTCCGCAGAAGGCTATTCAGTTCATAAAGCAGGAAGATGGCTCTTTTCCTGACGGAACGGAGAAGAACCCCAATGCCCGCTATCGTAATGAGCATATTTCGCTAATAGATCTGAAACGGGCAAACAATCAAAAACTATAATCATTAACCTCTGTATTTTGTCGGATTTACACCCAGATGTTGTTGTACGTAACGGCTAAAATAAGCAGGAGAGGAAAAACCGAACATATCGGAAATACGGACGAACGTTAGTGATTTGTCGCGCAGCAAACGCGAGATGTCGAGTGTGGTATAACGGTTTATCCAGTAGTTTGCTGTATAACCGCTTACTTTCTTGGAAACTTCCGAAAGATATTTGGAGGTGACACATAGGCAGTCGGCATAATAGGTCACTTCACGATGCTCGCGGAAAGTTCCGTTCTCCAGCATGTTGAGGAAACGGCTCATGATGGAAGCATTTTGTACAGAGATATTGTCCTCGCCATATAGATGGGAGTGGAAATCGAAGAAGTCGAGTATCAACATCTGTGTGGAGGCGATAAGCATATCGCGATGGAAATGATGGTCTGTATTCCGGAGTCTGTATTCCACTTGTTCAAAATCCCGGAGACATAGCTCTTGCTGTTCGGTAGTCAGGGACATGATAGGATTGAGAAATAGGGAAAGTTGCCCTTTCATGCCGTAGTTGTTCTGTGGTGTACTCAGCACCACAAAGCCCGATGCGATATAGATGACCTTTACGCGAAAATCTTCTGAAGGTTGAATTTTCTCTACCAGTTTTCCTTTGCGGACAATCATCAGGTCGCCGGCACGTAGCTCGCGCTCCTCTCCATTGTACTTCAATCGGCAGATTCCTGACAGACAGAGGGCGTGTGCAAGATAGCCACTGTATGCGTCCGTCCCCAGACCTTGAAGAGTATCGGCTATTATAATATTTGCGGTTTCTCCCATTATACAGTTGTTTGGTTTCGATCACAAAAGTATATGTTTCCAATAATATAACTTCTATTGTGGGCAAGAAATATATTGCCTTTTTTATTCATTTCAAATCTGCCCGAATTTCGCAAATTCTTCATACCTTTGCATCCGTTAATTTTAGAAACCAATAACAAAACAGAACTTATGGGAGGTTTTTTCGGAACAGTCGCCAAGGCAACAAGCTGTGTGGCAGATTTGTTTTACGGCACAGATTATAATTCACATTTAGGGACAAAACGTGGTGGGTTGGCTACATACGATGCAGAAACGGAGCAGTTTACCCGTTCCATTCACAATCTGGAAAGCACTTATTTCCGCACGAAGTTTGAGGATGAACTGGATAAGTTCAAAGGAAATTCCGGAATAGGAATCATCAGTGACACAGACCCTCAACCCCTTATCCTTAACTCCCACCTCGGTCGCTTTGCCATTGTAACGGTAGCCAAAATAGTAAATCTGCAAGAACTGGAAACAAAACTGTTGGCCCAAAACATGCACTTCGCCGAACTCAGTTCGGGCAAAACCAATCAGACGGAACTTATCGCCCTCCTTATTATACAAGGAAAGACATTTGTCGAAGGAATTGAAAATGTGTATAAGCATATCAAAGGTTCCTGCTCCATGCTGTTATTGACGGAAGACGGCATCATTGCCGCTCGCGACCGCTGGGGACGTACTCCGATTGTGATTGGCAAGAAAGACGGAGCGTATGCCGCCACAAGTGAGTCGAGCAGCTTTCCGAATCTTGGTTATGAGATAGACCGTTATTTGGGACCCGGAGAGATTGTTCGCCTGCGTGCCGATGGTGTGGAACAGATGCGCAAGCCTGATGAGGGAATGCAGATTTGTTCCTTCCTATGGGTATATTACGGTTTCCCCACTTCCTGCTACGAAGGTAAGAATGTGGAGGAAGTGCGTTTTGCCTCCGGTTTCAAGATGGCACAGACAGATAAGTCAGAGGTGGATTGTGCCTGCGGTATTCCTGATTCGGGTGTAGGTATGGCGCTTGGGTATGCCGAAGGTAAAGGAGTTCCTTATCATCGTGCCATTTCCAAATATACTCCGACTTGGCCTCGTAGTTTTACTCCCAGCAAGCAGGAATTGCGTTCGCTGGTGGCAAAGATGAAGCTGATTCCCAATCGTGCCATGCTCGAGGGTAAGCGTCTGCTGTTCTGTGATGACTCTATTGTCCGGGGGACCCAGTTGCACGACAATGTGAAGGTGCTGTATGAGTATGGTGCCAAGGAGGTGCATATCCGGATTGCTTGTCCTCCATTGATATATAGCTGCCCGTTTGTAGGATTCACGGCTTCCAAAAGCGACATGGAACTGATTACCCGTCGTGTCATCAAGGAACTGGAGGGTGACGAGAATAAGAATCTCGATAAGTATGCCACTACCGGCTCACCCGAATACGAAAAGATGGTGGACGTTATCCGCGAGCGTTTCGGACTTTCATCCTTGAAGTTCAATACGTTGGAAACTCTGGTTGAGGCTATCGGATTGCCTAAGTGTAAGATATGTACGCATTGTTTTGATGGTAGCAGCCATTTTTGATTGACATTTTGTCCTTAAGAAATAAAAAAGAGGCGTGAATTGCTTGGCAGTTCACGCCCCTTTTTTTATCTTTACAGCACAAAATAGTGGTTAATGATTAGTGATTAATGATTAATGCCATTCGGATAATGCTTTTCGCCAATTACTAATCACTGACCATTAATCACTAACCATTAATCACTAATCATTATTCATCATGACTTTAGTAGAACGTTTTTTAAAGTACGTAAGCTTCGATACTCAGTCCAGTGAAGAGACTGAGATTACTCCGAGTACTCCGGGGCAAATGGTGTTTGCCCGGTATCTGAAAGAAGAATTGGAAACTTTGGGTCTGGAAGAAATCACGTTGGACGAAAATGGTTATCTGTTCGCCACTCTTCCTGCCAATACAGACAAGCCGTTGCCCGTCATCGGCTTTATTGCCCACATGGATACAAGCCCCGATATGAGTGGCAAGAATGTTTCTCCGCGTATCGTGCAGAATTATGACGGTAAGGACATTGTTCTTTGCGCCGAAGAGAATGTGGTTCTTTCTCCTGCCCAGTTCCCCGAACTGCTCGACCATCAAGGGGAAGATTTGATTGTGACCGACGGCAAGACCTTGCTTGGTGCCGATGATAAAGCCGGTATTGCCGAAATTGTATCGGCGGTGGTATATCTGAAGGAGCACCCCGAAATCAAGCACGGTAAAATCCGTATCGGCTTTAATCCGGATGAGGAAATCGGTCTGGGCGCCCATAAGTTCAATGTAGCGCAGTTCGGTTGCGAATGGGCCTATACCATGGATGGCGGAGAAGTGGGTGAACTTGAATTCGAGAACTTCAATGCGGCCTCTGCCAAGATAAGCTTCAAGGGACGGAATGTGCATCCGGGCTATGCCAAGAATAAGATGATTAACTCTATCCGCGTTGCCAACCGTTTCATGTCCATGCTTCCGGCTGACGAGGCTCCGGAGCATACCGAAGGTTACGAAGGTTTCTATCATCTGATAGGTATTACCGGCGAGGTGGAGCAGACAACAGTCTCTTACATTATCCGTGACCACGACCGCACCCGCTTCGAAGAGCGCAAGAAGGAGATGGAACGTCTTGTGGCAAAAATCAATGAAGAATACGGTCCGGGTACCGCTACTCTGGAACTTCGCGACCAATACTATAATATGCGCGAGCAGATTGAACCGGTGATGCATATCATCGACACCGCTTTTGCCGCCATGAAGGCGGTAGGTGTAGAGCCTCGTGTAAAAGCCATTCGCGGAGGTACGGACGGCGCCCAGCTCTCTTTCAAGGGCCTGCCTTGTCCCAATATCTTTGCCGGTGGCTTGAACTTCCACGGCCGCTATGAGTTCGTGCCTATCCAGAACATGGAGAAAGCCATGAACGTCATCGTCAAGATTGCCGAGCTCGTAGCAAGCAAATAGATAATTCATAACTCATAACTCTAATAGTTCCATGAAAACCACTCCGTTTACCGAAAAACACATCTCGCTGGGTGCCAAGATGCACGAGTTTGCGGGATATAATATGCCTATCGAGTATTCCGGCATCATTGACGAGCATCTTACAGTATGTCAGGGTGTCGGTGTATTCGACGTCTCACACATGGGAGAATTTTGGGTGAAAGGTCCCCATGCTTTGGACTTTCTGCAGAAAGTGACTTCCAATAACATAGCTGCCCTCACACCGGGGAAAGTACAGTATACCTGCTTCCCAAATGAAAATGGAGGCATTGTGGACGACCTTCTGGTCTATCATTATGAGCCGGAGAAATACCTGCTTGTCGTGAATGCGTCGAACATTGAGAAAGACTGGAACTGGTGTGTGTCTCATAACACGGAAGGCGCTGAATTGGAAAATGCTTCCGAGCGCATGGCACAGCTTGCTGTGCAAGGACCGAAGGCTATTCAGGCTTTGCAGAAGCTGACTTCCATTAATCTTTCCGACCTTCCTTACTATACTTTTACCCACGGTGAGTTTGCCGGAGAAAAGGATGTCATTATCTCCAATACCGGATATACCGGCGCGGGTGGTTTTGAACTTTACTTCTATCCGGAGGCTGCCATGAAGATTTGGGATGCCGTGTTCGAGGCAGGCGCGGAGTTCGGCATTAAGCCAGTTGGTCTGGGTGCGCGCGATACGCTTCGTCTGGAAATGGGATTCTGTTTGTATGGCAATGATTTGGATGACACCACTTCGCCCATTGAAGCGGGTTTAGGATGGATTACCAAGTTTGTGGAGGGAAAGAACTTCACCAATCGCCCGATGCTGGAAAAACAGAAAGCGGAAGGCACTACCCGTAAGTTGGTGGGATTTGAGATGATAGACCGCGGTATCCCCCGTCATGGTTACGAGCTGTATAGTACAGACGGTATTGCCATCGGTGTGGTTACCTCCGGAACTATGTCGCCTACCCGTAAGATTGGTATCGGAATGGGGTATATCAGACCCGAATACAGCAAGGTCGGTACGGAAATCTGCATTGACATGCGGGGACGTAAGCTGAAAGCTGTGGTTGTGAAGCCGCCGTTCCGCAAACAGTAGTTTGAATAAATGACTGAGAATGAAGAATTTGGCTGCGCAATGATGCCGCATGACAAATTCTTCATTCTTCATTCTTAGTTATTCCTTTCTCTATATTCTGCTTATCCTGTCCAGCATTTGGTTTGCCCAACCTATCTCTTTATTGGTCCATTCCTTTTCGGTTCCTTCTATGCCCTGGCCTTCGTAGGCCGAAAGCAAGGTGATATATTCTTTCAGTATATCAGCGGCTTGGGCTTGTTTGTTCATGCGCATCAATAATAGTATTTTTTGTTTATATATGTCCAGATTGGGGCTTGTTCCTGCCATCTCCTGGGCTTTATCAAGCATGGCGAGGCAGCGGTTGTTCACTTCTTCCGTATTAGACAGTGCCATTTCCGCTTTTACCAGGATGATGTAGTCATTGTCCGTGGCTAGTCTGTTGTCAATGTTCTTGCGTATCAGCCGGGCAGTTTCCTTATAGCGCTTGTTGGCGTAGTTCATACTTGCGTTGAAAGAAACGACATCGCTGGTGGTCCGTAGGTAGGGGCGGGCACTCAGGCTATGGGATTCACCGGCCTTTTCTATACGCTTTTGCAGGTTGCCGATGCTGCCGTAGCGAGGAATGTCCTTGTTGCGTTGGTGCAGGTTGTAATACCCTATAATTTTACCGAGGGCCGATGCGATTCCGTCGGGATTATAGCCCTTGAATGCCAGAAGTTGGCGCGCAAGGCGGTCTGAAGAGATTTCCTGGGAAGTTTTGTATTTCATCCCCAACCGGTCCGTTGCCGGAATGCTCAAAAGGGAAGCGATGGCTCCGATATCTGCCACCAGACTGACGGCATAAGCATCTTCATTATCGTCCCAGTAGGCCACATCGAGGGCTGCGCTGGCGGTAGTGGCAAAGACATCTGCCCAAAAAGCTGCACGCTTGGCACGCCGCTCGGCACGATAAATGTTGTTTACCTGATGGTCGAGGACGAAATGTCCCAGCTCACATGCGATGACGGCGGCCAGTTCGTCTTCGGAATCAAGAGTGCAGAGGAGGCCTGTACTGATAACCATGGAGCCGTTGGGAAGCATGAAGGCATCTGGTTCGGACGACTGGATGATACGTATGTTCAGGCTTTCTCCACGATTGCTGTCAATGGTGGTGGCATTCAGTTTGGAGAATATTCCTTGTACGTACGAGGTTATGTAGTCGTCCTGATAGGCTATCTCGTTCAGTTTATCGAGATAGTCCAGGCATTCTTCGTCGATTTCCTGGCGCAGTTTGTGCTTGTAACCGCGGTCGTTGAAATATTCGTAAAGATGATTCTTCAGGTATATTTGCTGCCAGAATTCCCGGTCCGTTTCCGGAGCGGATATGGCAATGATACCCATCTCATCCGAAGGAATGGTTTCTTGTATGCCATTCACTTCGACGGCATAGTAAATGTTATCGCTGTTTTCACCGGGATTGTTCATTTTGACAACCCGGCGGATAATGACCGGGGTACCGGCGGGAGATTGCTGGTACTCTTTTGTCAATTCTCCTTTGATGGCGATGTTTCCGCTTAAGTCCTTGTGCTTGGGTTTGGCAAACCCTGCCGTTGTGACAAGGATTGTTAGGATGAATAGGGTGGCGAGTCGTTTCATGATTATGGTATGTTTTCGGTTTCGATGATACAAAAATAGGAAAGTGTTTTTCCCCTTTCTTGTTTTTTCCCCTATTCTGTGATAGGAGATTCCCTATTTATCGCTCAGCGGGAGGCGGAAACAAAAAAGGGAACCTTTCAGTGAAAGACTCCCTTTTTTCAGTTTGCTTGAAACTGATTATTTCTTACGGTTACCGTAACGGCTCATGAACTTATCAACACGACCGGCGGTGTCAACCAGCTTGGACTTACCAGTGTAGAACGGGTGAGAAGTGCTGGAGATTTCCAGCTTTACCAGCGGATAAGTTTCACCTTCGAATTCGATAGTCTCTTTCGTGTTGCAAGTGGAACGAGACAAGAATACATCACCATTTGACATATCTTTAAATACTACCGGACGGTAATTTTCAGGATGAATACCTTTTTTCATTTTGATATTTTCTTTTAAAAATTTATATTCTGTTACTATTTTGGTAATAAATAGTGTAATGGTCTTCTTTTCAGAGCGCAAAGATAGTGCAAGTTGGAGACTCTACAAAATAAATTCAGATTTATTTTTATTTAGTAGGTTTATCGCATTTTATTTCTGATTTTTGCAGGACTTAATCTTGTGAATTTATGAGGAAACTACTTGTCTTATGCTCTTTCTGGCTGTGCGTGGCAACGCTGGGGGCACAAAATGCGGAACGGAAACTGTATAGTGTTGCGTTCTACAATCTTGAGAACTTATTTGATACGATTCATGATGCAGGTAAGAATGACTATGAGTTCCTGCCTAACGGCAGTTACCAGTGGACGGCAAAGAAGTATGAGTCCAAGCTGCAGAACCTTTCCAAAGTGTTGGGGTCCCTTTCGCGTGATTTAGTGCCGGAAGGTCCGGCATTCATCGGTGTGGCAGAGGCAGAGAACAGCCGGGTGCTGGAAGACCTCGTGAAGCAGCCGGCCATTTCCAATTATGAGTTCGTGCATTATGAAGGACCGGACAGACGGGGCATCGACTGTGCCTTGCTGTACGACCCGAAGCAATTCAGCGTTACCCACTCAAAGTTGGTGCTTTCCACTCCTTTTGAGGGGGATACGGTGCACTTGACGCGTGGCTTCTTGATTGTGGACGGACAACTGGCGGGAGAGCGTGTCTGCGTGATAGTGAACCACTGGCCCTCCCGTGGGGCAAAGTCGCCGGTGCGTGTGCATGCAGCCAGGCAGGTAAAGGCCTTGAAGGACTCTCTGATGCGTAGCGACAAGAAGCTGAAGCTCATCGTGATGGGGGATATGAATGACGACCCGATGGACGAAAGCATGGAGGTGCTGGGAGCGCGCAAATATCCGAAGCAGGTGAAGAAAGGCGAATTCTACAATCCCTGGTGGGTGACGCTGGAAGACAAGGGAGTGGGGACATTGCTCTATCGGGGCAAGTGGAACTTGTTTGACCAGATTGTCATTTCGAAACCGTTGCTGAAGGCTAAGAAAGGGTTGCGCTATGATCACAATGAAGTTTTCATCCGCGATTATCTGATTCAGCAGGATGGCAAATACAAAGGTTCCCCCTTGCGTACGCATGGGGGCAGGACTTGGCTGAACGGTTACAGTGACCATTTGCCGACCATCATCTATCTGAAAAATTAGTATTACATAATAATGTGTAAACAGATGCCGGAGAGCAAACATGTTCTCCGGCTTTTTTGTTGATAGAAGTATAGATGGCAAAAGTATGGCTGGCAGAGATAAATGCAAAGAGTTTGTAATATAGAGATTACAATAATCTGTTAAATGAAGCCAATAGCTTTAAAATAGAATGGATTTGGTAGGATGAGCCGGATATTTTATTCCCGTCAAGTTCTTTACTTTAAAGGATAATGATTACTTTTGCGTAGAATTTTAATTCACTAACAATAAAATTTAAACAAAATGGTTAATTACAAAGATTTAGGACTGGTAAACACAAGAGAGATGTTTGCTAAGGCTATCAAAGGTGGATATGCTATTCCGGCATTCAACTTCAACAATATGGAACAGATGCAGGCTATCATCAAGGCTGCAGTTGAAACAAAGTCTCCGGTTATTCTTCAGGTATCTAAGGGTGCCCGTCAGTATGCCAACGCTACGCTGTTGCGTTACATGGCTCAGGGTGCTGTTGAGTACGCTAAGGAATTGGGTTGCAAACATCCTGAAATTGTTCTTCACCTTGACCACGGAGATACATTCGAAACTTGCAAGAGCTGTATCGACTCCGGTTTCTCTTCAGTAATGATTGACGGTTCACACCTTCCGTACGAAGAAAACGTTGCACTGACTAAGAAGGTAGTTGACTATGCCCATCAGTTCGACGTAACTGTAGAAGGCGAACTCGGTGTATTGGCCGGTGTAGAAGATGAAGTTTCTGCAGAACACCATACATATACTAATCCTGAAGAAGTTATTGACTTCGCTACCCGTACAGGTTGCGATTCACTGGCTATCTCAATCGGTACTTCTCATGGTGCATACAAGTTCAAACCCGAACAATGCCACGTTGACCCTGCTACCGGTCGTCTGGTTCCTCCTCCTTTGGAATTTGCCGTTCTGGATGCTGTAATGGAGAAACTTCCGGGATTCCCCATCGTTCTTCACGGTTCTTCTTCAGTTCCTCAGGAAGAAGTTGATACTATCAACAAGTATGGTGGTAAGCTGGAAGCTGCTATCGGTATCCCCGAAGAGCAGTTGCGTAAGGCTGCCAAGTCTGCTGTTTGCAAAATCAACATCGACTCTGACTCACGTCTGGCTATGACAGCTGCTATCCGCAAGACATTTGCTGAAAAACCGGCAGAATTCGACCCGCGTAAGTATCTGGGTCCGGCTCGTGACAATATGGAAAAACTGTACAAGCATAAAATCATCAACGTGCTTGGTTCAGAGAACAAATTGGCTCAACTGGACTAATCGAAAGATAATCCGAATATAGCGTCAGCCCTTGCAATATTGATGTTGCAAGGGCTGACTTGTTATATATAGGCCGGTGTTGTGGGATGGTTAAGTTCGCCGGTTATTTCAGAAGCGGATGTTTCAACGTGTACAACAGTCTGTTTCCTTTAACAAAACAGTCTGTTTCCCTTAACTGAACAGTTTGTTTCAATAAAGAGAACACTTCGTTCCAATATGCAAAAACACTTCGTTCCAATACGTAAGAACACTTTGTTTCTACATATCCGAACACTTTGTTTCTCTATACTGGAACAAAGTGTTCACCGTTATGAACTAACAGATTAGCTATATTTGAGACCGGTGAAAAGCATATCCCCGTGACACCTATTCCATACTAAAAATCCCTTGCAGATGGCTGGCAGGCGAGGTGTCTGCAAGCTATCTGCAAGGGAGATTTGCAAGAATGAGCTCTCTGTGTGGAGTGCGCGTTATAATTCTATCACTAATGATTCTCTGGGGCCCATCTTCAGCTCTTCACCGAAGGTGATGGCCTTGCCGCTAAGAATATCTTTTCCCTGCTTGCTGTCTTTTAGGATTTCCTTGTAGAATTTCAAAGGAACGGTGGTCTCTGCATCTGTACCGTTCAGCATCACGAATATCGTCTTGCCTTCGTACTGGCGTGCGTAGGCATAAACACCATTCTGTACCATGAACTGCACCATGCTGCCTTTGGCAATCACATCGTTTCCTTTGCGCCAGTTTAGGATGGTCTTGTAGAAGTCGTAGCACTCGTTCTGTATTTTGGTACGTCCGGCTGGGGTCAGTGCGTTTGTTGCGTCACCGGTCCATCCGCCGGGGAAGTCCTTGCGGACATAGCCGTCGCTCTTGCTCTTCACGCCATTCATCATGACTTCCGTTCCGTAGTAGAGTTGCGGAATGCGGCGGGTGGTAAGCAGCAGGGTAGAGGCTTGCTTCAGCATCGGAAGGTTGTTGCCTTCGCCCAGGAAGCGGTCGGTGTCGTGGTTTTCGATGAATGCCAGTACGGAAGCGGGGTTGGGGTAGAGGAAGTCGTATACGAAGTTATTGTATATGCGGTCCAGTCCCTTGAACCAAGTTTCGGTCTGTTCATTCTTGGCGGTGTTTATCTTGTCGAAGAAGCTGAAGTCCATAACGGTCTTGAGGTTACTGTTCTTGGGGGCTGATAGCTTGGAATCCTTCTGCCACCAGGCGGTGTAGGCGGGTTCGGTAACCCAGGTCTCGCCCACGGTGTTGTAGTTGGGATATTCTTCGTTGAGCTCTTTCATCCAGTTGCTCATGGCATCATAGTCGGCATACGGGTAAGTGTCCATGCGGATGCCGTCGATGTTGGCGAATTCAATCCACCAGAAACTGTTCTGTACCAGGTAGCGGTAAACGTGAGGATTCTTCTGGTTGAGGTCGGGCATGGAAGGTACAAACCAGCCGTCGTTCATCTGGTCGGCATCGTACTGGGAAGTATAAGGGTCTACGTGCGGGGTCAGTTTGAAGGAGGTCTGCACGAAGTTGTTTTCGTGGTCGGGGTTGTTGAACCAATCTTTGGAGGGCATGTCCTTAATCCATACATGCTCTACGCCGCAGTGGTTGAAAATCATGTCCATTACGATTTTGATGCCGCGTGCATGGGCTTTTTCAATCAGTTGCTTGTATTCTTCGTTGGTACCGAAGCGCGGGTCTACCTTGTAGTAGTCTGTGGTGGCATAGCCGTGATAGGAACCGCCGGTCATGTTGTTTTCCAGTACCGGAGTAAACCAGAGGGCTGTGACGCCGAGGTTGGAGAAGTAGTCCAGGTGTTGTTCGATGCCGGCAAGGTCACCGCCGTGGCGTGCATTGGGGTCATTGCGGTCTATCTTGTACTCGGCCATGCCCGCAATCTGGTCATTGTCCGGGTTGCCATTGGCAAAGCGGTCGGGCATCAGCAGGTACAGTGCGTCGGAGGCGTCGAAACCTTTATGTTCGCAACCTTTCTTGTTGCGTGCCTTCAGTTCATATTCCTTTACGAGTTTCTTTTTTCCTTCAGTGAAGGTGAGGTTGAATTTGCCGGGTTTTACATCCTTGTCCAGTTTCAGATAGACCAGGAGGTAGTTGTTGCTTTCCAGCTTGACGGTGCTGCTCAATGAGACGCCGGGATAATTGACGGATACTGCCGCGTTGCCGATGCCTTCGCCATAGACCATCAGCTGGAGTTCCGGGTTCTGCATGCCGGTGTACCAAAACGGAGGGTCGATTTTGTTCACATTCATAGCTGCATACGTACTGAGGGAGAGTAAGAGTGTTCCCAAGATTAAGAATACTTTTTTCATGATAGTAACTTTACGGTTAATTTTTGCGCTAATTTAAAACAAATAACGGAGAAAGTTAATCTTTCTCCGTTACTGTACCTTATTATATTATGCAAACGTTTTCATTGGGGCTATTTGATGGGGGTTACGCTGGCGGTATCGACCTTTCCCTTGAAGAAGTCCTCTTTCTTGCGCTTTTCTCTGATGTCCTTCAGCCAGTTTTCGGCGGCATTGTATCGGTTGTCTTCTCCGATGATGGGAACTCCGTCCGCATCTACTTCCTGCACTTTGTCCTTGCTGTTTTTCGGACGGGTTTTCAGGTAGGCCGTTAGGTATCTCTCTGCTTTGGACGCATCTTTCAGATAGTAATAATAGATAAAGGCTGCGTCGTAGAGCAGTTTGTGTTTCTGCCGGTCGTATTTTTCGTATTGCGTCAGAAGGGTATTCGCCTGGTCGGTGTATTGAAATGCCATCTTGTAGCAGTCCGCAAGCCCCACATATAGGCGGGACATGACACTGTCGCTGGGCATGGCGAGGCTTACGGCAGTTTCCAGATAAGTCACTCCATCCTCTTTCCATGATGTCTTGGAGCAGGCGCGTCCCAGATAATAGAGAACGTTGATGTTGGTATTGTCATCTTTAAGAGCCCTTTCCAGCAGGTCGTGTGCTGGGTAGAAGTCTTCGAGGGCATAATAGCTGATTCCGGCGTAGAAGCAGGTTTGGAAAGAACTGTCTTTTTCCTGTAACAGTTGTTCATATCTTTCTATTGCTTTGGGGTAATCTTTGTTCAGGCAATAGGCTTGGGCATTGATGCGGTTCACAAGGACGTTGGTGGAGTCTATGGAACGGTATTTCTCCGTTATGTTTATGGCGTCTTCATACTGGTGGCCTGCTACATAGATGTTGCCGAGTTTGGCAGCAGACAGGTAATCATTGGGATATCTTTTCTGTATGTCCAGGTAGGCATCTATCACATGCATGATTTCTGTGTTGTCATAGACTTGCCCCATACTTTCGGCTCTAAGGTGTAGTACATAGGCGGAACTGTCCCTTTCTGCCAGCAGGTTGCTTTCCTTTAGAGACTCACGGTATCTCTTCATGTTCATCAGCAGACTGATATACTGGATGCGTGCGTATTTATTGTCCGGATTTATGTGGAGCGCATTTTGGTAGTAATCCAGTGCCTCGCTATATTTGGCAAGTGATTTGCAGCATTCGGCAGCTTCAATGTATGCCCGGGGATTGAGAGAATCCTGAGCTACGACTTCCTGAAATACGCTCAGAGCTTCAAGGTTATTGCCCAGCCCTTTCAGCGCTTTCCCTTTTTGGTAGAGTAGGGGGACGGTCGGGGTTTCTTGATCGATCAGCATCAAGGCTGTTTCATAATCGTAGTTGGCCATCGCCTCTTGAATGGGATTTGTGGTCTGTGCCGCCAGAAGCGAACAGCATGCACTGAAACATAAGGAGATAAAAAGCTTTCGCATACAGTATATCATTTATATGAGGTTAAACTGACTGCAAGTTACTAAAAAGAATGTATTTACGAAATAATCGTAATCTGTTTTAGATAGATTAACGAAAAAGCCCCTCCAAAAATGAAGGGGCTCTAAAATAGTTCAGAATTCAAGCCGGATAACGGAATGAATAAATGTATTACATTAAGAATCCCAGCAGGATACCTGCTGCTACAGCGGAACCGATTACACCGGCAACGTTCGGGCCCATGGCATGCATCAGCAGATAGTTGGTAGGATCGTATTCCAGACCTACTACTTGGGAGATACGTGCAGAGTCGGGTACGGCAGATACACCGGCATTACCGATCAACGGATTAATCTTGTTGCCTTTCTTCAGGAAGAGGTTGAAAATCTTCACGAAGATGACACCGGATGCTGTGGCAATGACAAATGATAAGGCGCCCAGACCGAATATCTTGATTGAATCAAGGGTTAAGAACTCGGATGCTTGCGTAGAAGCACCTACTGTCAAACCAAGCAGAATAGTAATGGTATCAATCAGCGGACCACTGGCTGTGTTTGCCAGACGACGTGTAACTCCACTTTCTTTCAGTAAATTACCGAAGAACAGCATACCCAGCAAAGGCAGACCGGATGGTACAAGGAATGTGGTTAGTAACAAACCGATAATCGGGAACATTACTTTTTCCGTATGTGAAACCACACGGGGAGGTTTCATACGGATAAGACGTTCATTTTTACTGGTCAGCCAACGCATAATAGGCGGCTGTATCACCGGTACTAATGCCATATATGAATAGGCTGATACCGCAATGGCACCCATTAAGTTAGGAGCCAGTTTGGAAGAGAGGAAGATGGCAGTCGGACCATCGGCACCACCAATGATACCGATTGCACCAGCCTGCATCGGGTCAAATCCTATGGCAAGGGCAATCATATAAGCACCGAATATACCGAATTGGGCTGCTGCACCAACCAACATTAATTTGGGGTTCGATATCAAAGCAGAGAAATCCGTCATGGCACCGATACCCAGGAATATGAGTGGCGGGTACCAACCGGAGGTTACTCCCTGGTACAGAATATTAAGTACGGAACCTTCTTCATAGATACCGACTTTTAATCCGGCTTCCATATTGAAAGGTATATTACCAATCAGCATACCGAAACCGATAGGAATTAATAGCATCGGCTCAAATTCCTTGGCTACAGCCAAGTATATGAAAAACAAACCTACCAGAAGCATTACCACATGTCCTACCGTTGCATTGGCAAAACCTGTATAAGTCCAGAAGTCGGCAAGGTTGTTTCCTAAAAATGTGATAAATTCTCCCATATTATTCAATAATTACGAGGTCAGTACCTTCGAGAACAGAGTCCCCTTTGTTTACATTGATGGCTGTAATCTTACCGTCTTTATCAGCATTGATATTGTTTTCCATCTTCATGGCTTCCAAAATGATGATAACTTGTCCCTTCTTTACTGTATCGCCGACATTTACTTTGATATCGAGGATTACACCGGGAAGCGGAGATTTTACACCTGACTTGCCGGTAGAAGCAGCGGCCGGTTTTACTACCGGAGTAGCAGGAGCAGCAGGAGCGGATGTGGCTGCCGGACGTGCTACCGGTTTAACAACTACCTTCGGTGCTTTTTCCATTTCAACTTTGTAGGGAGTACCGTTCACTTCTACATGAGCGATGTTGTCTTCAATATCTCCAATGGCAACTTTATATACGTTACCGTTAATTTTATATTTATATTCTTTCATCGTTTTATTTTATTATGGGTGACTTACTTTTTGTGAGGAGTCTCACGCAACGTATAAATCTTTGAACTCCACGGTGAGTAACTGCGTTTTACACGGGTAATGGTAAGTATCGTGTCTTCCACATCGTGTACATCGCTTTGGAATTCGTGCATGGCCATTGAAATGGCAGCAAAAACTTCTCCCGGAGCCTGCCCCAGTTGTTTCTCTTTTGCTTCTTGTTTATCAGTAATACCTTTAGCTTTCATGGCATTGCGTTTGCTGAGGTTAACTGATATTTTACCTATAATCTTGAAGGAGATGTAGAGTAATATCAGCCCGCAGAATACAACGCTCATGGCAGAAATAGCCATACCGATACCTACGCTGTCATGCTCTTCGAATTTTTCCATTTTGGCATTGCTGTCGATAGTCTTGTTGTTGGTACTCGGAGTGACATATTTATCTTCGCTTCCACCCTTTACTTCCCATTGGTCGGCTGCATCACTGACACGGGCATAGGATTGGTTGGCTTTTAAAGTACCGGCAGGCACTATGACTTGATCAAGCAATTTCTTGCCGGAATCATACAACCCAATCCAGTTGGCATTTGTGGCATCCAGTTTGAAGTTCGTATGAAATGTACCGCGTCTTGGTTCTCCATCAGCCCAGAAAAGTGCATGCTGACGTGGTTTTATGAGTGTCAGAACGTCACCTTTGGGAATGAAATAACTGGCAGTATCACCCGGCTGGCTGCTGAATTTCAGATAGCAACCTGCAAGGTCGGCGCTGCCGTATGATCTGTTGAATATTTCAATCCATGCGCTGTGCACACCGTAGTCATCCTGATAGTTGCTTTCGTTGTTGACCAGCACTTCATTCAGCAGCAGTTTGTTGTTCGATTTCTGTTCTTTGCAAGAAGAGCAAAAGCCTAACACCAGCATCAATGAAAGGAATATTCCGATTTTTGTTTTATTCATAATCGTTCTTGTTTTAGTGTGAAAAGCTTGATTACAAGGGAATATTACCATGCTTCTTAGCCGGGTTAGTCAATTTCTTGGTTTGCAACTGTTGCAGGGCACGAATGATGCGGAAACGTGTGTTACGCGGTTCGATAACATCATCAATGTAGCCATATTTAGCTGCATTATAAGGATTGGCAAACAACTTGGTGTATTCAGCCTCTTTTTCAGCCAGGAATTGAGCCGGATTTTCCTGCTCTTTGGCTTCGCGGGCATATAATACTTCTACAGCACCTGCACCACCCATTACAGCGATTTCAGCAGTAGGCCAAGCATAATTCATGTCGCCACGCAGCTGCTTACAGCTCATCACGATGTGCGAACCACCGTAGGATTTACGCAGTGTGATGGTAACCTTGGGTACAGTAGCTTCACCGTATGCATACAGCAGTTTGGCACCGTGCAGGATGACGCCGTTGTACTCCTGGCCGGTTCCCGGAAGGAATCCCGGTACGTCTACCAATGATACGATAGGAATATTGAAGGCGTCGCAGAAACGGACGATTTGCGGGATAGATAGCAACAAATTACCGTACATACCGTACGGTTTGTTCGGCACCATCAGAATGTGATGTCGTTCCTTGGGGAATCTTCCAGACGGTCGATAGGGTCTGTACAGTCTACATAGGGAGCTTCTTCCAGGTTGTTCTGGGGAATGTAGCTCAACAGTTTGCGGATAAGAGCCAAACCTTCTTCTTCTGTCTGTGCAGTAAAATGAGTAACACCAGATTTGGTGGAGTGAACGCTCGCGCCACCCAGGTTTTCCTGGCTTACGTCTTCTCCGGTTACAGTCTTTACTACCTTCGGACCGGTAAGGAACATGTAGGATGTACCTTCCATCATCAAAGTAAAGTCTGTCAAGGCAGGAGAGTAAACGGCGCCACCGGCACAAGGACCGAAAATACCGGAAATCTGCGGAATGACACCCGAAGCAAGTATGTTACGTTGGAAGATTTCAGCGTAGCCAGCCAAGGCATTAATACCTTCCTGAATACGTGCACCGCCCGAGTCGTTGATACCGATACACGGAGCACCCATTTTCATGGCTTGGTCCATAATCTTACAGATTTTCAGAGACATGGTTTCGGACAGTGAACCGGCAGAAACTGTGAAGTCCTGTGCGAAGATATAAACCAGACGGCCTTCGATTGTACCGCAACCGGTTACTACACCGTCACCGGGGTAGTGTTTCTTTTCCATGCCGAAGTTGGTGCATCTATGTTCTACGAACATGTCCATTTCTTCGAAACTGCCTTCGTCGAGAAGCATGGCTATGCGCTCGCGAGCTGTATATTTACCCTTCTCGTGTTGCTTTGCAATCGCTTTTTCACCACCACCGAGACGTGCTGCAGCGCGGCGGTCTATAAGCTCTTTAATCTTTTCAAGTTGATTACTCATGAATTTATATTCTTTAAGTGTTTATACAATTTATGATTTGATGATTTTACAGTCTTGCTTATTCCGGTTTCTCGCAAAGCTCGGTCAGGACACCGAGAGTTGACTTCGGATGCAGGAATGCAATGTTCAGACCTTCTGCACCTTTGCGGGGAGCTTTGTCTATAAGGCGGATACCTTTTTCTTCGACTTCGGCAAGCGCACCGGCCACTCCGTCTTCAACGGCAAATGCCAGATGATGCATGCCACCGTTACCGTTGTTCTTTTCGATGAACTTGGCAATTGTGCTTTCGGGAGAAGTAGGTTCCAACAATTCGATCTTTACATCGCCCACTTTCAGGAAAGCGGTTCTAACTTTCTGATCTTCCACGGTTTCGATGTTGTAGCATTTCAAACCTAAAACGTTTTCGTAGTACGGAAGGGCTTCTTCAATGCTCTTAACGGCAATGCCCAGATGCTCAATGTGTGAAATCTTCATAACTATATAAATTAATGTTAGTATTGTATCCTTTTTAATAAAGGTATAAAGCAGCACAAAGAAAGAGAATTCTTCCTTAATAAAGAAATTTTTCATCAATTAATTAATGGTTAATTGAACTTTAGAAGGATTTTTTCAGACTTTAGATAGAGACCGGTTGTTTTCTTGATATCGTCCGCTAACGGACATCCCCACTGTCCGAAAATGAACACTTACCCCTCTATGAAACCTTTCCGGCCACTTGGCACACTCTTTGCTTTTCTGTTTGCGACAATTTTAAAGATTGAACATGAAAAAGAATATTTTACTTGCAGTTTGTTTTTTGATGCCGTTGGCAACCATGGCGCAGAATGATACTTTGGGACATGAACGCAATATTACGCTGTCGGAGGCCATTGTACTGGCCCGTACGCAGTCTGTGGATGCTGCTGTGGCATTGAATGAATTGAAAACCGCGTATTGGGAATACCGTACATTCCGTGCGGACTTGTTGCCGGAAGTGAATTTCACCGGTACACTACCCAACTATAACAAGTCCTACAGTACCTACCAGAATTCCGACGGCTCCTATAGCTTTGTTCGCAACAATACACTGGGGCTGTCCGGACAGCTTTCGGTAGACCAGAACATTTGGTTTACGGGGGGTAAGCTGTCACTGACTTCTTCGCTGGATTATCTCAAACAACTGGGTTCCGGAGGAGCGAAGCAGTTCATGTCAGTCCCCGTGAGTCTGGAGTTGACGCAACCGGTCTTCGGAGTGAATACCTTGAAGTGGAACCGCCGTATAGAGCCCGTACGCTATGCCGAGGCAAAGGCCGAGTTCATTTCAGCTACGGAAGAGGTGACGATGAAAACCATCACTTATTTCTTTGAGTTGCTGCTGGCCAAAGAATCGCTCGCTACCGCCATGCAGAACAAGACGAATGCCGACCGCCTTTATGAAGTGGCCATAGCCAAACGTAAAATGGGACAGATATCCGAGAATGATTTGTTGCAGCTTAAACTGAATTCATTGCAGGGCAAGGCCGACGTGACTGAGGCAGAGAGCAACCTGAATGCAAAAATGTTCCAGCTCCGTTCTTTCCTCGGGGTGTCCGAGCAGGAAAGCCTGAATCCGGTGTTGCCCGCCACTGTTCCCGATATAAAGATGGAGTATGACCGTGTGCTGAACAAGGCACTGGAACGCAACTCCTTTGCACAGAACATTCGCCGCCGCCAGCTCGAAGCTGATTATGAAGTGGCAACGGCACGCGGAAACTTGCGCAGCATCGACCTCTTTGCCAGTGTGGGCTATACGGGGCAGAACCATGAATTCTCTTCAGCCTACCGGGACTTGCTTGATAATCAGATTGTGCAGGTAGGCGTCAAGATTCCTATCCTTGACTGGGGCAAGCGCCGCGGCAAGGTAAGGGTGGCAAAGAGCAACCGTGAAGTGGTCTTGTCCAGAATCCGTCAGGAACAGATGGACTTTAACCAGGACATCTTTTTGCTGGTGGCTAACTTCAACAACCAGGCGCAACAGCTGGACATAGCCGAAGAGGCGGATGTCATTGCTGAGAAGCGTTACAAGACCAGTGTAGAGACCTTTATGATAGGTAAAATCAGCACCCTGGACCTGAACGATGCACAGAACTCTAAAGACGAAGCCCGTCAAAAGCATATTTCAGAGCTGTACTACTATTGGTATTACTTCTATCAGCTCCGCAGCTTGACCCTTTGGGATTTTGAACGCGATACGGAATTGGAAGCTGATTTTGAAGAGGTGGTAAGAGGATAAGTCGACGGGTTGCAAGTGATAAGTTATGAATTATTTGCCGGTAAAAGTACCGTATATGCGATATTATAGGTGAATAACTTATAACTTATCATTCATAACTCTGCTTTTTTACTTATTTTTGCGGGAAACAAACTACAATTTTTATGATACTGATAATAGACGACGATAGTGCTGTGCGCTCTTCCCTCAGCTTTATGCTGAAGCGTGCCGGATATGAGGTGAAAACGGCTCCAAGTCCTCGCGAAGCTATGGACATAGTTAGGGCCGAAGCTCCCGCCTTGATTTTGATGGATATGAACTTCACTCTTTCCACTACCGGAGAAGAGGGACTTACCTTATTGAAGCAGGTAAAGGTGTTCCGTCCCGATGTGCCCGTTATTTTGATGACGGCATGGGGAAGTATCCAGCTTGCCGTGCAGGGTATGCAGGCCGGCGCATTCGATTTCATAACCAAGCCTTGGAACAATGCTGCTCTTTTGCAGCGCATCGAGACGGCCCTTGAGCTTACGGCCGCCCCGAAAGAGGTGCCGGAAGAGCAGACTACCGCATTGAATCGCAGCCATATTATAGGTAAGTCCAAAGGGCTGATGGAAGTGCTGAACACAGTGGCTCGCATAGCCCGTACCAATGCTTCGGTGCTGATTACGGGCGAAAGCGGAACGGGCAAGGAGCTGATTGCCGAAGCCATCCATATCAACAGCCAACGTGTGAAGCAGCCTTTTGTCAAGGTGAATCTCGGCGGCATCCGCAGAGCTTGTTCGAGAGCGAGATGTTCGGCCATAAGAAAGGGCGTTTACCGATGCCAGCGCCGACCGTATAGGGCGTTTTGAAATGGCAAATAAAGGTACTATCTTCCTCGACGAGATTGGTGACCTCGACCCTTCCTGCCAGGTGAAACTGCTGCGCGTGCTTCAAGACCAGACATTCGAAGTGCTGGGCGATAGCCGTCCCCGCAAAGTCGATGTGCGCGTTGTGTCCGCCACTAATGCAGACCTCCGCAAGATGGTGTCCGAACGTACTTTCCGTGAAGACCTTTTTACCGTATCAACCTGATTACCGTAAAACTGCCCTCCTTGCGGGAGCGCCGTGAAGATATTCCTTTGCTGGCACGTCACTTTGCCGACCGTCAGGCAGAGGTGAACGGCTTGCCGCGTACGGATTTCTCGGCCGACGCTCTGAATTTCCTTTCCGCCTGCCTTATCTGGGCAACATTCGTGAGTTGAAGAATCTGGTGGAGCGTACCATTCTGGTCAGCGGCAAGCCGGTGCTGGATGCCGCGGATTTCGATGCCCAATATCTGCGTCACGACGAACCGGCCAAAGCTGCCGAAGGTACTTCTTTGCAGGTATGACCTTGATGAAATAGAGCGGCAGACTATCTTGCAGGCGTTGGAACAGCATAAAGGGAATCTCAGTCAGGTGGCAGTGTCATTAGGCATCAGCCGCGCTGCGCTTTACAGACGTTTGAAAAATATAATATTCAAGTCCCGTGCGCATAAAATTTTTTCTTCATACTTGTCCTTTTCTGCTCGGTCTGGGTGGAATGCTGGTATATCTGCTGAGTGGAAAGCCTTCTTTGTATCTGTACGTGTTGGAGGGGCTCATCGGGTTTATCCTTATCTATCTGATAGTATTCTATAATAAGATAGTGAAGCCGATGAACACCATAGGCAGCGGTATGGAGCTGCGCGAGCAGGATTTCAGTAGTCGTCTCAGCCGGGTAGGGCAGTACGAAGCAGACCGCATTGTGAATATCTTTAACCGAATGATGGAGCAGCTCAAGAATGAACGGTTGCGCATGCGCGAGCAGAATCACTTCTTGGATTTGCTGATTCAGGCATCTCCAATGGGGTTATTATCCTGACAATGGACGATGAAGTGTCGCAACTGAATCCGATGGCGGTAAAGATGCTCGGTGTCCGTATGGAGGAGGCGATGGCAAAGCGGCTGGACCAGATGGACTCCCGTTGGCTGCCGAACTTTCGTCCATTCCCAAAGACGAGACGGCAGTGGTCCGTCTCAATGACGCGAATATTTATAAATGCACCCATTCTTCTTTATTGACAGAGGGTTCAAACATCCTTTTTCTTGATAGAGCGTATGACGGAAGAAGTGATGCGTGCCGAGAAACGTGCCTATGAAAAGGTAATCCGCATGATAGCTCATGAAGTGAACAATACCACTGCGGGCATCACTTCCACACTCGATACAGTGGAGCAGGCACTTTCTACAGAAGATGATATGGAGGACATCTGCGACGTGATGCGCGTTTGTACGGAGCGTTGTTTCTCGATGAGCCGTTTCATTACCCGTTTTGCAGATGTGGTAAAGATACCCGAACCTACCCTGGCACCCGTCCAGCTGAATGAGTTGGTGTCCATGTGCAAGCGTTTCATGGAAGGAATGCAATGACCGCAATATAGAGCTACGTCTGGAATGCGACCCGGAGGTGGGAATGGTGCGTATGGATGCTTCTCTTTGAGCAGGTGCTTGTGAATATCATCAAGAATGCCGCCGAAAGTATAGAGGGGACGCCGGAGAAAACGGACAGCAAGGTGATAATAGTAAGGACCACTGCCCCGCTTCTGTCGAAGTCGTTGACAATGGTCCGGGGATAAGTAAAGAGACCGAAGCTAAACTCTTCAGCCCTTCTTTCCACCAAGCCGAACGGGCAGGAATTGGCCTGGTGTTTATCCGGGAAGTTTTGAGCCGTCATGGTTGCACGTTCTCCCTACGTACCTACAACGATGGATTGACCCGCTTCCGTATACTATTTAATTGAAATTTGAAAGTTTTACCTTTCACCTTTCAATTTTCAATTTTATCTTTCGCCTTTCCATTTTAAAGAATTCTTTTGCATACTCCTCCAGTATCTTTTGATGCCTTGGCCGATGGTTGCATAGTCTTTCTCGTCCAGATTGGCGAGTGAGGCGCGCACGCTCCATTCGGGGCCGTCAAAACCACCGCCGTTCAGCAGCACCAGAGAGGTTTCTTTGGCAAGGCGGAAGACTACGTTCAGCGGGCTGTAGGTGCGTTTCAGATATTCTACAAAGTCGTCCCCATAGAACTTCTTTGCCCAAACCAGCATGTCGATTTCTGTATAATAACCTACGCGCAACGGGTCTTCCGTCAGCGTGAAACCGGTATTCTCCCAAAGGGCATGCAATCGGCGGCGGATAATCTCCTGCATCTTTGCTTGTATTTGTTTTCCTTGTCCAGCAGGGCAAAGGCGGCGAAAAGGCCCATCTGCATCTGTTGTGGCAATGACAGTCCGGCGGTATGGTTCAGTGCCACCTGACGGCTGTCGGCAACCATACGGTCGATAAACTTCAGTTTTCAGGTTCCAGAGTGAGGGTGGAGTAGCGGTGGTGCAGAATCTCCCGTTTCTCTTTCGGCAGTTTGGCTATCAGCTTGTCGAACAGGTTGAATTCGTGCAGGGTAATGACCGCATTGCGCCATCCGGTGGCACCGAAGTATTTGAGAATGAATAGACGCAAAGCGTATTGTAGGAATTTCTGCCATGAACGAACGGAAATGTGGACTGAATGTACCGTATACGTCGTCTGTAATAATCATCAGATTAGGGTTGTCATTCCTGACGATGCTCACGATGCGCGCCATTGTATCCGGACTGAGTGTGTAGCTGGGCGGATTACTGGGATTGGTGACAAAGAGGGCCTTGATTTTAGGGCTTTTCAAGCGGTCCCTATGTCTTCGTCGCTGTACTGCCAGAGGTGCATCCCTTCGTTATTCATGCGGTTGGCATGTATTTTGGTCACTCGAAACTGGTAGCGGCTGAGTTGTGGGATTTCAATATAGGGGTAAAGGCAGGAACCATGAGGACGATGCCGTCCCCTTTGTTCAGCAGGAAGTTTTCCTGCAGGAGTCGAAGATGTAGCACATGGCGGCTGTTCCACCTTCGGTGGCAAACAGGTCATAGGCACCCCGGGAGGACGGTTGTCGCACATCTCTTGCGAAAGGTAATCTTGCACAAGGATTTCCGTAAAATGAAGGATGCGGTCGGGCACGGGATACTGGTCGCCTACAATGCTTTCGGCCCATTCGTGTACAAGGCTGTCGGGGTCGGCGGCATGCTGCATCAGCAGGTAGTTGTAGGTTTGTTCCAGCAATTTGGCGCCCGGTACGTTATTGTTCTTTTCAGGAAGGCTTCGAAGCGGGAGGCAATGCCTTTTTCGGGGATGCCTGCAATGCCCTCGGGCAAATCCATGATGCGGCGGCACTCTTCCAGGCCGAAGCTTCCCAACAGGAAGAAGGCTTCGCGTGGAGCGGTTGCAATCCAGTTGGTTGCCGCGCCCTGCGTTCAGCATGGTACGGGCGGTTTTCTTCAGACTCTCGTCTGCCATGTCTATCAGGCGGTTCTTCAGTTCGAAAGGACTGATAGATTCCATTTTCTTTTCTAAAAGTTTTGTATCCATAAGCTCAAGTTTAGGTTCGTTATTTATTGTTTTCAGTCATTCGGCGAATAATCTCTGTTCATGCGGTATACTATTTCTTTCCTTGCTTGAAATTAATCGTCCGATATATGTTTCCTTTTCGTCCGACAGTTGTTGAATCATCGTCCGACAACTGTTGAATTATCGTCCGACAGCTGTCGGACGAATAGCTATTAGTGAATGGGTATATAGTCGCTTGCATTTCCGGCAATAATTCTTTGAATGCTCCGGATTAGTAAGCATTGGTACAGAATCGTCTTATATTAGCAAAACGATGACTACACCCCATATTATTAATAAGGTATTGCCCACGGCATAGGTCACGGTGTATCCCAGAGCAGGTGTCTCACTCTCAACGGCATCCTGCACCGCGCCTAAAGCGGCCGTAGTGGTACGTGCCCCCGCGCAGACGCCCAAAGCCAGTGCCGGATGGAACTTGAAAACATACCTTGCCAGCAGCAAGCCGATAATCAGCGGCAGGGTGGTGGCGGCTGCTCCCACCAGGAACAGGCTGATACCTACGTCGTGGAAGCCCTGCACGAAACTGGGACCTGCCGAAATGCCCACTACCGCGATGAACATGTTCAGACCGACATTGTTCAACACCCATTGCGAAGGTTCGGGAATGCGCCCGAAGGTGGGGTGCTTACTGCGGAGCCAGCCGAAGAACAAGCCGGCAATCAATGCGCCGCCGCTTGTGCTCAAGCTGATGGGGATGCCGCCGATATGGACGGAAAGTGCTCCGAACAAACCTCCGACAAGGATACCCAGGCCTACGAATATCATGTCCGTCTGGTTGGTAGGGCGGTCTATATACCCCAGACGTTTGGCTGCTGCTTCCACTTCCTGCCTGGTACCTACCACTTCGATGACGTCGCCGGCATCTACTACCGTTTGTGCCAGCACGGGAATGGATATTCCGGCGCGCTTGATGCTCCGGATACTGACACCGTGCATGAACTTTTCCCTTCGGATAACTGCAACCGTCTTGCCGGCAACCGTCTTGCGTGTGATTGTAACCGGTAACTTTTCGGCAGGAAAATCCAGGAGCTGGGCATCTTGTACTTCCGGCCCTATCCAGCTTTCTTCGCCTATGATGTATTCGCGGCGTCCGCTTAGCACTACTTCGTCTCCCGGCTCTATCTGTATGTTCATGCTGACTTCCACCACAACTCCGGATTTGCGGAGGCGTTCCACAAATAGACGTTTGTCGTGCTGCCGGAAGTAGACTTCCAGGTCAATCACCCGCTTTCCATTCTTGAACCATTCGTTTTCGACCCGGTAGGCACGGAAAGTGACGGGGCGTGCCGCCGGCATGAATCCCGGTTCGTCAGCCAGAGAGCTGCCCATCTTCGCCTCCAGTTCCTTGCAGGCGGCTTTCACCTTTTCCAGCCCGCCTAGCATCTTGGGACCAATGGATGATAGGACCCATGCCGAGCCTGCCGTACCGAAAATGTAGGTGACGGCGTAGGATACGGGAATGATGTTGACGTAACTTTGTCGTTGGGCCTCGTCCAGTCCCATATTGGCCATGGTGTCTTCTGCCACTCCGATGACGGCGGAGATGGTTTGCGAACCGGCCAGCAGTCCGGCAGCTTCACCGGCATTGTAGCCCATCATCAGGGCCAGCAGCCAGGTCACTAACAGTACGGATACACACATCAGTACGGCAAAGCCTACTTGGGGTAATCCGTCCTTTTTCAGTCCGCGGAAGAACTGGGGACCCACTTTATAGCCCACGGCAAAAAGGAAAAGCAGAAAAAATACCGACTTTATCGGACCCGGTACGGCTATATTCAGTTGCCCTACCAGTACGCCTACAAGCAGTACACTGGTCACTGTGCCCAGCGTAAACTTACCGATACGCAGTTTCCCCAGCCAGAATCCCAGGAATATAGTGAGGAAAATGGCAAGTTCGGGGCGTTCCCTGAGCTGGTTGAAAATCCATTCCATAATCAAGTTGTTTAGGTTATATATTGGTTGTTCCGATGCTTTCTGGAGCGTCGTTTCGCTATACAACGGCTTTTAACGGGAAGTGTTTTGTACAAAAGGAGTTTTTTAGAACATTTATTCCGTAAAACCGAACTTTAAGAAAAAGTTTTCTTCCGTACCTTTGCCATCCAAATTAGGTAAAACAAGGTATGAAGTTGTTTTTTAGGGTATTTCTGCTTATCCAGCTGGTTACTCTTCCATTGAGAGCACAATATATGGTGCAAGGCGTTGTCACCGATTCGTTGACGAAGGAGCCGTTGCCTTATACGTCAGTTTATCTGAAAGGAACTACGGAGGGAGGGATGACGGACAATAACGGCCGTTTTTCCTTCAAGACCTATCGCCCGGAGGCCACGCTGGTCATTTCGGCCGTGGGATATAATGAATATGTCCGGCTGATTCATCCTGCAAAGTCTTCTAAGTTCAATATTGCCCTTTCGCCAGCCACTTATGCACTGGATGAGGTGGTGGTGAAGCCGAAACGTGAACGGTATAAGAAAAAGGATAATCCCGCAGTGGAGTTTGTACGCAAGATGATAGAGCATCGGGATGACTACTCGCCCGACGAACGCGACTTCTGGAAACGTGACCGCTATGAAAAGATGACTTTTGCCATCAATAACTTCGACAGCTTGAAGCAACAGAAGTGGCTTTACCGTAAGTTCAAGTTTCTGACGGATTATGTCGATACCTCTGCCGTTACCGGCAGGCCGGTACTGGCCATCTCCAACCGTGAGTTACTTGCCACAGACTATTACCGCAAGTCTCCGCATAGCCGGAAACAGTGGGTCACCGCCCGCAGGCAGGCAGGAGTGGACGAGATGCTTTCCCAGCAGGGTATGGAGCAGGCTATCAGTGTCACCATGACCGATGTAGACCTTTATGAGAACAACATCACCTTGTTCACCAATAAGTTTGTCAGTCCGCTTTCCTCCCTTGGGCCGTCTTTCTACAAATATTATCTGATGGATACGCTTACCGTTGCCGGAAAGCCTTGTGTTGACTTGACATTTGTCCCTTTCAACTCCGAGTCGTTCGGTTTTACGGGACATTTATACGTCATGCTGGACAGTACCTATTTTGTAAAGCGTGCCGTCATGAACTTTCCTCAGAAAATAAATCTGAACTTTGTGGACTACATGAAGATTGAACAGAATTTTGACCGCGCGGAGGACGGTACGAGGCAGTTGCTCAATGAGAGTATCACTACGGAATTCAAGTTGGTGGACAATAGTGACGGTATTTATGCCAAGCGGGATGTGTATTACAGAAACTATCAGTATGAACCGGATGACAAGGCTCTGCAGGCTTTCCGAAAACCGGAAAAGGTGATTGAAGAGACATCGGCTTCCGGCTATTCGGAAGCATATTGGGATGCCAACCGCCAGGTGGAAGTCAGCAAGAAAGAGACTTCGGTGGACAAGATGATGGCCCAGTTGCGCAGCTATCCCGTTTATTTCTGGACGGAGAAAGTGTTGAAGGTGCTGTTCACGGGGTATATTCCCGCTCCGAAGGAAAAAGAACCTTTGTTCTATATCGGTATGATGAATACCACTATCAGCGGAAATACACTGGAAGGGGTGCGCTTGCGTGCCGGCGGTATGACGACGGCATGGCTCAATCCGCATTTGTTCGGCAGGGGCTATATGGCATACGGTTTTCGCGACCATCGTGTAAAGGGACTCGCCGAACTGGAATATTCTTTTCATAGGAAGAAGGAATATGCCAATGAATTTCCTATACATTCGTTGAAGCTCCGTTACTTGTCAGACGTCAATCAATATGGACAACACTATCTTTATACCAGTCAGGATAATGTTTTTCTTGCCTTGAAACGTCAGAAGGATGACCGTATCGGTTATCAGCGGAAGGCGGAACTGACCTATACCAATGAGTTCCATTCCGGCTTTTCCGTACAGATGACGACGCGTCTGCGTAAAGATGAATCATCCCATCTGATTCCTTTCGTCAAGCAGGACGACCATAATACGTATGTAAAAAGTATTTCGACCAGTGAACTGGAATTGAAGCTGCGCTATGCTCCCAACGAGAAATTCTTCCAGACCCAATGGAACCGTTTCCCCGTTTCGCTGGATGCTCCGGTCTTTTCGCTTACACATACCATGGCTGCCAAAGGGGTACTGGGAGGAGACTATACCTATCACTATACGGAAGCGGGTTTTCAAAAGCGTTTCTGGTTCTCGGCATTCGGTTATACGGACGTTATCCTGAAGGCCGGGAAAGTATGGAACAAGGTTCCTTTCCCTTTGCTCGTCATTCCCAACGCGAACTTGTCCTATACCATACAGCCCGAGTCCTATTCACTGATGAATGCCATGGAATTCATGAACGATGAATACGCTTCCTGGGATGTGACCTATTACTTGAACGGCTGGCTCTTCAACCGTATTCCTTTGTTGAAAAAGTTGAAATGGCGTGAAGTGCTTTCCTGTCGCGGCTTGTATGGGAATTTGAGTGATAAGAATAATCCGGCTTTTCAGCAGGATTTGTTCCGTTTTCCTGCCGGCAGCACTACAATGGGGCATACGCCATACGTAGAGGCAGGTGTAGGTGTTGAAAATATTTTCAAAGTATTGCGTGTCGATTATGTATGGCGTTTGACTTACCGAAATTTACCAAATATCGACAAATCCGGGCTCAGAATCAGTCTACACATGACATTTTAACTTAAATCTTACTAATAGGACATTAAATCGGATAAAATGACTAATCCCAATTGAGTAAAATACCCTAAATTTGAGCAATTTTTTAAACTCTAAATAATACAATGGCAATGAAAGAAAACATTAAGCCGGCAACCGGACGCCTGGGCGTGCTGGTAGTCGGAGTAGGTGGTGCGGTTGCAACCACCATGATTACCGGTACATTAGCTGCTCGCAAGGGCTTGGCAAAAGCTATAGGCTCAATCACACAAATGGCTGCTATGCGCATGCAGGATGGCAAAGAGAAACTTATCAAAGACATAGTGCCTTTGGCTGATTTGAATGATATCATTTTCGGCGGTTGGGACATTTTCCCGGACAACGCCTACGAAGCTGCTATGTATGCCGAGGTTTTGAAAGAGAAAGACTTGAATTTGGTAAAAGACGAACTGCAAGCCATCAAGCCGATGCCTGCTGCATTCGACCACAATTTTGCAAAACGTTTGAACGGTACGCATATTAAGAAGGCTGCTACTCGCTGGGAAATGACAGAGCAGTTGCGTGAGGATATCCGTAACTTCAAGGCAGCCAATAACTGCGAGCGTATTGCTGTGCTGTGGGCTGCAAGTACCGAAATATATATTCCTCTGTCCAAGGAGCACGAATCTCTCGCTGCTTTGGAACAGGCAATGAAGGAAAACAATACTGAAGTAATCTCTCCGAGTATGTGCTATGCATATGCTGCCATTGCAGAAGGCGCTCCGTTTATTATGGGTGCTCCTAATCTGTGTGTGGATACTCCAGCCATGTGGGAATTCTCCAAGAAAATGAATGTGCCCATTTCCGGTAAGGACTTCAAGAGTGGCCAAACTTTGATGAAGACGGTGCTTGCTCCGATGTTCAAGACCCGTATGTTGGGTGTAAGCGGCTGGTTCTCTACGAATATTCTGGGTAACCGTGACGGCGAGGTACTCGACCAACCGGAGAACTTCAAGACAAAAGAGGTCAGCAAGCTGTCTGTTATCGACAATATCTTCGAACCGGAGAAATATCCTGACTTGTACGGTGATGTTTATCATAAGGTACGCATTAACTACTATCCTCCTCGTAAGGATAACAAGGAAGCATGGGACAACATCGATATTTTCGGCTGGATGGGCTATCCGATGGAAATCAAGGTTAACTTCCTGTGCCGTGACTCCATTCTTGCTGCTCCCATCGCGCTCGACTTGGTTATTTTCAGTGATTTGGCATTGCGTGCAGGTATGTGCGGCATCCAGACGTGGCTATCCTTCTTCTGCAAGAGCCCGATGCACGATTTCGAGCATGAGCCGGTACACGATTTGTTCCAGCAATGGCGCATGGTGAAAGAGACTCTCCGTAACATGGTGGGTGAAACAGCACCGAGTTATCTGGATTAAAAAAACAGTGATAAGGTGATAAAAATAAGGTGGTAAGGTGATAGAGTGATAGCACTTTACCACTTTATCACTTTTATTACTTTATTGCATTTATCACTTTACCGTTTTTATCGCATTTATCACCTCATTACTTTTTTGATGAAGAAACCCTCCCTCCTCCCAGTCATTATCGGTACGGGCTTTGGCTCGGGCTTTTCTCCTTTTGCACCCGGCACTGCGGGAGCTTTGCTGGCTACGCTTATCTGGTTCGGGTTGTCTTATCTGGTTTCAAGTGCCTGCCTTTTGTGGCTGACAGTAGCATTGATTTTGGTATTTACACTTGCCGGTATCTGGGCTGCTAACCGCCTGGAGGCATCTTGGGGCGAAGACCCTTCGCGCGTGGTGGTCGATGAAATGGTCGGTGTGTGGATTGCCTTGCTTGCGGCGCCCGCCGGACATGTATGGTATGCATTGGGAGCATTTGTCTTGTTCCGTTTGTTTGATATATTCAAGCCCTTGGGCATTCGCCGTATGGAAAGTCTGCCGGGTGGAATCGGGGTAATGATGGACGATATTCTGTCCGGAGTCTACGGATTTATAATTTTGATTGTGGCAAGATGGATAATCAGTTGAAATCAAATGGCAAAGGTGTGTCGTGGCGCCATTCTGTCTGGATCTTCTTCAAGGCCCAGATTTCTGCGCAATTCGCAAGCTTTGTCGATTTTCTGGTGACTATCCTTCTGGTAAAGGCTTTTGCTGTTTTTTATCTTTATGCCACATTCACGGGTTCCGTGGTAGGAGGCATTGTAAACTGTGCCATTAATTACGGATGGGTGTTCCATGCCGAAGACTGTAAGAAAACGCATGTTGCCGTGAAATATCTCTTTGTCTGGGGAGGCAGCATTATACTGAATACCTGGGGCACTTTTGCACTGACCGAGTGGCTTACGGGCATGACATGGGTCAATGGGCTGTTGGGATATTATATAGACAATGTATTTATTCTGTCAAAGATAATAGTCGCAGTGCTGGTAGCTTTTTTTTGGAACTACCATCTGCAACGTTTTTTCGTTTATCGTAATCACAATATAAAAGGCTTTCTGAAACATTATTTAGAGAACAAAAAAGACGAATATGAATTATAGAGATTGGTTGCAGCAGGTGATATACAAGATTATCAATCCTGTGGTGCATGGTATGATTAGAATTGGCATTACGCCTAACTTTATTACGACTACGGGGCTGGTGCTGAATATCGTGGCGGCTGCCTTGTTTGTGTATGCCGGGGTGTACAAGAGTGGTGAACTGGCCTATGTAGGCTGGGGAGGCGGTATTGTGCTCTTTGCCGGGTTGTTTGACATGATGGACGGACGTGTGGCACGCGTGGGTAAAATGAGTTCTACTTTCGGTGCGCTCTACGACTCCGTACTCGACCGTTACAGCGAGCTCGTGACATTGTTCGGCATCTTCTATTACCTGATGCTGCAAGGCTATTTGTGGGGCTCCATCATTACATTCATTGCGCTGATAGGTTCGCTGATGGTGAGTTACGTGCGTGCCCGTGCCGAAGGTTTGGGGCTGGAGTGTAAAGTGGGTTTCATGCAGCGCCCCGAACGCGTTGTGCTGACTGCCCTCGGTGCCATGTTCTGCGGTATCTTTGGTGATTGTACTTTATTCGACCCGATGCTGATACTAATTGTGCCTATGGCAGTGATTGCAATATTGGCGAATTTGACGGCATTTGCCCGCTTGGCGCATTGCTATAAACTACTGAAAGACAAGGAATGAAAAATAGTTTGTTTCCCTCTGTGAGAGAGGCGGTGCTGGTGATTGTCATCACAGCGTTTTTCCTGATTCTGACAGCGGTCTGTATCGGGCTTCGTCCGGAACATTTCCTGATGGCGGGTATATTTTTGGTATTGTTCTTTGCCGGACAGACAACCCGTAAGTTGGCAGTGGCGCTGTTGCCGTTTTTCATATTCGGCATTTCGTATGACTGGATGCGCGTATATCCCAATTACCAGGTGAATCCCATTGATGTAAAAGGACTTTATGAGGCAGAAAAATCCCTTTTTGGCTTGTCTGTAGACGGTGCTGTCCTTATCCCTTGTGAGTATTTTGCTTTGAACCATTGTCCTGTTGCCGATTTCTTTGCCGGGATATTCTATCTCTGTTGGGTACCGGTTCCCATTGCATTCGGGTTGTGGCTCTATCTGAAGGGTGACCGTAAGGTATATCTTCGTTTTGCGATGGTGTTCCTGCTGGTTAATCTCATCGGTTTTGCCGGCTATTACATCCATCCCGCTGCTCCGCCCTGGTATGCCATGAATTATGGTTTCGAGCCGATACTCGACACTCCGGGCAATGTGGCAGGCTTAGGGCGCTTTGACGAATTGCTGGGATGTTCCATCTTCAACTCCATTTACGGAAGGAATGCCAATGTATTTGCAGCAGTGCCCTCGCTCCATGCCGCCTATATGGTGGTGGCTTTGGCTTACGCGGTTATGGACCGCAGCAAAAAGTGGTTGATAGCGTTGTTTGCGGTGATTATGGTCGGTATCTGGTGGACGGCTGTCTATTCGGGACACCATTATCTGATTGATGTGATGCTGGGCATCTCTTGTGCATTGCTGGGTATTTTTGTTTTTGAGAAAGGACTGATGAAGTGGGGAGCGTTCGGACGCTTCTTTGAAAGATACAGTCGATACATTAAATAAGGTATACAATGAATAATTTTGTTTTTTATAGTCCTACAGAGTTTGTCTTTGGCAAGAATACTGAAGTGCAAGTCGGTGCATTGGCGCGTAAGTATGGTGCACAAAAAGTGATGATAGTATATGGAGGCGGTTCTGTTGTACGGAGTGGTCTGCTGGATAGAGTGAAGCAATACTTGCAGGAAGCCGGTGTGGCTTATTGCGAAATGGGAGGTGTCCAGCCCAATCCCATTGACGGTAAGGTGTACGAAGGTATTCAGCTTTGCCGTCGTGAGCAGGTGGATATGATGCTTCCTGTGGGAGGTGGTTCGGTCATAGATACGGCAAAGGCCATTGCTGCCGGAGCCCTCTATGATGGGGACTTCTGGGATTTCTTTATCGGTCGTGCCAAGGTGGAGAAAGCGTTGAAAGTAGCCGTGGTGCTGACTATCCCGGCTGCCGGAAGCGAGGGTTCGGGCAATACGGTAATTACCAAGACAGAGACACTCCAAAAACTGGGTCTCTGTGCCCCCGAGCATTTGCGTCCCGTATTTTCCATCATGAATCCTGAACTGACCTACACCCTCCCGGCTTATCAGACGGCTTGTGGCATTGCCGACATGATGGCCCACATCATGGAGCGTTACTTCACGAATACACCGGATGTGGAAATCAGCGACCGGCTTTGTGAAGGCACCTTGACAGCTATCATTAAAGAAGCTTACCGGGTGAAACAGCAACCGGACAACTATGCCGCGCGTGCCAACATTATGTGGTGCGGCACTGTGGCGCATAACGGAACTTGTGGGGTAGGGCGTGAGGAAGACTGGGCATCCCATGCACTGGAACATGAAATCAGTGCTATCTATAATGTAGCCCACGGTGCCGGCTTGGCTGTAATCTTCCCTGCCTGGATGGCTTTTATGGCAGAACATAATCCGGCAAAGATAGCCCAGTTTGCCCATCGTGTTTTTGATATACCCAAGTCCGAAGATTTGGAAGAGATGGCTTTGGCAGGTACTGCCCGACTGAAACACTTTTTCCGTTACATGGGCTTGCCGGTTAGCTTTAAGGAGTTGGGTATCGAGCATCCCGATATAGACCGTATGCTCGTCAGTCTGCGGCGCAATAAAGGCGAACTGCTTGGCAACTACGTGAAGCTGACCATGACTGATTGCAGGGAAATCTATCGTTTGGCTTTATAACGAAAGGCATGTTTGGGGAGAGCTCCCCCAAAGCAAGAGCTAAAAAAGACGGCGAAGATAAATACCCTTCGCCGTCTTTTTTATTTGATTTCGATTTCTTCCTTCATGTCTATCTCTTCCCCTTGCAGGTCGTAGAATACATATTCCAGGAATGCTAATTTCTGGTTTGGAATAATCTTGATACCGAATCCGTACTTCATCTGCCACTTCCGTTTCAAGGAGACGAGTCCCTGATTGACGTAGGCTGCGATGTACGGGTGGATGTGTAACGAGAATTTCTTTATCTTCAATTTGTTGACCAGGTAGTCAATCTTACTCTCTAAGGTGTCCGTAAAGAGGATGGACGATTTGATGGTGCCTTTACCGAAGCAGGTGGGGCAGGTTTCCGTCGTATTTACATCCATAGCCGGGCGTACACGCTGGCGTGTAATCTGCATCAGTCCGAATTTACTGAGCGGCAGGATGTTGTGACGTGCTCTGTCTTTCTGCATGTTGGCACACATACGTTCGTAAAGCTTCTGTCGGTTTTCGGCTTCATTCATGTCGATGAAGTCCACCACGATGATACCACCCATATCCCTTAGTCTGAGCTGGCGTGCCAGTTCGTCGGCTGCACCCAGATTCACTTCCAGTGCGTTGGCCTCCTGCCCGTTGGCATTCTTGGTGCGGTTACCGCTGTTCACGTCTACTACGTGAAGCGCCTCAGTATGCTCAATAATCAGGTAGGCACCACTTTTGTATGAAATGGTCTTGCCGAATGACGACTTGATTTGTTTGGTGATACCAAAATTGTCGTAAATGGGGAGTTGACCTTTGTACAGCTTCACAATTCCTGCCCGTTCAGGGGCGATGAGGGTTACGTAATCCTTGATTTCGTGGTACACAGCCTCGTTGTTCACGTGGATGTTTTCGAAGGAAGGATTGAACAAGTCGCGCAACAGTCCTACGGCACGGCTGGTTTCTTCGTAAATCAGTGTCGGAAATTTGGTGGCCTTCTGTACTTTTGTAATGGCATCTTCCCAATGTTTCAGTAATACTTTAAGCTCTCCGTCGAGCTCGGCAACACGTTTTCCTTCGGCCACGGTGCGGACGATGACGCCGAAGTTTTTCGGCTTGATACTCATCAACAGTTGCTTGAGGCGTGCGCGCTCTTCGCTCGATTTAATTTTTTGTGATACGGAAACCTTGTCATTGAAGGGAATCAGCACGAGGTATCTTCCGGCAAAGGAAAGTTCGGAAGTCAGTCGCGGCCCTTTGGTAGAGATAGGTTCCTTGACAATTTGCACCACTACTTCTTGTCCCACCTTGAGTGTGTTGGAAACCGTTCCGTCCTTTTCAAGGTCGGGAAGTATGGTTGCTTTGGTAATGGGATTCAGCTTCTTCTTGTCGCTTAAAGTTTGCTTTACGTACTTCTCTAACGAGTTAAATTGAGGACCCAGGTCCAGATAATGAAGAAAAGCGTCTTTCTCGTAACCCACGTCCACGAAGCAGGCATTCAGGCCGGGCATCAATTTCTTGACGCGTCCCAAATACATGTTGCCCACCGAAAAGGAGATGTTTCTTCCTTCGCTCTGGAGTTCCACCAGCTGCTTGTCTTCAAGCAGTGCAATGGATACCTCTTTGGGCTGTACGTCTACAACGAGTTCGCTTGTCACAATAATTGGCTTTTAAATGATTCAATTTACTACTTAAACAAAGAACAAACCCGCGAGACATTTTGCTTCACAAGTTTGTTCTTTATTTTGTCCTTCAGACTAAAAATTACTTTTTGCTTTTATGTCTGTTCTTTCTTAGTCTTTTTTTACGCTTGTGCGTAGACATTTTATGTCTTTTTTTCTTCTTTCCGCTTGGCATAGCTTCAAAATTTTTATGGGTTAATACTATTGTTTATTATTTCTTCACTGAGAGGGTGAACGTTTTTGCAGGCTTAAATGCCGGAATGTTATGTTCCGGAATGATTATTGTAGTGTTCTTGGAGATGTTGCGAGCAGTTTTCTGAGCTCTTTTCTTCACTACAAAACTACCAAACCCGCGGAGGTAAACATTTTCATCTTTGGATAAAGATGCCTTTACTGCGTCCATGAATGCTTCAACGGTTGTAAGTACGGTTGTCTTATCAATTCCGGTGTTCTTTGTAATTTCGTTTACAATATCAGCTTTAGTCATTTTTCTTTAAAAAAAATATTATTACTATAGTTTTCCTAATTTTTTGGACTGCAAATATATAGCTTTTCCGTGGCTCTAAAAAATATATTTCGGACAATTTTCTAAAAAAGTCTTGGCATTAAGCTTTGTTAGGCTGAAAATGAAGTATTTTTGCAGCATGAATATTTTTAGCGGAACATTGTTGGACTGGTATGCGGAGAACAAACGCGACCTTCCGTGGCGAAATACCACGGACCCTTATCTGATATGGATTTCTGAAATCATCTTACAACAGACAAGAGTGGCGCAGGGGTATGAGTATTTTCTGCGTTTCATAAAACGCTTCCCGGATGTGGTGTCGCTGGCTGCTGCGTCCGAGGACGAAGTGATGAAATATTGGCAGGGCCTGGGGTACTATTCGCGTGCCCGCAACCTGCATGCCGCAGCCAAAAGCATGAAGGGGACATTTCCGAAAACCTATGCAGAGGTACGTGCTTTGAAGGGAGTGGGGGATTATACGGCAGCGGCCATCTGCTCCTTTGCCTATGACATGCCTTATGCGGCGGTCGACGGGAATGTGTATCGGGTGCTTTCCCGCTATTTCGGCATTGATGTTCCCATTGATTCTACTGAAGGGAAAAAGACTTTTACCGCTTTGGCGGGTGAGGTGCTCGATAAATCCAGGCCGGCAGATTATAACCAGGCAATTATGGACTTCGGAGCCGTGCAGTGTACGCCGCAGTCGCCCAACTGTCTGTTTTGTCCTTTGTCCGGCAGCTGCCGGGCATTGTCTGAAGGAAAAGTGCAGCAACTGCCCGTGAAGCAGCACAGAACCAAGACCACCAACCGCTATTTTAATTATATATATGTACGCATGGGCGCGCATACCTTGATACATAAGAGGACGGAGGACGATATCTGGAAAAATCTCTTTGAATTGCCTCTGGTTGAAACGGAAAAAGATTTATCCGAAGAGGAATTTCTGGCATGTCCGCAGTTTCATGCGCTGTTTGCAGAGGGAGAGGTGCGGATGGTCCGTACACTGCTTCGGGGGGTGAAACATGTATTGTCCCACAGAGTGATTTACACCAACTTCTACGAGGTTACTCTGCCCGATAATTCGAGCTCCTTCTCAAGTTACCAACGGGTTGCAGTCGAAGATTTGGGTCGTTATGCGGTGCCCCGCCTTATACATGCTTTCTTGGAGAAATATGTATAAAAGTTGTTTGTATTCTTGCATGGTGTGAATATTCTCGTTAATTTTGGCAGCAAATTAATAAAATAGAAGCTTATGTCAGTAAATAAAGTGATATTGATAGGAAATGTGGGACAAGACCCTAAAATAACCTATTATGAAGGTGGAAACTGTGTTGCCCAGCTTTCTTTGGCCACTACGGAGAAAGGATACACTTTGCAGAATGGTACGCAGATTCCGGACCGTACCGAATGGCATAACCTGATATTCCGTGGCCGTTTAGGCGAAATCGTTGAGAAATATGTGCATAAAGGCGATAAGCTTTACGTGGAAGGTAAGATACGTACCCGTTCTTACGATGACCAGGGAGGCATCAAGCGTTATGTGACTGAGATATTTGTCGACAATATGGAGATGCTGACTCCGAGAACGGCAACTCCCGGTGCTGGCCCTTATGCGCCGCAGGCGGGAGCCGCCCCCCAGCCACAACAACCAGTACAACCGCAGGCTGCCCCTGCACAAGATAACCCGACGGACGACTTGCCGTTCTAATTGTTTAACTAAAACCAAAATCTTTGGACCCAGACGCTTATTTATGCCAGTTGGCAGATGTTTTTAACGGTATATCCGTACAGACTCCTTCTATTTCGGCCGTTGTAGCCATTGTGTTGGCAGGTTTGCTTTTGCTTGTTTCCGGTTTTGCATCAGCTTCCGAAATAGCCTTTTTCTCTCTTTCTCCGTCAGACCTGAATGCAATAGCGGAGAGAAAGCATCCTTCGGATGAGAAAATCAGTAATCTGCTGGACAACAGCGAACGTTTGTTGGCAACGATTCTGATTACGAACAACTTCGTGAATGTAACCATAATCATGCTCTGCAACTTCTTCTTTATGAATGTGTTCCAATTTCATTCTCCCATTGCAGAGTTCCTCATTCTGACAGTAGTCCTTACATTTTTGCTGTTGCTTTTCGGTGAAATCATGCCTAAGATATATTCGGCTCAGAAGACGCTGGCTTTCTGCCGTTTTGCCGCTCCCGGCATCACGTTTTGCCGTTCCGTATTCTATCCGATGGCATCTATGCTGGTACGTTCCACCTCTTTCTTGAACAAGCATATGGTCCGCAAGAACCATAACATATCGGTCGATGAACTCTCGCATGCGTTGGAGCTGACCGACAAGGCAGAGCTTTCGGAGGAGAATAATATTCTGGAAGGTATCATCCGCTTTGGCGGGGAAACGGCCAAGGAGGTCATGACCTCTCGCCTTGATGTGGTGGACCTGGATATCCGTACCCCTTTCAAAGATGTGGTGAAGTGCATCGTAGAGAATGTCTACTCCCGTATTCCCATCTATGCGGATAGCCGTGACAATATCAAGGGGGTGCTTTATATCAAGGATTTGCTTCCCCATCTGAACAAAGGGGATAATTTCCGTTGGCAGTCGCTTATCCGGCCCGCCTATTTTGTGCCCGAAACCAAGATGATTGATGATTTGCTGCGCGATTTCCAGGCAAACAAGATTCATATAGCCATTGTGGTCGATGAGTTCGGTGGTACGTCGGGCATTGTCACCATGGAGGACATTATTGAGGAGATTGTGGGCGAAATTCATGACGAATACGATGATGAAGAACGTACATATGCCGTACTGAATGACCACACTTGGGTATTTGAAGCCAAGACCCAGCTGACTGATTTCTATAAAATAACGAAGATAGACGAGGAAACGTTCGATGAGGTGGCAGGGGATGCCGATACGCTTGCCGGACTTCTGCTGGAACTGAAGGGGGAATTTCCTGCTCTCCATGAAAAGGTGACCTACGGCCGTTATGAGTTTGAGGTGTTGGAGATGGACAACCGCCGTATCCTGAAAGTGAAGTTCACAGTAAATGCCCCGGCAGAACCCAACTCTTCTTCCCTTTAATTTTTAATTATTAATTTTTAAATTGTTCCGTGCCCCTCTTCTTGCAACATACCGCTCTTCCCTGTCGATGGGGAATTTGGAAAACGGAGGAATCTCCGGAGGAATTGCTGGCCATGCTTCCTCATCAGGAAGTATACCGGGAAGGTATGCGGCGCTTCACCGCGGCACACCGCCGTTTGGAGTGGTTGGCTGTCCGCGTATTGCTTTATACTCTGTCGGGAGAAGAGAAAGAGATTGCCTATCATCCCAGTGGGAAACCTTATCTGGCGGATGACTCCGCCTCTCTCAGTATTTCGCATACGAAAGGTTATGTGGCTGTTGTCTTGGGATTGCCGGGTCGGGAAGTGGGTGTTGACATCGAGCAGTATGGTGAGCGGGTAAGGAAGGTGGCACATAAATTCATGCGCGAAGATGAACAGCCATCCGTGTTTCGCGGAACAGACACTTGGTCACTGTTGCTGCACTGGTCGGCTAAGGAGACCATGTTCAAATGCCTGAATGCTTCCGAGGTTGATTTTCGCGGGCACATGCGCATTCTGCCTTTTGCTGTAAATGAAAGCGGCGTATTCTCCGCCGAAGAATATCGTACGGTGGAGAAACGCCGGTTCACTATTCATTATTATTTGTTTCCGGATTTTGTCTTGACATTGAGTCTGTAAATCTCTTACAGCCTTTCCAGTTGTACCGTGAAGTGTCTCATCAACGGAGCTTCCCAGGTGATGCGCACTCCGCGGGTAATACTTTCCCGTTTGTCATATACATTTTTCAAAGCGGCTGCCACCACATCCATGTGGTTGTTGGTATACACGCGGCGGGGGATGGCAAGCCGAAGCAAGTCCAGGCCGTTGAAGCGGTTTTCGCGGGTCACCGGGTCGCGGTCTGCCAGCAGATACCCGATTTCGCAGCCGCGTATGCCTGCTTCCAGATAGAGCTCAGCGGTCAGTGTTTGTGCCGGGAATTCTTCTTTGGGCACATGTGTCAGCACTTTGGGGGCATCCACAAATATGGCATGGCCGCCTGCGGGACGTTGGTAGGGTATCCCGTACTCATCCAGTTTCATGGCTAGATAGCCCACCTGGTGAATGCGGGTTTCCAGATTGTCAAATTCAGTATTTTCATCCAGGCCGATGGCAAGGGCGTTCATGTCACGACCGTTCATGCCTCCGTAAGTAAGGTAGCCTTCGAACTGCACGCAGAAGCCTTTGGCACCTTCATACCAGTCTTTCCGGCGGGTGGCTATGAATCCGCCCATGTTGACAATACCGTCTTTTTTGGCACTCATCGTCATACCGTCGGCAAGGTCAAACATCTCGCGGGTAATTTCCTTTATGCTCTTGTTGCGGTAACCTTCTTCTCTCATTTTGATGAAGTAGGCATTTTCCGCAAAGCGTGCCGAGTCAAAGAGAACGGGCTTGCCGTACTTGTCGGCAATGGCGCGGACTTCGCGCAGGTTCTGCATGGAAACCGGCTGGCCGCCTGCAGTGTTGTTGGTTATGGTGACGATGACGAACGGTATCCGTTCGCTATGTTCCTGTAATGCTTTTTCCAGTTTTTTAGGGTCTACATTGCCTTTGAAGGGAATTTCCAGCTGTGTCTGTTTGGCTTCGTCTATGGTGCAGTCCAGAGCCAATGCCCGGCGTCCCTCGATATGTCCTTTGGTGGTGTCGAAATGGGAGTTTCCCGGCACAATGTCGCCCTCGTGCACCAAGTAGGAGAAGAGTACATTTTCGGCAGCGCGTCCCTGGTGGGTGGGGATAATGTATTCAAATCCGGTGAGGCGGGTGATGACTTCCTTCAGTTTGAAGAATGAGGTGGCTCCGGCATAGCTTTCGTCACCCAGCATCATGCCTGCCCATTGGCGGTCGCTCATGGCTCCGGTGCCCGAGTCGGTGATGAGGTCGATATAAACTTGTTCCGATTTGAGTTGGAATACGTTGTAGTGGGCCTCTTTCAGCCATTGTTCGCGTTCCTGGCGGGTACTTTTGCGGATAGGTTCCACCATTTTGATTTTCCATGCTTCGGCAAATGGTAATTCCATAGACTCTGTATCTTTAATAATTTGACAATAGGTTAACGGATAAACCGATTATTGCGGTTTAATGTGCCGAATTTAGACAAAATCTATGTAATAACCAATTTAAATATGACTTTTTGTAATGTAAATGTCCGGACGAAATCACTTCGGCCGGACATCATCAAATAAACTTGGCAGAGTTTATTACCTTCTTTACTTTCTCTGAATTAGGTTTGATGAATGAAATGATGGACGGTTTGTCCGGCTCATTAGACTCAACGCTTTTTCCTCGAAAGCAATGATAAAGTATGCATGGCAGGTCTTCTGACTTGTTTCTGTTGCAGGCGCCTTCCCGGAAGAATATTCCAGTGGCATAGAGTAATTGTCTGCAACGTTGCACGAAACTTACAGCAGCGGGACTGTCCAGGATTTACACCTGATTCCCTTTTAATCGCTTTCCCAGAAGAGGGGGAGCGAACCAATGCATGACAAAGATACGGATTCTTTTTGAGAAAACAATTCTATGAGTGATAAATTTTCTTCCCCTCTCTCTTTCTTTTTGCCGACAAATTGGCAAGGTTTTGCCACCCTCTTGGCAAGACTTTGTCACCGCGTTGGCAAAACTTTGCCATAGGCATGGCAAAAGTTTGCCAAAAGCATGGCAATAGGTTGGCAAAATTACTCTCTGATTGATAGTGACTTAAGGCGATTTAAGCAATCCGTCATGTCGGTAAGGTGAAAAGATACCAATACAAGCCACACTTGCCACAAGAACCTTCTCCGGAGGTATGCAAAGCATTTTGTTTGGTGTGGTAAAACGGGCTGTTATCTCTCTTTTGCCAGTGTGAATACAAACTCCAGTCCTCCGCCTTGGTTGTTTTTGGCAGAGATGGTGCCTCCGTGAATAAGGACTGCATTCTTCACTATGGCGAGCCCCAAGCCGGTGCCGCCCAACTTGCGCGAGCGTCCTTTGTCTACACGGTAGAAGCGTTCGAACAAACGGTTCAGATGTTCGGGAGAAACGCCGATGCCGGTATCGGCAAAACTGAAATAGTAGTAATTCTCGTCTTCGCGGAAACAACTGATGTTGATGTGTATGTTGGTGCCGGCATAAGCGATGGCGTTGTCCATGAGATTGCGGAAGATGGAGTAGAGTAGAGAGTAGTTGCCCCGCAACTGTATCTTCGGTTTTAGGGAATTGACAACGGTGATTTGCTTCTGTTCCAGTTCCAGGGACACTTCGTTGACGATGTTTGAAACCAGCATGCTGATGTCCACCTTTTCCATATCAATCATGTTGGCGGCTTCGTCCATGCGGGTCAGTACGGATATGTCGCGCAGCAGGCGGCTCAGGCGGTTGCTTTGCGCGTAGCAGCGTTCCAGGAAGACCTGCATCTTTTCGGGTGCAATGTTTTCGTTGTTCACGATGGTTTCCAGATAACCTTGTATGCTGCTTACGGGGGTTTTCAGCTCGTGGGCGATGTTCTGGGTCAACTGCCGTTTCAGCCGTACTTGCTCTTCTTCCTGGGTGATGTCGTTGATGGAAATTTCAAAGCTGAGGTCTTGGAAGATGATGCACTCCACGATGAAGGTGCGTCCGTTCTTGTTGATGTGTACGGACATCCTTCGTTCTTCGTTGTAGGAGGGGCGCTTCTGCGCCTTGTTGATGAAATCCGTTATCTTCTGGAATTCGCAGATGGAGAATATCTCTTCGGTAGCCTGCAGGTTGGAGTCTGAAATCAGATTGCCGTATTGGGTGAACAGATTGTTTACCAATATCTCCTTTTTGTCTCTGTTGAATACGCCCAGTCCTTCGCGGGAGGTTTGCAAATGGGTGATAAGCTTTTCGCGCTCAATGTAAAGCGCCTCTTTGGTTTCGCGCAGGCGCTTGTATATCTGTATGATATGCTGCGAAATCTCTCCAAGCTCATTGTGCGGAAAGGCGGCTTGTATGTCCATGTCTATAGGTTCGTTCTTGTCGGCTCTTTTGGCAAACTCGCGCAGGTGGTTGATGGCGCTGCCCAGTTTGGAGGTGAATTTGTAGAAGACGGATATCAGCAGCAGTGATACAATGACCGTGAACCAGATGTAGTGTGGGTCGGCAGCCAGATTGTTCATCAGGTTGACGTTGTAGGGGAGGGCTGAGCGGATGATGCAGCCTTCGTAGGCGGTGGCAGAATAGAAATAGGTCTTGCCGGTGGTTTCGGAGATGCGCCGTAGGTCGTAGCCCTTGCCGTCTTTCAGCGCTTTCTGCACTTCGGGGCGTTTGATGTGGTTGTCCAGTTCATGGCTGTCGTTCTGGGAGCTGTCGAACAATACGTTGCCATGAAGGTCTACCACAGTGACGCGCAATTCCTTGTTCACATGCTTGGAGATGTAGCTGTCCAGCATGGAAGTCCATAGGCTGTCGGGGAGATAACGAAGTTCCTGGTGTAGTCTGTCATTATAGTCTTGCAACTGCGTGTCCAGTAGCTCCACTTTATATTCCTTTTCCCGCTGATACTGGTAGGCGATGAAGCATGCGGCGAATATGAGGAACAGTGAAATGACCGAAAGGAAAAGCTTCCGGCTGAAGGACAGAAAGTGTCTGTCGTTATTCGGCTTCGAAACAATATCCATATCCCAAGCGTGTTACGATGCATTTGCCATAAACTCCGATTTTCTTGCGTAGGCGTGTGATGTTTACGTCGATGGTACGGTCCAGCACATATACTTCATCACTCCAGATGCGGTTCAGTATATCCTCGCGCGAGAATACGCGTCCTTTATTCTGCAAAAGCAGCAATAAGATTTCAAACTCTTTTTTGGTGAGCGGTGCCTCTTCACCGTCAATGCAGACTTTCTTCTTGATGACGTTCAGCACCAGTGTCTTGTAGACAATCTGTTCCGGTGCATGCTCTGTCTCTCCTTGTTGGGTGCGTCTCAGTACGGCTTTGACACGTGCCGCTACTTCGCGCAGCGAGAAGGGTTTGGATATATAGTCGTCCGCTCCCAGGTTGAAGCCAGTCACGGTGTCATTTTCCGTATCTTTGGCGGTAATGAAGATGATGGGTATCTGGGCCGTCTTCTTGTCCTTCTTCAGCATACTTGCCATTTTGAAGCCGGAAATTTCTCCCATCATCACGTCCAGCAGTAGTAGGTTGTAGCTGCCAATGTCCATTCTCAGAGCTTCTTCGGCAGAGTTCGCCGTGTCCACTTCGTAGCCTTCGTTTTCGAGGTTGAACTTCAGAATTTCACATAAGTCTTCTTCATCATCCACTACTAAAATCCGGTAATTGTTCATTGCTTTGTTGTTTATGTATGACAGGAATAAAACAATTTTCTTGTCACAAAGTTAAACTTTATTTCTTTTTATCGGCAAAAATAGTGCAAACCGAATGCAGAATTTTCATGTTTACATGAAAAGTTGTGCCGAGATGCAGGCCATTTCTGCTTTCTGGGTACAAAAGTGAGGCTAATTTGTTACGGAATGATGAAACAAGTGTTACATTTGGGTTACATTAAATTCCCGTTTATCTAAAAGCCCCGTCACATTAAAATATTATCTTTGCTTCGTAAATACTGAATTGTATGAAAGAACTTATGTATATCAGGAGTTTCTCTAAGAGACATTTGTCGGTTATTATGGGAACTCTACTTTTAGTGATAATCGGCTCTGTCTGGCTGAATACGGCTACTTTCCGCTCGGGATTTGAGATTACGGATGAACTGGGCGGTAATATATTCCCTTCCAGTATCCTTTCGGTGGCTACTACCGATGCTCAGGTCATAGTGCCGGTAGACTCCATGTATGTAGGTAATCCGAAGTCCTGCATCGCTGTCCGTGTCCGTTCGAGGAATGCTTATAGCCGGGTGCGGGTAGAGGTTGCAGAGACTCCGTTCTTTTCCCGTTCCGTGTCGGAGTTTGTGCTGGCAAAACCGCGTACGGAGTATATTATCTATCCTGATATCATATGGAATTACGAGGCTCTGAAGAATAACAACCAAGCGGAACCCATCAGTGTGGCCGTTATGGTAGAGATGAACGGCAAGGATTTGGGGCAGAGGGTGCGTACTTTTTCCGTTCGCAGCATTAATGAATGTCTGTTGGGGTATGTCACGAATGGTACAAAATTCCATGATACCGGCATCTTTTTTGCAGCATATGTAAATGAGGAGAATCCTATGATTGACAAGCTGTTGCGTGAAGCGCTGGATACGCGTATCGTCAACCGTTTTTTAGGCTATCAGGGAGGTGCCGAAGTGGTGGACAGGCAGGTTTATGCCTTGTGGAATGTACTGCAGAAGCGTAAGTTCCGTTATAGCTCGGTCTCCAATACGAGCCTTTCCAGCAATGTGGTCTTTTCACAGCGTGTGCGCACGTTCGATGACGCCTTGGAGTCCTCGCAAATCAACTGTGTGGATGGAAGTGTGCTTTTTGCTTCTCTGCTCCGTGCCATCAACATAGAACCTATATTGGTGCGCACCCCGGGGCATATGTTTGTAGGATACTACACGGATTCCAGTCATAAAGACATGAATTTCCTTGAAACGACCATGATTGGTGATGTGGATTTGGATGATTTCTTTCCGGACGAACAGTTGGATTCGACGATGGTGGGAAAGTCGCAGAACCAGATGTCGCGCATCACCTTTGACAAGTCCAAGGAGTATGCCAATAAGAAGTATGCCCAGAATAAGGAAGGTATTCATTCCGGCAAACTGAACTATATGTTTCTGGAAATATCCAAAGAGGTGAGAAGGAGAATACAGCCGATAGGGAAATGAGGCGTAGAATGCAAACAGCCGATTTTCACGAACCGGCCGTTCCAATCATCATCTATGAATGAAGACCGTTGAGAGGCTTCAATGAATTAAAACTGAACACTAGTGATTTCTATTATAAAATTTATCAGCGCTGAAAGTATATGTAGCAGGTGTATATGTCTCTTTACCCTCAGTGTCTTTTCCATTAACAATTGCCCTTTTGATTGTTGGATTTTCACGGTTTGCATTTCTCACACTCATGCTACGTGCTGTCATGAAATAATCTGTACCATTATATATGTCACCACTGATATGGAAATTCCACAACATGGAAAGAGACCAGTTTTTATAAGTGAAACTTGTATATATTAGTATTATGCTGAAAAATAAAATGTTAATGTAGATTATATGTGGAATTTATTATTGTTAATAGTCTAACACTATTTTTTGATGAACTTATGAATCATTTTAACTAATTTGCTTTTTAGAATCCTTATCCATACTAATATCCCCACGTAATCAAGTTCTTTTTATATAAAAAGATTTATGAATATGCTTTAATGCGTAAATCAAATAGTTCAAAACATTGCTATATATAAATGATAAATGTGATGTGTTTTTCGTTTTTTCGCATCATTGAGATATATTATATACAAGTACGGCATTAATATGATTAAGAGTTAATGCTTTGAATAATTACTAAATAGATATTTAAAACTTTGCAAAAATATAAATGCAAATGTTTTAATATTTATTTAGTAATTTTTAATTCGATTGATGATAGAATTTCTAAATTAATTCATATGTTTGCAAACAAATCCAAATAATAGAGCTTATGAAAAGAAATTATTGCTTATCATTAGTGTTGCTTGCATTGTTTGGGGTGTCTGCACCTTTTGCTGCTAATGCAGCTGTTGAAAGTGTGCTAAGTTCCCAAAGTACTCAGCAAGCCAAGAAAATCACAGGTAAAGTTTTAGATGCGGCAGGCGAACCCATCATCGGCGCCAGCGTGTTAGTAAAAGGTTCTGGTACCGGCGCTGTGACGGATATTGATGGAAATTTTTCTGTAGAGGCGCCGGTGGGTAGCACATTGGAGGTATCTTTCATTGGCTACAAAACAGTGACATTGAAGGTGACGAACGCCACTACTTATACTGTGAGTTTGCAAGATGACTCGCAAGCGCTGGACGAAGTGGTTGTGACGGCAATGGGTATCAAGAAAGAGCGCAAGGCTTTGGGATATTCAATGGAGGATGTGAAGTCGGATGAATTGATGAAGATGAAAACTGCCAATCCTATTTCATCCCTTTCGGGGAAAGTGGCCGGTGTGAATGTTACTCAGTCATCCGGTGCCGCTGGTGCGGGCGCTCAGATTATATTGCGTGGAGGAACGTCGGGTGCTGAAGGCAAAGACAATCAGCCGCTCTTTGTGGTGGATGGTGTTATTTTTGATAACTCTTCATCAGTGGTGGGCAATTCGGCTTTCGATGGTTCCATGCGTTCTGCCTCTACTACTTCCAATCGTTTGATGGATATAAATCCCGAAGATATAGAAAGTATGTCGGTGCTCAAAGGCCCTGCAGCTGCCGCTTTATACGGTTCACGTGCAGCCAACGGAGTTATTCTTATCACTACCAAGAAAGGTAAAGAGGGCGTGGTTGAAGTGAATATCAATTCTAAGTTTACTGCTTCATGGGTAAAGAGCCTGCCGCAAACGCAACGCCAATATGCCCGTGGATATATGGAAGACCAATATGATTCAAAGAAGAACTATACTGGTACTGTGTTTAATGACTTTGCTTATACTTCGTGGGGAGAGAAGTCGAACGCAGCTACTTATGATAACATAGGTGATTTCTTTCAAGGCGGAAACATTTTCGATGAAAGTGCCAGCGTAGCCGGGGGTACCAAGAATAGTAAATTCTATCTTTCAGGGTCTTACTATGATCAGGTAGGTGTTGTGCCCGAGACCGGATACAAGAAATATGCTTTCCGTTTCAATGGTGAGCAGAAGGTGGGGATTTTTACCTTTAACGCCAGTGCCGCATATAGCGATGCTCATACGGACCGTACTTTGACGGGTGCCGGGCTTTATAATTCGAGTGGTAATGGTGCTCTTTATGGTGTGTACAACTGGTCTCCTTTCGACCGAATGACCCACTATCAGAACGAGGATGGTACCCGTTATCGTTTGTTTGGCGATCGTCTTGATCCATGGGACGAACGCGACAACCCCTATTGGATTGTCAATCGTAACCACATGTATGACGACATCGACCGTTTCAATGGGATGCTCAGTATAAAAGCCGATATTGCCAAATGGTGGTTTGTTTCTTATAAAATAGGTATTGACCGTTATACCCAAACTGCTTCCAACCGTTTGGCTGCCAATGGCGTGCTTAAACAAGTGTGGCAAAAAGGTATGATGAGTGACAACACCCAGCAGTTCCGCTATATGAGCCATGACTTTATGTCGAACATGAGCCATAAGTTCGGTGATTTCGATTTGAATCTTTTGTTGGGTGCCACAATGGACGAAACCAAGACAGACCGTAGCTCGATGATGGCTTGGAACTTTTCCGTTCCTGATTTCTTCTCATACGCCAATGCCAGTAAAGACAATAAGCAATTCACACATGCAGCTACTAAGAAACGTTTGGTAGGAGCTTTTGGAGAATTCCGTGCATCATGGAAAAATATGCTCTATCTCACTGTGAGCGGTCGTAATGACTGGACTTCTACTCTTCCTCTTGAAAACCGTTCGTACTTCTATCCTTCGGTAAGCGGTTCATTCGTATTTACTGAAGCCTTGCAGCGACTCGGTTGGCTGGATGACAGTGTGCTCAACTTTGGTAAATTGCGTGCATCGTGGGCCAAGGTAGGTAAAGATACCGGTGTGTACGAATTGGAAACTGCCTTATGGCCTACGGGTACCTATCTTGACGGTACGGTAGGTGTGGGAAATACTTGGACACGCGGTAATGACAAACTGAAACCGGAAATGACCAAGTCTACCGAAATAGGCGTGGAATTGAGTTTCTTCAAAAACCGCCTGCACATAGACTATGCTTACTATACCAACGATTCATATAATCAGATTCTTGCTCCTCGCGGTCCGCAATCTACCGGTTACATCTTTTGGAGTATCAATGCGGGCAATGTGTATAACAAAGGTATGGAACTCTCTATTTCGGGAACTCCCATACAGACTAAGGACTGGACATGGGACATTGGCTTGAACATGGCAGGTAATCGTGGTACTTTGGACGGGCTTCCCGAAGGTATGGGCGTGATGTATGTTACCGATGTGCAATATGCCGGTATGCAGGCAGCCTCGTTCAGCGGTGGAGATTTTATGGGTATTGCCGGTACCAAATGGAAACGTAATGACGCCGGTGAGGTGATACTCGACAAAAACGGTATGCCTACTTATGACAAAACCCTTGTAGCAGTAGGTAATCGTGAGTCATCGTTTACCGGTGGATTGAACAACACCCTTACTTGGAAGAATTTTACTTTCAATATGCTATGGGAATTCCGTGTAGGTGGCGATGTGGTCAACGGTACTCAATATGCTATGGATAACAGCGGTGTGAGCCAGTTCTCTGCCGATGTACGCAATCGTTCTCTCACTGTAACGGGTGTCAATGCCAATGGTGACCCAGTGACCAATACTTGGGAGGCCGATAAAACCTATACTTTTAATGGAGTACAAATGAGTGGTTACAACATCATTAAGGATTACTATCAGAACTATTATTCTAAGGAGTCAGCCAACTATATTACCGATGTCAACTCTTTGCGTTTGCGTTCTGTTTCATTGAGCTATGAGTTTCCTAAAACGTGGCTTTCCAAGATTGGATTTGTAAAGCGTGCTTCGGTATCGGTAGCTGCTACCAATCTATTGCTCATCACCAATTACGACGGTGATCCTGAAGTGGCTGCCGCTGGTGCGGGTGTAGGTGGCTCATCATCAGTAGGATTTGACTACTGCGGTGTACCTGCCACTTCTACCATGTCATTTGGCTTGAATCTTACTTTCTAACTCTTAAAAAACAGAAGCAATATGAAATTATTCAAATCTATGATATTATGTAGTGTGGGTGCCCTTATGACTTTGTTCTCGGGGTGTAGTGACTGGCTCGATGTAAATGTCGATCCCGAAAATCCCACAGCTGGAAATGCGACCTATGATTCACGATTGGCACATATTGAATTTTATACCAACAGTGCCACTCAGTTTGCTGCTTGGCGTTCCAGTATGTCTATGGGCGATTGGACACGCTATTATGACGGCGGTACTTATTGGAGCATGTCTTATTGGAGTCCTCAGACCGGTGCCGTTACCACTCCCTACCAATGGTGGTTCTGTGGAGCTGCTGTAAATATTCCATTTTTGATTGACAAGGCTACGGCAGCCGAGGCTTGGCATTATGTGGGTGCAGCTCGCGTAATTCGTGCCTATGGTTTTATGCTTATGACAGACCTTTATGGAGAAATGCCTTACAAGTCGAGTGAGGCTGAAGCCGGTGTTACTCCTACCTATAATGACGGAAAAACAATCTATTTGGGCTGTTTGGCCGATCTTGACACCGCTATCGAGATGTTCCAAAAAGAGCAAGGGTCTGCGACAGCTTCGTTGGCTGTAGGCGATATTTGGAACGGTGGTAGTGTAGACAAGTGGCTTAAATTGGCATACTTACTTAAAGCACGTTACATTAACAAGCTTATTAAAAAGGGTGAAGGCAGTTATCTTGAAGGGAAATACGATGCCGCAGAAATCTTGGCTTGTCTTGACAAGGCTCAGCAAAGCAATGCCGACAATACCGTATTCAATCATATTGATGCCAATAATTCGCATGATGTATTGGGATGGGATGAACCGGTTGATTATTCACCGCTCTTTTCTGTATGTGGCATGAATGCCGGCTATATGCCTACCAAGATGCTTTACGATAATCTGACAAATTTTGCCGGAAGTGGAATAGAAGATCCGCGTGCCGATAAGATTTTACCTTGGGCATATTCGAAGCAATCAAGTAATTCACCCGCAGAGGTGAAGTTCAAAAACGGTTGGCGTCGTTCTATGGGTGTAGATATGATTGGCAATGATAGTCCCAGCCTTACCGGCGGACCGTTGCGCTCGAACTTCTCGGCAGCCAAAGGTTGGTGGATTGACAGTGAATCTTCTACCCGTAAGGGGGACACTATTTATGTAGAGTGTACCAGTCAGTGCAAAGCTTATCAAGGACGTCCTGATTTACTTTATCGTCGCGATGGCACTGATGCCTCTCGCGAATCGGGAACTTTCTATACTCGCGTGTCTTCTCCCACCTATATTGGAACCTATGCCGAAGCTTGTTTCATACGTGCTGAAGTACTCTTTAACCAAGGTAATAAAGGAGCGGCTTTTAATGCTTATAAGAAAGGTATTGCAGCCAGTATCGACGGTATGAACGATAAGTTGAAAGTGTGGTGCCGTGAAGATGCCAATTTGGAAGCATGCCCCTCGTTCTCTCCTATGACGCAAACCGACATTGACAACTATTTGAACAATGGTATCGGCACTGAAGAGAATATTACTTTGGGCAAGATTCTTACTCAAAAGCGTTTGGCATTGCATTTTTCCATGGAAATTTGGAACGATATGCGTCGCTACGATTTTAATCCGGAGCTTTTCTTAGGCTGGGGTATTCCTGCACGCTATGGCGTTGATGCTACTGCCCAAAAGAATATTCCGCAAGGTAAACAGTTCCGTCGTTGGCAGCAATGCAGTCATGAACTCAACTACAATACGGCCAATCTGCAAGCTATCGGTGCCACTGTTCCGGGAGCTGATACTTCAATTGCACTTTGGAATGCTGCCGAGGACGTATGGACTTTACCCGTATGGTGGGACAGTGCCCAAAACTAATTTTTCATTGCATTTTATTTTGTGATACAAATTCATTATCTTTACGCCCAAAATGTGGATTTTAAGATATAGTCCTTAATTCCGCAACACTATTATAAAATATTTTTTTTAAGTACCTGAGCAACAAAAAGTTGCTCAGGATTTTGCCATGTCAGAGGATTCACTTAACTTAGTGTTGCAAAAAAATAATCAAACAAAACCTCATCAGGCATGGCAAAAATACAAATAAAATCCGAGAAGCTCACCTCTTTGGAGGAATATTTTCAATCATGGAGCAATTTGACTCCACATTGTCATCTGTAATCGACTCGACACTCGGTCTAAGGTGTAGCTCGTTCGGTTATCAGTACAGTGAAATCGTCCGTTCCCTCATGAGTATCTACTTCTGTGGTGGCTCATGCATTGAGGATGTCACTACTCATTTGATGAACCATCTCCGCTCCATCCGACACTTCGTACTTGTAGTTCTGATACTATCCTCAGAGCGATAAAGGAACTGACGCAAGGAAACATCTCATACACATCAGATACGGGTAAGAACTACGATTTCAACACGGCTGACACACTCAATACCTTACTGCTCAATTGTATGTTTGCATCCGGCCAACTGAAAGAGGGCGAGATGTATGATGTTGATTTCGACCATCAGTTCATAGAGACTGAGAAGTATGATGCAAAGCCTACATACAAGAAGTTCCTTGGTTATCGCCCTGGCGTGGCGGTTATTGACGACTTGATTGTTGGCATTGAGAATAGCGATGGTAACACCAACGTTCGTTTTCATCAGAAGGACACGCTGAAGAGATTCTTTGAGAGATTTGAGCAGAACGGACTTACAATCAATCGTTTCAGAGCTGATTGTGGATCATGTTCCGAGGAAATCGTGGAGGAAATAGAGAAACACAGCAAATCCTTCTATATCCGCGCAAACCGCTGCAGTTCGCTCTACAATGACATCTTTGCTCTTAGAGGCTGGAAGACTGAGGAAATGGCAAGTCGAATTGAACTCTATTCGAGTGGAAGGGTGATACCGACGGTGTGCTGGATCTTTGGGAAGGAGAATACACATACCGTTGTATCCTGACTAACGACTATGAATCTTCCACAAGAGAAATTGTCGAGTTCTATAACCTTCGTGGAGGAAAGGAACGTATCTTCGATGATATGAACAATGGTTTCGGGTGGGACAGATTGCCCAAATCCTTCATGGCAGAGAACACTGTGTTCCTTCTTCTTACGGCACTTATCCGTAATTTCTACAAGGCCATTATCCACAGACTTGACGTAAAGAGGTTCGGACTCAATGCAACAAGTCGCATAAAAGCGTTTGTCTTCAGGTTTGTCTCTGTACCAGCCAAGTGGATCAGAACATCAAGGCGGTATGTGCTGAATATCTATACCTGTAATAATGCTTACGCAGATATTTTTCAGACTGATTTTGGATAACGCCTACAACTTATGGGTATGATACTGCGTATTGCCTCAAGTCGCATAGTGGGGCAAGGGGATATTGTGGGCAGAAGTGGGTATTTCAGCCTCAATTTATCTGCTAATTCAGTGATGAGAGGACGTTTAGACGCAAGAAGGACGCTGAAGAGCTTAGTTGCGGATTTGAGGATAGTTAAGATATTGAAGGCTCTAATGGTCTTCATTCATAGATGATGATTGGAACAGCCGGTTCGTGAGAATCGGCTGTTTTTTTGTTTCGTTTGTTTGCATATCAACGGCGGTAATATGTTACTTTTGCCCTAAAACCGAAGATAGGCTGCACCTCAGCATAAAAAATGGACAAGTTCATTTTATTTTGCATTCGGTTTGTACTATCTTTGCGAGAAATAGCTGAGATGGTAGGAACTGTCTTTGCAAAGATTAGTCTATATATGGAACAAAGCAAGAAATTTATCTCTCCGGGGGCATGGTTCTCCATGACTTATCCGGCAGACTGGAATGAATTCGAGGACGGGGAAGGCTCTTTCCTTTTTTATAACCCCAATGAGTGGACCGGTAATTTTCGCATTTCGGCTTTCAAAGGGAATGCTACATATGGCAAGGACTCCGTGAAGCAAGAGTTACGGGAAAACTCCTCTGCCATTCCGGTTAGGATAGGCCGGATGGAATGTGCATATAGTAAGGAGATGTTCGAGGAAGAAGGTGCGTACTATACTTCCCATTTATGGATAACGGGCGCGGATGAAGTTGCCTTTGAATGTTCGTTTACGGTGAAGAAAGGAGAGCCGGTTGCAGAAGCGGAGAAGATTATCGCTTCGCTGGAAACGCGGAAGGATGGAGTGAAGTATCCAGCGGAGATAATTCCGGTGCGCCTTTCGGAAATCTACCAGATTAATGAAGCATACGAGTGGGTGGATACTACTATAAAGGAATTGTTGAAGAAGGATTTCCAGGGAGCCGAGGAAGACATTGCCAAGATGCAGCAGATGATGGAAGAAAGCAACATCGGTCCTAAGAAGAAGGATGCATGGCTGGCTTTTGGCATCGCGCTTTGTGTTATTTTCGCCAATGAAGTGGACGGTATGGAATGGCGTACCTTGGTGGACGGAAACCGGGAAGCGCCCATATTGCTGAACACGTCTACCGGTGAATGGATAGACCCCATGAAGCTGGTTTGGAGCAAAGTAAAGGCAGGAGGTAAAGTGAATCTGCCGGAGATATACAGCTCCTTGTTCTAAGGTCCGGTCATCTCGGTACTGTGATTTTCAACTTTCAATTTTCATTTTTCAACTATTAAAGCATTGGCAGCAGTAAATTCAATTCTTCAGGTGGAAAACTTGACCAAGTCGTTCGGTGACTTGGTACTATTCGAAAATATTTCTTTGGGCTTGTCCGAGGGACAGCGTGTCGGGTTGATAGCCAAGAACGGCAGTGGCAAGACGACATTGCTCAATATCCTTTCCGGCAAGGAAGGGTATGACAATGGCACCATTTCCTTCCGTCGTGATTTGCGTGTGGGTTATCTGGAACAAGACCCGCAATATCCCGAAGAGCTGACCGTGCTCGAAGCGTGCTTCCATCATGGCAACAGTACTGTCGAGTTAATCAAGGAATATGAACGTTGCATGGAAACGGAGGGGCATCCCGGCTTGGACGAAATTCTGGTGCGTATGGACCATGAAAAAGCTTGGGAGTACGAGCAGAAGGCGAAACAGATTCTGTCTCAACTTAAAATACGTGATTTCAGTCAGCACGTAAAACATCTGTCCGGCGGGCAGTTGAAGCGTGTGGCACTTGCCAATACCCTTATCACTGAACCCGATTTGCTGATACTGGACGAGCCTACCAACCACCTCGACCTCGATATGACGGAGTGGCTGGAGGAATATCTCCGCCGGAATAACCTCAGCTTGTTGATGGTGACACACGACCGTTATTTCCTCGACCGTGTATGCTCCGAAATCGTAGAGATAGACAACCGGCAGATTTATCAGTATAAAGGCAATTACAGTTATTATCTGGAGAAGCGCCAAGAGCGTATCGAGGCCAAGACTGTGGAGATAGAACGTGCCAATAACCTCTACCGCACAGAGCTGGAATGGATGCGCCGCATGCCGCAAGCCCGCGGGCACAAGGCACGCTATCGGGAGGATGCCTTTTACGAGTTGGAGAAGGTGGCAAAGCAGCGTTTCAACAACGACAATGTAAAGCTGGACGTTAAGGCTTCTTATATAGGCAGTAAGATATTCGAGGCAGACCATCTGTACAAATCCTTTGGTGACTTGAAGATTCTGGATGATTTCTCTTACATCTTCTCCCGTTACGAAAAGATGGGTATCGTAGGGAATAACGGTACGGGCAAGTCGACCTTCATCAAGATACTGATGGGGTTGGAGCAGGCAGACAGCGGTACGCTGGACATTGGCGAGACGGTCCGCTTCGGTTACTACTCGCAGGACGGCTTGCAGTTTGACGAGCAGATGAAAGTGATTGATGTAGTGCAGGACATTGCCGAAGTCATAGAACTGGGCAACGGCAAGAAGCTGACGGCATCGCAATTCCTGCAACATTTCCTGTTTACTCCCGAGACACAGCACAGCTATGTCTACAAGCTGAGTGGGGGAGAACGCCGCCGCCTCTATCTGTGTACGGTCCTGATGCGCAATCCCAACTTCCTGGTGCTGGATGAGCCGACCAATGACCTCGATATTGTGACGCTGAATGTGCTGGAAGAGTATTTGCAGAATTTCAAAGGATGCGTGATTGTGGTGAGCCACGACCGTTATTTCATGGACAAAGTGGTAGACCATCTGTTAGTGTTCAACGGACAAGGGGACATCCGCGACTTTCCCGGCAACTATACACAATATCGCGACTGGAAAGATGCGAAAGTCCATCAGGAAAAGGAGAAAGAGAAAGAAGCCGCCAAGGCTCAGGAGGACAAGACGGCGAAGGTGCGTCTGAACGAAAAGCGGCGCATGTCTTTTAAGGAAAAACGCGAGTTTGAACAATTGGAGCAGGAGATAGCTGACCTGGAAACCGAAAAGAATGCAATTGAAGAGGCTTTGTGCAGCGGTACTTTGTCTGTGGACGAACTGACGGAGAAGTCGAAACGTTTGCCGGAATTGTCGGACTTGATTGACGAAAAAACATTGCGCTGGCTGGAGCTGAGTGAGATAGAATCGAACTGAAGTTCGAAATTGAAAATTAAGAATTAAAAATTAGAACTGAGAAAGTGGGAAATCTGACGAATTATCATAGCCATAGCCTTTATTGTGACGGGCGTGCCGGCATGGAGGACTTTGTGCGTTTTGCATTGAGTGAAGGTTTTACATCTTATGGCTTTTCATCGCATGCTCCATTGCCTTTTTCTACGGCATGGACTATGGAGTGGGATATCATGGACGACTATCTATCTGAATTCCATCGTCTGAAGGAGAAGTATGCCGGACGTATCGAACTGTATATCGGTCTGGAGATTGATTATCTGAATGAAGCGAGTAATCCGTCCATCGCCCGTTTCAGGGAGTTGCCGTTGGACTACCGTATTGGTTCTGTACATCTTCTCTACAATGACAAAGGGGAAGTGGTGGATGTAGATGTACCTGCGGATACCTTTAAGACCATTGTAGACGGACATTTCTGCGGTGACTTGGAGCATGTGGTCCGTCTCTATTATGGTAGGTTGACGAGGATGCTCGAGCTGGGTGGTTTTGATATTGTGGGCCATGCCGATAAGATGCACTACAATGCAGCATGCTATCGCCCGGGATTGCTGGACGAGCCTTGGTATGATGAGCTGGTTAGGGCGTATTTCGCAGATATTGCCCGTCGCGGCTATCAGGTAGAGGTCAATACCAAAGCCTATCATGACCTGGGTACTTTTTACCCCAATGAGCGGTATTTCTCCTACCTGCATGATTTGGGTGTACGTGTGCAGGTAAACAGTGATTCACACTATCCGGAACGGATAAGCAACGGACGTCCCGAAGCTTTGTGTGCCTTGAGGAAAGCTGGATATGAATCGGTGATGGAACTACACGGAGGAGAATGGAAAGAGATGCCTATCGTGTTTTGAGTGAATAGGATACAAAAACTCCTGACTTGCCTTTTTGTAAAGGTAGTCAGGAGTTTTTTCTTTCTATTATGAACTATTCTGTTTTCAGTAAAAAGTCGTCAATCGCCTTTTTGTAGGTAGCCTTATCGGCTGCTCCGCGGAAGAGCTGAGGCTCTCCATTCATAGGGATGAATACAAAAAGAGGGATGCTTGTTGCATTGAACAACGCTGCCAGTTCCTTTTCCTTATCCACATTGACTTTGTAGACAACGATTTTATCGGCATACTCTTTGGCCAGTTCCTTCATAATGGGAGCCACCATGCGGCAAGGTCCGCACCAGTCGGCATATAAGTCTATGATGGCAGGCTTGTTTCCCTTGTATTTCCAGTCCTGGGATTTCTCATAGTCGAACACATCCTTGATGAACATGGCTTTGTTCATGACGATAACTTCTCCGTTTGTTTGAGCATAGGCCAGCATGCAGGAAAACACGAGGGCAACCATTGCTATAATCTTCTTCATTTCTTCTTGTTAAGAGTTTTGTTCTATAACGGCTTTCAAATCCTTACCGCTGATGACACCCGAGTGGCGCCATACGGCTTCGCCTTTCTTAAATACGATAAATGTCGGTACTGCTTGTATACGGTAGCGGGCAGCAAGTTCTTCGTGCTGGTCTACATCTATTTTGGCGATACGGGCAGCATCTCCTATTTCGTTTTTGAGTTCTTCCAGTACCGGATGCATCGCCTTGCACGGGCCACACCAGGTTGCAAAGAAATCAACTAAAACGGGCTTTTCTGATTGTATCAATTCTTCAAACTTTTCCATAATTTTTTCCTTTCTGTTTTTATTTATTTGTAATGATAACAAAATAGGAGGAGGATTTGTTCGCTAAATCATTATTTAATCGTCATCTCTTCAATGAGATGCGAAGCTCCCGCGTATTTGTCGATGATGAACAAGGTGTAGCGGATGTCTACACATGCTGCTCGTTGGGAGGACGGACGGAAGGCAATGTCGCCAGTCAGACCTTCGTAATTGCGGTCAAAGCCGGTACCTATCAGTTCTCCTTTGGCATTGAACACTGGGCTGCCGGAGTTTCCACCGGTATTGTCTGTGTTGACAATGAAGCAGATGGGCATTTCGCCGTTCGGCATGGCATAACGTCCGAAATCCTTTGCCTGATACAGCTGTTTCAGTTTGGTGGGGACTACAAACTCCCAATTGTCGGGATCTTCCTTTTCCATAGCTCCTTTCAGAGTGGTGTAGTAATCATATTTCACACCGTCTGCCGGAGCGTAGGGGAGTACTTGACCGTAGGTCAGGCGCAAGGTGGAGTTGGCATCCGGATAGATGGGCTGACCATTGGCAAGTTTCATGTCCATCATGCCCTTTACCCATACCTTGTGGGCGGCATTGTAGTTTTTATTGGCATCCATCATGGCAATGGAGGTCTGAAGCAGGCCGTCCGTGATGGAATATTTCAGCAAGACCATCCAGTCTGTATTAATCTTGTAGAGGCTGGGCTTGCGGATGAACTTGGCAAAGTTCTCCTTGTTGCCGAAGATGGAATGTTCAAAGCAGGCGTCGATGAAAGCGTCGCTGTTGCCCTTGAAACGCTTGTCTATGATTTGGAAAATACCGATGCGTTGTTCGGCAGGGATATACTTCATGTAGATTTTCAGCATTTCCTTGCCAACAATACGTTCCACTTCGGGGAAGGGGACAGAGGCAAAGTAGCGGTCGGCTGCCTTCTGAAGGCTGTCTTTAGCTGCTGCAATCTGTTTTTTGTCCTTGTTCTTCAAGGCAGATACCAGTCCTGCGGTGCTGGGGATACGCATGAAATCGAGTCCCGTCACCAGTGCTTCCTGAATGGCTTGCTGGTGGTAGAGGGCTGGACGGCGTTGCTTTACGATGGCGCGTATCTGGTCGAATGCTTGCTGATAGCTATTGTCGTTCAGCGAGCGTCCGCGTGCCAGGAGTGCCTCTTGCTGTGCACGTTTAGTGTCCAATACTTTCAGACGGACGAGACCTTCGTTCATACCGATGGCATTTTTCCAGTAGTTGGCAGAAGATGCATACTTGCTGGCATAGTGGATGCGTACGGCATCGTCTTGCAACATTTGTTTCATCAGAGCTTTCTGGCGGACATCGCGCACGTGGTGGCGCATGAAGTTGGTGGTTTGCATACGCTCTTCCACCTCGTCGGAAATCATGTAGCGCCAGTTGCGTCCGGGGAATCCCATGACGAAGGTAAAGTCGCCCTTGCGATAGCCGTCAAGGCTGATGGTGAGATGTTTCTTCACTTTTAGGGGAACGTTGTCTTTGCTGTAAGCGGCGGGTTTCCCGTCTTTGTCGGCATAAATGCGGAACATGGAGAAATCTCCCGTGTGGCGGGGCCACATCCAGTTGTCGGTGTCTGCACCGAACTTGCCGATGGAGGAGGGGGGAGCGCCTACCATGCGGATGTCGCTATAGGTGGTCTTTACGAACAGATAGTATCTGTTTCCACCGTAGAAGGCTTTCAGTTCCAGTTTGCGGCCGGGTGTCAGGGCGATGCCTTCGGACTTGGCGAAGCGGTCGGCTACTGTTTTCAGGTATTTGGGAGACAGATAATTGGTGCCGTTCGGGTCGTCGTCGGTTTTCAGTTGTTCGTTTACGTAGTCTGTCACGTCCAGTATCCGGTCGATGTAGGTGACGGTGAGTCCCTTGCAGGGAAGCTCCTCTTCGCGGGACATAGCCCAGAAACCGTCGGTCAGGTAGTCGTGTTCCACCGAGCTGTGTTGTTGTATGGCGCCATAGCCGCAGTGGTGGTTGGTCAGTACCAGGCCTTCGGCAGAGATGACTTCGCCGGTACAGCCACCGCCGAAATGCACCACGGCATCCTTCAGGGCAATGCCGTCGGGATTGTAGATTTGGTTGGTGGGGATGAGCAGTCCGAGTTCCGTCATGGCTACTTCGTTCTGCTTTTGCAGGTCGGTGAGCATCCACATACCTTCGTCGGCGTGTGCGGCAAGGACAGAAGATGTAATGAATAATGATAATAGGATTCTTTTCATGGTGATGTGCGTTAGAAGAGCATCTGAGAGGGGGGCTATTCAGTATACGACTGAATAGGGTTAAGTATACGACTGAATGGCATTCACTATACGACTGAATGCCATTCAGTATGGGAGGTAATCTCTCAGAGGCTTTAATTTATTCTATAATGTTCATTTCTTTTATCAGATGACTGCAATTGCCCAGTTTGTCGAGGATGAAGAGCACGTAGCGTATATCCAGTGCAATGCAACGCTGCAGGTCATTGTTGAAGTTGATGTCACCGCTCAGAGATTCCCAGTTGCCGTCGAAAGCAGTACCGATGAGCTGTCCTTCGCCATTGATGACGGGGCTGCCGGAGTTACCGCCGGTGATGTCGTTCGTCGTGAGGAAGCAAACCGGCATGGTGCCGTCTGCCATGGCGTAGCGTCCGAAGTCTTTCTTTTGAATCAGTTCTTTCAGCTTGGCGGGTACCACGAATTCACGGTCTTCGGGATTCTCTTTTTCAAGGATACCGTCGGTAGTGGTATAGTAGTCGTAGTGTACGGCATCGCGTGGGCTGTATGATTTTACATTACCATAGGTCAGACGCATGGTGAAGTTGGCATCCGGATAGGAGGGGACGGGCTGTTTCATTTCACCCAAGCCACGGATGTAGGCCTTGTGGAGCAGTTCCATTCCGCTTTCCAGTTCCATGTATTGCTTTCCGAGTTCCTGCAGCTTTTCGTTCTTGGAGCGCGAGTAAGCCGTAGCAGGGTCTTTCTCGATGGCTTTCACGGTGGGCTTTGCCAGGAATTTATCCAGGTTCTTGCGGTTGGAGAGGATGGAGTTGTCGTAAATGTTGTCTACGTATGTGTTGTAGTCGCCCTTGAACTCTCCGTTGATGGTTTGGTAGAAGGAGGGCAGCTCGTCGGCGTTCAGTGCCTTGGCAAGGGCGGGCAGGATGGCTTTGGCTACGGCGCGGTCCACTTCGTGGTCGTAGTCTTTATTGTGGATACCATCGTATGCATTTTCCAACTGCTTCTTCGAAGCTTGCAGCAATGAGTCGTTCTTCTCTTCGAGCGCTTTCTTTATGTTATCCATGATAAGGTAGGTACTGCCGAATTCGATAGCACCGCGCAATGCTTCGTTGGTATAGTAGAGCTGGCGCAGCGTGGGGGTGCTTTTCTCGATGATGGCATCAATTTTCTCTACCACACCCTCGTATTCGGGTTTTCCTTGGGCAAAGGCGGCATACTTTTTCTCGATTTCGGCTTTGGCGCCCAACACGTCATTGTCGATGATTGCCTTGTTCATACCGATGGAGTTCTTCCAGTAGTTACTGCTTCCGGCAAACTTGCTGGCATACTGGATGCGGGTCTTGTCACTGGCATCCATATACTTGCGCAGCACTTCGAGGCGTACGCCGCGCATATCAATCATTGCCTGATTCACGGCGTTCATGCGTTGCTTCACTTCGCTCTGGGTGAGGTAACGTTCTGTGCTGCCGGGGAAGCCCATAATCATGGCGTAGTCACCTTCGTTCAGACCTTTGATGGAGATGGGCAGGAACTTCGGGGTTTTCAGGGGTACGTTGCTTTCACTGTATTCAGCCGGCTCTCCGTTGGCATCGGCATAGATACGGAACATGGAGAAGTCGCCCGTGTGGCGCGGCCACATCCAGTTGTCGGTCTCACCGCCAAACTTACCTACCGAGGAGGGAGGAGCGGCAACCATACGCACGTCGCTGTATACCTTATAATAGAACATATAGAATTTGTTTCCTGCATAGAAGGGGAGTGCGCGCACTTCAATGCCCGGTTTACCCTTCAAATCGCTCTTCTCCAGTTCCTCTTTTGCCAGTTTGTTGAGGAACGGGGAAGTCAGTGCATCGATTTCCGTCACTTCGCCTGCCTTTATTTTAGCGTTGACAAGGTCGGTGATGTCTACAATGCGGTGCACGAAACGGAATTTCAATCCCGGGGTGGGCAGTTCTTCACTGCGGTTCATGGCCCAGAAACCATCTGTCAGATAATCGTGTTCCACGCTGCTGTGCTGCTGTATGGCACCGTATCCGCAATGGTGATTGGTCAGAATCAGTCCTTCCGGAGAGATGATTTCGCCGGTACAGCCACCGCCAAAGATACCTACAGCATCTTTCAGTGACACGCCGTTGGGATTATAAAGGTCGTCAGCCTCCAGCTTCAGTCCTTGCTTTTTCATCATGTCGATGGAGTTCTGCTGCTTCATCAGTTGCAACAACCACATTCCTTCGTCTGCACGCGCAGAGCAGACTGTCAGTGCGGCAATGGCCGCAAGCAAACCTTTCTTAAATGTAATCTTCATATAATCAATTATTAAGTAATGTCTTTGAATTTCATTGTCATCGCTTGTGGGCTTATGGCTTTATGGCATTGTTTCTTATTGCTTCCATAATGTTTGCAGGCGGACGCCGGTTCATCAGTTCGTTCTTCATAAAGTCCATGTATGGGGCTGCGTGACTGAAGAACTTATGATATCCTGCACAAAGGTAATTCAGTCCCGGCTCTCCGTCGGCTGTACGTGCAAAACGGTTCTTTGGACATTCGCCGTTGCAGGCAAACAGCCATTCGCACTCCCTGCATTGGGTGGGGAGAGATTGTTGCTTCATCAGTCCGAAGGCTTGTTGCCGTTCTCCGTACATCATCTCCACCAGTGTATTCTGATGGATGTTGCCCAGTTTATATTCGGGGAAAACAAAATGGTCGCACGCATATACGTCTCCGTTGAACTCCATGACGCCTGCATGGCCGCAAGTCTTTGCCATGGAACATACACCCGGTTGTTCGCCTATCCAGTTGGCAAGGGTAGAGTCGAATAACTGTATGTAGTAAGTACCCACGTCCTGCTTTACCCATTCGTCGAACAAGGCGCATAGGAAGTCTCCCCATTGTTCCGGCGTGACGGAAAAGTCTGCCAGCTGCGTGCTCTTTTCCTTGTCTGCCAGGGAGGCAAGATGGCGTCCGTCCCCATGAGGGGCAATGCGCTCCACGATGGGGGCAAACTGGATGTAATGGCATCCTATCTCCTTGAAGAAATTATAGAAGTCCAGCGGATAGTCGGCGTTGTAGTCATTGACCACTGCCATTCCGTTCCATTCCACACCGTGCTTTTTCAGCAGGTTGATGCCCTGCATCACCTTGACGAAAGAGGGCTTGCCCTGCTTGTTCTTCCGGTATTCGTCATGGAACTCCTGAGGCCCGTCTATGGAGACACCCACCAGCCAGTTGTTTTCTTTGAAAAACCGGCACCATTCATCGGTCAGCAACGTGCCGTTGGTCTGTATGCAGTTGTCTATGGTGCGTCCGTTGGCATATTTCTTTTGCAGCTCCATGGCACGTTTGTAGAAAGAGAGCGGACGCATCAGCGTCTCTCCTCCATGCCAGGTGAACAGAACCTGGGGCATGGTCTGCGAGTTGATGTACTCCTCGATGAACTTTTCCAGCAGTTCCTCGCTCATCACATGCTTGGGGTTGTCTCTATATAGTTTGGATTTCTCCAGATAATAGCAATAATCGCATGCCAGATTGCATACCGCACCTACCGGTTTCAGCATTACATAGAGCGGTTTGGCAAAAGGTGCATAGGTTGACATGTATATTTTCTCTATTTTTATGATTTATAATTGTGCAAAAATACGTAAACCGAATGAAAAATCCTTTCTTTCTATTCGGTTTATAAGGAATATTAATACCTTTGCTGGGTGTAATTCAAAAATCGTTTCTTGCATGATTAGAATGAGTGTGAACCGCATTTTACCCTTTTTGCTCCTGCTTGTGCTCTTTACTTCTTGCAACCGCAAGTATAAGATAGAGGGCAGTTCCTCGGTAACCAGCCTTGACGGAAAGATGTTGTTCCTCAAGACGCTTCGGGACGGGCAATGGGTGAACGTCGACTCGGCAGAGGTTATCCATGGGCATTTCAAGATGAAAGGCCGGGCCGATTCCGTGATGATGGTGACTCTTTATATGGACCACGAGGGCATTATGCCTTTGGTGCTGGAAGACGGCAAAATCGTGGTTTCCATCTCCAATACTCAGTTGATTGCCAAAGGGACTCCTTTGAATGACAAACTGTACGAGTTCATAGACAAGCGCAATTCCCTGGAAGTGAAGATAGAGGAGCTGGAACGGAAAGAGGCGCGTATGGTGCTGGACGGTGCCAATCTGGATGACGTGCATGGGCAGTTGGCAAAGGAAGGCGAAGCACTTGTGAAGGAGATGAACGACTACGTCCGGCAGTTCATTGTAGATAACTTTGAGAATGTGCTGGGCCCCAGTGTATTCATGATGATGTGCAGCACACTGCCCTATCCGGTGATGACTCCGCAGATTGAGGACATCATGAGAACTGCTCCCTTGTCTTTTAAAGAGAATACTTTGGTGAAGGATTTCCTTACAAAGGCGAAGGAGAACATGCAGCTGATTGAAGAGCAGAAGCGCATGAAGCAAAATGCTTCTGTAGGAGGACAGAAATAAACAGGAATGAGTTGATAATGACAAACGGAAATGCCTGAATATCCTATCAAGATATTCAGGCATTCCCGTTTGTCATTATGTCTTTATCTGTCCTGGTCTTCGTTCTTCACCATCCCTTTATACTTTTCCGGCAATGCACTCTCCACCGCCGCATAAGCCTCGTTCATGCTTGCCTTGATGTTTTCTGCCCCTTTCCCTTTGGGAGGAATAGGTTCATGGATGGTCAGTATCATCCGGTGGCGGTGTATCCACTTTCCGGTGCGTGGAAGAATCTCGAACGAGCCGTCTATAGTGACGGGCACCACTTCCAGTTGCAGTTCATCTGCCAACTGGAAAGCACCTCTCTTGAAGTACCCCATGTGTCCCGTGAAGGTACGTGCCCCTTCGGGAAATACTACCAGTGACACGCCGTCTTTCAAAGATGATTCTGCCTGCCGCATGGTGGCAAGCACCTTCTTGGGGCTGGAACGGTCGACGAAGATATGTCCTGCGCTCTCGCATGCCTTGCCGACAAACGGGATTTTGCGCAGGCTCTTCTTCATCATCCATTTGAAGTTCCGTCCCAGGAATCCGTATATCAAGAATATGTCGAAGGCACCTTGGTGATTGGGCACAAACACGTAGGAAGTACGTTTGTGTATTTTCTCCCTTCCATGTACCTCCACCGGAATAAGCAGTATATAGCAGATGAGCTGTGACCAGATTTTACCGGGATAGTAACCCCAGATATGCGCTCCTCCTATCAGCGAACCGATGATGGTGACCAATGCTGTAAGGATAGTCAGTACCAATAAAATGGGCAACGCAAAGCAAACCTGATAAATAATATAAAGTATCTTCATAGGTGTCGGATTTTTTATTGCTACAAAGATATACCTTTTTCTTATTTCGTCACTCTTTCTCTCTTACTAATTTTAGTACTGTAATTTCCGGCCATGCCCCGAACCGGAACGGCAGTCCTACATAGCCGATGCCAATATTTACGTACAAAGCCCTCTTGCCTTCGTAGTACATTCCTCTCCATTCCGGATAGATAAGTTCGGCAAGGGAATGTCCGAACAAGATGCCTTGCATGGCGTGGGTGTGTCCTGCAAGCATCAGTGAAATATCCGATTGGGGCAGTACCTCGCGCCTCCAGTGGGTAGGGTTATGGCTGAGCAATATTTGGAACATTCCCTCCGTGCCCTGCATGGCTTGCGGCAAGTCTGCAAATTGGGAGAAAGGAGGCTCCCCGTCGTTTTCCACACCGATGAGGGCTATGCTGTCACCTTTGTGATGAAGGATGTCATGCTCATTGTTCAGCAGTTTCCATCCCATTGCTTTCTGCTGCCGGATTAAATAGTCCAGATTGGCGATTTCTGCTTTCGGGCTTTGCCAGTGATAGTATGAGCCATAGTCATGGTTGCCGAGGATGGAGTATACTCCGTCCGGTGCATATAGTTGGGAGAGTATTTCTTGGAAACCATCCAGTTCGTGGCTCTGCTGGTTCACGAGGTCACCGGTGAAGACAATCAGGTCCGGCTTCTGTCCGTTGACTAAATCGACCAACTGTTTGATGGGTTCCGGATTGCCTTGCCAACTGCCGATGTGTATGTCCGATATTTGCACGATGCGGTAGCCGTCGAAACCTTCCGGAATATTGGCAGAACGGTATTCCACTTCTTTTGTATCGAAACGGGTGATGCCTGCCAGGGTACCGTAAAGGATATTGAAGAAGCTGACGACAGCCAAAACCAGTCCTATAGCGGTGAACGGGCTGCGGGGACAACGACGGATGATGAAGTGTGCCAGTACTCCCACCAGCGAGCAAAGCATGAATATGGTTTTTGGAAAGACAAACAGCATGATGGTAATTGCCAGTCTGCCTATGGCCTGCGTATGGTTTGACATCGCATTGTCGCCCGTAAGGAATATGAAGTAAACATAGCCTGCCGCTAATAGCAAGGTGGGAAGCCAATAAAGGCAGTGAAGAACTGCCTTTCTGGTTTTTCTTACTACATAAACCAAGTAAATGTAAAGGTCGGGGATGAGAAGGAAAAGGATGAAAACAAGAGTTACTCGGTGCATATATCTTTCAATTCTTCAATGTTCTTTTTAATATTGTCCAGATGTTTGTAAATCACTTTTTTGTAGAGAATATAGATAATTAGCGCGTCAAATACTACGAAAAGGGTAATCAGTAGGGCTTGTACGCTGGCTGGTGCCAGATGATATTCCATCACCCAATAGTTGAGGATATTGAAAAGGATAATCCAAATGGAGATGCCCATCACTTCATATCTGGTCCATTGGCGGAAGGTGGTCATACGGCGACTGACTTCGGCAACCCCCATTTCATCAATACGCGTGTCCTTGTTCCAGCGGTATGTTTTCCAGTCCCACCACATGCCTATGAGGATGCTTATAGCGATGAATCCCAGTAAAGCGACAATCTTGCCTTGCAGCTGCTCATTGAAGCCGAAGGTGGGCAGCAACAGCCATATAAGCAGAAGGGCTGCCAGACCTACCGCTCCCATTCCGATAGAGAAACGCTGTATGACTACGAGTCGTCCCAGACTTTTGCGGGTATTGGCCTTGTAGCCGGCAATCAGTTCGGTAATCTGCTGTTCGTCAGCAATCGGTTCTTTCTGCAACTGTTCATTCAGTGCGTTCCATGATTTCTTCAGTTCATCCAGTTCCATATATTTATTCCTCCTTATTCATTTTTTTCAATTTGTCCTTGATGCGGCTGAGCTTGGTGGCAACATTAGTCAGGGTCAGCCCGGTGATTTCGGCAATCTCTTCGTAGCTTTTCTCTTCCAGATAGAGCAGGATGATGGATTTTTCCAATTGTCCCAGCCGGTTTATCATCCGGTAGAGTTGCCGTAGCATGGCTTGTGTCTCGTCGGTTTCTTCAGTCCGGTCGGCTTCCTGGGTGAGGGTGACGATTTCGGGGATGTTCTTTTCTTTGCGGATAAAGCTGATGCACGTGTTCAGTGCGATGCGGTAAATCCATGTGGAAATCTTACACTCCCGCCGGAACTTGGGAAATGCTTTCCATAAGTTGAGCACCACTTCCTGATACAGGTCGTTGAGGGTAGCATTGGGCGTGGTGTACAGATAGCACACCTTATATATCACGCGCTCATACTCCCGTACCACGGATACAAACTCTTGTTCTGCATTTTCCATCTTTTAGCTTCTTTCGAATTGCTTTTGCACTGTTAGTCGCATTGTGTGGCGATAAATCACAGTTCAAAAAGGATTATTTTAATGTGTTAATGTGCCTATATGCTAATGTGCCTATATGCTAATGTGCCAATGACCTGCGGCATGGTAGCACAATATACATATAGCGCAGCCAATTGGCACATTAGCATATAGGCACATTAGCACATTATTCATATTGTAGTGGCTAAAAACTTCCGCATATCCCCTATTGGCATTCCCCGGCGGCGGGCGTAGTCGTCCAGCTGGTCTTCTCCAATCTTGCCCACTGAAAAGTATCGGGATGCGGGATGTGCCAGCATCATGCCGCAGACGGAGGAGTGAGGGTGCATGGCTCCATGTTCAGTCAGCGTGATGCCTATCTGCTTCATGCCGAGCAGTTCGTCCAGCAGGAAATTCACGGATTGGTCGGGTAGGGAGGGGTATCCCACAGCGGGGCGGATGCCTTGGTATTTCTCGACCAGCAGATCCGGAATGGACAAGGATTCGTCGGGGGCATACCCCCAAGCCTCCTTGCGGACATATTCGTGCATCTTTTCTGTGGCGGCTTCGGCAAGGCGGTCGTTCAGAGTCTGTACAAGGAGATGTTTGTAAGGGTCGCTTTTATAAGTCTCTTCGGCCTCTTCACTGATGGTGGAGGCGAAAAGTCCTACGATGTCGGGCGTGCCTGAAGAGAGGGGACGTACAAAATCGCTCAGACAGAGAAATGGACCGCCATCGGGTTGGGGTGTCTGCTGGCGGAGCAGTGGGAAGGTTGTTCCTTCTATCAAGAGGTTATCTCCGTCTGCATTTGCCTGGCAAAGCCTGAAGATGCAATGGATGGAGATTGTTTCGTCCAGTCGGTCGAGCATTCTATTGGCCTCCTTGAAGAGCTGCATGGCTTCGGAAGCCTTGGTGCGTTCCTCTTCGGGAAAGGTCGTCAGCCAAAGTGCACGGCAAGAATCGCAGCCATGGATGTTTGCGATAGCTGCAAAGCGAGGCTGGAAGCCCCAGGCATGGAAGAAATAAATCCAGTTGATGTAAGGGGTTACTTCATGAATCCGATACGAAAGCAATTCATGCCCCAGTGCCAATATTGTCCTTTTCATCCCATTTCATCCCTAATCCTTAATCCCTAGCCTTCACTCTCCAAATCTCAGTTCCTCGCCACGATAAGCATCGTCCACCATGCCGTCGCTATAAACGGGATGTCCGTTGGCAAAAGTCCTTTCCACTTTCCAGTTGAAGGTATGTCCTTCCAATGGGCTCCAGCCGCATTTGCTCAAAACTTTGTCGGCTGTCACTTCCCACGGGGTATCGGGGCGTACCAGCACAAGGTCTGCCCGGTAACCTTCACGGATATAGCCGCGCTCGTTGATGCGGTAAATTTGTGCGGGAGCATGGCACATTTTTTCAACGATGGTCTCGAGTGTGAATATTCCCTCATCTACCAGTTGCAGCATGCTGACAAGCGAAAACTGTATCATCGGCATGCCGGACATGGCCTTCAAGGCACCTCCTTCTTTTTCGGAGAGCAGATGGGGCGCATGGTCGGTGGCTATAACGTCTATCAGGCCGGAGTTGACGGCTGCACGCAGGGCATCGCGGTCGGCTTGCTTCTTAATGGCAGGATTGCACTTGATACGTGTGCCCAACGTGCGATAGTCACTGAGCGTGAAGAGGAGATGGGCAACGCATGCTTCGGCGGTGATATGCTTCTCGGAAAGTGAATAGTCATTGAACAGTTGCAGTTCCTTGGCTGTGGACACATGCAGAATATGCAGCCGTGCACCGGCAATCCTTGCCAGCCGTACTGCCAGTTCAGAGGATGCATAGCATGCTGCCGAAGAGCGGATGTAGGGATGCTTGCCTATGGGAATATCATTCTCTCCGGCAAACATTTCCTTATACTTGGCAATATTGTTCTTGATGGTTTCCTGGTCTTCGCAGTGGGCGGCAATCAGCATGTCTGTACCGTTGAAGATGTTCAGCAGGCTGTTCATCTTGTCTACCAGCATGTTTCCGGTACTGGAACCCATGAATAGCTTGATGCCGCAGACGCGGTGCTTGTCCAGCTTGCCGAATTCGCTGTAATTGTCGTTTGTAGCACCGAAATAGCAGGAATGGTTTACGATACACTTCTCGTTCAGTAAATCAAGTTTGGCGTTCAAGGCATCCAGCGTAGTGGTCACCGGATTTGTATTGGGCATATCCATGATGGAGGTTACACCACCTGCGGCAGCCGCACGGCTTTCGGTGAGGATGTCCGCTTTGTGGGTCAGCCCGGGATCGCGAAAATGTACATGGTCGTCGATGATGCCAGGCAACAGATAGCATCCGGTGGCATCTATGGTCTCGTCACAAGGGGCGGAGAGAGGTTTCCAGTTGGTCAGTACCTCTGCAATGCGCCCGTCTTCTATCACTACGGAACCTTTCACGGATTGTCCTTCGTTGACAATCGTAGCGTTATGTATCAATGTTCTTTTCATATCTTCCTAATATTTATAGTAAACCCCTATCACTCTATCACCTATCACTTCATCTCCTTATCTACGGTAGGATATTTATGGAACCAACTGTTCCATTTCAACCGAATCACTCCGAATACGGCTTCACCAAAAATACTGCTGTTCATTTTGGAGGTGCCCAGTTCGCGATTGATGAAGATGACAGGCACTTCCTTTACCTTGAAGCCGCATTTGTAGGCGGTGAATTTCATTTCTATCTGGAAGGCGTATCCTTTGAAGCGGATGCCGTCCAGATTGATAGTCTCCAATACCCGGCGGCGGTAACATACAAATCCGGCTGTAGTATCGTGGATGGGCAGCCCGGTGATGAAGCGTACATACTTGGAGGCAAAATAAGACATCAGTACACGTCCCATGGGCCAGTTCACTACGTTCACACCACTCACATAACGTGAACCGATGGCTACATCGGCACCCTCTTCGGAGCAGGCGCGGTAGAGTCGCGGCAAGTCTTGGGGATTGTGGCTGAAGTCGGCATCCATTTCGAATACATACTCATAACCTCGTTGCAATGCCCACTTAAAGCCGGCTATGTAGGCTGTACCCAGTCCTAACTTTCCTTTGCGCTCCACCATGAAGAGGCGTTCGGGAAACTCCTGCTGCAAGGTCTTTACAATGGCAGCTGTTCCGTCGGGCGAACCGTCTTCAATGACAAGGATGTGAAAACCATGTTTCAGAGCAAAAACGGCACGGATGATATTTTCTATATTCTCCCGTTCATTGTAGGTGGGGATGATGACAATGCTGTCTGATGTTTGCATACTTATAGGTAATGGGGGTTATAACTGGGAACAAATGTAATACATTTCTTTTTTATCTGGCAGCATTTTCACACAAATCTTGATTTTGCAAAGTTCTGGCGCCACGACTCTTTCATTTATGTAGCTCCTTCTAACTCCTGACTATAAGGAATGCAGGTTAAATCAAAGAACCATATGCTTGACTTTGAACTTTAGCCTCAATCTTTAGCTATTCCCGTTTCAATCATTAACAGAAAACATTCAAACTATTAAAGAAAAACTTTCGAAGTATAAAGGATAAAGTGGGTAGATATAGGGAGAAAAAGTGCTCTTCAGTCTTGGTCTGTCTATCCCAAGCCTTGGGATAGACAGACCAACCCCTGGGATACATGTCCGCAGGCTGGGGATAAACTTTGTGTAACATAACTCCTGAATAGGGATTGTGCAGGCTGTGTTATTCATAATTGGAGGAAAAGAAGTTTCATTGCCTTCCCCGATAAATAGGGCGATACAGAAAAAAGGTGAAGGATGTGCAGGCTGACAGCAGAAAGATTATTTCAGAGAACATAGTTGCCGACAGGTCAAAGCTAAAGATTATTTGTGTATTTTTGCACCGAATTTATTTCGGTAGGATACCTTATGAGAGGCAATACCGGGGGAAAAAGCGCAAAGCAATGAATATAACTGAACTGCAACAATCTTATGCTTCCCATCCCAATGTAGAGGGGGTGTGCAGGCTTCTGAAAGATAACTCTGTCCGTCACCTATATTGCGGAGGTTTATATGCCTCTGCCGCTTCTTTGTTTTCGTCTGTATTGGTTCAGCGGGCTACTTGTCCGCTCGTTTTCATTCTGGGCGATATGGAGGAAGCCGGTTATTTCTATCATGATTTGACGCAGATATTGGGGACAGAGCAGGTATTGTTTTTTCCTTCTTCGTTCCGCCGCGCCATCAAGTACGGGCAGAAGGATGCGGCAAACGAAATACTCCGTACAGAAGTGCTGAGTCGCCTGCAAAAAGGAGAAGAGGGGCTTTGCGTGGTGACCTATCCGGATGCGCTGGCCGAAAAGGTGGTCTCTCGTAAGGAACTGGGAGAGAATACACTGAAACTGCATGCAGGCGAGAGGGTGGATATGAACTTCGTGACGGACGTATTGCGCAGCTACGGTTTCGAATATGTGGACTACGTCTACGAGCCGGGGCAGTATGCCGTTCGTGGCAGTATTATCGACGTCTTTTCCTTCTCTTCCGAATATCCCTTCCGTATAGACTTTTTCGGCGATGAGGTGGAAAGCGTCCGTACCTTCGAGGTGGAAACACAGCTCTCGAAGGAGAAGAAAGAAAGCATCGTGATAGTTCCCGACTTGAGCCATAGCCTGGAAAAAAAGGGAAGCGGCGGCATGGTGTCGTTCCTCGATTTCCTTCCGTCGGACAGCTTGCTTGCCATGCGCGATTTTCTCTGGCTACGCGAACGCATCCAGACCGTGCACGACGAATCGCTCACCCCACAGGCCATCGCCGCCCGTGAGTCGGAGGAGAATGGAGCCATCACGCTGGAAGGCAAGCTGATTGATGGTGGCGAGTTCACCCTGCGCGCCCTCGATTTCCGCCGGATGGAGTTCGGTAACAAGCCCACCGGAACGCCGGATGCTACCGTCTCGTTCCATACTACGGTACAGCCTATCTTCCATAAAAACTTCGACATGGTGGCAGAGAGTTTCCGCGAATACCTCTCCCGTCACTACACCATCTACATATGCAGCGACAGCCTGAAACAGACTGACCGCATCCGTGCCATCTTTGAGGACCGTGGAGACAACATATCCTTTACCGCCGTGGAACGGACGCTGCACGAAGGCTTTGCCGACGACACTTTGCGTATCTGCGTCTTTACCGACCATCAGCTGTTCGACCGCTTTCACAAGTATAACTTGAAGAGCGACAAGGCACGCAGCGGCAAGGTGGCCTTGAGCCTGAAGGAGCTGAACCAATTCACCCCCGGCGACTATGTGGTGCATACCGACCACGGTGTGGGGCGTTTTGCCGGACTGGTACGTATCCCCAACGGTGACACCACGCAGGAGGTGATGAAGATTGTCTATCAGAACGAAGATGTGGTGTTTGTCTCCATCCACTCTCTGCACAAGGTTTCCAAGTACAAGGGAAAGGAGGGTGAAGCGCCCCGCCTCAACAAGCTCGGCACCGGAGCCTGGGAGAAGCTGAAAGACCGCACCAAGACGAAGATAAAGGATATTGCCCGCGACTTGATAAAACTCTACTCGCAACGCCGCGAGGAGAAGGGGTTCCAATACAGTCCCGACAGCTTCCTGCAACGGGAGTTGGAAGCCTCCTTCATCTATGAGGATACCCCCGACCAAAGCAAGGCTACTTCCGACGTGAAGGTCGACATGGAGAGTGCCCGTCCGATGGACCGCCTGGTGTGCGGTGACGTGGGCTTCGGCAAGACGGAGGTGGCTGTTCGTGCCGCTTTCAAGGCTGTGGCGGACAATAAGCAGGTGGCTGTACTGGTGCCCACTACCGTACTTGCCTATCAGCATTTCCAGACCTTCAAGGAGCGCTTGAAAGGCTTGCCTTGCCGGGTGGAGTATCTGAGTCGTGCCCGCACCGCTGCTCAGGCAAAGGCTGTAGTGAAAGGGCTTGCCGAAGGGGAAGTGAATATTCTTATCGGTACCCACCGTATCCTGGGAAAAGACGTTAAGTTCAAAGACCTTGGTTTGTTGATTATTGATGAGGAGCAGAAGTTCGGCGTCTCCGTCAAGGAGAAACTCCGCCAATTGAAGGTGAATGTGGATACGCTGACCATGACGGCTACACCCATTCCCCGTACCTTGCAGTTTTCGCTGATGGGTGCGCGCGACTTGAGCGTCATCCAGACACCGCCGCCTAACCGCTATCCCATCCAGACGGAAGTGCACACCTTCAACGAGGAAATCATTGCCGACGCCGTCAATTTTGAGATGAGCCGTAACGGGCAGGTATTCTTCGTGAATAACCGTATTTCCAATCTGTTTGAGTTGAAGGCCATGATAGAGCGGCACATTCCCGACTGCCGTGTCTGTATCGGACACGGACAGATGGAGCCTGCCGAACTGGAGAAGATAATCTTTGATTTCGTCAATTACGATTACGACGTGCTGCTTGCCACTACCATCATCGAAAGTGGCATCGACATACCCAATGCCAATACCATTATCATCAACCAGGCGCAGAACTTCGGCCTCAGTGACTTGCACCAGATGCGCGGACGTGTGGGGCGGAGCAATAAAAAAGCTTTCTGTTACCTGCTGGCACCGCCTTTGTCCTCCCTTACTCCCGAAGCAAAACGACGCCTGCAAGCCATCGAGAACTTCTCCGACCTGGGCAGTGGCATCCACATTGCCATGCAGGACCTTGACATCCGTGGCGCAGGCAATATGCTCGGTGCCGAACAGAGTGGTTTCATTGCCGACCTAGGCTACGAGACGTATCAAAAGATTCTCTCCGAAGCTGTGCACGAACTGAAGACCGACGAGTTTGCCGACCTTTATGCCGAAGAACTGAAAGCAGACGGAGGCGTCATCAGTGGCGAGCAGTTTGTGGACGAATGCCAGGTGGAAAGCGACCTCGAACTTCTGTTGCCTGCCGATTACGTGACTGGCAGCAGCGAGCGTATGTTGCTCTATCGCGAGTTGGACGGATTGACACTCGACAAGGATGTGGATGCTTTCCGTTCCCGCCTCGAAGACCGCTTCGGCCCGATTCCTCCCGAAACGGAAGAACTGCTGCGCATCGTTCCCTTGCGACGCCTGGCTGCCCGCCTCGGCGTGGAGAAAGTCTTTCTGAAAGGTGGGCGCATGTCCCTGTTCTTCGTCTCCAATCCGGACAGCCCGTACTATCAGAGCCAGGCTTTCGGTAAGGTCATTGCCTACATGATGAAGTACACCCGGCGTTGTGACCTGCGCGAACAGAACAACAAACGGAGTATGTTGGTGAAGGATGTCAAGACGGTAGAAGAAGCTGTCTGTGTGTTGCAGGAGGTAGTGGCAATGCAGGTGGAAGAGTAAACTGTTGCCACTCCTGCCACTAACGTCCGAACTGCAAGGCGAATCCCAAATTGAAGAAAGTGATGTTGTTTTTGAACCAGCTATGGTCTACTCCGTCATCATACCCGTCTGTGTTATAAAGTCGTGCATCGGGGTTGGCAAACCAGTCTGCTGTCAGGAAATCACAGCGAATCATGCCCGAGAGTTTACGGCTGATGCGGAACTCATAGCCTGCTGCGAAAGTTATTCCACAATATCCTTTATGGAAAAGGTGTCCGTTCCGTTCACCGCGTTTATATGTCCGTTCCTGATAGTTCATATACCCGATGCCGAACGAGAGGAACAGTCCTTGATTCCCGTTGCTCCACAAGGGCCGGTATGTGATGTTGGGGCGTATGCAGTGCAGATGTGCCTTATCCGGCAGGCGTGCCATGCGTAGATAGTCATATTGAAGTCCTGCGGCAAATAGGGGCGTGATGTAGTAGCGGCCTTCTGTCATCAGGTCATATCCCACCCGGTTGCCATTCTTGCTGAAGAAGTCGTTACGGTTTCCCTCTACATGAGGTAAGGATACACCGCCACCGAAGATGATACTGTAATTTTGCGGCAGGCATTCGCTTTGTGCCAGCAGACCTGTCGCTCCAATGGGGAGTAGGGATAGGCAGAGGAGGAGGAATCGTTTCATGCAGTTGCTGTGAGTTTCTTGGAAATATCGTATTTTTATCGTTTCCCGTATAGCTTGTCTATCAAATCCGTCCGTCCTATCCGGCGCAGTTCGTTTATGATGTTCCTGCGCTCTTCGGGTTTGTACCAGAAGAAGAATTGGCGTTGAGCCAGTTTCTCGCGCTGCGTTTTGGCACTGAATACCGGTTCCAGCGTATAAGGATGGAAGCCCGTGTACCATGCTTCGGTGGCAACGGTCATGGGAGTAGGGGTAAAGTCTTGCACTTGTTCCAGATGGAAGTCCAGTCGCTTGGTGATGACGGCAAGTTCTGCCATATCTTCCTCCTTGCATCCGGGATGGCTGCTGATGAAATAAGGAATAAGCTGCTGGCGTAGTCCTTCTTCATGGTTAATCCTGTCGAATATCTTCTTGAACTCACCGAACTGGCTGAACGGAGGCTTGCGCATGATGTTGAGCACGCGGTCTGACGTATGCTCCGGTGCTACCTTCAGGCGACCGCTGACATGGCGGGCAATGAGCTCGCGGGTATATTCCTGCGTACTTTTGTTAGTGTTCGGGTCCTTGCTCTGGTGCAGCAGCAGGTCATAGCGTACACCGCTGCCAATGAAGGACTTCTTGATGCCGGGCAGGGCATCTACGGCATGATAGATGTCGAGCAGCGGACGGTGGTCCGTATTCAGGTTGGGGCATACCTTGGGGTAGATGCACGACGGGCGTTTGCATTTCCTGCAGACGGCCTCATCCCGTCCCTTCATGCGGTACATATTGGCCGACGGGCCTCCCAAATCGCTCAAATAACCCTTGAAGTCTGGCAGCTCCGTGATGGCTTTCACCTCTTTCAGAATGCTCTCCTTGCTGCGGCTTACGATGAATTTGCCCTGGTGTGCGGAGATGGTGCAGAAGGCACATCCTCCGAAACATCCGCGATGCAGGTTGACGGAGAACTTTATCATGTCGTATGCCGGAATACGTTTTCCCTTGTATTTGGGATGGGGCAGGCGCGTGTATGGCAAGTCGAAAGAACGGTCGAGTTCAGCTTCCGTCAAAGGGGGATAGGGAGGATTGACTACTACCGTCAGCTTGCCGCTCTTTTGCAAGATGCGGGATGCTGTATATTTGTTGCTTTCCTCCTCGATATGACGGAAGTTGGCAGCTTCTTTCTTTTTATCTTTCAGACATTCTTCATGGGAAAAGAGGGTGATATCCCCTTCTTGTACCACTACTTCCTTGTCAAGGTAAACCATTTGGGGAATATCGGCGATGAGCTTTTTGAAGCTTGGGGCGTCCATCTGTGTCTGTTGGCGTTTCAGCCTTTCCGCAAGTTCCACCACCGGTTTCTCTCCCATACCGTAGATGAGTGAGTCGGCTCCGCTGTCGAGGAGGATGCTGGGGCGTACACGGTCCTGCCAATAGTCATAGTGCGTCAGGCGGCGCATGCTTGCCTCGATGCCGCCCAGTACGACGGGGACATCGGGGAATAGCTTCTTTAATATCTGGGTATATACAATGGAAGGGTACTCCGGACGCATATCCGGACGTGCATCCGGGGTATAGGCGTCATCACTGCGCAAGCGTTTGTTGGCAGTATATTTGTTGACCATCGAATCCATACAGCCGGGACTGATGCCGAAGAACAGACGGGGACGTCCCAGTTTTTTGAAGTCGCGCAAGTCGTCGCGCCAGTTGGGTTGGGGGATGATGGCTACGCGCAATCCTTCTGCTTCGAGGATGCGGCCTATGACGGCGGCTCCAAAAGAAGGGTGATCCACGTAGGCGTCACCGCTGAAAAGTATTACATCCAATTCGTCCCAACCACGCAGTTCCACTTCTTTCTTGGTAGTAGGAAGCCAGTCTGTAAGGCGATATTCTTTCATTTGCACATTAAAAACTGTAATGTCATCCGTTCTCCGTCGTAAATCTCACGGAAGCCTATCTGCTGCTCGGAAAGATACTCTTTCATGTCATTGAAGGCAGCAGCGTCGTCCATGATGATTTCCAGCTTCTCGCCTTTTCCGGCCTCGCACATGGCTTTGATGGCAGGGATTAAAGGGCTGTAATGCTGTTGTCCGCAGGTGTCGATGGTTTTCATTTATTCTTCTTCTATGGTGTCTTGTTGGGAAAGCCATTGCAGATAGAGCTTGATGAGCTGTTGTAGTCCGAAGGCCTTCATGTTGTTGTGATAGATAACGTCGATACAGAGGTCGAGCAGGTCTTTGCTGTCTTCCTCTTGCGCGGCGATGAGGGAGCGGATGTTCAGTTTCAACTTGTCGAGCACGGTTTCGTCCACAATACCGTTGCTGTCGATGAGATGGCGGAAGAGGCCGTATTTCTCGATGGTGGCAAGATTCTCTTCAGAAACTTCTAAACTACGGGTTCCGCTGGGGTTGGCTTGTATAGTGTACATGATGTTTAATGTTTAGTGGTTAATGTTTAATGATTAATGGAAGCAAAGATAGTTTTTTCACTACAGATTACACAGATTTTCACAGATTATTTATAGGGATTGCTATTTTGTCTGTGTTAATCTGTGTAATCTGTGGTGAGAAAGCGGAGTATGGATGCCATAATTACATTTCTGGATGTTTCTTCCCGGATGCTTTCAAAAGGGAATCCCATGACAAAAGTGCGATAATCACTGCCTTGATAGGCTACGGCGGCGGGTGTGTTGCCGATGGCATAGGTCATGACTGGAAAAGCGGGAGACATGGGCAGGATGCAATCAGGGGAAGTGACCGGATAGCTTTGCTCATTCGGCAGGCGGGGAAGGGTGAAGGTATGCCCCAGTCCCCGGACAGCGATTTTGTCCCCGTCTGTTTTCAGAGAGTTGCCATGCCGGTACTTCAAGATATTCTGAATAAATTCTTTATTGCCCTGCGAGCTGTCCATATCGCTGCCTACATAGGCACCGCTGACCAGGAGATGACCTCCCGACTGGCAATAGGAAGTCAGTATGCGCTGCATGGGCGAGGAGAATGTTTTGTAGTAGGTATTGCGTGCCGGATTGCTGGAATTGTCTTCTTTCTCAAGTCCGAGGATATAGTCCACTATCGGATAATCCTCTAATGAGAGGATGCCCTTTTCCACAGCCTCGTCGCTGCATGAGACGAAGCTGTAATTTCCGGCTGCCTGGATGGCTTTGCCATGTACGAAGGGGTAATCGAAAGTGTTTCCGATGATTTTCATGCCTTCGTATTCGTCACTGCTCTCTCCCAGACGTCGTCCTGCTTCCTTCCGGCTAAAATTCTGCTGGGCGCCGCAGAGGGAGATGTCATAGAGATAGGGTACGCCGGGATCTTGTGACAAGTCGAAGCCTGCCGCATCGGGGGTGTCTATAACGGCAGGCCCGCTGATGCGGTCGAATCCGTTGACGATAAGTATCTGTCCTTTTTCACGCTTTGCCTTGTAGGCGGCAAGAATTTCCGAAGGGAAGCTTTCGCCACCCCGGTTTACGGCGGTTACTTTAAAGGAATAGACGATGCCCGGTTCTATTTTTACGGTGTGGGATGAGGAGCTGACGCGTACGCCATTGTCAAATCCTCCACGACCGATACGTGTATATACAATGTATTCACGTGGTTTGGCAGTCGGCTCCAACGGGTCTTCCTCTCCTTGCCAGGAAAGCTCTAAAGTATTCTTCTTTTGACCGAAGCGGATGGCAAAGTGGCTGACGGGAAGGGGTTGGACAACGTAGTCTCTGCCGTGCTGGCTGCATATGTATTGCAGAATGGCTTTATAGAGCGCACGCCCGACGGTGAACTTGAAGTTAGGGTCATGTCCCAAGCGCATATCTGCGAAGTTCTGGTGCGACAACAGTTCTACGATGGTGGAAGGGACGGCGGGCAGGCGTGTTTCACTGTAGTTGCGGTTCCATAGGCTGCGGCGTGTCCAGTCTACGTTGAAGGTAGAGCGGATATCACGCTGCAACTGCGTTAGCAGAATGTCCGAAAGGTCACGGGAGGCATGGCGGTCTGTACCGGCATGCAGTCGGCCGTTGTTGAAGTTGGTGGTATAAATGCCGAGAGTGCCTATAATCTCATCTTCCTTACTGAAACCGGCATCGCTATGCAGGGCCATACTCATTTCAAAGGGGATGCCCAAACCTTCTTCCGTCGGGTTGAATAGTGATTTTCCTGCAAGGTAATTCACTGTACGGGAACGTACGTTGATGTCGTCGTTCATATCATTCTTTCCCTCATAGCCTCCATAGACGGGATAGGGCATGCCTGCCCATTGGGCAAAGTAGCGTGCGCCTTCCAGGTATCTGGGCAAGCCGCTGGTTTGTCCTCCGCGGGCAATGTTGCCCATGCCTCCTCCAAAGCGGACGGCATCGGCACAGACCACGCCTTTCTCTTTGCTTTCGTTGCTCAATACCACCATGCCATAGTCATTCCGGCCTTTGTCGAAAGTGAATGTGCCGAGGTACACCCATGTGCCGCCTCCTATTTGCTGGTTCACCTTGAACTCCGTGACGCCTCCATTGTGAAATACAAGATATTTGGCATCGCTTACGCTGCCCGGCAGTGTTTGGTAAGATACGTATACAGCATATTCTCCCGTTTCCGGAATATCGGGTACCCATTCGGCAAAAGCCTTGTCTTTCTTCTTTTCAGTTTTGGCAAAGCGTGCCGTGCCGGAGAGGAAAGGGTTTTCATTGTCCTGATAGATTCGTTTCCGTTGGGCAAATCCGGGTCGGAAGGTCTGTTCCCAACGTGCTTTCCGGCTTTTCACGTCCAGATAAAGGGAACCTTGTCCTCCATGTCCGCTCAGGCTACCGTCATTGTCTACGATGACTTCCTGCTTCTGCGTGTCCCTTTCGCGGGGAGTGAATACATTGGCTCCTGCATTCTCTAGCATGGGCAGGAGGTAGGGCAGGATGAAGGATTGGGTGAACTGGTCTTCTGTAGTGCAGAACAGCCTCGGGCGTTGCCATCCCCATTTGTCCTTGTCATTGATATAATATTTCCCGTGGCTTTGCCAAAGGGCGATGTGGCGTCCTTCCAGTCCGCGGGTGATGTCGTAGGGGCGCGAGGTACGGGTTACCCAGGGGGTACCTTTGTATTCCAGGTGGCTGAACAGACGTGCCTTGTCTTTCTTCCCTTTCCGGTAGAGGTTGGGGATAAGCTCTTCGATGCTCTTCCCGTCAGCAAAGACGGTGAGGTCGAAATAGTTCACCGGTCCTGGCAGGATTTGTCCCAGATGGCGGTAAATGGCATCAACGGTTTCAGGCCGTAGAGGCTGGTAGGCAAAGCGCTCGTTTGTATAGACAAGCAATTTCTTCTTCCGGAAGTCAATGCGGAAACTATCCAGCTTGCAGGTACCGATGTTGGCCGTATGGGTGGTGTATTCCCTAAAGAATGTCTGGAGGCGTTCTTCCACATTCTGCTCTAGTTCTTGTGCCGGAAGGAGGAATCCACACAAGAGCCATATGCCGGTTAGGATAAGTTTTTTCATACTGATGAAATATTGAAGTTGCCAATATCTGCTTTTACCAGACGGTGGTGCGTGCAAAAGTACATAAAAGAAAGCTTCACTGATGAGCGGGTTACTTTCTTTTTATTATTTTGCAGACATATAAGTAAGTCTTAAGAATTAAAAAGCATTAATCGGCAATCTTTTTCAGTTCTGTCAGTTCCGTAACTTTGTCCGGATAGAGGATGGCGTTGTGCGCAGCCATTTGAGCTGCTTTCTTATGGATTGGGTCTATTCCTTCGGGAGAATATGGGTTTTCTGTTACATTCCGATGGGTCAATGCCTCAAACCATGTGCAGGCAGCTGTATATCTGCCTATGGTTAAGTCAAGGTGGTATCCGTCCCTATTCATATGGTCGCCGATAAAGGAGGTACGTGCATTTTGTATGGCGGTTCCCGAAGGGATAATTTTCTTGATACCCACCAGGTTGGCGGCTTTCTTTACTGCATCCACAATGCTGGTGTACATTTTCATTTGGTTCTGGTCATAGTTTTTGAATCCGGTGTGGTTGGCATTGGTAGCATAAGCCCATGTCTGGTGCATCATTAATACGGTTTCCTTTCCAATTCGTTCCCTAATATAGTTAACCAATTCAGGTAGGGAAGCTTTGTAGCTGTCATAGATACCAGACAAAGGGCTGGCCTGCTGAACACTGATATAGTCCCATTTCTCATCGGCCAGTGCTTTCTCAATAGTCATTGACCGGGTTTCTGTTTTTTCCCCGTCTTTCTCTACTTTGCGATAGGCATAGGCCGGAGCGTTGTTGCGTATGTTTTGTACGTGCCGTTCCAGTGAACATCCTCCGATAAACATATTGCCGATAATCATGGTGATACCTTCAGCTTCTCCCAGTTCGTGCAAATATTGCTCTACTGCATCTTGTGAAAAGCTGTTGCCTATTGCCAATACTTTGATGGTGTCGTTATTGGCATGGCATCCATTTGCAAACAATGTAAATGGTGTGAGTAGGAATAAAATGACAAGGATGTTGATAGCATACTTTTTCATAATGGGGTTTGTTTTTAAGTTTTGTCGTTTCGATAAATAAGTAACAAAATTATTTGATTGTTTTTATATCTGCAAATATTCTTTGGGAATATAAGAAGGCTGAGACATGAAAAAATGAGATGCATTGCCGGAGCAATACATCTCATCCTATTGTTAATATTTTATCCGTTTATAGCGGAATGTATTCCACAAAGGCTTCCATCGCCTCATAGGAAGCAAGTCCGAGGCTGTCATACAAGGCAGCTGTTCCGCGGTTACGGTCCTCGCTGCGTTGCCAGAACAGACGTTCGTCATTGCCCAGGAACGGTGCGCTTTCCATCTGCGATTGATGCTTCAGGATAGAGTTACGCTTGGCACGCAGTTCTTCCGGGCTGATGGGCACAGCCATCTCGATGTTTTCGATTTCCCATTCGGCCCATGCACCGCGGTACATCCAGATGCGGCATTCCTTCAACCATTTGGCACCTTCTTCTTTTTCCAAGTCAATGGCGGCAAATACGGCGTCCGTACAAACACGGTGTGTGCCGTGCGGGTCGGCCAGGTCGCCGGCAACGAAAATCTGATGGGGTTTCACTTCACGCAATAGGTTGCGTACAATTTCCACGTCTGCTTCGCTGATAGGATTCTTCTGTATCTTGCCCGTTTCGTAGAATGGCAGGTCAAGGAAATGACAGTGATCCAGAGGGATATTATTGTATGTACATGCAGTGCGTGCCTCGCCACGGCGAATCAGTCCCTTGATGGTCAAGATGTCGCGTGTATCCATGTCACCGTCTTTCTTCTCCTTCAAGTATTTACGGATTTCAGTATATTTGTCATTGATGACCTGGTCTTCGCTGTTGTTGAAGATTTGGTTGAACCCGTTGATGAAGTGCAGGAAGCGGATAACTTCTTCATCGCCTACGGCAATGTTACCGGAAGTTTCGTAAGCCACATGCACGTCATGTTTCTGCTCTACCAGACGACGGATGGTGCCTCCCATGGAGATAACGTCATCATCGGGATGCGGAGAAAATACGACCACACGTTTTGGATAGGGCTTTGCACGCTCAGGACGATAGGTGTCGTCAGCATTCGGCTTGCCGCCCGGCCATCCGGTGATGGTATGTTGCAGGTCATTGAATATCTTAATGTTCACGTTATAGGCTGAGCCGAACAATGCCAGCAGTTCGCTCAGACCGTTTTCGTTGTAGTCCTTGTTGGTCAGTTTCAGAATGGGTTTTCCGGTGAGTTGGCACAACCAGACGATGGCACTGCGGATGAGCTTGTCGTTCCATTCGCAGGAGGTTACCAGCCAGGGGCGTTGGATACGCGTCAAATTGGCGGCGGCAGACAAGTCGATAGCTACATGTGCATTGTTGTGAGTCTGCAGATAAGATGCAGGGATAGTATCTGTTACCGGACCTTCAACGCATTCTTTCACCTTTTGCGCTTTCTCCTCACCCCATGCCAGCAGATATATTTTCTTTGCCGAGAGGATGGTGGCTACTCCCATGGTGATGGAGCTGATGGGGGTATTTTCAATGCTACCGAACATCTTGGAAGCTTCATTGCGGGAGTCGTTGTCCAGCAATATCAGACGAGTGGTAGAGTTCAGGCGTGAACCCGGTTCATTGAAACCTATATTACCTACACGGCCAATGCCCAGCAAAGCGATGTCTAAGCCACCGAAACTTTCAATGCGCTGCTCGTAAAGACGGCAATATTCAAAGATGGCGTCTTTGGCGATGGTGCTGTCGGGGGTGAAAACATTCTGTTTGTCAATGTCCACATGGTCTATCAGCATTTCCTTCAATGCGTTGAAGTTGCTGTTGATGGCATTGGGAGCTAATGGATAATATTCGTAGAGGTTGAATATGACTACGTTGCGGAAACTTAATCCCTCTTCCTGGTGCATACGTACCAAGTCTGCATATACATTGCGCGGAGAGTTACCGCCTGCCAGTGCCAAGACACAGAAACGTCCCGCCTTTTGCTTGTCACGGATTAACTGTGCAATGTCAAGGGCAATCTGGTTGGCGCCTTCTTCCGCAGACTCATAAATATCTGTCGGGATTTTTTCCAGTCGGGTCAATACCGACCGTTCAAATGCATTCTCAGGTCTATAGTACCTGGGGGAGACTCTGTTGAGAGTGATTTGAGAGCTTAGATTGGTTTTCATAAAATTTATTATTAATAAATGATTAAGTATTGAACTGTTCTTTCAATCAACAAATATACGAAAAACAATGTTCATCCGCATATTGCTGAAGATTAATTAAGAAATACTGGTCGTCCCATATCTCATATGGGTTTTGACGGTTGTACGGAAAGTGTCTTCGGTCATTCCATAAAGTCACGGCCAACCGCCACCGTGAGTATGGATTTTACGTTGGGTCAACATAGGATTTAGGGGTTAGAATTATTAAATTAATCATGTTGTCGCTTTGACATTGTTTCGAAGGACAAAAATAGGTACTTTTTGGAGAAGATGTACTCCTTCTTTTGGGTATTTTCATTAAATACTCTAAAAAAGAGGATTTGGTGCATTTTGTATAATGTCTCGTTCGTTTGGGGTATAAGTGAGGATAATCATATAAAAATAGACCATTCATCGCACTTTTTGTCGTTTGGGTTTGTTATATTTGTGTGTGTTTATAAACTCTAAAATATCAATGTATGAAAAGCTGGAAAGTAGAAGCAGCCATCATAGCCGTGGGGCTGCTTTTGTTGGGAATCATGGTAAAAGGCGGTATCAACAATTTTGTGAATAAGGACCGTGTGGTCAGTGTGAAAGGGCTGGCCGAAATGGAAGTGCCTGCCGACAAGGTAGTCTGGCCTCTTGTCTACAAAGACATAGGTAATGACCCTGCACTGCTTTATGCCAATATGGAGAAGAAAAACGCTGCCGTCGTGAGTTTCCTTGAAAACAACGGTATTGAGAAGGAGGAAATCAGTATTGCACCGCCCGAAGTGATTGATATGCAGGCCGAACGTTACGTTGACCGCAACGTGGCCTATCGTTATAATGCCACGTCTGTCATCACTGTCACTTCCAAGAATGTGGATAGGGTGCGTAAGCTCATGTCGGGGCAGGCTGAACTCTTGAAGCAGGGTATTGCCATCACGGGAGGGGATTATAAATATAATGTGTCTTATGAATTCACCGGTCTCAACGAAGTGAAGCCCAGAATGATAGAGGAGGCCACGAAGAACGCTCGTGCTGCAGCCGAGAAGTTTGCCAAGGATTCGGACAGTGAACTGGGGAAAATCCGCAATGCCTCGCAAGGGCAGTTCTCCATAAGTGACCGCGATGCCTATACTCCTTATATAAAAAGCGTACGTGTAGTGACTACTGTGAACTATTATTTGAAGAAATAACGAACTCGTCCGCATCTTTCCAAGCGGGAAACTTTAGCCTGAACTCCTGCAGGGAGGAAAGGTTGAGGGAGGCGGTGGCAATCGCCTCTTCGTTGTCGGGCACAGTGGCAAGCACTTCCCCCTTCGGAGAGTAGACCACACTGCCTCCGCTGTGTGGAATGTCTCTGCCGTCCTTGCCGATACGGTTGACACCGCAGACATAACTGATGTTTTCCAGCGCGCGCGCTTGCAGCAGGATGTCCCAGACTTTCCGGCGGGGAATGGGCCAGTTGGCGACGTAAATCAGGAGGTCGTATTCATTGCTCGTATTGCGGCTCCAGACCGGGAAACGAAGGTCATAGCATACAAGCAGCAGTATGTTCCAGCCGCGATATCGGATGATGGGACGCCGGTTACCGGAGGTGAAATGTTCTGTCTCGTGCCCCATCCGGAAGAGGTGGCGTTTGTCGTAATAGTAAGTATTGCCTTCGGGCGTAAGGAAGAATGCGCGGTTGTAGTAGGATGGCTTTCTGCCTTCCGAGGCTGTTTCGCAGGCAATATAGCTGCCGGCAAGAGCAAGCCGGTACTCTTCGGACCATTGGCGCAGTGTTGCGATGGTTTCTCCCGTTGTGGGTTCGGCCAAGCTGGCGGTGTCCATACTGAAGCCGGTGGAGAATGTTTCCGGTAAAACAACAATCTCCGTTGTTCCACGAAGAGTTTCTAACTTCTCGCGGAGACGACGGAGATTTTCTTGTTTATTTTCCCAGACGATGTCTGTTTGCAAGATGCTTATTCGCATGGCATTAATGCTTAATACCTGATTAGATATTTCCTAAATCAAAATTTTCGGGATTTTTTCCTTTAAAGTTCTTGAAGTACAGTTTTATCTCGCGCATATCCTTTTCGATGTCTCCGGTAGGCATGACAGCCTTGGTAGAGGAGATGGTCTTGGAAGGATAATCAATCCCGATAAGCATGATGGGCACTTGTGCTTTAAGTGCTATGTAATAAAAACCTTTCTTCCAGTTGGGATTGGCTTTACGGGTTCCTTCCGGTGTAATAGCCAGGTGGAAATGCTTGCTGTTTGCAAACTTTTCGGTCATTTGGTCCACTAAGGAAGATTTACGTCCCCGGTTCACCGGAATGCCGCCAACGGCTTTGAATATCAGTCCCAGAGGAAAAAAGAACCATTCCTTTTTCATCATGAAACTGGTCTTGCGACCGATGGCACCATAAAACAATTTACCGATAAATAAGTCCCAATTGGAAGTATGGGGTGCCGCACAAATTACACATTTGTCGTAGTCGGGCACCGTCACGTTTGTCTTCCAGCCCAGCAGGCGATAATAAATGAAGCTATAAAAGGCTTTCTTCATCTTATTTCAGTTTGCCCATTGCGTCAATAATTTCGTCTACTTTTGCATTGAAGTCAGCACGAAGTTTTTTGTAGAAACCTTTTACATTTCCTGGCTCGGTGTGGCTGATGCGGCTTATGAATTCATCTTGCATTTTCAGAATTTCAGCCATCAGTTCATCGGCTTTTTGTTTGTCTGTTCCAGGCACATATAAGCTGTTTACAAGACACTCTGTGAACAATTCACCTGCAATATAGTTTATATTCTTCTTTAGTTCTTTTCTACTTGCCATAATCTTTACGTTTAAAATGAATAATCTGAATTATTTTCGGTAAAGATAATGTTTTTCTTTGTTAGTGTAGAGCAAAAAAGGGTTTTTATGTGTTTTTAATTTAGTAGTTTTGTGGAATTATTCCACAAACTGTGGACACATTCCACAGGGAAAAATGGAGGATGCCACCATGAATAAAGAACTGCCGTCTGCTTTTCTGCTTGATATATAGTTTGTTAGACGTAATGGATGAGATGGTGATAGATTGGCATCGGATTTGCTTTAATAGAAAGAAACAGGGTTAAATTTAATATACAAACAAGCATGAGACAGTTTTTTACGAAAAAAGAATTGAAACTAAAGAAGAAGAGGTTGCTGATGATGGTTGCCTGCATGGCGGTATTGTTGGCAGGTTACGTTATTCTGACTTGGCCTAAGAAGGTGGAATCGGAAGCTCCTACCGTGATTGTGGAATCTGCGGAAAAAGGAGATGTGGAGATATATGGCGAGTACGTGGGACGTATTCGCGCTCAGCAGTTTGTAGAGGTACGTGCGCGTGTGGAAGGGTATTTGGAGAATATGCTTTTCGCAGAAGGAACATATGTCACCAAGAACCAGGTACTTTTTGTGATAAACCAGGACCAGTATAGGGCAAAGGCTGACAAAGCTCGTGCACAGTTAAAGAAGGATGAAGCGCAGGCATTGAAGGCAAAGCGCGATTTGGAGCGTATCCGCCCCCTCTATGCGCAGAACGCTGCCAGCCAGCTGGATTTGGACAATGCCCAGGCTGCTTACGAGACTGCAGAAGCCTCAGTAGCGATGAGCCAGGCCGATTTGGACCAGGCTGAATTGGAATTGGGATATACGTTGGTCCGTTCTCCGCTATCGGGACATATCAGTGAAAGAAATGTGGATTTGGGAACATTGGTCGGACCGGGAGGCAAGTCCTTGCTGGCTACGGTTGTGAAAAGTGATACGGTTCTGGTAGATTTCAGCATGACGGCATTGGATTACCTGAAAAGCAAGGAACGGAATATCGATATAGGGCGTCAGGACTCTACACGTTCCTGGCAGCCGAACATTACGATTACTTTGGCGGATAATACCGTCTATCCTTATAAGGGCTATGTGGATTTTGCCGAACCTCAGGTGGACCCTCAGACCGGAACATTCTCCGTGCGTGCCGAAATGCCGAACCCTAACAAAGTGTTGTTACCGGGGCAGTTTACAAAGGTTAAGCTATTGCTGGATGTACGTGAGGGTGCTGTCGCCGTTCCTCAAAAGGCGGTTACCATTGAGAAAGGTGGTGCATATATTTTTGTGATGCGCCGGGACTCTACGGTTGAAAAGCGTTTCATTGAACTGGGACCTGAATTTGGCAACAATTGGGTGGTTGAGCGTGGTCTGGTTGCCGGAGAACAAATTGTGACTGAAGGTTTCCACAAGCTGACTCCGGGTATGAAAGTACGTGCCCAGGCTGCCGTTCCTAAAAAGGAGGAAGAGCAGACGAGTGATTCTCTGAACAAGCAGGTTGTTTCCGAAACGAAGCAGACTACTCCGGCTGAGAATAAATCAAAGGACAACAACCCTTCAAAGTAATGATGTTATGAAAGTAAGTTTCTTTATAGACCGCCCGGTATTCTCGGCGGTGATATCGATTGTGATTGTAATTGTCGGTATCATTGGCCTGACCATGCTGCCGGTAGACCAATATCCGCAGATAACGCCTCCCGTAGTGAAAATCAGTGCTTCCTATCCGGGAGCCAGTGCATTGACTGTTTCGCAGGCGGTGGCAACCCCTATCGAGCAAGAGATAAACGGTACTCCCGGTATGCTGTACATGGAGTCCAACAGTTCTAATTCCGGAGGATTTTCAGCTACGGTCACTTTCGACGTGTCTGCCGACCCGGATTTGGCTGCCGTAGAAATACAGAACCGTGTGAAACTGGCGGAGAGCCGTTTGCCAGCCGAAGTGATTCAGAACGGTATTTCTGTGGAAAAGCAGGCTCCCAGCCAATTGATGACTATCTGTCTGACTTCCAGTGACCCGAAGTTCGACGAAATTTATTTGAGTAACTTTGCTACTATCAATGTACTCGACTTGTTGCGCCGTATCCCCGGTGTGGGACGTGTTTCCAACATCGGTAGCCGCTACTATGCCATGCAGATATGGGCGTTGCCCGACAAACTTGCCAACTTCGGACTGACGGTGCAGGATTTGCAGAATGCCCTGAAGGACCAGAACCGTGAGTCTGCTGCGGGTGTTTTGGGACAACAGCCGGTGAAGGGACTCGACATTACTATCCCTATCACTACCCAGGGACGCTTAAGTTCGGCAAAGCAGTTTGAGGACATTGTGGTCCGTGCCAATGCCAACGGTTCCATTATCCGTCTGCGCGATGTGGCGCGTGTTTCATTGGAAGCATCTTCATATAGCACGGAGAGTGGCATCAACGGTGAGAATGCTGCCGTTCTCGGTATCTATATGCTTCCCGGGGCCAATGCAATGGAAGTTGCAAAGAGCGTAAAGGCTGCTATGGAGGAAATCAGTGCAAATTTCCCTGAGGGGATGAGTTATGAGATTCCCTTCGACATGACGACTTATATTTCCGAATCCATTCACGAAGTGTACAAGACGTTGTTCGAAGCGCTGATTCTGGTGGTGCTGGTTGTATTTCTATCCTTGCAAAGTTGGCGTGCGACGGTGATACCGATTGTTGCGGTACCTATTTCCCTGATTGGTACCTTCGGTTTCATGCTTATTTTCGGTTTCTCTCTGAACATACTGACTTTGCTTGGATTGATTCTCGCCATCGGTATTGTGGTGGATGATGCCATTGTGGTGGTGGAGAATGTAGAACATCTTATGGAGACGGAGAAATTGAGCCCGTATGAAGCTACCAAAAAGGCGATGAACGGATTGGCAAGTGCCTTGATTGCCACATCGTTGGTGCTCTGTGCCGTGTTTGTGCCGGTAAGTTTCTTGAGCGGAATCACCGGACAGTTATACCGTCAGTTTACCATTACTATCGCCGTTTCCGTATTGCTTTCTACGGTAGTGGCCCTGACGCTTAGTCCCGTCATGTGTTCGCTCATATTGAAGCCCGACAGTGGAAAGAAAAAGAACATAGTTTTCCGCAAAATCAATGAATGGCTGAACTTGGGCAATCACAAATACGTGGCTGTCATTAACCGGGTCATCAGGAATCCCCGCCGCTTGATGAGTGCGTTCGGCCTGGTACTGGTTGCCATTTTCATTATCCACCGGTTGGTGCCTACCAGCTTCCTGCCGGTAGAAGACCAGGGCTATTTTAAGATAGAGTTGGAGTTGCCGGAAGGTGCTACTTTGGAGCGAACCCGTGTGGTGACCGACCGTGCCGTGCAATACTTGGAGAAGAATCCCTATGTGGCCTATGTGCAGAACGTGACGGGTAGCAGCCCCCGTGTGGGTAGCAACCAGGCACGCAGTGAGCTGACGGTTATTCTGAAACCGTGGGAAGAGCGTAAGGGGATTTCCATCGATAAGATAATGGAGAATGTGGAGAAGGATTTGAAGGAATATCCCGAATGCAAGGTCTATCTTTCCACGCCTCCGGTCATTCCGGGATTGGGTACCTCGGGAGGTTTCGAAATGCAGCTTGAGGCGCGTGGAGAGGCGACGTTTGACAACTTGGTGCAGGCGGCAGATACGCTGATGTATTATGCCCAGAAGCATAAGGAGCTGACGGGGCTTTCATCATCCTTGCAGTCTGAAATACCGCAACTTTATTTTGATGTGGACCGTGATAAGGTGAAAATGCTGGGTGTGCCCCTGGCGGATGTATTCTCTACCATGAAGGCCTATACCGGTTCAGTATATGTGAATGACTTCAATATGTTCAACCGTATATATAAGGTGTATATCCAGGCCGAGGCTCCTTATCGTGAGCATAAGGACAATATCAACTTGTTCTTTGTAAAGGCAAAGGACGGAGTGATGGTGCCGCTTACTTCCTTGGGAAATGCCTCTTATACCACCGGTCCGGGCAGTATCAAGCGTTTCAATATGTTTACCACTGCCGTCATCCGCGGTTCTGCGGCACAAGGCTACAGTTCCGGCCAGGCAATGGAGATTATGGAGCAGATTGCACGTAACCACTTGCCGGACAATATCGGTCTGGAGTGGAGTGGCCTTTCCTATCAGGAAAAGAAGGCGGGAGGACAGACGGGTCTTGTGCTTACGCTGGTATTCCTTTTCGTATTCCTCTTTTTGGCTGCGCAATATGAAAGTTGGACGGTGCCTATCGCTGTATTGCTTTCACTGCCGGTTGCCGCTTTGGGTGCCTATCTGGGCGTTGTGATATGCGGATTGGAGAATGATATTTATTTCCAAATCGGCTTGGTGATGCTGGTGGGGCTTGCGGCAAAGAATGCCATTTTGATTGTGGAGTTTGCCAAGGTGCAGGTTGACAAGGGAGGAGACTTGATACAGTCTGCCATCCATGCTGCCCAACTCCGTTTCCGGCCTATCCTGATGACTTCCCTCGCCTTTGTATTGGGAATGCTTCCTATGGTGTTGGCAAGCGGACCGGGCTCGGCGAGCCGTCAGGCCATCGGTACGGGTGTTTTCTTCGGAATGATATTTGCCATTGTATTCGGTATTGTGCTTGTACCGTTCTTCTTTGTCCTGGTATACAAGACAAAAGCCAAAGTGCAGCATAAGATTAAGAAAGACTGATTTTAAAGACAACGTTTATGAAAAGAAAGAACATATATATTATTTTGTTGCTGAGTATGTTTGCCCTTACCTCATGCAAGGTGGGCAAGAGCTATGTGCGTCCGGAGATGGCATTGCCGGATAGCCTGGCACAGCAGCAGGATAGCATGAGCATAGCCGATGAACAGTGGCAGGCGGTTTATACGGACAGCACGCTGCGTGCTTTGATAGACCGTGCTCTGGAATATAACAAAGACATGCTGATTGCAGCTTCCCGTGTCAAGGAGATGGCTGCCCAAAAACGTATCAGTGTTGCCAACCTTCTGCCGCAGCTCACCGGAAAGGTGGAGGCTGAGCGCGAGGTGGAGAATTACGGTGGTCATAGCCGTGATGTAGGCAATACTTACGAAGCCAAGGCGTTGCTCTCTTGGGAACTGGACCTTTGGGGAAACTTGAGATGGAAGAAAGTGGCTGCTGTGGCCGAATATTTGCAAAGTGTGGAGGCGCAGCGTGCGTTGCGCATGACCATCGTTGCCGAAGTGGCGCAGGCTTATTATGAGCTGGTAGCCCTTGATACGGAACTGGAGATTGTGCGCCAGACACAAAAGGCGCGTGAAGAGGGAGTGCGCTTGGCGCGTATCCGTTTTGAAGGAGGGCTGACCTCGGAGACCTCTTATCAACAGGCTCAAGTGGAGTTGGCTCGTACGGCTACTCTTGTTCCGGATTTGGAACGCCGTATCTCTCTGAAAGAAAATGATATATCCTTCCTTGTGGGGGAATTCCCTACCCGTATCAAGCGTGTCAATTTTCTGCAGGAACTGGATGTGCCGGAGTCCTTACCGGTAGGTCTGCCTTCCGATTTGTTGGAACGTCGCCCCGATGTCCGTGTGGCGGAGCAGCAGTTGAGGGCTGAACATGCCAGAGTGAAAGTTGCTTATACCAATATGTTCCCCCGTTTGGCCCTGACCGGACAATTTGGATTGGAAAGTGATGTGTTATCCAATTTCCTGGAATCTCCCTATTCCTTATTGAATGGGGCAGTCTTGGCACCACTTTTCGGTTGGGGAAAGAACCGTGCTGCATTGAATGCACAGAAGGCTTCTTTTGAAGCCGAAGTGCATAGCTATGAAAAGACAGTGCTGAATGCTTTTAAGGAAGCGAAGAATGCCATTGTAGATTTCAATAAGATAAAGGAGGTCTACCAACTGCGTGCCAAACTTGAACGTTCTGCCAAGGGATATGTGGATTTGGCACAGTTGCAATACATCAACGGCGTCATCAATTATATGGATGTGCTCGATGCCCAGCGTGGTTATTTCGATGCCCAAATAGGGGTGAGCAATGCCATCCGCGACGAACTTATTGCCATGGTAAATGTCTATAAGGCATTGGGGGGTGGCTGGCAAACCGAATGACGTGTGATTAAAGAAGACAGCAAGGGCGTGTATGTACCGAAATATTTGATGGTATATACACGCCCTTGTTCTATAATTGGCTTATTTCATCTAGGATTCTGTATTTAGAGTCTCCTTGTTTTCTTTCTTTTCCTTTGCCTTTTCTACTTCAAGAGCTACGTTTACAGCATTCATGCCTTTAAGGCCACGTTCGAGGTCGAACGTCACAATATTGTTTTCTGCTATATCTGTCAGCACATTGTTAATGTGGAAAAAGTATTTTTCGACCCCGGATAAGTCCTTGATGAAGCCGAAGCCTTTCGATTCATTGAAAAACTCGATACGTCCTCTGCGGATGACCGGTTCTTCCTTGTCTTTTTTGGGAGTTGATATGACGATTTCTTCCAGCTTTATTTCTTCTTTGGGAGTGTTTTCTGCCGGAGGAGTAGAGGTTATCATGCCGTTTTCGTCAACATAGGCAATCATATCTTCAAAGCTATTGGCTTTGTTGGATAGTTTTTTTTCTTCTTTCTTTTTTTGTTTTTCAGCTCGTCGGGCGAGTCTTTTCTTTTCATTTTCACGCTTGTCTGCGGAGATGGATTTGGCCATGTATTTTTATTTATTGAGTTATAAAAAAAGCAGGGGGCATTGCTACAACACCTCCTGCTTTTGTCAGTAGTTAAGAATATTAACATCTTCTAGAGTTGTAACCGCCTCTTCTGTCGCGATTGCCGCCATTGGAAGGTCTTTCTTCGCGGGGGCGTGCCACGTTTACCGAGATTTGTTTGTGGTCAAATTCAGCACCGTTCAATTCGTCAATGGCTTTTTGGCCTGCTGCATCGTCCGGCATTTCTACGAAACCGAAACCTCTGGATCTTCTTGTTTCTCTGTCTGTAATGATTCTTGCAGAAGAAACTTCTCCGTACTCTGAAAATAAATCGTTTAAGTCAGCGTCTGTTGTGCTGAAATTTAAACCTGAAATGTAAATGTTCATTTGAAATTTTAATTAATTGTAATTATTAAATTGGAGTATGGAGAATAATTATGGAAGAGACCGCCTAATAATAGTTGTATATTAAAAGAAGAACAATGCGATAACGACTCGTAACTCAAACTTTGCGGCAAAGATAACACAATAAATCAGTTAATTGCTTTCTTCTCCTTTTTATTTTAGGATAAAAAACGATAAATGTCATTTTATACATTATTTCGGCCTCTCGTTTGCATATCTTACGAAAAAAAGCGAAATTTGCGACGCTTTTAAACGGAACTTTACTAACACCTTTAAATAATTAAGAGAAATGACTAAAAGTGCATTGCAAATTGCAAGGGCTGCCTATCAGCCCAAACTTCCGAAAGCGCTGAAAGGAACTGTTAAGGCTGCAGAAGGCGCAGCTACTCAGTCTGTTGCTGACCAGGAAGAAATCAAGAAATTGTTCCCCAATACGTACGGAATGCCTTTGATTAAGTTTGAAACTACCGATGAGGTGGTTAACTTCCCCGCAATGAACGTGGGTGTTATCCTTTCCGGTGGACAGGCTCCTGGCGGTCACAATGTGATTTCCGGTATTTTCGACGGTATCAAGAAGCTGAACAAAGACAGCAAATTGTATGGCTTTATTCTGGGTCCTGGCGGCTTGGTTGACCATAATTATATGGAACTGACTGCTGACATCATTGATGAATACCGCAATACGGGTGGTTTTGACATCATCGGTTCGGGCCGTACCAAGCTGGAAAAGGAAGAACAGTTTGAGAAAGGTTATGAAATCCTGAAAGAACTCGGCATCAAGGCATTGGTTATCATCGGTGGCGATGACTCCAACACTAATGCTTGCGTACTGGCTGAATACTATGCTGCCAAGAATTATGGCGTGCAGGTAATAGGTTGCCCCAAGACCATCGACGGTGACTTGAAGAATGATATGATTGAAACTTCTTTCGGTTTCGATACTGCTTGCAAGACTTACTCTGAAGTAATCGGCAACATCCAACGTGACTGTAACTCTGCTCGTAAATACTGGCACTTCATCAAGTTGATGGGACGTTCCGCTTCTCATATCGCTTTGGAATGTGCATTGCAGGTTCAACCCAATATGTGTATCATCTCTGAAGAGGTTGAAGCTAAGGATATGTCTTTGGACGACATCGTGACCAGCATTGCCAAGGTCGTTGCTGAACGTGCAGCCCAGGGTAACAACTTCGGTACGGTTCTTATCCCCGAAGGATTGGTTGAATTCATCCCGGCCATGAAGCGTCTGATTGCTGAGTTGAACGACTTCCTTGCTGCCAATGCAGAAGAGTTTGCTCAAATTAAGAAATCTCACCAACGCGATTATATCATCCGTAAACTCTCTCCGGAGAATGCGGCCATCTACGCAAGCTTGCCCGAAGGCGTGGCTCGCCAGTTGTCTCTGGACCGCGACCCGCACGGAAACGTACAGGTATCTCTGATTGAAACAGAAAAGTTGCTGTCCGAAATGGTTGGCACTAAGCTGGCTCAGTGGAAAGAAGAGGGCAAGTTCGTAGGCAAGTTTGCTGCACAGCACCACTTCTTCGGTTACGAAGGACGTTGCGCTGCTCCGTCTAACTTCGACGCTGACTACTGCTACTCTTTGGGTTATGCAGCATCTGCATTGATTGCTAACGGAAAGACCGGTTACATGTCTTCTGTACGCAACACTACTGCTCCTGCCGAAGAATGGATTGCAGGCGGTGTGCCCATCACTATGATGATGAACATGGAACGTCGCCACGGTGAAATGAAGCCAGTTATCCAGAAGGCTCTGGTGAAGCTGGACGGTGCTCCGTTCAAGGCATTCGCTGCTCAGCGTGACCGTTGGGCTATGGAAACAGACTACGTTTATCCAGGCCCTATCCAGTACTTCGGTCCGACAGAAGTTTGCGACCAGGCTACGAAGACTTTGCAGCTGGAGCAGGCTAAATAAGTTGATGCATCAACAAGTTGACAATAAAACGGAGGGGCGGTTCATTCCGCTTTCCTTTGCTCATGGCAACCAAGACCTCCACAAATATCCGGCGTAAAACTACTGCCGCCCGTCGTTCTTTCCGCGGAGCAAGAAGAAAATGCAGCCACGTACCATGCCCGTATGGTTGCGCAATCTTTGGCGGTCTGTATCATTCTTGTTTTTCTACCGGCTTTTACTGGTTTTCATTCGTCCTTATGCTTATCGCTGGAAGCCTTGTTATGGTCAGAAAGGTTACGGTGTATGTATGCCTTGCAACTATGAGGTGCATGGCATAGACATATCCCACTATCAGGGAAAGATAGATTGGGAACTCCTGACACATAATAGAGAAGCCCAATTTCCCATTCACTTTATTTTTCTGAAAGCTACCGAAGGCGGCGATCATGGTGACGATACGTTTACGCAGAACTTCGGCCAGGCGCGTAAATACGGTTTTATCCGTGGTGCCTATCATTATTTTATCCCTAAGACCGATGCCCGCAAGCAAGCCGATTTCTTTATCCGTACCGTGCAGCTGGCAAAGGGAGACCTGCCTCCCGTACTTGATGTGGAGACTACCGGCAAGCAGTCACCGCAGGAACTTAAAACGGCAGTCAAGACTTGGCTGGATAGGGTAGAGGCGCATTACGGCGTAAAGCCTATTCTTTATACTTCCTATAAATTCAAGAAACGCTATCTCAGCGATTCCATTTTCAATGCTTATCCTTATTGGATAGCCCATTATTATGTAGATTCCGTGCGTTATGAGGGCAAGTGGCACTTTTGGCAGCACACGGATGTAGGCACTGTGCCCGGTATTGAAGAAGAGGTGGATTTGAACGTCTTTAATGGTACAATGGAGGAACTTTTGGAGCTTACGTTGAAAACTCCTTGTATAGAACGCTAAAGGTCAACTTTAGCTTCCTGATATTGACCTTTAGCTTTTTAGTATTGACCTTTATTATTTTTGGAATTTCACTGCTGCCCACCGGTTCTTCTCACGATGGTGGACAAAGTGCAGCCCGTTGCGTTCGGCTTCTTCGCGGATGACGGGAATGTCATCTATGTAGAAACCGCTCATCAACAATTCCGCTCCGGGATTCATGCGGGCTATGTAGTGCTTCATATCTGCCAGGAGGATATTGCGGTTGATGTTGGCGATAACCATATCAAAAGGACCTTTGCTTTCCAGAGAGGAGGCATCGCCTTGGGATACGGCAATATTGTCCACTCCATTCAATTCTATATTTTCGAGGGAGTTGCGCACACACCATTCATCTATGTCGATAGCTGTACAAGGGGAGGCTCCACGCATGCGCCTGTGCCGAATGCCATTTGCGGATTGATGACGATGTCATATTCTGCTTGTGGGACATCGTTGTGAAAAGTGCTGTGAATGACACAACGGTCTCCGATAACGATGGGCTGGAAGAAGTTCTTCTCCCATTCCTCGTTCCAGTCTTTGTCTTCGGCTTCTATGAAATTATATTCTATCTGTGTATCGGGCAGAGGGAAGTCTGCAAGTGCTTCTTTGAGTAGAGATTCGTTATACAGCTCTTTCTGTATATAGGCAGTGATACCGTCGGTCTGCTCAACAAAACTTTCAAAGCCAGCTTCACCCAAGACTCCGGAAAGTACATCGTTGACTATTTCTGTGCACGGAACAGTGCGGAATGTAAATTCTAAATATTTCATCGGAATATGATTGTTTGTTAAATGCAGAAGAAGATTTTAAAGAACAAATCTATTTCTGCGTATCTTTGTTTTCACACTGCAAAGGTAATGTAAACCGAGGGCAGAATAAAATGAACTTGTTCATTTTTTATGCGGAAGTGCCGCTTGCCTCGTCAAAAGGCGGGGTATTTAGGGAATTCCCTATAAATCTTTGGGGAAAATCTGCTGCATGGGATAAAATCCGGCGTTATCTTTGTGACGTGAAGAAATAGATAAACGTAAAATCCATAAACCAAACTAATATGAAAAAGATTGTTTTTTTATCGCTTTTTGCCTTGTGCCTCCCATGGACACTGGTGGCACAAAGTATAGATGACGACCTTTACTACACTCCTTCCAAGAATAAGGAAGAGAAAAAAGAAGAGGTGAAGCAGGAGAAGAAAGTCGCTGCTCCCGTAGAAGAGATTGTAGTAAAGTCGAATGTACCGACCACTGTCTATTCATCGCCGGGAAGCACTACTGTTGTAGTAAAAGACCGTAAGGGAAACACCCGCGATGTGGACGAATATAACCGCCGTTATGACTCCCGCGACAATGATTTCGTGATGGAGAACGATACCCTTTACATCAATGAAAAAGAAGATGACGGCCTGGACGGCGAATGGGTGAACGGTGAATTTGAAGGTTCGCAGGATGATTACGAGTATGCTACCCGTATCATCCGTTTCCGTAATCCCCGTTATGCCATCAGCATCAGCAGCCCGCTATATTGGGATGTGGTCTATGGCTTGAATTCCTGGGATTGGAACGTGTATACCGACGGATTATATGCATATGCTTTCCCTACATTCACCAACCGCTTGTGGTGGGATTGGCGCTATAACTCTTATGGTTGGGGCGGTTATCCTTACTATGGCTGGGGATGGAACAGCTGGTACGGTCCGAGCTGGAGCTTTGGCTGGGGCGGCTGGTACGGCGGTGGCTGGTGGGGACATCATCATCACCATCACTATCATCCCGGATATTATCCCGGTGGCGGTGGTCATTGGGGAGGTGGCCATTGGGGAAATGCATATACCAATAGACGTTCTTATGGTCCGAGCCGTTCTTCTTATGCCGGAAACAGAGTATCGTCCTCTACTTCCCGCCGTTCTTCTACTGTAAATGGAGGGCAGACTGTACGTCGTAGCAGTACTACTTCCGGTCAAGTGAGACGTAGCAGTACCGGTACGTCAACCCGTCGGGTGGTAGGTACAAGAAGTTCGTCTACAGTTCGTTCAAGTTCTTCTGCAACTCGCTCAAGTGTAAACCGTTCGAGTGCGGCTTCTACCCGCCGTTCCACTTACACCCGTCCAAGCAGTACGCGTAGTAGCTCATATAATAGTAGCGTAGAAGGAGTTCGTAGCAGTCGTTCTTCCGGTGTACGCTCTTCTGTTGGAACTTCCACTCGTAGCAGGACTTCATCGACTTATAACAGAGGTTCAAGCGCCGCACCGGCACGCAGCTACTCCAATGACAACAATCGTAGTAGCAGTCGTTCATATTCTGCTCCAGTACGTTCATCCAGTAGCACCCGTTCTTCTTCCAGCTTCTCTTCAGGCAGTAGCTCACGTTCCAGTTACTCCAGTGGTGGTGGCGGTGGTGCCAGTCGTTCCAGTGGCGGCGGTGGTTCCAGAAGACGGTAAGTATAAGTATGTTTTAATCTAACAAGACTAAGAATTATGAAGAAGATAACCATGATAGCCCTTGCTATGTTTACAGCTGTAGGCGCAGGGGCACAGACAATATATGATGCAACGAATATAGCACAGAAGGAATTGAATGGAACCGCCCGTTTTGTCGGAATGGGCGGAGCTATGGGAGCATTGGGTGGTGATATTTCTACCATAGGAACCAATCCTGCCGGTATCGGTATTTATCGTAGCAATGATGCTATGCTTACCTTTGGCTATTCAATGACGGGCACAGAAAGCAATTATGTAGGTAATAAATTTGAAACGAACAAGAACCGCTGGAGTTTTGATAATGCCGGTTTTGTGATAGCTTCGAAGATAGGCAATCATACTCCTTTGCGGTATGTGAATTTTGGTTTTAATTACCACAAATCAAAGTCATTCTATAAGAATATGACGATGCAGGGGTTGATGGGAAGCATAGATAATCAATATGTATCTCAAGTGCGGAGTATGGCGCAGCAGGCTACGGATGCAGCTTATGCGTTCTATCATCGTCCTCAATATGATTACCCGGATCAAGGAGCTTATTTGGACTATGGTCGCAAGGATATTTATCAACATAATTATGCTGGATGGCTGGGGACTATGGGGTATCAAGGTGCACTTGTTCTTGAGGATATAGAAAGTGAGGACTATAATACTTATCTTCCTTATATTCCTTCCGAAGCGGATGCTTATTTCTTGTCGCGTGAGCGTGGCGGTATTGACCAATATGATTTCAATATCTCCTTCAATATAAATGACCGTTTTTACTTTGGTGTTACTCTGGGTGCTTACGATGTGGATTACAACAAATATTCTCTCTATGATGAAATGTATGCCTACAAATGGGAGGGCGACGGGCAGATTTATGAGGAAGGCTACTCTTTGGAGAGCTTTAACCGTATACACGGTTCGGGTTTCGACTTCAAATTCGGTGCCATCTTCCGGCCGATTGAGGATTCTCCGCTTCGTATAGGTTTGGCTGTGCATACTCCTACTTATTACAAACTGACTTATACTACGGGAGCGTTGCTGACTTCGGATTTGTTTTTACCGAATGAGGCTGGGGATGAAACTCTTACTCGTACCACTGTGGATACTTATTCTGCATTAGGCGGTAGAGATATGGACCGTGATTTTAAGCTGCAAACCCCGTGGGTATTTAATGCAAGTTTGGGCTATACAGTCGGTAATAATCTGGCTTTGGGAGCTGAATATGAATATGAGGACTACTCAAGCATGAAGTTCAAATATCCTGAAGGTGACGAGATGGCATGGGAAACGGGTGAGGCTGACCTCTGTATGAAGGGGGTAAGTACGCTTCGTTTAGGAGCAGAATACAAGCCGATACCTGCTTTCTCTCTGCGTGCCGGTTACAATTACAGTACTGCAGCCTATAAAAAGGATGCTATTAAGGCATTGCCTTCCAATTCTATAAATACAGATACGGATTTTGCCAATAGCAAATCGATGAATACTTTCACTTTAGGTATCGGTTATCGCTTTTCTTCGTTTTATGCGGATTTGGCTTATAAATTCGATACTTATAAATCTGATTTCTATCCGTTTTATAATGATATAAATGGCTTGGTAACACCGCCAACAACGGAAGTTACCAACACTCGCAGTAAAGTGCTATTTACATTGGGCATGCGTTTTTAGAAGAACAATTTTCATTGCAGATAACCTTTCATTGTCAATACCTTAGGGTATAAAAGAACTCCCCGGAATGTACAAATACATTTCGGGGAGTCTTGTGTTATAGGGGAGGGATTACAGATACCATGCCACGCCAAATGAATAGGGAGATACTTCCGGTCCCTTGTCTTTCTGGAATAATCCGTATGTGGAGTAGCGCAGGTAAATGCCGATATTACCATAACCGGCTTGTGCCAGCAGGTTTATGCCGACGGGCTGCACATACATACCTTTGCCTACGGTTTTCTTCTTGCCTCCGTTGATGTGTGAGAATGACTTCACGCTGTGACGTATCTCAAATTCGGGACCGGCATTGAAGAACACTTTGTTTCTTCCCACTCTTTGCTGCCATTCCATCAATACGGGTACACGGAAGAAGAAATGGCGCAGACGGCTTTTATTGTAACTGGTGTCTTCGTTGCCTGCGGTGAAGATGCTGGTTCCGTTTTCCTTCAGCAAGGCATAGTTACCGTCGATATTGAAAGAACGGTATCCCCAGCTGACTCCCAGGTTGATTCCCCAATGCGGGTTCTTCTTGAAGTTGTGATATACGGAGAGGATGTTGAAGCCGAATTCCCATGACTTGGATAAGTCGAGTCCCATCTTGTCGCTTGCTCCGAAGGAAAGGAAGTCGTTAGCCAGCCGGCTGTAGCCAATATACAGACCGGAACAGTGCGGTTCGTAAGCATTGTATCTTCTCTTTTTGGGGATGAATGGCAGGGCGTCGAGGAAAGTGCGCTTGTCTGCATCCACTTTCTCGAGATAGACTCCTTCATAAATTTGTACTTCTTTCTTTTCTCCGTCTTCCAACTGCTCTTCGTACACCTTGATGCGCATGTCTCCTTTTCCTTTCCGGATGATGATGGAGTCGCCTTGTGTCTGTACTGTAGCTTTCTGTTCAGGGTCAGTCTGTTGTTGTGCTGCCATGCGGCCGGCCGGCACAGCAAGCAGGCAGGCCAAAATCATAATTCTGGTTTTCATATCGTATATTGTTTTTAGTGTTATTCCGATTTGTAAAGCATATCCATCATTTCCTTTTCACTGAGCAGACCCTCTATGTAAATCAAAGTGCCCATGGAGTCTTTTCCTATCTTGAAAATGATGTAGCGGTTCAGCTTCTTTCCATTGCGTTCCACCTCTTTCAGTTGGTAATAAGCGCTGCGCAGCACACCGCTTTCCATTACCTCCTGCGCCTTCTTTGCGTTATCTTGCTTGTCGTGTACAATGGCCTGCTGAATTTCCCGGCGATAGGGGGATACATTCTTGAACACAAGGCTCTTGTAGGTAGTCATGCGGTAAGATTTCAGGATACTGCCGTTCAGTTCTACCCTGGTCACGTCCTTTTGCTCGCCATACTTGCTGAATAGGTCGGCTATTTGCAGTCTCTCTTGTGCATGTACAAAGGCTGGCAGGCAAATCAGCAGGGAAAAGAGGCACAGACTACGTATGCAAATCAGTATAGATGTTTTCATAACCTTGTTATATTAGTGTTGAAACAGTAAGTTGCTTAAATCTTCATCCGTGAAGCTGGCGTTCTGCAGGGCTTCTAGTGCTTTGGCTTCCACCAGTTTCTCGTCTGTATACCGCTGGCCGTCGATGACGACATAATTTTCGGGAACACCGGAAAGCGGAAATATAATCTTAGCTACCCCGAGAAGCAGGAGCAATCCGGCGGCAATGCCGCTGACAGCATAGAATGTGCGATAGAGACGGAAAGGCTTCCGCTGTGCGGGTACTTCCTTTGCCGATTCTGTTGTTACGGATTTTTCCTCTGTCGGTTCTGCCATTGAAGTTGCTTCCCGGTTCAGATAAGCGAATAGGGGGCGGTACGTTTGCAGGTGCTCCGGCACTTCCTCTTCGGTAAAGAAACGGCGCAGTTCACGCTCTTCTTCGCAGGAAGTTTCCCCTTCGAAATATTTATCCAGCAGTTCATCTATCTTCATGGCTCATTTCTCCTTTCTTTTCTTTCTTGTATGGTTCGCAGGTAAACGTCTCTCACTTTCTTCCGGGCTCTTGACAGATTGCTGCGGATGGCTTCCGGTCCGCATCCCGTGATTTCGGCGATTTCGTCCGTTTCGTATCCTTCGATGTCCTTCATCCGCATGATGGTGCGTTGAAGATTGGGCAGCGAGTCGATGATTTCGTGCATCAGGTGGATTTCATCTTTGATTTCCAACAGCCGTTCCGGTGTTCCGGTGGGGGATGCCGCCTGCACAATGTCGAGAGATAGGGTGTCGTTGCGTTTGCAGCGCCACATATCTATACAGATGTTGTGCGTCAACGTCATGGCAAATGCTTCGATGCTCCGGTATTGCTCCAGTTCAAGCCTTTTGTTCCATAGCTTGAGCAGTACCTCCTGGACGGCATCTTCTGCATCCTCCGGTTCGTCGGTCAACTTCCGTGCATAGTTCAACAGCTTGGCACGGAGTGGAAGAACGGTTATTTTGAATTCTTTGAGTTCCATTTACACAGATAAGACGAATGGGAAATACAAACGTGACATTGTAAAGTGAAAAAAGTTGGAATAAAAAAAAGGGACTTACTAACATTAGCAGTCCCTTTTCTTCACATTACTATAAAAGTATAGGATTATTTCTTGAAATAGCGGTTGTACAGACCTTCGAAACCTTTACCGTGACGGGCTTCGTCCTTAGCCATTTCGTGAACGGTGTCATGGATAGCGTCGAGGTTCAATGCTTTGGCACGGGTAGCGATACGCTTCTTGTCTTCGCATGCACCTGATTCTGCGTTCATTCTCTTTTCGAGGTTTGTCTTGGTGTCCCATACGCAGTCGCCCAGCAGTTCGGCAAACTTGGAAGCGTGTTCTGCTTCTTCCCAAGCGTAACGCTTGAAAGCTTCTGCAACTTCGGGATAGCCTTCACGGTCTGCCTGGCGGCTCATTGCCAAGTACATACCAACTTCTGTACATTCGCCCATGAAGTGGTTGTTCAGGTCCTTAATCATTTCGTCGTCGCAACCTTTGGCTACGCCGATTACGTGTTCGTCGGCAAATACCAGCGGGCCGTCAGCTGTTGCTTCTTCAACTTCTACAAACTTGCTTGCGGGAGCTTTACACAATGGGCACTTTTCGGGAGCTGCATCTCCTTCGTATACGTAACCGCATACAGTACATCTAAATTTTTTCATTTTCTCTCAGATTTTAATTAGTTGAATTAGTTATTCTTTGTTGTTCTTAAACGTTCTTCTTCTATGCAATGTTTACAGATTCCTTTATAATAGTAGTGGATTTCCTGCACATCGTGCCCGTCCATATCCATGTCGACCACTTTCTTGACGTTGTTATTGCACATCAAGTCATAAATCTTTCCGCAACGCTTGCACAAGAAATGACCGTGCGGGCTGGTATCGGCATCATAACATGTGTTACGCTCGTCGATAGTCAAGGTTTGTGCGGCACCTTGCTCGCTCAGTAGTTTCAAGGTATTGTATACCGTTGTTTTAGACAGTGTCGGTATGGAGGGAGACAGTGCCGTATAGATTTCATCCACCGTGGGATGCGTACGATGCTCTATCAAGTAATTCATGATGGCTATGCGCTGTACTGAAGGCTTGATATTATGATTCTGCAATCGTTTTACTACATCCATATAATCTAAAGTTTCAAACTTGTAATTATTACATTTTTAATTCACTTGCAAAGATAGGAAGTTCCTATAATTCTCCAAAAGATTTTTGGAAAATTTTTAGTTGCGGTCATTAAAATTGTTTATATATGTTCCTCTTCTTGTAGGTAGGTTGCCGTATTTTTGTCATAAAAGCGAAGATAGGATGCACCCGGTTTTAGTCAGTTTCTCGTGCCGATATAGAGAAAACGTTTTTCCCTTATCTCTCTTAATCAGAATTTTGCCGTATCTTTGCACCGAATAAATAATATAGCATCCTTATGAATTACGGATATGTAAAAGTAGCGGCGGCTGTGCCCCGTGTCAAGGTGGCTGACTGTAAGTTCAATGCCTCAGAGATTGAAAAAGAGATTATTATAGCCGATGGGAAAGGTGTGCAAATCATTGCTTTTCCGGAGTTGTGCATTACCGGATATACTTGTGGCGACCTCTTTGCCCAGCAACTTCTGCTCGAAGAGGCGGAAATGGGGCTGATACAGATTCTGAACAATACGCGCCAGATGGATATCATTTCGATATTGGGCATGCCCGTTGCACTGAACGGTGTGTTGCTGAATGCGGCGGTTGTCATCCAGAAAGGGAAAGTGCTGGGCGTTGTTCCGAAGACTTATCTTCCCAATTATAAGGAGTTTTATGAGAAGCGCTGGTTTACTTCCGCATGTGATGTGGCGGAAAACAGTGTGCGCCTTTGCGGGCAGATTATTCCGATGGGGAGAGACCTGCTGTTCGAAACGGCAGATACCACTTTCGGAGTGGAGATATGCGAAGATTTGTGGGCACCCATACCGCCCAGTTCCACGCTGGCACTGCAAGGTGCGGAAATCTTGTTCAATCTTTCGGCCGACAATGAAGGTATCGGCAAGCACAATTATCTGCGCTCGCTTATCAGCCAGCAGTCGGCACGGTGCATTGCCGGTTATGTATTCAGCTCATGCGGTTTCGGAGAATCCACTACGGATGTGGTGTTTGCCGGCAACGGACTGATTTATGAGAACGGGACTCTGCTGGCGGCAAACGAACGCTTCTCTTTCGAAGGGCAGGTGGTCATCAGTGAAATTGATGTGGAACACTTGCGTACGGAGCGCCGGGTGAATACGACCTTCGCGGCTTGCCATGCAAATTGTGTTTCGGCCCTTCCGGTACGAATCTCTACGGAGTATGTCAACAGCAGGGATTTGAACCTGACACGTACTTTTGAACCGCATCCATTTGTTCCGCAGGGGATAGCGTTGGACGAACGCTGTGAGGAGGTATTCTCCATCCAGGTGTCCGGACTGGCGCAACGTCTGGTGCATACTAAAGCGAAAAGTGCCGTTATCGGCATTTCGGGTGGACTGGATTCTACGCTGGCGCTGCTGGTTTGCGTAAAGACTTTCGATAAGTTGGGATGGTCCCGCCAGGGTATTGTCGGTGTCACCATGCCGGGATTCGGAACGACCGACCGTACTTACACGAATGCCATCGACCTGATGAACTCCCTCGGTGTGACTGTCCGCGAAGTCAGTATCAAGGAGGCCTGCATACAGCATTTCAAAGACATAGACCATGATGTCCATGTGCACGACGTGGTTTACGAGAATGCGCAGGCACGGGAGCGTACCCAAATCTTGATGGATATTGCCAACCAGACCTGGGGAATGGTTATCGGTACGGGCGACCTTTCGGAACTTGCTTTAGGATGGGCCACTTACAACGGCGATCACATGTCGATGTACGGTGTGAATGCCAGCGTCCCCAAGACTCTGGTGAAGCACTTGGTGAAATGGGTGGCAGAGCATGATATGGACGATGCTTCACGTGCTACCTTGCTCGATATTGTGGATACTCCCATCAGCCCGGAACTGATTCCGGCAGATGAGAACGGTAATATCCAGCAGATTACCGAGGATTTGGTGGGGCCGTATGAGCTTCACGACTTCTTCCTTTATTACTTCCTGCGCTGCGGTTTCCGTCCTTCCAAGATATTTTTCCTGGCAGCACGCACATTCAAGGGGATGTATGATGAAGAAACCATCAAAAAATGGTTGCAGACTTTCTGCCGTCGTTTCTTCAACCAGCAGTTCAAGCGTTCCTGTTTGCCGGATGGTCCGAAGGTGGGCAGTATCTCTCTGAGTCCGCGCGGTGATTGGAGAATGCCGAGCGATGCTTCGTCGGAGATGTGGCTAAGGGAGGTGGAAGGACTCTAATTCTTTACTTCGGGTATTCCGTAATATCGATATGGGTATTTGATGACTGCATCTTGTTTGCATTCTTGCTGCATGTATTTTGCAGTGCGACTGCAAACGTGTTGCAGTATCACTGCATAACTGTTGCAGTCGTACTGCATATCGGTGTGCAGTGCCACTGCAACGACTTTGCAGTGGCACTGCAAAATGTATGCAGGATTTTGCAGTAATAAGCTGTTGATTAATAACTAGTTGTAAAAGTAGGGATATGCTGCGTGTATGGAAAAGTGCAGCTTAGTTTCGTTTCCCGTAGTATCGTTTGTAGATTTTTTTGTATTCCTTTCCCTTTTTGAAACTATCCAGCCATGTGTTGAGGCTGTCCAGCAGGATAGGGGACTGTTTGCTTACTCCCCAGGAATAGAATTGCGTGAAGCTGATGGCGGTATTGATGTCTATTTGAGGAATGCTGTCGGCTGCGGTACGGGCAATGCTTTCGTCGCATACGGCATAGTCGATGTCTCCATGGGCTACCAAGGCAATCAGTTGTTCGGAACCGTACTTCTCTATTTCCTCAACGTAGATGGTGTCGCCTATCTCATTTCCCAGGTTGCGGATGCGTAGTATGGAAGGGGAGCCTTTCACTACGTGCAGTGTCTTTCCAGCCAGGTCCAGTTGGCTTTTGATGAATAATGACGAGTCGGAAATATTCTCAAGCTTGCGTTGCACCAGCACTTGCTTGTTCAGCACAATAGGGGTGGTAAGCAGCAAGGAGTCTTTCAGCTCACTGGTGGCGAGGATGCCGTAGGCAATCACGTCATATTGCCCGTCGGCCAGGCCTTCCAGCCGCTTGTTGAAGCTCATTTCCGGTGATATGGCCGCTTGCAGCCCGTGGTCGCGTGCAAAAGCTTCTATCAGCTCGTAGTGGAAACCGGACAAGGTGTCATCATCCACATAGAAACTGATGGAGTTGTATTCCGTCGAAGCATGTATGATGCCTTCGGCAGCTATCTCGGCATAATCGCGCGGATGACCTTTCGGTTTCTCTTCTTTCTCGATGAGATAGTGGGCAATGAGAGCCGCTGCAATTCCCAGAAGTGCGTATTTGAGCAGTCTGCTTTTCGTCATACAGTCATCTGTTAATCATAGAAATTCCATGAGACGCCAATTTTGAACAAGCGCGGATTGATGGGGTAGTGCGGCACCAGGAAGGAATTGGCGCTTCCCATACCCGCGTTGACGTGATACATCATGGCAAAGATACGCGTCCGCTTCAAGTGCAGGTTGGCATATACGTTTACGATGGGGTAACCGCCTATTTCCACCAAATCGTCCGTAGGTTGCAGATGGAACTGCTGGACGCCGGGTGCATAGGCAGGTGCGTTGTACTTGGTGAAGTAACGGACATCGGCACCCAACTGAACGGTCAGCACCTTCTTGGCGAGTTTAGCCAGTATGTAGAAGTTATGGTAGAGCGAGAGTTGGGGCAATGGAAGTACTGTTTCATTGCTCGTCTTCTGCCAGGTCACCTCATTGTCCAGGTGGAAGACACCGAGGCGGAAGTCTTGTTTCAGTGTGGCGGACAGCACTTGTATGTTGCCTCCGTTCTGTTCGGGCAGGGCGCTTTGGTTGAAGTAGGTGTAGTTCTTGATATTCTCTACGCCGGCACGGAGATTGGTTCCCCAACGGGAAATGTTCAGCTCGCCTTCCACACGCGTACGGAATTCCTTGTCCATGTTGTCGTTGTCCCAGTTGTAGTGGTTGGAGTGGTAATGGCGCATGTAGAAGGAAGGAAGCGTGTTGCTCACATAACCGCGGGCGTAGAAGTTCACCGTATCTTTCCATAGACGGAAGTTCAGGTCCAGATTGGCGTTGACGCGGAACTGCCCGATGGCTTTGTCTACCAACCCCACTTCACCGTTTACGTTGTAGTGCAGCAGTTTGCCTTCGCGCTTGGCGAGTTCGCCACCCAGGAAGATTTCCTGCTCGGTGTAGCGGATGCGGCGCATGTCGGTAAGTGTGTCCGTATTCATCAGGTCGTACCGGCTGAACTTGTGGGAGATATAAGCCGTAAGTCCGGCTTTGGCGTATTTGTTGAAACCTTCCAGCAAGGCTATTCCGAACACGTTCTTTACACTGAATGCCGTGGTGGAGTCGTTGCTGTAATTCTTGTAAAGCTTGTAGTCTTCCGGGAAGAATCCTTCGGGCTCGCTTCCCGAACGGAATTGGTGTCGCGACCGCTCTACTTTCAAGGTATGGATAAAGCTGGTGACGGGGACGAACTCTTCTTCGAAAAGTGAGTCGTTGTCTGCGGTAGAAACAGACGGCAGGCTGTCATTGGCAGCTGCAAGTGTGCTGACCGATTTTGATGCTATGCTGTCGTTTGGCAATGCTATGTCGTTGTTCGAAGCGGATATTTCGGCTTCAGAGGACGGGGAGGATGAGGCTTTGGGTGCGGATACCGTCGGTTTGCCTTCTTGTGTGTTCCGTACTCTCCGCGTAAAACCAAGACGATAGCGCTGTGTCAGATAGATATAAAAATCCTTGTTACGGTTGGAACTCTGTTCCAATTTGACCGGAATAGTGGTGGACTCGTACTCTTTCTTTCCTCCGGACATGTTTTCGGGACGGGTGATGTATTGGTCGTCTGCAATACCGCCGTTCTCGTTCATCTTCAGGAAAAAGTTGTTGTAGACTGCTTGTACCTGGTATTTCTCGCCGATATAGCTACCGAACAGACCTGCATTGAAGTGCGAGGTGGACTGGTTCTGGTAATAACCGCGTCCGTACAGATAGTCGATGTTAAAGCCAAATGCCAACTGCTTGTTGACGTTGACGGAGAAGTAGGACTTGAAGCGTTCTTCACCGTTCACTTTGCTGCCGGCTTTGTAGTAGGTAAGATTGGTGTAAGGCACGTTGCTGTTGGTGAAAAGCACCTGGTCGGGACGTGTGAAAAAACTGGAGAAGGGAGCCATGAAGATGGTAGGTTCGCTTTCCTCCCGTTCGAAGAACAGACGTGAGAGGCGTGGAGAACCTAAATTTCCCAAGTAGTTGTAATGGCCGAACATTCCTTCCACCAGATTGGTGCTCTGGAAGTTGAGGCTGGCTGTGTCGGCAGGTATGATGGTACGGTTGCCCAGTGTCTCACTTAGTTTCCACATGTAAAGCTTGGGTGGAAGACTTTGAATCTCAGTATTGGTACTGTCTTCCAGATTGTCCGGCTGGGTATTCGGGTCAATCTGGTTACCGAACCGGTCGCGATTGTTCATCGGGTTTAAGGTGTTTTGCGCCATAGCCCCCCATATCCCTATAACGGACAGAAATATATATGTCAGTACAATTCGTCTCATAATTAGGCGCAAAGATACAATAAAAAATTATTTGCTTACTGAATTCAGCCTTTTTTGCTTCTTTTAAACTGTCTTGTTTTCTGTTTTGTTCTATACTGCTTCCGGTTCTCTGCCCTTGAATCCATACTTTTTCCGGCTTGAAATGAAATAAGCCCTTGCAATAAATCAATATCACAAGGGCTTATCCGTTTTCCTTTATCTCTTATTCTGGCGTAAAGTTCCTCCTCTTATGGGGAGTGGCTTTACATAGCCTTTCATTTCATTTCCTGAATAAGTTCCATTCCTTTCTTGATAGCTTCTTCGTTCATCGGTATCAAGTGGTGGTGGCGTTCGGGCAGTGTCTTCTTCAATCCTCTGAGTACACTGTCCAGTGTAACCATCGGCTTGATTTTCAATAATCCACCCAATACAATCATGTTGAATGCCTTGGCGTTGTTCATTTCATTGGCGGCATCCATGGCGTTGATGCGGTAAACGTGGATGTCCTTACGCGTCGGCGGGTTGATGATGCCGTAACCGTCGTAGATAAGTACGCCTCCGGGTTTTACCTTGCTTTCGAATTTCTCCAGTGACGGCTGGTTCAGGATGATGGCGGCATCGTACTTGCTTAAGATGGGTGAGGATATTTTCTCGTCACTTACGATGACTGTTACGTTGGCTGTACCACCACGTTGTTCCGGTCCGTAAGCCGGCATCCAAGTCACCTCTTTGCCTTCCATCAATCCGGAATATGCCAAAATCTTTCCCATGGACAATACACCTTGTCCACCGAAGCCTGCTATAATGATTTCTTCTTTCATTGTTCTTCTGTCTTTAGCATGATTATTTATCTTTCAGGTCGCCCAGCGGATAGAAGGGGAACATGTTCTCTACCATCCATTCATTGGATTTCGCAGGAGACATCTTCCAGCCGGAGTTACAGGTGGAAACGATTTCCACAAGGTTGGAACCTTTGCCTGCCATAGAGTTCTCGAATGCTTTGCGGATAGCCTTTTTCGCTTTGCGGATGGCGGGAACGGACTGTACGCTTTGGCGTGTCACGTAAGCGGTTCCTTCCAATTGTGCAGCAATATCGGCCATCTTCAGCGGATAGCCGTGCAGATGCACGTCACGTCCGTAAGGGCTGGTCGATGTCTTCATGCCTACAAGGGTAGTGGGAGCCATTTGTCCCCCGGTCATACCATAGATGGCATTGTTGATGAAGATGATGGTGATGTTTTCGCCGCGGTTCAAGGCGTGGATGGTTTCGGCAGTACCGATACAAGCCAGGTCGCCGTCTCCTTGGTAAGTGAACACCAGGCGGTCCGGCCAAAGGCGCTTGATGGCAGTGGCAAGTGCGGGCGCACGTCCATGGGCGGCTTCCTGCCAGTCGATGTCTATATAATTATAGATGAACACGGCACATCCCACGGGGGAGATGCCTATTGCTTTGTCTTCCAGTCCCATTTCTTCGATAACTTCGGCTACGAGTTTATGAACTACGCCGTGACTGCATCCCGGGCAGTAGTGCATGGGATTGTCGTTCATCAGAGTCGGTTTCTTGGCAACCAGATTCTCGGGCTTTATAATATCTTCTTTTGTCATAATCACTTCTCCTATCTGTTGGTGAACCGTATGAAAAACTCCATCAACTTGACGAATATCGCCGCGCCGCAGACGTAGATGAACAGCTTGAAGTCATCTTTTGCAGCAAAATATATAATGATAGCTGCCAGGGCAAGTACCATGAAGAGAATGTTCAGTACGTTTCTTATTTTATCAGGATTCATTTCTTAATCAGTTTTTCTTTCAATGCATCTACTATCTCATCCGGATCGGGAACAATGCCGCCGAGGCGTCCGAAATGTTCCACTTTCACTTTACCGTTCACGGCAAGGCGGACATCTTCCACCATCTGTCCGGCATTCAATTCTGTAACGAGCATACCTTTCACCTTGTCGGCATACGCGGCAATGACTTTGGTCGGGAACGGCCACAACGTGATGGGGCGGAGCATACCTACCTTTATTCCTTCTTCGCGTGCCAGCTCCATTGCTTTCTGTCCGATGCGTGCCATAGAGCCGAAGGCTACAATCAGGTAGTCGGCATCATCGCAATGAATTTCCTCGAAGCGAACCTCATTCTCTTCTATCTGCTTGTATTTGGCCTGGAAACGGATGTTGTTCTTTTCCATTTCTTCCGGTTTCAGTTCCAATGAGGTGATGACGTTGGGTTTGCGGCCATTGGTTCTGCCGGTAGTGGCCCATGGGCATTGTTCGATGACTTCCGCATCGGTGCGGCGTGGCTTTTGTACCGGGAGCACCACTTTTTCCATCATCTGGCCGATGACACCGTCGGCAAGGATGATTGCCGGATTACGGTATTTGAAGGCAAGTTCGAATGCCAGTCCTACGAAATCTGCCATTTCTTGTACGGAAGCCGGAGCAAGGGCAATCAGACGATAGTCACCGTGGCCGCCTCCTTTTACTGTCTGGAAATAGTCGGCCTGGCTCGGTTGGATGGTTCCCAGACCGGGACCGCCGCGCATAACGTTTACAATCAAGCAAGGCAGCTCGGCACCTGCCAGATAAGAGATACCTTCCTGCTTTAGGCTGACACCGGGGCTGGAGGAGGAGGTCATGACCATTTTACCACTTCCGGCACCGCCGTACACCATATTGATAGCTGCCACTTCACTTTCTGCCTGAAGAACCACCATGCCGGTCGTCTCCCAGGGTTTCAGTTCGGCAAGAGTTTCCAATACCTCCGATTGCGGAGTAATGGGATATCCGAAGTAACCGTCTGCACCGCAACGGATGGCTGCGTGGGCGATGGCTTCGTTTCCTTTCATTAATACAACTTCTTCTGCCATATTCTACTGATTTACAGATTTATTCTACTTTTATTTTATATACTGAGATACATCCGTCCGGACATACTGTGGCGCACGAGGCGCAGCCGTTACAAGTATCTTCCAATATTTGGTGGGCATAGTTATACCCTTTCACATTCACCTCCTTGGTGAGGGCTATTACGTTGAGCGGACACGCTACCACACACAAGTTGCAGCCTTTGCAACGTTCGGTGTCTACTACGATTGCTCCTTTGATTTTTGCCATAATTTACGTTCTTTATTTATTGATTGTACATATCCTTGTTGTAGAAGTTCAGGATGTCCATAGCCATTTGATAGGCATGTTGTGCCGGGCTTTCGGGGTTCAGGTCGATGGCATACTGATAGTTGTTCAGTGCTTGTTGCCAGTTGCCTTGTTTCCGATAGGCATTTCCCCGCAGGTAGTAAGCTTCGTCTTTGCCGGGAAAGTCTGTTTGCAGTATTTCGTCAAGCTGCTGGATGGCTTGCTCTACATTTCCCTGGTTGATAAGCTCTTTTATGGTATTCAGTCGTTCCATATCTAAAAAATATCCGGGTTATCGAACCACAAAGATAGTTTTTATTTGAAGACAATGAGCATCTTCACTGTGAAAAATAAGAAAAAGGGGCAAATAAAAAGCCCGAAGTTTCTCACGATTCTATCAGAATGTCAGAGCTTCGGGCGGATATCATAAAGAAGGTGATTCTATTGCTTTACAAGTGTACCGGTATCTTGTCCACTCTTCGTTGGTGGCGTCCGCCTTCGAATGGTGTACTGAAGAATTCCCTCATAATCATGTCGGCTTCTTCGGTACTGATGAATCGCCCTGGCATGACAAGCACATTGGCATCATTGTGCTGGCGTGCCAAATGGGCTATTTCTGCCGTCCAGCAGAGGGCTGCGCGGATACCCTGATGCTTGTTCAGCGTTATGCTGATACCTTCACCGCTTCCGCAGATGGCAATTCCCGGATAGCACTCTCCGGCTTCAACGGCCAGTGCCAAAGGATGTGCAAAGTCGGGATAGTCGCAACTCTCGGTTGAGTAGGTCCCGAAGTCCTTGTAAGCCCAGCCTTTGGCTTCCAACCAGCCGCGAACATATTCCTTCAATTCGAAGCCTGCATGGTCGGAACAGATTCCTATTGTTTTCATGATGGTCAGTTAATATACCAATGTGCCAATGTGCTGATGCCTGCAGCTTGTAGGGCGCGGGCAATCAGCACATCAGCACATTGGATAATGATTATAACATTGCTTTTACTTGTTTGTAAACGTTCTCTGCGGTGAAACCGAGCTTTTCGTCCAGCACTTTATAAGGTGCCGAGAATCCGAATGATTCCAATCCCCATACTTTACCGCGGGGACCTACCAGCCCTTGCAGTGTGACGGGCAGACCGGCTGTCAGGCCGAATACCTTGGCACCACACGGGATAATGCCTTCTTGATATCCCGGAGCTTGGCTACGGAACAGACCTTCGGAAGGAACGGACACGATACGCACCTTGATGCCATCCTTGCGCAGCAATTCAGTACCGGCTACCAATGTGGCAACTTCCGAGCCTGAAGCAACGAGGATTATATTTGGATTTTCATCGGAGCCGGCTACAATATAAGCGCCTTTGGCAGCTTGTTCGTAATCGTTGCCTTCGGGCAGGTTGGCGATGTTCTGGCGGGAGAAAATCAAACCGGTTGGGGTTGTGGTATTTTCCATTGCCAGTTTCCATGCCACAGTTGTTTCTTCTGCATCTGCCGGGCGGAGTACCAACATGGAATTATGTCCCTTGTGGTTTTTCAGTTTTTCCATCAGGCGGATTTGGGCTTCCTGCTCTACCGGTTCATGGGTAGGACCGTCTTCACCTACACGGAAGGCATCGTGTGTCCAGATGAACTTCACGGGAACTTCCATCAGGGCTGCCATACGTACGGCAGGTTTCATGTAGTCGGAGAATACGAAGAAAGTTCCGCAAGCGGGGATTACACCGCCATGCAGTGCCATACCGATACAGCAACATGCCATAGTCAGCTCGGCAACACCGGCCTGGAAGAATGCACCGCTGAAGTCACCTTTCTTGAAGGCATGTGTTTTCTTGAGGAATCCGTCTGTCTTGTCGGAATTGGAAAGGTCGGCAGAAGCAACAATCATATTTTCTACTTGAGTGGCGAGAGCACTGAGCACAGTGGCAGATGCTGCGCGGGTGGCAACGCCTGCTTTCTGTTCGATGGCGGCCCAATTCACTTCGGGAGCCTTGCCGGAGAAGAACATTTCCAGTTTGGCAGCCTTTTCCGGATTGGCTTTTGCCCATACGGCTTTGGCTGCATACTTTTCAGCCATGATTTTCTTCAGCTCAGTTGCACGCTTGGCATATAGTTCGGCCACTTCGGGGAAGATGACAAACGGATTTGTCGGGTCACCACCCAAATTCTTGATAGTGTTTATATAAGCGTCGCCGCCCAGAGGAGCACCGTGCGTGGCACAATCAGCTTCGTAGCTGCTGCCGTCTGCCTTGCGGGCACCTTTACCCATTACGGTATGGCCGATAATCAGCGTCGGACACTCTTTCTCAGCTTTGGCTTCGTTCAGTGCACCGCGGATGGCATCGGGATCGTTACCATTGATTTTAATGACTTTCCAGCCCCAAGCTTCGTATTTCTTGCCGGTATCTTCGATGGTCACATCCTTTGTCTCGGTAGAAAGCTGAATGTCGTTGGCATCATAGAACATGATGAGATTATCCAACCCTAATGCTCCGGCGATACGGCCTGAGCCTTGGGAGATTTCTTCCTGGATGCCACCGTCAGAAATATAAGCGTAGATGGTCTGTGGCATTACTTCTTCGAAACGTGCCTTCATGAACTTGGCTGCGATGGCTGCACCGACTGCAAATGTGTGTCCCTGGCCGAGCGGTCCGGAAGTGTTTTCGATGCCGCGCATGATGTCACGTTCGGGATGTCCCGGAGTAGGGCTTCCCCATTGGCGGAACTCTTTCAGTTCGTCCAGCGTGAACTTGCCGGTCAGGGCCAATGTAGAGTAAAGCATCGGTGACATGTGTCCCGGGTCGAGGAAGAAACGGTCACGACCTTCCCAAGCCGGATTTTCAGGGTCATATACCAGGAACTCTGAGAAGAGTACATTTACAAAGTCAGCACCACCCATGGCACCGCCCGGATGCCCGGAGTTGGCTTTCTCAACCATGGATGCAGCAAGGATACGGATATTGTCCGCCGCACGGTTCATAAGTTTGTTGTCGTTCATATTGAATCTAATTAATTTTGAATATTATCAATAGGTTATTTGGTCCTTGTAGGTTTTCCAAGGGCAAAGATAACTCTTTATGCGTAATTCACAACACTCGAAGAGTGTCTTTTTTATCAGTATTACTGCCTTTTTGCTGCTAAAATGATACTAAACGTATTTAGCTGATTTTGTGCGGTGCACGGTAGTTTTACTGTAACTCAATAGTAACGATTGATTTGGCCGGAAGTTTAATCTTGAGAATATCTTTATTGATTTTTACCTCTTTGAACGGAACGGGTTTCACATTGTCGGGATTTTCAAATGAATTGTAGTCCGTCAGATTGGTGGAAGTCAATATTTCACCAACTGCTTTCTTGGCTTTCGTTCCAGACAGATTGATGGTCACTTCCTGTGCATTGTCTGCATCTACGTTGGACATGGAAATGTGTATCTTGCCGTTTGGGTCTTTGGAGGCGGTAGCGCTGACCATTGGTATTCTGCGGTTGTCGCGTACATCCATCATGTCGCAGTTCAGCTCAAGAGGAATGTAGGTGGCATCCTGGTGTACATTGTACATTTTGAATACATAATAAGTGGGGGTGAGTACCATGTTTTTTCCGCTGGTCAGAATCATGGATTGCAATACATTGACGATTTGGGCAATGTTTGCCATTTTCAGACGGTCGGTATATTTATGGAAGATGTCGAAGCTGAGGGAAGCGACAAAAGCATCACGCAATGTATTCTGTTGGTACAGATGTCCGGGATTGGTACCCGGTTCAGTGTCCCACCAGGTTCCCCATTCGTCAAGCATAAGAGCCACGTTCTTTTGAGGGTCGTATTCATCCATAATGGTGCAATGCTTCTTGATGACATCTTCTATTTCGCGGCATTTGCCCAGTGTCCAGTAATAGTCGTCTTTACTGAATTGGGTGGCGGCGCCTTTACTGCCGTTCCATCCGCTGACGGTATAGTAGTGCAAGGAAAGACCGTGCATACGGCCGCCTACGCGGTCCATCAGCACTTTGGTCCAGTTATAGTCGTAGTCGCTGGCACCGCTGGCTATCTTGAAAAGACTATTGCCGTCATAGTTGCGGCAGTAGGTGGAATAGCGGCGGTAGAGGTCGGCATAATATTCGGGACGCATGCTTCCACCGCAACCCCAGCTTTCGTTACCCACGCCGAGGTATTTTACTTTCCAGGCTTTGTCGCGACCGTTCTGGCGGCGCAGGCGTGCCATGGGGGAGTCTCCTTCGGAGGTCATGTATTCCACCCATTTGGCAAGTTCTTCTACGGTACCACTGCCTACGTTTCCACTGATATAGGGTTCACATCCCAGCATTTCGCAGAGATTGAGGAACTCATGGGTTCCGAAACTGTTGTCTTCGATAGTGCCTCCCCAGTTGTTGTTCACCATTTTGGGGCGGTTTTCTTTAGGGCCGATACCGTCCATCCAGTGGTATTCATCGGCAAAGCAGCCTCCCGGCCAGCGAAGGACGGGTACACGGAGCTCCTTCAGTGCATTGAATACGTCGGTGCGATAACCGTTGATGTTGGGAATATCGGAGTTTTCACCTACCCAAAGTCCACCATAGATACAAGTTCCCAAATGCTCTGCAAATTGGCCGTAGATTTCTTTGGGAATGATTTGCCTGCTCTGGTCTGTGTGTAAAGTGATAGTGGCACTTTTCTGTGCGAAGAGTGACAACGAGGTGGAGAGAAATATGCTACTGATAAATAACTTTGTGTTCATAGTTTTTTAGTGTTATTAAATACTTAGTTCTTGAATCTTACTGCTGCTTCTTCGATGGGCAAACCAGCTTTATAGCTTTCGATGTAGGTGTTGAATCCGCTTACATCTTCGGCTGTCGGTGAGATTTCAATACCGGCATTTCCGGTGAATACATGCTTGTCCAGGAAGTCGGCAAGGGATTGGTCGTTTCCGTTGTTTGCAAGGTAGGAAGCGAGGAGGGCAATACCCCAGGCACCACCTTCGCCGGCTGTTTCCATAACGGAAATGGGTGAATTGATGGCAGCTGCCAGTATTCTCTGGCCTACTCCTTTGGTTTTGAAGAGTCCTCCGTGACCGGTGATTCTGTCTACTCTGATTTTCTCTTCATTGAAAAGGATGTCGTTGCCGATTTTGAGAACTCCCACTGAAGCATACAGATGGGTGCGCATGAAGTTGGCAAGGTTGAACTTGTCGTTTGCCGAACGTACAAACAGTGGACGTCCGGCTGCCAGTCCCGTTATAGGCTCGCCTGATATGTAGTTGTAAGAGATGAGGCCTCCGCAATCTGCATTGCCTGTCAGGGCGTGGTTATAGAGTTTTCCGTAGATTTCGTCCATATCTACGGGGATACCCATCAGTTCCTGGTATTCTTTGAAAATATTGATCCAGGCATTGAGGTCGGAAGTGCAGTTGTTGCAATGCACCATAGCTACGAGGCTTCCGTCGGGGGTGGTTACCATGTCAATCATTTCGTAGGGCTTGGACAATTCTTTTTCCAATACAATCATTGAGAAAGAGGAGGTGCCTGCCGATACGTTTCCAGTGCGCTGCTTTACGGCGTTGGTGGCAACCATGCCGGTTCCAGCGTCACCTTCGGGTGGACAGACGGGAATTCCTGCTTTCAGATGTCCCGATACGTCGAGGCGACTGGCTCCTTCGGGAGTAAGGAAGCCTGCGTTTTCACCGGCCGACAATACCTTCGGCAGAATATCCCGAAGTTTCCAGTCGTATCCTTTCGGAGCAATAAGTTTGTCGAACTTATCCACCATTTCAGAAGAATAGTTTTTGGTGATGGGATCGATGGGGAGCATACCGGAGGCATCTCCTATGCCCAGTACCTTTTGGCCGGTTATTTGCCAGTGGACAAAACCTGCAAGGGTGGTCAGGTAATTGATGGATGGAACGTGCTCTTCATTATCCAGGATGGCTTGGTAGAGGTGGGAGATGCTCCAACGCAGAGGGATGTTGTAGACAAATAGTTCGGATAGGGCTGCGGCAGCCTGGCTGGTATTAGTATTTCTCCAGGTACGGAAGGGTACAAGGATTTCTTCTTTTTCATTGAATGCCATATAGCCGTGCATCATGGCACTGACACCGATGGCTGCCAGGGTTTCTATCTCTGTATCGTAGAGGCTCTTTACATTGGTACGAAGGTCTGCGTAGCAATCCTGCAACCCATACCAGACAGCCTCGACGCTATATGTCCACAGTCCGTCGACTAACTGATTCTCCCAAGTATGGCTTCCCTGGGCGATGGGTTTGTTTTCCTGGTCAATCAAAACCGCCTTGATTCGTGTGGAACCGAGTTCTATACCAAGGATGGCCTTACCTGCCTCAATGGTTGATTTTGCATCTAATTTCATGGTATTAATGATAAATTACGGATTTATAGTACGATTATAAACTACGGATTACTGATTGCAAACTACTAGTTACGTTTGTGGTACGTGTAATTAGTAGTCCGCAATCGGTAATCTGTAATGATTATCAGCAAAGTGCCTTGTTCAGCATATAGTAGACTTCATTCATACGCAATTCTTTTTTGAACTCGCTAATGGTGGTATTTTCATCGATAACCACCATTTCGATGCCGGCCATTTCGGCAAAGTCTTCCCAATATTCCACCGTCAAGTCGTAGGAGAAGCTGGTATGATGTGTACCTCCGGCCAGAATCCAGGCTGCAGCGCCCACCTCGAGGTTGGGCATTGGAATCCACAGTGCACTGGCAACGGGCAACTTGGGCAGAGGCTTGCTCTTGATGCATTCTACTTTGTTCACAATGAGGCGGAAGCGGTTGCCCAGGTCTACGATGGTAGCGGCTACACCTTCACCTTGCTTGCTGGTAAATACCAGGCGGGCTGTTTCGCTGTCGATACCGATGCTCAGACGGTGCACTTCCAGTTTCGGCTTCTGTTCGGCAATCAGTGGACAGACTTCCAACATATGTGCTTGCAGGATGGCGCTCTTTTCTCCGTCGAAGTTCAGCGTATAGTCTTCAAGGAAGGAGCACCCCTTCGGCATACCTTGACTCATCACCCAAGTGGTACGGTACAGTGCTGCAGTTTTCCAGTCGCCTTCGGCACCGAAGCCGTAACCTTCTGCCATCAGTCGCTGTGAGGCCAGTCCGGGGATTTGGTCAAAGTCGCCCAAATCGTTGAAGTTGGTGGTGAAGCCTTTGGCACCCGTGTCTTTCAGCACGCGGCGAATGGCGATTTCGGCCTTGGCGGAGTTCCATACTTTGGTGTAGGCTTCCGTACGTGCGTCTTCCAGTTCGGGAGCGTGGTCGTAGAGCTTGAAGTATTCTGCTACGAGTGCCTTCACGTCCTCGTCGCTGACAGCATTGTAGTATGTCATCACATCATTGATGGGATAGTAGTCCACATGATAGCCCAATACCTGTTCGGCGCTGACCTTGTCACCGTCTGTCACAGCCACGTTGTTCATCTGGTCGCCGAAGCGGATGATGAGCATATCCTGCGCATCAGCCCATGCGGCAGCTACGCGCATCCATGCGGCAATCTGGTTTTGGGCTTTTTCGTCCTGCCAGTGGCCTACTACCACTTTGCGGTTCTTTCGCATACGTGTCACAATGTGTCCGAACTCGCGGTCGCCGTGAGCCGATTGGTTCAGGTTCATAAAATCCATGTCCATCGTCTCCCAGGGAATTTCCTTGTTGAACTGTGTATGGAAGTGTAGTAATGGCTTCTTCAGTTCCTGCAAACCGTGAATCCACATTTTGGCAGGAGAGAAGGTGTGCATCCAGGTGATGACCCCGATACACTTTTCGTCGTTGTTGGCGGCCTTGAAGGCAGCAGTTACTTCTTTGGATGAATTGACCGTACCTTTATATACTACCTTTACGGGCAGTTTCCCGGAATCATTCAGACCTTTCACCATTTCATTGCTATGTGCGTCTACCGCGATAACTGCGTCACCTCCGTACAAGAGCTGTGCTCCGGTTACGAACCATACTTCATATTGTTCAAATGCGTTCATACAATTTATTTTTATAGTTTATATTTAAAGAATGATAGTTATTTCTGTCCATAATAAGCGTTAGGACCGTGCTTGCGGCTGAAATGCTTTTCTATCAGTAACGGATTCATGGTCAGATTGGGGTTCACGGCATAGGCTATACTTGCCATTTTTGCCACCTGCTCCATCACTACGGCATTATGTACCGCTTCGTGTGCGTCTTTTCCCCACGAGAAAGGACCGTGGTTCTTTACCAATACTCCGGGAGTATGTACCGGGTTCAGCCCCTCAAAGCGTTTTACGATGACATTTCCCGTTTCCAGTTCATACGCTCCTTCCACTTCCTCCTTCGTCATGTCTGCTGTGCAGGGTATGGCGTCGTGGAAGTAATCGGCATGTGTTGTCCCGATATTCGGTATGTCACATCCGGCTTGTGCCCAGGCTGTGGCGTAAGTAGAGTGCGTGTGCACCACACCGCCGATTTCGGGGAATGCTTTATAGAGAACCAGGTGGGTCGGCGTGTCTGAAGAGGGCTTTAACCGTCCTTCCACGACCTTGCCGTCAAGATTCACTACCACCATATCCTCTGCTTTCATTTCATCGTAACTCACCCCACTGGGCTTGATGACTACCAGACCAGATTCGCGGTCAATGCCCGATACATTGCCCCATGTGAAGATAACCAATCCGTGCTTCACCAGTTCAAGGTTAGCATGGAATACTTTGTCTTTCAGTGCTTCCAGCATATTATTTAAATTACTAATTACAAGTTGTTGAATATTAGGTTCTCAGAGCTTAAATTTCGGAGCTTTGCGGTATGCCTTCTCATTAAACTGATATAAAGCAGCTCCACGTTTGGACCCCGTTTTGTCTATTTTGTCAGTTTTTTCTATATAGTCCATTTCTGCTATGCGTTTTCGGAAGTTCCGTTTGTCAATGCTCTCGCCGTATATAGCTTCGTATAAGCTTTGCAGTTGTGACAGCGTGAACAGTTTAGGTAGTAGATTAAAGCCGATTGGTTCGGTGGACGCTTTTTGTTGCATCAACTTCCGAGCTTTCTCCACCATTTGCGGATGATCAAAGATTAGCGCTGGCAGTTCATTGATATTTACCCAGAAAGCATTGTGTTGCTGTACGGATTCTTTGTCGTATTCGTTGATGTTGATGAGCGCATAGTAAACAATGGAGACTACGCGTTCTCCTGGGTCACGATCTATGGCTCCGAAAGCTTGGACTTGTTCCATATATACATCTTCCAGTCCGGTTAGTTCATTCAGGACTCGTTTGGCTGCATCATCCACGCTTTCGTCTTCCTGCACGAATCCACCCATCAGCGACCATTCGCCCATTGCCGGTTCGAAGTTACGCTTCAGCAACAGCAGGTTCAATTCTCCTTCATTGAAACCGAAAATAATGCAGTCGATACCTACATAAAGTTTCGGATTTGAACTATAGTAATTACTCATATCTTAATTTTTGTTTAAGGGGTATGCTGCATGGATATATATCATAGCAACATACCGATTTACCAGAAATACCAATAAAAAGCAGCAGTAATACCCAGGATGATAAGGGTATGAATGATATCCCATTTATTCCAACTCGCACGTGTAGCTGCTTTTTGTTCAGGAGTTGAAGTTCCGAATACCAGCCCTTGAATCTTTTCAGCGCTTGGGGCAGCTGTAAACATGCTGACTGCGATAACCACTACGATGCAGAACAAGAACATCCATCCGCAGAAAAACAGCCAGTTCATATCATAGAACAGATACTTGAAGGTACTGCTTGACACATCTCCTACATTGCTGTAATATACTTTTGCCCCCAGACGGGTTAAACCGATAATCATTCCGGCAATCAGTCCCCACATACCGCCTTGTGCAGAGGTGCGTTTCCAGCAGATCCCCAAGAGGAAGGCTGCGGCAATGCCTGGTGCTAATACAGATTGTACATCTTGTAAGTAGGTGTAAAGTACATCGCCTACACTGCGCATAATGGGAATCCAGAGTATACCCAATATCACAATCGCAACAGTTGCCATCTGTCCAATTCCTACCAGCTTTTTTTCAGAAGTGTTCGGCTTGAAACGTTTGTAGAAGTCAATGGTGAAAAGCATAGCAGATGAGTTGAACAAAGATGCGAGAGAACTCATCAATGCTGCAAGAATACCGCAAACAACCAAACCTTTGACTCCTGCAGGAAGCAATTTTGCTACTAGAGTTGGGAAAGCAGCATCTGCATTGGCATTTCCGTTTGCCAGCATAGGTAGAAAACCTTCTCCCCCGGTTCCGAGATATTTTTGGTGTAATGCGAAAGCAATCATGCCTGGGATAAGGAATAAGAATACGGGCAATAATTTCAGGTAAGCTCCGAAGATGGTACCGCGCCGTGCTTCCTTTTCATTCTTTCCGGAAAGTACGCGTTGCACGATGAACTGGTCTGTACACCAATACCAGAATCCGATAATGGCTGAACCAATCAGTGCACCCAACCAAGGGAAGTTAGGGTCGTTATTACTGCGTATAAGTTCTGTCATTGTGTTGCCATAATCGTTCACTGTGACTGCACCGCAGATTCTCATCATCTCATCCCAGCCTCCCAATTCTTTGAAGCCGAGTACAAGGATTATCAGTGAACCTAACAGCAAGATGGGGGTCTGCAGGATGGAGGTATAAAGTACCGACTTCATTCCTCCGAAGATTGTGTAGAGCGCAGTCAGTATAACCAGACCGATGGCGGCAATCCAAAAGAAGTCGATTCCCCAAAGTTCTTTTATACCGAATACTTGTTGGAATACTAATCCTCCTGCATAAACCGTCACGGCAACTTTTGTCAGTACATAGCTGATTAAAGATATTACAGACAATATTGTACGTGATTGTGGATTATAGCGACGTTCTAGGAATTCAGGCATCGTGAATACCATGCTTCGCGAATAGAACGGTACGAATACCCAGCCTAAGATAAGGATCATCCAACCTTGTATTTCCCAATGTGCCATCGCCATACCGCTGGAAGCACCGGCACCGGCTAATCCGATTAAGTGTTCCGAACCGATGTTGGATGCAAAGATAGATGCACCGATAGCGAGCCATGTGGCATCACGACCACCTAAAAAATAGTCTGCTGAGTCATTCTGTTTCTGTTTGACAACCCAGACAATAATTCCAATCAAAGCCAGGAAAAAGATTCCAATGACTAACCAATCTAATGTTTCCACGATAATAAATGATTTATAAGGTTATTGTTATTTTTCTACGGAAAATTTGAAGACACATTCACTGTTGTAAATTTGTCCGGGTTCCAGTACGACAGAAGGCCATTGGGATTTGTTGGGGCTATCCGGATAATGTTGTGTCTCGAGGCATACGGAAGCGCGCTGGTTGTAAGTAATGCCTTTTTTACCTTTTACGGTGCCATCCAGGAAATTCCCGGTATATACTTGTATGCCTGGCTCATTGGTATAAACTTCCAGGGTGATGCCGCTTATAGGCGATGTCAGTTTGGCTGCCACTTGGGATAGGTCACCTTTAGTATTCAGTACCCAATTGTGGTCATATCCGTTTCCGTTCTTTATTTGTTCAAAGTCCGTCCGGTTGATGTCTTGTGCCACACTCTTGGGAGTGGTAAAGTCCATTGGTGTTTCTTTGACGGAGATGATGTCACCCGTTGTCATGAAAGTACTGTCTACCGGAGTATAGTTGTCTGCATTGATGTATAAGATGTGGTCTGTTGCTGCCTTTGAAGGGTCACCTGATAAATTGAAATAAGAATGGTTAGTCATATTGATAACCGTCTTTTGGTCTGTTGTTGCACTGTATTTTATATCAATGGCATTGTCATCCGTTAACTTGAAAAGTACTTTTGCCGTAACATTACCCGGGAAATTCTCGTCTCCATCCGGTGAAATGCGGGTGAGCTCCAGAGTTGTGCTGTCAATGGGATTGGCACTGTATACTTGGTATTGCCATCCTTTGGGGCCACCGTGCAGGCAATGTCCGAAATTGTTCTGTGGTAACTGTATGGTATCTCCGTCAAGAACGATTTTCCCTTGGTTAATCCGGTTGGCGTAGCGTCCGATAGAAGCACCAAAGTCACTTGGTATGTTGATGTAATCGGCAATGCTGTCAAAGCCCAATACTACATCCTGCATAACTCCATTTTTGTCGGGTACCATAATGGATACAATACGTCCTCCAAAGTTTGTGATGCATACTTCCATGCCCGCTTTATTCTTCAGCGTATAAAGCTGTGTCTGGGCGTCATTGACTGTTGTTTGGAATTTTACTGGATCAAGACCGGACAGCGTAAGCGTTGTTTCTGTCTTTTGATTGCACGCAGTTAGCATCATTGCGGCAATTCCTGCAAGTAGAACATGTCTTTTCATGGTTTTGTATTTAATGTAAATGAGATGATTATCTTTCTTTGGGTGTAAAAGTAACACTTTTCTTTAGTGTAGGCTGTACACTTTTATATGTTATGCAACATAAGTGTCAAGAAACATATCTGTGCCAACTGGCTGTACAGATAGATGTGTTCGGAATAAACTTCTCGGATGATTTTGTTTTTAGAGTGGAAAACGGTGGAATAGGGGAGAAGAAAAAGGCGCTTCTCATTACTGGGAAACGCCTTTTATTTGAATGCTGATGTCTATTATTCTAATCTGCGGGCACCGTCGCTGATGACTACATCATATACTTTTGGGCTTCTGCCGAACTTCTTCTTGAATTCATCTTTTGCTTTTTCGATGAATGTACTGTACAATTCATCCTTTACCAGATTGATTGTACATCCACCGAATCCACCGCCCATGACACGTGAACCGGTAACTCCACAATCGAATGCAAGGTCATTCAGAAAATCGAGTTCTTCGCAGCTTACTTCATACAACTTACTCATGCCATGATGTGTTTCATACATCTTTTGGCCTACAGTTTCATAATCGCCTTTTTCCAGGGCGTCGCAAACGTCGAGTACGCGTTGAATCTCTTCGATGACATATTCTGCACGCATATAGTCTTCTGCGCTGATGTCGGCTTTGGCTTCTTCCAGCATGCCCATGGTAACGTCACGCAGGAATTCTACGTGTGGATGCTTCTTCTGAACAGCGGCAACAGCAGCTTCGCAGCTTTGACGACGTTTGTTGTATGCTGAAGATGCAAGTTCGTGTTTCACTACAGAATCTACAAGAACCAGACGATAGCCTTGCGGGTCGAATGGGAAATACTGATATTCCAGTGAACGGCAATCCAGGCGGATGAGGCTTCCTTTCTTTCCGAATACAGAAGCAAATTGGTCCATGATACCACAGTTTACGCCACAATAGTTGTGTTCTGTAGATTGTCCCACTTTTGCCAATTCAAATTTGTCTATCTTGTTGTCACCGAACAAGTCGTTCAAAGCATAGGCATAGGTACTTTCCAAAGCTGCTGACGAGGACATTCCTGCACCCAGAGGCACATCGCCTGCAAAAGCGGTATTGAAACCTTTTACATCTACACCGCGTTTCATCATTTCCCGGCACACGCCAAAGATATATCTTGCCCAGCTTGCGCGGGGTGCATCTTCTTCATTCAAGCCAAATTCCACATAATCTTTCAAGTCGATGGAATAAGCTTTTACTGTGTTTGTGCCGTTGGGCTTTATTTCTGCAATCATTCCCTTATCGATTGCTCCGGGGAATACAAAACCACCGTTATAGTCTGTATGCTCACCGATAAGGTTGATGCGACCCGGAGAAGCATAAACAGCTCCCGTTGTTCCGTCAAAGTGCTTGATGAAACGGCTTCTTACGTATTCTATATCCATGATATTTATATTTTATAAGGTGAATAAATAAATTACCTATATTTTCTTGTTAATCGACCTTGATGTCCTTATTGACATTTTTGCAGCCTACCAAACCGTAGAACAACAGATAGCCAAGGGCTGCGATGATAACCCAGTAACTCGGCATGAAACCTGCAATGTCGGCCACCAAACCTTGGATAACGGGCAAGATGCCGCCGCCGCATACCAATACCATGAACAGACCGGAAGCCGCTGCCAGATATTTACCCAATCCTTCTACGGCCAGATTAAAGATACCACCCCACATGATGGAAGTACACAGACCTACCAGTACCAGATACATTGCGTTGATAGGTACTTCTGCAAATCCGAAAGAGAGACCTCCCGTAGCACTTTGTTGGAGTACCGGCAGATTGACAAGCGAACCGGTAGATGAGAAGATGGCAAGGAATACCAAAAGTAAGCCTAATGCGGAAGTAAAGGTAAGCATTGCCTTACTGGAGATTTTTGCACCCAATGAAGCGCCGGCCAGACGTCCAATCAGCATGAGGAACCAATATGTACCTACAACAAAACCGGAAATGGTGGAAGAAATGCCTGCTCCTCCCTTTTCAATCGGATCGGTCAAAAACAAGTTCAGAGTACCCGGTACACCAACTTCGACACCTACATATACAAAGATTGCTATAGCTCCCAAAATGAAGTGGCGGAATTTTAAAGCGCCTGACATCAACTTACCGATAGGTTCTGTTGAAGTTGCAGCATTGGGTTCCGGTATGGGCACAATCAAAAGAACGAAGAACGCGATGGCAAATACAGCCATTGCTGTGTACATTACAGGGAATATCTGAGAGATAGTAGCTTTTTCAATGGAACCGGCAATCAGGATACCTACGAACATCGGAGTAATGGTGGCCATTACGGAGTTGAAAGAACCACCCACTTGGATAAGCTGGTTTCCTTTGTTACCTTCGCCGCCGAGCTTGTTCAGCATCGGGTTGACTACCGTATTAAGCAAACACATGGAGAAACCGGCGATGAAAGCGCCAATCAAATATACGGCAAAAGCCATATCAGGGCTTGAATGACCTGATAAATATTGGATACCTACACCGATAAAGCCTACAGCTACTGCTATCAATGCCGTTTTTTTATACCCTACCCGTTGTAGTAAGATGCCGCTTGGTATTCCCATCACTGCATATGCAATAAAGTTACCAAAGTTACCCAACATCCCTAAAGCGTTGGATACTGAAAACTGATTTTTCAGTACGATTCCCATAGGGGCAGCAAGGTTGGTAACAAATGAAATCATACCAAAAAGGAAGATCATCGTGATAATTGCGATGAGTTTACCATTCTGTTTTTGTTGTGTCATGGTTTTGTAAAATTAATAAGTTTATAAATTGGATTAGTTATTTCATTCTTGTACACCAAACTTGTAGATTGTCACTTGCTGGTACTCATCACCCGGTAGCAATACTGCCGACGGAAAATGGGACTTGTTGGGCGTATCGGGAAAACACTGGGCCTCAAAGCAGACTGCACTTCTTGCAGGGAAAGTGGCTCCATGGGCACCTTCAAAGCCCCCGAGCCAGTTTCCTGTGTAGAGCTGGACGCCATTTTCAGTGGTATATACTTCCATCGTTCGCCCGCTGTTGAGCTCTATGCAGGTGGCTGCAAGGCTCAGCTCTCCACTTTCAGTCTTGTTCAGTACATAGCAATGGTCATATCCTGCGCCATTCACAATTTGTGTATGTTTCTCATCAATTCGTTCACCAAGAGTATGGGGAGTACGGAAATCCATAGGAGTACCTTCTACCTTCAATATCTCTCCGGTAGGAATGGATACTTCATCGATGGGTACATAAAAATCTGCGTTGATGGTAACGATATTGTTTAAGACTGTAGGGGAGGGATTGGCTATACCGGCAAGATTGAAGAAACCGTGATTGGTCAGATTGACGATGGTGGCTTTATCGGTAGTAGCCCGGTATTCGATGACCAGAGCATTGGTCTCATCCTCCAGGCGATAAGTCATTTCTACTTCGAGATTTCCGGGGAAGCCCTCTTCGCCGTCAGCGGATGTGTAGTTGAAGATGACTGTTGATGGCTCTGGCTGGACAGCATCCCATACACGGGTATGAAAACCAGTCGGACCGCCATGCAGTGAGTTGGGACCATTGTTGATTGCCAATTGGTGCTCTTCGCCGTATAAAGTAAACTTTCCTTTAGCTATCCGGTTACCGTAGCGTCCGATGGTAGTGTTTAGAAAAGGTTCCGGGCTGTTGATTACATGTTCAATACTGTCGTGTCCTAATACAACATTGGCATATTTGCCATTTTTGTCGGGTACCATGATGGAAAGTATTGCACAGCCGTAATTAGTAACTGCAACTTCCATTCCCTGGGCATTCTTCAGGATAAATAAATCTGTCTTTTTGTTATTTATATCCTTTTGAAAGTCTTTTTGGTTCAAACCGGACAAATTACTTTCTGTTGGAGTAGTGTTTATCATATCCATGGTATTAATTAAATTTCTTGCAAATAAAAAGAAATTCTTTTGTTCCCCCAAGTAATTGGAAGGAAATGTGGAGAACATTTTAGGAAAGTTTAGCGTTTAACAAATGGAATACAAATTGATATTTTTTGTATGTTTGCCCCCGGAATCTAAAAAAATCACATCATTAACAGAAAGTTCTAATAAAAACAACGAATGTATCCTCTAAAATTTGAGCCTATTCTGAAGCAGACGCTTTGGGGAGGCGACAAGATTATTCCATTCAAACATTTGAATGATACCCTTGCCAATGTAGGCGAGAGTTGGGAAGTGTCGGCAGTAGAAGGCAGTGAGTCTATAGTGGCCAATGGTGCAGACAAAGGATTGACGCTGCCGGATATGGTCAGAAAATATAAGGAAGACCTGGTAGGAGAAGCCAACTATGCACGTTTCGGAAATAAGTTTCCTTTATTGATAAAGTTTATTGATGCCAAGTTGGACTTGTCGATTCAGGTACACCCGGGTGACGAGTTGGCTAAGAAACGTCATAACAGTTTTGGTAAAAATGAAATGTGGTATGTTATTGCTGCTGACCAGGGTGCCAAGCTGATTTCCGGTTTTGCAGAGCAGATTACTCCGAAAGAATATAAGGAACGAGTGTATAATGGTACGTTTGCGGATGTTCTGCAGACTTGCGCCATTAAACCGGGCGATGTGTTTTATGTGCCTGCAGGTCGGGTACATGGAATCGGTGCGGGAGCTTTTGTAGCAGAAATACAGCAAACGTCGGATATCACTTACCGTATTTTTGATTACAATCGTAAGGATAAGGATGGTAAATCAAGAGAACTGCATACAAGCCAGGCCATTGATGCCATTAATTTTGCAGATGTGCAGGACGATTTTCGTACGGAGTACGAGCAGGTGCAGAATGAACCGGTAGAAATGGTGGCAAGCCCGTATTTCACGACTTCCATCTATGACATGACGGAAGAAATCACTTGTGACTATTCTGAACTGGATTCTTTTGTTATCTTTATTTGTGTGGAGGGTTCTTGCCGTATTATTGATAATGAGAAGAATGAAGTTTCCGTACAAGCGGGCGAAACAATCCTGCTGCCAGCTGCAACCCAAGAAGTGACGATTGTGCCTGAAGGAGCAGTGAAGTTGCTTGAGACGTACGTATAAAAGTGCTCAGACTATATCGGATAAAAAAAGAGGGGATGACTGTTATGGCCATCCCCTCTTTTTTTATCCGATATTCTATCTCTTTCTTCCAAATATTTTTCTGAATTTCTTCATTACCTTTACCCCCAATACTATACCGTCAAAAACAGCCATACCCGTGTTGAATGCTCTCATCATGGCATTTGCCTTGTTGGTAGCTGGTTCCAGCGGAGCAAAAATTTCTTGTGTAAGCCCAGTCATGATTTCTTTCTGGAGTCGTATTTCTTGTAGCAGCATGGCTTTTTTCTGGGCGATGCTTTCTAAAGTGACGGGAGTCGTATTGGTCGTATTATCCATGAATATTTCGAATTAATTGTCTAAGAATAATTCTGCGATAAGTTTTACTGTCGGATCAATAATGAGCTTTTTGCGGAATAGGACAAGCAGAACGATGAGTAGGATATGGAAGCACGTGATAAGTGCAAAACTCATCATTAGCCCGCCTACCAGCGGAGCTAAGATATAGACCAGCGTAAACGACAGATGAAACAGAACCACTACGCCGAGTATGACGACCAATAGCACCAATAAAAGTGTAGAAAGCAGTTTGGATAGTTTTTCGGTGACTTCCAGTTTGGTATATTCTTTTTGCAGCTCCAGGTATTTCTTGAATTCAATGAAGAGCTGCTGCATATTTTCTATACTTTTGTCGTCTGCAAACATAGTGGTTCTGTTTTTTACCTTATTCCGTTACCTCACCTTTAATTTCCGCAGCAATTTCATCTACCAAGTCTTCCATTTCGCTTCGGTTCAGACGAATCCCTTTCTTACGGAGAATTTCTGCGATTTTGTTACGGGTGTCTTCTCCTTTTTCAGGAGCAAATAAGATACCGAGGGCGGCACCTACTGCGGCGCCACCCAGGAAAGCTGCTAAAACATTTAATCCTTTCATAATGATATTCCTTTCTTTTTTGAGGTTCGTACGACAAAACTAACAAATCTTTTTGAAACTTTGTTCGGAATATCAGTTTTTTTATGATTGTCTTTATCTTCCAACTCCTTTTGGGGTGTTGTTTTGCGAGGTTTGCTTTTTTCTTCTCCAAAAGTCTCCATTCGTACGGCTCCCGCGATAGATTTTGTTTTCCTTGGTTTTGGCCTTAATTTCTTCAGTCTTGATTTTCTGGGCTTTTAAACCATCGGCGGTGACAAAAGGGTGTTCTTTTATTACTGGGATACTTTTCCCTATCAATTTTTGGATATCTTTCAGGTAAGGCAGTTCTTCCGATTCGCAAAAGGAGAGGGCAATACCGTCGTGGCCGGCACGTCCGGTTCGTCCGATACGGTGTACGTATGTTTCCGGAATGTTGGGCAACTCGTAGTTGATGACGTGTGATAGTTGGTCCACGTCGATACCTCGTGCTGCAATGTCGGTTGCTATCAGTACACGCAGTTCATGGTTCTTAAAGCCGGTCAGTGCTCGCTGTCGGGCATTCTGCGACTTGTTTCCATGTATGGCTTCGGCTCTTATTCCGGACTTACTAAGGGTACGTGCAAGTTTGTCTGCTCCATATTTAGTTCTGGTGAAGATAAGTACGGACTTGATAGCCGGATTCTTCAGCAGATGAATCAGTAAGTCTTTTTTCTCTTTTTTCTCAACAAAATAGACTGATTGGGAGATTGTGTCAACCGTAGACGATGCAGGGGTGACTTCCACTTTCTCGGGGTGCGTCAGCATGGAGTTTGCCAAGGTCTCTATTTCCGGAGGCATTGTGGCCGAAAAGAAGAGGGTCTGTCGTTTTGCGGGCAATAACTTTAATATGCGCCGGATATCATGTATGAATCCCATGTCCAGCATCCGGTCCGCTTCGTCCAATACGAAGAACTCGAGCGCTTTTAGGTTAATGAAACCTTGGTTGACCAGGTCTTGCAGTCGTCCGGGAGTTGCAACCAGTATTTGTACTCCACGTTTCAGTTCATCTGTCTGTGGCTTTTGTCCTACACCGCCGAAGATGACGGCATGTCTCAATCCGGTATACTTACCATATGCACTGAAGCATTCTCCTATCTGTATGGCCAACTCGCGGGTCGGCGTCAGAATGAGTGCTTTGATACTTTTGCGGTTATCCGTTTTATACAACTTTTGCAAGATAGGGATGGAAAATGCGGCGGTTTTGCCTGTTCCGGTTTGAGCACATCCTAATAAGTCTTTTCCTTGAAGTAATATAGGGATCGATTTTTCCTGGATTGGGGTAGGGGTGGAATACCCCTCTTCTTGAAGAGCCTTCAATATAGGTTCTATCAAATTCAAATTTTCAAATGTCATGTAATCAATTAAGTGAGCCTCATGCTCTGTTTATATTTGGCAAATATACGTCAAGTCTTCCGGGAAATCTCTTTTTATGGAGGGGTTTAATTATATTTAACTAAGGATGCTGAGGTATAATCGCATGTTATGGTGTACTTTTGCTCCATATTTAGATAGTGGCATGGAAAAATGATGAAATTGCATTTAAAATATCTTTGGATTGTATTGATGGCTTGTACTTTGACTGCTTGCATGAATGGTGGGGGTGACTTGGCCGGTAAGTGGCAGTTGCGTCAGTACCAATATGCCGACGGTACATCAGAGAAGGTGGACAGTGTATTTTATAATTTTCAAAAAGGAAGTTTTTCTGCCATATGTTTGTTGAAAGATGGAGGGTTGACTACGTTTTTTGGAAATTATTCTTTGAAAGGTGCTGAAATTTCCATTATTTTGTTGCCTGAAAGCGTTAACGATAAAAATTATGATACTTATTTCGGGTGGCCGGAAGGAAAATGTACCTTTAAAGTAGAAGATTTGTCCTACTCTTCATTGCGTTTGGAATATGAGGGCACGAAATCTATTTTTCGAAAATTTTGAGATAAAGAATAAGAATAGACGATTTTACTAATAAAAACAATAGAAAAGATGAAAAAATTAGCCGTATTGGGAATGGGAGTATGCATAGCTCTGGCATTCTCTTCTTGTAAATCAAGTGAAAGTGCTTATAAGAAAGCATATGAAAAGGCAAAACAGCAGGAATTGGCTGAGCCGCAAACAACTGCCCCTGCTGAAGAGGTGGCTCCAGTGGTTACCGCTCCAGTAGAAGTAAAGGTGGTGGAAAGTGCACCTGCCGGCATGCGTCAGGAAAAGGTGACTGTGGTATCAGGTGGTACCAGCTTGAAAACCTTTAGTGTAGTTTGCGGAGCTTATAGCGTGAAAGCTAATGCGGAAGGTGTGAAGCAGGCATTGGTGAATGAAGGCTATACTGCAATGGTGGTTTACAATGCAGAAAGAAACCTGTATCGTGTAGTTATCGGTACATTCGATGACAGAGCATCCGCCGAGAATCTGCGCGACTCTTTCAAAGCTAAACATCCTTCGAATGATGACTTCCAGAAGGCATGGTTGCTGTATAGCGTCAATTAATAGAATTCTTTTTGGTAATTCATAACAGAAAGGAATGTATGTTTCCTTTCAAGATGAGGCAGTAACTGCGAAGTTACTGCCTTTTTCATGATATGCCGAAAGAATGTGAAGGCTGGCGCTGTCGCGTGTTTGGTTTGGCAAAACAAAGTGTTTCCTTTAACAGAACAGTTTGTTTCATTAACGAGAACACTTTGTTTCTCTTAACAGAACATCTCGTTCTATCGCATAAAAACAAAATGTTTTTATATACTGAAACAACTTGTTTTTAAAGGTTGAAACAAAGTGTTCAGTACTGTGAACTAACGGACTAATTGAGAAAAGACCCAGATAAACTCATGTTGTCACAGTCTCTTTAGTTCCTCTTCCTTCGTGAATATTTCACTCTATTTCTCTGCTCCGGATTGATTTTTCTGATTGTGAAAAGTGCTTATAATATTCTCTCTTTCGTTTAAAAGAAGTTATAAAACAAGAGGTGGAAACTTTTAGACCTGAAAAAGTTTTTAATTTTGTGCCTTATCTTTGAGAAGAATATAGTATGGAACGACGATATATACTGAATGCGATTGATGCCGCTTTGCAGGCTGGCGAGAAAATTCTTTCCATTTACGATGATCCGGCATCGGATTTTCAGGTAGAAAAAAAAGCGGATAATTCTCCTCTTACTATTGCCGACCGTAAGGCTCATGAAACTATCTGCCGTTTTTTGGCTGATACACCTTTCCCTCTGCTAAGCGAGGAAGGCAAACATTTGCCTTTTTCGGAACGACGGAGTTGGGAAACTTTATGGATTGTAGACCCTTTGGACGGTACGAAGGAGTTCATCAAGAGGAACGGTGAGTTCACAGTGAATATAGCTTTGGTGCATCACTCAGTACCGGTAATGGGAGTCATTTATGTGCCGGTAAAAAAGGAGCTCTATTTTGGAGTGCATGATTCGGGTGCTTATAAGCTATCCGGTATTACTGCACGTGATGGAATGTCGTGGGATGAACTGCTTGCGAAAGCTGTTCGGCTGCCGGAAACAAGCGTGCACGAACGGTTTGTAATTGTGGCTTCCCGTTCGCATCTGACGCCCGAGACAGAAGATTATATCGAGAAAATGAAATGCAGCCATGCGGAAGTTGAGCTTATATCAAGTGGAAGTTCCATCAAGATTTGTCTGGTAGCTGAAGGCAAGGCTGATGTATATCCTCGTTTTGCCCCTACGATGGAATGGGATACGGCGGCTGGGCATGCTATTGCACGTGCTGCCGGAATGGAAATTTATCAGGCGGGGAAGGAAGAACCTTTGCAATATAATAAGGAGGATTTGCTGAATCCGTGGTTTATCGTAGAACCCAAGCATACTGAAATAAAATAACGACTTTATGACATTTGAGATATTGTTTGTGCTGCTGGCATTGTTGGGCATGGTGATTGCCTTGGTTCTGGATAAAATGCGTCCGGGCATGGTGCTCTTTTCTGTCGTAGTATTGTTCTTGTGTGCAGGTATCCTCACTCCTAAGGAGATGCTGGAAGGGTTCAGTAATAAGGGGATGATGACTGTTGCCATGCTGTTTTTGGTCAGTGAAGGCATCAGGCAGTCGGGTGCTTTGGGGCAAGTAATCAAGAAGCTGCTTCCCCAAGGTAAGACTACGGTCTTTAAAGCGCAGTTCCGTATGTTGCCCACCATTGCTTTTATTTCAGCTTTTCTAAACAATACTCCGGTGGTTGTTATCTTTGCTCCCATTATCAAGCGTTGGGCCGAATCTGTAAAATTGCCTGCTACCAAGTTCCTTATACCCCTTTCTTATGTGACGATACTTGGCGGAATCTGCACCCTGATAGGGACGTCGACCAATCTGGTGGTGCATGGTATGATATTGGAAGCCGGATATGAAGGCTTTACTATGTTCGAGTTGGGTAAAGTGGGCATTTTCGTCGCGATTGCAGGCATCCTTTATCTGTTCGCTTTTTCCTCAAGGCTTTTGCCGGATGTTCGTACGGATGCGGTAAAGCTGGATGAGGAACCGGAGGAGCATGGAGATTTACATCGGGTGGAAGCTGTACTCGGCGCCCGTTTTCCCGGTATCAACAAGAAACTTGGTGATTTTAACTTCAAGCGGCATTATGGGGCCGAAGTGAAGGAGATTAAGCGTAGCGGTCAGAGCATTGTCGGAAATCTGGAAAATGAATATCTCCGCGAAGGGGATACGCTGGTGGTGATGGCTGATGACTCTTTTGTAAAGACCTGGGGGGAATCTTCGGTGTTCGTGTTGCTGGCCAATGGCAAGGATACGGAACCGGTGCCCGGAAAGGGAAAGCGCTGGTTTGCCTTGGTTTTGCTGATATTGATGATAGTGGGTGCAACGGTTGGTGAACTTCCGGTTGTCAAGGAAGCTTTTCCGGAAATCAAGTTGGATATGTTTTTCTTCGTTTCCATTACTACTATCATTATGGCCTGGACAAAGATATTTCCGGCCCGCAAGTATACCAAATATATATCTTGGGATATTCTGATAACGATTGCTTGTGCTTTTGCTATCAGCAAGGCGATGGTGAATTCCGGAGTGGCAGATGCTGTGGCGCGTTTCATTATAGGCATGAGCCATCATTATGGCCCCCACGTGTTGCTGGCTGCTGTGTTTATCATAACGAACTTGTTTACAGAACTGATTACGAACAATGCGGCCGCGGCACTCGCTTTCCCGTTGGCACTTTCCATCTCTTCACAGATGGGAGTCAGTCCGATGCCTTTCTTCGTTGTAATTTGTATGGCGGCTTCTGCCAGCTTCTCCACTCCTATAGGGTATCAGACTAATTTGATTGTACAAGGTATCGGTAACTATAAGTTCACGGATTTTGTACGCATCGGGTTACCTTTGAATATCATTACTTTCCTGATATCCATTTTCTTGATTCCTTTAATTTGGCCATTTTAAAAAAAGAAGAAATAATAACATATGGAAGAAAACAACCACATATATCCGATATTTGACAAAATGCTGATGCGGAAAGACAAAGAAGACTTGTTGAAGCAGCACAGCGTGATGGTTTGGTTTACCGGTTTGAGCGGCTCCGGCAAAAGTACGATAGCCATTGCCTTGGAGCGCGAACTTCATAAAAGAGGATTGCTTTGCCGTATCCTGGATGGTGACAACATCCGCAGTGGCATCAACAATAACCTCGGTTTTACGGAGGCCGACCGTGTGGAGAATATCCGGCGTATAGCCGAAGTTTCCAAACTCTTTCTTGATACGGGTGTTATAACAATCGCGGCTTTTATCAGTCCTAATAACGATATTCGTGAAATGGCGGCTGATATTATCGGACAAGACGATTTTCTGGAAGTTTATGTCAGTACCCCGCTTGAAGAGTGTGAACGCCGTGACGTGAAGGGACTTTATGCCAAGGCACGTAAGGGAGAAATCAAGAATTTTACAGGTATTTCCGCGCCTTTTGAGGAACCGGCTCATCCGGCTCTGACGTTGGATACCTCTGTTCTCAGCCTGGAAGAATCGGTCAATAAACTGTTGGAACTCATTTTACCAAGAATTCAGAAGAAATAAGATATAATGAAAGAAGAATATAAATTGAGCCATTTGAAGGAACTCGAAGCAGAGTCCATTCATATTATCCGTGAAGTGGCAGCGGAGTTTGAAAATCCGGTGATGCTGTATAGTATCGGCAAGGATTCTTCGGTTATGGTGCGCTTGGCCGAAAAGGCGTTTGCTCCCGGCAAAGTGCCGTTCCCGTTGATGCACATCGATTCCAAGTGGAAGTTTAAGGAGATGATACAGTTCCGTGACGAGTATGCCAAGAAGTATGGTTGGAACCTGATAGTGGAAAGCAATATGGAAGCTTTCAATGCAGGTGTCGGACCTTTTACGCATGGCAGCAAGGTGCATACGGACCTGATGAAAACGCAGGCTTTGCTCCACGCATTGGATAAGTATAAGTTTGATGCGGCATTCGGTGGCGCTCGCCGCGACGAGGAGAAGTCACGCGCCAAAGAGCGTATTTTCTCCTTCCGTGACAAGTTCCATCAATGGGACCCCAAAATCAGCGTCCCGAATTGTGGGATATTTATAATGCCCGGGTACATAAAGGAGAGTATCCGAGTATTTCCGTTAAGTAATTGGACGGAGCTGGACATCTGGCAATATATACGTTTGGAAAATATTCCTATTGTGCCGTTGTATTTTGCCAAGGAACGTCCTTGTGTGGAGATTGACGGAAATCTGATAATGGCGGATGACGACCGCTTGCCTGAACAGTACCGCGACCAGATAAAGATGCGTATGGTGCGTTTCCGTACGCTGGGTTGCTGGCCGTTGACCGGTGCTGTGGAAAGCGATGCCGATACCATCGAGAAGATTGTCGAGGAAATGATGACCACCACCAAGAGTGAACGGACGACCCGTGTCATTGACTTCGACCAAGACGCAAGCATGGAGCAGAAGAAGCGCGAGGGATACTTCTAAAGGAATTAAAATTAAGAATTAAAAATTAAATCATTAAGGATGAACGATTCTACACTTGATATAAAGGCTTTCTTGATAAGGATGAGCAGAAAGACTTATTGCGCTTACTGACTGCCGGTTCTGTGGATGACGGAAAATCCATTGATAGGCCGTCTGTTGTTCGACAGCAAGAAACTATATGAGGATCAGCTGGACGCACTGGAACGCGACAGCAAGCGCATGGGAAATGCCGGCGACCACATTGACTACGCCCTTTTGCTGGACGGCTTGAAGGCAGAGCGCGAACAAGGCATCACCATCGACGTGGCATACCGCTACTCGACCAACAACCGTAAGTTTATCATTGCCGATACTCCGGGACACGAGCAGTACACACGCAACATGATTACCGGGGCTCTACAGCTAACTTGGCAATTATTCTGGTGGATGCACGTATGGGTGTCATTACGCAGACGCGCCGGCATACTTTCTGGTGTCGTTGCTTGGCATCAAGCATGTGGTGCTTGCTGTCAATAAGATGGACCTGGTGGATTTTTCCGAAGAACGTTTTAATGAGATAGTCGATGAATACCGGAAGTTTATAGCCCATTGGGTATTCCTGACGTAAACTGCATTCCGCTGTCAGCTTTGGATGGCGACAATGTGGTGGAGAAATCGGAACGTACTCCTTGGTATGAGGGTATTTCACTTCTGACTTTCTGGAGACGGTACATTGACAACGACCATAATTTGAAGGATTTTCGTTTCCCGGTTCAATACGTCTTGCGCCCCAATCTCGATTTCCGTGGTTTTGCGGTAAGGTGGCTTCGGGTATTATTCGTAAGGGAGATGAAGTGATGGCATTGCCTTCCGGTAAGAAGTCGCATATCAAGAGTATAGTTACATACGACGGCGAATTGATTACGCCTTTCCGCCACAGTCCGTCACCCTGACTCTGGAGGACGAAATAGATGTGTCGAGAGGAAATGCTGGTACATCCGGATAACCTGCCCGTCATGGACCGCAATTTTGAAACGATGCTGGTTTGATGGATGAAGAGCCGATGGATATCAACAAATCATTCTTCATCAAACAGACCACCAATATAAGCCGCACCCGCATCGACAGCATCAAGTATAAAGTGGATGTCAATACGATGGAGCATCTTTCCATTGACAACGGAAAGTTGAGCAAGGAAACATTGCCGATGCAGCTCAATCAGATTGCGCGCGTGGTGCTGACCACTGCCAAAGAGCTTTCTTTGACCCTTATCGGCAGAATAAGGCTACCGGTTCGTTTATCTTGATAGACCCGATAACCAACAATACCAGTGCTGTAGGTATGATTATCGATAGGTGGAGGATAAGGACATGCACTTAGCTGAGGACCTGCCTATACTGAATTTGCCTGCTGGGTATAGCTCCCGAACATTACGAAGCTATAGAAAAGGCTGTGAAAGAGCTGGAACGCCAGGGCGTGGCCGTACGGATAGAGCGCAGTACTTCTTTATAAGTATTGCAGTCTCTCGGTATCACCGGAAGAAAACCATAACATATTAATATAAAGATAATAATGGATTGTTAGAATTCAATAAGCTTCCGATAAACACCCTGGTAGGTGCGGATTGGAAAACATTCAAGGATATAACGGGCGGTCGTGACATCGGTGCTGCCTACAAAGGTAAGTATCGGCTGACAAAGCCGTCTGCCGCCTGCTGTCCACTTTGGCTCCTCTGCAGGACAGACGCTATGAAAAGCTCCTGGCAGATAAGCCCTTGGAGCATGATCCGGTATTCATTTTGGGACACTGGCGTAGCGGGACTACGTTTGTGCATAATGTTTTCTCCTGCGACAAGCATTTCGGCTACAACACGACATACCAGACTGTATTTCCGCATCTTATGATGTGGGGCAGCCTTCTTCAAGAAGAACATGAGTTGGTTGATGCCGGACAAACGTCCCACGGACAATATGGAACTTGCCGTTGACCTTCCGCAAGAAGAGGAGTTTGCTTTGGCAAATATGATGCCCTACACCTATTATAATTTCTGGTTCCTGCCCGAATATCAGCAAGAGTATGCCGATAAATATCTGCTGTTTGATGATATTACAGAGAAAGAACTGAAAGTGTTTGAGGAGACTTTCGTCAAATTGATAAAAATCTCTTTGGAATACGAAGGGAACTCAGTTTCTTAGTAAGAATCCGCCTCATACGGGACGTGTGAAAGAGCTTGTCAAGATGTTCCCCAATGCTAAGTTTATCTATCTGATGCGTAATCCTTATACTGTTTTCGAAAGCACACGTAGTTTCTTTACTAACACCATTCAGCCGTTGAAGTTGCAGGATATCAGTAATGAGGAGCTTGAGAAGAATATTTTGTCCATTTATGCCAAACTGTATCATAAGTACGAAGCGGACAAGACATGCATTCCTAAAGGAAACTTGATAGAGGTGAAGTTTGAGGACTTCGAAGCGGATGCAATGGGAATGACTGAACATATCTACAAGGCTTTGTCCATTCCGGCTTTGCAGAGGCACGTGCTGATATTGAAAAGTATGTAGGCGGAAAGAAAGGATATAAGAAGAATAAATACAAGTATGATGAGCGTACAGTGCAGTTGGTTCAGGATAACTGGAATTTTGCGCTGGAACAGTGGAAGTACGATTTATAATGATTGTCAATTATTAATGAGAGAAATGATTCAAAAGAAAGTTCGTATATTGGGAATGCTGTCTGCCATGCTCTGTTGCGGAGCAGTTTCTGCACAGCAGCACGAGGTAGAGATGATTCCTTTCGGAAATATGGATCAATGGATTGACCGCCAAATCAAGGAATCCGGTATTATTGGCGGTGCCACGAAGAATGTATATGCCATCGGGCCTACTGCTACTGTCACCGAGACCAAGGCATACAAGAATATGGGAGGTTCGCCGTGGGCGACATCCAATGTGATGGCCCGGTAGCCGGTATCACGAAAACCAATACTTCTGTTTTCCCGGAAAAGCGAGGGGATGGTTTCTGTGCCCGTATGGACACCCGTATGGAGAGTGTGAAGGTTTTGGAATAGTGGATATCACGGTGCTGGCTGCCGGCTCCATGTTTCTGGGTGAGGTGCACGAACCTATCAAGGGGACCAAGAATCCGCAGAAAATGCTGAATTCCGGCATACCGTTTACAAAGAAACCTATCGCCATACAGTTTGATTATAAAGTAAAGATGTCCGACCGCGAGAAGCGTATCCGTGCAACGGGCTTTAGCCGTATCACAGATGTGGAAGGAAAGGACTTCCCGGAAGTGAATCTGTTTCTGCAAAAGCGTTGGGAAGATGAGAAGGGGAATATCTATGCCAAGCGCGTAGGAACGATGGTCGTAAGATATTATACTACTACCGATTGGCATAATAATGCCACTTATTCCATCATGTACGGTGATATTACCGGTGACCCTGCGTACAAGGCCCACATGATGCGTCTTCAGGTTGAAGAACGCTATGCAGTTAATAGTAAAGGAGAGAGCGTACCTATTAAGGAGGTTGCCTGGGGACGAAGGACGATGTGCCCACTCATTTGCTGTTGCAATTCACCTCTAGTCATGGTGGTGCTTATATAGGTTCTCCTGGCAATTCGCTATGGATTGACAATGTAAAATTGGTCTATTAGAATAAAAGCAGTTAAAGTTGATGTCATACTTTAGCTGCTTTTATGGAGTCAACGAGACTTTGACTTACTTCTTATTTCAAATGAATTTTGTATGTCAGCCCTCCCGTGAAATATTTCATCCTCTGCATTTCGACCTGCACATGCAGATGCTTGAACAGCAGATAAGTGGCTCCCAAAGCAAAGTCCTTGGAGTCGTACTCCGCTATCACCCTCAACTGCGGATGGAAGGAGGGATTGTAGGTGACACCCAGTGCAAAGCCATTCAGTTTGTACTCCTTGCGGTTGTTGTAAAGGTAGGAAAGATGGACACCGATCTCCTCCTTACCCACAACGGGTATATGCTTGGAGGCGGCAATATAGAAACGGCTGTAATAGCCGTTACCTTCCGTGGTGCCTACCTGGCCGCCGCCGGAAGAAGTGAACGGGTCGGACGTCCCCAGCACGACAGCCGGCATGTATTTCCAGAACTGCCCCTCCTTCAACACACGCAGACGGGCGGAAAAGTAGCGGTCCTGGTTCGTGAATCCGCTGTACCCGTATGGCTTCAATCCCAACGCCTCCGCCTTGAAGAGCGTACACGTGTAGGCCACTTCCAGAAAGGGGAAGATGGTGACGTTCAGGAAGTAGTTGTAGGTATGATAGTACCAGGTGGGCGGTGTGAGCTCCTTGTTCAGGAAGTTGCCGCCGACCATGAAAGTCTTGTCGCGCTGCATCTCCGCAGAGGGCGCATGCAACAGCCCGGTTGTACCATACGTCAACTGGGAAAAGGCCGAAAGGGAAAGGCTGCAAAACAGAACAATAAAGAATAGCTTAAACTTCATCATCACATATAAATTCAGTCGCTGATAAAAATGGGTTGCTTTATAACATACATCGGACATAGTACCAAAAAGGCGTCTGAGTCCCAGACGCCTTCATTTTAGAGTCTATTTGTCACTTGGAGTGTATTATTCCAGGATAACTACGCGGTTCAGGAAGTTCTTACCGAACATGTTTTCAGTACCACCGAATCCTACGAGTTCAAGCTGGTCCTTGTCAACACCCTGAGCAATCAAAGCGTCGTAAACAACCTGGGCACGCTTTTCGGACAGCTTCTGGTTCCAAGAAGCGCTACCGGTAGCCTTGTCTGCATAACCTGCAACTTTGTACTTCTTGTCCGGATTAGCCTTCAGAATCTTGGCAGCCAGTTCGATGTTAACCTTGCCATAGTCGTCCAGACGGGCGCTGCCAATCTTGAAGAAGATGGCACGCGGACCGGCAACTTCAACTTCCTTGGTCACTTCCTTAACTTCAGGTTTAGCGTTGGCCAGTGCATTCTTGCAGTTAGCCAGGTCAGCCTGAGCCTGAGCCAGTTCACTTCTATATCTGTTGATTTCCGCATTGACTGCGTCTTCGTCAATCTTAGAAACCGGAATAAACTTCTTACCGCCGAAGATGTAGCTAACACCTGCGGTCAGCATACCTGTACCTTCAGCCTTGCGATGGCTGCTGATATTACCGAAAATGGACGGAGCGATGGCACCGCGAGCTTCTACGTCAATGGTCCACTTGGTGTTGATATTGAACTTCAAGCCCAAACCGGCAGAAGCGCCTACGTGCTCTAGCCTTTTCATCTCCATCAGGAATCATTGTTCCATCGTTTTGAATCAGCACATTTGCTGACTTTGCAACAGTTACTTGAGGACCCAAGAATCCATAAACTTCAAAGAAACGGTTAGGATTAACGCCTGCGAACAATGTAGAAAGATTGATCATTGCATCAATGTTACCACCAAAGTACGTCTTATTGTGTTCCCAATATGAGTTATCCAGACACAAGTGCTGAGTAACGCCATTGAACTGGGCACGTACACCCCATGTCGGAGTAATCAACTTACCAACTGATACGCTGAAATGCGGAGCCAATTTATTGAAACCATCATTGTTGATAGCGTGGACACCACCACCTACACTCACGAAAATATTATCGCTCCATTTCGAGTGTAGTAGTTCGTTTTTCTTGTGCATTCAGATTTGCTGCACAAGCGCCTGCTAATAATAAGGAGGCTATTACTAATTTACTTTTCATTATTCCTTTAGTTTAAAATTAAAATAATAACTAAAACTATTATTATTCAGCAGCACCGTCACCACCACCGGCATTGTTACCATTGCCATGACCGTGACCATGACCATGTTCAGTTGAAGTAAAGACTGGATCTACAACAGTCTTAACTACCTTCTTAATCTTTACATTAGGAATAGTGTACAGTTTGCCATCCACCACTGTAGAGATTGTATTATCAGAAGTTTCGTATTCTGTAGTAGTCTTCAAAGTTACAATAGTATAAGCAGGAACTGTTACTTTCTTAGTATAAGTTACATCTGTGATACCCGGGCTATATGATTTAACCAATGCTTTCAACACCTTTTTACTTCATCATCAGACAATCCTCTAGTTATAGGCATAGCATCAATCGATGCATTTACAGCAGCAATATTAGTAACTTCTTGTCCAACTTTTGCTGTATATGGCAGATCCATTTCTTTTCTTTACTACTTGTATTTTCACCACCTTTTTGTTCTCCTCCAACTTCACTAGGGGTAATAGTTTCCTCATCCTGATCAACAACAACATCTTCAGCAGCATTCAGTTCTTGTTGCAAGAAAATACTTACCGGAATCAAAGCAAATTGTCCTTTATTCAAAGCAGGAACAGTAGCTTGGCCTTCTCCAGACAGATACTCGTCTTTTGTAGCTGCAAAGTTCTTGTTGCAGCAGCAATCTTTCCATCTGAACCAGCTTCAATTACGAAAGGATTGCTAGTAATAGCAGCACCATTTTCTGTAATGCTTGCACCATTTATGATAGAACCATCTGATAAATCATATACAGTAATAGCAACAGTAGCACTTGCAGGGTCAATTCTACAGGCGCAACATTGAATTCTTCTTTTCGCAGCTTGTGAACATCACACTTGTCAAAGCCACTGCCGCCAATGCTAATTTAGCATTTACGCCAAAAAAAATTTTCTTTTCATCTCAATTAATTAATTAAAAATTTAACAATTCTGACTTAATAAAATATGGGTTAAAACTATTTCTTTCCATTATATTATCACTTGCTTCTGCCTTATAGTCCTTATAATAATACCTTTCATTACCCGCATTATAAGCAATGCCCATGTTAGTAGAAGTATTCACACGTGGGATATGCCCCTTCTTTTATATTTGTATGGAGGCAATGCCACTTGAAACCGAAATCCTCCATTTGCTTTGGCATGCTCCGCCTTCATCGCATAAAAGCCTATCGAACAATAGCGGAAATGACGGATCATTTCAAACCGAACCCCTTTCCTTCAACAAATACTGTTCAGCCTTCAGTGTGAACAGTGTATTAAATCGTGGCCAATAGAAATTTCCACCCAAAGACCACGTCATACGCCATAATGAAGGATCATATTGGAACCTAAATCCGTCCCAACGTCCAGCTCCCGTATATCCTATTCTTGCCAACAAAGAAAACGTTCATCTTTAAAGGGGCGAAAGAAATCTACATCAGCACCATATCGGTTACCACTAAAATAGCCTACAGAGAATTTACCAAAACATTATAAGGCAACCTGAAACGTTGTGAAAGAGTTAGGAAACCCGAATGAACCTTTCCTTCCCGAGCTCCATATCCATCATTATAAACCGGTATCTTCACTTGTGCTGTGGCTTTCATCCCCTTCCATAACGAAATTTCTATTGCAGGGCTCAAATCAAATAGAATTTGATAAATCTGCGTAATAATCACGTTCTTGAAAGAGAATTCCGGATACACCAATATATCAATCTTGAACAAAGAACTATTTTTCAACTTTATTTTCCGTGCATTTTTCCAAGTATCACCCAATTCATAGCTTACATTCCAGTCATCACGTTCTGCTTGGAGCACCGAATCTCCCTTTATGGGATGATAATAAAGAGAAATCTGGGGTACATTATTATCCAGAACTATTATGCGGCATGACTTTTCTTCCGGTACACCTGCTAATAAATGGGCTTTCTATCTAAAACACAGACAATCCTTGGCTTCTCTCTCTTTGTTTGTCTGCTGTTGCATAGGGATTAATGATGCCTAACGGCCATGAACAACTCTGCTAATGGTCGTCAAGCGATTGCTTTATGGCCGTAAGCAGGGTTGTTCATGACTGTTAGGCGTCACTAACCCCAAGACTTTTCGGATGAAGTACGTAGCCTGCATCTATTATGGATAGGGCGCAAATGTATTGTACAACAACTTAAAGGACATTAGACGGCATTATTCATAGCCATGAGTTAGAAATCATCCGCTTGAATGGCTCGCTCTACCGGTACCTTTCATAGTCCCTGCGGAATGATGCGTCCTACCGCCCAACTCGATATCCACCGATTTCGTAGAAGAGCAAGCTCGAAAATGCAGGAAAAACGAACTGATTGATTTATGTAGCTCTTACGTAATATTATGTTAGTAAACAGGTGGTTACTGCAAAACCTCGGCGTTTCAGGCAGGTGGAAGCAAAATTTGCTTCCACCTTTTCGGCTTGCTTCCACCGCAGGGCAAATGCCGATGGATAGGGAATGCAGAAGGTGGGTGGAAGTGTGGAAGCAAAGTGATGGAAAATAAATTTCCAGAGAAAGTTTCCGCCGCCATAGCAATAGCCACACTCTTGATAGTTTAATTGTTACTGGCTTATTATTATATTTGTTCTTTCAGTAACGCTGTGCCCTATACTGTAAATATTTGATAGTTAATAAGGTAATTATAAAAGACAAGAGTGATAGAACATGAAAGCAATTTGTAGGATTGATTTTTGTTACTGCTTTGTTACTACTAATAATAAACTGTATGTTTTATTCAAAGAATATGAAAAAGCAATTGAATTTAAAAGAGCCAATAAAGGTGAGAACAAAAATTGGTTAATGGATGCCAATCCATATATCTGGATATTTATATGAATGGAAGGCGGCAATACGAATTCTAAAGTTGTATATTATCCCTGAACATAATCAAGCTGATAAAAAGAAATGTCGAGACGCTAAATTTGGCAAATGCGATAAAGGCTCAGAAGATTTTGGAAATATATAATCAAACTTACGGATTTAATCATAACAGATTGTCCAATATGAAGCTGACTGGCTATATGAAATTAATAGCAGAACAAAGTGTGAACAATAGAGTACGGAAAAGTGCCATACATGCCGTTGTATGCCATTTGGAAAGATATACTCGAATGGAATATTGCTAAGGAAGGTGGACAAGACTTATTTGTTGGGTTTTATAGATTACTTGAAGAAAACAAAACAAGAACATTGTAAGAAGGAAAAGACATTGCATGTTAACACCCAATTCTATTATTTGAAAACGCTGCGCTACTGCTTGAATAGGGCCGTCTCTGAAGATTATATAACTGTTAATCCGATGAATAAGATAAAGAACGAGGACAAACCAAAACGTAATCGAACAGAAAGGGATTATCTTACTATAAAGGAATTGACCAGATTGGTTCATACTCCTTTTATAATACCTTATTAAGGAAAGCATTTTTATTCAGCTGTTTTGTGGATTGAGGCATTGTGATATTATTGCATTGAGATGGGAAGATATACGCTATGATGAAAATGGCAATGCACTATTGAGTATTATTCAGAAGAAGACGAAAGAAGCCATATCGCTTCCACTCTGTTCGGAAGCCATAAAACATCTGCCAGACAGAGGAAATGCACCAGAAACGGAAAAGGTGTTTGCCGGATTGGTCTCACTGGGGAGAAGTAATGTAATTTTACACAAATGGGTTGAACAAGCTGGGATATCAAAGCATGTAACATTTCATACAGCGCGCCACACACATGCAACAATGATGCTGACACTGGGAGTAGATTTATATACGGTCTCCAAACTATTGGGACATACCAATATACAAACAACACAAATTTATGCAAAGCTTGTAGATGAAAGTAAAAAGCTATTGATTTAATTCCTAATATATCATAGGGGTTGGTTAAATGCGAAGTGCAATTTGTCATTCTCTTTAATTCTTGCAGATATTTCTTCTATTTATCCTTTTCAGAGAAAAGTGAATTAGCAAAACATCTGAAAAATGACTATTTGGCACAAAACAACATTCTGTATAGTAATTATGCACAGCTATATTAAGGATTTTAAGATAGCTAATATATTTCATATAAACATTCTGAGTATTTGTTGGGGGCTTTTGAAGAAAAACAACATTATTTCATTTTTCATATAAAATCTTTGGTATTATTAAAATGTGTCTATTTTTGCAGCATATTTTGTGTTATACGAACACAAAAATGGTTGAAAAAGATGAGGTATAAAACTCTAACATAAGAAAGTGCCTAAATACTAAAACAATAGCACTGTGTGCAGCGTTCTTTTATACTGTTTGCTCCCTTTAAAAGTTGCCAAACGGGGAAAGTACTGTAGATGCTTTAGTGGAAATGGGATTTGAAAATGTTGGATGGACAGAAGATGGCAATGAACGTGTGTATGTTCTGCAGAACTCTGCATATCGTTTGCAAGGCGTAGGCATAGGCAAAGCGGTGGATGTTATTCAAAAGATGGGTTTACCGGAAGAAAAGTCATGCCGGATAATAGTTCTGGACAATAATGTACCTCAGATTTCTCTTTATTATCATCCCATAAAGGGGATTCGGTGCTCCAAGCAGAACGTGATGACTGGAATGTAAGCTATGAATTGGGTGATACTTGGAAAATGCACGGAAAATAAAGTTGAAAAATAGTTCTTTGTTCAAGATTGATGTATTGGTATATCCTCAATTAGCTTTCAAGAATCTGGTGATTACACAGATTTACCAGGTCTTGTTTGATTTGAGTCCTGCGATAGAAGTTTCGTTATGGAAAGGTATGAAATTAACGGCACAGTTGAAAATACCGGTTTATAATGATGGGTATGGAAGGTTTGAAGATAAAGTTCATCAGGACATATTACAATTTCACAGCGTTTTAGATTACCGTATAATGTGTTTGGTAAAGTGACTGTGGGATGTTTTAGTGCTGACCAATATGGAGTGGACGCCGAATTTTATCGCCCTTTTAAGGATGAACGCTTTTCCTTAATGGCTCGGATTGGGTATACAGGAATGGGATATTGGAGCGGATTTCGCTATGTATATGATCCTTCGACAGCACTTGTTACTTGGTCTTTGGGCGGTAGCTTTTATTGGCCGCAATTTAACACTCAGTTTAATCTGAAAGCAGAACAGTATTTATTGAAGGAGAAAGGTGTTAAATTTGAAATGATTCGCCATTTTCGCTATTGTTCGATTGGTTTCTATGCAATGAAAGCAGAACATGCAAAGATGAATGGAGGCTTCCGATTTCAAGTGGCATTACCTCCTTATAAATATAAAGGAAAGGATATATACCTCGTGTGAATACCTCTGCTAATATGGGCATTGTTTATAATGCAGGTAATGAAAGGTACTATTATAGACAGTATAAAGCGGAAGTTAGTGACAATATAATGGAAGAAAATAGTTTTAACCCATATTTTATTAAGTCAGAATTGTTAAATTTTTAATTAATTAATTGAGATGAAAAGATTAAATTCTTAAACGGCATAAGTGCAGTATTTGCGTTAGCCGTAGTAGCTTTAGCTACAACTTTAACTTCTTGTGAGAAGGAAGAGTTCAACGTTAATGTAACTCCTACTAATGCACAAGCTGTTATTAGTCCGATTGTGCTTGCTATAGAGGATGGTGTTACTACAGATGTAACTGGCCAAGCCACTATCGCACCTGCAGAGTTGACATTTACTGGTAATCCTACTCTGGCTGCTAAGAGTGTTGATGTTACAGCTTCTTATAATGGTTTGAGTGCAACTGTTACAGTTAAGGTTCCTGCTTTGCAAGCTGGGCAATTTGCTACTCTGACTCCGACTATCATTCTTCAGGAAGAAGATGCTGAGACTAAGATTGTAGCAGAATCTACAAAACTTGAACCAGTAACGGATCCTAAAGTTAAGACTTGGGATAACTACGAGCTTTATTGGTTTGACATTCCATCATTCCCTTATGTAGTAAAAGAAGGCGCAAAAGTAGGTGCAAAGAAAATCAATACAACTGATCTTATTGAACGCGCAGCTATTGAATCTTTCTTTAACACGCTTGAGAATACATATGAGGAAACGACAGTAACAACACCGGAGAATAAGTATAAAGTTTATGCTAACTCTAGAACAACTGCATCTATTACTTATACTGTTGTAACAACTGAATATAAAGTAGTGAAGAAGGCTGTAACAAAGCTGAAACAGAGCCTTTAGCTTCTATTGAAGTAGATGATTATACAACTTCTACACTGTTTGTTCTTGAAAATCAAGATATTCCTGGTCACGGTCATAGCCACGGTCATGGTCATGGTCATGGTGAAGGCAATGCCGGTGGTGGTGTTGGTGAACTTGATTAATAGAAGTTTTAGTTGTTATTTATCTTAAACTCAAGAGAAAATGAAAAGTAAATTAATGATAGCCTCCTTACTATTGGCAGGCGCTTGTGCAGCAAATCTGAATGCACAGGAAAAACGAACTACTACACTCCGAAATGGAGCGATAATATTTTGTCAGTGTAGGTGGTGGTATCCACGCCATCAACAATGACGGTTTCAATAAGATTGCTCCGCATTTCAGCGTGTCAGTTGGTAAGCTGATTACTCCGACTTGGGGGTACGTGCTCAGGTAAACGGTATTACTCAGCATTTGTGTTTGGATGATGCATACTGGGAACACAACAAGACTTATGTAGGTGGTAACATTGATGCAATGATCAATCTTTCTACATTGTTTGCCGGTGCTAATCCTAACCGTTTCTTCGAAGTTTACGGTTTCTTGGGACCTCAAATTTCTGTAGCAAAATCTCAAAATGTGGATGTTACAATTAGTGCTGACGGTACTTCGCAGTCTATGGCTCCTGCCGGTGAAGCTGAAATGCGTGCACGTATCGGCGCTTCTGCCGGTTTGGGCTTGAAGTTCAATATCAACACTAAGTGGGCCATTGACGTAGAAGCTCGCGGTGCCATCGCTCCGTCCATTTTCGGTAACATCAGCAGCCATCGCAAGGCTGAAGGTACAGGTATGCTGACCGCAGGTGTTAGCTACATCTTCGGCGGTAAGAAGTTTATTCCGGTTTCTAAGATTGACGAAGACGCAGTCAATGCGGAAATCAACAGATATAGAAGTGAACTGGCTCAGGCTCAGGCTGACCTGGCTAACTGCAAGAATGCACTGGCCAACGCTAAACCTGAAGTTAAGGAAGTGACCAAGGAAGTTGAAGTTGCCGGTCCGCGTGCCATCTTCTTCAAGATTGGCAGCGCCCGTCTGGACGACTATGGCAAGGTTAACATCGAACTGGCTGCCAAGATTCTGAAGGCTAATCCGGACAAGAAGTACAAAGTTGCAGGTTATGCAGACAAGGCTACCGGTAGCGCTTCTTGGAACCAGAAGCTGTCCGAAAAGCGTGCCCAGGTTGTTTACGACGCTTTGATTGCTCAGGGTGTTGACAAGGACCAGCTTGAACTCGTAGGATTCGGTGGTACTGAAAACATGTTCGGTAAGAACTTCCTGAACCGCGTAGTTATCCTGGAATAATACACTCCAAGTGACAAATAGACTCTAAAATGAAGGCGTCTGGGACTCAGACGCCTTTTGGTACTATGTCCGATGTATGTTATAAAGCAACCCATTTTTATCAGCGACTGAATTTATATGTGATGATGAAGTTTAAGCTATTCTTTATTGTTCTGTTTTGCAGCCTTTCCCTTTCGGCCTTTTCCCAGTTGACGTATGGTACAACCGGGCTGTTGCATGCGCCCTCTGCGGAGATGCAGCGCGACAAGACTTTCATGGTCGGCGGCAACTTCCTGAACAAGAGCTCACACCGCCCACCTGGTACTATCATACCTACAACTACTTCCTGAACGTCACCATCTTCCCCTTTCTGGAAGTGGCCTACGTGTACGCTCTTCAAGGCGGAGGCGTTGGGATTGAAGCCATACGGGTACAGCGGATTCACGAACCAGGACCGCTACTTTTCCGCCCGTCTGCGTGTGTTGAAGGAGGGCAGTTCTGGAAATACATGCCGGCTGTCGTGCTGGGGACGTCCGACCCGTTCACTTCTTCCGGCGGCGGCCAGGTAGGCACCACGGAAGGTAACGGCTATTACAGCCGTTTCTATATTGCCGCCTCAAGCATATACCCGTTGTGGGTAAGGAGGAGATCGGTGTCCATCTTTCCTACCTTTACAACAACCGCAAGGAGTACAAACTGAATGGCTTTGCACTGGGTGTCACCTACAATCCCTCCTTCCATCCGCAGTTGAGGGTGATAGCGGAGTACGACTCCAAGGACTTTGCTTTGGGAGCCACTTATCTGCTGTTCAAGCATCTGCATGTGCAGGTCGAAATGCAGAGGATGAAATATTTCACGGGAGGGCTGACATACAAAATTCATTTGAAATAATTAATGAAAAAATCAGCGGAGGGATGTTTGATACTATCAGACATCCCTTTTTCTGTATTATATATGTAAGATTAACGGAGGAATTCAAATTTTAATCGTAATTTTGTAGCCCATTATGAGTAGAATAATAGCCATAGACTACGGTCGGAAACGTACGGGAATAGCCGTGAGTGATACATTGCAGATGATTGCGAATGGACTGACAACTGTGCCTACACACCAATTGTTGCAGTTTCTTCTTGATTATGTGGCTAAGGAGCCGGTAGAGCGTATCTTGGTAGGCCTTCCTAAGCAGATGAATAATGAGGCTTCGGAAAACATGAAGAATATCGAACCTTTTGTCCGTTCGCTGAAGAAGAAACTGCCTGACATGCCGGTTGAATATGTAGACGAGCGTTTTACTTCTGTTCTGGCTCATCGGACGATGCTTGAGGCCGGATTGAAAAAGAAAGACCGCCAAAATAAAGCACTGGTGGATGAAATCAGTGCAACTATTATTCTGCAAACTTATTTAGAGAACAAACGTTTCTCTTTTTTATAATGTATAGAAAGTAATTTGTAATTAGTAATTTGTAGTAAAGGAAATGATTTTACCCATTTATGTGTACGGCCAGCCCGTATTGAGAAAGGTAGCAGAGGATATTGCCCCGGACTATCCGAATTTGAAAGAACTTATTGAGAATATGTTTGAAACGATGGACAATGCTGAAGGTGTGGGACTTGCTGCACCGCAAATAGGTTTGCCTATCCGCGTAGTAACCATTAATCTGGATGTCTTGTCTGATGATTTGCCAGAATATAAAGATTTCCGCAAGGCGTATATCAATGCCCATATTCTGGAAGTGTCCGGTGAGGAAGTTTCTATGGACGAGGGCTGCTTGAGCCTTCCAGGAATTCATGAATCAGTGAAGCGTGGCAACAAAATACGCGTGCAATACCTGGACGAGAACTTGGAACCGCACGATGAGATTATCGAAGGTTACCTGGCACGCGTGATGCAGCACGAGTTCGACCATCTGGAAGGAAAGATGTTCATCGACCATTTGTCTCCGTTACGCAAGCAGATGATTAAAGGAAAACTGAATGCCATGTTGAAAGGCAAGGCACACTGCACTTATAAGGTGAAAACCGTAAAGAAATAAGTTTAACCATATAATATGGTATAAAAGGCTCAAAAAATATAAAAAGTGTTCCGCTAATCCCGACAAGTAAACGAAAAACGTTACTTTTGTTTCGTTTACAAGCATTTATAAAACAAGATGATAAAAAAAATACTGACGGCTATTTTGCTGTTACCCACATTGTTGTATGCACAAATCAATACGGAACGGGTGATGACCATTGCTCGGAATGCATTGTATTTTGAGGATTACGTGCTTTCTATCCAATATTTTAATCAGGTAATCAACGCGAAACCTTATTTATATGAGCCTTATTTCTTCCGTGGACTGGCAAAAATCAATTTGGATGACTATCAGGGAGCGGAGAGTGATTGTGATGCTGCGATTCAGCGGAACCCTTTTGTGGTAGGTGCTTACCAAATCAGAGGATTGGCACGTATCCGTCAGAACAAGTTTGACGAGGCGATTGAAGATTATAAAACTGCCATCAAATACGACCCGGAGAATGTGGTGCTTTGGCATAATCTTTCCCTTTGCCATATTCAGAAAGAAGATTATGAGGCGGCTAAGGAAGATTTGGGTACGCTTCTGACAATTGCCCCCAGATATACACGTGCCTATCTGATGCGCGGGGAAGTCTCCCTGAAACAGAATGATACGATACAAGCTTTGCGTGATTTTGACAAAGCCATCGATATGGACCGTTATGACCCGGATGGATGGGGGGCAAGAGCCATTGTACGCCTCCAGCAGGGGAAATATAAAGAGGCTGAAGCTGATTTGGACCAGTCTATCCATCTGAGTGCAAAGAATGCCGGTAACTATATCAACCGTGCCTTGGCGCGTTTCCATCAGAATAATTTGAGAGGCGCCATGAGTGACTATGATTTGGCTTTGGATATTGATCCGAATAATTTTCTCGGGCACTACAACCGCGGTTTGCTGCGTGCCCAGGTGGGCGATGACAACCGGGCAATAGAGGATTTTGATTTTGTGTTGAAGATGGAACCGGATAACATGATGGCCACCTTCAATCGTGGTTTGTTACGTGCGCAGACGGGGGATTACCGGGGAGCTATCAGTGACTATTCCAAAGTGATTGCAGAATATCCTAACTTTATGGCCGGCTATTATCAGCGTGCCGAAGCCCGTAAAAAGATTGGCGACCATAAGGGAGCCGAGCAGGATGAGTTCAAAATCATGAAGATGCAGATAGACAAGCGTAACGGTGTTTCTTCTGGTGACAAAAAGGAAGGTGACGACAGTAAGGATGTTGCGGATAATTCCTCGGAAAACTCCAATGGAGATGGTGGGAAGACCCGTAAGAAATCCGACAAGAACATGGAAAATTATCGGAAAATTGTAATAGCGGACGATTCGGAAGCTGACCAGCGTTATAAGAGCGATTATCGCGGACGTGTACAAGACCGGAATGTGACCATCAAGCTCGAGCCGATGTATGCTTTGACTTATTATGAGAAACTGAGCGATGTGAAGCGTATCGTACATTATCATAAGTATATTGAGGAACTGAACCATTCGAAACTGTTCCCGAAGCCACTGCGCATCACCAATATGGAAGCTCCGTTGACGGAGGAACAAGTACGCTTCCACTTTGCTTTGATAGACGCTCATACGTCTGATGTGGTGGCTGACGAGAAGAACGCCAAGAAACGTTTCATGAGAGGTCTGGATTTCTATCTGGTTCAGGATTTTGCCAGTTCCATAGATGACTTTACAAAGAGTATCTTGTTGGACGACACTTTCTTCCCGGCATACTTTATGCGTGCTTTGGTGCGTTATAAGCAACTGGAATATAAAAAGGCCGAAGCCACAATGAGTGAAGGTGCCACTTCGGGTACAACGGAAATGAAGAAGCCTGAAGTGACAGCCATTGATTATGAAGTTGTGAAGAATGACCTGGATCACGTTATTCTATTGGCTCCTGATTTTGTCTATGGCTATTATAACCGTGGCAATGTGTCTTCGTTACTGAAGGATTACCGTGCCGCCTTGGCGGATTATGACAAGGCGATTGAGCTGAGTCCCGATTTTGCTGAAGCATACTTTAACCGTGGGTTGACGCACATCTTCCTGGGGAATAACAAACAAGGTATTGCCGATTTGAGTAAAGCCGGAGAGTTGGGCATTGTCTCGGCCTATAATATCATAAAGAGGTTTACAGATACACGGGAATAACATTTTTTTGCTAAAAAATAGAATATCAAAAAGAATTAGCTATTTTTGCGTTCTGAAAAATGAAATATACATATAAACTATGATAAAGATAACATTTCCAGACGGCTCTGTTCGTGAATATAACGAAGGAGTAACGGGACTGCAGATTGCAGAAAGCATCAGTTCGCGATTGGCACAAGACGTGCTGGCTTGTGGCGTGAACGGAGAAATTTATGATTTGGGGCGTCCTATCATGCAAGACGCTGAAGTGGTTCTTTATAAATGGGAGGATGAGCAGGGTAAGCATGCCTTTTGGCATACCAGTGCCCACTTGCTGGCCGAAGCTTTGCAGGAACTCTATCCGGGCATCCTGTTCGGTATAGGTCCTGCTATCGAAAACGGTTTCTACTATGATGTGGACCCGGGTGAAACGACTATCAAGGAAGCTGACCTGCCAGCCATTGAGAAAAAGATGGCTGAACTGGTGGCTAAGAAAGAAGCGGTTGTCAGACAAGACATTGCCAAGGCGGATGCTTTGAAGATGTTCGGTGACCGTGGAGAAACTTATAAATGCGAGCTGATTTCCGAATTGGAAGACGGCCACATCACAACTTATACGCAGGGTGCATTTACCGACTTGTGCCGTGGCCCTCACTTGATGACCACAGCTCCTATCAAGGCTATTAAGCTGACTTCCGTTGCCGGTGCTTATTGGCGTGGACAAGAAGACCGTAAGATGATGACCCGTATCTATGGTATCACCTTCCCGAAGAAGAAGATGCTGGATGAGTATCTTGTTCTGCTGGAAGAGGCAAAGAAGCGCGATCACCGTAAAATCGGTAAGGAGATGGACTTGTTCATGTTCTCCGACACTGTAGGTAAGGGACTCCCGATGTGGCTGCCCAAAGGTACTGCACTGCGTATCCGCTTGCAGGACTTCTTACGTCGCATCCAGGCCCGTTACGATTATCAGGAAGTAATGTGTCCACCCATCGGCAACAAATTGCTTTACATCACTTCCGGCCATTATGCAAAATATGGTAAGGACTCCTTCCAGCCCATACATACGCCGGAAGAAGGGGAAGAGTACTTCTTGAAACCGATGAACTGCCCTCACCACTGTATGATTTACAAGAACTCACCCCGTTCTTACAAAGACCTGCCTTTGCGTTTGGCAGAGTTCGGTACGGTTTGCCGTTACGAGCAGAGTGGCGAGTTGCACGGTCTGACACGTGTACGTAGCTTTACGCAGGATGATGCGCATATCTTCTGCCGTCCGGACCAGGTGAAGGATGAGTTCCTCCGTGTCATGGACATTATCTCCATCGTGTTCGAATCTATGGACTTCGAGAACTTCGAGGCACAGATTTCCTTGCGTGACAAGGTGAACCGCGAAAAATACATCGGTAGCGACGAGAACTGGGAAAAAGCAGAACGAGCCATCATCGAAGCTTGTGAAGAAAAGGGGCTGAAGGCAAAAATAGAATATGGAGAAGCCGCTTTCTATGGTCCTAAACTGGACTTCATGGTGAAGGATGCCATCGGTCGCCGTTGGCAGCTGGGTACCATCCAGGTGGACTACAACCTGCCGGAACGTTTCCAGCTGGAATATACCGGTGCTGACAATCAGAAGCACCGTCCCGTAATGGTTCACCGTGCTCCGTTCGGCTCCATGGAACGCTTCGTGGCTGTGCTTATTGAGCATACGGCCGGTAAGTTCCCGTTGTGGCTGACTCCTGACCAGGTTGCCATCCTGCCTATCAGCGAGAAGTTCAACGACTATGCGCATGAAGTGAAACAATACTTGAAGCGATATGACATCCGTGCCATTGTGGATGAGCGCAATGAAAAGATTGGTCGTAAGATTCGTGACAATGAGATGAAGCGTATTCCGTACATGCTGGTTGTAGGTGAAAAGGAGGCTGAAAACAAGGAAGTTGCTGTCCGCAAGCAGGGAGAAGGTGATAAAGGAACCATGAAATTTGAAGAATTTGCCAAAAAAATGAACGAAGAAGTTCAGAATATGATAAATAAATGGTAACTTTGCGCCCAATTGTAGAAGCATAGCATATATTAGATGTTCTAAAGTTCGCTTTTACTTAACAAAAACATTAATTTGGGAATAGTAAATAAGAAACAAACTGGAAGTAAACGTTATTTAATGAAGAATGACAGCTTAAAAGGGCAACATCGGATTAACGAACAAATCCGGGCCAAAGAAGTCCGCATAGTGGGCGATGAAGTAGAACCAAAAGTGTATCCGATAGCGCAGGCTTTAAGACTTGCTGAAGAACATGAAGCGGATCTCGTGGAGATTTCTCCAAATGCACAACCCCCTGTTTGTCGTATTATTGATTATTCTAAATTTCTTTATCAGTTAAAGAAGCGTCAGAAAGAGCAAAAGGCAAAGCAGGTAAAAGTGAACGTGAAGGAAATACGTTTTGGACCTCAGACAGATGATCATGACTATAACTTCAAGTTGAAGCATGCTAAAGGCTTTTTGGAAGATGGTGACAAGGTGAAGGCCTACGTATTCTTTAAAGGACGTTCCATCTTGTTCAAAGAGCAAGGTGAAGTGTTGCTGCTCCGTTTTGCCAATGATTTGGAAGACTATGCGAAGGTAGACCAAATGCCGGTTTTGGAAGGAAAGAGAATGACAATCCAGCTCTCTCCGAAGAAAGTGGCGGCACCTAAGAAGAGCGCGGCTCCCAAGCCTGCAGAAGATGCGCCAAAGGCTGCGTCGGCTGAAACCGAAGAAGAATAAAGAAGTGAGTAACGCCATAGGTATAGTGCGTTGCCATATAATTTAATAATTAAAAAGTTTAAAAAAGATGCCAAAGATGAAGACTAACTCCGGTTCTAAAAAGAGATTTACTCTTACCGGAACAGGTAAAATCAAAAGAAAGCACGCTTTTCATAGTCACATCCTGACTAAGAAAACTAAGAAGCAGAAAAGAAACTTGTGCTACTCTACACTTGTTAGTACAACAGATGTAAGCCAGGTGAAAGAGCTCTTAGCAATGAAGTAATTGAAAAGCGTACAAAAGTATTAAAGTTATTAACCGAATGCATTAGCTTTAAGTCCGCTGCGTGAAGTAACGGCGCTAACATTCAAAAACAAGTAAAACTATGCCAAGATCAGTAAATCATGTTGCTTCTAAAGCAAGAAGAAAGAAAATTTTGAAATTGACCAGAGGTTACTTTGGTGCAAGAAAGAACGTTTGGACCGTTGCCAAGAATACTTGGGAAAAAGGTTTGACCTATGCGTTCCGTGACCGTAAGAACAAGAAGAGAAACTTCCGTGCTTTGTGGATTCAGCGTATCAACGCTGCCGCTCGTCTGGAAGGTATGTCTTACTCTAAGCTGATGGGCGCTTTGCACAAAGCTGGTATCGAAATCAACCGCAAAGTGTTGGCTGATTTAGCGATGAACCATCCGGAAGCTTTCAAGGCTATCGTTGCTAAAGCAAAGGCTGCATAAAAACAGTTAGCAGATAAATTACGAGGTGCTGATTACTCTTTTGGTAGTCAGCACTTTTTGTTTTCTGATACTCCGGGGAGGGGTTAAAACTTGAAAAGGACTTGAAACAATTTACTGCTTTTACTTGTTTCTTTCATAGAAACTCATTACCTTTGTTATAGAAAAAATAGCCGCATTGATTGGATCGGGAAACTCATCAATTTTTATGAAATACCGAGACAAGCTTCGCTTCTCAATGGCGGGCCACGCCCTTCGGGGTAACTCTTGAGTCGGTGGATTACAAAGAGGAGGAGCACTCAAATCATGTCATACGGAGTTTCATCACATCATCGGTGCGGCTTTCTATAAAAGAGGAACGGTAATCTGTTTGGATAACCGTTCCTCTTTCGTTTTATGCGGATGTGGGTGATTGTGAAACGATGATACGTGATGCTGAAACAGATGATGTGTCAAGGGAAGATAGATGATGTGTTTATACAAGACAGACCATCTGTATCGGGTGAACAGATGGTCTGTTTTGAAAAGAGTTTTTTTAAGTTTATTTGTTGTCCCGTAAGTCTTTTACCCTGACGGCTTTTCCTTCGCTCTGCGGCAAGGAACCTTTCTTTACCAACCGTAACTTCGGAGTTACCAGAATCTCGTCTTTCAGCTGGCGGGTAATGGCTTTGCTAATCTTTTGTAGCTCGATGTAATTGTCAGTAGAGAGGTCGCTAAGTTCAACTTCCACAATCATCTCATCCTGGTTATTGACCGTTTCGAGCGTGATGAGGTAATTGCTGCCCAATTCGGGGAATTGTACCAGCACCTTTTCCACCTGCATGGGGAAGATATTGACTCCCTTGATGATGAACATATCGTCGCTACGGCCTTTGATGCGGTCTATACGGATGTGGGTACGTCCGCAAGGGCACTTGCCGGGCAGGATGCGGGTAAGGTCGCGTGTACGGTAGCGGATGAGGGGCATCATCTCTCTGTCCAGCGTTGTCAGTACCAGTTCGCCGATTTCACCTTCCGGTACGGGTTCGCCGGTTTCCGGGTTAATGATTTCGACCAGGTAGCAATCTTCCCAGAAGTGCATGCCGTCTTGTTCGGTGCACTCGAAGGCTACGCCGGGACCGTTCATTTCAGTCATACCAAAGCTGTTATAGGCTTTGACGCCAAGCATGCGTTCAATCTTTCTGCGTTGCTCGTCTGTGTGGGGTTCGGCACCGATAACAAGCGTTTTCAGACTTGTGCCGGCGGGGTCCATCCCTTCTTCCTGGAATACCTCTGCCAAGCGGATGGCATAGCTGGGAATGGCATGCAGGGCAGTGGTCTTGAAGTCGGTGATGAACTTTATCTGACGCTTGCTGTTTCCGGCAGCGGCAGGAACAGTCAGCGCACCCAGACGTTCGGCTCCATACTGAAAGCCCAGTCCTCCGGTGAACATGCCGTAACCGGAGCTATTTTGGAAAACATCCGTCTTACGGATACCTACCATATAGAGGCAGCGTGCCACTAAGTTAGCCCAAGAGTCCAAATCGTGTTGGGAGTGTACGATGACCGTCGGCGTGCCCGTAGTGCCACTGGAAGAATGGATACGTACTCCGTCCTCACGCATATCGCCTGCTACTAATCCAAAAGGATAATTGGCGCGCATATCGGCCTTGGTAGTAAACGGTATCTTACGTATGTCTTCTATAGACCGGATGCTGTCGGCAGTGATGCCATGCTCTTGGAATACCTTTTTATAATAAGGAGAGTTGGCGGCAATGCTGACAGTCTTTTTTAACCGTTGCAGTTGCAGTTCGCGCAACTGCTCACGGGGCATCGTTTCAATCTCTTCTTCCCAGTATTTGTTATTCATGGTATGTTGAAATTTAGAGTCAATTATAGTTTACATCAGTTTTTCAGCAATCTCTTTGCCGGCAGCCAACGCTTTGAGGTTCAGCTCTACAATGGCGTCGCCCTTGCGTTGGAAGATTTCGCGGATGCTGTCTTGCACCTTTGCGTAGTCGATGCCGAGGAAGGGGATGGTGGCGCCCAGCAGTACGATGTTCGCTACGCGGGGAGAGCCGACTTCTTTTGCCACTTCGTTTACGTTCAGCATGATTTTATGCGGCAGCTTGTTGATTTCGGCCTTGATGTCTTCTTCTGCCGGATAGTTGGGAATGTTGATGAAGGGGGCTTCATTGGTCACCAGCCAACCTTCGGGGCTGAGGTAGGGGAGGTAGCGCAGTGCTTCCATCGGTTCCAGGGAGATGATGAGGTCGCATTTTCCTGTGGGAATGAGGTCCGAAGCGATGGATTGGTCGCTGATGCGCAGGTTGGACTGCACGTCGCCGCCTCGCTGGCTCATGCCGTGTACTTCTGCCTGCTTCATGTAGAGTCCGTCCTTGAGGGCTGCTTTGCCGATTACGGTGGCGATGGAGAGGATACCTTGTCCTCCTACGCCGGAAAGTATGATGTCTTTTTTCATGGCTTTACTTGTTTCTTTTTTTGCGTGCTAATGTTTGGATGCATTCTCTGCGGGGGATGATGACGGATACGCCGTGGTGCTCGATTTCTTCCCGGATGATTTGCTTCATCTCTTCGTAGTTCTTCTTCAAGGGCACTACGACGCGGATGTGTTCGGGAGCTACACCGATGCCGGCGCAGATGGCTTCCAGACGTCCGGTGCCGGCAGAGTCTTGTCCTCCGGTCATGGCGGTGGTTTCGTTGTCGGAGATGACGATGGTGACGTCGGCGTTTTCGTTGACGCAATCCAGCAGTCCCGTCATGCCCGAGTGGGTGAAGGTGGAGTCGCCGATGACGGCTACGGCAGGATGCAGGCCGGCATCCGAAGCACCCTTCGCCATGGTGATGGAGGCGCCCATATCCACGCAAGAGTTAATGGCGTTGAATGGGGCATTGGCTCCCAGCGTGTAGCAACCAATGTCGCTGAACACCTTATAAGTGGGATATTCTTCTTTCAATACTTGGGTCAGCACCGTGTACATGTCGCGATGGCCGCAACCCTCGCACAAAGCGGGCGGGCGCATCTCTACCAAAGAAGGAACGCTGAATTCAGCCTTGTTCTCCTTGCCTACGGCACGTGCCACGCTGTCCGGGTTCAGCTCTCCGTCTTGTGAAAGAGTGCCGTCCAAACGGCCTTTTACTTTGATGCCGATGCCCAGATAGCCTTTTAGCTGTTTTTCTACGAACGGTTGTCCGTCTTCCAGTACCAGAATCTCGTCACATGCTTCTACCAGCTGCATCAGCTGTTTCTTGGGCAACGGGTATTGTCCGATTTTCAGTACCGGATATTCGCAACCTTCGGGATAGTTCTCCATCAGGTAGTTGTAGCCGATGCCGCATGCCACGATACCCAGCTTTTTGTTGGGGCCGTCGGTATATTTGTTGTAAGCGGAGTTTTCAGAAGCTTTGATAAATTCGTCCTGGCGTTGCAGCAATGCTTTGTAACGTTTGCGTGCATTACCCGGCAGGAGGATGAACTGACGCGGGTCTTCGCTGAAGGAAATCTCATTCTGCGGTTGTTGCTCCTTGCGCTCTACGCCGGAACGGGAGTGTGCCAGGCGCGTAACCATGCGCATCAGGATGGGTTCGCCGGTCTGTTCGGAGAAGTTGAATCCGTTGTACACCATGTCGTATGCTTCCTGCTGGTTGCTTGGTTCGTACATCGGGATGAGGGAGAAGTCGCCATAGAAGCGGCTGTCTTGCTCGTTTTGTGAGGAGTGCATGCTGGGGTCGTCGGCAGCAATGACTATCAGACCACCTTTTATGCCGGTAATGGCAGAGTTGATGAAACAGTCGGCAGCTACGTTCATACCCACGTGCTTCATGCACACCAATGAACGCTTACCTGCAAAGGACATGCCCAGGGCAGCTTCCATCGCAGTTTTCTCGTTAGAGCACCAGCGGTTATGGATATTCTTTTCGGCAGTAATCGGTGCCATCTGAATATATTCGGTGATTTCCGTAGAAGGAGTGCCGGGATAGGCATATACACCCGAAAGTCCGGCATCTAATGCAGCTTGTGCAATGGCTTCATCGCCAAGTAAGAGTTGCTTGCTCATATCTGAATATTTAAGTGTTAGTCATGGATTAATATTTGACGCAAATATAGGATTTTGCTTTTATTTTATCAGCAGATTACTTGAAAATCTTTCTTTCGTTTAATGCATTCCAATATTTTCTTGCATTTTTCATGTGCTCGGCATAATTGGATGCAAAGTTATGGGTGCCCGAGAAGTCCTCTTTGGCACACATGTAGAGGTAGTTGTGTTTCGTATGGTTCAGCACAGCATCCAGCCCGATGGGTGAGGGGATGCGTATGGGACCGGGAGGTAGTCCGGTGTTGAGATAGGTATTGTAGGGGGATTCTACTGCCAGATGGGCATTCGTAATTCTCCGCAAGCCGAAGTCCTGCAAGGCAAATTTGATGGTAGGGTCGGCTTGCAGGGGCATGCCGGTGTGCAGGCGGTTGATGTAGAGCCCTGCCACCATTGGTTTTTCGGGAGTGTTGTTTGTCTCTTCCTCGACGATGGAGGCAAGGGTGCAGACTTCCGTCGGGGTCATTCCGATGGCGGTGGCTTTGTCTAAGCGTTCCTGGTTCCAGAACTTCTGGTGCTCTTTTTGCATTCTTTCGAAGAACTCTTCTGCACTCATGTCCCAATAGACTTGGTAGGTTTCGGGGATGAAGAGGCAGGGCAGGGTCTCTTTGTTGTATCCCAGTTTTTGTTGGAATGCGGAGTCGTTCATCAATCCGGCTATTTCGGCGGAGTCTATCATGAGCTGTTTGCCTACGCTGCGTGCCAGCCGGTCCAGTGTGCGTGCGCTGCCGACGGTGAGATTCGTAGGTTCTTGATATCCGCGGTACAGACGGCTGAATACGTGATATACGTTTTCCCCCGGCCGGATGGTGTAGCGTCCGGTGTGTATATTTTCGGAATATTTCTTGTATTGGGCCATCCAGCGGAAGCCGGTGAAGCTTCGAGGATGGCCTTGTTGTTCCACCTTATTATATATGGAGTCGGCGGTGTCGTCGCGGTCTATATAGATATAGACTGTCTTTTTCGGATGGAATTGCGGGGCAAACAGATAGTAGTATACTGTTCCTGCACAAGCTGCTCCAATAAGAATCAGTGCGACGAATGTTCCGATAATGATTTTCTTCTTTTCCATTTTGTTTTACTGCATCTTTAGTCGGGCAAAGTTAGTAAAAAATGGAGTGAAAACCATCAAGTCATATCAGTTAATTCGATAGCTGACAAAGGCTATGCGTTTGCTGTCCGGTGCCCATGAGTTGACATTGATGGTGCCTTGTCCGCCGAAAAGCTTTAACAATGTCTTGGGTTCTCCACCGTTTGCGGGCATTAGGCGCAGCTCTACGTTCTTGTTTGCCAGGTGCTCTCCCGGTTCCAGGTCACCTTTGTAGTAGGTGATGAATACAACGGATTTTCCGTCAGGGGAGATGTGGGGGAACCAGGAGTTACGGGTTTCGTCAAAGGTCATCTGGGTCTGTTCGGAGCCGTCTGCCTTCATGCGCCAGACTTGCATGAGTCCGGTGCGTACGGAATTGAACCAGATGTATTGTCCGCAGGGGGAATATTCCGGTCCGTCATCCAGACCTTCGGCAGTGGTCAGGCGGGTTTCTTCACCTCCTTCCGCCGGGATGGTATAGACGTCATAGTTGCCGTTTCGTTCGGCGCAATAGGCAAGCTCTTTGCCGTCGGGGCTCCAACCGTGGAGGTAGCTGGGAGCCATAGGTGTTATTAAACGGGGAGTGCCGCCCGTGATGGGAAGTGTATAAATGCGCGATTTATAGTCTTCTTTCGTCCCGTGGCTGATGGCTATCTGCTGTCCGTCGGTCGAGAGGACGTGGTCGTTGTTGCAGTTTTGGGCAAATCCGGTGTTTATCAGTTCCGGTTCGGCAGGCGAGGTGGGGGAAAGGCGGTAAAGCTTTCCTTCGCTGTTGTATAGCAGCCATTGCCCGTCGGGCGTCCAATTGGGAGCTTCAATCCGGTAGGGAAATTCTTTTACGACGGTCCGGTTACCGTTGGTTACATCCAGTATTTCGAGGACGCTGGTAATCTCGTTTTTTTGTTGAGCGGTTGCGGTCAGTGCAACAGTTGCAAAGAAGGGGATTAGATAGGGTTTCATGTTCATATCGTATTTAATAAATCTCCGCAAGATACATTTTTTATTGGAAACTACATAGTCGGAGCATGCTTTTTTCAGAGAGAATCTGTAGTGATGGTCGAATGCGTAGTGCTTATCATATGAATAGTCTCCGGGATTCTTGAAATAGTTGTCCACATACTGCCAGTTGTCGGTGTCGAGCGGCGTGTGCGAAGTCATGTACGATAGGGAGCTTTTGTCTCTACTATCTCGCTGTCCAGACTAATCAGGTCTTTGCCCAAGCGGACAATGCGGGCATGTAGTCGGTGCCGACTTCCCTCTTTCCGCCTCCACCGAATGACAACCATCCTGTACCTTCGTCATCTATCACGGCACCCGGGTCGAAAGGAGCCCTGCAGTGGCCTAATCCTTGGGTGAACTGGCTCACCAGCATACGTCTTACCGTCCGATTCCACCCGCGATACGATGGATGGCGCCCATGAGGCTATACCCCATGGCGAGAGGGCCTTTACGTCAATCAGTCCGTGATAAGTCCAATTTACCATGTCATCGGTGGACAGCATGACCAGTGAATGGGATGTATTGGTATGTGTTTTTGCCGTATTTTCCCACACTGTCCAGTTGCTGGGTGTCATTGGTTCCATACACATAGAGCCTTCCGTTGTATTCCACCGATGTCGGGTCGGCCACAAAAATGAAATCCAACAGCGGGTTGGCGTTTCCACTGAAGAATTGGGGTGATTCTACCGGACGCGTGTCTTTCTTTCTTGAATCGGAAAGCGCCCACACATCATTTCCTGCGGATATAGCCGCCAGCAGCAAAGCCGCTGTAAATAACTTGATTCTTTCCATTTTTTTATAGTATGTTATAGAAACCTATGGTAGCCTTTTGATTTTGGCTTGTGTTCTTCAATCACCTCAATCCTTTATTTAAGATTGAAAAATCGGGTTATTGAAAAGTTGCCGCAAATATTGGGAATTACTATGTATAATATAAGGTGTATTATGTTTTTAATAATGTGCCTATATGTTTCAAGTTATCATTGTAATCAGATGGTGCTGTTTTAAACTAGCTTTACTTGCTTTGGGATAATTATGCGGCTATGGATTAAACTGTTTGGAAGGGCATTGTGTTTTATGCAAATATATTCGTAGAAGAGCGTTTTTTATTCTAACAATTCTTGAAAAGAAAAAGCACTGATTATTCCAGATAATCAGTGCTTGAATATCGAGCCGCTAGCCAGACTTGAACTGGCGACCTACGCGTTACGAAAATAAATTTCTTAGTAGGATAACGGACTGATATTTAATGACTTTATCTACTCTTTAATTATAATACGACACTCTTTTTGATACTCTAATAGGGTATCAGTTAATACTATATTGTTTAAACACTCTTTTCTTTATTCATTGTAATCGAATATATTTTATAATATCTATCTTTGCAATCGAAATATATTTAATTCATTCAAAAACATGAGAAACAATTCATCGCGGGCTGGACTACACCGCTATAAACGTAATCTCCTTTTCCCTTTCTTTGCACTTATTTTCGCTTTGCCTAATTTAATAGGTTGTACACAGGTACGCGTTACTTTGTCTTTCCGCTTGTGTTCCTTACTCTTTTGCCTTGTATAGCTTATTTCGTTTCCGCTAAAGTCTATCTTCACAATGTCTGCAAGATTGATGCCGCCAGTGTAGAAGGAAAGCAGAAAAATATCTTTAGCCAAGGTTAAACGCTTACTTTCGTTAGTATCTGCATTTCTGATTTTAATAAAATCCGTAATGCTTATATCTAAATCCTTGGGTACAGACGTGGGTAGCTTGGTGTAAGCGAATGGATGTTTCTCGCATTTGATAAGTCCGTATTTAATCGCTTCGTTTACTCTTGCTTTGATGTGAGATAGCCGGATGTTTCTATTTCCGTCACTGTAGCCTTTTCTTTTCATATAAGTATCAAAGTGTTCTACTGTGATGTGGTTCATTATAACAAAGGGTGCTTCACCTTCTGAAAGCAGGAATATACGTAATGTTTCTTCGTGCATTTTTGCATAGTTTTCTCGCCCATCTTTTTTTAATTCTTCAATTTTTTTTCTAAAGAAGTCTGTGAATGTAGATGTATTCTGTGCAACTTTGTCCGCTTGGATAACTATAAGCTTTAATTGGGTAGCCGTATATGTGTCATTGTTTTCTATTGCATTTACGCGGTCGTTATATTTCTTTAGCTCGAATAAAAGTCGTTTATTCATCATCGCAGCGTCAGTTCTCGCTACAACCTTCCCGTTATACCATTGACTTAAATCGGGAATTTCGTACATGGTTTTGATATACGCCTTTTCTTTCTTTGCTGCAATGCGTACAAAGATGGGGTACATACCATTTGCAGTTTTTCTTGCTGCTAATACTGTTAATGCTAATTTTGCCATAACTACTAAAATTTTCGACACCCTTTTCGACACCCTTTTTGCTCCACGGGTGAAAATCGTGCCGTTTTTTTTAATAGCTTTAGGCTATTTTGAGAAAAGAAAAAAGACTGATATTCAGCGTTTTAAATATCAGTCTTTGAGTGAGCCGCTAGCCAGACTTGAACTGGCGACCTACGCGTTACGAATGCGTTGCTCTACCAACTGAGCTATAGCGGCAATAAGCTTTTGTTTACGGGGTGCAAAGGTACATCTTTATTTGAAAAGGCAAAAAGAATCTCTGTTTTTTTTAGAAATATTTTAGTGGGATAATTTTCTATTTGAATGTCCTGAACTTTATTGCCATAAAAATTGGATAATAAAACGAAAAGAAGCATCTTTGTCGTAGGTCCTATAGCAAATAAGTCTGATACTGATTATGAATTTAAGAATCTATTATAAATATCTTTCTTCACGCATAGCGTCCAAATGGACGGTGTTGTTGGTAGATGTAATTATCGTTGTGATTTCCATGCTTTCTGCATGTTTTTTGCAATATAGGCTTTCGTCCGTATCTTATGAAATTTCTTTGTATGTATGGCTGACCATTTTGGCTGTCTTGTGTAATGTCTGTTTCTTTCATATTCTCCGTACTTATGTGGGTGTTATCCGTTTTTCCTCTTTTGTGGATATTTATCGTGTGCTTTGGAGTCTTACGATAAGCTATGCTGTACTGTTTTTAGGGAATTACTGTTGGTCTGTTTCGGGGCTTGGAGAAACTTTGCCGAACAGCATTCTGTTTATGGCATATATGTTCACCTTCTCTCTGATGGCTTGTATGCGCATTGCTGTGAAGATGCTTTATGAAGCTATTGCTTTTGATGCACGTCATTGCGTGAATGTTTTTATTTATGGATTCCATGGGACTGGAGTCAATGTTGCAAAATCCTTGAGAGTTAGTCGTAATAATCATTATCGCCTGCGTGGCTTTATTTCGGACGAACCTGATATGATAGGTAAACATACGATGGGATGCAGGGTATATCCCAATGATGAGCAGCTGTTTGACCGTCTAAAGAAAAAGAAAGTGGATACAATCATTATCTCTCCAAGCAAGGTGTCGGATTTGGAAAATTCCGGAATGCTGGATAAACTGTTCTCTCATGATATTCATGTAATGACCGTTCCTCCCTTAAGCGATTGTATGGACGATGGACTGATAAAGGACATTCAAATAGAAGATTGGCTCCGTAGAGAACCGGTGCAAGTTGACATGCGTAAAATTACGGCCCATATCGAGGGGCGTAGAGTAATGGTTACGGGAGCGGCGGGAGCTGTAGGAAGGGAAATCGTTCGCCAGTTGGCTACACTGAATCCTTATCAGTTGATTCTGGTAGATCAGGCAGAATCCCCATTGTATGATGTACAGTTGGAATTGTCTGATCATTGGAAGAATCTGGAGGTCCGTGTATTGGTTGCAGATGTTGCTAACCGTACGCGTATGGAGGCTATATTTGAAGAAACACGTCCTCAACTTGTTTTTCATTCTGCTGCGTATAAGCATGTACAACTGATGGATGATTTTGTATCGGAGGCAATTCAAACGAATATATCGGGGACAGTGAATATTGCGGACCTGGCGGCAAAGTATAGAGTGTCCCGTATGGTTATGATATCTGCTGCTAATGCACGTCATCCGGAGAATGCTATGGAATATAGTAAGCGTGTGGCGGAAATATATGTGCAATCATCTGATTGCAGGTTGAAACGCGACACAAGGGAAACTGATATGTTCATAGTACGTTTGGGTGAGGTGTATCCGACGAATACTCATTGTTTGATTACCTTGTCTGAAGCTTGTATGCTCACCCTGGAAGTGGGAGTCATGGGGGATGGGGGAGAAGTGTACATTGTGGGAGGGCCTGGGGATGGACTTTTGGATTCTGTAATCGGTGAAAAGATAAAGCGTGAAAAGGCATCTGTTGATGATTATGAACATGTGCGGGAAGAAGTGCTGGCCTTGGTGCAACATAGTTATACTGAAAAAAAGGCTATTTTGATTGGACTAATGAAAAAAATAGTGCCAATTTTTCCGCTTTCTTCTACCCGATGAAAAGACGTGAAAGTGACAGTTTTTTAATGCTTTTTCTGAAACTTAGAGGTGGAATAAATGTATATTATAAAAATAATATATTACCTTTGTGCCCGATTTATATTTATTACAAGAACTCAAAAGATTAATCAGAATATCTTATGCGTAGATTAATAACACTATTCTTTTTGGTATTTACTTTGTCAGGGGTAGCTTTTGCTCAGCAGATGTCAGATGATCAGGTTGTTCAGTATGTAAAAAGCGCTCAGCAGATGGGCAAAAATCAAAAGCAGATTACTACTGAATTAATGCGGCGGGGAGTGACAAAGGAACAAGTTGAAAGAATTCAGAAAAAGTATGAAAACTCTAAATCTGGAAGTCCGCAGAGCAATACCCAAGATGAGAAGCGTTCTCGTCAACGTGGTGAAATGAGTGGCGTAGTCAAAGGGCTGCGTACAACTTCGGAAACTTATTCTGCCAGACAAACGGATGTTGCAGGGGATTCTTTACAAATGATGGATAATCGTTCCTTGTCTCAAGAGAAGGAAACAGAGGATCCGACTTCGCAAATTTATGGTCATAATATTTTTACTAACGATAATTTGACTTTCGAACCCAATGTGAATGTTGCTACTCCCGAGAATTATCGTCTGGGGCCTGGTGACGAGGTGATTATTGATGTGTGGGGAGCTTCTGAAACAACGATTCGACAAACAATCTCTCCGGAAGGAAGTATTCTTGTGAATAATTTAGGACCGGTTTATCTGAGTGGCAAAACTGTAAAGGAAGCCAATAATTATTTGAAACAAGAATTTGCCAGAATATATTCTGGAGTAACCGGAAATGTTCCGTCTACCCAAGTTAAACTGACATTAGGAGAAATACGTTCTATTCAAGTAAACGTTATGGGTGAAGTTGTGGTGCCCGGAACTTATACCCTCTCATCATTTGCTTCCGTATTTCATGCTTTATATCGTGCAGGTGGTGTGAACCCGATTGGTAGTTTGCGCAGTATTAAAGTGATTCGCAATGGAAATACAATAGCGGATTTGGATGTTTATGATTTACTTATGAAAGGAAAAATGAAGGATGACATCCGTCTGCAGGATGGTGATGTAATTCTTGTGGATCCTTACCAGTCACTGGTACAGATATTAGGTAAGGTAAAACGTCCGATGTTTTATGAAATGAAACCCACTGAAACCGTAGGTACATTATTGAAGTATTCAGGTGGTTTTACGGGTGATGCTTATAAGAAAGCATTACGTATAATCCGTAAAAGTGGACGTGAGCATCAAATTTATAATGTGGATGAGATGGATTATTCCGTATTCCGCGTAGATGACGGTGATAAGATAACGGTTGATTCCGTTTTACAGCGTTTTGAGAATCGTGTGGAAATCCGCGGTGCTGTATATCGTGAAGGTTTGTATCAGTTGGACGGTACGATGAATACAGTGAAGCAGCTGATTAAGAAAGCGGAAGGACTTCGCGGAGATGCATTCTTAAACCGTGCTATAATCGATCGTGAACTTGAAGACTTGTCGCATGAGGTTATACAAGTAGATGTGAAAGGTTTGCTGAACGGGACGGCTGCAGATATTCCTTTGCAGAAGAATGACATTTTATATATTCCAAGTATTCATGACTTGAAGGAAGAAGCTACACTTACCATTCATGGTGAAGTTGCCAATCCGGGTACATATCTTTATTCTGATAAAATGACAGTAGAGGATTTGGTGTTGCAGGCTGGTGGCTTGTTGGAGGCGGCGGCTACAACAAAGGTTGAAGTTGCACGGCGCATGAAAGATCCGAAGAGTACATCTTTCAGTACTACAGTAGGCCAGAATTTCTCTTTTGATTTGAAAGATGGCTTATTGGTGGGAGAAGGAAGCCAGGATTTCCATCTTGAGCCTTTTGATGAAATTTATGTTCGTAAGAGTCCGTCCTATTTTAAACAACAGAATGTTATGGTGGGCGGAGAAGTCCTTTTTAGCGGTAATTATGCACTATCGAAAAAGAATGAACGTTTGAGTGACTTGATAGCTAAGGCTGGTGGAGTAACTCCCGATGCTTATATAAAAGGAGCGCGTCTTATACGTAGGATGACCGAAGAAGAATTCCGCCGTAAGGAAGATGCTCTGCGTATGGCGCAAGCGGGAGGCGGAGATTCCATATCTGTAAAAAGATTGGATTTGTCCGATACCTATTCTGTAGGTATAAATCTGGGAGAGGCCTTGAAAAATCCTGGTTCAGATGCTGATATGGTGCTTCGCGAGGGAGATGTATTATTTGTTCCGGAGTACGTAAGTACAGTGAAAATCAACGGTGCTGTAATGTATCCGAATACAGTTTTATATAAAAAGGGTGAAAGCTTGAAATATTACATCAACCAGGCTGGTGGCTTTGGTAATGACGCCAAGAAACGCAAGGTCTATGTAATATACATGAATGGTACAGTTTCTCGTTTAAGAGCAGGAAACAAGAAAGCCATTGAACCTGGTTGTGAAATAATTGTTCCAAGTAAAGAACAGAAAAAGAAGATGACTACTGCTGAAATTCTGGGAATGGGAAGTACGACAGCTTCTATTGCAGCGATGATTGCGACTATGGTTAATCTCTTTAAGTAATTTGAATTATGAGCGAAGAAAGAATACAAAACATAACTTCTCCACAACCAGAGGAACAAGAAATAGATTTGATAGAACTGGCCCAGAAAGTATGGGCTAGTCGCAAATTGGTTTTTAAGGCGTGTGGTATCGCTGCCCTTGTTGGACTGGTTGTTGCATTTAGTATTCCTAAGGAGTACTCTACAAGTGTGACGTTGGCTCCAGAGAGTGGTGGCAAATCTGGTGGCGGAAGTATGGGAGCCCTTGCAGCCATGGCGGGTATCAATTTGGGTACTTCTTCTGGTGAAGATGCTTTGTCACCCGAACTTTATCCTGATATTGTAAGTTCTACTCCTTTTCTGATTGAACTGTTCGATGTTAAAGTCAAGGATCAGAAAGCAAAAGTAGACACGACTTTATATGCTTATTTGAAAGAAGAACAGCGTTCTCCTTGGTGGAGTGCAATTTTCTCCGCTCCTTTTAAGGTGTTGGGATGGACATTGTCTTTGTTTAAGGATGAACCGGAAGAGGGGGATGCAAAGCTGGATCCTTTTCGTCTTACTAAAGATGAGTCTGCCATTGCAGATGCTTTAAGTAAACGTATCTCTGTTTCCGTAGACAAAAAGACAGGTGTGACAACCTTGTCTGTTACTATGCAGGATCCTTTGATATCTGCTTCGCTGACGGATACCGTGATGCATTGCCTGCAGAACTACATCACAGATTATCGGACTAATAAGGCTCGTCATGATTTGGCATTTACCGAAAAACTTTATGGAGAAGCAAAGGCCAGTTATGAGTCTGCCCAGAAGAAATACGCAAATTTTGTAGATGCAAACCAGAATATAATATTGCTGAGTTATCGCGCAGAGCAAGAGCGTTTACAGAATGAAATGAATTTAGCCTATCAAGTATATACACAAGTGTCTCAACAATTGCAGATGGCAAGAGCTAAGGTGCAGGAGATTACACCGGTATATACGGTTGTCCAGCCGGCTACGGTACCTTTGAAGCCTGCAAAGCCCAATAAATTGATGATTTTGATCGGCTTCATGTTCTTGGCAGGTGTCGGCAGTGTGGGATGGATATTATTTGTAAAAGATTTATTAAAGGGATGGAAAAAGCAAACAATATGATGACGGATAATGATATGATGTGCTGGCATGCATTGTACACAGCACCCAAGTCTGAACATAAGTTGATGCAGCGTTTGAATGCTGCGGGATATACTACATATTGCCCGATGCAGGCTGTGTTTGTAAAATGGAAAGGGCATACCCGGAAGGTGATTACTCCTCTTTTTTCCGGATGTTTGTTTGTTGCCGGTAATGTGTCGGAAGTTACCTCTTTGGCTTCCTCGCAGAAGGCTGCTATATTAGTAGATAATGAAGGAAAAAGTTTGTCTATTGAGGCGGGTAAAGCAGAACTTCCTGCCAAGTTTGCCCAATTGCTGAAGTTATGATGAAGCTGATAACAGAAGAGCTGCTGGATACCGTTACTTCACAAGCTAAGGAGAACTCCCGTTTACGTATGAATTATAATTTTCATGCGTCTATGGATGCTCCTATTCATCGGTTGCTGAATGCTTTGGAACCGGGAACTTATCTTCCTCCTCACCGTCATACAGATAAGGAAGAAACTTATCTGGTTTTGCGCGGGAGTCTGCTGGCATTTTTTTATGATGATGCCGGTAATGTAACAGATAAGGTATGCCTCAATCCTTCGGAAGGTAAATATGGTCTGGAAATTCCTTCTAATACATGGCATAGTATTATTGCCTTGGAGTCAGGTACCGTTATTTTTGAAATTAAAAAAGGCCCATATCAGCCTCTACCCTCAGAGGATTTGGCTTCGTGGGCTCCTCAGACTTCTGATACGGAAGGAATAAAGGCTTTTATGAAGCGGATGTTGGAACTTTAGCTCTCAAACATCCTGCTTCGTGCAAGCATACATGCCCCTACAATACCCGCCTTGTCTTTTAGTTTGGAAGTTATAATAACCGAATCTTTGTTTACTAGATTCAGAGAATATTTTCTCACAGCGGTTTTTATAGGCTGTGTAATGTAATCCCCAGTCAATGACAGTGTTCCTCCTATAATTACCAGTTCAGGATTGAATAGATTGATTAATCCTGCAATTTGTTTTCCTAACTTTTGGCCAATTTCTTCCACAATTTCAATACAGAGTAAATCTTCCTGGTTTACTGCTGCAATAATTTCGTCCAGTGTGAGTGGGTCTTCTTTAGTGGCTATACGACTGGATAATATGGAACATTCTCCGTTGTTGATACGTTCCAACAAAATACGATGCAAAGCAGAACCGGATGCTTCTGTTTCCAAGCATCCTTTTTTGCCACAGTGGCATAGAATCTCATTGTCGAACACATTAATATGTCCGAACTCTCCTGAAAATCCAGATTTGCCGGTATAGACTTTTCCATCTATAATGATTCCAATACCAAGTCCCCAACTCACATTTACGAAAATAATATTTTTCTCTCCTTTAACGCAGCCTTGCATATACTCTCCATAGGTCATGGCACGGGTATCATTATCTATGCAAACGGAATATCCAATTTTCTTAGCTAATACTTCTGCTAACGGAAGTTCGGAAAAGTTAAACATGCTGAAGCTGTAACCTGATTCAGGATTAACTCGCCCTGATATATTGATACAAATGTTTAATACCTTTTCTGGATTGATTCCTGCTTTCTTTGTAAAATTACTGATGAGTTTACATAGTTTCTCCAAGGCTTCCTGGGTATTTTCAAACTTATATGGGATATTCATTTTCAGTTCTACCATATCACCCTTGAAATTAATAAGTCCAATATTAATGGCAAACTTTTTGATGTCTACTCCTATAAAATAGCCTGATTCAGGATTGAGTCCATAGAGGCTGGGATGACGTCCTCCACTAGTTTCTAACTTTCCGTAATCATTAATATAGCCATCATCGCACATTTCGCTGATAAATTTGGTTACTGTAGGCACACTTAAATCCAGCTCTTTGGATAAATCAGTAATGGTGGAACTACCATTGTATATATAATGCGTAATGATCCTCTTTTTGAGAAGAGCATTCTTGCTTCCCATTTCTATTTCTTTTAATAGCGCTTGGTTCATAGTGATACTTTTATGTATTTCTGCCAAATATACTAAAATAATTTTGTAAATTGTTGTATCTCCTTATGAAATGATATAATTTCTATCATTCTGAGAGAATATTTTATTTTATATTAATTAAATAAGTTAATTATTGGATTTATATTAATAAAATCTTTTATTAATTATTGCATATTTAATAAATATATCTATATTTGTAGCAGATAAATAAAAGAATACTAAGAAAAACCTAAAACAAATGAGAGCAAATAATCGAAGAGATTTTCTAAAAAAGTCAGTATTAGCTGGAGCTTCACTATTTACAGTCCCCTCATTTTTGAGTGCTATTCCCAATAGTAATATAGAGCTATCTCAAGTACTGGAAAATACTTGGGAAAGTAAGTCTGATACTCTCTTAAATAATGGGTTGAAAATAACTGGAACGTTTTTAGATGAGATTTCGCATGATATTCCTCACCAGAATTGGGGGGTAAGGGAATGGGAACGAGATTTTCAATATATGAAGGGAATGGGGATTGACACTGTTATTTTAATACGTTCAGGTTATAGGAAGTTTATTACTTATCCTTCTGAATATCTGCTCAAGAAAGGTTGCTATATGCCTTCTGTAGATTTGGTGGATATGTTTTTGAATTTGGCTGATAAGTATGATATGATCTTCTATTTTGGTTTGTATGATTCTGGGCGTTATTGGGATACGGGGGAGTTAAGTTGGGAGGTGGAAGATAATAAATATGTTATTGATGAGGTTTGGAAGCGTTATGGGAAACATCATAAAAGTTTTGGTGGTTGGTATATAAGTGGTGAAATTAGCCGGAAAACTAAGGGAGCTATTAATGCATTTTATACTATGGGTAAGCAGTGTAAAGATGTCTCTGGTGGCTTACCTACTTTTATATCTCCTTGGATTGATGGGAAAAAGGCTGTTATGGTAAATGGGGGGCAGTTGACAAAAGCGGATGTGATATCTGTGGAAGAACATGAAAAAGAATGGAACGAAATTTTTGATGGTATCCATGAAGTTATTGATGCTTGTGCCTTTCAGGATGGACATATAGATTATGATGAGTTAGATACGTTCTTTACTATAAATAAAAAATTAGCAGATAAATATGGTATACAGTGCTGGACTAATGCAGAGACATTTGATCGTGATATGCCTATCCGTTTCTTGCCCATTAAGTTTGATAAGCTTCGTATGAAATTGGAAGCAGCTAAACGTGCAGGTTATGATAAAGCTATTACTTTTGAATTCTCTCATTTTATGAGTCCACAATCTGCTTATCTGCAGGCAGGACACTTATATGACAGATATAAAGAATATTTTGGAATCAAATAATATATAATAGGTATGAAGTCAAATATAAATTTTTCTTATTTAATATTTTTGTCTGTCGTGGCAGCTTTGGGAGGCTTTTTGTTTGGGTATGATGCTGCGGTCATCTCAGGAACTATATCTCAAGTAACTGTGAAGTTTGGATTGGATGAAATCCAGATTGGTTGGTTTGTTGGTTGTGCCTTGATCGGTTCTATTATAGGTGTACTGTTTGCTGGTAAGTTGAGCGATATGTGGGGAAGGAAAGTAACAATGTTGATAGCAGCGGTCTTTTTTTCAGTATCAGGTATTGGCTGTGCATTTAGTGACTCTTTGGAACAACTGGTGTTTGCACGTATGTTGGGAGGTATAGGTATTGGAATTGTTTCTGTTGTATCTCCTTTGTACATATCGGAAGTTTCAATAGCTCAGTATCGGGGACGGTTGGTTGCTTTGTATCAATTAGCTATTACTATAGGTTTTTTAGGTGCATATTTGACAAATTTACAATTACTCCATTTGTCTCAGAGTGGACTTGTGCTAAGTGTTGATTGGCTGAACCTGATTTTTGTTTCAGAGGTATGGAGAGGCATGTTGGGCTTTTCTTGTATTCCATCATTACTCTTTTTCTTTATACTCTTCTTTATTCCAGAAAGTCCACGTTGGTTGATATTGAAAGGACGTGATGGTTTAGCAAAGAGTATTCTTCAGAAAATATATCTTGTTCCACAAGATACTACAGAGCAATTGCAAGAAATAAAATCCGTCATTCGGTCAGAAGTTAAATCCGATTGGAGTTTTTTGTTGCAACCAGGAATTCTCAAAGCAGTATTAATAGGGGCGGCCATTGCTATCCTTGGACAGTTTATGGGAGTAAATGCGGTACTTTATTATGGACCTACCATTTTTGAAGAAGCAGGTCTGTCAGGTGGAGATGCTCTGTTTAGTCAAGTGCTGGTAGGTGTAGTTAATGCTGTGACCACAGTTATTGCAGTTTTCATTATAGATAAAGTTGGACGAAAGAAACTTGTGTATTATGGTGTGTCTGGTATGATACTTTCATTATTATTAATTGGATTTTATTTTAGTTTTGCTGAAACGCTCAATTTGCCAAATAACTTCTTGTTGTTTTTCTTTTTGTTTTATGTTTTTTGTTGTGCTATTTCTATTTGTGCAGTCATTTTTGTACTGCTTTCGGAAATGTATCCTATCCGTATTCGTGGGATGGCAATGTCTCTAGCCGGATGTTCCTTATGGGTAGGTACTTATCTTGTAGGACAACTGACACCATGGATGCTTCAGAATCTTACCCCCGCTGGGACATTCTTGTTGTTTGCTGTGATGTGTATACCTTATCTTCTGATTGTCTGGAAATTGATTCCTGAGACTACCGGTAAGTCTTTGGAAGAAATAGAACGCTATTGGATGAAAAAATAATCGACCTTATAAAAATATGAATTATGGACTTTAAACAGTTAGCAGCGCAGTACAAAAATGAACTTTTTGAAAATGTACTTCCTTTCTGGTTGCATCGCTCGCAAGACTTTGAGCAGGGTGGTTATTACACTTGTTTGAATCGTAGAGGTGAAGTATTCGATACGGATAAATTTGTCTGGCTTCAAGGCCGTGAAGTTTGGTTATTTTCCATGCTTTATAATAAAGTGGAAAAGCAGAAAGAGTGGCTGGATTGTGCAGTTCAAGGTGGTGAATTCTTGAAAAAGCATGGTCATGATGGCAATTATAACTGGTATTTTTCTTTGGACCGGAAGGGGGCTCCTTTGGTGGAACCCTATAATATCTTCTCTTATACATTTGCTACGATGGCCTTCGGGCAACTTAGCTTAGCTACAGGTAATCAAGAGTATGCAGATATTGCCAAAAGAACTTTTGATATTGTATTATCAAAGGTGGATAATCCTAAAGGTAAATGGAATAAACTTTATCCAGGAACCCGCAATTTAAAAGGATTTGCCTTGCCTATGATCCTTTGTAATCTGTCTTTAGAAATAGAGCATCTTCTGGATGACAAATTTCTAATGAGTACAATTGATACTTGTATTCATGAAGTAATGGAGGTCTTTTACCGCCCGGAGTTGGGAGGTATTATTGTAGAAAATGTACTTGCTAGTGGGGAACTTTCTGATTCATTTGAAGGACGGCAAGTGACTCCAGGACATGCTATTGAAGCGATGTGGTTTATAATGGATTTAGGTAAACGATTGAATCGTCCAGAATTAATAGAGAAAGCTAAAGATATTACTTTAACAATGGCTGAATATGGTTGGGATAAGGAGTATGGTGGGATTGTCTATTTCATGGATCGTGATAAATGTCCTCCACAGCAACTGGAATGGGATCAGAAATTATGGTGGGTTCATATTGAAACATTGATATCAATGCTAAAGGGATATCAATTGACGGGTGATAAAAATTGTTTGGAGTGGTTTGAGCGAGTGCATGACTATACATGGAGTCATTTCAAAGATACTGAATATCCAGAGTGGTTTGGGTATTTGAATCGTAGAGGTGAAGTTCTATTGCCTTTGAAAGGTGGCAAATGGAAGGGATGTTTTCATGTTCCACGAGGGCTATATCAATGCTGGCAGATTTTAGAACAATTAAAGAGTAATATATAATTTGTATAACTTAATTTCTATAAGACCATGAAAAAAAACACAATCGTTAGACATTGTTTTTCAAGGAAGTATATCTCCTTGTGTATATTCCTATTATTGGGGATAATAGGTGAAAAGGCTTTTGCGTATTCTGTTTGGGAAACATATGCGAATGAAACGGAAGGTATATATTTCTCTCTGCAAGAAAGTATTAAAATAACTGGAGTAGTAAAGGATAACAAAGGGGAACCAATTATTGGTGCCAACATTGTAGAACTGAATAAAAAGGGTAATGGTACTATTACAGATATTGATGGTAAGTTCACATTATCAGTTTCGAAAAATGCAGAAATAAGTATTTCATTTATTGGTTTTGATGAGAAAAAAATAAAGATAGGACAGCAAACTTCTTTCGATATTATATTAGAAGAATCCTCGCAATTTCTAGATGAAGTAGTGGTTGTAGGTATGAATAATAGACAGACTCGGCGCTCAGTGACAGGGGCTATATCTACAATTCAAACGAAAGAATTAAAACAGAGTCCTGTTGCAAATCTTAGTAATGCTTTGGCGGGTAAATTGCCAGGATTGATTACTGTACAGACTTCTGGACAGCCAGGCGAAGATGCGTCTTCTCTATTTATCCGTGGTGTCGGTACATATGGGACATCAAACCCGCTAGTTGTTATAGATGGTTTACCTCGTTCTCAAACAGATTTTAATCAGTTAGATGCTAATGAAATTGAGTCTGTAACAATTTTGAAGGATGCGTCTTCATCCTCTCTTTATGGTATACAAGGTGCTAATGGAGTTATTGTTGTGACTACTAAACGAGGAGTTGATCGTGAAAAACCGCTTATTTCTTTTACTGTTCAACAAGCGGTTCAGCAACCTATTCGTCTGCCCGAAACAATGAGTTCTTATGAGCAAGCTCTTTATTATAGAGATATGGATATGAATGATGGACAGACTGAACGCTATACGCCGGAAGTATTGGATATTATTAAAAATGGTTCAGATCCTTACTTATATCCTAACGTTAACTGGTTTGATGAAATTTTGAAGAAGAACTCTATGCAGAGCCAATATAATATCAATATATCAGGAAGTGCATTGGGAAAACTGCGATATTTTATTTCCGGAAGCTATGTAAATCAAGGGACTCTTTTGAAACATCAGGATATTTTTGAAAAGAATTATGGTGTAAAAAGTAAGTTTGATAGATATAATTTTCGTTCCAATGTTGATTTGGACGCAACTTCAATGCTGAATATACGTATTGATTTGGCCGGACGACTGGAAACTCGTGTTGGACCTGGTAGTGATTTTTCTAATGTGTTTAGTGTTATTACAACGCGTTCTCCGTCTTCTCAACCGGTATTTAATCCGGATGGAACATTGGGAGCTGGTAGCGCCCTTGAAATTCCTTTTCAGCAGAACCCTTATGGCATTGTTACTCAGAGTGGTTATTACACCAGGCATACAAATGTGATGTCAGGAACATTGTCGGCAAAACATAAATTAGATTTTATAACCAAAGGATTGAGTGCTCAGGTTTATTTTAGCTTTGAAAGCAATAACTATCAGCATACGACAAGATTACAATCATTTGATTCATTTTGGTATAAAGGCAAGGATGCTACTGGTGAAGCTATTTATCAACCACATAGTGTAAAATCTCGCTTATCGACTACTGACAGCCGTTGGGTGGAGCGTTATACTTATCTGGATGTACGTCTTAATTATGATAGAACTTTTGCGGAGAAACATCAAATTAGCGCACAACTTTTAGGAAATAGAACCTTACGTTCGCAAAATGCCGAACTCCCATATGCTTATCAAGGAATCAGTAGCCGTATTGCTTACAATTTTGATACTCGTTATTATTTAGAAGCCAATATTGGTTATAACGGTTCAGAAAATTTCCCTCCTAAAAAGCGTTATGGTTTTTTTCCTTCATTTTCTGCAGGATGGGTGTTGAGTGATGAAAAATTTATATCTTTACCATCATGGATCCAACTAATTAAATTAAGAGGATCTTATGGAACTGTGGGTAATGATAAAATTGGTGGACAACGTTGGCTGTATATTACGGAATTTACTCCTGGTGGAACTGCTATGGGAACCTATCAATTTGGAGTGTCTCCACAATCAGTAGCTGGATATAATGAGAGTAGAGTTGGTAATAAATTTGTTACTTGGGAGAAATCAGCGAAAGGTAACGTAGGCTTTGATTTGTCCTTATTTAAGGATAATGCTGTGCAGTTTACTTTTGATTACTTCTGGGAAAAAAGAAATAATATTTTGACTACTCTGGAGATGTTCTGATTATGTTGGTATAATCTAATGTTGCTCCTAGGAATTCTGGTAAAGTAGAGAATAAAGGTATTGAGGCAGAGCTTCGTTTTAATAAGCGTATAAATAAAGATTTGTCAATTTTCGCTAATTTGCAAATGACTTATGCGCGTAATAAAGTTCTTGAGAATGATGAACCGATACCAGCTTTTGATTATCAAGATCTGAGAGGTTATGAAATTGGTTATGTACTTGGATATAAATCGGCGGGACTTTTTCAAGATGAAGAGGATATCAGAAATAGTCCAACACAAAGTTTTGGTACAGTAGTTCCTGGAGATATTAAGTATGTAGACACAAATAAAGATGGAGTTATTGATGCGTTTGATAGAGTACCTATTAAAGTGAATAATGTGCCTCGTAGTATGAGTGGACTATCATTAGGAGTGACCTATAAGAATTTTGATTTTAGTATGCTGATGAATGCATCGACAGGTGGAACTGCTTATTTATATACATATCCAAGTAAAATCAATTTGGAGAGATGGACTGCTGAAAATAAGAATGCACGTATACCTGCTGCACATTCAACAACGAATAATACTTTGTAACAGATCATTTTGTACAAAATACTGATTATATAAAATTAAGAAATGTAGAAATTGGATATACATTGCCTA